>Ga0126362_10000008_pt1 | contig 374131 bp, 359 predicted proteins | sample ANMtaG_FD_126269 | JGI IMG/M metagenome (GOLD analysis project Ga0126362, IMG submission 126269) | Continental margin sediment microbial communities from North Pacific Ocean - ANME2c_DSS_Sorted | ecosystem: Environmental > Aquatic > Marine > Continental margin > Sediment | place: Pacific... | reverse complement strand
GCATGACGTGCCCGTGCCGTCGAAGCGCATCGGGCTGCTGGTCGGCTGGTCGGGCATGCGCGGGCTGGTGACGCTGGCCACGGCCTTCGCGCTGCCGGCGGATTTTCCGGGGCGCGACCTCATCGTGCTCGCCGCGTTCGCCGTGGTGCTGGGCACGCTGGTGATCCAGGGCTTCACCATCGGACCGCTGATCAAGGCGCTGAAGATCGCGCCCGACGATTCGCTCGAAAAGGAAATCTCGCTGGCGCGCACCGCAATGATGGATGCGGCGCTCGCGGCCATCGAAGCCGAAGCCGGCAACGAGGCCGAGGCGGTGCGCGAGGAGTACCGCGCGGCGCGCACCCTCGCGCAGGACGCTCACCAGCCGCAGGCGAAGACGGCGCACGACCGGCTGCGCGCCGTGGCGATCCGCGCGCAACGGCGCTCACTCGATGCGCTGCGCCACAGCGGACAGATCGAGGACGACGCCTACCACCAGCTCGAGGAAGAGATGGACTGGGCCGAACTCAACGCCATTCCCGCGAGCGACGTCCGGCTGCAGAGCGTCTGAGACCTGTCTTCAGGGCTCCTCGTACCACCGGTCCTTCGACAGCATCACCCGGTGGTGTCCGTGCCCCGAGGGCATCATCGGGAAGCAGTTCTCCTGCGCTTCCACCTGCACGTCGAGGAAGAACGGGCCCTCGCTCGCCAGGCATTCAGCCAGCGCGTCTTCCAGCTCCGCCGGGTCCGACACCCGCCGCGCGCTCCAGCCGAAGGCCTTGGCCAGCGCCACGAAATCGGGCAGCGCCTCGTTCCAGCTGTGGCTCAGGCGGTTGCCGTGGTTCAGCTCCTGCCACTGCCGCACCATGCCCATGTAGCCGTTGTTGCTCAGCACCAGCTTCACCGGCGTGCGGTGCTGCACGGCGGTCGACAGCTCCTGGATGTTCATCAGCACCGACGCGTCGCCGCTCACGCACACCGTCAGCGCGCCGGGGTGTCCGATCTGCGCGCCGATGGCCGCGGGCAGTCCGTAGCCCATGGTGCCGGCGCCGCCCGAAGTCAGCCAGCGGCGCGGGCTGTCGAAGCGCAGGTACTGCGCGGCCCACATCTGGTGCTGGCCCACGTCGGTCGAGACGATCGCGTCGCGCCCGCCAATGGCGCGCTGCAGCTCGGACATCAGCTGCTGCGGCAGGATCGAATCGGCCTTCGTCTCGAAAGCCAGGCAGTCCTCGGCGCGCCAGCGCTCGATGCGCGCCCACCACGGCGCGAGGCGCTCCGGCGCGAAGCCTTCCTCCGGCAGCAGCGCCAGCAGGTTTTCGAGGATCGCGGCGCAGTCGCCCACCATCGGCACGTCCACGCGCACCACCTTGTTGATGCTGCCGGGATCGATGTCGATGTGGATCTTGCGGGCGTGCGGGCAGAACTCGTCGAGCTTGCCGGTCACGCGATCGTCGAAGCGCGCGCCGACGCACACCACAAGGTCGGCCTCGTGCATCGCGAGGTTGGCTTCGAGCATGCCGTGCATGCCCAGCATGCCGATGAACTTCGGGTCCGATGCGGGGAACGCGCCCAGCCCCATCAACGTGAGCGTGCACGGCGCGTGCATCAGGTTCACGAGTTTGGTGAAGGCTTCGCAGGCGGCCGGCCCCGAGTTGACCAGCCCGCCACCGCCATAGATGACGGGCCGTCGCGCGGTCGAGAGCAGATCTGCAGCGCGCTGCACCATGGCCTTCGGCGGCAGCGCCGTGCGGCTGGTGCGCAAGGCGCGCAGCGGCGCGGGCTCGGGCGCCTTGCCCAGGCGTTCGAGCTGGATGTCCTTCGGCACGTCGAGCAGCACCGGCCCGGGGCGGCCGCCGGCGGCGATCTCCAGCGCGCGCCGCACCAGCGAAGGCACGTCGTCGGCCGAGCGCACCTGGCGGTTCCACTTGGTCACCGGGCGCGACATGCCCAGCGCGTCACTCTCCTGGAACGCCTGCGTACCGATGACGGCGGTTGCCACCTGTCCGCTGATGCACAGCACGGGCACCGAATCGCTCATGGCGTCCAGCAGCCCGGTGATGGTGTTGCCCACGCCTGGCCCCGAAGTGACCAGTACCACGCCAACGCGACCGGTGCTGCGCGCATAGCCCTCGGCCGCATGCACGGCCGCCTGCTCGTGGCGCACCAGCACATGGCGCAGCCGGGGCTCGCCGTGCAGTGCGTCGTACAGCGGCAGCGCCGCGCCGCCGGGGTAGCCGAAGATGGTGTCCACGCCGCACTCGACCAGCGTGTCGAGCAGGGCTTCGGCGCCGTTGCGGATGCGCACCGGCGTCTCGACGTGGAGAGGACGGAGGGACGGAGAGGACGTGGGGGGTAGGTCGAGCAGTCGCATGCCGTCAATTCTTCCGTTTTCGGCGCAAAATATGCTTCTTTCTTTTGGCTCTTTAAGCTCGATTCATGAAAACCAATCGGCAAACACCGAATGAAGGCGAAGGATCTTTCGACAAGACCGATCTGGCGATCCTCCGCGTGCTGCTGCTCGACTCGCGCAAGACCCTGCAGGAAATCGGCAGCGAGGTCGGCCTGTCGCCCACCAGCTGCTGGACCCGCATCAAGAAGCTGGAGGCCACGGGCGTCATCAAGCGCTATACGGTGGACGTCGACCCGGCCAAGCTCGGCTACCACGACTCGGTGATCGTGCAGGTCACGCTCGAGAGCCACACCGACGAGACGCTCTACGACTTCGGCCGCACGCTCGCGACCATTCCAGAGATCCAGGAGGCCTACCTCGTCTCGGGCGACTACGACTACTACATCCGCATCGCCGTGCGCGACACGCGCGACTACGAGCGGCTGCTGCGCGAGAAGCTCTACAAGATCCCGGGCATCCGGCACAGCAAGTCGCACTTCGTGCTGCGCGTGCTCAAGGAAGCCAGCGTGCCCGTCATCTGAGCGGGGGACGAACTCACAGGCGGATCAGTTCCACACGCCGGTTCTTCGCCCGCCCCGACTCGCTGTCATTGGGCGCCACCGGCTCCGAGGCGCCAGCGCCGCGCGTGGTGAAGCGGCGCGGGTCCACACCGGCCTTCACCAGTACGCCGATCACGGCCAGTGCCCGGCGCTTCGACAGGTCGTCGTTGTGCTTCGCCTCGCCCTGCGCGTCGGTGTGCCCCACCACCGACAGCTTCAGCGGCGGGTTGTTGCGCATCAGCTTGGTCATCTCGTCGAGCGTGGGCTGCGACTCGGGGCGGATCACGTCCTTGTCGAGGTCGAACAGGATGCCGTAGAGGTTCACGCGCCCCGTCTCCGCCAGGCTCTTCTGCATGGCGGAGGCGTCGAGGAACACGATCTTGTTCTCTTCCATCGCCTTGCTCTCCACCACCCGCACGAAGGCGTGGTTGCCGACATCTGCGTTGTGCTCGGCCAGCGCGATGCTGGCGTAGACGGTGCCCGAAGGCCCGGTCTTCCTTGCCAGCAGGTAGCGGCCGCTCACGGCGAAATAGTTGCGGGCGTAATCGCCACGACTGCCCAGGCGGGGCCACTCGGGGTCGTCGAATGCCAGCGCGAAGTCGTAGGGCGTGTTGGTGTCCACGCTGCCGGGGCGCGGCTTGTAGCACGAGGCGTTGGCCGTGCCGCAGCTGAACAGCACCTCGAAGCCCTTGGCCTTCAGGCTGGCCTCGTAGTTGCGCTGCACCTCGAGCAGCGAACGGTCCTTGGGCAGCCGGTACAGGTACAGCGTCACCTTGCCCTCGGTCCTGAGCAGGTCGGGCTTGCCGCCACCCCAGTTCTGGAACGGCTCCTTGATGAGCCCGACCTCGTCGTAGGCGGCCGCCTTGTAGCCGTCGAGCACCGAGCCCTCGTAGCGGCCGACCAAGGGGTGGTCCTTGCCCGGTTCGGCGGCGAATGCGCCGGCGTGCAGCGACAGCAGGGTCGCGCCGGCCAGGCGGACGAGTAAGGCCAGGAAGGCAGGCTGTTTCATCGGCAGGCCCGGAAAGGAAACATGGACAGGGAGGAGAAAACGCGACGCGCTCCATGCTAGGGAGCACCGCCGCCGCTGTGCATTCGACGGACGGCCTATGCCATGGCCGGGCCTCGCTTTCGCGCATGTCCCGCGGATCACCGGAATATCCGGCCGGGGACATAATTGCGCCCGGCTCGCGAGAGCGGGGGTTCGGGCCTCGCCTCGAGCGGCTGAATGGCGTCGGCGTTGGGCTGGCGCATCCAACAAAAGTGACGTCCAAGGCAAAAGCGATCTATGAAGCTGGGCAGCAAGGGCTGTTGGCGAGTCGGCCAGTGGATCGCGAATCTGTTGCTGGCCGTCGCGCCGGCTCTCCTGCCCTGTGCGAACGCCGCTGAGCCGGCGGCAGCAACGCCGGCATCCCCACAACGTGAAGCCGAGCTCCACATCACCCGGGCCGAGCTGCTCTCCATCCCCGGCACCGGCTACACCGCACCGCCGCAGCGCGTCGAGGACGCAAAGCTGCCGACCGAGGGCTGGCGGGCCATCAACCTCCCCCACACGGTCGGGCGCGAACTGGTGCCCGACGGATCTAGCGGCACACGCACGATCACGGACTGGTACCGCATCGACCTCGCCGGGCGGCCGCCCTCGCACGAGCCGCAGCTGCTCTATCTCCCACGCTGGAAAACCCTCGGCCAGATCGCGGTGTACGGCGACGGCGCCCTGCTCTACCAGTCGCACGGCAGCCCGATCCACAACGGCTACAACCATCCGCTGCTGCTGCCGCTGAACGCGACGGCCGGCGCACTGCCGCCACGGTCGGTAATGATCCGCGTGGACCGCCTGCGCAACAGCGGCAGCGGTTTCTCCACCGTGTGGGTGGGCAACGAGGATTCGCTGAGCTGGCGCTACCAGGTCCGCCAGCTGCTGCAGGTGCAGCTGCCGTTCATGGGCAGCGCGGCCTTCCTGGCGGTCGGCGCATTCGCGTTCGCGGTATGGCTGGGCAGGCGGCGCGAATCGCTCTACCTGCTGTTCTTCGCCATCTCGGCGATGGCGTTCCTGCGCACCCTCCACTACTACGCGGGCGGCAGCTACATCCCGATCTCGGACGACTGGTTCGAGTGGATGACCGTCTCCAGCCTGCTCTGGCTGATCATCCTCATCCACCTCTTCCTGCAGCGCCTGCACCAGCAGCCCTCGGTCTGGCTGACGCGCATCTCCATCGCGCTGGTGCTGGCCTGCAACATCACGACGCTACCGCAGCTGTCGACGAAGATCGTCAATCTCTACCTGTTCACGCCGCTGCTCAATCTGGCGGTACTGCCCATGGCGGTGCTGATCTTCACGGTGAACCTGCGCAAGTCGCTGCGCACCCAGCTGACCGAGGGGCAACTGGTGGCGGGCTGGACGGTGTTCGCGGTAGCGCTCACCTCCTACGACGGGCTGCTGCAGAACAACCTCGTCAGCCCGGAGAGCGTGTACATGTCTCCGTACGCCATCATCAGCCTGTTCTTCGTCTTCTCGTACATCATGTTCCAGCGCTACACCGGCGCGTTCGCCGAGGTGGGCCGGCTGAACAGGGGCCTGGCCCAGCGCCTGCAGGCGCGGGAGGCCGAACTGGAGCAGAGCTACCAGCGGCTGCGCGTGATCGAGAACCAGAACATGCTCAACGCCGAGCGCCGTCGCCTGATGCAGGACATGCACGACGGACTGGGCTCCTCGCTCATCAGCGCGATCCGCTCGGTGGAAAGAGGCGCCATGACCGAGGCCGAGATTTCCCGCGTGCTCAAGGGCTGCATGGAAGACCTGCGGCTGGTGATCGACTCCATGGAGAGCGTGGAAGCCGACCTGCTCCTGCTGCTGGCGACCATGCGCTTCCGCCTCGCGCCGCGCATCGAGAGCGCGGGCATCGCGCTCCAGTGGGAAGTGCAACCCGTGCCCGCCCTGCCCTGGCTCGACCCGGACGGCGCGCTGCACATCCTGCGCATCGTGCAGGAGTGCGTGGCCAACGTGCTGCGCCATACGCGGGCCACCACCATCTGCATCAGCACCGCGACGATCGACGACGGCGTGTGCGTGGTGGTCGAGGACAACGGCGGAGGCTTCAACGTGGAAGAGGCCATGCGCCGGGGCGGCCGGGGGCTGCGCAACCAGCAGCGGCGCGCGCAGGCGATCGGCGGCACCGTGGGCTGGCAGTCCGGCAGCGCCGGAACGCGCTTCACGCTCTGGCTGCCGCTGCACCGCAAGGCCGAGACCGACAAGGCGGCCATCAGCACCTTCTGAGGAGCTGGCTCAGAGGCTCGCGACGATCTGCTCGCGCAGCCACTTGTGAGCCGGATCGCGGTGCCGGCGCTCGTGCCAGAGCATCGCCATCTCGTAGCCCGGCACTTCCAGCGGCGCCTCCACCACGCGCAGCCCGGCCGCGCCGCGCGCCAGCCGCTCGGGCAGCATCGCGACCATGTCGGTGGAGGCCACCGTCGACATCATGAAAAGGAAGTGCGGCACCGACAGCACCACGCGCCGCGCCAGCCCTTTTTCGGCAAGCGCCTCGTCCGTGGGACCGGTGAAGCCGCCGCCGGCAAGCGACACCACCACGTGCTCCAGCGCGCAGAACTGCGCGAGCGTCGGCCGGCGCTTCAGGCGCGGATGGTCGGCGCGCCCGACCAGCACATAGCGCTCATTGAAGAGCACGCGCGCGTGCAGGCCAGGCGGCGCGCCCACGCTGGTGTGGAAGAACAGATCGAGCTCCCCGCTTTCGAGCTGGCGTGCCATGCGCGAGGGCACCGCCTCCACCACGGCCAGCCGCGTGTTCGGTGCGGCTGTACGCAACCCGGCCAGCGCCGGCAGCAGGATGGCCGATTCGGCGTAGTCGGCCGCGGCAACGCGCCAGGTGGTGCTGGCCTCGGCGGGGTCGAAGGGCCTCGTCGGCGCCACCGCCCTGCCCAACGCCTCCAGTGTTTCACGCAAAGGCTCGCGCAGTTCGTCGGCTCGCGCAGTAGGCCGCATGCCGCGCTGCGCGGGCAGCAGCAGCGGATCGGCGAACACCTCGCGCAGCCTTGCGAGCTGCACGCTCACCGACGGCTGCGACAGGTTCAGCCGCTCGGCCGCGCGAGTGACGTTGCGTTCGGCCAGCAGCGTGTCGAGCGTGACCAGCAGGTTGAGATCGAGGCGGCTGAAATTGTTCATGGCAATTCCTGGAATTCAGACTATTCATTTCCAATATATCGCCACGAAGCCTAACCTGAGGGCATCTCCACTCGAACCCTCTTCGAATCATGAATGTCCTTCTGGTAGTCGCCCATCCCGAAGCCGCCTCGCTCAACGGATCGCTCCACCGTTTCATGCTCGAGCGGCTCACGGCCGCCGGGCATTCGGTGCGAGTGTCCGACCTCTACGCCATGCGCTGGAAGCCGGCACTAGACGCCGACGACTTTCCCTCGCGCGACGTCACCGCTGAACGCTTCGACCCTTCACTCGAATCGCGCCTGGCCTTCGAGGCCGGCACGCAGACCACCGACATCGCAGCCGAGCAGGACAAGCTGCTCTGGGCCGACGCGGTGATCCTGCAGTTCCCGCTGTGGTGGTATTCGATGCCCGCCATCCTCAAGGGCTGGATCGAGCGCATCTACGCCTACGGCTTTGCCTATGGCGTCGGCGAGCATTCCGACAAGCACTGGGGCGACCGCTTCGGCGAAGGCACGATGGCCGGAAAGCGCGCGATGCTGGTGGTGACGACCGGCGGCTGGGCCTCGCACTACGCGCCGCGCGGCATCAACGGGCCGATGGACGACCTGCTCTTCCCGATCCACCACGGCATCCTCTACTACCCCGGCTTCGACGTGCTGCCGCCCTACGTCGTGCACCGCACCGGCAAGGTCGACGAAGCCGCATTCGCGCGCATCACCAAAGAACTGGGCCAGCGGCTCGACACGCTCTTCACCGCCGACCCGATTCCCTTCCGCCGCCAGAACGCCGGGGACTACGAGATTCCCGCACTCACCCTGCGCGAGGACATCGCGCCGGGCAAGACAGGCTTCGCTGCGCACACCGCCTGAGGCGGTCTCAGGGCAGCACGGGGTTGGCGACCGCGTTTGCGATCGCCGCGTCCGCATCCACGCGCAGCATGAAGCGCTTCGCCACCAGGTCGTTGGCTGCGGCCGTCACCGCCGCCACGTAGCCCGCCTGGTCGGTGTAGCGCTCTTGCAGCGACGGCCGCGGATCGCTCCCTCGCAGCGCAGCCGTCTTCGCAAGCGGGAAGTACGAGCCGAACAGGCCCGCCTGGTCGATGCGCCCGGGCACGCTGGTGTAGTTCCAGCCGGTGTTGGTGCCCAGCGGCACGGCCACGTCGAGGCTGCGGATGCCTGCGACGTCGTTGCCGTCGGTGTCCACCTGCGGCACCAGGATCGCGTAGTCGCGCCCCAGGTAGGCCGGCGGCACCTGGGTGGCGATGCCGCTCTCGTCCTGCGGCCGGTAGTTCGGGCCCCAGTCGAGCAGCTAATAGGTGTTGACCAGGCCCGTGTAGTTCACGCCTGGAATGGCCGGAAATTTCACCTGCAGCGGCCGCACCAGCGTGGCGTCGGCGATCTTCGGCACCTGGCTGTCGGGCGGCGTGGTGCCCTTGACGACCCAGTCCTCGAGGTTCTGGTACAGCGCGCGCACCACCGGGATCACGCCGGCATTGCCATTGGTCGCATAGAGAGCCCCGGCGCTCGTGCCAGGCAGCGACGCAAGGCCCAGCAGGTGGTGCGTGCTCGCGTAGTAGTAGACGCGCGCGTTGGCGGGCTGCACGAGGTCCGTCGTGCCCCAGGCGTCAGTCAGCAGCGGCGAGCCCTGCAGCACGTAGAACTCGGTGCCGCTGAACCCGATGAAGAGCTTGGGGCAGGTGCCGCTTGCCTCGCAGCGCGACAGGATGCCGCCGCGGCGCTGCGCCACGTCGTCCACGTAGTCCTTCGAGAGGCCGCGCGTGCCGGCCTGGCCGAAGGCCGTGTGGTCGGCACGCACGCCGCCACCGCCGCCGGGAATCGAGAAGCGCATGTTGATGTTGGTCTGCCGCGCCGCGATCTGCGCGAACACGCCGTCGAACACCTTCTGGCCCGTGCGGTCCTCGTTGAAGCCGAGGTGCACGAAGGTCTTCATGAAGTTGCCGCACTGCGAGACGCCCGAGGCGATCGTGTTCCTGATGGCCGCGGCCACCGGGTTGGCCGTGCCCGCCGAATCGCTCGCATCGCGGTGGAAGAAGGTGATCATGTCGCGCAGCGCCGCGAGGCCCAGGCCCATGACCTTCGGATCCTTCGCGACGTAGACCAGCTCGTAGAGGTACGCTGTGTCCCACTTGTCCTTCAGGCACACGTTCGTCTCGTCCGGCGTGCCGGGGAACGGCGCGGCGGCGCTGCACTTCGCGAACTTCCAGTCGCTCGCTGGAATGAGCTGGCGCGCATCGGTTTCGTTGATGCGGCGCGTGAGCACATAGCCGGGCTTCGTGTTGTCGAGGCTCGCGGTGGCGTAGGCCTTCATGGCCGCGTTGAACGGGCCGCCGGGCAGCGGCAGCGAATCGTTGGTAGCGGCGGTGGGCAGCAGTTCGGCGCGATAGGTGCCGGTGATGCTGCTGCCGTCGGCATTCTTGGCGACCGGCACCTTCAGCGTGAGCTTCCCGGTGGCGGCCGGCACGTCGCCCTGCCATGCGGCCGTGAGAAACACGTAGCCGCGCGAGGCGAAGTACGGATCGAGGTTCACGATGTTGCCGCGGTTCGGTGCGTCGTAGCGCAGCACGCCGCTGGCCTTGCTCATGTCCTTCGGCTTGAACAGCACGAAGTCGGAGGTGTACTCGACCTTGCCGTTGGCGTTGAGCGGCGCGAGCTGCAGGTCCTGGATGATCGCGTTGCGCGCGTCCTTCGGATCGACCTCGCCGGTGAAGGTGCCGCTGATCTTCTGGTAGGTGCCGACGCTGCCGAAGGTGCCGGGCACGTCCTCGGTCGCGGTGATGGCGAGCTTGTATTTCGGTGCCACGGTGGCTGCGGGCGGCGTCGTGGCCGGCGGCGTGGCGGCGGACGGCAACAGCAGGCCGCCTCCTCCACCGCCGCTTCCACCGCAGCCGCTCAGAAGAAAAAGGGCGGCCGAAGCCACCGTGGCAGCCCTGAGGCTCCAGCGTTTCATGGTTTGTCTCCTTCGTTGTGTGTCTTGTGCGTTGGCGGCGCCGATCCCCGCTACGGCGCGCGGGCTACTCGGCCTCGATGCCGGCCGTCTTCACGATGCGGCCCCATTTCTGCGATTCGCCAGCCTGGAACTTCGCCCGTTCCTCGGGCGAGCTCGTGAACACCTCCGTGCCGGTCGGCTCGTAGAAGGCGGTCTTCGCGGCCTCGCTCTTCGCAGCCTTCACAAGCAGCTCGTTGAGCCGCTTGACCACGGCCGGCGGCGTCTTCGCCGGCGCATAGGCCGCGAACCAGTAGCCCATCTCGTAGCCCTTCACGCCCGCCTCGGCGATGGTGGGCACGTCGGGCGCGAGCGGCGAGCGCGCGGAACTGGAAAAGCCCAACGCACGCAGCTTGCCGGCCTTGACCTGCGGCAGGCCGGTGGCGGTGTCGGTGATCATCATGTTGATCTGGCCGCCCAGCAGGTCGGTCACGGCGAGCGTGTTGCTCTTGTAGGGCACGTGCAGCAGCTTGATGTCGGCCATCTGCTGCAGCAGTTCGCCAGCCATCCGGCTCGACGAGCTGCCACTGCCGAAGCTGTACTTGCCTGGCTCCTTCTTCGCGAGTGCGATGAACTCGGCCACGCTCTTCGCGGGGAAGGTGGGGTTCACCACCATGATCTGCCCACCCTTGCCGAGAGCGGCGACGGGAGCGAAGTCCTTCACCGGGTCGTAGGGCAGCTTCTTGAACAGGTGCTCGTTGGCCGCATGCGTGGTGTTGGTGGTGATGAGCACCGTGTAGCCGTCGGCGGGCGCCTTGGCCACGTTCTGCGAGGCGATGAAGCCGCTGGCGCCGGCCCTGTTGTCGATGACGACGGCCTGCTTCGTCTCGGCCGTGATCTGTGTGCCGAGCGCGCGGGCGATCTGGTCGGTGGCGGTACCTGCCGCGAACGGCACGACGAAGGTGATGGGCTTCTCGGGAAAGGCCTCCGCATGGCCCAGCAGCGGCGCCAGGGCCAGGGCGGCGGTCAGCGCGGTAAGGGGAAATCGCTTCATTGTCTTGTCTCCGTATGGAATGGCTTGGGAAAGAAAAAAGGATTGCGGCTACGGCCCGGCCAGCAGCGGCACCAGCTCGCGCGGTACGCGGATCGGCATGTCGAGCAGCAGGAAGGAAAGCGCCTTGCCGTGCGCATCGAGGTTCAGCGCGTCGTTGACGCCCCCGTCGAGCACCGCGTCGAGCACGAAATTCATCGCGTGCAGCTTCGGCAGCACGAAGCGTTGCACCTGGGACGGCGCACGGTGGTGGAACTGCGCCGCGACACGCTCCGGCGTGAGCTGTTCGACCAGCAAGGGGAAGAGCTGTGCATGCCAGGCGATGACGCTGATGTTGGAGCGATCGCCCTTGTCGCCGGTGCGGCCGTGGGCAGCGCGGTACAGCGGCACTTCGACGGTGTCTGCAATGCCGTTCATGACAGTTCCTCCTGCGGGATCAGCTCGAAGCGCACCGGTACTGCCTCGCGCGGCAGCAGGCACGACAGCGTGTTGAGCCGGGGCGTAAGCGCAGTGCGCACGCCGCCACCGCCCGCCGGGCCGCAGGTATAGAGCGCCATCACCTCGCGCGCCAGCCGTTCGGCCTGCGCCCGCTCGGCATGCGTGGCCGCGACGCGCAGGCGCACGTCGCGCAGGCCGGCATCGGGCGTATCCGCCAGCGCGCGGCCGGCGTCGTCGCCGAAGATGCTCAGCGCGCCGATCAGGTCCACACGCAGCGAGAGCCCGTCGAGGCGCTTCTTCAGCACGTCCGCCGCGAGCCGCGCACGGGCCTCGGCGCGCGGCCCTGCGTAGGAGATCTCGCCCTCGGCCAGCCAGCCGCCTTCATGGCAGACGTTGACCTTGTAGCGGCCTGGCCGCTCGTGGCCGCGCACGCCGGAGAGTTCGACGCGATCCGCGCCGGGCAGTGCCCGCACTTCGGCATCTGCAATATCTGCGACCACGTCGGGCGTCAGGTAGGCCGCGGGGTCGTGCACTTCGTAGAGAAGCTGCTCCTTCACCGTCGCCTCGCTCACGAGGCCGCCGGTGCCGTCGGCCTTGCCGATGGTGCAGCGGCCATCGGCGTCGATCTCCGCGATGGGGAAGCCGACAGCCTCCAGCCCCGGCACGTCCTTGTAGCCCGGGTCGGCGAAGTAACCGCCGCAGACCTGCGCGCCGCATTCGAGCAGATGGCCGGCCATGGTCGCGCGGCCCAGCCGGTCCCAGTCGTCGGCTCGCCAGCCGAAGTGCGACATGACGGGGCCGACCGTCAGCGATGGGTCTGCCACCCGGCCGCACACCACGATCTGCGCGCCTGCATCGAGCGCGGCGGCGATGGGCTCGGCACCGATGTAGGCATTGGCGCTCACCACGCGCAGGCCCTCCATGCGCGCGCCGAGCGCTTCGTCCAGCAGCGCGCGATGTTCGGGGCCCGAGAGGTCGTCGCCCTCCACCACCGCGATGCGCGGCGCATTCGCGCCCAGTTCTCGCGCCATGCGGGCGATGTGCCGGGCGGCAGCGCGCGGATTGGCCGCGCCGAAATTACTCACGATGCGGATGCCGTGCGCCAGGCAGCGTGCGAGCACGGGCCGCAGCATGGGGTCGAGCAGCGGTTCGTAGCCTGCCTCGGGGTTGTCGCGGCGGCGAAGCTGGGCCAGCGCGAGCGTGCGCTCGGCCAGCGTCTCGAAGATCAGGAAGGCGCGCTGCCCTTGGGGGCCGCTGGCCAGGCGCGCGATCAGCGTGTCGACCACCGGCCCGGCAGCGTCGGTGCGGTCGCCCGAGAAGCCGGCGGCGCAACCTATCAGCAGCGTGGGCGGGGCAATGGAGTTCATTGCCGTGCACTGTAGGCAGCGGCCAGCCATCCGTAAAATCGAAAATCCGGATCGATTGATCCGCATTTCAAATAACAAGAGAGACATGATGAGAAAGACGCCCGACCTTTCCACGCGCCAGCTGCGCGCCTTTCTCGCGCTGACCGAGCACCGCAACTTCACGCGCGCGGCGCAGGGCAGCCATCTCTCGCAGCCAGCGTTCAGCGCGCTGATCCGCACGCTGGAGGACGCCGTCGGCACGCGCCTGTTCGACCGCGACACGCGCAGCGTGCAGCTCACGCCCGAAGGCCGGCTGTTCGAGGGCTCCGCGCGCCGGCTGCTCGACGACATGGGCAGCGCCATGGACGACCTTGCCGACCACGTGGAGCGCCGCAAAGGCCGCGTGCGCGTGGCCGCCCTGCCTTCGCTCGCGGCCGGCTGGCTGCCCAACGTGTTCGCCGAGTTCATGCAGACCTGGCCGGGCATCCGCGTCGACCTGGACGATGCGCTGTCGGACGCCTGCATCGCGCTCGTGCGCAGCGGCCAGGCCGACTTCGCGCTCGCCGCCTCGGGCGCCGGCGGCACGGCCGACAGCGACCTGCTCGCCCGCAAGCTCTGCACCGACCGCTTCCACCTCGTGTGCCGCGCCGACCATCCGCTTGCGCACGAACCACGCCTGACGGTGAAGAAGATCGCGCCCCACCCCTTCATCCAGATGGCTCGCAACAGCAGCGTGCGGCAAGCGCTCGATGCGGCGCTGCACCCGCAAAGACTGAATGCGGTGTTCGAGGTGGAGCACCTGGCCACCGTGATGGGGCTCATCGAAGCCGGGCTCGGCATCAGCGTGGTGCCGGCGCTCACGCTGTTCCACTTCCAGCGCGAGACGCTGGTGACGCGGCCACTGCCTCTGCCTTCCCTCACGCGCACGCTCTACGTCGTGCAGCGGCGCGAGGGCAGCCTGTCGGTGGCGGCTCAAACGCTGCATGACCTGATCGTTGAACGGCTCGGCTCGCTGCGGCTGGACTGACGGCCGAACACGACCAGTTGAGACAAGCCGGCGCGCCAGAGGCTCGCCACAATCGCGCGCATGCAGCACGAAGAACAGATCGCCCTGATCCGGCGCGCGCTCACGCTGATCGAGACCGGCGGCAGCGAGCGCGGTGAGCCCACCCTAAGCCCCGTGGCGCGCTATCTCGATCCCGAACGCCACGAGCAGGAAGTGGAACGCATCTTCCGGCGCCATCCGCTGGCGCTGTGCCCTTCGGCCTCGCTCGCGAATGCCGGCGACTCCTTCGCGATCGACGTGACCGGCATGCCGCTGCTGTTCGTGCGCGGGCAGGACGGCGAACTCAACGGCTTCGTCAACGCATGTCGCCACCGCGGCGCAAGGCTGAAGCAGCCGGGCGCATCGCCGGGCCAGCGCGCGCTGATCTGCCCGTATCACAGCTGGACCTACGGGCTCGACGGCGCGCTGCGCGGCCGCCCTTCGGCCGAGGACTTTCCGCATGCACCGGCATCGCAATGCAGCCTTGCACGCGTGCCGGTCGCGGAGGCGCTGGGCTTCGTCTGGGCCGTTCCGCGCGTGGTGGCCGATGGCGAAAGCGCCAAGCTCGACATCGACACATGGCTGGGCCGCTTCGGTGCCGACCTGCGCTCATGGGGCTACGACGGCTGGGTGCCCTTTCACCAGCGCGCCTTCGACAATGCAGCCAACTGGAAGATCCCTTTCGAGGCCAACCTGGAGACGTACCACTTCCAGTACGCGCATCGCGACAGCATCGCCGCGCTCTTCCACGACAACCTGCTGGTCGCCGACCACGAGCGGCAGCACCAGCGCCTCTTCCTGCCCAAGCGCAGCATCGAGGGGCTGCGCGACGTGCCCGAGCACGAATGGCGGGTGGGGCCGCACTCGAACATCATTTACTACTTCTTCCCCGCGACCTTCAGCCTGCACGAGGGCGACCACGCCAACGCATTCACGGTGCTGCCGGAGTCGCCGGGCCGCTCGCGCGTGATCGCGAGCACGCTGATTCCCGAGCTGCCGAAGACGGAGAAATCAGAGAACTACTGGCGCAGGAACATCGATTCGTTCTGGGGTGCGCTCGACGAAGATTTCGCACTCGGCGTGTCGGTGCAATCGACGCTTGCGAGCGGCGCGCAGAAGTCGCTGTACTTCGGCGCGACGGAGTGCTGCTCGGCGCGCTTCCACGCAGACGTGGAAGCGGCGCTCGCAGCGTAGCCCTCAGGCCGCGCCGCTCTTTTCCTCTTCCATCGCAGCCCGCGCGGTGGGGTTCGGCGTGGGCTCGCCGATCTTGCGCAGCGTGTTGCGATCGGTGTGGCTGAAGGGCTCGGGCTTTCCGAGCACGTCCAGCACCGTCTCGAGCTCGTAGGACCAGCTGCCGTCGTCGTGGATCGTCACCTCGATGCTGTAGCGCAGCGTCTTGAACGCGTGCTCCAGGAAGGGGTTGGCCACGATGCCGTTGGTCTCGCCGCCGCGCACGGCTTCCAGCCTGAAGCTGCGGTCGTCGGCCTTCGCGCGGCCGGTGGCCATGGCCGTGAGTCCGCGCGGGATCGTCAGCGTCTGGATCAGCGCGCCGGTGGCGGGCTCCCACAGCCAGTAGCCGACCTGGTCGTGAAAGCTCTCGACGTCATTGGGCTTGACGATGCGCAGGTGGTAGCGCAGCCCGTAGAAGATCTGCGGCCCGTTGGTCTGAGCGTCGATGGGCTGGAACTCGGCGTGCTCGATGTAGGCCTCGGCCTCGGGGCCGTCCTCCTTCGGGCTCACGTCGTGGCCGACCGTGCCGGTCCAGATACCCGCCAGGCCAGTGAGCGGGCCCAGGTTGGCGAGCGTGTGCGGATCGGGCTCGGGTTCCGTGTAGATGTCGCGGGGAAACTGCTGTTCCATGTTCTTCTCTTCCTGAAGTCTTCTTGCGTGGGTTGTCTGCCGGGAGTGTCGCTCACTGGTCGAGGCGGATGCCGACCTTGGCAATGATCGCACCCCATTTGCGGCCTTCGCTGTCGATGAAGGCCCTGAATTCTTCCGGCGAGCCGCCGCCCGCCACCAGCCCCTGGTTGGCCAGCAGTTCGCGCACGGCCGGCTCGCGCAGCACGGCATTGACGTCGGCGTTGATGCGCCGCACCACTTCGGGCGGCGTGCCGCTGGCGGTGAAGAAGCCGTTCCAGGCGAGCGACTCGAAACCCGGATAGCCCGACTCGGCCACGGTGGGCAGGTCCTTCATGAGCTCCGAGCGCTTCACGCTGGTGATGGCAATGAGCTTCACGCGCTGCCCCTGGATCAGCGGCAGCAGCGCGGGTGCCACCGTGAAGAGCGCCTGCGTGTCGCCGGCCGCGAGCGAGAGCCCGGCGGGCGGCGAGCCCGAGTACGGCACATGCACCGCCTCGATGTGCGTCACGCTGCGAAACAGCTCCATCGTGAGATGCGACGAGCTGCCCGCCCCCACCGACGCATAGCTGAACCTGTTGCCGCGCTTCTTCGCCCACTCGACGAACTCGGGCAGCGTGTTGGCGGGGTTGTCGGCCTGCACCGCCAGCACGTTGGGTTGCGATGTCGTGAGCACGATCGGCGTCAGGTCGCGCGAAGGCTCGTAGGGCATGCGTGCATACATGTAGGGGCCGAACGCGATCGGGCCGTTGAAGCCGATGCCGAGCGTGTAGCCGTCGTGCGGTGCCTTGGCGACGGTGTCCATGCCGATGAGACCGCCCGCGCCGGCCTTGGTCTCGATCACCACGGGCTGCTTCCACATCACGCGCAGGCGGTCGGCCAGCGTGCGTGCGATCAGGTCGAGCGAGCTGCCCGCCGGTGCGGGCACGATCACGCGCACGGGCTTCGAGGGCCAGGCCTGCGCCCATGCACCGGCAGCCAGCAGGCTGGCGAGCAGGAAAACGGCAAGCTGCTTCTTCTTCACTTCGGTCCTTCGATGGCGTGGGGTCGCGCGAAGTTATCACCGAATCCGGCGCTCAGGCCCGCTCGCGCGCGGCCTGCCTCGCCGCGTCGATCTGCGCATGGTTCGCCTCGGCCCAGCGGTCCACCGCGATCAGCGTCCTGCTCAGCGACAAGCCGATGGGGCTCAGCCTGTACTCGACGTGCGGCGGCACGGTCTGGTGGTCTTCGCGCAGCACCAGCCCGTTGAGTTCGAGATCGCGCAGGGTCTGGGTGAGCATCTTCTGCGAGATGCCGCCGACCTTGCGCAGCAGTTCGTTGTTGCGCTGCGGCTTTCCGCGCAGCAGCGGAATGATCAGCAGCGCCCACTTGTTGGCGATGAGTTCGAGCACACGGCGCGAGGGGCAGCCGGCGCTCCACACGTCGGCCGGTGCAGCCGCGGCTTCTGCCACAGCCGTGGCCTTCCTCGATGGCATCTTTGAATTTCCCATGGTTACCGGAAGGTGCGTACTTGTCGATCGGTGCCCTGCCCGGAATTATCGGGTTCCCGTTTCTTGCACAACGACACCGAAGGAGTTTTCATGGGTTGGATATTTCTGCTGGCCGCGGGTCTCGTCGAGATCGCGATGGCCGCGGCGCTCAAGCAATCGCAGGACTGGTCGAAGCTCGTGCCGTCGGCCATCGGCGTGCTGACCGCACTGCTCAGCATCTACCTGCTCGCCAAGGCACTGCGCTACCTGCCGCTGGGCCCGGCGTACGCGATCTGGACCGGCATCGGCTCGGTGGGCGTGGTGCTGATGGGCGTGCTGCTCTTCGGCGAGGCGCTTTCGGCGGCACGGATGGCGTGCATCGCGCTGGTCATCGGCGGCGCCGTGGGCTTACGCTTCATCGAAAGCTGACGCATGAAGAACACACATTCGTGACCACACGCAACTCGCAAAGCGAAAAGATGGAACTTCGGTATTCCTTATTTTCCGAATCACCATAAGAAAGGCTTCCAGAGCCATTCTTTCGGCCTCGATGGCTTTAACCACTCTGCCAAAGGGCCGATTTCGGGGTGACTTCAAATCGCCACCGCATCGCGGCAATATGCGCATCCGCCGATTCTTGCGTTACCCCGATCTGACCGAAGGAGCATGTTCATGTTCGCCACCGCAGAACGCACCATCAAGACCCCCGGCCCCGACCATCCGATCACCATCGCACCCAACCCGCTTCGCGTGGTGGTGTCGGTCGACGGCTGCGTCATTGCCGATACGCGCGAAGCGCTGACATTGCGCGAACCGCATTTCGGAGCGGTGCACTACATCCCCCGCAAGGACGTGAAGATGTCGCTGCTGGAACGCACCTCGCACGCGACCTACTGCCCGTACAAGGGCGAGTGCAGCTACTTCAGCATTCCGGCCGGTGGCGAACGCTCGGTGAATGCGGTGTGGACCTACGAGTCGCCGTACGACCCGGTCGCGGAGATCAAGGACTACGTGGCGTTCTATCCCGATCGCGTGGGTCCGATCGAGGAGCGCGTCTTCTAGCAATCCGGCAAGGCACCAAAGAAAAAGCCGGGCCCGCTTTCGCGGGCCCGGCTTTTTCTTTGCGCGTATGCGCCGTACGTTGCCGATTACAGCGGCAGAGCGTCGCCACGAGCGGCAGCACGGGCCGCGGCACGCACCGTGGAGCGATCCAGGCCGCTGGCCAGGACCGGAGCCACACGCGAGGTCACGCCCTCTGCATACGGGTTCTCGCTGTGGGCGGCTGCCACTGCTTCAGCGCGAACGGCGGCGCGACTGGTCGTGGAGGCGGTCAGCTGCACGGGGCCCTGGTTGGCGCCATCGGCATACGGGTTGCCGCTGCGTGCGGCCACCACGGCCTGGCTGGCAACGTCGGCGCGGCTTGCGGCCGACGTCAGCTGTTGCACGCCTTCATAGCTTTCGGCATGGGCGGCACCGGCGGCTGCCAGCAGGGCGATGGAGATGGCGGAGAGGAGCTTCGAGGCGGTCATTTGGATTTCCTTCAGTTCAGTTCTTTGCATACGGGATGGTTTCGAACCGGTCTTGGGTGGGGCACCGTCCCTTTCGGAGGCGGCCACCTCGCTCGGGGCCTGTTCATCCAGATCGGCTTGCGTGCTGGTCTGTGGAATGAATTGTGAGCCGGCGAATAGGTAAAAACCCGCAGCAAAAGGAACCGCGGCGTTCATGCGGTGGAAACAATCGCAGTACGCCAGGAAGAAGATGCCCGGCTTTGCCATGCTGCCCCGCCACCGTCCTTCACACGGATTGCAAAGAGGTATTCGGCGCCCGGCTACAGTCGCGGATCGAACAAGGAATCCGTAGATCCATGCGCCTCATCGCCTCGAGCGCCCTCTTCTTCGCAGCCGCCCTCATGCACGGCGGCAGCGCCTCCGCCCAGTCGCTGAGCTGTGGCGGCACGCTCTCCGGCGTGGGCGACTCCAAGTTCTCGGTGGTGCAGAAGTGCGGCGAGCCGATGTCCAAGGATTTCGTCTGCGTGCCCCGCCCGCAGGTAGCGTGGGTGCTTTCACCCTACCCCGGCGGCCCGGCGCAGCAGGTGGTGACGCAGGCGTGCGTACCGATGGAAGACTGGGTGTACCACCGGGGTCAGGGCAACTTCCTCGGGATCGTGAGGTTCTACAACGGCGCGGTCGAATCGGTGCGCGACGGTGAAAGAGTGCGGTAGCAGCCGATGAGCATCGACATCCGGAACGAAGCGCCCGCCGACGCACCGGCCATCGAGGCCGTCACGGCCGCGGCCTTTCTCGAGGCCGAGCATTCGAGCCGCACCGAGCAATTCATCGTTAACGCATTGCGGCGCGCCGGCCAGCTTTCGGTATCGCTCGTCGCGGAAGATGCCGGACGGATCGTCGGGCACGTCGCCATCTCCCCGGTGCGCATCTCCGGCGACTCGCCCGGCTGGTACGGGCTCGGCCCCGTGTCGGTCGTGCCCGGGCAGCAGGCACGCGGCATCGGCACACGGCTCGTGAATGAAGCGCTGGCTGCGTTGCGCGGCATGGGCGCATCCGGTTGCGTGGTGCTCGGCGACCCCGCCTACTACGGCCGCTTCGGCTTCGCGGCCACGCCTGCGCTGGTCTACCCCGGCGTACCGGCGCAGTATTTCCAGGCGCTGCTCGTGGCCGGCGCAATGCCTTCAGGCACGGTTTCGTATCACGCGGCCTTCGAGGCGACGGCCTGAGCGCCTCGGCGAGCTCAGGGCGGCAGCAACAGCGGCCCGCAGTTCTCTTCGGCCACGAACACCGCCACCAGCCTCGCCGGCTTGACCGGGTCGGGGTTCTCCGCGCACAGATGCAAAGTGCCCGGCGGCTCGAAGAAGGTCTCGCCGGACTTGTAGTCGCCCACCGGGCTGCCGGCCAGCTGCGAGCGCACCGTGCCTCCGAGGACGATGGCTGTCACCGAGCCTGGATGCCGGTGAGCCGGCGAATAGGCCATTGGCGGAAAGTCGACGATCACCGTGGTGACCGACTTGCCCGGCACGTTGGGCAATGCCTCGCACGAGATCACCCTGGACGAGGTCTGCGGCCGCGCGGCGGCGCCCGAGCCTTCGGCGGCCGGCGCCGACGAGAACATCGGCCGGCTCACGCTGCTGCAGATGTCGTCGATGAACTGGATGGTCGATTGCCTGCCGGCATGCGGCAGCAACGCCCAGCCCGCCGCGGCGACCGCCAGCGCGGCGAGCCCTGTGCCCGCACGGCGGTGCGCGAAAAGAGGCACCGCGTTCACCGCAACGCCCCCTGCGACAGCCGCGCATCCGCGCGCCATCCCAGCACGCGCTTCGCCTTCTCGCTGCTGGCCTCGGCACCATCCTCGGCAATGTTGAAGATGCCACCGGTCGAGCACTGGAGTGCCAGCAAGGCGGCCCGTGCCGCAGCCTCCACGTGCAGCGGACTCGGCCCCTTGGGCGCCTCGGTCGAAGTGTTCGGCCCGTAGATCTGTCCGTAGCGCAAGACCGTCGCGGTCATGCCTTGCGCCGTCATAACGCTCTGCTCCAGCGCGACCACGCCACCGACGCTGGTGCGGCGCACGCCCTCGGCCTCCGTGTCGAGCGGCTGCTCTTCCGTAAAAGGCCTTGGCCCCGGTGCGTAGGCCCAGACGATGCTTTGCGCCACCAGCTTCCTCACACCCGCCGCCTGCGCGGCAGCCACGAGGTTGCGCGTGCCCTCGGTACGCACGCGCGCATTGAGTACCGCTGCCTCGGCCATGCGGGCCGGGTCCAGGTCCTTCGGCAGGTCGGTGAGCTGGTGGACCACGCCCCACGGCGCGATGCGCACCAGTGCGGCCCGCAGCGCCGCCGCGTCGAACACGTCGACGACGACCGGGTGCACGCCCTGCGCCTCCAGCACACCCGCTCGATCGGCGCGACGCGTGCTGCCGTACACGGTATAGCCCGCCTCGATCAGCATCGGAACCAGCGCGGTGCCGACTGCTCCGGCCGCGCCCGCCAAAAATACCTTCTCGCTCATTGCGCTTCTTCCTTCCATGCTCTTGGGAGGCCGATCATGGATTTACGATGCCTCATCGAAAAGAGCCAAGAATGATGAAAACGACCAGGCCATGACGCCCAAGCTCGACCGCTCGAAAACAACGCCGCTGTTCCGACAGATCTACGAGCGCTACCGCAGCGCCATCGAGCAGGGCGTGCTGCGCCCCGGTGACCGCGTCGCCTCCGCGCGCAGCCTCGCCGCCGAGCTCGGCGTGGCACGCGGCACCGTCGAAACGGCCTACAACCAGCTGACGGGCGAAGGCTATTTCTCCTCGCGCGGACAAGCCGGCACCGTGGTTTCCCCGTCGCTGCCGCCGCACCGGCCGGCGCGGAAGGAACAGCCCCGCCGCACGGATGCGAAGGTGCCCGGCGATCCGCTCAAGCAGCCGGGCGAGCCGCCGTCGATGCAGCTGGGCATTCCGGCGCTCGACGCCTTCCCGCGCAAGCTGTGGTCACGCCTCTCAGCCCGTCGTGCGCGAGCCATGAGCGCGGCCGACATGTTCTACGGCGACCCTTGCGGCTACCCGCCGCTGCGCAAAGCCATCGCGGCCTACCTGCTGGTGTCGCGCGGCGTCTCGTGCCATGCCTCGCAGGTGCTGGTGACGGGCGGCTATCGCGCATCGCTCGCGCTCGTCGCGCGCACGCTGCTGAAGAAGGACGACCGCGTGTGGGTCGAAGACCCTGGCTTTCCACCGACGCAGGAGGTACTGCGGGTCGCCGGCCAGCGCACGATACCCGTGCCGGTGGACGAAGACGGCCTCGTCGTCGCACGGGGCCTGCGCAAGGCGCCGAAGGCACGCATGGCCATCGTCACGCCTTCGCACCAGGCGCCGCTGGGCGTATCGATGACGCTCGCGCGCCGACTGCAGCTGCTCGAATGGGCCTCGCAGTCGAACGCATGGATCGTCGAGGACGACTACGACGGTGAATACCGCTATGCCGGAGCGCCGCTGCCCGCGCTGAAGAGCCTCGACGGCAACGACCGCGTGCTGTACGCGGGCAGCTTCTCGAAGGTGCTCTACCCCGGGCTGGCGCTGGGCTACGTGGTCGTGCCCGAATCGCTGCGCACGCGCTTCGAGGAGGCTGCGCGTATCTGGTCGAACGGTAGCCCGCAGGTCACGCAGGCCGTGGTGGCCGACTTCATGCGCGAGGGGCACTTTCCGCGCCACCTGAAGAAGATGCGCCTGCTCTACGCAAGGCGGCGCGCGATGCTGGTCGCAGGCCTGCAGAAGGCCTTCGGCGACTCGGTGCACATCGACCTGCGCAGCGGCGGCATGCACCTGATCGCGCGCTTCGACGGGCGCCGCGAAAACGACGCGACGCTCGCCCTGCGCGCCCGGCAGGCGGGGCTGAACTGCCAGCCGCTCTCCGCGCGCGGCGTCGCCGGTCCTGGCGCCCAGGGTCTGCTGATGGGGTTCACCAACATCGCCACCGCCGCCGAAGCAAACCGGCTCGCAGCCAGGCTGCGCACGGCCTTCGGCTGAGCAGCGCTCAGGCTGCTTCGTCGTCGTCGAGCGCCGCGCTTCGGTCCTTGATTCGCGTGACCTGCGACAGCACCGCGTCCGCGGTCGTCATGTCCGTCCGCTGGCCCTTGTAGACCGGCTGCTCGAACTTGCCGCCCGCGTAGCGGTAGAGATAGCGCACCTCGACCAGCGCTCCCACCGCTGGCAGCGCCTCGTTGGGCGGCACGGTCACGTTGCCCAGGTCGACCATCGCGCCGGCTTCGTCGCGCAGGCCCACGGCCACCGAGCGCTGCGCGTTGACGCGGATCACCTCGCAGGTCGCGCTCTGGTTGAACTTGAACTTCAGGCTGGTGCTGCTGCGGCCCGCGGAGAACGGCGCGTCGAGCGCCTTGAGCACATAGCCTTCGCCATGCGCGACCAGCAGTTCAGCGGCACGGCGGCGCTTGCCTTCGGCGCTGAGTTCGAGTTCGAGCACCGTCATCCAGGGCACGGTCCCCGCGACCTTGCCCAAGTGCCCGAAGCGCTCGATGAACGGCGCATCGCGCAGGTCCTGCCCGTGAAGCTCCAGCAGGTCGAAAGCCATGAAGGCATCGCCCACGTGCTCGCCGGCGATCACGGTGCGCCCGACCTGCGCACCGGCAGCACCGACCCAGGCCTGCGGAATGTCGACGAACAACCCGCGCCGGTTGGTGCCGCGCACCGCCTCGCCCTCGATCAGCAGGATGCGGTTCTCGCCGTCTGCCTTTTCCTGCAGGCCCCAGCCCGGGTCGTCGAAGTAGCGCGCGGCCTGCTCTTCGAGGATCAGCGTGGGCAGTTGCGGCAGCTCGCCGCTCATGCGGCCGGCCAGGTCGGTCGAGGTGTAGAGCGCGCCGGACTGGTCGGGCGTGTAGCCCTTCGACGTCTTTTCCTTCACGACCTTGTCGTAGATCTTCAGCGCCGCCTCGTAGGCGACCGGGCTGCTGGTCTTGGTGCCGGTGGAAAGCGTGCCGCCGCGCCGGCCGTTGCCGTAGTCGACCACCCAGCCGTCGTCCTTGGGACGCAGGTGCACCTGGTAGACCTTGTCCGAGCCCTGGCCCGTGAAATAGAGAAAGCTCGACCGGGAGGCCTGTTCTGCATTCGGCATGGGAAAGATATGCGAGGGTGAATCTCAGGCCCCGATGCTACACATGGACACGATTTGCACGCCGGCCCGCTAAGATGCGCGGCGATACGAAAAAGCACAAGCACCAACCGAAGGCAGGGGAGGCCTCCGCGTGAAGCGCATTCGCTCCGAGAAATTGATCCGCACGAAGCCGGGCGCGACAGGCGCCGCTGGCTTCAGTACCGTGGAACTGTTCGCCCTGCCGGAAGCGCCGGGCCACGTGGTGCATGTGAGCACCAGCCGCGACGGGCTGCAGTGGAAGGAGACGGTCCACACCCCGTCGCCACTGCCACTCGACGCCGCCACCGCAGCCTTCGAACTCGCCGTGGCGGCGCAGATCGCCCAGGGCTATGTGCTCGAAGGCTCGACCGCCGCAGCCGTTGCGGCAGCCCCTGCCCCCACCACCATCGCGCATCCCGGCGACGCCGTCCTGCTGGCCGGCATCCGCCCCGACGCGTGGCGCCTGCTACCTCCGGTGCGCCGCAGCCGCGTGGTGTGGCGCATCGGCGAGCGCCGCCTGGCGGCTGCGGTGCCGCAACTCGTCGACCACATCGAAACCGGCGAGCCGATGCTCGACTATTGCATCGCATGGGCCATCGGCCGCTGCGGCGACGGCGGCGCCTTCGAGGCGATGCGCGAACTCTCCCGACGCGGCCGCACGCCCGTGGTCACCCGCGCCGCACGCTGGGCCGCGCTCGCCCTCTGGCCCACGGAACAGCGCGCGGCCGAAGCGGCGCGCATCGTCGACGACTGGCCCGCTCCGCTGCGCCGCGCCTGGGCCGCCATGGGCGAAGCGCCCGCCGGGCAGGCCATGCCGCTGCTGCGGCAGCATCTGGCCGACCCCGCGCTCTGGAACGGACTGAAGTACGCCGCATGGGTCGAGCAGCTGTTCGACCTCGCCCTGCTCGAAAGCCCGGCAACCGACGGGCTTGCGCGCGCCGCGCTGCTGGAGATCGCGCCGACGCTGCAGCTCGCGGCAGGCAGCTTCCGCGCATGGCGCCGGCTCTACAAGGGCGCGGAGTTCGCGGGCGACTACCCCCTGCTCGGCGTGCTGCACCAGCGCCTCGAGACGCAGCGCGCGGCCTTCCGCACCGGCGGCCGCTGGGCGCAGGTCAATGGCCGCTACGTGGAGATCGCAAAGGAAATCGTGCGGCCCGACAGCCGGCTCGCCTACAGCCAGCGCACGCGCGACTACCTGCGCCGCCGTACATGGCGCAACCTGCGCCGGCTGGCGCTGGCCGGCACGGCCGACGAGGCCGACTGGCTGCGGCTTGCATTGGGCGTGCTTCTCGCCGCCGACGACGCCGAGGCAGGCACTGCCGGCCAGCAACGCGAATCGCGCTGGACGCCCGAGCCGCGCAGCTGGCACACGGGCCCCTACAGCCGCTGGCTGGTGCTGATGCAACTGCTGCACCGCCACGACCCCGACTGGGAAGCCCAGCGCGGCGGCCTGCACTGGCGCCGCAGCACGCCGCTGCCCGTGCAGCGGTTGAACCGAACCGAAGCCTGGCCCGAGCGCTGGGACCGTCATCCCCAGGCGCTGCTGCAGCTCATGCAGCAAGGCCGCTGCGCCGCTGTGCACGCCTTTGCCGCACGCGCGCTGCGGGACAACAAGCCCTTCTGCGAAGCCCTCGAGGCACCCACGGTCTGGCGCCTGCTTGCCAGCACCTGGGACGACACCGCGCGCTTCGCCCTCGCCATCGCGCGCCAGCGCATCTCGGCGGGCGAGCCGGCCCTGCCCTGGCTGCCCGCGCTGCTGGGTTCGCCGCTGGCCGAGGCACGCACACTGGCGCTCGAATACATCGGGCAGGACCCGGGCCTCTACAGCCAGCAGGTCGACCTGCTGCTGATGCTGCTGACCTCGGCCGATGCCGAAGTGCGCCGTGCCTCCCGCCTGCTGCTGCAGGCCGCTGCCCCGAACCCCTCGACGCTCGATGCGCTGTCCACCGAGCTGCTCGCGTGGCTGTCGGCCTGCGATGCCGCGCAGCCCCAGCTCGACGCCATCTGCGAGAACGTGCAGTGGGCTCTTCAGGGCCTGCTGCGCACGGCGGCCGCCAAGGCACCGCTGAACAGGCTGCTCGCGCTTTTCGACCATGCAAGCCCGGACGTGGTGCGCACCGCCGCCGAATGGCTGCTGCTGCATCCCGCGTCGGTGCAGGGCCTGCCGGTGGAGGTGCTCACGCGGCTGCTGCAGTCGGACGACGAGCGACTGCGCGGTGCCGGCGTGCGGCTCTTCACCTCCCTGCCCGACGCCACGCTGGTCACACAGCCCGAGCTCTTCGCGGCCTTCTGCAGCAGCCCGATGCCGGCCGTGCGCTCGGCCGTCGCGCCCCGCCTCGCACAACTGCTGCCCGCACACCCCGACTTCGGCGCCGCGCTGATGCCGCTGCTGCGCGACGAACTGTTCCGCGCCGAAGCCGCCGAGGGCGTGTTCGATTCGCTGCTGCAATGGCTGTGCGGCCCGCTGGCCGAGCACACGCGCCGCGGCGAACCTGCCGTGACGCTGCGCCTGCTCGAAGCGCGCAGCAAGGGCGCACAACGCCTCGGCGCATGGCTGCTGCCTCAGCAGGACCCGCAAGGCTTCGACGTGCTGCAGACCGCCAGCCTGGGCCTCGTCGACACCGCCGCCGCACGCCGCTGGGCCATGGACCAGCTGGCCGCGAACCCTGAGCGCACGCTCGCGAACCTGGGCGACGCGCTGCGCATGTTCGACAGCCGCTGGGACGACGCGCGCGACTGGGCCCGCCAGTGGTTCGGCGCGCAAAGCAGCGCCAGCCAGTGGACGCCCGCGCTGCTGGTCCGCCTGTGCGACCACAAGGACGCAGGCGCCCAGCGCCTGGGCCGCGAGCTGCTCACCACGCACTTCGACGTGACCGACGTCACCACCTACATGCTGCAGCTCAGCCAGCATCCGTCGGCTGGCATGCAGCTCTTCGTCACCAACTGGCTGGCCTCGGCCGCGAGCCGCAATGCCGACGTGCTGGCGCGGCTGGAGCCCTACTTCCTGAGTGTGCTGTCGCAGGCCAACCGGGGCCGGCTGGCCAAGGCGCGCGTCATGGAGTTCCTGGCGGCGCAGGCGGCGCATTCGGAAGACATCGCACGCATCGTGGCGCGCGTGTTCGCGCGGCAGGCCGTCACCGGTGCAATCACCGAACGCGCCCAGTACGTGGCCGGGCTGCGAAGCATCCAGGCCCTCTTCCCCGCCTTGGACAACCCCTTGCAGACCGCCGCGGTGCGCAGCATTGCGCCGCGCCGCTCGCCGCCTTCCGTCGCCCCCACCGGAGGGCCCGCCGCATGAGATTCCAGTACCGCTACTTCGGCCACTCCGGCGCGCAGCACACCGCCAGCAGCACCGCGCTGCAGTTCGCGCCCGACACGCTGCGCGCGCCGGTGCACTTCGTCGCCGACATCAACCGCCATCTGCCGTTCCGCGAAGGCATGTCCGCGCTGCACGACGTGGTGGTGGGCGACCTGCGCTTCAAGCCGCGCGACAAGAGTGCGTACCTCGAATGGCTGGCCGGGCAAGAGAACGAACTGCTCGCGCAGTTCATGGCCCGCAGCGACCAGCTGAAGGCGCAGATGGTGCCGATCAGCAACGAGCTGGCAGAGCTGCGCAAGAGCAAGCGCGCAGTGATGCAGCCCTTCATGAGCGCGCAGAAGAGCTACTTCGACCACATCTACAAGGTCAACCGCGAAGCCTGGTTCGTGCTCGACCCTGTGATCACGGTGCACCCCGACCGCGTTTTCTTCGAGTGCTTCAGCCAGGACGAGTCGAGCTACGGCATGTTCTCGTGCAGCCACGACATCTTCGACCGCGTGAGCGACCACGCCTTCGGCACCACCAACGTCGACTACTCCGAATCGCTGTACGACGAATTCCAGAAGATCCGCGACTACAAGACGACGCGCCTGGCCATCGACCCCGGCGGCTTCCAGGTGCAGAGCGACAACGACCCGGCCTTCCACGAGCCGAAGATCGACGTGCCCGACAGCTGGGTGCGCGGCTTCCTGCAGGTGAGCAGCGCGATGCTGCTGCCCGCGCAGCGGCTGCAGCTGCACCCGATGGACATCCACAACATCTGCCTGGTGCTGCGCCGGCGCAAGGAGCGCGTGGGCCCGCGCTCGCTGCGCTTCATCCTGCGGCCGGGGCAGCCGGTGCGCATCCTGTTCGAGCCCTGGGGCCACGAGCTGGTGTGCCCGCGCTCCACGCACAGCGCCACCTCCGACACCGACATCCGCGTGTGGGGCCGGCGCCGCCTGCTGCAGCTCGAGCGCCTCGTGCCGGTGGCGCAGGGCTTCACGGTGCACCTGCTGGGCACCGGCATGCCGAGCTTCTGGGTGGCGCAGCTGCCCGACATGGAATTCACGCTCGGCCTCTCGGGCTGGACCGCCAACGACTGGTCGCGCAACGGCCACTTCGAGCTGCTGCAGCCGCGCCACACGGTCGACCAGGACAGCCTGCTGCGCGTGTTCGCGGCGCTGGGCGAACGCTGGCGCGCCACCACCGACGAGCTTGCCGCGGCCACCGGCCTTTCGACGCTCACGGTCGACGCCGCGCTCGGCGGCTACGTGCAGGCCGGGCGCGTGGTGTATGACATCGCGCACGGCGTGTGGCGGCTGCGCGAACTCAGCCGCGAGCCGCTGCCCATGGACAAGCTGCGCTACGCCAGCCCAGAGGAAGAAGCTGCCGCCGAGCTGGTGCGCGCGCGCCGCATCGCGAGCGTGAAGACACAGGCGCGCTCCGACGGCGGCCTCTCGCTCAGCGGCAAGTGCAAGGGCTCTGCCGGGCAGCGCGAATACTTCGTGAACCTGCAGCTGGACGCCGACCAGCGCGTGGCTTCGGGCGAATGCCAGTGCAGCCACTTCGTGCGCCACCGCATGACCAAGGGGCCGTGCGAGCACATGCTCGCGCTGCGCCTGTCCGCCGCGCCGGCGATGGAAACGACGAAAACAACGACGACGACAGATCAGGAAAGGACCACCGCCCACATCGGCTGATACACTGCTTTTTGCGAACGGAGCGGGAAGGCTCTTGCAATCCGGACGGCGTATCGCCGTCCTCGAACACAGCACTTCCCAAGCGTCACTGGACGTCTCTTCACTGTGCCGGATGGCCATGGTGACGCGACAACAGTGCGGCTTCCTCGAAGCTCATCGGCGTCACCATGGCCATCCGGCGTCGAGTGGAGCCCTCCAGTCCCGAGGCTCTTCGACGAGATTCCCGCTTCGTTCGCAATTTTTCTCCCTCAGCAGTGCATCGGCCGGTGGCGCAGCGCCATGACCATGCAGTCTCCCGCCTCCTCTTCTTCCATTCCCGACTCCGCGCTCACCCGCGAGGAGCTGTACGAGCGCATCCGCAAGAGTTCCAAGCAGGAAGTCGTCCTCGAGGAAATGCAGCGCCTCGGCTTCTGGCCGCAGGACTCAGCGCAGCCGACGATCGAGGCCCAGCTGATCCGCCGCGAGAGCGAGCTGCAGACGGCCCTCACGAAGCTCGGCGACGAGCTGCGCGGCATCGAGGACCGCGACCGGGCCCTGAAGACCATGCGCAAGGAGCGCATGGCCAGGGCCCGCGAGCGCCGCGAGGAAACCCGCCAGCGCCTCGCGCAGGGCCGCCATGCGCGCGCAGTGGCATGGCACGAACGGCGGCAGCGCGAGTTGCTCTACGTGGGCGACGGCGTGTCGGGCGGCCTCAACGAGGCGCACAGCGACAGCCAGGCGCTGGCACGCAACGCCCTGCCCGCGCTGGACCATGCGAGCGATCTGGCGCAGGCCATGGGCATCGGCCTGGGCGAGCTGCGCTTCCTCGCCTGGCACCGCGAGGTGTCGAGCGTGAGCCACTACCAGCGCTTCACCATGCCGAAGAAGAGCGGCGGTGAGCGCCATATCTCGGCGCCCATGCCGCGCCTGAAGCGCGCGCAATACTGGGTGCTCGACAACATCCTCGCGAAGATGCCGGTGCACGAGGCCGTGCACGGCTTCCTGCCGGGCAGGTCGATCCTCACCAATGCGGCGCCGCACGTGGGCCGCGACGTGGTGATCAACCTCGACCTGAAGGACTTCTTTCCCTCCATCGGCATGCGCCGCGTGCGTGGCGTGTTCCGCCAGCTCGGCTATTCGTCGCAGGTGGCGAGCCTTCTGGCGCTGGTATGCACCGAGGCGCCGACCGACGAAGTTCAGCTCGACGGCAGCCGTTACTTCGTCGCTCGCGGCGAACGCGTGCTGCCGCAGGGCGCGCCCACCAGCCCGATGCTGACCAACCTGCTGTGCCGCCGACTCGACGCACGGCTGGCCGCGAGCGCCGCGAAGCTGGGCTTCCGCTACACCCGCTATGCCGATGACCTGACTTTCTCGGCCGGCCCCGAGCACAGCCGCGACACGGCCAAGCTGCTGTGGCGGGTGAAGCAGATCGTGGCCAGCGAAGGCCTCACGATGCATCCCGACAAGCAGCAGGTGATGCGCCGGCACCGGCAGCAACACGTCACGGGCATCGTGGTGAACGACAAGCTCTCGGTGGACCGAGACACGCTGCGGCGTTTTCGCGCAGTGCTGCACCAGGCCGAGCGCAACGGCCCGCAGGGCCTGCAATGGAACGGCAACAGCGACGTGATCGGCGCGCTGCGCGGCTACGCGAACTTCATCGCGATGACTGACGCGGCACGCGGCGAGCCGTACCTGCAGCGCGTGCGCGAGCTGGCGGCGAAGCACGAAGGGCGCGGCACCCCGGCGGCTCCGGCGAAGGCCTCCCAACGCAAGCTCGCTGCGGGCGAGTTCCGCAAGCAATCCGCAGCCGGCCAGGCGCCATGGCCGGCATGGTGGCAACCGGCACAGGCCTCTGCGCCGGTGCTGGAGAAAACTGCGGAGCAACTGGCGGAAGAGAAGAAGGCACAACGCGAAGCGGCACGCCCCCAGTCGGTCACGTCCGCGCCCGCAACGGCGCGCCCGGCCGCCGCAGCACCACGACCGGCCGGGCAAGCTCCCGCGCAGTCGCCAGCGCCCGTCCCCGCCTTCCAGCTCGGCTGGTTCCTCAGCGTGCTGATCCAGGCCGTCTACGTCCTCTGCGCCTTCGAGGTACGCGCGAGTCCGGTGATCTGGCTCATGACCGGCAGCGTCGTCGTCGCCAACTTCGTGCAGCGCAAGCCGGGCTGGCTGCGTTTTATCGCGGCCGTCTTCGTGTCGCTGGCGCTGTCGTCGTTCGTGCACGGAATGGAGAACTGAGTCGAATGCCCGCAGCCGACGTGCCCATCGCGTTACGCCGGCTCGCACGCACCGACTTCGCGATGCTGTCGCGCTGGCTTGCCGAGCCTGACGTCGCGCGCTGGTGGAACCACCAGACCTCGCCGGAAGCCATCGAGCACGACTTCGGCCCGGCGGTGGACGGAAGCGACCCGGCCGAGATCTACATCGCCGCTACGCAGGGCCGGGACTTCGGCCTCGTGCAGCGCTACACCTTCGAGGACAACCCCGGCTACATCGAGGAGCTTGCACCCGTCATCGAAGTGCCGGCGCCCGCGCTGAGCATCGACTACTTCGTAGGCGAGCCCGATGCGCTGCGCCAAGGCCTGGGCGCCGCGATGATCCGCACGCTCGTCGACGCCACGTGGCACGACTACCCTGCCGCGCCATGCATCGTGGTGCCGGTGTCGGCCGGCAACGTCGCTTCGTGGCGCGTGCCGGAACGCGCGGGCTTCGTGCGCGTGGCCGAAGGACCGCTCACGCCGGACAACCCGATCCACGGGACGGCGCATTTCGTCTATCGCATCGAGCGCCCTCGCACTGCGGAGTGAACCGGCGCATGCGCCGAAACAACACGGCACTTCACAGCCCACTGCAAGCCCGCTACATTCACCGCTCCCGCAACCACGCAGAAAGAGGAGGTGCAAGATGGTAGTCATTGCAATTCATGCTCCCACCCACATGCGGTTTGCCGGGCCTCATCTGAACAGCTGATCGTTCACGCGTTCATCGCGTAACCAGTCTGCCCCGCACGGCCTCCCGGCCGTCGCGACGCCCCCAAAGCCGCCCCGATTCAAACGCCGCCGTTGGCACGCTCGTGCCCGCGGTGTCCCGTTCATCCGTCGAAGAATCAAGGCTTGCAACCATGCTTGAAGAACGTGCCGCATCCACGCGGCATCCCGTGACCATTGTTTTCGATCCCCAGCGCGCGAGCGAAGCCGACTGGGGCAACTTCCTCGCCTACTGGCGCCTGCGTGCTGAAGAGGACTCTCCGGGCGATCCGATCACGCCCGACGCCGATACCCGGCACAACGTGCAGCGACCCAACCCGCTGTATGTCTTTCACCGCGTGCTGGCCGTCGGCGCGCGCGGTGAATTCATCGGCAGCCTGAGCGCGAGCTTCCGCCGCGAAGGCACGCCCGGGCACGAAGCCTTCGCGCCATTCCTCGAAGCCTGGGGCGGCGTGCTGCGTCCGCACCGGCGCCGCGGCGTGGCCAGCGCGCTGCTTCGCACCTTGCTGGCGCTGATGGAAGCCCAGGACAAGTCGGTCGCGACCATCAAGGCCCACCTGCCCGAAGGCCACGCCTTCCTGCGCGCCATCGGCGCCACCGAGAAGCACCGCAGCGTCGAAAACCGCATGGCCTTCGCGGATCTCGACTGGCAGGCCCTCGCCCGCTGGCGCGCCGAAGGCTTTGCGCCTGCCCACGGCCTGCGCGCCGAGGTATATGCAGGCCGCGTGCCCTTCGAGCGGCTCGCGACGCTGATGGAGCCGCTGTCGGTGCTGCTGAACGACGCCCCCACCACGAACCTCGAACGGCCGCCGCTGCGCTTCGAGCTGGAAGACTTCCCGCCCTGGTACGCCGACATGGACCGCCGCGGCGGCGAGCATTTCCTCGTGCTGCTGCTCGACGGCGACGAGGTGGTTGCGGTATGCGACGCCAGCTGGAACCAGCATTTTCCCGACCGCATGTACCAGCGGCTCACGGCGGTTGCGCGCCGGTGGCGGGGCAAGGGCCTGGCCAAGGGCGTGAAGGCGGCCATGATGCAGCTCGTGCGCGAGCGGCATCCCGAGGTCGCGATGGCAGTCACCAGCAACGCCGAGGTGAACGCGGCCATGCTGGCCATCAATCACCGGCTCGGCTACGCGGCGTACAGGCACGACGGGCTCTACCAGATCGGCACGGACAACCTGCGGGCCTACCTCTCGTCCCGCCCCGCCGTCGCCGGGGAGGCCCGCCAATGAAGGCACCGCAACGACTCCAGGCGCTGATCGACGAGGGCCTGATCGACACCGTGGTCCGACAGCTCATGAGCGGCAAGGAGGCCATGGTCTACGTCGTGCGCTGCGGCGACGAGACGCGCTGCGCCAAGGTCTACAAGGAGGCCGACAAGCGCAGCTTCCGGCAGGCGGTCGACTACACCGAGAACCGCCGCGTCAAGAACAGCCGCGAGGCGCGCGCCATGGCCAAGGGGACGCGCTTCGGCCGCAAGGTGACCGAGGCCATCTGGCAGAGCGCCGAGGTCGATGCGCTCTACCGCCTGGCCGCCGCGGGGGTGCGCGTGCCGACACCGCACAACTTCCTCGAAGGCGTGCTGCTGATGGACCTGGTGACAGACGCCCACGGCGACGCCGCTCCGCGCCTGAACGACGTGGTCTTCTCGCCCGAAGACGCAATTCGCCACCACGCCAGCCTGCTGAAAGAGGTGATGCGCATGCTGTGCGCCGGCATCGTGCACGGCGACCTCTCGGAGTTCAACGTGCTGCTGGCCGAAGACGGCCCGGTCATCATCGACCTGCCGCAGGCGGTGGACGCCGCGGGCAACAACCACGCGCGGCGCATGCTGCTGCGCGACGTCGGAAACCTGCGCGACTTCTTCGGCCAGTTCGCGCCAGCACTGCTGGCCACGCACTACGGCGAGGAGATCTGGCATCTCTACGAGCGCGGCCTGCTGCGCCCGGAGACGGAGCTGACCGGCGCCTTCGTGCATGAAACCGGCCCGGTCGACCTGCGCAGCGTGCTGCGCGAGGTGGACGATGCGCGCGAGGAAGAAGCGGCGCGGCGCCTGCGCATGCAGACGCCGCGACAATAGCGGGCCTGCAAAGCCCGCCCCGATGAACTCCTACGCCCCGCGCCAACCGTTTTCCGCCACCACCGCACGACAGATCGCCAAGGCGGCCGCCTTCGTCGCCCTGGGCCTCGGCCCGGCGACCCACGCCGCCGGTATCCGCCTCGAGGACGACCGGGGCACCACGCTGGAGCTGCAGGCGCCGGCGAAGCGCATCGTCTCGCTGATGCCCTCGCTGACCGAAACCGTCTGTGCCCTGGACGCCTGCGACCGGCTGGTGGGCATCGATCGCCATGCCAACTGGCCGGCATCGGTGAAGGGGGTGCCGCAGGTAGGCGGCATCGACGACGCGAACGTCGAGCGCATCGTCGCGCTCAAGCCCGACCTTGTGCTGCTGCGTCCGCGCAGCCGGGCCGCTGAGCCGCTGGAGCGCCTTGGGCTGAAGGTGCTGGCGCTCGACGCCAAGACCCATGCCGACATGCGCCGCGTGATGGAAACCGTGGCCCGCGCCACCGGCCGCCCAGGCGCGGGCGAAGCCTTCTGGCGCAAGCTCGACGCGGGCCTCGATGCGGCCCGCGCCCGCGTGCCGGCCGGCTGGCAGGGCCGGCGCGTGTACTTCGAGGTGCATGGCGGCATGGCGGCGGCCAGCGAGAGTTCCTTCATCGGCGAGACGCTGGCGCGGCTCGGGCTCGGCAACGCGGTGCCGGGCACGCTCGGCCCCTTCCCGAAGATGAGCCCCGAATTCGTGGTGCGCGCCAACCCCGACGTGCTGATGGTGTCGGCCCTCGGCGAAATCTCCGCCATGGCCTCGCGGCCGGGCTGGTCGGCCATGTCGGCCATCCAGCGCGGGCGCGTGTGCAGCTTCGCCTCGGCGCGCTTCGACCTGATGATGCGCCCCGGCCCGCGGCTGGACGAGGCGGCCGACGCCATCGTGGGCTGCCTGAATTCGCTGGGCGATCCGAAGCCCTGAACCGACAGTTTTTTCGTTCCCCTCCCCCATGAAGCATCACAAGCGAACCTCGTCCACCCCTTTCGTGCGGGTCGGCCCCAGCGGCGTGCACGGCCTCGGCGCCTTCGCCACGCGCGACCTGCCGGCCGAAGCCTTCCTCGGCCTCTACGAAGGCCGCCGCTACACCAAGGCCGAGATCGCCACCAAGGTCTGGGACGACCAGCTCACCTACCTGTTCACCTTGTCGAACCAAGAGACCATCGACGGCGCCAAGGGCGGCAACGCCACGCGCCACCTGAATCACTCGTGCGAGCCGAACTGCGAGGCGGTGGAGGAATACGACGAGGGCGGCGAACTGGTGCTCAAGTTCCAGACGCTGATGGCGGTGGATGCGGGCGACGAGCTGTTCATCGACTATTCGCTGACGGCGGACGACGGCTCGCCGCCGTCGAAGTACCCCTGCCATTGCGGCTCGCCGAACTGCCGGGGAACGATGCTGGCGCCCGAAGAAACCGAGGCACCCAGCCCCTGAGCGACCCGGCATCGCCGTCAGGGCGACTCGCTCTTCAGCTTGCGCAACTGCTCCTCGGTGCGATCGAGCTCCAGGCGAAGCGCCCTGGCCTCGTGCTCCAGCCTGTCGATGCGGGCAGCGCGGCTCTCGGCCGGCACCGCCGTCTTGCTGCAGCGCATCTGCAGCGTGCTCAGTGCTTCGGCAAGCTCTCGCCGCCGCAGCATCTGGCCCCGGGAACGCGCAAGTTCGATATCGCGCTCGAGCGACGCCTCCTCCGCCTGGCAAGCCGCACCATCCGGCGGCACGGCGGGTTGTGCGAAAGCAGGCAGCGTCACGCTCAACGCAAGGGCCAGAAAGAAGGTTTTGACGCTCATGCCGCACGGTAACGCAACGGCGGCGCAAAAGGCCAGTCAGCCCTACAGGGTGAGGTAGCGCGCATCCCACTGCGCCGCGAGTTGCCGCGCCCGATGCAGCGGCACCCGCGCCGCCTCGAAGTCGACCACGCACGCGACATCGGCAGCCTCGGGCCGCGCGGGGCTTTCGCTGCTGCGGCCGTCGGTCAGCAGCCACAGCCAGCGCTGCCGGGTCTCGCTCTTCGCCAGCAGCTGGTCGGCACGCTGCACGCCCAGCGCGAGCGGCGTGCCTCCGCCGGCGGCAATCGGCGTGATCCAGTCGTCATTCCAGGCACTGGCGCGGCGCGGCGGCAGGCGCAGTTCGACCACCTCGCCGGCAAAGCACAGCAGCGCGACATGGTCGCGGCGCCGGTAGGCCTCCTGCATCAGCTCGAGCAGCAGGCCCTTGGCGCGGGCGAGGTTGCCGTCGTTGCGCATCGAGGCCGAGCAGTCGAGCAGGAAGCAGTGCAGCGCGCCGCTGCGGGCTTCCTGCGGGCGATGGCGCAGGTGCTCCGTACGCAAGCGGTCTGCGCCGCGTGCCGCAAGCGTGCGCGGCCAGTCGAAGGCCGTGCCCCTTGTGGCGGGGCCGTGCCATGCATCCCTTTGCGAGCCCTGCCTCCGGTCACCCTGGCGTGCGCCAGCGGGTGCGGCGTCCCGGAGGCTCAGGCTTTTTTTGGGGCGACCTGCGCGCGATCGATCAATGGGCGCAGCGGCTTCACGCGCTCGATGCCGACGGGCTCGGGGGGCATGGCGCCCCAGTCTTCGTCGGCTGCGCCGCTAGCGTCGTTCTTGCCGTTGGCCGTTCCGTCCGGCTTTGCGGGCCGGGGTGCGGGGGGCTGCGCGGCAGCCTCGGCTTCGGGCTTGCGACGGTGCAGCAGCACTGCTTCGGCCACACGCTGCACGTGGTCCGTGGTGATGGAAACCGCACCCTCCCAGGCTGCAAGCGCCCGGGCCGAGCGCAGCATCACGAGATCGGCGCGGAGCCCGTCGGCGCCTGATGCGATGCACAACGCGCCGACAGCCTCATGCACAGCGTCGTCGTATGGCAGCGCCGACGCATCCGCCACGAGCGCGCGCGCACTGACCAGCGCGGCCGCCAGCTCGGCCTCTTCCTGCGCATGCTTCGTGCGAAAGCCCTGCGGATCGGCGTCGAAGGCCAGACGGGCGCGCACGATGGCCTGCCGCTCGGCCGGATCGTCGATGTTGCGCAGCTGCACGCACAGGCCGAAGCGGTCGAGCAGCTGCGGGCGCAGCGTGCCCTCCTCCGGATTCATCGTGCCCACGAGCACGAAGCGCGCGGCGTGGCGATGCGAGATGCCGTCGCGCTCCACCACATTGACGCCGCTGGCGGCGGCGTCGAGCAGGGAGTCGATCAGCGCATCGGGCAGCAGGTTGATTTCGTCCACGTACAGCACGCCGCCGTGCGCGCGCGCCAGCAGGCCGGGTGCGAACCGGAGCTCGTGGCCGGCCAGAGCCTGTCCGAGGTCCAGCGTGCCGACGAGGCTTTCGAGGCTCGCGCCCAGCGGCAGCGTGACGAAGGGCGCGCCGGGCAGCAGCTCGGCGAGCGCACGCGCCGCCGTGGTCTTGGCGGTGCCACGCGGTCCCTCGATCAGCACGCCGCCCAGGCCGGGATCGACGGCGGCCAGCAGCAGTGCCTGGCGCAGTTGCGGCTGGCCCGCTATCGCGGCGAAGGGAAAAGGCACCGGCATCGGGGCGGCTGTGGTCATCGAATGTTTCCTTCCATCCGCTGCTCCTGGTCGAGCAGCAGGTTCTCCAGCTGGGTGCGGTAGTCGCCGGGCGACTGCCACAGGCCGCGCTGCATGGCTTCGAGCAGGCGATTGAGCATGTCGGTCAGCGCGCGCGGATTGTGTTCGCTCACGAAGTCGCGGGTGGCTTCGTCGAGCACGTAGGCGTCGGCCACCATCGCGTACTGGTGGTCGCCGACCACGCGCGCGGTGGCGTCGAAGCCGAACAGGTAGTCGACCGTCGCGGCCATCTCGAAGGCGCCCTTGTAGCCGTGGCGCTTCACGCCATCGATCCACTTGGGGTTGACCACGCGCGAGCGGATGACACGGCCGATTTCTTCTTTCAGCGTGCGCACGCGCGGTGCCTGCGGGTTGCCGTGGTCGCCGTGGTACATGGCCGGCTGCCGGCCGCTCAGGTGGCGCACGGCGGCGGCCATGCCACCCTGGAACTGGTAGTAGTCGTTGGAGTCGAGCAGGTCGTGCTCGCGGCTGTCCTGGTTCTGCATGACGACGTTCATCGTGCGCAGGCGGCGCACCAGCGCCTCGGCGGCGGGCACGCCGTCGCTGCCCTGCCCGTAGGCGTGCGCGCTGCCGCCGACGTAGGCCTTTGACAGGTCGTCGTCGCTCTGCCAGTCGCCATGGTCAAACAGCTGCTGCAGGCCCGAGCCGTAGCTGCCGGGCGCGGAGCCGAACACGCGCCAGCCGGCCTGTATGCGGGCCGCCTCTGGCGCCACGCCTTGTGCTTCCAGTGCGGCGGCTTCGCGGAGGATGCGCGCGCGGATCGGGTTGCGCTCGACGTCCTCGTCTTCCTGCGCGGCGACGGCCTGCACGGCAGCGTCGAACATCTGCACCGCGTTCGGGAAGGCGTCTCGGAAGAAGCCTGAGATCCGCAGCGTGACGTCGATGCGCGGACGCCCGAGCCCGACCGTGGGCAGCACCTCGAAATCGACCACGCGCTGGCTGCCCGGCGCCCACTTGGGCCGCACGCCGATGAGCGCGAAAGCCTGCGCCAGGTCGTCGCCGCCGGTGCGCATGGTCGCGGTGCCCCAGACTGACAGCCCCAGCGCCACCGGATAGTCGCCATGCTCCTGCATGTGCCGCTCGACCAGTTGCGCGGCCGACTTGAGGCCGAGCATCCAGGCGGTAGGCGTCGGAATGGCGCGGGTGTCGACCGCGTAGAAGTTGCGGCCGGTCGGCAGCACGTCGGGACGCCCGCGCGAGGGAGAGCCGCTCGGGCCCGGTGGCACGAAACGGCCCTGCAGCGCGCGGGAGAACTGCAGCAGCTCCTGCGCGCCGCAGGCATCGAGCGCGGGCGCGAGGCTTCGTTCGATGCGGCCCATCACGGCGGCGGTGCGCGGCAGATCCGGCGGGCATGCGCCCTCTTCCATCAGCCGCTGCGCCAGCAGTTCCAGCCGTTCACGCGTGTCACCGTGGTGGCGCCATGCATCGCCGCTCACCGACTGCAGCAGCGCGGGGCGCGCGCCCTGCCATGGCCTGGCAGCGTCGATGTCCAGCGGATCGAAGGCATCGTCCGGCAGCAGGTCCTGCGACAGCGCGCCGAGCAGCCCTGCGTTCGCTCCCGCGCCGTCGGCGGCCGGATAGCGCGCCAGCGCCAGCAGCGTGTCGCGCCGCAGCCTGTCACGCGGCGATGCGCCGAACACGTGCAGCCCGTCGCGGATCTGCGTTTCCTTCAGCTCGCACAGGTAGGCGTCCACGCGCGCGAGCACGGCGTCGTCTTCCGCGCCCGGCAGGTCCAGTTCCTCGACCAGGTGCTGCGCCCGCACCGCCGCAAGGATCTGCGCGCGCAGCACCTTGGCGCGGCGCGCGTCGACCAGCAGCGCGTCGTAGTACTCGTCGACCTGCCGCTCCAGGTCCTGCATCGGGCCGTGGTTCTCGGCGCGCGTGAGGGGCGGCATCAGGTGGTCGACGATGACCGCCTGCGTGCGCCGCTTGGCCTGCGCCCCCTCGCCCGGGTCGTTGACGATGAACGGGTACACGTTGGGCAGCGGCCCGAGGATCGCATCGGGCCAGCAGGACTGCGACAGCGCGATGCTTTTGCCCGGCAGCCATTCGAGGTTGCCGTGCTTGCCCACATGCACCACCGCGTCGATGGCGAAGGCTTCGCGCAGCCAGAAATAGAAGGCGAGGTAGCTGTGCGGCGGCACCAGCTCGGCGTCGTGGTAGCTCGCGTAGTCGGCGGCGCCCAGTGTGCCGAGTGCACGCGCGGGCTGGATGCCGACGAACACCCTGCCCAGCCGCAGGCCGGCGATCATGAAGCGGTCATTGCGCAGCATCGGGTCTTGCTCGGGCGCGCCCCAGCGTTCGTCGATGGCCTCGGCCATGCCATCGGGCAGCTTCGCCAGGCATGCGCGGTACTCGGCCAGCCCGAAGCTCTGCCACGCGGGTCGTACGGCCCATTGCGCAGGATCGTTCGCGATGCCTTCCTGCAGCTTGCGCATCAGCGCATCGCCGTCGGCGGGCATCGCGCCGGGCTCGCCGAGCGCATAGCCCTCGGCCGCCATCGCATGCAGGATCGCCATCACGGAGGCCGGCGTGTCCAGCCCGACGCCACTGCCGATGCGGCCTTCGCTGCCCGGGTAGTTGGCGAGGATCAGCGCGATGCGTTTCTCCTCCGCGCGCAGGCTGCGCAGCCGGCACCAGCGTCGCGCCAGCTCGGCCACGAAGGCGATGCGGTCGGGCTCGGGCTGGTAGTTGACCACCTCGGTCTGCGTGAGCTCGCAGCGATGCGACAGGCCCTTGAAGCTCACGGCGCGCGTGACGATGCGGCCGTCCATCTCGGGTAGCGCGATCTGCATGGCGATGTCGCGCGGGCGCAGGCCCTGGCTGTCGGCAAGCCAGTCCTCGCGGTTGCCGCCGCTCACGATCACCTGGAGCACGGGTGCGTCGCCGGCCAGTTCGCGATCCTCGCTTTGCCCCAGCGCCGCAAAAGCCGTGGTGTTGAGCACGAGCTGCACGTCGTGCTCCGCGCACAGCTCGCGCAGCGTGGACAGGCACAGCGGATCCTTCAGCGAATCGAGCGCGACGGGCAGCGGATTCAGCCCCTGCGCGCTCAACGCCGCCGCAAGCGCATCGAAAGCTGCGGTGTTGCCCGATAGCAGGTGCGAGCGGTAGAACACCAGCGCCACCACCGGCGCGCCCGCATGCCACCCGGCGCGCAGGTCGTCGATGCCGGCCACGGTGTGCGCCGCGTCCATGCCGCGCGGCACGTGCAGCGCCACCTGCGGCAAGCTGCGCGGCGGCAGCGGCGCCTCGCCATGGCCCAGGCCGTGGAAGGCCACCGCGCGCAGGAACTGCATCGCGTTGCCCGCACCGCCGCTGCGCATGTACTGCCAGAGCTGGCGGCTCACTGCACGCGGCACCGTGCCGCGCGCGAGCAGGTCTTCGTCCTCCTGCAGGTCGCCGGAGAACATCGCGAGCTGCTGGCCCTTGCGCTTCGCCAGCTTCTCGAGCTGCTGCAGCCCGTAGGCCCAGGCCGATTCGGCCCCCAGGTGGTCGACCACCACCACGCGCGCATGCTGCAGCACCTCGTCGACATACAGGTCGAGCGAGGCCGGCTGGCGCAGATGCATCAGGTTGGCCAGCCTGAGCGACGGATAGCCCGGGTCGGTGGCCGCCAGCGCGGTGCGCGCCGCCGCGAGCAGCGCGAGCGTGGTGTCGGCCGAGCTGAGCACCACGATGTCGCCCGGCGTCTGGTCGAGACGGGTGACGACGCTGTCGTCCTCGACGAAGCGTCCGGGCTGGGTGCTCAGCAGGTGCATGCGACCGGAGCAGCGTCAGGCGGCGACCGCGCTCGCCTCTTCGAGCGCCTTGCGCAGCGCCGCCTCGTCGAGGTCTTCGCCGATGAACACGAGCCGCGTGCGCTGCGCCTCGTCGTCGCGCCAGCGGCGGTCGAAGTGATGGTCGAAGCGGCGTCCCACGCCCTGCACCAGCAGGCGCATCGGCTTGCCCGGAACAGCGACGAAGCCCTTCACGCGGTAGATGGTGTGCTGCTCGACCAGCTTGCCGAGCACGGCGAGCAGGCCGTCGCGGTCCACTGGCGGCAGCTCGATCACGAGCGAGTCGAACTCGTCGTGGTCGTGGTCTTCCTCGTGGTCGTGGTGGCTCTCGCGCAGGTGGATGGTCGCCTCGGCCGCGCGACCCTGGCCCAGCAGCAGCGCGAGCGGCAGCTTGCCCTCGGTGGCGGAGACGATCTTCACTTCGGGCGGCAGCTCCTCGCGCACCAGCGCCTCGACCTTGGCGCGCGCGGCGTCGTCCATGAGGTCGGTCTTGTTGAGCACCACGAGGTCGGCGGCCGAGAGCTGGTCTTCGAACAGCTCGTGCAGCGGCGATTCGTGGTCGAGGTTGGGGTCGGCGCGGCGCGCCTCGTCGACGGCCTCGGGGTTCTCGGCGAACTGGCCCGAGGCGGCGGCGGGGCCGTCGACCACGGTGACGACCGAATCGACGGTGAAGATGTTGGCGATGTCCGGCCACTGGAAGGCCTGCACCAGCGGCTTGGGCAGTGCGAGGCCCGAGGTCTCGATGAGCACCGCATCGAGCTCGCCGCGCCGCTCGGCCAGCTGCAGCATCACCGGCAGGAACTCTTCCTGCACCGTGCAGCAGACACAGCCGTTGGCCAGTTCGTAGAGCGCGCCTTCGCGCTCGTTGCCCTCGTCGTCGCAGCCGATGCCGCAGCCGCGAAGGATCTCGCCGTCGATGCCCAGCTCGCCGAACTCGTTGACGATCACCGCGATGCGGCGGCCTTCGGCGTTGCCGAGGATGTGGCGCAGCAGCGTGGTCTTGCCGCTGCCTAGGAAGCCCGTGACGATGGTGACGGGGATCTTGGCGTTGCTTGGGGTCATGGGGTGGATTCTTTCAGGCGCCCGCGGCTGCCGCGCAGCCGGCAAGGCGAAAGTGGCGCCGAACGATTCCGGCGCCACCGATGGAAATGGACTAACTCCCCGAGGCGCGCCCGGGGAAGCGACGACAGGAAGCGATCAGACGCCGCCGTACAGGCGACGCTCGACGAACACCGTGCCCTGCAGCCGGCGCCAAGCCTTGGCTGCCGCCAGCACACCCAGGTCGACCAGTGGCTCCACAAGCACGACGGTCATGTAGGCGGCGCCGAAGCTGGCGATCTGGCTCATGTTCTCGACGCCGGTGCCGCGCCCGTAGAGCGCCCAGAAGCCGACCCACACCACGATGCCGCCCTGGTAGGCCACCGACAGCTTGAATGCCTGCTGGTAGCCGATGTCCACGTAGGCCAGCTTCTCGGGAATGATCCGGCGGGCCAGCGCGGCGGTCGCGAACAGCGGCACCAGCAGGGTGGTGACGTTCATGCCGTACTGCGGAATGTCCTGCGGCTCGAAGAACAGGCCCTGGATCAGCAGCCCGCCCGCCAGGCCGATGGCCGCGGGCGCCAGCCCGAACACCAGCAGCAGCGTGGTGCCGAGGATCAGGTGCACCTCGGACACGCCCACCGGGTGATGCGGGAACACCTCGAAGAAGCAGAACACCAGCGCCACGGCGATGGCCGAGCGCAGCGCCAGGGCAACGGGGCCGTCCTTCATGAAGGACTGGAACGCGACCTTGCCCGTATAGGCAAGAGCTGCTGCCGCCGTCGCGTAGCTGAGGAAAATCTTGGATCCGTCGACTAGACCTGGTTCGATGTGCATCGAGCACCTCCTGAAATGCACCGCAGTGCGAAAGTTGATTGTTGGTGGATGAGCCGGCTGGTGCAAGCCCCTGTCATGAGCGCTGGAGCGCGCTCTTCGCTCCCGGTACGGCCGGGGACCGCGGCTTGCGCCGCAACCGGCGCCAGCCGATCACGACGCCGCTGGCCGAGGCCACGGCGCCGACGATGGACAGCAGCCACACCACGAGATCCCAGGCCGGCCGGTACTGGATGAGCCAGGGAAAATCGAGGCTGTGCGCCGCGTTGAAGAGCCAGCGGCGCAGGCGCGAGTTGCTGTCGTTGCTGCCCACGACCTGGCCGCTGGCCGGGTCGATGTAGATCCAGCTGCGCGCCGGGTCGTCGAACTCCAGGCGCCACACGGGCACGATGCGCTCGCGGTGGTGGCCGTACCAGTGGAAGTCTTCGCGGGTCTGGAGCGTGGCCTGCATGACTTTCGCTCCGGGCCGCAGGCGCGGGGCGGCGCGCAGGATGTCTTCGCGGCTGATCGATGCGGTCGCACCGGTGGCGGCGTCGATCACCCGGACACGGGCTCTCGCATCGCGCAGCTGCAGCAGCGGCTTGCCGTCGAACCACAGCAGCACGGCCTCGCGCGGGGCGGCGTCGCCCTCCCCGGCCGGCAGCGCTGCCGGCGCCCACGGGAACGGCGAAGTACCGGCCCCCGTGTAACTCGCCATCGCCGCCGCATCGCCGGGCCCGCGCTGGAACCAGCCGTTGGGGTTCATCGACAGCCAGCCGCTGACGATCCACGTCAGTACGAAGAAGCCACCGATCAGCCCGGCGATGTGATGCCAGGCCATCCAGCCGGTGTACGGCGTGACCGAGCCGTTGCGGAACCTGCGCCGCAGGCGCAAGCGCAGGATGCCGATGACGATGCCCGTCACGGCCGAGACGATGCATGCCGCCGACAGCCACACCACCACGTCGTGCCACAGCGGCGGATCGGCGCGCAGCGGCGTGAAGTAGATCCAGTGCGGCACCGAGCCCAGCCAGTTCCAGAAGCGCTCGGAGCGTGTGGTGTCGCGCACCACCTCGCCGTTGACCTGCGACACGTAGAGCTCGGTGCCCGCCTCGTCGCGGACCTCGATGCGATGCAGCGGGCGCAGCGGGTTCAGGCCCTGCGGCACGGTCCACTGGTCGCGCTCCAGCGTCTCGGCCCAGCGGGCGCCCGCATGGCCCGAAAAGGCCCGCGCAATGGCCTCGGCTTGCGCGGCATCGACCGGGCCGGGCACGCGGCCGTCGCGCGCCGAGACCGTGTGCCGGCCGCCGCGCGCATCGGTGATGCGCCACACGGGGACCGGATCGGTGCCGCCCTGCATCTCCAGAACCATGCGCCGTGGCGGCTGCGCCCGGGCGGCCTGCGGCAGCGTGTCGAGCGCGGCCGCGGGCGACACTGCTGCCTGCCCGAAGCGCAGCGGTGCGAGCCCCGCCAGCCGCTCCTCGTCCGTGAGGTTGGGATACCCCACGTACATCATCACCACGCCCGAGACGAACCACATGACGAACAGCAGGCAGCCGCCGATGCCCAGCCACCGGTGCGTCCAGTAGAGCCAGTGCCGGATGCGCGGCCAGGCGCGGCGCCATGCGGAGGTCATTTGCCCGTTCCGCCGCTCAGAAGGTGACCAACGCCGACAGCTCGAAGGAGCGCGGGCGCCCCAGCAGCCACTGGTTGCCGCCGTTCGAGAAGGACACCGCGTACCGGCGGTCCGCCAGGTTGTAGGCACGCAGCGCGAGCTTGAGCGACGGATTCGCCTGCCAGCTCACGCCCGCATCGGCCACGGTGTACGAGCCGATCCTGCGCGAGTTGGCCGCATCGACCTGGCGCGGGCCGACGTAGCGAACGCCGAAGTCGGCCTCCCACTGCGGCAGGAAACGCCAGTTGAGCCAGAGGTTCGCGGCCTCTTCAGGCACGCCGGTGGGCGTGTTGCCCGCGCGCGAGACAAGCTTTCCGCCGACCACTTCGTTGAAGTCGTCATAGCGCGCGCGCAGCTTGGCCACGTTGGCCTCCAGCCGCAGCGTGGAGGTGAGCGCCAGGTCGAGAGTGGCCTCGATGCCTTCCGACGACTGCTTGCCGACCTGCTGCGTGACGGTCGGGTCGATGGCGTCGCGCGACAGCAGCTTGTTCTTGTCGATCCGGTAGGCGGCAACGGTCCAGGCGCCGCGGTTGTCCGCGAGTTGGCGCTTGTAGCCGACCTCGACCTGCCTGCCGGTGCTGAGGTCGAAGGCCGCCTGCGAGGCCGAGGTGGTCACCAGGGAACCCAGCGGATCGGCAGCGCGCGCCACCTGCGCATAGAAAGACTGCGAGGCGTCGGGCGCATACACCACGCCGAGACGGCCGGTGGCGTACTCGAAGGTCTTGCCGAAGCTGCTGGCCGCGTTCTGAAGATCGGTGCGCGCGATCTTCGCGTGATCCCAGCGCAGGCTGCCCACCACCGACCATTGCTCGTTGAAGGCCAGCTTGTCCTCGGTGAAGAAGGCATAGGTGCTGGTCTTCGTCTTGTAGCGCGGCGTGTAGGCCACGGGCGAGGCGTAGTAGCCCGGGTTGAAGACGAAGGGGTCGACCACCGAGCGGCCGCCGTAGGGCGAGTCGTTGGTGTGCGTGAAGTCGATGCGGTTCGCGTCGAAGCCCACCAACACCTGGTTGGCCAGCCCGAACAGGCTGTGCCTGAAGGTGGCGTCGGTGCGGTTGCCGATCTGCTCCTGGTCGTGGCCGATTTCCAGGTAGTCGCCGCGCGTCACGCGCCGGGTGGTGGCGTTGTAGGTGTAGGTCTCGCTGTTGCGCCAGTGGCGCTTGCTCTCCAGCCGGTAGAGCTGGTTGCGCACGGTGATGGCGTCGTTGGGCGTCCACTGGGCGTCGAGACGGGTCCACTTGTCGCGGTACTTGATCTCGGCGTCGTCCACGTTGTAGTTCTGGCGCAGCGTCTGGCTGCTCAGGCGGCCGTCGATCAGCGGCACGCCGTAGTAGCGCTGCGGCGACTGCCGGCCTTCGTCGTGCGACAGCGTGCACTGCAGCTGCGGCGACACGTCCAGCCGCACGGCCGCGCCCACGGCCAGGCTCTCGGCCTCGCCGCGCTGCATGAAGCCGTCGGTGTTGCGCTGGCTGATGTCGAAGCGGTAGGAGAGTGTGTCGTTGATCGCCCCGCCGCTGCCGAAGGCCACCTGCCGGGTGGCGTCGGAGCCCAGCGTGACCAGCGCCTCGTTGCGGATCGGGCCGCGTGTGGGCTTCTTGGGCACTACATTGATCGCGCCGCCGATGGCACCTTCGCCGTACATCACCGAGGCCGCGCCGCGCAGCACCTCGATGCGGTCGGCCGACCAGGTGTCGAAGGGGAAAGTGACGGTGCCCGCGCCCGCATAAAGGCGTGTACCGTCGAAGAGTTGCATCACCGAGCCATGGCCCAGGAAGCCGCGCGCCACCAGCGCGGTGCCGCCATTGCCGGGGCCGGGCGAGCCGGTGATGCCGGTGGCGCGGGTGACGGCATCGACCACCGAGACGTCGCCGCGCGCGCGGATGGTGTCGCCCGTCAGCACTTCGATGCTGGCCGGCGTTTCCAGCGGCGTGAGGCCGAGCCGGCTGCCGGTTTGCGTGGGCTCGTCGATGGCCAGCGGCGTGTGGCGGTCGGCCTCCACCTGGATCGGCTTGAGGCTCTGCCCGCCGCCGACGACTGCCTCGCCCATTGACTGCGCAAGGACCACGGAAGGCCCTAAAACCAGCCCCAACCCCAGTGAAAGACCCGAAAGACGTGTCCTGCGCAATGGCGGCACGCCCGTGCGATCGCGCTGCGGCGATGCATGACCCATTTGGTTTCTCCTCCGGCCTGCGTCCCCGCAGGCTCCTGACCGATGAAGGACGCGGCGGAAGAGGCGAAAGGGCTGCGGCGGCCCGCAGGGCGGGAAGCGGCTGGCCCGGACACGCACTCCCGCAGCGTCCGAAGGCGGTTGCGAGGGCCGGTATCCGGGCTTGCGGAGCGCCGCGGTGTGCTGTCGTGGATGCACACCGCGGCCGAAACCCTCGCCTTCCCACGCCGAAACGCAGTGGCTGCCCGTGCCGCCGAGGAGGCACGGGCGTGAGGTTTTCCAGATCCGCTGACCGTTGCGGGGGCAGCGCAGGAGTTGACGCGTCAGCCGGTCGATCGATTCATCGATCGACCGGGGATGAAGCGGCGCACCTGCTTCCCGTTTAACCCCGTGGCCATGAGATGGCGTTCGGGGCACCTTCGAACCGTGTTGCCCGGCGCAGTTAATGAAAATTACCGCACCGGAACGGCGGGATTATAGGTAGCGCCCCCATGCGAGGGCCCCGCCACGGGCTTCAGCCGGGCCGGCCGTCGGGCCCGAACAGCCGCCGCATCATGGCCACGCCGGCCACCAGCGCGTTCGAATAGGTGGCATACGGCTCGTGGGCGGCCTCCAGCGGCACGTAGACGTGGGAGGTCTCGCCGGGCGTGTCGTCCACGGCCTCCATCAGCACCCAATAGAACTCGCCGGCCTCGAGTTCATGGACGGTAAGTGCGATGTTTCTTGGAGGGGGCATGGGTGCAAGGATGAATGTGCTGCCTGACTACTGAATGAACTGGGCGCGGACACCCCCGGTTGACAGAGCTTTCGGGGTTCTCCTACAGAGCAAGCCCCCGGTGCGGCCTAATGTTGTATCCAGGGAGCAGCAACAAGAACCAGGAGGCAGCATGAAGCACTTCATTCTTGAACCCGGCATGCGATCGAGCATCGGCGGCGCCTTCTACCCGACCGGCTACTCGATGGTGATGTTCCCGAGCGCGACTGACGCCAACCGCATCGGCCACCGCCTGATCGAAAAAGGCGTGAGCGGCGACGAGATCTACCTGCTTCCGGCCGAGACGGTGCTGGCCGAGATCGCTTCGACCGTGAGGACGGAAGACAGCCCCCTGCCCTCCGCCGGCACCGACGCGGCCACGGTTCGCGCCTATGCAAAGCTGGCCCGCGAGGGCCATACGGGCCTGCTGGTCAGGACGAAGGACGGCGCGGCGGCCGAGTTGCTGATGGAGCTGGTGCGCACCGTGCCCTACTCCATTGCGCAGCGCTACCGCACGCTGGTGATCGAAGACCTCTGAGAAGAAGAAGCAAAAGAAGAAGGCCGGCGTCGTCTTCAAGCCGGCACGGCCATCGACACCGCGCGCTGGACCACGTCGCGGGCCATGGCCTGGGCCAGTTCGTGCTCGCCGAGGAACACGGTGGCGGAGGTTTCCTGCGTGAGCAGCCTGGCCTCCTGCTCGTTGTGGCTGCGGATCACGGTCTGGATGGTGGGGTTGAGCGTGCGCGCGGTTTCCATCATCTGGCGCACATTCATGGCGTCGGGCGTGGCCACCACAAGCACCCGGGCACGGGCGATGTGCGCCTGGATCAGCACGGCGGGGTCGGCCGCATCGCCCCACACTGCCGGCGTGCCCGCCTCGCGCAGCTTCTCGACCAGTTCGCGGTTCTGCTCGGCCACCACGTAGGGAATGTCGTTGGCGTCGAGCTCGGCCGCGATGCGGCGTCCGACCCGGCCATAGCCCACCAGCACAACCTGCCGCGAGAGGTATTTCGCCTCGGTGGTCGTGGGCAGCTCGGCCAGCGGGTCGTCGCGCATCTCGAGCCCGCGCGCGAAGGACGAATGGGCATGCAGCCATTTCTGCATCGGCGCGATCAGGCTGAACCACAGCGGGTTGGTGGCGATGGAAATGAGCGCCCCGGCCAGCACCAGGCTCTGCCCCTCCACCGGCAGCAGGCCCAGCGAAACGCCCAGCCCGGCCAGGATGAACGAGAACTCGCCGATCTGCGCCAGGCTGGCGCTGACCGTGAGCGCCGTACCCAGCGGGTAGCGGAACACCAGCACCAGCACACAGGCCGCGAGCGACTTGCCCAGCACGATGACCAGCACCACCGCCAGCACCTGCAGCGGCCGCTCGATCAGCACCGACGGGTCGAACAGCATGCCGACCGACACGAAGAAAAGCACCGCGAAGGCGTCGCGCAGCGGCAGCGACTCCTGGGCTGCCCGGTGGGCGAACTGCGACTCGCGCATCACCATGCCGGCGAAGAAGGCACCCAGCGCGAAGGAAACGCCGAAGAGCGCCGCCGACGCATAGGCGATGCTCACGGCCGCCGCCACCACGCACAGCGTGAACAGCTCGCGCGAGCCGGTGCGCGTGACCTGCCAGAGGATCCACGGGAACACGCGCCGCCCCACCACCAGCATCAGCGCGACGAAGCCGCCCACCTGCAGCAGCGTGAGTCCCAGCGTCTGCCACAGCGGATCGGCATTGCCGCCGGCCTGCGCGCCCTGCCCGCCGAGCGTGCCCGCCAGGGGCGGCATGAGCACCAGCACGAGCACCATCGCCAGGTCTTCGACCACGAGCCAGCCGACGGCAATGCGGCCGGTGAACGAATCGAGGATGCCCAGGCTCTCGAGCGCGCGCAGCAGCACCACCGTGCTGGCCACCGACAGCGCCAGCCCGAACACCAGCGCCGCGCCCGGGCTCCAGCCCCACCACATGGCCAGCCCGCCGCCGAGCAGCGTGGCCACCGCGATCTGCGCGAGCGCGCCGGGCAGCGCGATCTTGCGCACGGCCAGCAGGTCGTCGAGGGAAAAATGAAGGCCCACACCGAACATCAGCAGCATCACGCCGATTTCGGCGAGCTGGGCGGCAATGCCCGCATCGGCCACGAAGCCCGGCGTGAAGGGGCCGATGATCACGCCCGCCAGCAAATAGCCGACCAGCGCCGGCAATCGCAGCCTGGCCGCCAGGAAGCCAAGGATGAGCGCCAGCCCCAGGCCGGCGGCGATCGTGTTGATGAGGGAGACGCTGTGGGGCATCGCTCCATTCTGCAGGAACGATGCCCGGCCTTTTATTTCAAACGGCCTTCCGGGCCGGCCATTTCAGCCGGCCATCTTGCCGGCGCGGGCGGCGTCGAGCGCCTCGGGCTCCTGCGCTTCCACCCAGCTCTCGTTGTTGAGGCCGGCCTGCAGCCGGGTCTCGTCGAGCTCGTTGGTCCACTTGGCAACCACGATGGTGGCCACGCCGTTGCCGATCAGGTTGGTCAGCGCGCGGGCTTCAGACATGAAGCGGTCGATGCCCAGAATCAGCGCCAGCCCCGCAACCGGCACGTGCCCCACGGCCGACAGCGTGGCCGCCAGCACGATGAAGCCGCTGCCCGTGACGCCCGCCGCGCCCTTCGAGGTCAGCAGCAGCACCGCCAGCAGCGTGATCTCCTGCGTGAGCGTCATCGGCGTGTTGGTCGCCTGCGCGATGAACACGGCCGCCATCGTCAGGTAGATCGAAGTGCCGTCGAGGTTGAACGAGTAGCCCGTCGGGATCACGAGGCCCACGCAGGTCTTGTTCGCGCCCAGGTTCTCCATCTTCTCCATCATGCGCGGCAGCACCGATTCGCTCGACGAGGTGCCCAGCACGATCAGCAGCTCTTCCTTGATGTACTTGATGAACTTCCAGATGCTGAACCCGTGGAACCTCGCAATGAGCCCCAGCACCACGAAGATGAACAGCAGGCAGGTCAGGTAGAAGGTGCCCATCAGCTTGCCGAGCGAGAACAGGCTGCCCAGCCCGTACTTGCCGATGGTGAAGGCCATCGCGCCGAAGGCACCGATGGGCGCCAGCTTCATGATGTAGTTGACGATGCCGAAGAGCACGTGCGAGCCCTTCTCGATCACGTCGAACACCAGCGTGCCGCGGCCGCCGAAACGGTGCAGCGCGAAGCCGAACAGCACCGCGATCAGCAGCACCTGCAGGATCTCGCCCTTGGCGAAGGCATCGACCACCGTGTTGGGAATGATGTTCAGCAGGAAGTCGACCGTGCCGGTCATCTTGCCCGGGCCGGTGTACGAGGCGATCGACTTGGTGTCGAGCGTGCTCGGGTCGACGTTCATGCCCGCGCCGGGCTTGAGCACGTTGACCAGCACGAGGCCCACGATCAGCGCGATGCTGCTGACGATCTCGAAATACAGCAGAGCCAGGCCACCGGTCTTGCCGACCTTCTTCATGTCTTCCATGCCGGCGATGCCCACCACCACCGTGCAGAAGATGATCGGCGCGATGATCATCTTGATCAGCTTGATGAAGCCGTCGCCCAGCGGCTTCATCGCCTCGCCGGCCGCGGGATAGAAGTAGCCGAGCAGCACGCCGATGATCACCGCGGTGATCACCTGCACGTAGAGCGAGCGGTAGAGCGGGAGCTTTCTGGCGGATGTGCTTGTTGTGTTTTCCATGTTTGCCTCCGGAGGGTTGGAAACTGTAGGACGCGTGTTTTCTGCTTTCTATCCGTGGAACCCGCATCGATGAAATGAAAAAACCCGCCGAGGCGGGTTTTGTCGATCAGGTGTAAGTCAGCATGCTTAATGCATGTGGAGACCGCCGTTGACGGAGAAGTCGGCCCCGGTGCTGTAGCCGCCCTCGTCGGTGGCCAGCCACGAGATGATCGAGGCGATTTCGCTCGGCTCGCCGAGGCGCTTGACCGGGATGGTGGCCACGATCTTGTCGAGCACTTCCTGGCGGATGGCCTTGACCATGTCGGTGCCGATGTAGCCCGGGCTCACGGTGTTGACCGTCACGCCCTTGTTGGCCAGCTCCTGCGCCAGCGCCATGGTGAAGCCGTGCATGCCGGCCTTGGCCGCCGAATAGTTGGTCTGGCCCGCCTGGCCCTTGGCGCCGTTGACCGAGCTGATGTTGATGATGCGGCCCCAGCCCTTTTCGACCATGTCGCCCACCACCTGCTTGGTGACGTTGAACATGCTGTTGAGGTTGGTCTCGATCACCGCGCTCCAGTCCTCGGGGGTCATCTTGAGGAACATGCGGTCCCGCGTGATGCCGGCGTTGTTCACCAGCACGTCGATGGGACCGTGCGCCGCCTTGGCGGCGGAGAAGGCCTCGACGGTGGATTGCCAATCGCCGACATTGCCGACGGAGGCATGGAACTCGAAGCCTGCGGCTTTCTGTTCGGCCAGCCACTTGGCGTAGTCGCGCGTAGGGCCGCAACCTGCGACCACGGTGAACCCGTCCTTGTGCAGACGTTGGCAGATGGCTGTTCCGATGCCACCCATGCCCCCGGTGACATATGCAACTTTCTTGCTCATGAGATTTCCTTTGTGTACATAGCAAAAGCCTGAACGGCCGCCTTCACTCTAGCGAGTTTCAAGCCACGGTCCTCTGAGGAAAACACTGAGCCAGGCTTGCAACCAGCTGTCACGAAGAACTGTCACGAAGCGACCTTCGTGCCCAGCCTCTATCCTCGCACCTGTGCGCGCCCGCACAAGCCATAAACCCAAGGAGTTCCAAAGTATGAATTTCGGGATCATCGTCTTCCCCGACGTCGAGGAACTCGACTTCGTCGGCCCTTGGGAAATGCTCACCATGTGGAGCAAGCTGGCCGGTGGTCCCGAGCATTGCCTGATCGTGGCCGAGAAGCGCGAGCCGGTGGTCTGCGCCAAGGGGCTCTCGATCAATCCACATGTGTCCTTCGCCGACTGCCCGCAACTCGACTGCCTGCTCGTGCCCGGCGGCATGGGCACGCGCCGCGAAGTCGACAACCCCGCGATGACGCGCTTCCTCGCCGACCAGGCACCCGGCTGCACCACGCTGATGTCGGTATGCACCGGCGCCTTCGTGCTGCACGCGGCCGGGCTGCTCTCGGGCAGGACCGCCACCACGCACTGGGGATCGCTCGACCGCCTGCGCGCACTGGGCGACGTGAAGGTGGTCGAGCAGCGCTTCGTGCAGGACGGCAACGTCTGGACCTCGGCCGGGGTATCGGCCGGTACCGACCTGATGCTGGCCTTCATCGCCCACACCGCCGGCGAGGAAGCCGCGGCCAAGGTGCAGCTGCAGGCCGAGTATTACCCGGCGGACACCATCTACGGAGACACGGCAAGCCACGAGCGCGCGCCGGCCTACGTGAAGCGGCCCGGCGCCCGCTTCCACGCACCATGACCGATCACACGACGCTCTCCGAATCCCTGCCGGTGCTCGCGGCGCGCGTGGGCGAGATGCTGCGTGCACGGGGCCAGACGGTTTCAGTCGTCGAATCTTCGGCGGGCGGTCTTGTCTCGGCCGCGCTGCTTGCCATTCCAGGGGCATCGGCCTACTTCCGAGGTGGCGCCGTCGTCTATTCGCGGCGCGCGGGCCGGGCGCTGCTGGGCCTGACAGCCGACGACATGGCCGGCATGCGCGGAGAGACCGAGCCCTACGCCCTGCTCATCGCCGGCCGGATGCGCGACACCCACCACACGACCTGGGGCATCGCCGAAAGCGGCGCGGCCGGCCCTTCGCCCAGCCCGTATGGCGATGTGCCGGGGCGCGTGTGCCTCGCCATCGTCGGCGCGACCACGCTGAGCCGAACCATCGAGACCGGCGACGCCGACCGGCCGGCGAACATGGACCTGTTCGCGCGGCACCTTCTCACTCTGTTCGAACAGACCCTGCGCACCGGGAGCAGCTAGGAAGATGCCCAAGATCTCGAACACAGACGACACGGCATGTGCCGAAAAGACAAGAGTCCCTCATGTCTGCTCGTAGTGCTGCGCTCGACGCATCAGGCATTGGGGGCATCACAGGACAGTACCGGGAGAGTGTTCCCCAGCCCGGGTTGCAGGCCCATTTCCAATGCATCTGGACAAGCGTTCTGCCGGCTTCGCATGCCGGGGAGGTCGCCATCGTGCCGGACGGGTGCGTCGACCTGGTCTGGCGCGCCGGTCGACTGTGGGTCGCCGGACCCGATGTCGTCGCCGCCCGGCCCCGTCCTGCAACCCGGTGCGAGCGTGCTCGGCGCACGGTTCCAGCCCGGCGCGGCGCGCCATTGGCTGGGTCTGCCGCTATCGGAGATCGTTGGTCAGGCCGTCGAATTGGCTGACCTGTGGGGAATCCGGGCCAGAGACTTCGCCAGCCGAATGGAGGAGACGGAATCCATTGCTCGACAGGCACAGGTGTTTCAGGACCAGTTGATGGCAATGCCGCAGCCATTCAACGGGCCGGACAGGAATGCCTCGGCGATCTTCCATCTTGCGGCATCGCCGTCGCGAGACGAGGGCTCGGTCACAGCCAGCATGCGCGAGCGACTGGGCATCAGCGAACGCACGCTACTGCGTCACTGCCGCGATCACTTCGGCTACGGGCCGAAGACATTGGAGCGCATCCTGCGCTTCCAGCACTTTCTGTCCCTGGCCCGCGAGGTTCGAGACACCGGTCTGGCCATGCTGGCGATCGATGCAGGCTACGCGGACCAGTCCCATCTCGCCCGTGAAGTCAAAGCACTCTGCGGCATGACCGCTTCAGCCTTGTTGAACCACGTCCGTTGTCCAGCGGGCGCCACCGACTGACCGTTTTATTCAAGACCCCGGATTGCAGCCAGACAATCATGGTGGCCTTTCATCCAGCATCAGGACACACACATGGCAATCACGAGCCGCGATCGGCAAATCGACAACATCGAGTTCAACGTCGCCGACATCGCGCGCAGCAAGGCGTTCTACGGTTCGGCATTCGACTGGACTTTCACCGACTATGGACCGACGTACAGTGAGTTCACCGACGGCCGACTGACCGGTGGATTCACTACGGGTGAAGCCGTGCGCCCGGGCGGTCCATTGGTCATCCTTTATGCGGATGATCTCGCCAAGACACAGTTGCGCGTCGAAGCGGCGGGCGCCACGATCATTCGACCGGTCTTTGCCTTCCCGGGCGGGCGCCGCTTCCATTTTCTGGATCTGGACGGGTACGAGCTGGCAGTCTGGTCGGCGCAATAGAACACAACGGCGCAGACCGCCCCTCGCCCAGGGAGAGCCTCAATCCGCCTGCACGCCCGCCGCGCGGATCACCTTGCCCCACTTGCCGACCTCCGCCGCGAGGTGCGTGCGCAGGCTCTCCGGGGTCTGCTTCTCCAGCGGCACGATCTCGGAGCTGAGTTCGGCCAGGCGATGCTTGACCATGTCGTCCTGCAGCGCGGCGCGCAGGGCGACGTTCAGCTTCTCGATTACCGCGGGCGGCGTGCCCTTGGGCGCATAGATGCCGTGCCACACCCTCACGTCGAAGCCTTTCAGGCCCTGCTCGTCCAGCGTCGGGATGTTGGGCATGCTCGACAACCGCTGCGGCGTGGTCACGCCGAACACCTTCACCCGGTTACCGTCCTTGATGACCGGCGCGGTCTGCGTGGTCTGGTCGCACAGCAGGTCGACCTGCCCGCCCATCAGGTCGTTGAGCGCCGGGCCCGCGCCCTTGTACGGCACCGTGGTGAGCTGCACGCCGATCTGGTTCATGAACAGCAGGCCGCACAGCTGCGACACCGCCCCCACGCCCGCGTTGGCCAGCGAGACCTTGTCCTTGTTCGCCTTCACATAGGCCAGCAGCTCCTGGTAGTTGTTGGCCGGAAAGTCCTTGCGCGACAGCAGCGTCATCGGCACGTCCAGCACCTGGCCGACGTATTCGAAGTCCTTCAGCGGGTCGTAGTTGAGCTTCTTGTAGAGCGCGGGCGCGGTGGCCATGCCCATGTGGTGGATCAGGATGGTGTAGCCGTTGGGCGCCGCCTTGGCCACCCGCGTGGGCGCAATGGTGCCGCCCGCGCCGACGGTGTTCTCGACGATCACGGGCTGGCCCAGCGATTTGCCCATGGGAATCGCCAGCATGCGCGCCACCACGTCGGTCGGGCCGCCGGCGGAGTACGGCACCACCATGGTGACGGGCTTGTCGGGCCACGCGGCCTGCGCGGCTGCGGGCGATTGCATGGCGAACAGGCAGGCGCCGGCCGAGGCCGCCAGCAGGGTCTTGAATTTCCAGGTCTTCGTTTTCGTCGTCTTGGTTGCTGTCACTTCTTTGTCTCCTATGGTTATGGGTGTTCGTCAGGGTGCCGGCTGCGTCTCGAGCGCCAGCAGGCGCTCGGCCAGCCGCACCACGGGTGCATCGACCATCCGCCCGTCGAGGCTGACCACGCCGCCGCCCGATGCGCGGATGGCATCGACCACGCGGCGCGCCCAGGCCAGTTCGTCGGCGCTGGGGCCGAGCGCGGCATGCACCGGCACGACCTGGTCGGGGTGGATGCACAGCTTGGCGCCGAAGCCGCCGCGCCGGGCGCGCGCGGTGTCTGCAGCCAGCCGGGCCGCGTCGCGCCAGTCGGGCGTCACGCCGTCGATGGGCGCACTCAGGCCGGCGCGGCGCGAGGCCAGCACCAATGCGAGGCGCACCGGCACCAGCTCAGCTTCGTCGGCATCGCAGGCCATGCCGAGGTCGGCCTGGAAATCGAGATTGCCGAAGGCAAGTCGCAGCACCTGCGAAGCGGCAGCAAGTTCGTCGACCGCAGCCAGGCCCGCGGCTGATTCGATCAACGGCACCAGCACGCCCTGGGGACCGATGGCCTGCGCCAGCCGCGACAGATCGGCCGCACGCTCCGCCTTGGGCAGCACTACACCGGCGATCAGGCCCCGAGCGACCAGCGCAGCAGCCTGCGCGCAGTCGTCGTCGTGCCACGGCGTGCCAGCGGCATTGACTCGCACCAGCAGCCGTTGCCGGTCCATGTCCGGCAGCGCGGCGAACGATGCGGCGAGCGCCTCGCGCGCCGCCATCTTGCGCTCGGGCGCCACCGCATCCTCGAGATCGACGATCACGCCGCCCGCCCCCGTGGCCAGCGCACGCGCATGGCGTTCAGGCCGGTCGGCGGGCACGAACAGGAAGGCGCGCGCCAGGGCGAGCGGCAACGCGCTCACACCGCCCCCGCCTCGCGCAGTGCCGCGATGTCCGCTTCGCCGCGCCCGAGGCTGCGCAGGATCGCGTCGGTGTGTTCCCCAACCGCCGGAATCGGGTCCATGCGGTAGTCGAACGCGCTCTGCCGCCCTGCCGGCAGCAATGCCGGTATGTCGCCCGCCGGCGAACCCACCTGCCGCCAGCGCTCCCGCGCCTGAAGCTGCGGGTGGGCCCAGAGCCCGGCCATGTCGTTCATGCGGGCGTTGGCGATCTGCGCCGTGTCGAGCCGCTCCAGCACCTGCGCCGTGCTCAGTGCGCCGAAGGTTTCCAGAATGATGGCGCGCAGGGCCTCGCGGTTCTCGTTGCGCCGTGCGTTGCTGTCGAAGCGCGGGTCGGTGGCCAGCCCCGCCTGCAGCAGCACCTTCTCGCAGAAGGTGCGCCACTCGCGCTTGTTCTGCAGGCCCAGCATCACGGTGCCGCCGTCGCCCGCGGGAAACGGGCCGTACGGATAAATGGTCGCGTGCGACGCGGCGCTGCGCGGCGGCGGGGGCGCGCCGTCGTAGGCGTAGTACATCGGGTAGCCCATCCACTCGGCGAGCGATTCGAGCATCGACACGTCGATGTGCGAGCCCTTGCCCGTCTTGCCGCGCTGGAGCAGCGCCGCGAGGATGCCTGTGTACGCATACATGCCTGCCGCGATGTCGGCGATGGAGTTGCCCGACTTGCACGGCTCGTCGGGCGTGCCGGTCACCGAGAGAAAGCCCGCCTCGCTCTGGATCAGCAGGTCGTAGGCCTTCTTGTCGCGGTACGGGCCGTCCTCGCCGTAGCCCGAGATGTCGCAGACGATGAGCCTCGGGTGCTTCGCCTGCAGCACCTGCGCACCGAGCCCCATGCGCGCGGCGGCACCGGGCGCGAGGTTCTGCACCAGCACGTCGGCATCGGCCAGCAGTTCCTGCAGCACGGCGAGCGCGGCGGGCTGCTTCAGGTCGAGCGTGAGGCTTTCCTTCGAGCGGTTCACCCACACGAAATGCGAGGCCTCGCCGCCGACGCGGGCGTCGTAGGCGCGCGCGAAGTCGCCCACCTCGGGGCGCTCCACCTTGATGACGCGCGCGCCGAGATCGGCGAGCTGGCGGGTGCAGAACGGCGCGGCGATCGCGTGTTCGAGAGAGATGACGGTGATGCCGTCCAGGGGTCTTGTCATGTGTCTGTTCTCCCCGCTCAGGCCAGCACGGCCGTGGCCTGCATCGTGAGCCAGCCGTCGGCGTCCTCGCCCCAGAGCGCAAAGGTCTTTCCGTCGCCGAGCGGCTTGCCGTGCACGCGGAACGGCGCGATGTCGAAGGTCGGCCGCACCGCGCGGAACTCGAAGCGCGCGAGCTGCGCGCCCGGTACGTTGCGGCGCAGCAGGTCGACCAGCAGCGTTGCGATCAGCGGGCCGTGCACGATCAGGCCCGGGTAGCCCTCGACCTGCGTGACGTAGCGGCGGTCGTAGTGGATGCGGTGGCCGTTGAAGGTGAGCGCCGAGTAGCGGAAGAGCAGCACGTCGTCGGGGGCGATGTCGCGGCTGAAGGCTGCGTCCTTCGGCGCGGGCGTGGGCGGCGGACCCGCTTCGCCCGGTTGCGCCGCGGCGCGGTAGACGATGTCGTGCTCCTCGGTCAGCGCGAGGCCGCGCCCGTTGCGCACCTCGTGGCGCACCAGCACGAACACCAGCTCGCCGGTACGGCCCGCCTTGTGGGTGACCGATGCGATGGTCGAAGTGCGCTCGACCTTGTCGCCGACCTTCAGCGGATTGCCCTGCTCCCAGTTGAGCCGCCCGCCGGCCCACATGCGGCGCGGCAGCGGCACGGGCGGCAGAAAGCCGCCGCGCTTCGCGTGGCCGTCCTCGCCGATCTCGGACTGGCGGTGGTGCGGCAGGAAGTAGAGCCAGTGCCATAGCTCGGGCAGGCGCGTGCCACTTTCGGGCTGCGGATCTTCGCGGTCGAGCGTGGCGGAGAGCGCGCGCACGGGCGCGGCGGTGATGTCGTCGGCCAGCGTTTCGCTGCGGCCCTGCCAGGCTTGCAGCTTCGCCAGCGCGTCGCTGTCGATCATGGGAGGTGTGTCGTTGCTCATGGATTTCTTCGTCGTCGTTCAATCGACCGCGGCACCGGAGGCCTTGACGATCCGCGCCCACTTGGCGAGGTCGTCCTGCAGCAGCGCCGAGAACTGTTCGGGCGTGGTCGGCGGGGCAATCTCCACGCCTTGCTGGTCGAGCTTGTCGCGCAGATCCTTCGAAGCCAGCGCCTTGCGCGTGGCGTCCTGCAATGTCGCCAGCACGTCAGCCGGAACGCCTGCGGGCGCGAACAGGCCTATCCACAGCGTGCCGTTGTAGCCGGGCACGGCCTCGGCGATGGTGGGTACGTCGGGCAGCACGGGCGAGCGCTTCTCGCCGCTCACCGCCAGCGCGCGCAGCTTGCCGGCCTTGATGTGCGGCAGCGCCGAAGGCAGGCTCGCGAACACGATCGGCAACTGGCCGCCCAGCACGTCGTTGAGCGCGGGCGCCACGCCCTTGTACGGCACGTGCTGCATCGAGATGCCGGCCATGCTGTTGAGCATTTCACCGAGCAGGTGGTTGAGCGTGCCGTTGCCGGCCGAGGCGTACTGGTAGTTGGCGCCCTTCGCCCGCGCGAGCTTCAGGAATTCGGCGAAGTTCTTCGCCGGGAAGCTCGGGTTGACCAGCAGCACGTTGGGCACCGCACCGACGAGACCGACGGGCTTGAAGTCTTTCACTGGGTCGAAGCCCGGGTTCCTGTAGAGCGCCGGGTTGATGGCCTGGCTGCTGCTGATGGTCATGAGCAGCGTGTAGCCGTCCTTCGGGCCCTTGGCCACCAGCTGGGTGCCGATGTTGCCGCCGGCGCCGGGCGGTTGTCGACCACCACGCTGGCGTTGTTCATCACCTCGCCGAGCTTCTGGCCCACGAGGCGGCCGACGATGTCGTTGGTGCCGCCCGCGGCCTGGGGCACCACGAGGGTGACGGGGCGCGAGGGATATGAATCGGCGCGGGCCGGGCCGGCCTGCATCAGGGTGGTTGCGGCGGCGAGGGCCAGCAGCGCGAATGCGCGGAATCTCATGCGTTGTGTCTCCATGGCCGCATGGTCGTGCGCCCCACCCTTGCGCGCAATCTGCGATTTCGGAACCCAGCCTTCCGCGTTTCCGAAGGCTCGGGGTCAGGGAAGGTCTAGCATCGCCCGATGCTCTTCGACCTCACCGACCTGCGCCTCTTCGTGGCCACGGCCGAACTCGGCAGCCTCACGCGGGCGGCCGAGCGCCAGCACATGTCGCTGGCCGCCGCCAGCGCGCGCATCAAGGCGCTGGAAACGCAAGCCGGCCTGCAACTGCTGCAGCGCGAGGCCCGCGGCGTGCGGCTGCTGCCGCCGGGCGAAGCCTTCCTGCATCACGCACGCCTCGTGCTGCACCAGACGGAGCAGCTGCGCGCCGACCTGCTCGAATACGGCGGCGGCCTGCGCGGCCACCTGCGCGTGTTCGCCAACACCACGGCGGTGACCGATTTCCTGCCCGAGATCCTGCCGGGCTTTCTCTCGCGCAACCCGCGCATCAACGTCGACCTTCAGGAAAAACCGAATGCTCAGATCCCGCGCGGCGTGCTCGACGGCCGCGCCGACATCGGCATCGTCGCCGGCCGCGTCGACACGCTGGGGCTGGAAGCCATTCACTTCAGCACCGACCGGCTGGTGCTCGCCACCTCGCGCAGGCACCGCTTCGCAAGGCGCAAGAAGATCTCTTTCGCCGAGACGCTGGACGAGGACGCCATCGGCATGCAGCAAGGCAGCACGCTGCAGACCTTCCTGGCGCAGATCACCGACAACCTCGGCAAGCGGCAGAAGCTGCGCATCCAGCTCGGCAGCTTCGACGCGATGTGCCGGATGATCGGCAACGGCGTGGGCATCGGCGTGGTGCCCGAGTCGGCGGCACGGCGCAACCAGGAAAGCATGCAGCTCGCGCTGATCGACCTCAGCGATGCGTGGTGCGTGCGGGAGCGGTATCTGCTGGTGCGGGACCGGGCCGCATTGCCGGTCTACGCACAGGCGCTGGTCGAAACCCTGTGCCGGCACTATGCCGGGCAGCAGGCTGAAGGAAGCTGAGCGCAGCGGCCAAAAACAGGGACTTGCGCGCGATTGCTGAACAACTCGCTCCCGTCCCCATTTTCCGTGGACAACTTTGGGGGTAACTCATGAGGAGCCTTGTAAAACGAATGCAAGTCGTTGTTTTACAAGGGTATTCCTTAGTTTGCTCAAAATTTGGGCGGTGAACAACTTTGGCCGCCAAAACCGCTTCGCAGAGCCTTCAAACAGCCTCAGGACCCAGTTTTTCACGGTTTTCCGTGAGCGAAAAACGCTATCGGATCAGCCACTTGCGGCTGGAATGTGGAAAAGCCGGCTTCTTCCCCATTTTCAGTGCACAACTTTGGGGATAACTCATGAGGAGCCTTGTAAAAGGAATGCAAGTCGTTGTTTTATAAGGGCATTCCACACTTTGCCCAAAATTTGAGCGGTGAACAAGCTGGCCCGCGACGCCTTGCCGCGAGCCCCCGGGCCATCCATCAGTAAGGCGGCGCCTTGTGCGCCCGCTGCGCTCGCGCCGCCTCGGTCCACCAGGCCAGATCGTCCGCAAACCGACCGAACGAACGCTGCAGCGATTCGCCCGCAGGCCCCGTCGGCTTGCCTGCCGCATCCAGCGTCTGCGAGATCGGCCCGACGGCGAGCGTGCTCGACACGACGACCATGCCCATCTCCGACAGGATCGAATGCCACACCGTGCCCGAGCGCACGCCCGAGAAGCGTCCCGCCGAATAGCTCGCGATGGCCGCGGGGCGCCAGAACCACTCCTCGAGGAAGTGGTCAGTGAGGTTCTTCAGGCCCGGCTGCGGGCCCCAGTTGTATTCGCCGGTGACGAAGACGAAGGCGTCGGCCGTGCGGATCTTCTCGGCCAGGGCCTCCATCGCCGCCGGCGCCGTGCCTTTCGGATATTCCTTGTACATGCGGTCGAGCATGGGCAGGTCGACCGCCTTCGCGTCGATCAACTCGGCGTCGTCGCCGCGTGCCCGAAGCCCCGAGACGATGAAATCCGCCAGGCGCACACCCATGCGGTCGGAACGATAGGAGCCGTAGAAGACCAGGATCTTGTCGCTCATGGTTGTCTATTTCGCTTCGAGCTTGTCCAGGGTCCGGGTGTCGAAGTCGCCGGCATCGTGCCGCTCGTGCAGCTGGCTCGACGGCTGCCCCCAGGTGCGGTTGACCATGCGGCCGCGCTGCACCGCCGGGCGCCTGGCGATCTCGTCGGTCCAGCGCAGCACGTTGCTGTAGTCGCTCACCGAGAGGAACTCGCCCGACTCGTACAGCTGGCCCTTGGCGAGGGTGCCGTACCAGGGCCAGACGGCCATGTCGGCGACGGTGTATTCATCGCCCGCCAGGTAGCGGCTCTCGGCCAGGCGGCGGTCGAGCACGTCGAGCTGGCGCTTGGTTTCCATGGCGAAGCGGTCGATCGCGTATTCGATCTTCGTCGGCGCGTAGGCATAGAAGTGCCCGAAGCCACCGCCCAGGTAAGGCGCGCTGCCCATCTGCCAGAACAGCCACGACAGGCATTCGGCGCGCGCCGGCTGGTGCGTCGGCAGGAAGGCGTTGCCGAACCTCTCGGCCAGGTACTGCAGGATCGCGGCCGACTCGAACACGCGGATGGGCGTGTCGCCGCTGCGGTCCATCAGCGCGGGGATCTTGGAGTTCGGGTTCACCGCCACGAAGCCGCTGCCGAACTGGTCGCCTTCATTGATGCGGATCAGCCAGGCGTCGTACTCGGCGCCCGCGTGGCCCAGCGCCAGCAGTTCCTCTAGCATCACCGTCACCTTCACGCCGTTGGGCGTTGCCAGCGAATAGAGTTGCAGCGGATGCTTGCCTACCGGCAGGTCCTTCTCGTGCGTCGCCCCAGCGATCGGGCGATTGATGTTCGCGAAGCGCCCGCCGTTTTCCTTGTTCCATGACCAGACGGTGGGCGGCGTGTAGGCTGTCGTGCCATTCATGCGATGAGTTCCAGGAGTTGAACGGACGATGATCATTCTCTACGACTGCGCCACCGCACCCAGCCCGCGGCGCGCGCGCATCCTGCTTGCCGAGAAGGGCATTTCGCACGAGACCGTGCAGGTCGACCTCGCTCGTGGTGAGCAGATGGGCGATGCCTACCGCGCGATCAATCCGCAATGCACCGTGCCGGCACTGCGCACGGACGAAGAAGACGGCCTGCTGCTGACCGACAACGCCGCCATCGCGGCATGGGTGGAGGCCCGATGCCCGCAGCCGCCGCTGATGGGCGTCACGCCGCGCGAAAAGGCCGAGATCGCCAGCTGGAACTGGCGCATCGAGTTCGAAGGCCTGCTGGCCATCGCCGAGACGCTGCGCAACAGTTCACCTGCCATGGCAAACCGGGCGCTGCCCGGTCCGGTGAACTACGCGCAGATCCCCGAGCTGGCCCAGCGCGGGCTGGCGCGAATCCAGCATTTCTTCGAGACGCTGAACGAACGGCTGGCCGGCCGCGATTTCATCGCCACCGACCAGTTCAGCATTGCCGACATCACTGCCGTGGTGGCGGTGGACTTCGCCCGCGTGGTGCGGGTCAAGCCCGGGGAGCAACACCCCGAGCTGCTGCGCTGGCGCGCGGCGATGGCGCAGCGGCCGTCGATGGCGATGGCGCGCTGAGCCGGCGGTGACGGCGCGCCGGGCGCCGTCATCGGAACGACGGGACGACGATCAGCGCTCGATCGTCAGCGCAACGCCCATGCCCCCGCCGATGCACAGCGAGGCGATGCCCTTCTTGGCGTTCTGGCGCTGCATTTCGTGCAGCAGCGTTACCAGGATGCGGCAGCCCGACGCGCCGATGGGGTGGCCGATGGCGATGGCGCCGCCGTTGACGTTCACCTTGTTGATGTCCCAGCCCATTTCCTTGTTCACGGCGCAGGCCTGCGCGGCGAAGGCTTCGTTGATCTCGAGCAGGTCGAGGTCGGCGGCCTTCCAGCCGGCGCGCTGCAGCGCCTTGGTCGAGGCGGGCACGGGGCCCATGCCCATGATGGCGGGGTCGAGGCCGGCGGTGGCGTAGCTGGCGATGCGGCCCAGCGGCTTCAGGCCGAGGGCTGCGGCCTTCTTGGCGGTCATCACCATCACGGCGGCGGCGCCGTCGTTCAGGCCCGAGGCATTGCCCGCCGTCACGCCGCCGGCCTTGTCGAAGGCGGGGCGCAGGCCGGCCAGGCCTTCGGCGCTGGTCTTGCGGTTGATGAATTCGTCGGTGTTGAAGACGACCGGGTCGCCCTTCTTCTGCGGAATGCTCACGCCGACGATCTCGTCCTTGAACTTGCCGGCGTCCTGCGCGGCGGCGGCCTTGGTCTGGCTGCCCAGCGCCAGCTCGTCCTGCGCGGAGCGGTCGATGCCGTACTTCTTTGCCACGTTCTCGGCGGTGATGCCCATGTGGTACTGGTTGTAGACGTCCCACAGGCCGTCGACGATCATGGTGTCGACCAGCTTCCAGTCGCCCATGCGCTGGCCGTTGCGCGAATTGGGCAGCACGTGCGGCGCTGCGCTCATGTTTTCCTGGCCGCCGGCAATGACGATCTCGCTGTCGCCCGTGGCCACGGCCTGCGCCGCCAGCATCACGGCCTTCAGGCCCGAGCCGCACACGGCGTTGATGGTGAGCGCCGGGGTTTCCTTGGTGCCGCCGCTCTTGAGCCACGCCTGGCGCGCGGGGTTCTGGCCCGCGCCGGCTGCCAGCACCTGGCCCATGATGGCCTCGCCGACCTGCTCGGCCGTGAGGTTGGCGCGTGCAATCACTTCCTTGATCACGATCGCACCCAGCTCCGTGGCCGGGATGCCGGCGAGCGAGCCGCCGAACTTGCCGACCGCCGTGCGTGCTGCCGAAACGATGACGATGTCTTCCATGAGGTTCTCCGTTGAAGTGATTAAAGAATCTGCGTATCAAAACTGCAGGCGCGACTTGCGCCAAGCCACGGCCCACCCCAGGAACACCGCGGAACCGGCTTTGCCGGGCCGCTGGTGTTGCCCCCTGCAAGGGGGTTGGCGGCCACACGCAGTGGGCAAGCCTGGGGGTGTGCCATGTTCTTCAAGCCTTGGCCTTGACGTAGCGTCCGGGCGCCGGCTCGATGGCCTTGTAAGCCTTGCCGTTGCCGTACGCCTTGGGCGCGGGAACCTGTTTGCCCGCGTGCCCCTTGAGCCATTGTGCCCAGTCGGTCCACCAGCTGCCGGGATGCTCCTGCGCACCGGTCAGCCATTCGGCCTGCGTCTTCGGGAACTTGCCGTCGTCGCGAATCCAGTGGCTGCGCTTTTTCTTGGCGGGCGGGTTGATCACGCCTGCGATGTGGCCCGAGGCACCCATCACGAAGCGCTTCCTGCCGGGCAGCAGCTGCGTGGAGGCATACGCGCCGCCGATCGGCACGATGTGGTCTTCGCGCGAGCCGTAGATGTAGGCCGGGATGTCGATGCTGCCCAGGTCGATCTTCTCGCCGCAGACGGTGAGCGCGTTCGGCTTGGCCAGCTTGTTCTCGTGGTACGTGTTGCGCAGGTACCAGGCGTAGAACGGGCCCGGCAGGTTGGTGGCGTCGCTGTTCCAGTACAGCAGGTCGAAGGGCGGCGGGGTCTCGCCCTTCAGGTAGTTGCCGACCACGTAGTTCCACACCAGGTCGTTGGGCCGCAGGAAGCTGAAGGTCGAGGCCAGGTCGCCGCCGGGCAGCAGGCCGCCCTTGCCGAGCTGCATTTCGCGGTACGCCACCATGGTCTCGTCCACGAAGATGTCGAGGATGCCGGTGTCGCTGAAGTCGAGGAAGGTGGTCAGCAGCGTGACCGAGGCGGCAGGCTTCTCGCCGCGCGCCGCGAGCACGGCGAGCGCGGTGCTCAGGATGGTGCCGCCCACGCAGAAGCCGAGCGTGTTGATCTGCTTGCTGCCGCTGATCTCCTGCACCGTGTGGATCGCCTTGATGGCGGCGTTCTCGATGTAGTCGTCCCAGGTGGCCTTGGCCATCGACTCGTCGGGATTGCGCCAGCTCACCACGAACACCCGGTGGCCCTGCTCGTTCGCATAGCGGATCAGCGAGTTCTCGGGCTGCAGGTCGAGGATGTAGAACTTGTTGATGCAGGGCGGCACCAGCAGGAAGGGTCGCTCGTGCACCTTGGCCGTGAGCGGCTTGTATTCGAGCAGCTGGAAGAACTCGTTCTCGAACACCACGGCGCCCTCGGTGGTGGCCACGTTGCGCCCCACTTCGAAGGCGCTCTCGTCGGTCATGCTGAGGTGGCCCTGCCTGACGTCGTGCAGCAGGTTCTGGATGCCCCTGGCGATGCTCTCGCCCTGCGTGTCGATGGCCTTCTTCTGCGCTTCGGCGTTGAAGGCCAGCGAGTTGCTGGGCGCCGAGGCTGCCATCCATTGCTCGACCGCGAAACGCAGGCGCGCCTTGGTCTTTTCATCGGCATCGATGGCCTCGGCCATGCCGAGCATGGTGCGGCCGTTGAGCAGGTACACGGCCGCCGAGAAAGCCGACAGCGGGTTGCTGCCCCAGGCATCGCCGGCGAAGCGCTTGTCGCCTTCCGGCTTCGCGCCGAAGCCCTGGCGCCAGAGTTCGGTCGCTTCGGCAACGTATTGCTGCTGGATGGACTGGAGTTTTTCGGGATCGATGGAGAACCTGGGCAGCTCGGGCATCTTCACGCCCGGCGGCAGTTCCCATAGCGGCGTGCCGCCGACGTTGAAGGCCGAAGCCCCTTGCGCGGCGGACTGCTGGAACGATTCCAGCGCCTTGCTCCATCCCTCTGAAAGTGCCTGCTGGAAGGGCGCGAACGCATCGGCCCCCGTGGCTTGTTGCTTCATCATGTCTCCTGGTCCTCGCCTGAAACGGTACGGATGGCTTGCGTGTTTTGAGTATGCTGCATTCACAGGGCCCTCACAACGCCGCCCCCCTTGCTTACCAACTGAAACTTCCCGTGTTTATCCATCTGATCGTCATCGGTTGGTTGTATGTCGCCCTGATGATGGCCGTGGCCGAGGCCACCAACACCACAGGCACCGTGCTGGGCGCCATCTTCACATTTCTTTTGTACGGTTTGGCGCCGGTGGCACTGGTGGTTTACCTGATGGGCACTCCCGCACGACGCCGAGCGATCAAGCAGCGCGAACTCGAGGCACAGGAAGCCGCGAGGCGCGCGGCGGCCGAAGCTGCAAGCTCAGACCTTCCAGACCAGGGCGGCGAAACGGCCGCTGACGCCGTCGCGCCGGTGCGAAAAGAACCTTGAAGCGTCGGTGACGGTGCACCACAGGTCGCTGCCGTCGTTGCCGTACACCGCCCCGATGCCCGCCGCTTGCAGCCGCTGGCGCGCCAGCGCGGGCAGGTCGGCCAGCCATTTGCCCGGTGCCGGCGCGGGCCTGAAGCACGATGCGGCTTCGGGCGCATGCGCCTCGAAGGCGGCCTTGACCTCCGGCCCCACCTCGAAGGCCTTGGGGCCGATGCACGGCCCAAGCCAGGCGATGACACGCGAAGCGCCCTCAGCCTCGAAAGCCTTTACGGTCTGCTCGAGCACTCCGCCCGCCAGCCCCCGCCAGCCGGCATGCGCCGCGGCCACGCGGTGACCGGATTCATCGGTGAAGAGCACAGGCAGGCAGTCGGCCACCATGATGGTGCAGGCCAGGCCGGTGGCGGTGGCCGTGCAGGCATCGGCGGCGGTCCCGTCGCGTACCGCGTCCTGCGGGGCGTCGAGCGCAACCACGCCCGTGCCGTGAACCTGTTGCAGGAAGACCGGTCGCGCGCCGACGGCTGCGCGCAGGCGGCTCCTGTTTTCTGCCACATGCGCGGGCTCGTCGCCCACGTGGTCGCCGAGATTCAGGCTTTCATAACGTCCGGCAGAAACCCCACCCTCGCGCGTGGTGCACACGGCCCTCACGTTCGACGGCGCGGGCCACTCGGGCACGAGCCAGCGTGCATCCATCGGCTTCAGGCTTCCGCGTCGGGTGCCTGCGAGGGCTGGGCGCGCTGGAAGGCGTCGAGCTCCATGCAGGCCTCGAAGGCCGCCATGGTGCGCGGCAGGCCGCTGAAGTCGCAGTCGAAGCGGCGGCCGTTGAAGATCTGCGGCACCAGGCAGCAATCGGCCATGGTGGGCGTGTTGCCCCAGCAGTAGATGCCGGCGGGGTACTGCGCGAGCTGGCGTTCGAAGGCCTGCAGGCCGTCGCGCACCCAGTGGCGGTACCAGGCGTTCTTGGCGTCTTCGTCGAGCTTCAGGTCCTGCACGAGGTACTTGAGCACGCGCAGGTTGTTGAGCGGGTGGATCTCGCAGGCGATCGACTGCGCCAGCGCGCGCACATGGGCGCGGCCCACCGGGTCGTGCGGCAGCAGCGCCGGCTCGGGATGCACTTCGTCGAGGTACTCGATGATGGCCATCGATTGCGAGAAGCGCTCGCCCTCGTCCTCGAGCAGCGGCACCAGCCGGTCGGCTGAGATGGAGGCGAAGGGGCCGGTGCGGTGGTCGCCGCGCGCGATGTGCACGGGAACATAGTCGAAATCAAGGCCCTTCAGGTTGAGGGCGATGCGAACGCGGAACGAGGCGGAGGAACGGAAGTAGTTGTGCAGCTTCATGATTTCGCAAGCATAGCGCTCACCCGTGAGCGGAGTGTCAGGAGCGGGCCATAGCCACCAGCACGCAGCGGAAGTCCACCAGCGCGACCTTCGGCGATGTGGTGGCGATGGCATCCCGCCACTCGCCGAGGATGCGGCGCGCGGCTTCTTCCTGGCGGGCGGCGATACCGATGCGCCACGGCCCCAGCGCGCCGGGCTCCTCGCCTTCGCCATGGTTGTGCTGGCCTTCGCCGTAAGGGCGGCCCTCGGAGCAGGCGCGGCACAGTATCTGCATGCTGGTGGTCCAGTTCTCGGCGCTGGCGTCGGCGGCCTCGAAGCGCCGGACCAGCGCGTCGATGTCTTCCTTCGTCGCATCCTCGATGCCGACCTCGTAGGTCGAGTAGTCCGAGGGCGCGATCAGCTCGAGCGCGTCGAACACCGGCACCTCGCGCTCGCCGCGCAGGCGGTAGCCGTTGGCCGCGCCGTCGTGCAGCACGAGGTCGCCGTAGCGATGGCCGCTGTCCGGCGTGGGCACGTTGCGCAGGATGGCGCGCGCCGGATCGATGCGGTCGGCCCACACCACTTCGCTGGCCTCGTCGCCATGCACGCGGATGGGCGTGAGCCCGATGAAGAGATCGACCGGCCCATCGCCGTCCGGCACCTTGATGCCGTACTGCCGCCAGGCATTGCGGGCCGCGTCCCAATCGCCCAGCGCCGTGGCGGCGATGCCGAGGTTCCAGATGGCGCCCTGGTTGCCCGGGTCGCATTGCACGGCCCTGGCATTGGCCTGCAGCGAGGCGGCCCAGTCGCCGCGGTACTTGTGGATGAGGCCGATGTTGTACCAGGGGGCCGACCAGTTCGGCAGCACCGCGCCGGCCTGCGCGTAGGCTTGCAGTGCGCCGTCCTGGTCGCCCTCCTCGTCGAGCCGGCGGCCTAGTTCGTTGAGCGCGTTGGCCTTGCCGGCCTTGCCGATTCGGATGGGCATGGTGGGAAATGAGGGGAATGGAGAAGGAATACGCCGGGCGGGCTGTCTATTGTGAGCCCCCTGCCTCTGGCACACTGCCGGTTTCCCGCCCAGGTTTCGTTGAAAAAGGACACGTCTCAATGGCTTCCGAGTTCGTCTTCGCCCCGCCCGCCGCCGTCTCGGTGCCCGTGGCCGGCCAGCCCGCCCGCTTTCCGGTGCACCGCATCTACTGCGTGGGCCGCAACTACGAAGATCACGCCAAGGAAATGGGCTTCACCGGCCGCGAGCCGCCCTTCTTCTTCATGAAGCCCGCCGACGCGCTGGTGGTGGTCGATGCGGGCCAGACCGGCACCATGGCCTACCCCTCGCTCACGAAGAACCTGCACCACGAGATCGAACTCGTGGTCGCCATCGGCACCGGCGGCAAGAACATTGCCGCCGCCGACGCCCACAAGCACATCTACGGCTACGCGGTCGGCCTCGACATGACGCGCCGCGACCTGCAGAACGACATGAAGAAGCAGGGCCGCCCCTGGGACATCGGCAAGGGCTTCGAGCAGAGCGCGCCCATCGGCCCGATCGTGCCGGTGGCGCAGGCCGGCGACGCCGAAAAGGCAGAAATCTCGCTGCAGGTGAACGGCACCGACCGCCAGCGCAGCAACGTGGGCAAGCTGATCTGGAACGTGGCCGAGACCATCGAGCACCTGTCGGCAGCCTGGGAGCTGCAGCCCGGCGACCTGATCTACACCGGCACACCAGAAGGCGTGGCCGCCGTGGTGGCCGGCGACACGCTCGTGGGCGAGGTCGCAGGCCTGCCGAAGCTGACCGTCAAGATCGTCTGAAGACGGCGGCCGGATTCATTCATGCTCCTGCGCGTACCCATCAAGCATTGCAAGAACTGTGGCACCGCGGTGGTCTACCGCGTGCCGGACGACGGCGACACCAAGCAGCGCGCCGTCTGCCCGGCCTGCCACACCATCCACTACGAGAACCCGCTGAACGTGGTCGGCACCATTCCGGTCCTGGGCGACAAGGTGTTGCTGTGCAAGCGCAACATCGAGCCGCGCTGGGGCAAGTGGACGCTGCCGGCCGGCTTCATGGAACTCGAGGAAACCACCGCGCAGGGCGCGGCCCGCGAGACCGACGAGGAGGCCGGTGCCAACTTCGAGCTCGAAGGTCTTTTCTCGGTGATCAGCGTGGTGCGCGTGGGCCAGGTGCACCTGTTCTACCGCGCCCGGCTGCTCGACGACAAGTTCGACCCGGGCCACGAGACCATCGAGGCGAAGCTCTTCGCCGAAGAGGAAATTCCCTGGGACGAGATCGCCTTCCGCACCGTGCGCGAAACGCTCGAGCACTACTTCGCCGACCGGCGGCGCGGCAGTTTCGACCGCGTGCACGAACTCAGCATCGTTTGACGAAATCCATGAACAAGACACTGCGCGCCACCCTCCTCTACGGCGCCAGCCTCGGCTTTGCGCTGGCGGCAGCGGCGGCCAAGGCGGAAACCGTGGGCGACGTCGACACCGCCTTCAAGCTCATCGGTCCTGACCACAAGATCGTGATCGAGGCCTACGACGACCCCAAGGTCAACGGCGTGACCTGCTACGTCTCGCGCGCCAAGACCGGCGGGCTGGCCGGCGCCTTCGGCGTGGCCGAGGACAAGTCCGAAGCCTCCATCGCCTGCCGCCAGGTCGGCCCGGTGAGCATCACGCAACCGCTGCCCAAGCGCGAGGAGGTCTACAGCGAGCGGCTGTCGGTGCTCTTCAAGCGCCTGCGCGTGGTGCGCATGGTGGATGCCAAGCGCAACACGCTGGTCTACCTGACCTACTCCGACCTGCTGATCGACGGCTCGCCCAAGAACAGCGTGACGGCGGTGCCCATCGACCGCGGCACGCCCATTCCACTCAAGTAACGCCGCCCCCGGGGCAGCCGATGCCCCGAATGCCCTCCTCACAGCCGGTTGCTCTTTCGCACGGCGCCGGCGCGGCGGTTTGCTAGCATCGCCCGCGTGGCGCGCACGGCGTGCCGGATTGCAGGAACCCTCCGCAACGAATCCGTTCGAACAGAGCCCCATGCACCTTCAGACTTTTGTTTTACGTACCGGCGCCGCGGCGCTGCTTGCCGCAGGCCTCGCCGGCTGCGCCTCGGTCGACCTCAACACCCCGTGGCCGGCCCCGGCGGTCAAGCCACCGGTGCAGCAGCGCCCGGCGGCGCTGTTCATCCGGCCCGCCAACGGCGCGACCATCGCCCGCTTCGACGGCGACCGCGTCAAGGGCATCGACATCGCCGGCAACCTCGGCGACCCGGTCGTCGCCTCGGCCGATGGCCGCGTGGTGTACGTAGGCGGCGAACTGCCGGCCTACGGCAACATGGTCATCGTCAAGCACAACGAGACCTTCCTCACGGCCTACGCGCACGTGCAGACCATCCTCGTGAAAGAGAACGCGGTGGTCCGCCAGGGCGACAAGATCGCCGAAATGGGCCGCAGCAATGCCGACCGCGTGAAGCTGCGCTTCGAGATCCGCAAGAACGGCAACCCGGTCGATCCGGAGCCGTATCTCAACGGCCGCCTGCAGCAGTAGCGGCAGCGACGACGGCAGCGCCCGCCGCCCAAGAAGAAAGCCCCCTTTCGGGGGCTTTCGGCTTTCAGGGCGCCTGAAGAAAAACGGGCGCCAATCCTCCCTGCCTCAGTCGGTCATTCGGCCGTCGTGTTGTCGCGAAGCACGATCTCGCGCCAGCTGCTGTCGTAGGTGCTGACGAACATGTTCCGGTAGGCCACCGAGCCCTGCGCCGGCAGGTTGAAGGTCTTCGATGCCGTGCCCGTGGCCGACGACGCCACGTCGGCCAGATCCTGCGCGCCGCCCGAGGGGCCCGCCATCAGGTTCAGGAAGAACTGCGCGGCGAAGCCCGGGTTCAGGCCGGTGGCGCTGATCGAGAAGTCGCTGCCGCCCGAGTAGGACGACAGGGCCGGCGTGGTCGAGAAGCCCGGGTAGCTCGTGGCGACGGCTTCCGCCAGCGTCATCGGCCGACCGTGGAAGCGGTGCTTGTAGATGATGTCGAAGCCGTTGAACTTGGCCACCGTCGTGCCGTCGCTCTCGTAGGCCGTGAAGGTGTACTCGGGCGTGGCGGGAAGCGCCGCGATCGCGCTGTCGCTCAGGCCGGCGTTCGGCAGGCCGGGGCAGTTCGACGTCAGGTAGTAATAGTTGTAGGTCGAGCCGCCATCGATCGGCCACGGGCCGCCGCTCGAGGGACGCGAGTGGCGCAGGCCGCCGGCGGGCAGCCCCGGGCCGGTGACGACCACCGACGCGACGTTGCCGCTGTTGGAGGTGTTCGTGTCCTGGATCTCGAACTGCAGCGAGCTGCTCACGCAACCAGACGCCTTTTCCTTGGTGGCGTGGACGTGCGGATTGATGTCCAGCACGCGCCCGTCGCCGCGCAGGCGCCACGCGCCGTCCGTGCCCTTGACGATCTGCATGCCCTGGTTGTTGCTGAAGGCAACGCCGTTCTTGTCCTTGTGCGTGAACTCGACATACGCGCGCGGGCTCGTGTTGTTCGCGTCGATGGTGTAGTTGATGCGCTTGATGACCACGTCGGTGAAGCTGGCGCCCACGAGATTGGTGTCGGTCGCCGTTTCGTTCGCGAACTGCGCGGCGTTGAGGTCGGAGGACCTGAAGCCGTAGGTGCCGGTGACCGGGTTGGTACCGTCGGTCATCAGCGACAGCAGCTCCGACGGCGCGGGCAGCCCGGTCGCGAACTTGCCCACGAAGTCGGACAGCACCTTGCGGATCAGCACGATGTCGTTGGCCGCCGTGTCCATGCCGGAGCCGCTCATCGGCGTGGTCGAAGTCTCGGCCGCCGCCTTCACGGCCAGGTCGTCCGAGATCTGCTGCTGCGTGACGACGTTGGTGATGGTCGCCACGTTGGTGGCCGGGTCGACGCTCACGCGCAGCACGTCGAGCGCCTTGTCCAGCGCGCTCGACAGCGGCGTGAAGGCCGTGCGCAGCAGGTCGATGCTGGCGTCGACGCCCATGGCCTGCAGCACCGGCAGCAGCTTGGCCTTCAGGCCGTCGGACTCCGCCTTGAGCTGCTCGGGGGTGAGCGAGGCGAACTCGCCACCGTCGAAATACTGCGAGGCCAGCCGGCCGGCGATGTTGGCCACCACCAGGTCGGTCAGCGGCGTGATGTTGATGGTGCCGTTGACGTCGGCGGCTGTCGCAGCCGAATGGATCACCACGCGCTCGCCGGCCACCGTGCCCTCGGCACGGAAGACGAAGGGCGCGGTCATGCCGCTCACGTCGATCTTGTAGTTGCCGTTGACCAGCGGTTCGGTCTTGGTCGCGCCCTTGGCGTCCTTGACGGTGACGGTACCCACCAGCGGCAGACCGGAGGCTGCCGTGCCCGAAAACGTAACCGGCGCCGATGCGGCCGGCGGATCGCTGGCTGGCGGATTGCTGGCCGGCGGGTTGCCGCTGCCCGAGGCCGGGAAGCCGGCGAACCCGCCGCCACCGCCGCCCCCACCTCCGCCACAGGCACCGAGCGAGATCAGGAGCGCCACTGCGCATGCGCAGCGCGTCGTCTTGAAGAAGGACCGGCCGGAGGCCGCGGAGATCGCAAAGTTTGTTTTCATGGATGGTCTGGTGAGTGAAGGAGCAAACAAAAGAATCAACTCGTAACACGAGCGTTGCGATTCTTCTGGAGCCCCCTCCTCCCGACCATCCTCTGTTTTGAGGATGCGGACCGACCCCGCCTAAAGCAGGCTCTCGGGTACCAGCGGCGCGAGCAGTTCGAGCTTCCAGCGCGACCAGAAGTCCGTCTCGGGCTCCCGGTGCAGGATGGTGTCGGCCGCGTCGCCCGAGGCCGGGCTCACCCACTCGATGGCGCCCGTCGGGCCCAGCTGGAGCTGGTAGGCGCCGTCCAGCCGGATGAAGCCGATCAGGCTGGTGAGCTGCTGAGCGATCTGCGGGCTGAAGATGAAGATGCCGACCTCGGTGTTGTGCAGCATCGAGCGCGGGTCGAAGTTCATCGAGCCGATGAAGACGATCTTGCGGTCGATCACCGCCGACTTGCCGTGCAGCCTGCCGCTTGCAGAGCCGTACATGCCGAAGCGCTTCGTCTGCTCCACCCGCTTGGGACTCAGCTCGTACAGCTCCACGCCCAGGCGCAGCATCTGGGAGCGATAGCGGCGGTAGCCGATGTGCACCAGCGACTCGTCGGTGGCCGCCAGCGAATTGGTGACGATGGTGTAGCCCACGCCGTTGCCGCGCACGATGCGGATCGTCTCCATGCCGCCGCGCCCCGGAATCAGGTAGGGCGTGGTCTGCATGATCTCGTTCTCGGCGCCGCGCAGGTAGCGCTGCACGTTGTAGAGCACGCTGTCCTTCGACTCGTCGGCGGGCAGGCCGCGCGCCTCGTCGGTCGGGCCGAGCGCCTTGGCGGGCGGGTCGGCGTACGCCTCGGCACGGGCCCAGACCAGCTTCAGCGCGCCGGCGTCCAGGTCCTTGGCCAGGGGGTTGTTGCCCAGCAGGTCGGTGGACCCGGGCTCCTCGGGGTGCAGCTGCTCCGGGCCGGTGGTGAGGCGGTCGAATCGCTCGCGCAGTTGCTGCGGCGTTTCGCCGGTGGGCGGCACCAGCGACTCGATGGGATAGACGTACGGACTGTTCCAGTACATGTCGAACAGCGAGGACAGCCTGGGCACCACGGCGCCGGCCACCAGCGTGTCGATGTCGATGAAGTTCGAGCCCCCGTCGCGCAGGAAGTACTCGTTGGCCATGTTGCGCCCGCCCATCACGCCGATGGTGTTGTCCACCACGTACAGCTTGTTGTGCATGCGGCGGTGCACGCGGTCGAAGTCGAGGATCGACCAGGCCCACCGGGTGCCGAAGCGGTCGCGCCCCGCGGGAAACGGATTGAAGAACCGCACCTCCACGTTCGGGTGCGAGGCGAAGCTCGCGAAGAGCGGATCGGCGCCGGCGGTGTAGAGGTCGTCCGCCAGCAGCCGCACGCGCACGCCCCGGTCGGCCGCGTCGCGCAGGGCACGCAGCAGGTAGCGGCCGGTCTCGTCGTTCTGTACAAGGTAGTACTGCACGTCGATGGAGCGTTGGGCCCGGCGCGCAAGCTCGATGCGCGCATGCAGCGAGAACTGCGGCATCGGCAGCAGCCGGAAACCGCTCAGCGGCTCGCCGGGCGGCGCGGCCGCCTTCACGAGTCGGCCCAGGTTGGTGTCGGCGCCGTCCGCGATGGCGACCGAAGGCTTGCGCTGAACCTCCGACGGCAGGCCGGCGCAGCCCGCCAGGCACAAGGCCGCGATGCCCAGCAACAGCCAGGCCAGCCATCGGACATGCGGGTTGTCGGCAGTCCGGCGGGGGAAGTGAGGCATGGAGGGGCGGTGCGAGGATTGGAGCGTGGGTCGGGCGTGGCCCGGGTATGGCCCAGAAAAGGCTCGCGGTTTCTACCACGAGCCCGCGCCATCTGCTGCGTGCGCCGCCGCAGGAAGTTCAAGCCCCTCTCAGGAGCGCCCCGCCGGCCCCCATTGCCTGACGAAATGATCGGCCCGCAGCGTGGCCCGTTCGACCGCCGCGTCCCACGACAGCTGCTGCGTGATGACGAGCGCGCAGCGCGGAATGCCGCTGAAGCTCAGCTCGGCGATACCGGCGTAGGTACCGCTCGGCGTACGCATGAGCTCGACCCAACCCGTCCAGCCTTCTGGAACGCTTAGAGCGAGTCGAGCGCCGTCCATGGTGGATTCACCGTCATCCATTGAATACGTATTTTTTGGAATTTAAACCCTAAGCACTACTTATGGCCAGAGGGGTGACGAGGGTACGGGCTGCGCCGCCAAACGGCATCGCGCGAACATGGGAGGTGCGGGCGCATTCGCCGGACCGCCCGTCATCGAACAGGGCCCACGGGACGGATCCGGCTTTTCGGCAAAGATCGGGGGCAATGAACAAGATGACGACGAACTCCAGGAACATCGGCAACGGGCCAGCGGCAGCCACCCTCGCCCTGTTCGACGACCCGCCCCGCGAAGCGCGCGAACCGCTGGGCATCGGTGCCTTCGTGCTGCCCGGCTTCGCCCTTCCCTTCGTCGACGAGCTTCTGCCCGCGATCCGCGCCGTGGAAGCGCAGGCGCCGTTCCGCCATCTCGTCACGCCGGGCGGCTTCACCATGTCCGTCGCGCTGACCAACTGTGGCGCACTGGGCTGGACCAGCGACCGGCGCGGCTACCGCTACAGCGCCACCGATCCCGACAGCGGCAAGCCCTGGCCCGCCATGCCCGAACCCTTGACCCGACTGGCGCGCGAAGCGGCCACGACGGCTGGCTTCGACGGCTTCGCGCCCGATGCCTGCCTGGTGAACCGCTATGCGCCCGGCGCACGGCTCTCGCTGCACCAGGACAAGGACGAACGCGACTACGGCGCGCCCATCGTCTCGGTGTCGCTCGGCATGCCTGCCGTGTTCCTGTTCGGCGGACATGCGCGCGGCGACAAGGCTGCGCGGGTGCCGCTGATGCATGGCGATGTCGTCGTCTGGGGCGGCGAGGACCGGCTGCGCTATCACGGCGTACTGCCGTTGAAGGACGAACCGCACCCGCTGCTGGGTGCCGTCCGCATCAACCTCACGTTCCGAAAGGCGGGCTGATACCCGAGCGGCAAAGAAAGCCGCTCCCGCAGCGCGAAGAGCTCGACACCTGGCAAGGCAGCCTTTGTCGAGGCGGATGACCGCGCCAGCTGGCGCCCAAGCCTGAAAGTCGCCCGGACCTACAGACAAGACGCCCGCTCGGCGCCATGGTGAAGCCATGACACACCCCATCGAACTGATCATCCAGGAGCCGCTGCCGGGCGCCTTCGTCTGGCAGCTGCTCGAAACCGACGACAAGGGCGCCCACCCGCGCGTTCTGCGCAAGGCCTACGACGCCTCCGAGAGCTATGAACTGGCTCTCTCGGCCGGCCAGCGCGCACTGCAAAGCGAGATCCGCCACCGCGCGCCTGCCGGGCACGGTTGAATCGATCGCATGCAGCGCTTCGAGCCTTGCCGGCTCTTCAGGCGTGCAGTGCGAAGTCGTCGATCGTGAGCGTGATGGACCGATGCGGTCCCGCCTGGTAGCGGGCAACGGCCACGGGCTCGATGACGTGAAAGTGCTGCCTGCATGCCTCCAGCAGGCGGTCTCCGACTTCGCGTGCGCCGAATTCGTCGTGCAGGGTTCCTCGGAAATCTGCGCGATGACTCGCGGGCCGCCAGGGCCTTCGGGGTAGAAGGCAAATCGCACGCTCGCGGTGTCGAAGCAATAGATGCCTTCGAAGTTCATGACTCTCTTGTCTCCTTGTGAAGCGGCGGCGATTGGACGCGCATGCCGGGGCAGCGAGGAGTGGAAAAAAGCGCATGCGCGTGCAGGACGCGTCCTACAGCCGACAAGGAACGTACTTGCATCCAGAAACGGTTCTGGCTGCCACATTGAGGAACGCTGATGCGGCGAAGATCAGGGACTCCAATTTCGCCTTCCTCCTTTCTTCCGGAACACCCGATTCCATGCTGACCGAAACGACCATGCGCCCTGCCGGGCTCCATCGCTGCATGACAGCATCCGGCATCGCCGCCGTGCTCCTGCTGGGCGCATGCTCCGGCCCCACCGAAGCCCAGCGCGAGGCCGCGGCCAGCACGCCGCCGCCCACCGACTGCACCGCCTGGGTCGGCACCGACCGCAACGCGATGATGAGCGGCTACCTCCTGCCGCAGGATCCGAAGAACAGCAAGGGAGCCAAGGTCTGCGTGCCGGTGCTGATGACGGCCAACCGTCCGCCGGCGGGTTACGCCGGCGGCAACTACTACATCGGCGAATTCACCGACGACAAGCTCAAGTCCCGCTGGCGCGCCTGCAAGGAAGACCCGGCCTGCTTCAAGCGCATCGACGCGCAGATGCAGCGCTGGCTGCCGCCCAACAAGGAACGCGCCACGCGCTCGACCGGGGTGGTCGACCCTTCCGGCAGGATCGACCCCGACGGCAGCAACGTCGACCTGAAGCAGATCCGCCGCCCCGCCTTCTTCGCCAGGGCGCCGTACCGCGAGGGCATCGCCGAGGCCGACGCGCGCACCTACGTGGTGGAGTTCACCGCGCCGCGCGACACCTTCGAGCGCATCGACCTGAAGATGACCGGCGACATCAAGCTGCGCGGCTGGTACATCGAAGGCGCGGGCATCGACGACGGCAAGGGCAGGAAGACGCGCGCGCTGGTCATCATGGCGCCGGGCGGCGGCGGGCAGCTCACGGCCATCCAGCATCCCGACGAGGCCTCCTACCGCGTCGACGAGAAGACCGGCAAGACCGTGCCGGTCAATTTCCCCAACGCAACCACCGAGACCATGGGCCAGCGCTGGTGGCGCGCGAACCTGTACGCGCTCAACAAGGCCGGCTTCGACGTGCTGGCCTACGACCGGCGCGGCGAGGGGCTGTCGGGCGGCTTCAGCGACACCAACACGCTGGAGCAAGGCGAGGACGTGTTCCGCGCGCTCACGGCACTGGAAACCGGGCGCGGCCTGCGCATCCTCACGCCGAAGGGCGAAGTGCTCGAAGGCGAGGCCACGCGGGGCCGGCTGCTGGCGGGCATGCCGGCCAGCGAAATTCCGCTGGTGCTCGGCGGCTATTCGCGCGGCTCGATGTCCACCGCCTGGGCCATGACGAAGAACTACGTGGCCCAGTGCAGCTTCGACATGCCCCAGCCCAACTGCACGCCGGCCAAGGGCCTGCGGAACATACGAGGCGCGCTGCTGCTGTCGTCGTTCGCCAGCGGCGCGGGCTACGTGGGCGATTCGCCCGACCTGGCCGACCGCAACCTGTTCCTGGGCGGCATGGCGGCCGAGCATCACATCGTCTTCTATCCCAACTCGTCGACGCTCGCGGGCATGGACCGCTGGCCGGCCGCCTTCTTCGGCAAGGGCCTGTGGGACCGCGCGGAAACGCTCGAAGGCACCGTGGCCGCCTACAACCGCATCCGCGGCCTGAAGGAGATCGTGCTCGCGCGCGGGCCGCATTCCATCGAGACCTGGCCCGAGTCCGACCGGACCTACCTGCGCGAGCGCATGGTGGTGTTCGCCAAGGGGCTGATCGTCGGCGGGCGCACCATTCCGGGCGCGCGGCCGTGGAAGGACTTCAAGTCGCTGGTGGCGACCACGCCCGCCTCGTGGGAGCCGTCGTCGCGCCCCAAGGGCCCCTGATCGGTCAGTACCTGCGCGGATCGTTCGGGCGGCGGTCGTAGCGGTCGGGCACGCCGTCGCCATCGCTGTCGCGGTTGCGTTCGTAGCGGTCGGGAATGCCGTTGTGGTCGCGGTCCCTGTCATGGCGATGGCGGTCGTGGCCGCAGCCCGCCGCGAGGGTGGCGACGGCGATCAGGAGAATGAAGTGCTTCAAGCTGGTGTCCCGTGGATATGGGTGTAGTTCTTGGGAGCGCTCAGTGTCCGGAAACCTGCTGAAGGCCCGCTGAGCCTTCGCTGAAGGCTTCATGAAGCTCCGGCCCTCCCGGCCGGGTTGAAAACCTGCCGCACACCGCCATTTCCTTCTGGTTCCGCCGACCGAAAGAAGAGGTGCCCCATGGGTGCGCGCGACGAATTCATTCTTGACTCCTACTCGGCCACCGTCACGCAGGTGGCTCACACCGCCAGCGCGGCGGTCGCCCACATCAAGGTCCGCAAGGCCGCGCAGCGCGGCAACGGGCCCGGCGCCCAGGGCAGCGGCTCGGGCTTTCTCTTCACCCCCGACGGCTTCACGATCACCAATGCCCACGTGGTCGAGGGCGCGACCGAACTGCGCGCGGCCTTCGCCGACGGCACCGAGAGCACGGCGCGGCTGGTCGGCATCGACGCCTCCACCGACATCGCCGTGCTGCGCATCGAATCGCACCCCAGTGCCTTCCTGCCGCTGGGCAGTTCGGCCGCGCTGCAGCCGGGCCAGCTGGCGGTGGCGGTCGGCAACCCGCTGGGCTTCGACTTCACCGTGACCGCCGGCATCGTGAGCGCGCTGGGCCGCAGCCTGCCCGCGCGCGGCGGGCGGATGATCGAGGACGTGATCCAGACCGACGTGGCCCTCAACCCCGGCAATTCGGGCGGCCCGTTGCTGGACAGCGCGGCGCAGGTCATCGGCGTGAATACGGCGGTGATTCCGTCGGCGCAGGGCCTGAGCTTCGCGGTGGCCATCGACACCGCCCGCTGGGTGGCCGGCGAGCTGATGCGCCACGGCGCCGTACGTCGCGGCAAGCTGGGCGTGCAGTGCGCGGCGGTCGCTCTGCCCCGGCGCTGGGTGCGCGAGAACGAATGGCCGGTGGCCACCGGCGTGCGCGTGGTCGAGGTGGTGGCCGGCTCGGCCGCCGCGCGCGACGGCCTGCGCAACGGCGACATCCTCATCGGCTGCGACGGCGTGCCGCTGGCCCAGCTGTCCGACCTGCTCAAGCGGCTGGCGGGCGAGGGTTACGGAAAGCCGCTGCTGCTCAAGCTGCTGCGGCCGGTGGCGGGCACGCTGACGCCCTTTTACCTGACGGTGGCGCCCGGAGGCTGAACCCCGGCCGGCGGAACGACAATAGCCCCCTGCACCGAAGCACCCGTCAGGAGAAAAACTTGTCCACCGTCACCATCACCCCCAAAGTCGCCGCCAGCAACGAAGCGCCCTTCGTCCTCTTCGGCGGCGTCAACGTCCTCGAGTCGAAGGACCTCGCCCTGCGCAGCGCCGAGGAATACGTGCGCGTCACGCAGAAGCTGGGCATTCCCTACGTGTTCAAGGGCAGCTTCGACAAGGCCAACCGCTCTTCCATCCACTCCTACCGCGGCCCCGGCCTCGAAGAGGGCCTGAAGATCCTGCAGGCCGTGAAGGACAGCTTCGGCGTTCCCGTGCTGACCGACGTTCATGAAGTCGCCCAGGCCGCCCCGGTGGCCGAAGTGGTCGACGTGCTCCAGCTGCCCGCCTTCCTGGCACGGCAGACCGACCTGGTGGTGGCGCTGGCAAAGACCGGGCGGGTCATCAACATCAAGAAGCCGCAGTTCCTGAGCCCCTCGCAGATGCTCAACATCGTCGAGAAGTTCAAGGAAGCCGGCAACGACAAGCTCATCCTGTGCGACCGGGGCACCTGCTTCGGCTACGACAACCTCGTGGTCGACATGCTGGGCTTCGGCGTCATGAAGAAGGTCACGCAGAACCTGCCCATCATCTTCGACGTGACCCACGCGCTGCAGCAGCGCGAGGCCGGCGCCGCCGCATCGGGCGGCCGCCGCGAGCAGGTGGCCGACCTGGCGCGCGCCGGCATGGCGGTCGGCCTTGCCGGCCTGTTCCTCGAGGCCCACCCCGACCCGGCCCAGGCCAAATGCGACGGCCCGAGCGCCCTGCCGCTGGACAAGCTGGAGCCCTTCCTGACCCAGATCAAGGCACTGGACGATCTGGTCAAGTCGTTCCCGCCGCTGAAGATCTGAACCAGGGCCCCGGCGGCCGACGCCCGGAGTTTTCTAAAGTTTTCAATTGAACTACCGATAACCAGCGATGGAGGACGGCCCTGCGGTCGCCCTCCTCCTTCTCTTTCCTGGTTTCCGGAGTTCGATCATGTTCCTGAGCAACGTCTCAATCGGCAAGCGCCTGGCCATCGTGCTGGGCATCATCCTGGCGCTCTTTCTCGCCACCAGCGCCGCCGCGGTGTGGAAGCTGCAGCAGCTCAGCCGCGAGATAGACGCCATGATCGAGGACAACGTGAAGACCGAGCGCGCCGGCTCCGACTGGCTGCGCCACACCACCGCAGGCGTGCAGCGGGCGGCCGCCATCGCCAAGAGCAGCGATGCCAGCCTGATCGACTACTTCGCGCCGGCCACGGCGGCGTCGATCAAGAACACCAACGAGCTGCAGAAATTCATCGAGGAAAAGCTCGTCAAGCCCGACGAACGCGCGCTGCTCGAAAAAGTCGCGGGCCTGCGCAAGGCCTACCTCGCCGCGCGCGAGGAAGTGAGCAAGCTCAAGCTCGCCGGCGACCTCGAAGGCGCCAACCGCATCTTCGACTCGCAGTTCCAGCCCACCTCGGTGAGCTACATCGCGGGCGTGCAGCAGGTGGTGGACCTGCAGCGCGAGCAGCTCGACGCCGCCGCCGTCCGCGCCAACAACCTGCGCGCGCAGACCAGCACGCTGCTCATCGTGTGCTCCGCCGTGAGCCTTGCGCTGGGCGCCCTGCTGGCCTGGCAGCTGGCCCGCAGCATCACCCGCCCGCTGCGCAGCGCCGAGACCATCGCGCAGTCGATCGCCGAAATGGACCTGACGGGCACGCCCCAGGCCAGCTACGCCCGCGACGAAACCGGTCACCTGCTGCGCGCCCTCGACCTGATGCGCGACGCCCTGCAAGCCTCGCTGGCGCAGGTGCATGGCGTGGTGACGAATGTGTCGACCGCCAGCACGCAGATCGCCGTGGGCAACCAGGACCTGTCTTCGCGCACCGAAGAGCAGGCCAGCTCGCTGGAGCAGACCGCCGCCTCGCTCGAAGAGCTGACCTCGACCGTCAAGCAGAACGCGGACAACGCGCGCCAGGCCAACCAGCTGGCCGCGTCCGCCTCGGAAGTGGCCGTCAGGGGCGGCGGCGTGGTGTTCCAGGTGGTGGAGACGATGGGCTCGATCAATGCGTCTTCCAAGAAGATCGTGGACATCATCAGCGTGATCGACGGCATCGCCTTCCAGACCAACATCCTCGCGCTGAACGCGGCCGTCGAGGCGGCGCGCGCGGGCGACCAGGGGCGCGGCTTCGCGGTGGTGGCATCGGAAGTGCGCAGCCTGGCCCAGCGATCGGCTGCTGCCGCCAAGGAAATCAAGACGCTGATCGGCGACTCGGTCGAGAAGGTCGAGGAAGGCAGCCGGCAGGTGGCCGACGCGGGCCGCACCATGGAAGAGATCGTCGGCAGCGTGAAGCGGGTGACGGACATCATGGGCGAGATCAGCGCGGCGAGCCAGGAGCAGACCTCGGGCATCGAGCAGATCAACCAGGCCGTCACGCAGATGGACCAGGCGACGCAGCAGAACGCCGCGCTGGTCGAAGAGGCCTCGGCCGCGGCCCAGTCGCTGCAGGAACAGGCCGGAAGCCTTTCGCAGATCGTCGGCAGGTTCAGGCTGGAGCAGCAGCACCAGGCTGCCGAAGCGGCCACTGGCATCGCCTTCAGCCGCATGCAGCTGATCGCGGCCCGCTAGAAAAAGACCGAAAAGACCGGAAAGGGGCCCTGCTGGAGAAAGAGGCGAAACTAGGCGCCAGCCTTTCTCCCGGAGCCCAATTTGCCATCCAACAAAGCAGCCCGCATTGCCCTGTCCGCTTCGGCCGCCGCGATCGGAAGCATCGCCGCGTACTGGACGCTTCTCGCCACGCGCCAGGGGCACATCCTGTTCAACGCCCGAAAGCTGCCGGTCGTGCCGCTGTCCGACGATTTCTCGACCTACTCCCACACCGTGCCGGGCGGCATGGTCCGCGGCTACGTCTACCACCCGCAGGGCGAGGAGGCGCTGCAGGACCTGTTCATCTACTTCGCCGGACGGGGCGAAGACGTTCGCGCCACGGCCCGGACGCTGCACTGGCTGCCCGAGGGCTTCGGCTTCGCGGCGGTCAACTACCGCGGCGTGGCCGATTCGCAGGGACACCCCTCCGAGATCGCTTCCGTGCAGGACGCCAGCCAGTTCGCCAGGCACCTGCGCAAGGCCTTTCCGCACGCGCGCCTGCACGTGGTCGGGCGCAGCCTGGGCACGGGCGTGGCCATCCAGCTCGCGGCGCGGCAGGACTTCGCGAGCCTGCAGCTGGTGACGCCCTACGACTCGATGCTGGAAGTGGCGAAGAAGCGCTTTCCGCTCGTGCCGCTGGCGCTGCTGCTGCGGCACCAGTTCAATTCGCTGGAGCACTGCAAGGAGGTCGCCGCGAAGACCCAGGTGCTGCTGGCCGAGAGCGACGACGTCGTGCTGCCCGAGCGCTCGCAGAAGCTCATCGCGGCGTGGCCCACGCCGGTCAGCGTGCAGACCGTTCCCGCCTCCGACCATCACAGCATCATGGACCTGGAAGCGACCTGGCTGCACCTCGTCGACTTCGCGCTGACCTCGGTTCTTTCCGAGCCGAAGGTGGCGTAGCCGACGCTGGAACTCCGGCTACCGGTAGTGGCCCGCCATGAAATCGATGAAGGCGCGCACCGCCGGACGGACGTGCCGCGTGCGGGGGTAAAGCGCGGCGTAGGTGCGCTGCCCGAGCGTGACATCCGGCAGCACGCGGACCAGGGCGCCCGACTGCAGATCGGCGCGGACCGTGTGCCACGTGAGCGCGGCAATGCCCAGCCCGCACTTCGCGGCCGAGTACAGCGCCGTGACCGTGTCGCATGAGAAGCGAGCCTGGGGCCTGAACGCCTGCTGCCGGCCATCGGACATGTGCAGCGTCCAGTGCGAGGGGCTTTCCGGCCCGTTGTGAAGCAGGCACTCGTGCGCGGCCAGCTCTTCCGGCGACAGCGGCATGCCCTGCTCGACAAGGTAGCGCGGCGCCGCGACCAGCACCATGTCGGAGACCGCCAGCGTCCTCGCCATCATCGAGGCGTCCTCGAGGCCGGCGCTGATGCGCAGGGCGACATCGATGCCCTCGGCAACCAGCTTCGTGAAGCGGTCGGTGCAGACCGCCTCCAGCCGGATACCCGGATGACGCGACTGGAACGCCGGCAGCCATTGCGGCAGGTCGAGCGTGGCGATCGCCAGCGGCATGCTCACCTTCAGCGTGCCGGAGGGCGCCTTGCCGTCTGCCGCCGCATCCGCGTGGGCCGCATCGAGCCGTGAAAGGATGTCCGCGCATGCGGCGTGGTAGCGCTCGCCCGCCTCGGTCAGCGTGATGCCGCGCGTGTCACGCCGCACAAGCTGCGTGCCGAGCGATTTCTCCAGCGCCTGCAACTGTCGTGACAGGCTGGAGTGCGTGGTGTCCAGCGACTGCGCCGCGGACGTAAGACTCTTCGCCTGCGCGATACGTTGAAAGGCGCGCATCGCCTTCACCTGATCCATGCGCCGCCCTCCTGCGGGAACCTCAGATCGTTCGCATTTTCAGGCAAGCGGCAAGGCCAGGATCTGCGAGGTGGTCAGCACGTCGCCGAAGGTGACTTCGACCTCGGCCAGTGCCGCACGGTGAAGGCTGTCGTGCGAAACGGTGTCGCCGTTCTCGCGGCGGATCGAGCGGGTTGCCGTGGCATCGGACGACACCACCACCTCGAAGCCCTGCGCCGCACCGTCGCGGGCCGCCCCGGCCACGCATGCGTGCGTCATGAGGCCGGCGATCACGAGCGTCTGGACGCGGGCCGCTCTCAGTTGCTGCGCGATGTCGGTGCTTGCGAAGACGCTGACGGTGCTCTTCTGCACGACCTTGTCCCGTGCCCTGGGTCGCATGTCCGGATGGAACTTCACGCTCTCGCCGTCCTGCGCGAAAGTCGCGGAGCCTGCTGGCGCCACGTGCTGTATCTGGAACACGGGAACGGCGTGTTCGTCCGCCCAGGCCAGGAGGCGCTTCGTCTGGGACGCGGCGCGCGATCCATCGGCGATCGGCATGCGGCCGGTGAAATACTCGTTCTGGAAATCGATCACCAGCAAGGCCGTGGCGCTGCGGCTCAGCTGCCGCCTCGGCTGCGCGCCCGACATGGCGCGGATGGTTGGCGTCGGCGCGGTCGGCGATGCAGCAGCAGCCGGTGAGGCGCCGACGATGCCTGCGGCGCAAGGCAGGGCCAATGCGCTCATGAGTCCGCGGCGAGAAAGTCCTTGTGACATAGACATGTGTGCTGTTCCTTGAGATCCATCGAAAGTGATGGGGAAAGTCTAGGAACAGCCCCGCCCTGCGCCTAGGCTGGAGCTGCGACAAGTGCTGTGCAAGCTGTGCACAGCGCGTGCGTTGCGCCCTCAGCGCGGCGCGACCGTTGCAGCCATGCCGTCGAGCAGAACATCCAGTGCCTGCTCTGCGCTGAGATGCAAGGCCTCCAGCTCGGCCGTCGGGGTTCGCAACACGCCGACGCCCAGCAATGCGGAAAGGCCATGCACCATGGCCCAGCATGTGTGTGACAGCTGCCTCGCATCGCCCGTGCGGAACGTGCCGTCCGCCTGGCCCGCGGCGACCAGCCCGAGCAGGAGATCGAAGAGCCGGGCCCCGGCCCGCACCAATTCCTCGTTCGACTGCGACTGCGAGACCGCGCCGAACATGTGGGCCAGCAGCCGGGGCGATTTCAGCCCGAAGCCGACATAGGCGCGGCCGCATGCCTTGAGCCTCGAGCGCGATTCGGCGGGAGCAACGGCTTCTATCGCCGATTCGCAGCCAGCCAACATCTCCTCGAAACCCTGCAGCGCCACGGCCTCCATCAGCGCGCGCTTGTCCTGGAAATGGCGGTACGCCGCCGTATGCGAAACCCCGACGGCCTTGGCCATCTCGCGCATCGACAGGCCGTCGAGGCTGTCGCGCTCCATCTGCTCGCGTGCGTATGCCAGAAGAACGGCTTTCAGGTCGCCGTGGTGATATGAAGTGCTCATGGGCAATGGCTTTATGTTGACAGTGGAAACAATTCAATCCAATAATGTTTCCACCGCAAACATAGCACACGCATCATGAGCTTTCTCCTTTTCATCTGTTCCTTCGGTGCGGTTGCCTGGGCGGTCTCGCGCCTGCTGAAGCGCCCGCTCGACCTGCGCGGGGCGATGCGCTGGGGCATGGGCCTCGGCTTCCTGTTCACCGGCGTCGACCATTTCGTGAGCGCATCGACGCGCTATGCGCCGATGATTCCCGACGCCCTCGCCGACCACGCACTGGCATGGGTCTACCTGACCGGTGCGGCCGAGCTTTCCGGGGGGCTGGGACTGCTCATTTCCGTTTCGGTCTACAAGCGCCTGGGCCTGCCGAACCTGCAGAGGCAGGCCGGCATATGGCTGTCGGTGATGCTGGTCTGCGTGGTGGCAGCGAACATCAACGTCGCGCTCAAGGGGCAGACGGTGCAAGGCCTGGACTTCGGCGCCTGGTACTTCTGGATCCGCCCGTTGTTCCAGCCCGTGTTCATCGCATGGGCGCTCTACTGCTCGGGCGTGTGGCCGAAGCCGAAACAGGCGGCCGGGTGGCAACCGGCGCATGCAGCGCCATCAATCCGGCAACCCAGTCGATGAACACGCGCAGCTTGGCGCTGACGTGCCGGTTCGGCGGGAAGGCGAGGTACAGCGGCATCGGGTCGAGCCGCCAGTCCTCGAACAGCGGCACCAGTTCGCCGCTTGCGACGTGCGCGCCGGACATGTAGTCCGGCAGCCAGAGAACGCCAAGGCCGGCGAGGCCAGCCGCCAGATAGGCATTGCCGTCATCCACCGACAGCACATGGCGCCCATGTACGACCACGCTCTCTGCGTCACGGTGCATCGCGTACGGAAGGCTCCTTCCGGTGCGCGACCACAGGAACCCCACGATGCGGTGATGCGTGTCCTCCAGCTCCTTCGGGTGCAAGGGCATGCCGGCGCGCTCCAGATAGTCCGGCGCCGCATAGACCCCGAGCTGCAGGTCGCCCACGTGGCGCGCCACCAGCGACTGGTCGGTGAGTTCGCCGCCGCGCACGACGCAATCCACGTTCTCGCCGATCAGGTCCACCACGCGGTCGCTCACGCCCATGTCGAGCTGGATGTCGGGATGCCGCGCATGGAACGCTGGCAATGCCGGCACCAGGATCATCCGGGCCAGCGGGCTGGGCACATCGACCCGCAGTCGCCCCCTCGGTGAAGCCGATGCGGCCGACAGGCTGGTCTCGGCGTCGTCCATGTCGGCCAGCAGGCGCACCACGCGCTCGTAGTAGGCCGCGCCGTCGGCCGTGACGTTGACCTTGCGCGTGGTGCGGTTGAGCAGCTTCACGCGCAGCCTCGCCTCCAGCTGCTGCACCAGCTGCGTCACGGTGGTCTTGCTCATGTGCAGCGTCTGTGCCGCCTTGGTGAAGCTCCCCGCCTCCACCACACGGGCGAACGCCTGCATTGCATCGAAACGGTCCATGTCTGCTCCGATTGTTTGGATTCCTCAAACAGTGATTGTTGGCCTTGCCCGTTTATCCGCGCGTCGCGGCTGCCTAAAGTCCCTGCATCGTCATCACCGGGTCGGCTTCGACCCATTCGAGAAGCAAGGAAAAAGGCAATCCATCCATGACTCCACGCGACGTCGTCTTTCCCGCCGGGCGCCAGGCGCTCTATGAAAAGAACCGCTATTCGCCGGCCATTCGGTCCAACGGCTTCCTGTTCGTCTCGGGGCAGGTAGGCAGCCGCCCCGACGGCTCGCCCGAGCCCGACCTTGAAGCACAGGTCCGCCTCGCCTTCGAGAACCTCAACGCCATCCTGTCGGCCGCTGGCTGCACCTTCGACGACGTGATCGACGCGACCGTCTTCATCGTCGACCCCGAATCGAAGTTCGAAACGATCTGGAAGGTGGTGGCGGAATACTGGGGCGGCCCGCCGCACCCGACGCTGACCGGCATCGGCGTGACATGGCTCTACGGCTTCCAGTTCGAGGTCAAGGTGATTGCGAAGCTGCCCGAAGGCGACGCCGGCACCTGAGCGGCCCACGGCCTCCGCCGCGAAGGAGGCACGGCGCCAAGGTAACCTGTCGCCATGGATTCCCTGATCGCCGCCCCCGCCCGCGCCCTCGCCGCCGGCGATGCACTCGGTGCCCTCAAGCGGGTCGCCCTGCGCGACGACCCGCCGGCGCTGGCGCTGCGCGGCATCGCGATGGCGCAGCTCGGCGAGCATCCGCGCGCCCGCGAACTGCTGCGGCGAGCCGCGCGCGGCTTCGGCACGCACGAGGAGCATTCACGCGCCCGCTGCATCGTCGCAGAGGCCGAGGTGGCGCTGGCCATGCGCGATCTCGGCGGCTCACCGCGTTCGCTGACGGCTGCCGCTGCCGCGCTGGAAGCACACGACGACCACGCCAACGCGTTGCAAGCCCGATTGATCGCCGCGCGCCGGCTCCTGTTGCTCGGCCGCCTCGGCGAGGCGGAAGCCGCGCTCGCGCAGCTCGATGCGCGCGGCCTGCCGCCGTCGCTGATGGCCGTGGCCGAGCTGGCCACGGCCGAACTGGCGCTTCGCTCGCTGCGCATCGTTCCCGCACGGGCCGCGCTGTCCCGCGCACACGATGCGGCAGCTCGCGCGCGCGTGCCTGCCTTGCTCGCCGAAGTGGCCGAGGCGCTGGCGGCATTCGATCGCCCGGCCGCCCGGCGACTCGACGCGAACGGCGAACAAGCGTTGCGCCTCGATGAAGTCGCCGCCCTCCTCGCCTCCGACACGCTGGTGATCGACGCCTGCCGCCGCGGCCTGGGTGCCGGCGATGCGTGGCTGCCGCTGGCGCGACGGCCGGTGCTGTTCGCCCTGGCGCGCTCGCTGGCGCAGGCCTGGCCCGGCGACGTGGATCGCGAAGCGCTGATCGAAAGCGCATTCCGCACCCGCCACCCCGACGAGACGCACCGCGCACGCCTGCGCGTCGAGATCGGCCGGCTGCGCGCGCTCGTCGCCGGCCTCGCGGGCATCGAGGCCACGCCGCGAGGCTTCGTGCTCAAGCCGCACGACGGGCGCGGCGTTGCCGTGCTGGCACCGCCCATCGACGGCGACCAGGCTTCGCTGGTGGCGCTGCTGTCCGATGGCGCGGCCTGGTCCACCTCGGCCCTTGCGCTGGCGCTGGGGGCCAGCCAGCGCACGGTGCAGCGCGCGCTCGTCGAGCTGGAGGCGGAAGAGCGGGTTCGCTCCATCGGCAAGGCACGCGCGCAGAAGTGGCTGGCACCACCGCTGGCGGGATTCACGACGATCTTGTTACTCCCCGCCGCGCTGCCGATTGAATAGAGTTGGCTCCAGGCGCCGATCCGAGGCGTTTCACAAGGAGCCATCGATGAGCAGCGACAACAAGACGGGCAAGAAAAGGCCCACCGTGCGGGCAGCCGAGATCGTGCGCGAGTACGGCCCTTTCCCCGACGCCACCCAGGTAGCCGGCGTGACCTACGACGGCCGGCGCGTCTGGGCCGCCACCGGCGCCAGGCTGGTCGCCTTCAACCCGGCCAGCGGCGAGACCGAGCAAACGCTGGACACCCCCTGCGACGCCGGCACGGCCTACGACGGCAAGTACCTCTACCAGATCGCCGAATCGCGCATCGACAAGATCGACCCGGCCACGGGCAAGGTGCTGTCGTCGATTCCCTCGCCCGGCCACGGCGGCGACTCGGGGCTCACATGGGCCGAGGGCAGCCTTTGGGTGGGACAGCACCGTGACCGCCGGATCCACCAGATCAACCCCGAGACCGGCGCGGTCGTGCGCACCATCGAGTCGAACCGTTTCGTCACCGGCGTGACCTGGGTCGACGGCGAGCTGTGGCACGGCACCTGGGAGGCCGAGGAAAGCGACATCCGCCGGATCGATCCGCAGAGCGGCGCGGTGCTCGAGCGGCTCGAGATGCCGCATGGCGTCGGCGTCAGCGGACTCGAGTCCGACGGGGCCGGTCTTTTCTATGCCGGCGGCGGCAAGAGCGGCAAGGTCCGCGTCGTTCGCCGTCCCCACAACTCCACGGAGCATTGACATGATCGACATCATTCACAGGGTCGGAATCAAGGCCCCCATCTCGAAGGTCTACGCCGCATTGGCAACGCGCGAAGGCGTGGCAGGCTGGTGGACCAAGGAGACCACCGGGGCCTCCGAAGTCGGCGGCAATCTCGAGCTCAACTTCAGCACCCCGAGCGGGGAAACCATCGGCGGCATGGGCATGCAGGTGGTGGCGCTCGACCCCGACAGGCAGGTGCACTGGCGCTTCACCTCGGGGCCGGAGGAATGGATCGGCACCGACGCGAAGTTCAGGCTGAACCAGGACGGCGAATTCACCATCGTCCACTTCAGCCACGAGAACTGGCGCGAGGCGGTCGAGTTCACCGCCCACTGCAGCACCAAGTGGGCGATCTTCATGATGAGCCTCAAGCGCCTCGTGGAGACGGGCAAGGGCGAGCCCGCACCCAATGACGTCCTGATCGGCGACTGGCACTAGGAGCGCACCATGAACACAGCAACCATCACCGAAGCGGGCCTTGCGAATCACGCCATCGTCTCCAGCGAGCAATGGCTCGCCGAGCGCAAGGCGCTGCTGGCGCGCGAAAAGGAGCTGATGCGCCTGCACGACGAAGTCGCCCGCGAGCGCCGAGCGCTGTCGTGGGAGCGTGTCGGGAAGAACTACGTCTTCGACACGCCCGACGGCAAGCGCACTCTGGCCGAGTTGTTCGAGGGCCGGCGCCAGCTGCTGGTGCAGCACTTCATGCTCGCCCCGGGCTGGGAGCAAGGCTGCCCGAGCTGCTCGTACATGGCCGACCACACCGACGGCATGAACGTGCACCTGGCGGCTCGCGACATCACGATGGTGGCCGTCTCGCGCGCGCCGCTGGCCGAGATCGCGCGCTTCCGCGAGCGCATGGGCTGGCGGTTCAGGTGGGTGTCGTCCGGCGGCAGCGACTTCAACTACGACTTCCGCGTCAGCTTCACGCCCGAGGAACAGGCGAGCGGCAAGGTCTACTACAACTACGCGATGCAGCCCTTTCCCCAGGCCGAGGCGCCCGGCGTCAGCGTGTTCTGCAAGGACGACGCGGGCGAGGTGTTCCACACCTATTCGACCTTCGGCCGCGGCGTGGAAGTGATGATGGGCGCGTACAGCCTGATGGACCTCGTGCCCAAGGGCCGCAGCGAGCGCGACGTGCCCCACAAGATGGAGTGGGTCCGCCACCACGACCGCTACGAGTCGCAGCAGGCGAAGCCGGCAGCCGGTTCGTGCTGCGCGTCGCACGCCTGAAGCGAGGCGCGAGCAGCCGCCGAGCGCATGGAGACGACATCGTGGCAAGCCTCTGGCCATGGCTGGCCGTCGCGGGGGTCGGCGCCCTTCACGGGCTGAACCCCGCCACCGGCTGGATGTTCGCCGCCGCCTCGGGCGTGCGCTCGGGCGACAGGTCGCGGGCGTTGCGAGCACTGGCGCCCATCGCGGCCGGCCACGTCGCTTCGGTGGCGCTGGTCGCCGCGGCGGTGGCACTCGGGTTGTCGATGGACCGCGTGGCGTTGCAGGTGCTGGCGGGCGGATTGCTCGTCGCCATCGTGGCCTGCCATCTGTGCGGCCATGGGGTCGGGAAGGCCGGACATGCCGGCCTGGCGCTCTGGTCCTTCATGATGTCCACCGCGCACGGTGCGGGGTTGATGCTGGTCCCGGCGCTGATCCCCTTGTGCATGGGCGATGCGCCTGCGGCCCGCGAGATCACGGTGTCCGGCTCGCTGCTGCTGGCGCTCGCGGCTGTCGGTGTTCACACGGCGGCGATGCTTGCCGTCACCGGTGCGGTTGCCTTCGGCGCATGCCGGGCCTTCGACGCAATCGCCGCGCTGTTTCACTTCCGCCTTCCCGGCTGATGGAAATCGGGTGACCCGGTCACTACCTTGCGGATCTCGTCCATCAGCGCTCGCGCGCCCGGTGAAGGAAAAGCGCCCAGCCGCTGAGTCAGGCCGATCTCGCGCCGGGTTTCTTCCAGCGGAAAGTCGAGCACCACGAGGCTGCCGTCGCGGATCTCGTAGCGAAGCTGGTGCGCCGAGATCGCGGTCAGCATGTCGCTTTCGAGCAGCAGGCCGCGAAGCACGGCAAGGTCGCCCGTCTCGACGGCAGGCAGCGGCGGCGCCTGCCGTGCGTCGGAGAAGAAGCGCTCCAGCAGTTCGCGCGAAGGCGAGCCCTGGCGCGAGAGCGTCCACCTCGCCTCGCGCAGCATCCTGAAGTCGATGCGCTTCGCGCGCGCGAGCGGATGGCCGGCGCGGGCGATCACCGAGATGCGGTCTTCGAAGAGCGGCTCCTGCTGCAGGTCCCTCGCTTCACCGGCCGTGCGCAACGCACCGAGGATGAAGTCGATGTCGCCGCTGCGCAGCGACGCGGCCAGCGCGTCGTACGGGCTCTCGACCGTGGCGACGTGCAGGCCCGGATGCCTCGCGAGCAGCGAAGCGATCGCCAGCGGCAGGATCTGCGTGCGCCCCAGCGGCAGCGCTCCCACGTTCACGCTGCCCTGCAGCGTGCCTTCGCTGGCCGCGATGTCGGGGCCGATGTGCCGCAGCTCCGACAGCACGCGCCTGAAGTAGAAGGCCACGATCTCGCCCGCCGGCGTGGCCGAGAGCCCGCGTGCATTGCGGTTGAAGAGCGTCACGCCGAGCCCGCTTTCCAGGTCCTTCAGCGCGCTGCTGATGGCCGGCTGCGTGATGCCGAACTCGCGCGCGACGGCGGGCATGTTTCGCTTTTCCGCAAGGCTCGCGACCACCGCGAGCCGGCGCCCGTTCAGGATCGAGGCGAAGAGCGAATGCACGTCGGCGGCAGCATCGATGCCGCCGCGCGCCGCCAGCTGCGTTCGCGCCGCCTCGAACTCGCGCTCGATGCGCAGCGCGCGCGCCAGCACCAACTCGCCATATGCATTGAGCGCCACCCCGCGCGAGCGCCGGTCGAACAGCGGCCTGCCGAGCATCGACTCCAGGTCGAGGATCGAGCGCGTCACCGCCGACGCCACCCTGAACAGCGCCTCGGCCGCCGCCGCGATGCTGCCGGCCGCCGCCACGGCCGAGAACGCACGCAGGTGGCGCAGGTTGATGCCAAGCGCCACGCTGTCGGTGCGATCGATAACTTTGTGATGCGCAGGTTTGCGGTTCATGGGTGATGCGTCACTGGCGATCATGCATTTCCGGCAGCAAGGGTAAACCCTTGTCGATAAAAAAGAGTGATGGCAGCGCAACGCTAACTCACGCCACGCGAGGCCGTCGCCGCGCAGACTCCTTCCATGCTTGAAGCACCCCCTGCACATCTTCCGGAGCGTTGCGAATGATCATCGACTGTCACGGCCACTACACGACCGCGCCCAAGGCCCTGGAGGCATGGCGCAACCGGCAGATCGCCGGCATCCAGGACCCGTCGGCGAAACCCAGGGTCTCGGAACTGAAGATCAGCGACGACGAACTGCGCGAGTCCATCGAAGGCAACCAGTTGCGGCTGATGAAGGAACGCGGCAGCGACCTGACCATCTTCAGCCCGCGCGCCAGCTTCATGGCGCACCACGTCGGCGACTTCGAGGTTTCCTCCACCTGGGCGGCCATCTGCAACGAGCTGTGCTTTCGCGTGAGCCGGCTCTTTCCCGATCACTTCATCGGCGCGGCCATGCTGCCGCAGTCGCCGGGCGTCGACCCGGCCAGCTGCATTCCCGAGCTGGAGCGCTGCGTGAACGAATACGGCTTCGTGGGCATCAACCTCAACCCCGACCCCTCGGGCGGCCACTGGACCAGCCCTCCGCTGTCAGACCGGCACTGGTATCCGCTCTACGAAAAGATGGTGGAGCTCGACATTCCCGCCATGGTGCACGTGAGCACGAGCTGCAACGCCTGCTTCCACACCACCGGCGCGCACTACCTGAACGCCGACACCACGGCCTTCATGCAGTGCCTCACCTCCGACCTGTTCAGTGACTTCCCGACGCTGCGCTTCGTCATCCCGCACGGCGGCGGCGCGGTGCCCTATCACTGGGGGCGCTTTCGCGGCCTCGCGCAGGAGCTGAAGAAGCCGCTGCTGAAGGACCACCTGCTGAACAACATCTTCTTCGACACCTGCGTGTACCACCAGCCGGGCATCGACCTGCTCGCGCGCGTGATACCGGTCGACAACGTGCTCTTCGCGAGCGAAATGATCGGCGCGGTGCGCGGCATCGATCCCGAGACCGGCTTCAACTACGACGACACGCGCCGCTACATCGACGCCACGCCGATGCTCGACGACAAGGCGCGCCACCAGATCTACGAAGGCAATGCGCGCCGCGTGTATCCGCGGCTGGACCGCGCACTCAAGCAGAAAGGACTCTGACGACATGTCGACCGCTCCCCTTCTTCAGGAACTCGGCGTCGTGCACCGCAACGTCGCTCGCGCCGACGCGGCCGCCGTCGAGAAGCTCTCGCGCTTCGGCGTCTCCACCGTGCACGAGGCGCTGGGCCGCCTCGGCCTGATGGCTCCGCGCATCCGCCCGATTCACCCCGAGGCACGCATGTGCGGCACCGCCGTCACCGTGCTGCTGCAGCCCGGCGACAACTGGATGCTGCACGTGGCGGCCGAGCAGATACAGCCCGGCGACGTGGTGGTGGCCGCCTGCACCGCCGACAGCACCGACGGCTTCTTCGGCGACCTGCTCGCTACCTCGTTCAAGGCGCGCGGCTGCAAGGGCCTCGTGATCGACGGCGGCGTGCGCGACGTGCGCGACCTCATCGCCATGGACTTCCCGGTGTTCAGCCGCGCCATCCACTCCAAGGGGACGATCAAGGCCACGCTGGGCTCGGTCAACGTGCCAGTGGTGTGCGCCGGCGCGCTGGTGCAGCCGGGCGACGTGGTGGTGGCGGACATCGACGGCGTGGTGGTCGTGCCAGCGCAGCTTGTGGCACGCGTGGCCGACGCCGCCGAGGCGCGCGAAGCCAACGAGACCGGCAAGCGCGCGCGCTTCGCGGCCGGCGAACTCGGCCTGGACATGTACGGCATGCGCGAGCCGCTGGCCAAGGCCGGCCTGCGCTACCTGGACTAGGTCCGGATCGCCCCGCTCAGAACAACGAGAGACAACAACGAATGAACAACCCGGCCCGTATCGACGTCAAGGCGTTCATCGACGAACGTCCCATGAGTGCCATGCAGTGGCTGCTGCTGGTGCTGTGCTTCCTCGTGGTCGCGGCCGACGGCATGGACGTCGCGATCATGGGCTTCCTCGCGCCTTCCATCCTGCAGGAATGGGGCGTGTCGCGCGCCGCCTTCGGCCTCGTGATGAGCGCCGCGCCCATCGGGCTGGTTTTCGGCGCGCTCGTGGCCGGCCCCGCCTCGGACCGGCTGGGCCGCAAGACGGTGCTGACGGCGTCGGTGTTCCTGTTCGGCGTGTTCACGGTCGCCACCGCGTTCTCGCAGGACCTGACGCAGATGGCGGCACTGCGCTTCCTGACCGGCCTGGGTCTCGGCGCGGCGATGCCCAACACCACCACGCTGCTGTCGGAATACGTGCCGCAGCGTTCCCGCTCGCTGCTGATCGCGGCGATGTTCACCGGCTTCAACCTGGGTTCGGGCGTGGTGGGCTTCGCGGCGGCATGGCTCATCCCCCATTTCGGCTGGCGCTCCGTGCTGGTGTTGGGGGGCGCGCTTCCACTGGCGCTCGTGCCCCTGCTGCTCGCGCTGCTGCCCGAGTCGGCCCGCTTCATGGTCGTACGCCGGCAGCCGGCCGAACGCATCGCCGCGGTGCTGGGCCGCATCTGCCGCACGGTGTTCCCGGCCGGTACCACCTTTGTCGCGTCGGAGCCGCCGGTCTCCGCGAAGAAGCCCATCGGCGTGCTTTTCTCGCGCGGCTACGGGCTGATGACGCTGGCGCTGTGGGTCACCTACTTCATGGGCCTGCTCGTCATCTACCTGCTGACCGGCTGGCTGCCCACGCTCATCAAGGACGCGGGCCTCCCGATCGAGACCGCCGCGACCGTCACCGCGATGTTCCAGATCGGCGGCACGGCCGGCGCCATCCTCGTCGGCTGGACCATGGACCGCGTCGCGCCGACGCGCGTCATCGCCGCGGCCTATGCGGCCGGCGCGGTCTGCATCCTCTGCCTCGGCACGGCGGGCGCGTTGTCGGCATCGCTTGCGCTGCTGGTGGCGCTGGCCGGCTTCTTCATGAGCGGTGCGCAGACGGGCCTCAATGCCTTCGCTCCCGGCTGCTATCCCACCATGGCGCGCGCCACCGGCGTGAGCTGGATGCTGGGCATGGGCCGCTTCGGCAGCATCGTCGGCTCGATGTTCGGCGGCGTGCTGCTCACCATGGGCTGGGGCTTCGGCGCCATCGTCTCGCTGCTGGCCCTGCCCGCGCTGCTGGCGGCGGGCGCGGTGCTCGGCGCCCGGGCCGCCGAAGCCGACGACGACTCCGCCGACAGGCCCGAACTGGCGCGGGGCTGAAACCGCATGCCAGCTCCTTTCTTCTCACTTTCTCCCTTCATCGCGTCGCACCGGACGCAGGAGTAACCCAACATGGCCCAGATCATCGGCGCCGTCGCCTGCTCCCACCCGCCCACCATCGGCTTCGCCTTCGACAAGAACAAGCAGAACGATCCGGTGTGGGCGCCCATCTTCGAAGCCTTCGCGCCGGTGCAGCAGTGGCTGGCCGAGAAGAAGCCCGACGCGCTCTTCTTCATCTACAACGACCACGTCAGCTCCTTCTTCTTCGACCACTACTCGGCCTTCTCGCTGGGCGTGGGCGAGCGGCACGAGGTGGCCGACGAAGGCGGCGGCGCGCGCGACCTGCCACCGCTGGCCGGCCACCCGGCACTGGCGCGGCACATCGGCCGCTCGCTGGTGGCCGACGAGTTCGACATGTCCTTCTTCCAGGACCGCGCGCTGGACCACGGCGTGTTCTCGCCGATGTCGCTGCTGTGCCCGCACAAGCCGGCGTGGCCGATCCCGGTGATTCCGCTGCAGGTCGGTGTGCTGCAGTCGCCCGTGCCCTCGGCGCGGCGCTGCTACCGGCTCGGACAGGCGCTGCGGCGCGCGATCGAGAGCTACCCGGACGACATCAAGGTGGCGATCGTTGCCACCGGCGGCCTCTCGCACCAGGTGCACGGCGAGCGCGCGGGCTTCAACAACACGGCGTGGGACGCGCAGTTTCTTGAACTCATCGAGAACGACCCCGTACGACTGACCGAGATGACGCAGGCCGAACTTGCAACGCTGGGCGGCATGGAAGGCGCAGAAGTCATCATGTGGCTGGTGATGCGCGGCGCGCTGTCGTCCAACGTGCGCAAGACGCACCAGAGCTACTACCTGCCTTCGATGACGGGCATCGCCACCGCCATCTACGAGAACCTCGCGAGCCCGCCAGTCGCCGGCGAAGTCGAGCGGCACCGCCGGCACATGGCGGAGGAACTGACGGGCGCGGAAGCGCTGCACGGCACCTATCCGTTCACGCTGGAGACCAGCGTGCGTGCCTACCGCCTCAACAAGTTCCTGCACGGCATGACGCGTCCTGCGCATCGCGCAGCCTTTCTCGCCGACGAGGAAGCCGCGTTCGCGGCCGCCGGGCTGACGGACACGGAGCGCGACCTCGTGCGACACCGCGACTGGCGTGGCCTCATCCACTACGGCGTGATCTTCTTCATGCTGGAGAAGCTGGGCGCGGTGGTGGGCGTGTCGAACCTGCACATCTACGCGGCCATGCGCGGCCAGTCGCTGGAGGAATTCCAGCTGACCCGCAATGCGCCCGGCGCGCTGTATTCGGTGGCCGGCAAGGATGCCGCGCCGCAGGCCTGGGACAACGGCACTACGCCAAAGCGCCACTGACCCCCGCCCGATTTCGATTCCGGAGACAACACACATGAGACCTCTTTCCCGACGCCTCGCCATCGGCGCGGCGGCATTGGCCGCATTCGGCCACTTCGGCATTGCCTGCGCGGCCGACGCCTTTCCGTCCAAGCCCCTGAAGATCCTCGTGGGCTACAGCGCCGGCGGCGCGGTCGATGCGATCGCTCGCTCGGTCGGCCTGCGCATGTCGGCCATCCTCGGCCAGCCGGTCGTCGTCGAGAACAAACCCGGCGCGGGCACGAACATCGCCGTGAAGTCCGTCATCGCCAGCCCGCCCGACGGCTACACCCTGCTGCTGGCCGCGAATGCGCTGGCGGTGAATCCGTCGCTGTTCCAGCCTGCCCCCTACGACCTCGAGCGTGAACTCACGCCGGTGGCCTCGGTCGGCCGGGTGCCGGTGGTGTTCACGGTGCGCGAAGGCTCGGCCATCAGGACGCTGCCCGAACTGGTCGCAGCGGCCAAGGCGAAGCCGGGCGGCGTGACGGTTGCCACGCCGGGCAACGGCTCGACGCCGCATCTGGCGATGGAGCTGTTCCAGCACACCGCCGGCCTGCAGCTTCGGCATGTGCCGTACAAGGGCGGCGCGCAGGCGCTCACCGACGTGCTCGGCGGCCATGTGGAGGTGGTAGCGGTCAACGCCCTCGAAGCGCTGCCGCTCGCCAAGGCCGGCAAGCTGCGCGTGCTGGCGGTGATGAGCGCCGAGCGCTCGGCCGTGCTGCCGGGCGTGCCGACCGTCGCGGAGTCGGGCTACCCGGGCTTCGAGGCCAGCGTCTGGTACGGCTTCGTCGGTCCGGCCGGGCTGCCGAAGCCTATCGTCGACAAGCTGCACGACGCGGTGCAGAAGGCCATCGACTCGCCCGAAGTGCGCGCCCAGCTCGCCGCGGCGGGCGGGGTTCCGCTGCCGGGGTCGACCGGGCAGTTCGACAGGCTGCTCAAGACCGACGTGGCGCGCTACGGCAAGCTGATCCGCGAAGCCGGCATCAAGCCCGATTGACGGCCATGACCGCAGGCATCACCCGTCGCCACGCCCTCCTTGCTGCAGCATCGGCCGTGCTCATGCCGGCGAGCCGCATGGCCAGGGCGCAGCAGGCGTATCCATCCAGGCCGATCCGGATGGTCATTCCCTTCACGCCCGGCGGCTCCACCGACGTGCTCGGGCGGGCCATCGGCATCGAGCTGGGCCGTGCGTGGCACCAGCCGGTGGTGGTCGACAACCTCCCCGGCGCAGGCGGCTCCATCGGTGTCGACAAGGTCGCGAAGTCGCCCGCCGACGGCTACACGCTGCTGATGGGGCATATCGGCACGCTGGCCATCAACCCCTCGCTGTATCCCAGGCTCGACTACGACCCGGTGCGCAGCTTCGCACCCGTGGCCTGGGTGGCGCGCGTGCCGAACGTGCTCGTCGTGCATGCATCCGTTGCGGCGCGCTCGCTCGCCGAGCTGGTTGCGCTAGCGAAGGCGCGTCCGGGCGAGCTGGCATTCGGCTCGGGGGGCAACGGGAGCGCCGCGCACATCGCCACCGAATATCTCAAGCTCCAGACGGGCGCCTCCTTCATGCACGTGCCCTACAGGGGCACGGCGCCGGCCGTCACCGACCTGCTGGCGGGGCAGCTGCAGCTGCTGTTCACCGGTGCGCCCGCGCTGCTGCCGCACATCAAGGCCGGCAAGCTGCGCGCGCTGGCGGTGTCGAGCCCGAAACGCATCGCTCTGCTGCCCGACGTGCCGACGGTGGCGGAAAGCGGCGTTCCCGGAACGAAAGACTTCGAGGCCGACCAGTGGTACGGCGTGGTCGCTCCGGCAGGCACTCCGGCGGACATCGTCGCCATGCTCAACAGGCAGATCAACCAGTCGCTCAACGCGACGGAAGTGCATGCGCGGCTGGCGGCCGAGGGCGCCGAACCCACGCCCACGACGCCGCAGGCCTTCGGCGAACTGATCGCCAGCGAGATGAAGCGCTGGGGTCGCGTGATCAAGAGCGCGCGCATCACTGTCGACTGAACTTCGGAGAGACACACGATCATGGGAATCACACTGGGCCTCATCGGCCATGGCGAGGTGGGCGGCATCTTCGGGCGCGGCCTGCGCCAAAGGGACGGCGTGGATGCCGTCTGGGCCTGGGACAAGCGCTTCGCCGACCCGGCAACCGGCGCAGCCGCACGCGCCGCGGCGGAGGCCGACGGGGTTCACGTGGCGGGCGGCATGCAGGAACTCTGCAACCATGCCGACCTGCTCGTCTCGGCCGTCACGGCCTCCAACACGCTGGCGGTGGCCGAGGAAGCAGCGCGCCATGCGCGCACCGGCAGCCGCTTTCTCGACCTCAATTCGGCGTCGCCCGGCACCAAGCAGCGCGCCGCGGCGGCGCTGGAACCGGCAGGCGTCGCCTACGTCGAGGCCGGCGTCATGACCTCGGTGCCGCCCTACGGCATCCGCGTGCCCATGCTGCTGGGCGGCGCGCAAGCCGGGGCGCTCGCAACCACGCTGGCGGGCTGGGGCATGGACGTTCGCGTCGTGAGCGACCGGCTCGGCATCGCCTCGGCGATCAAGATGAGTCGCAGCATCATGATCAAGGGGCTGGAGGCGCTGGTCATCGAGAGCTACGCCACCGCCAGGCGCTACGGCGTGGAAGCGCATGTGCTGCCGACGCTGAAGGAAACCTTTCCGCAGATCGACTGGGAAAAGCAAGGCGCCTATTTCTTCAGCCGCGTCGTGCAGCACGGCAAGCGCCGCGCCGAGGAAATGCGCGAGGCGGCCCAGACAGTGCGCGAAGCCGGCTTCGAGCCCCTGATGACGGCGGCCATCGCCGAGAAGCAGGACTGGGTGGCCACGCAGGCTCGCGATGGCCTGTTCGAGGGGCTGGACGCGGGAAGCGACTGGCAGGCCTATGCCGATCGCTTCATCGGACGCAAATGACCATGGCCGAACCGATCAGGGGCATCTGCTCCATGGCCACCAAGGGCCTGCTGCTGGAGCTGGCCGCGGCCTACACGCGCGCGAGCGGTGTGCCGGTCGCCTTCGAGGCGGTGGGCGGCGTGGATGCCGCGCGGCGCGTTTCGGCGGGAGAGCCCTTCGACGTGGTGGTTCTCGCCTCGGATGCCATCGACAGGCTGGCGGCCGCCGGCAAGGTGGACGCATCGGACAAGACCGATGTGGTGCGCTCCGGCGTGGCGGTGGCCGTTGCAGCGAACGCCGCGCGGGTCGACATCTCCACCGAAGAAGCAGTGAGGCGCGCCGTGCTGGATGCGTCCCGCATCGCGTACTCGACCGGTCCCAGCGGCGTCGCCCTGGTCGCGCTGTTCGAGCGTTGGGGCATCGCCGATGCGATCAAGAGCCGATTGGTGCAGGCACCGCCCGGCGTGCCGGTGGGTTCGCTGATCGCACGTGGAGAGGCTTCATTGGGTTTTCAGCAATTCAGTGAGCTGATCGGCGTCGAGGGCGTCACGTTGCTGGGGCCGTTGCCGCCGGAGATCCAGATCACCACGATCTTCAGTGCGGCGCCGGGCTCGCTCGCTTCGCAGCCGGAAGCCACGCGCGGGCTGCTCGCATACCTGGCCTCGGGCGACAGCGCAGAAGCGAAGCGCCGACATGGCATGGAGCCGGCCTAGCGGGCAGCCGCCTTGCGGGAGCCATTGCCCTTTCCGGCAACGACAAGCCCGGCGCTCTCGACGAATCCGTGGATCAGCCTGAGCCGTGGCGACGCCCTCGGCCACAGGATGCCGAAGCGCCGCTTCTCCGAAGGCAGCGGCAGCGCAATCTTGGCAACGCGCTGCCCGTCGAGCAGCGGCGATGCGATGTCGGGCATGACCGAGACGCCGAGGCCCCGGTCCACCATCATCGCGATGGCCAGCAGCGAGCTGAGCTCGAAGCGCTCCTGCGGCACGATGCCCGCCGCGCGCAGATAGCGGTCGGCCTGCTTGCCGCCTCCGAGATTGCGGTCGTAGCGGATGAGCGGCGAGGTGCGCAGCAGCTCGTGGGGATCGCGCCGCGCGAGACGGCTGGGCGCGAGCAGCACCAGCGGCTCCTCGCGCAGCAGGGCCCAGTCGAAGGTCTTGGCCAGGGCGAACGGCGGGTACTGGCACACGGCCGCATCGAGCTCGCCCTGCTGCATTGCCTTGTAGAGCGTGGCGGTGGTGCCCGACTTGAGGAACACCTTGACGTCGGGGTGCGCCTTCACGAAGCGCGCGAGGATGTCCGGCAGCAGGCTGTGCAACGCCGTGTTGATAGTGCCGATGACCAGCTCGCCACTGGCAGCCTCGCTGCCCACCAGCGCCTTGATGTCGCTCACTTCGCGCAGCAGCGTGCGGGCCCGCTGCACCAGCCGGTGCCCGGCCTCGGTCGGCTGCACCGTTCGGCCGGCACGCGCGAGCAGCGGCGCATTGAGTTCGCGCTCCAGCGCGCGGATCTGCTGCGCCACCGCGCCGGGCGTCAGGTCGAGCCGGCGCGCGGCCTCCGACATCGAGCCCGATTCCACAACCAGAAGAAAGCTTTGCAGGTATGCCGTTTCCATGAAGATAGATTTTCTGCGATCTGATCGCAGCGAAGAGCTGTTTTTCTCTTCTCATGAACTGCGGACACTGCCTTCCCATGAGAAGCAAACTCTTCGTTCCCGGCACCCGCCCCGAGCTGTTCGCCAAGGCGCTGGCCAGCGCGGCGGACGCCATCTGCCTCGATCTCGAAGATGCGGTGTCCGAACCGCGCAAGGACGAGGCGCGCGAAACCGTGCGCCGGCTGCTGGCCGATACCGACCTCGCCTCGTCGCGCAAGACCTTGATCGTTCGCGTCAACGCCATGGACACGCCGCACTTCGAGCGCGACGTGGCGGCGGTGGCGCAAGCCGGCGTGCACCTGATCAACCTGCCCAAGCCGCAGAGCCCGGCGCACGTGCGCACGGCCGCCGAGGCCATCGGGCAGGCGGAACGGGCCAACGGCGTGCAGGCGCCCATCGGGCTGCTGCTGAACATCGAGACGCCCAACGCGCTGCGCACGGCCGCCGAACTTGCACTGGCGCACCCACGCGTTGCGGGCCTGCAGCTGGGGCTGGGCGACCTGTTCGAGCCCCTGGGTATCGCCCGGCGCGAGCCTTCCGCCATCCGGCAGGCGATGTTCGCGGTGCGCATCGCGGCGGGCGAAGCGGGCCTGTACGCCTACGACAGCGCATTCGCCGACATCCGCGACGCCGAAGGCTTCCGCGCGGAAGCGATGCTGGCGCGCAACCTGGGCTTCCTGGGCAAGACCTGCATCCACCCGAGCCAGGTCGCCATCGCCAACGAGGTGTTCCGCCCCACCGACGAAGAGATCGCGCATGCCTGCAAGGTGGTCGAGGCGGCGCGCGAGGCCGATGCAAAGGGCATCGGGGCCTACGTGGTGGACGGAAAGATGATCGACATCCCCTTCGTGATCCGCGCGCGCGCCATCGTCGAAAGCGCACGCAGCCTAGGGCTGCTTATGAGTTGAGCCTGGGGCTGCTCATGAGTTGAGCCTGGGGCTGCTTCCGAGCTGAGCTGCCTTCCATCAATAAAAGAAATCGGAGACAAGAAAATGCATTTCCCATCCTTCCTTCGTCCGCGCGCGCTCGCCGTTGTCGCGATTGCCACGCTCGCCGGCGCGGCGCTCGCCCAGGGCGCCTTTCCCAACAAGACCATCACGATCGTCGTGCCCTACCCGGCCGGCGGCTCGAACGACACCTTCGCGCGCCAGGTGGCCAAGGAGCTTGGCGACCAGCTCAAGCAGCCCGTGATCATCGACAACCGCCCCGGCGCGAGCGGCAACACCGGCACGGCACAGGTGGCGCGCGCCGCACCCGACGGCTACACGCTGGTGGCCGTGTCGTCGAGCATGACGACCAACGCGGCGGTGCAGTCGAAGCTGCCCTTCGATCCGGTCAAGGGCCTCGCGCCGGTGGCGATGTTCGCCAAGGGACCGTTCATCGTCGCGGTCAACAACGAGTTTCCCGCGAAGACGCCGGCCGAGCTGATCGCCGCCATCAAGGCCAAGCCGGGCCAGTACAACTACGCGTCCTCCGGCTCCGGCAGCGTGAACCAGTTCGGCACCGAACTGCTCAAGGCCAAGGTAGGCGACCTGCAGATCGCGCATATCCCCTACAAGGGCATGGGCCCGGCCGTGACCGACCTGATCGGCAACCAGACGCAGCTGCTGATCTCGAGCGGCCCCTCGCTGCTGCCGATGGTGCGCGCCGGCAAGCTGCGCGCCGTCGGCATCACCAGCCTGAAGCCCAGCCCGATCGCGCCCGACCTCACGCCGCTCGCCACCGCCGTGCCCGGCTACGAGTTCGAACTCTGGTGGGGCCTGCTGGCCCCGGCGGGTACGCCTGCCGACGTGGTGGCGAAGCTCAACGGTGCCGTCAACCACATCCTGGCGAAGCCGGAGATCACGGCCAACTTCCTGCGCGAAGGCGCCATCGCCACGCCGCTCACGCCGGCGCAGTTCGGCACCGTCATCTCCGACGACGTGGAGCGCTGGAAGAAGCTGGCCAAACAGCAGAACATCACCGCCGACTGAGGCAAGAAAGAAGCATCCATGAGCGTTTCCGCCGCCCCCGACAACACCGGTCCGAGGGTCCGCCAGGGCCCCGCCGGGCCGCTGAGCGGCCTGCGCGTGCTCGACCTGAGCGCGTACATCGCGGGCCCCTACGGCTGCTCGCTGCTGGCCGACCAGGGCGCGGAAGTCATCAAGATCGAGCCGCCGGCCGGCGACAACCTGCGCAAGTACCCCTCGACGCTGGAGGCCGAGAGCCGTGCCTTCATCGGCGTGAACCGCAGCAAGCTGGGCGTGGTGCTCGACCTCAAGAATCCGCAGGACCTCGCAGCGCTGATGGAGTTGGTGCGCACGGCCGACGTGCTGGTGCACAACTTCCGCCCCAGCGTGCCGCCACGGCTGGGCATTGCCTACGAGCAGCTCAAGATGGTGAACCTGCGGCTCGTCTACTGCGCCGTCACCGGCTACGGCGAGACCGGGCCACTGCGCGAGAAGGCAGGCTACGACCAGGTGCTGCAGACCATGACCGGCATGTGCGCGCTGCAGGGCAAGCGCGGTGAGCCGCCCGAGATCATCTACGGCTCGGTGGTCGACTACTACGCGGCCGCGCTGGTGGCCGCCGGCGTCGCGTCGGCGCTGTACGAGCGGGAGAAGAGCGGCGAAGGCCAGTTCGTCGGCGTCTCGCTGCTGCGCTCCGCGCTCACGATGCAGTCGGCGCGCATGGTCTGGGCGGAGGGCGAGCCGAAAGACGTGGGGCGCGACATGCGCTCGGGTGGCATCACCGGCATCCACCCGACCCGCGAAGGCCACATCTACATCTCGGCCAATACGCCGCATTTCTGGCAGGCACTGTGCGCGAAGGTCGGCCTGCCCGAACTGGCGGCCGACGAGCGCTACGACTCGGTGCGCAAGCGCGCGCAGCATGCCGCCGAGATCGTTCCGAAACTGCGCGCCGCGCTGGCCGCGCGTACCGCGCTCGAGTGGGAAGAGCTCTTCGGCGAGGAAGTGCCCTGCTCCGCCGCCCGCACGGTGGAAGACATGTTCGACAACGAGCAGGTTCTGGCCGAGGACATGGTGGCGAACTTCGCGCATCCCACGCTGGGCTCGTACCGGGGCTTCACCCGGCCGGTGCGCTTAGGGCGCACGCCCGGCCCCGAGCCCTTCGCGGCGCCGACGCTGGGGCAGCACACGGCGGCCGTACTGGCCTCGCGGCGCGCGGACGACTGAGCCATGCGCGACGAACACGCCGTGCCTCACAGCAGCGGCACGCGCAAGCCGGCCGTCGCAGCGCCCGAAGGTGCATGCGACGCGCACATCCACGTGTACGACCGCCGCTTCCCGCTGCACGGCTCGCCCGATGCCATGCTGGACAACGCCACCGCCGACGACTACCGCCTGCTGCAGCAGCGCATCGGCACGCAGCGCACGGTGGTCGTGCAGCCGCGCGTGCATGGCACCGACAACAGCGTGACGCTCGCGGCCATCCAGGCGCTGGGCGCGGAGCGCACGCGCGGCGTGGCGGTGGTGCGGCCCGAGGTGAGCGATGCCGAGCTCGAGCGCCTGCACGCAGGTGGCATCCGCGGCATCCGCTTCACGCTGTACACGCCCGCCAATGCGGCAACGGACTTCGCCATGGTCGAGCCGCTGGCGCACCGCGTGCATGCGTTCGGCTGGCACGTACAGCTGCACTGGAGCGCAGCGCAGATCGTCGAGCACTCGGCGCTGCTCGCCCGCCTGCCTTGCACGATCGTGCTCGATCACCTTGCCCGCATGCCCCTGCCCGACGCACAGGCACATCCGGCCTTCGACGTGGTGAGCCGGCTGCTCGACAGCGGCTCCACCTGGATCAAGCTGTCGGGGGCCTACCTCGACTCGCAGGTGGGCGCGCAAGGAGGCTACGCCGACACGACCGGCATCGCGCAAGCGTGGGTACGGCAGGCGCCCGAACGCATGGTGTGGGGCAGCGATTGGCCGCACCCGACCGAGCGCGAAGCCAGGCCCGACGACGCACAGCTCTTCGACCTGCTGGGCCAGTGGGTTCCCGACGAGGCCGAACGCCACCGCGTGCTGGTCGACAACCCGGCGCGACTCTACGACTTTTCCTGAACTACAAGACCGGAGACATCGAAATGAACGAGCGACTCCTGAAGTCCGTCGCAGCCCTCGCCGCCTGCGCGGTTCCGCTGCTCGGCTGGGCCGCCTGGCCCGACAAGCCGATCCGCATGGTGGTGCCCTACGCGGCGGGCGGCGGCGCCGACAACACGGCGCGCATCGTCGCGCAGCAGATGAGCGCCGCGCTGGGCCAGCAGATCGTGATCGACAACAAGCCGGGCGCGGGCGGCGTGATCGGCGCCGACAACGTGGCGAAGGCGGCCGCCGATGGCTACACCGTGCTCTACGACGCCTCGGCGTTCTCGGTGAACCCGTCGCTGCGCAAGCTGCCCTTCGACGCGGCGAAGGACTTCATCCCGGTGTCGCTGGTGGCCACCGCGCCGCAGATCCTCGTGGTGCCTGCGACCGCGCCCTACAAGACGGTGGCGGAGTTCATCGACTTCGCGCGCAGGAACCCGGGCAAGCTGAGCTTCGCCTCTGCAGGCGGCGGCACCGGCTCGCACCTTGCGGGCGAAGCGCTGAACGAACAGGCGAAGATCAGCCTGATGCATGTGCCCTACAAGGGCGGCGCACCGGCGCTGACCGACGTGATGGGCGAGCAGGTGTCGGCCTACTTCGGCAACGTGGCTTCGACGCTGAGCTATGTGAAGAGCGGCAGGCTGCGCGCGCTGGGCGTGAGTTCCCTCAAGCGCGTGCCGGGGCTGCCCGACACGCCGACGCTCGCCGAATCGGGCCTGCCGGGCTACAACGTGGTCGAGTGGAACGGCGTGTTCCTGCCCAAGGGCACCCCGGCCGACATCGTGGAGAAGCTCGGCAAGGCGGTGCAGGCGGCGGTCAACGACCCGGCGGTGCGGCAGAAGCTGCTGCAGCTGGGCCTTGAGCCGGCCGGCACCACGCCGGAGGCGTTCGCGAAGTTCGTGCAAGACGAGACGGCAAGAGTGAGTGCCCTGGTGCGCTCGCGCAATATCAGGGTCGACTGAGCGCTCGCTCCGGCGAATGCCGCGGGCGAGTGAAACGTAGTGTGTGGGGTTCTCCCCGCGGATACAGAGGCATACGCGATCCGCTCCACAGGCGGGTGGCCCGGCGAAGAATCGGCTCCGTTCAAAGACGAACGCCCGTCACTCTTCCGCAGGAACCGCCATGCGCTTTCGCTCTCCCGCCCTCTTCTTCGCCGTCGCCGTTGCGGCCTCGGCTGCAGCCATCACCATGACTTTTGCCGCGCCGTCGCCGCTCGGCGGCGACATTCCCGCGGCGGAAGCCGCTCAGGCGCCCGAATTCCAGAACATCGACAACTGGCTCAACTCACAGCCGCTCAAGCTGAGCGAGCTGCGGGGCAAGGTCGTGCTGGTCGATTTCTGGACCTACACCTGCATCAACTGCCTCAATCACCTTCCCTACGTGAAGGACTGGAACCAGAAGTACAAGGACAAGGGCCTGGTGGTCGTCGGCGTTCACACGCCGGAGTTCGCGTACGAGAAGTCGACGAAGAACGTGAAGGACGCCATCGAGCGGCTGCAGATCAGGCATGCGGTAGCGCAGGACAACAGCTACGGCACCTGGAAGGCCTTCAGGAACCAGTACTGGCCCGCCGTGTACCTGATCGACAAGCAGGGAAAGATCGTCTACTCGCACTTCGGCGAGGGCAGCTACGGGACGACCGAGAAGAAGATCCAGGCGCTGCTGGCTGAGCCTGCGCCTGCGGGGACCTGAGCCCTGACAGGAACATGCACTTCACCAAGGCAAGGCAAGGCAATCGAAATGAAGAAACTCTGGCTGGCCCTGATCTTCTTCGCAGGCGGCATCGCGCACGAGATACAGAACCCGGTGAGCTGCCAGTGCATCTCGTCCAGAAAGGAAGACGGCTCCCGCACCCGCTCGCGGAAGCCGTCGAGCTGAAGCCCCTACTTCGCCGGATGATCCCGGCGATAGAGCTCCCACTCCTCGATCTGCTTGCCATCCGGAAGCTGGCAGATGCCGTACTGCCCCTTGTCGTTCGACCGGATGAGCGTCTTGCCCCCGAGGCTCTGGCAGTAAACCGATGCCGGGTTCGCCATGCCGACGCGTGGCGGTGGCTCGGGCTGGGCGCAGGCGGCGATGAAGAAAGCACTCAGCGGCAACAGCAGGACTTTGGTCATTCCGCGAGTGTAGACCTCAGTCCAGCGCCTCCACGGCCGAAGAAAAGACGTACCCCTCGCTGCGCACCGTCTTGAGATAGCGCGGCTCGCGCGCATCGTCGCGCAGGCGCTGGCGCAGGCGGCTCACGAGCAGGTCGATGGAGCGCTCGAAGAGCTCGGCCTCGCGGCCCTGCGTGAGGCTCAGCAGCTGGTCACGGCTCAGCACCTTCTGCGGATGGTCGAGAAACACCCGCAGCAGCCGGTACTCCGCGCCGCTGAGCGCCACCATCACGCCGCTGTCGTCTATCAGGTGGCGCGCTGTGGTGTCGACCTGCCACTCGCCGAACGCCAGCTTCGAGGCCGACTCGGTCGAGCGCATGTTCGGCGGCAGCATGCGCGTGCGGCGCAGCACCGAGCGGATGCGCGCCAGCAGTTCGCGGGCGGAGAAAGGCTTGGCCAGGTAGTCGTCGGCGCCCATCTCCAGCCCGAGGATGCGGTCGGCCTCCTCGCTGCGCGCGGTGAGCATCAGGATGGGCGTGGCCTTGTACTTGCCCGTGCGCAGGTCGCGGCACAGCGTGAGGCCGTCTTCGCCCGGCAGCATCAGGTCGAGGATGATGAGATCGAACGGCCCCGATTCCTCCAGCGCCGCGCGCATGTGCCGCCCGGTGGGCACCGCGACCACGCGCAGGCCGTTCTTGACCAGGTAGGTGGTGAGCAGTTCGCGGATTTCCCTGTCGTCGTCGACGATGAGGATATGGTCTGAAGTCTTCGGAATGTTCATGGCTATGCGGTGGTCCGCCGGAGGAACGCGGTGGGTGGGTAGCCGCAATGTAGCCCGGCCCGGGGCCGGATCGGGCGGCTTTGTATGTCCGTGTATCCGGTGGGCCGGGCGACCACACTATGTTTCCTGCGCGCACTCCGGCAAGACCTGACGAAGGAGCGCCGAGGCGCGCTGGCGGGTAATGTTGTATGTCGGGCCTCGTCGCCGAACACACTGCAATACAAAGAGGCGCGCCGCATGGTGGGCCTGGGTCTATAAACCAGCCCATGCCTACATCCGCAACCCTCCCCGCGAACCTTGCCCCGGCCTCCCCCGCAGCGACAGGCCTGCGCCGGCTGCTGCCGCGCTCGCTGTTCTCCCGGGTGACGCTGATCATCGTCGTCGGGCTGGCGATTGCGCAGCTGCTGACCTTCGCGGCGATCCGCTACGAGCGCGGCGTCGCGATGCGCGAGCTGATGATGATCGGCATCGAGCGCGACATCGCCAGCTCGGTCGCCATCCTCGACCGGCTGCCCGCCGCCGAGCGCGAAGGCTGGCTCGCGCGGCTGGAGCGGCGCAACTACCACTTCGCGCTGGGCGGCAGCGCGCAGGGTGTACCGCCCGACACGCCGTTGTCGCAGCAGTTCGCCACCGCCATCACCGATGCGATGCGCCCCTTCGGGATCGTCAAGGTCGGCCAGGTGAGCAACCCGCCGCAAGGCTTGCAGATACAGGTGCGGCTGTCGGACGGCTCCTCGGTGGTCGTGCATGCGCGGCGGGTGGACATGCCCGTATCGAGCTGGGTGATGTGGCTGCTGTGGGCCCAGCTGCTGGTGCTGGCCGCGTGCGCCTGGTATGCGGTGCGGCTGGTCACGCAGCCGCTGGCTCAGCTGGCCGACGCGGCCGACGAGCTCGGCCCCGACCTTAAGGGCCAGCAGCTGGCCGAGGAAGGCCCGACGGAAGTGAAGCACGCGGCACGCGCGTTCAACGCGATGCAGAAGCGCATTGCCGGCTACATGGCCGAGCGCGTGGAGATCCTCGCCGCGATTTCGCACGACCTGCAGACGCCCATCACCCGCATGCGCCTGCGCACCGACCTGATGGACGAAGGCCAGGACCGCGACAAGTTCCGCCAGGACCTCGACGCGATGCACGCCCTGGTGCGCGAAGGCGTGACCTATGCGCGCACCCTGCACGGCGCCACCGAACCGCCACGCCGCATCGATGCCGACGCGCTGTTCGAGAGCATGGTGGCCGACTACGAGGATTCGGGCGAGCAGGTGCTGCTCGAAGGGCGGGCGGACGGGCCCATCGTGACGCGGCCGAATGCGCTGCGGCGCATCCTGACGAACCTGATCGACAACGCACTGAAGTTCGGCACCGACGTGCGGCTGCAGGTGCACGCCGCGCCCGGCGACCGGCTGACGCTGGCCGTGGTCGACAACGGGCCGGGCATTCCGCCCGACCAGCTGGAGAACGTGCTCAAGCCCTTCTACCGCGTGGAGGGTTCGCGCAACCGCAACACCGGCGGCACCGGCCTCGGCCTGGCCATCGCCCACCAGCTGGCGACGGCGATGGGCGCCGAGCTCACGCTGCGCAACCGGGCCGAAGGCGGGCTGGAGGCCCGGCTGACCATGAACACCCGCGACGCACCGCCGGGCTGAGCCGCCGCACGGCGCCCATCGCAACCAACGCCAGGCAGGAAAGCGGCTCGCACTGCGAGACCGTGAAGGCGTCGCTCGCCCTTGCCTTCGCCTCGATTCACCCACAACATCCATCGACCGGACCCGACCATGCTTCTCCTCATCGTTGCCTACCTGGGTGGCGTGCTCACCATCCTGAGCCCGTGCATCCTGCCCGTGCTCCCGTTCGTGTTCGCGCGCGCCGACCGGCCCTTCCGCTCGCACGGACTGCCGATGCTGCTGGGCATGGCGCTGGCGTTCTCGGCCATCGCCACGCTGGCGGCCGTGGGCGGTGGCTGGGTCGTGGCGCTCAACGAATACGGGCGCGGCGCGGCGATCGCGTTGCTGGCGGTGTTCGGCGTGACGCTGCTGTTTCCGTCGCTGGCGGACCGGTTGAGCCGGCCACTGGTGGCGCTCGGGCTGCGGCTGTCGGAGCCTGCTTCAGGGAAGACTTCCGCGCTCTCGCCGCTGCTGCTGGGCGTCGGCACCGGACTGCTGTGGGCGCCGTGCGCGGGCCCGATCCTCGGGCTGATCCTGACGGGTGCGGCGCTCAACGGCGCGAGCGTCGGCACATCGCTGCTGCTGCTGGCCTATGCGGCCGGCGCGTGCACCTCGCTGGCGATGGCGCTGCTCTTCAGCGGCCGACTGTTCTCGGCGATGAAGAAGTCGCTGCACACCGGCGAATGGATGCGGCGCGTGGCCGGCATCGCGGTTCTGGCGGGAGTCGGCGCCATCGCCCTGGGGCTGGACACGGGGCTGCTGAGCCGCCTTTCGGTCGGCACCACGTCGGCGCTGGAGCAGGCGCTCGTGAACAGGCTCGACGTGCCGATGCCGTCGCCGCAGCCTCTGGCGCCGGCCGATCCGGGTGGGCTTGGGCTGGTGCCGACATCGACGCCACCTCAGCCGAAGACGCCCGCGCTGGCGCTGCCGGACGAAGGCGCCTTCCCTTCGCTGGCCGGCGCCACCGAATGGATCAACTCCGCCCCGCTCACGCCCGAGAGCCTTCGCGGAAAGGTGGTACTGGTCGATTTCTGGACCTACTCCTGCATCAACTGCCTGCGCACCCTGCCCTACGTTCGCGCGTGGGCCGAGAAGTACAGGGACGCCGGGCTCGTGGTGGTCGGCGTGCATACGCCGGAATTCGCGTTCGAGAAGCTTCCTGCCAACGTGCGCCGCGCGGTAAAGGACCTGGACATCGGCTATCCCGTGGCGGTGGACAGCAACCATTCGATCTGGCGCGCCTTCGGCAACCAGTACTGGCCGGCCTTCTATGTCGTCGATGCGCAGGGACGCATCCGGCATCACCAGTTCGGCGAGGGCAAGTATGCGAAGTCGGAGCAGGTCATCCAGCAACTGCTGGCGGAAGCCGGCCGGCCAGTTGCATCGGCGGATCTGGTCGCGCCCCAGGGCCAGGGTACGCAAGCTGCAACGGCCGGGTCGCCGCCCCTGTCGGGCGAGACCTACCTGGGCTACGAGCAGGCGCACAACTTCGCCTCGCCCGGCGGCATCGCGAACGACCGTGCACGCGTCTATTCAGGAGTGTCCATGCTGCGCACCAACCAGTGGACGCTGGCCGGCGAATGGAAGGTGGAGGGCGAGCGCGCGATGCTGGTGCGCACCGGCGGGCGCATCGCCTACCGCTTCCACGCGCGTGACCTGCACCTGGTGCTCGGCCCGTCGGCCGACGGCACGCCGGTGCGCTTCAGGGTGCGGATCGACGGTGCACCGCCGCTCGCGGACCATGGCTCCGACACCGATGCGCAGGGCAACGGCACCATCGACGGACAGAGGCTCTACCAGCTCGTGCGCCAGACGGCGAGCGAGAAAGACCGGCTGTTCGAAATCGAGTTTCTCGACGCAGGCGCCCAGGCCTATGCATTCACCTTCGGCTGATTGCCGCCCCGCACGCCTCGCGGCTCAGAGCAGGCCCAGCGTCAGTGCCTTGAGCGTGGCCGCGGCGCGCGTGGTGCAGCCGAGCTTGCGGAAGATGTTCTCGAGGTGGGCGCGCACCGTGCTCGGGCTGATGCCCAGCGAGCGCGCAGCCTCCTTGTTGCTTTCGCCGAGGCTGATGCGGCCGAGCACTTCCACCTCGCGGCTGGAAAGAAGCGCGGCAGCTTCGCCGGACGGTTGTTGCGACGTCACGCCGGCCTGCGGTTGGCCGGTGAGCGCCGCGACGGCCTGCGGATCCAGCCGGCCGGCATCGCCTTCGGCGCGCAACGCTGCCAATGCCTCGGCCTGCGCCAGCGCTGGCCTGCCGGGCCGGCTCGTGCACAGGGCCACCCAGTGCGCGGCCACCGCAAGCACGCGCGCTTCAGTGTCAATGGCCGGGCCCTTCGCTCCGCGAAAGAAACCCGAACCGTCCAGGCGCTCGTCGACGAAAGAGGCAATCTCCGCTTCCGCACGCAGCGGCTCGATTCGCCGCGCCGCGCGCTCGGTCCAGTAGGGCACGAGGCGCAGTCGTTCGGCGTCGGCTTCGCTGCGCACCTGAGGCGAATCCCAGACCGCATTTGGCACCGACGCGCGGCCGATGCCGTGGATCAGCCCCGCACGGTAGATGCGCTGCTGCTGGTCGTCGCTCAGGCCCATGCCGGCGGCGCAACGCAAGGCCGCCTCGGCGACCTTGCGCGAATAGCCGGTCATCCACGGCAGCTTGAGGTCGATCACGTCGGCGATGAGTTCGAGCGGCGCGGTCGCATCCTGGAGCGCGGCGGACGGCGGCTGCGGCTCGGCGGCGGCGCCCTGCTCCAGCATGTGGAGCCAGTCCACCGCGTGTTGACGCACCGCATCGACCAGGAAGGCCGGGTAGCGCGCATCCGCACGCTCGGCGATGTAGCGCAGCGCATTGCTCAGGCCGTGCACGCGCGAGAAGATTTCCAGATCGCCCGCGATGGAGACGAGGAACACCTCGAGGGGAATGCGCGAGGCATCGAGGCCGTCCGGCTTGCCGGTCCCGTCGAAGGTTTCGAAGATGTGGCGCAGCGGCAGCTCCACGGCCGCAGGCATGCCCAGCGTGCGGGCGATGTCGCCCGAGACTTCGCAGTGGATTTCGGCGAGCGGACTGACGGAGCTGGCGAAGTCCGCGGCGGCGCGCGCCGAGGCGGTCGAGAGCATCGTGCGGCGCCCGCCCACGTCGTCGCCCAGCAGATCGGAAAACTCCGGCGCATTGGCCGTGCAGCCCGACCAGCGCAGCAACGCCACGCACACAACGTGGCTTTGCGTCGCTGCATCGCAACCGGTGACCGATGCAAGCCGCGACGCGAGCCAGCCGGTGCGCACCGAATGGTCGATGGGCTGGCCCATGCTGAGATCGCCGACGAAGGCAAGGGCACGGATGGCGTCGAAGACCCGGATGGGAGAGGAAGGCTGCACTGGAATCGATGTACGCGGAAAAACAGACGAGCCGCCCGCGGCGCGCGATGCACCGTGGTGCGGCTCGCGGCACCTTACTTGGATTGGCGCACTGCGTCCAGGATCACCTCGGCCACCTTGGCCGGCTGCGACTGCTGCGGCACGTGGCTGGCGTTCAGCCGCGTGAGATGCGCGCCGATCTTCTTCGCCATGTCGAGCTGCAGCGCCGGCTGGATCATGTGGTCGGCGCTGGTGGCCAGATACCACGAGGGCTTGGTCTTCCAGGCTGCCACCGTCAGCTTCTGCTCGAAGGACTTGCCGAGGATCGGGCCCTGCGTCGCGGTCATCACCGCGGTGGCGGAGGTCGGCAGGTCTTGCGCGAAGTGCTTCGTCATGCCCTCTTTCGTGAGCGAGAGATAGCCGGAAGCATCGGGCACGATGTGCGCGAAGCCGGGCGCGGGCGGGTAATCCTTGCCGAGCTCGGCGGTGTTCTGTCCGGCATCGGGCGCGAAGGCCGCTATGTAGACCAGCGACGCGACCTTGTCGTTGTTGCCCGCCTCGGTGATGACCGAGCCGCCCCACGAGTGGCCGACCAGCACGACCTTGCCCGGCTGCGCGTCGATGGCGCGCTTGGCGGCGGCCACGTCGTCCTCGAGCGAACTCAGCGGGTTCTGCACGGCCACCACATGCAGGCCCTTGGCCTGGAGCAGCGGAATCACCTTGGCCCAGTCGGAGCCATCGGCAAAGGCGCCGTGGACGATCACGACGCTGGGTCTGGAAGCAGAGTTCGACGCGGCGGGCGTTGCCGCGACAGCGGAGAACGAGAAGCCGATGGCGACGGCAGCAGCGGCGGCGAGCTTGAAGCGTTGGATGGTTTTCATGAGGCAGGATCTCTTACGGGAGTGGAGTGATTGGGAAGCCCGTACTGTCCGCTCCGGAGCCCGGAGCCGCCATTGGATGAATGTCCGATGGCCGCCCGGTGGCCGCGTCGACGGCGAGATCGACCGTCTTTTTCTAGAAGTGCTGGGTTGCGAGCAGCACGGCTCCGGCGATGGAAATGGCGCCGCCCACGAGTCTTCTGAATACCTTCATGGCGTTCCCCTTTTATGGTGGTGGTAACGCTTCATGGTGCCGCAGGGCGGCGTTTGCGTGGTTTGGGAATCCTCATCCGCGAGATAGAAAACCCCAACCCGGGCAGCGCGGCTAGCTGCGCTGCGGCTGCTTCTTCGACAACACGTCCTGCGAGGAAAGCCTCTCCCTCGCGAACTGGCTGGCCCGCAGCCGCACGCGTTGCAGCGCGGCTTCCAGCGTGGGCTGCTGCATGAAGACGAGCACTCCCCGCTTCAGCCCGCACAGGTTCAGCTCGGCGACGCCCGCATAGCGGCCGCTGCTGGTCTGCTTGATGTCGATGCGGCTGGACCAGCCATCAGGCAGGTCGACGAGAAGTTGCATTTGTTGTGCGGCGCTCATGATGGGCACCGAGGATAGGACCGGGGCCACAGCAACCAAAGGAATTAATTCCCAAGTATTCAGAATTCTTCGGATTGGTCATCAAAAAGCCTTCGACGCGAGCTTCATCCTCAATGTCTCCCAGATTGGTCGCGATCATCGGCTTGCCCGCCTCCCTCCGGCGGGCTCCTCCCTCCGACCCCATGCGAGAACGGGGTCCTTCAGCTCGCCTTAGTGCGAGCTTTTTTTTGGGCGGCACCAGCCGGGCGGATGCCGGGGCGATCGATGAAAGTGCCCTTCCCTCTTCACCGCGTTGCGCGCAGATCGTGGCTGCGGGGCTGTCGTTCCTGGACCGGCTACAAACGATGCTCCCGTGAGCGCACGCCACGCCCTTCTCTTCTACAGCGAAGATCGACCATGAGAACCCGCCCCAAGAAAAGAGACAGCGACTCTTTTTTCCTCCGCCTGCTTTTCGGCAGCTCCGCGGAAGTCACGAATGACGACGTGGCCTACTTCCGCAGGTATCCCGATCAGATCGACGAGATCACCGCGCCGATCGCCATCCACAGGGTCTTCCTCTGGGCCTGCGCTGCCCTGGGCAGCGTGCTGGTCGCCGTATCCAAGGTGTTGAAGTACTCTGCCCTGTCGTCCTTCCTCTCGGACGGTGTCAAGGAGTTCACGGTCGACATCGTCTACGAGAGCGGCGTGGCCCTGATCGGCGCCGCCCTGACGGCCTACATCCTGGGGATCGTTCTCAACAAGCAGCAGGAGAATGCGGCAGCCTGGCGCACGGAACTCCGTCGAAGGATCGGTTTGCCCGTGCCACCCGAGGATCGATGAACGAAAGAGATCCTGTCGCTCGCGCGCCGCTGCCGCGAAGACTCCGCGTACCCCGACAACAACGCACATGCCATGCTGCGGCAGAATCCGGCCGGGACCGGACCGCCATCGATCGCCACGCCGGCAGTTGGTCGCAGTGATTCAAACTCAAAGGCACGCGCAGGCGGGCGCTTTCACAGGGAGCACACATGACGAGTACTTCGGGCTTTCACAGAGCCTTGGTTGGCGGATGCCTCTTGCTGGCGGCTTTGGCTGCTTTCGCGCAGCCAAGGCCGCAACCGCAGCAGAGCGTTCTGGATCTGAGCTACAGGATTGGAAGGCCTACTTTCCCGGCGGCTGCCTATCGCAACATAGGCGTTTCGGAATTCAGGTCGATGGTGAGCAGCGCCTTCCAGAAGTCAGGCTTCTCTTTCGTCGCCGTGAACGCGCAGAAAGACAAGTCGACGGTCTTCGAGTTCAGGTTCGATGCCGATCCGAAGACTCGACCGGCTCCGATGGTTCTTGTGTCTGCCGACGAGTTGCTTGATGGCAGGAAGAAGTGCAATCCATGTTTCCTGAGGTTTGCCGAAATCAGGAATGCGCAAGATATCAAGGCGCTGCCGTGGATGGCCCAGTACGACCTGAGCGCGCGACTCGTCCCGGCGATCGACAACGCATACGCGACGATCGAGTCCGTGGGGCGCGAGCATCTCGACCCCTCGTTCGGATTCAACTACAGGCGGCAATGGGCAGGCGAGCAGGATCTGTTCGGCAATTCCTTTGTCGGCATCGGTCTGCCCGTCCTCAAGGAAGGCATCGTCCGCGCCTATCGGAATGCCGGCTTCGTACCCATTGAAGGCGATGTCCCGGCGCAGGCCCCCGAGCTGGTCCTGGCCTTCAGCTTTCCCCTGGATCCAGCCAAGGAAGGTGGCGTGGTCTACAAGGTGAAGATCCGCAGCCAGTACGACGCGAACGGGCACTGCCACCCATGCGAGACCACCGAAGAGTACAACCCGTACCAGCCGCTTCCCCCTGCAGGCTTGTCCGGCGTGCTGAGCCGAGCGACCCTCGAGTCAAGGTTTACGGCCGCCCGGAGTGCGGCGTACGACAACATGCGGACCGAGCTCGAGCGCCATCTGCGGCCTCGGTCCGTGTTCTCGGTTCCACCCAAACCAGCCCCTCTCGGATCTCCGCCGCCCCCGCCTACTCCGCCCGTCGTGACATGACGGCGCACGCGCAGACTGCGTCGGGGAGCGCCACGAATCCTGCGATGCGCCAGGAGCAATGGTTCATCTTCGGCAACCTGTTCGCGGCGCTCTCGGCCGGAGCGCTCGCATCGTGGTCCACGCCCATGATGCTGGCCGTCCTCTATGTCGACATATGGCTGCTGGCCAATCCGCACATCGTGGCGACCTACACGCGCATCGGCGCGATGCCGTCGCGCAAACGCCTGCGCTGGGTTCTGATCGTTGTCGCCCCCATCCTGGTGCTGGCGGGCCTGGCGGTCGTTGCGCTCGCATATGAAGCGGCCGGACTGTTCGCCCTGTATTTCGTGCTTCAGACCTTCCATGTGGCTCGCCAAAGCTACGGTATTGCCAGACGCCACGACCGTCGGCTTCAGGTGCCCTGCCGCGGCCTGCCCTATCTGCTGATCTATCTGCTCCCTGCATGGGGATACCTGCACCGCAGTGCGCAGGCACCCGACAGCTTCCTGGGCTATCCCATCTGGCTGCCTCCCGTTCCTCAGGAACTGGCCTTCGCGGCAGGCATCGCGGCCGTCGCCGGCTCACTGTGCTGGTTTGCATGCCTGGGGTACGCCAGGGGCGCGCAGCAGGCGGATGGGCCCTTCAACAGCTTCGTGCTGTCCCACTTGATCGTTTCACTGGTTGGCTATGTCTGGATCAGCGACATCACCGTGGGCTGGCTCGTGGTCAATGTCTGGCACAACATCCAGTACCTGGTGTTCGTCTATCGCCAACGGCAGCCCGGAACCGCGACGGGCAGGGACTGCGAAGAGCCGGACAGTCCTTCGACGCACCGCAAGTCGCTGGTCGAGATGCTGAGGCCACCGGCGACCTTCTTCCTCACATGTGCCATCTGCGGAGCCCTTATCTACGCGGCCGCCAGCCGCGTCGGGGAAAGCCTTCTCTGGCTCGGGCTCCCGACGATTCTCATTGCGCACTTCACCCTGAACTTTCATCACTATCTGGCGGACGGCCTGATCTGGAAGCGCCGTCGCACCGGCAGGCCCGACGGCATCTCGTAGCGCTGATGCAGGCGAAGGCAAAGCCTCGGACGGGCCGGGAACGCTGGCGGACGAAAGGGGAGTGACCACGGGAGTTCCTCAAGCCGCTCACAGGCGTGTGAAACCGATCTAAAGATGGGCTGGACCCCACATGGATATTCGCCGTTTGACATCGCGGCATAAGGCCGTACCCCCTTTTGTACCAGAGTAGGCCATTTTTCGATCCTTCGCCTTGAGTGGCTGCTTTGGAGAATGACCAGCAACGGCGATGGGGGCAGGCCAATCAGAGTGCTCGCACGGGAGCGGCTGCGTTCGATCTGAACACCGAAGATTCGATCCTCCAGACGAATGGCAATGCCTGGCGCCCTCGCCTAGCCGAACAACATGGACACCACGACGGCGAACAGCAGCCCAACGTACACCCTGGCGTGCACATGGTCGGGAATCCGTCCGATGAATGGTGACGCCACACGTATCCCGACATACGAGCCGACGACCAGGGCAAGGAACGCGCGCAGGTCCACATAGCCCATATACCCGCTGCCCTGGGACGCCATCCCACCCCAGGAAAGCACCGCGTAGGTCGCAGTCCCCGCCAGGGCGACGGGAAGCGACAGCGGACTGGCCATGGCCGTCGCGCCGGTCATGCTCACTCCTCTGCGGCGGAGCAAGGGCACCGTCATCACGCTGCCGCCCACGCCGAGCAAGGCCGCGACCCAGCCGATGACAACCCCCATCAATGCCGTCTGCGTCCGGGCAGGCTGGGGCCCTTGAGTCGGCCGCGAGAGAAAGCCGGGGCGAAGCCAGCAATCCATGATCGTCAGGGTGACGTAGACGATGAAGGCCCAGCGCAGCCAACTTCCCTGCACTGCCGCGGCAGTCGCCGCACCGAGCGCGCTTCCGATAGCGATGGAGATGACCAGCGGCTTGATGACCGTCCAGTCCAGCGAGCCCGCGCGCTGGTGTTTCGCCGTTGCCATCGCCGACCCGAAGATCATCACGCACGTCGAGGTCGCGACCGCGATCTGCATCGCATGGGATGCGACCGGTGTTCCTGTTCCGCGCATATGCGTCAGCGCCTGGTAGAGCAACGGAACGATGACGAAGCCGCCGCCGAAACCGAAGAGCACCGTGGTCACGCCCGCAAGCGCGCCGCAGGCGGCGAGCCAGAAATAAAGTTCCATCGCAATCCGTCCTTCAAGACCAGGGAGGTTACGGCGCCACCTCCTGACCCGCTTTCGGAACCTGGACAAGAATGTTCGCGTTTCAGCCAACCATGGATCCCGATGAGAAACGTACCCCTAGGCAGCGTCGATGCGATCGGGCGCGATGCGCTGGCCATCGGCACCGACTATGCGCACGGCACGCTCCTGGAGATGCACCAGCATCGGCGGGCACAGTTCCTCTATGGCGCCACGGGCCTCATGGAGGTGGGCACGGACGACGGCGCATGGGTCGTGCCGCCGCACTGCGGAGTCTGGATACCGGCGGGCAAGCCGCACCGCGTGCGCATGGTGGGCGTCAGCACGCGCAGCCTCTACATCGAACCCGATGCGGCGCCTCGCGGTGGATCGCGTTGCGAAGTGCTGCTCGTCCCCCCACTGCTGCGGCAGCTGCTGCTCGAGGCGACGGACGTGCCGGCGCTCTATGACGAAAACGGCAGGGACGGACTGCTCGTGCGCCTCGCGCTCGCGGAGATCGCGCGTGCCGCCACGCTGCCGATCTTCGCGCCGCTGCCCGACGACAGCGCGCTTCATGCGCTGTGCGTGGAGTTCCTCTACGCGCCCGACATCCGCGCGACCGCTGGCGACTGGGCGACGACGCTGCACCGCAGCGAACGCACATTCACGCGGTTCTTCCGCGCCGAGACGGGCATGGCCTTCGGCGAATGGCGCCAGCATGCCTGCCTGATATCGGCGCTTTCCAGGCTGGCCGAAGGACAGGCGGTCACCGCCGTGGCACTCGGGCTCGGCTATGACAGCCCCGGCGCGTTCTCGACGATGTTTCGCCGCCGCCTGGGCTTCAGTCCGTCCGAGATCGCACGTCCAGTGTCCGGCTAGCGTATGAGGCCTTCGGCGTGCGACGAGCGTGTGCTCGGCGTGACGGAGGAGTTGGTCGACTTCGCGCTGCTCACGCACGACTGCACGAATCACCTAGACGACAACGAGCGCCCGTCGGGGTGCATTCAGGATGCCGTCGATTTCTGGCTCGACCACACAACAGCTTTCAGCTGAACACGCTTTCGAGATCCACCTCTTCGGCACTGTCGTCCAGCTTCAGGCTCTGCTCGATGTGATCGAGGTGATGCAGCATCAGCTTCTCGGCGCGCTGGGCGTCGCCGCGGTTCACGGCGGCGACGATTTCCTCGTGCTCGTCGGCGCGACAGCTGGTGGCCGTGGGCGCGTCATAGAGCGAGATGATCAGACAAGTCAGCACCGACAGCTCGCGCATCGAGCGCGCCAGCGCCGAGTTGCCGGCCAGCTCGGCCAGCAGCACATGGAACTCGCCCGACAACCGCACGATGGCGCGCTTGTCTTCGCGGCGGCGTGCGTCGGCCTCGAGCTCGATGTGGCGTTGCAGGCGCTGCTTCTTGGTGTCGTCGAGCGTGCGTATCAGCCGGCGCAGCACGCCAGGTTCGATCAGGCGGCGCGCCTCGAACACGTCTTGCGCCTGCTCGATGGTCGGCTTGGCCACGAAGGCGCCGCGCTGCGGCACCAGCTCCACGATCTGCTCGTGCGCCAGCCGGGCCAGCACTTCACGCACCTTGGCGCGGCTGGTCGCGAAGATCGTGGCCAGCCGGTCTTCGCCCAGCTTCGTGCCCGGCGCGAGACGGTGTTCCAGGATGGCGGCCGATATCTTCTCGGCGATCTCGTCGACGCTGTGTTCGCGGGCAGGGGTGGCACCGGTCGTGCCGGTGGCGCCAGTCGCGCCGTTCGCGCTGGTCTTGCGGGCTGGGGCTTTGGTGGGCATCGGCGCTGATTCTATCGGCGCCCCCTCCAGGCTGCAGAGCGTCACGGGGCCCGCGACCTCAGCCTGGCGCGCGGGCGCCGTCGCGTGCAAGCAGCCGCGCCAGGGCCTCGGGCAGCCCGTGGTTCGGCTTGATCGGCGGCGGCGCAAAACTGCCCAGACGCGCCGGTGCAGGTGCCAGCGACACGAGCGTCTGCGCATGGCACACGGCGCTCGACACGCCGTCGACCACGGGCACCGGAATGCGGTCCTTGATGGAGCGCGCCAGGCCTGCCAGCGGCGCGCCGGCAATGATGATCACGTCCGCGCCGTCGTCCTCGATGGCCGACATGCACAGGGCCTCCAGGCGCTGGCCGTGGTCGTCCTGCACGTGGCCGATGTCCTTGAGCGGACCGTCCAGGCTGCGGATGCTCGCCAGCCGGTCGCTGAGGCCGTTGGCCTGCACGCACTCGCGGTACCACGCCGTGATGCGCCGCGAGATCGCGACGATCGAGAAGCGCTTGCCCAGCAAGCACGCGCTCATGAGCGCGGCTTCGGTGAGGCCGACCACGGGAATATCGAGCGCCTCGCGCAGGCCGTCGATGCCGGGGTCACCGAAGGCCGCGACCACGATGGCGTCGTGCCGCGTGTGGTGCTCGGCCGCAAGCGTGGCGGCGGCGTACGCGCCGATCAGCGATTCGAAGCGGGTCTCGATGTAGGCCACGCCGAAGGGCGCCGTGAGCACCTCGATGTGCGTGTCGCTCGCGGCCGCGCGCCGGGCCTCGGCCGCGATCAGGTCGGAGACGCTTTGCGAGGTGTTGGGGTTGATGAGCAGCAGGTTCATGGCGATGGCTCCGGGTTCAGGACGGTCGGCGGCTGGGCAGCAAGGTGGGCTCGCCCCGGCGCAGGAATTCTCCGCGTCCGGCGCGCGGATGGAAACGTTCGCCGTCCCACACGACCTCGCCGCGCGCCAGCGTCAGCGCCGGCCAGGCCTTCACCTCGATGCCCTCGTAGGGCGTGTAGTCGACGTCGTGGTGCAGGTCGGCGTTGCGGATGGCGCGCGGCGTGGTGCCCCAGATCACGAGGTCGGCATCGGCGCCCACGGCAATCGTGCCCTTGCGCGGGTGCAGCCCGTAGGCCTTGGCGGGGTTGGTGGAAGTCAGCTCGACGAACTTGTTGATGGTGATGCGCCCGTCAAGCACGCCGTGCGAAAACAAGAGCGGCAGCCGCGTCTCGATACCGGGAATGCCGTTCGGGATGTGGCGGAACGCCACCTCTTCGCCGCCGGGCTTCTTGCCCTCGGGCGCGTCGTAGCGGAACGGCGCATGGTCCGACGAGAAGATCGTGAACAGCCCGTCGGACAGTCCGTTCCAGATCACCTGCTGGTTCTCGCGGTTGCGCGGCGGCGGGCTGCAGACGCAGCGCGCGCCCTGATAGCTGTCGTCGATGCCCAAGTCCTCGGCGGTCAGGAACAGGTACTGCGGACAGGTTTCCGCGAACACGCTCAGGCCGTGCGCGCGTGCCCAACGGATCTGCTCGACGGCTTCGCGCCCGGAGACGTGCACGATCATGATCGGCACGTCGACCAGCTCCGACAGCGCGATGGCGCGGTGCGTCGCCTCGCGCTCGACCAGCATCGGCCGCGAGTGCGCATGAAAGCGCGGCGCGGTACGCCCGCTGGCTTCGAGCCGCTTGGTCAGCCACTCGATGCAGTCGGCGTTCTCGGCGTGGATCATGGCCATCGCGCCCTGTTCCCTCGCCACCGCCAGCACGTCGAGGATCTGGCCGTCGTCGAGCTTCAGATCGTCGTAGGTCATGTAGATCTTGAAGGAGGTGTAGCCCTCGGCGATCAGCTGCGGCAACTCGTGCTTCAGCACCTCCTCGGTCGGATCGCTCACGATCAGGTGGAAGGCGTGGTCGACGTGGGCGCGGCCCTCGGCGCGCTGGTGGTAGTCCTGCACGGCGGCGCGCAACGACTGGCCCTTCTGCTGCGCCGCGAACGGGATCACGGTGGTGGTGCCACCGCAGGCCGCGGCGCGTGTGCCCGTGTCGAAGTCGTCGGCCATGCGCACGGGCGGCTCCATCGGCTGGTCGAGGTGGCAGTGGGCGTCGACGCCGCCCGGCGTCACATAGCGGCCGGCGGCGTCGATCTCCTGCCGACCGGGCGGCAGGCCGAGGCCGAGCTGCACGATGCGGCCGTCGCGGATGCCGATGTCCGAATCGAAGGTGTCGCTGGCGGTGGCAACGCGGGCGTTACGCACCACGAGATCGAGGTCGCGGAAGGTCATGGTCTTTCTTTGCTTTTCTGTCTGTGTCGGGGGGTTGCGAACGTTCAGGCGGTCCCGTCGAACAGCCGGCCCCAACCCTTCACGGCGCCCGGCGCGACGCCGACGGTCTTCAGCGCGCGCCAGACCACGGTGGCCACCGAGTCGTAGATCGGGATGCCGAGCTCGCGCTCCATCTCCTCGACCAGCTGCGCGCCGCTCAGATTCGTGCACATGATCGTGATGGCATCCGGGCGCTGCTGCGCCACCTCGCGCAGCATGCGGCGCAGCGTGTCGGGCTCGACCTCGCTGAACGAGAAGTTCACCGTCAGGTCCAGATGGCGCTCGGCCACGCAGTCGATGCCGATGCCCGCGTAGTTGGCGACGATGCGCCGCTGCACGTCCTCGACGTAGGGCGACACCAGCCCCAGCGTGCGCGCGCCCTGCGTGGCCAGCAGTTCGTTGAGCGCCAGCACCGAGGTGGTCGCCGGGATGCCGGTGGCCTCGGTGATGCGCGCGCACAGCGCCTGGTCTTTCTCGAAGCCGAGCCAGCTGGCCGAGGTGCCGCTCCAGCAGATGGTGTCGACGCGCGCGTCGGCCAGCATCCGCGCGGCCTCGAGGATCTTGCTGTCGTCGAACTGGTTCAGCGAGGCGTCTCGCATCGAGATCTCAGTGACGGTGAAGCGCGAGAAATGCGCCGAGACGCCGGGCACGGCCGCGACCATCGCGCTGGTCAGCGGTTCGAGCGCGGTGTTGGAGGAAGGCGTCAGCACGCCGATGAGTTTTCGTTGCGTCATGGTCATCAGAGTCGGGGGGTGTCGGTCGGATCGGCCGGCGCGCCCGGCTTGCCCTGATGGTGTGCGGCCAGGTCGAGCTCGCGCGCCAGGGCCTTGCGGCGCGCGGGCGTCGGGCTCGCATGCGAGGCGTTGTCGAGCGCGGGCAGCACGAAGTCGTTGACCATGCGCCGGATCGCCAGCACGTTCTTCGACTCGCGCAGGCCGCCCTCGATGGGCAGCATGCTGGTCATGACGACCACCGCGTTGCGCTGTGGCAGCGCCACGATGAACTGGCCTTTGAAGCCCATGGCATGCACCTCGGGCTCGGTGGCGACGATGTCGTTGATCCACCAGTACTGCCCGTACCACGGCGCGGACGACGGCGCGGTCATGGTCCGCATCCAGGCCTGCGACGTGATCTGCCGGTCGTTCCAACGCCCGCCGGAGAGCACCAGCATGCCGAGCTTGGCCATGTCGACGGCGCGCAGCCGCAGGCCCCAGCCGGAGGACACGAGCCCCTGGGCGTCGGCGCGCTCCCAGGCGTAGTGCGTCATGCCCATCGGCTTGAAGATCTTCTGCTCGGCGAAGGCCTGCAGCGGCATGCCGGCGTCGGCGCCGAGCGTGGCGCTGGCCAGGATCGGGTTGACGTCGGTGTAGTCGAAGGCCTCGCCCGGCGGGCGCCGGGGCGTGGTCTGGGCGGCGAGCTTCAGGCGGTCGGGCGCGCCGTAGTAGATCGGGTCGTCGGTCGGCTTGAAGTCGTAGAACAGGCCGGTCGACATCGACATCACGTGCTTCAGCTCGATGGCCTGCTTGTCGGCCAGCGCGTCCTTCAGGTCGGGGCGCGCCTTCGCGAGGATGGGCGCCACCTTCTCGTCCAGCCGCGTGCGGCCTTCGTCGATGAGCACGCCGGCCGCCAGCGCGGTGACGTTCTTGGTGATCGAGTACAGCTCGTAGTTGTGGTCGCGCGTGAGCCCCTGGCTGTAGCGCTCGAACACCAGCTTGCCGTCCTTGACCACGAGGAAGCTGCGCACGTCGAGGTTGTCCTTGCGGATCCACTGCGACAGCCGCACCAGCGGCTGCGAGTCGACGCCCACGGCCTCGGGCAGCGCGACGGGAAGGCCGGGCTCGGCAGGCTGGGCCTGGGCCGCACCGGCGAAGGCCAGGTGCAGCGCGAGCGCACCGGACGCCAGACGAAGGCGGGAAACAGACATGGGAAGGTCTCCTTCGGTTCGCTGGCGTGGGTCAGACCGGCAGCTTCTTGCTGTAGTCGATCAGCATCGTCGAGCAGACGAACAGGCCTGCACCGGCGGCCGTGAACAGCATCAGCGCCATGAAGTACGAGCCGGTCGCCTGCACGATGAGGCCGACCACGATCGGCACGCCGATGCCCGCCACGTTGCCCCCCAGATTCATGGTGCCGCCCAGGAAGCCGACCCGGGCGCGCGTGCCGAGGATCGACGGCACACACCAGAACAATCCACACCAGCGCAGGAAGAACAGCGTGACCGACAGCAGCACCACCACCGCGACCGGGTCCGTGATCCGCGTCACCATGAAGATGGCGATGGTCGCGATGATCGACGAGATGCCGAACAGCGTGCGCAGCACCTTGCTCTGCGACGCGCCGGCCGCCATCCACTTGTCGGCCAGCCAGCCGCCGAACATTTCGCCGACGAAGCCCGAGAAGAACATGATGAACACCGCGCCGCCCATCTGCTTGATGTCGAAGCCGTGCACCTTCGACAGGTAGTTGGGCATCCAGGTGAGCAGGCCGTAGAACAGCGCGTTGAAGCACATCCAGCCGAAGAACATGCCCCACACCGAGCGGTAGCGGAAGAAGTCGAGCACGCGGCCGCTGGCATTGGCCGATTCCTTGGCGGCGTCGGCGGCATGGCTGGCCTCGATGTAGCGCGCCTCGGCCTCGTTCACGTCGGGATGCTGGCGCGGATGGTTGCGGATGTAGCGCCAGGCGAAGTAGCCGGCGATGACGGTGCCAACGCCGGCGATCACGAAGGCCAGGCGCCACGAGCCGAGCACGGCGATCAGCGCCGAGATCAGGATCGCGCCCAGCGCCGCGCCCAGGGGCGCGCCGCCGTCGAGCAGGGTGGCGCCGCGCCCGCGTTCGGTCTGCGTCATCCAGATGCCGTTGAGCTTGCCGCCCGCCGGGTAGATCGGCGCCTCGGCCGCGCCCAGGCCCAGCCGCGTCAGCAGCAGCGGCACCCAGCCGGTGCAGGCCGCGGCGATGGCTTGAAAGAAGCCCCAGCCCACAGTGGCGCCGGCGATGACGACGCGCGGGCCGAAGCGGTCGGCCAGCATGCCGCCCGGGATCTGCATCAGCGCATAGGTCCAGAAGAACGAGCTCAGCAGCAAGCCCTGCACGGCCGGGCCGATGTCGAATTCCTTGGCGATCAGCGGCATGGCCACCGAGAGCGAAGCCCGGTCGATGTAGTTGATCGAGATCAGGAACAACATCATCAGGAAGATCTTCCAGCGCACCTTGGTGGGCTGGAGGGCGGCGTCGGGCGCTGCGGCGGTCGCCTTGGCGCCGTCCGTCATGGTGTTTTGCATCGGTTTGTCTCCTTGCAGTGGCACGGATGCCAGCTTGCAAGGAAACGACCCGGCACGCTGGCGAACTTTGCAGTCGCGGGTCGGGCTGGTCCGGTCCAGTGCACCACCGAGGCTGTGGGGCGGAATTTAGGCTTTGTCGAAATCAACGTCAACAACAATGTTGACAATCTTGTCGACGATAATGGAAAGCACCTAGGCCGCCGCCCCTTCCGGGGGGATCACGAGGCGTCGGCGGCAGGTGTTTGCGCAAAGTACGCCATCGCCGCCAGCACCCCGCTGCCGGCCACCGGTACGCCCGCCAGCTTGAAACCCATCTCGATGCCGGTCAATGCGGCCATCAGCGTCAGGTCGTTGCAGTCGCCCAGGTGGCCGATGCGGAACATGCGGCCCCGCAGCTTGCCCAGCCCCGCGCCCAGCGAGAGGTCGAAGCGCTGGTGGATGAGGCGGCGCAGCGCGTCGGCATCGACGCCCTGCGGCGTGATGACGCCGGTCAGCACGGGCGAGTGCACGCGCTCGTCGGCGCACTGAGTCGGCAGGCCCCAGGCCTGCACGGCGGCGCGCACACCCCGGCCCCAGCGCTGGTGGCGCGCGAAGATCACGGGCAGGCCCTGTTCGAGCACCATGTCCAGCGCCTCGCTGAGGCCGTACAGCAGGTTCGTGCTCGGCGTGTAGGGCCAGTAGCCGCCCTGGTTCATCTCGATGATCTCGTCCCAGGCCCAGAAGGCCTTGGGCAGGCGCGCCGTCTTCGCCACCTCGAGCGCCTTGGGCGACACGGCGTTGAAGCTGATGCCCGGCGGCAGCATGAGGCCCTTCTGCGAGCCGCTGACGGTGACGTCCACGCCCCATTCGTCGTGCCGGTAGTCGGCGCTCGCCAGGCCCGAGATGGTGTCGACCATCAGCAGCGCCGGGTGGCCCGCCGCATCGATCGCGCGGCGCACCGCGGCGATGTCGGAGGTGACGCCGGTCGAGGTCTCGTTGTGCACCACGCACACGGCCTTGATGTGGTGCGTGGTGTCCTGGCGCAGGCGCTGCTCGATGAGGTCGGCCTGCACGCCATGGCGCCAGCTGCGCGGCAGGCCGGTCTCGTCGGTGCCTTCGAGCGCGAGGAACTCGGGCTCCAGGCCGAGCCGGCGCGCCATCTTCTGCCACAGCGTCGCGAAGTGGCCGGTCTCGAACATCAGCACGTGGTCGCCCGGGCTCATCACGTTGACCAGCGCCGCCTCCCACGCGCCGGTGCCCGACGCGGGATAGACGACGACCGGGTGCCGGGTCTGGAACACCTGCTGCAGCCCGCCGATGACCTTCTTGCCCAGCGTGGCGAACTCGGGCCCGCGGTGGTCGATGGTCGGCAGGCTGATGGCCCGCAGGATGCGGTCGGGCACGGGGCTGGGGCCCGGAATCTGCAGGAAGTGGCGGCCGCTGGGGTGGTTGTCGAGCGCGATCATGGGGGGTTGTCTCCGTTCTGGATGGGTGGTGGAAAGTGCTAGAGCTGCACCGACGCGTGGCCGATGCCCGGGAATTCGGTGGTGACGAGCTCGCCCTCGCCCGCTTCGAGAATGCCGACCCAGGTGCCGGTCGTGACCACGGTGCCGGCCGCGACGGTCTCGCCGTGGCGCGTGGCATGGCGCAGCCACGCGGGCAGCAGCCATGCGGGGTCGCCGAGCGAATGCGTGCCGCGGCGCACCACGCTCGCCCGCGCGCCGATGCGCACCTCGCAGGCCTGCGCGGCCCAGTCGCGGGCGACGAACGGCACCCACGCGCCCAGCACCAGCGCGCCGTGCGATTGCAGGTCGGCCAGCTTGCACAGCGCGGGCGCGTCGAGGGCCTCCTGCCAGCGGGAATCGACGATCTCGATCGAGACCGTCATCGCATCGACAAGCGCGCGTGCGCTGTCGACGTCGAGCGTCGCCGCCGACGCCGCATCGACGTCGCGCCCGATGCGCAGCGCGATCTCGGCCTCGATGCCGCGAATGTGGAACGGCCAGTCGCCGGCCGTGGCTGGGCTGGTCCAGACGCCGCGCGGCGGCAGCGGCGCATGTGTCAGCACGGCATCGCGCGACGGGCCGCCGGCCTTCCAGTACCGGGGCGGCGCCGCACCGAACCAGCCGAGCGCCTGCGCCACCTGCTGCTGCACGGCATAGGCCTCGTCGGCCCGCGCGAGCCCTCCGGCCACGCCGGCCGCCGGGCACGCGACATGCGCGCCGCGCGCACGCACCAGCGCCTGCGCGACCGCGTCGATCGTTGAATGGGACATATCGGGTTCCTCCAGTGATCCCAGGAAAGACATTCAGAAGCGCGCGTGCAACGGCGCGAGCCCCTTCACTTCCGCCCGCACGGCCGTGCCCTGCGAGGCGAACAACATGCCGGTGCATGAACCGGTCGTCACGACCTGGCCGGCCCGCAGGCCGGCGCCCCGGGCCGCGGCTTCGTTGGCCAGCCACACGAGCAGCGCACCGACATCGGGGTGCGTGTGCTCCCCGACCGTGTGGGCGACGACCTGCGCGTCGAAATGCATCACGACCTCGGTGTGCGCGAGGTCGAGCCACGCACGCTCGAAAGGCGCGGGCTCGCCGAGCACCAGGCCGCCGTGGCACAGCAGGTCGGCCAGCAGCGCCGAGGGGCTGGCGTCGAGCCAGTCGACCAGCCGGGTCTCCGCCACCTCGATCACGGGCAGCACCGCGTCGATGGCATCGGCCACCTCGTCGCGCGTGTAGGGCAACCCACGCGGCGGCAAGTCGGTGCCGAGGCGGAACGCGAGTTCGGCCTCGACGCCGCGCAGATGCCATGCAGCGCCGACCAGCGACGCGCCGCCGGGCACCAGCCCCTCGGCCGGCAGCGGCGCGCACACGGGCTCGCGGCCCGGCGCACTCGCGCCGACCTTCCAGCCACCGATCGGGCCGAGCGCCGCCAGCGTCGCATCCTGGATGGCGTAGGCGGCGCGCCGGTCGTGCGACGGCAGCAGCGAGGACATCACGCGCCGCCCGTCGCGCCGCGCGCGGCACAGCGCCTGCGCGGCCTCGGCCGGCGCGAGCTGCGCCACCACGGCCTCGGCCAGCGTCACAACGCGGGGAAGCGCCGCCACGGATGGGCCTGTTCGAACGAGCGCGCGAGCGCGAGCAAGGCGTCGTCCGCGCCTTCGCGTGCCACGAGTTGCACGCCGACCGGCAGCGGCCCCGCAAAGCCGCACGGCAGCGCGATGGCGGGCAGGCCCACGGCGTTCGCAAAGCCGGCGAACACCGCATGGCCGCGCGGGCCGACCTCGCGCCCGTCGATGCGTGTGGGATGCGTCTCGCTGGCGGGCCAGGGCAACGCGGCGGCGGCGGGCGTGAGCAGGAAGTCGTAGCGGTCGAACAGCTGCGCCAGCGTGTTGCGCAGCCGCTCGGCTTCGTACAGCAACTCGAACAGCTCGCTCGCGCTGGCCTTGCGGCCGTTCTCGGCGTTCGCCTGCATCGCGGGGCCGAACAGCGATGCGTCGAAGGGCCGGCTCGACAGCTCCTGCGGATGCGCCACCAGCCAGGCCAGGCCGACCTGCGCCAGCAGCGGCCAGCGCTGGTTGACCGCTTCGGCCATGCCGAAGTCCTGCGCTGTCGTCACCTCGTGGCCGAGTTCGGCCATGTGGCGCGCAGCCGCTTCAGTGAGCGCCGCGATCTGCGGATCGACCGGGTGATCGCCGAAGCGCGGAATGAAGAGGATGCGCGCGCGCTGCGGGCCCGCGCCCTCCTCCACCGGCCGGTCGCCGATCACCTGCATCACCGCCGCCACGTCGGCCACGCTGCGCGCGATCGGGCCCGCGACCTCGAAGCCCAGGAAGATCGGCGGCAGCCCGTCGCCGCGCGGTACGCGGGCGCGCGAGGGCTTGAAGCCCACGAGGTTGGTGTGCGAGGCCGGCCGGCGGATGGAGCCGCCGCCGTCGGTACCCAGCGCGATGGGGCAGCCGCCCGCGGCCACCAGCGCCACCGCGCCGCCCGACGAGCCGCCGGGCGTGAGCCTCGGGTCCCATGGGTTGCCGGTGGGGCCGAACACCAGGTTGTCGGTGTAGCCCTGCATCGTGAACTCGGGCACGTTGGTCTTGCCGAAGATCACCGCCCCCGCCGCGCGCAGCTTCGCTACCGGCAACTCATCGCGCCCGGCCACCGCGCCGGCCAGCGCGCGGCTGCCCCAGTGTGTCGGCAGGCCCCGGACCTGCAGGTTGTCCTTGATGGTGACGGGCACGCCGTCGAGCGCGCCCAGCGCCCGGCCGCTGCGCCAGCGCGCGGTGCTCTGTTCGGCCGCGTGCGCAGCGCCTTCGCTGTCGAGCGTGATGAGCGCGTTCAGGCGCGGGTTCACCTCGGCGCTGCGCTGCAGGCACGCATACAGCGCGTCGGTCGGCGTGAAGGCTCCCTCGCGAAAACCGGCCGCAAGCTGCGCTGCATCGCGTTGCCAGAGCGGTGTCTTGCTGTTCATTTAGGTGGACCTCACATGTGCGCCGGCAGCCAGGTCACCAGCTGCGGCACGGCCATCAGCAGCAGCGTGAACAGGATCATGATCAGCGCGTAAGGCAAGGCACCCCAGATCGCGTCCTGGATGCCGCCCTTGTCGGGACGGATGCCGTGCACCACGAACAGATTCATGCCCACGGGCGGCGTGATCAGGCCCAGCTCGCACATGAGCACGATGAAGATGCCGAACCAGATCGGATCGACGCCCACCGCAACCGCGATCGGGTAGGTGATCGGGATCGTCGCGACCTGCATAGAGAGCACGTCCATGAACATGCCCAAAATCAAGTAGAACACGATGAGCGCCAGGATCAGGCCGGTGGCCGACAGCCCCTGGCTCGCGACCCATTTCGTCATCGACTCGGCCACGCCCGTGAGGCTCACCGTCAGGTTGAGGATGAAAGCCGCCACAACGATCAACAGGATCATGCCGCTCACACGCGCCGTCGATATGAAGCAGTTGCGCAGCAACTCCCAGTTGAGCTTGCCCGCGTGCCAGACGAAACCCAACGCCGCGATCACGCCGAGCGCCGCGCTCTCGGCCGCCGTGGCGATGCCGAAGTACAGGCTGCCCATCACGATGCCGAACACCACCGCCGGAGGCACCAGGTGCACCAGCACGCGCAGCCGTTCGGCCACCGGCACCTTGGGCTCGCGCATCGCATTGCCGCTCGCCAGGCTCGAAATGGCGATCCAGACCATGAAGCACAGCGTGAGCAGCAGGCCCGGGATGATGCCGGCGACAAAGAGCTTGCCGATCGAATTGTTGGTGAGCGAGCCGTACACGATCATGTTCACACTCGGCGGGATCAGGATGCCCAGCGTGCCGCCGGCGGCCAGGCTGCCCAGCGACGCGCGCATCGGATAGCCGCGCCGCTGCAGCGAAGGCAGCGCTACCGTGCCGACCGTGGCGGCGGTGGCCACCGACGAGCCGGAGGTGGCCGCGAACAGCGCGCAGCTGCCGATGTTCGTGTGCAGCAGTCCGCCCGGCAGGCGGCCCAGCCAGGCCGACAGCGCGATGTACATGCGATCGGCAATGCCCGAGCGCAGCAGCAGCTCGCCGAGCAGCACGAACAGCGGCACCGAGGTCAGCAGGCTCTCGTTCTGCACGCCCCACACGACCGGCGCGATGGAGTCCATGAACGGCGCGCCGTAGGCGGCGATGCCGCCGATGATGCCGATGGCAGCCATCGACACCGCGATCGGCATGCCGGCCAGCATCAGTGCAAGCATCGCGAGGAATGCGAATCCGATCAGGGCGATGTTCATCGTGCAGCTCCTTCGGCGTGCTGCCGTGCCTTGAGGTCGTCGAGTTCTTCCTTCAGCTCTTCTTTCGCACTCTTCGGCTGGAAGTCGCTGTTGAGCCTGGGGGTGTCGCCGTTCAGCAGCAGCCGCGTTGCACGCCATGCCAGCGCGCAGGCCACCAACGCGAAGATCACCAGGCCTGCGTACCACACGCCTTGCGGAATGATGAGCGGCGTGGCCCATGGCGTTTGCGCGGTGCTGCGGTAGGCCGTCGTGTCCTGGATCACCTTGAACGCCACCCATACGATGAACAGGGCGAACACGGCCAGCGAGACGATCGAGATCCAGTTCAGCAGGGCTCGCACGCGCGGCGGAAACTTCTCATGGAACACGTCCACGCGGATGTGGTTGCGCCCCAGCAGCGCCAGGCTAAAGGCCAGCGTCGAGCCGACCGCGAGCGCGTAACCGCCCAGTTCGTCGGCGCCTTGCAGCGAGACATTGAACAGCTTGCGCGAGATCGTCTCGATGGCGACGACAAAGGCGAGCCCCAGGAAGATCGCACCGAAGGCCGTGGCCAGCACGGTCTCCATGCGTGCCCTGAAGCCAGCGCGCGTGGCGTGCCCGGCGGAGGCCGCCGCGGCAGGTTGCCGTTCGCGGGTCATGGTTCCGCTGTTCATTGCAGGCCCAGCACCGGTGCCACCGTCGCCTGCCAGGTCTTCAGGCAGTTCGGGTTGGACTTGTTGCACACCTCCGCCCACACCGGCAGAGACACCTTGCCGACGGCGCCACGCAGCAGCTCGGTGTCGGCGGGCGTCACGGGCACATCGACGAGGTTGAACTTCTTTCCGGTCGTGCACGGATCTTTCCCGGCGTTGCAGTTCAGCGCGTCCTTGAAGATCTCCTCGGAGTATTTCCACATGTCGTCGCTCAGCGTGTCGAAGGCCTGCTTCAGCTTGACCTTGGCCTCGGGTGCCAGCGCGTTCCACGACTTCATCGTCATGCCGTAGCCGTTCAGGGCCATCTGGAAGCCGATCGGCATCTGGTGCGTCGTCACTTCCGGCCAGCCCGCAGAGTTGGCCGAACTGGGCCCCGTGATCGCGCAATCGACCACGCCCAGCGACAACGACTGGTGAGTGTCCGCGAACGACACCGGCACCGGCGTGCCGCCCACCAGCTCGATGAACTTGGCCAGGTTCTGGTCGTACACGCGGACCTTCAGTCCCTTGATGTCGGCCAGTTTGGCGATCGGCTTCTTGCAGAAGAGGATCTGCGGCCCGAAGGGCCACACGGCCAGGAGCTTCACGCCGAACTGCGTCTGCAGCCGCGCATCCGCCGTGTCGAAGTAGGCCTTGGCCACCTTGCGGCCGGTGGCGTAATCGGGCGCCGCGCCCACCAGGTCGAGGCCCAGGATCGTGGGCTCGTCGCGTGAGTTCTGCGACACGCGCAACGAGACGATGTCGAACAACCCCGCCTTCATGACGCGCAGTTGCTCGGTGTCCTTGATGCCCAGCGTATCGATGGGCTTGTAGTCGACATCGATCGGCAGCCCGGTACGGGCTGCGAAGTTCTCGAAGAACGGTTGCTCCTTGTTCTTCTGGATCAGCCCGGTAGCCAGCGGCTGGCCGATGGCCTTCATCTTGATTCGATCTTGCGCGTGGGCCGCGGGCAACGCGAGCACCACGGCCAGGGCAACTGTGGCAAAGGACTTGAGGCGAAGGTGAAACGGCATGAAAACTCCGGCAGAGGTGAGTGGGGAACAGGGCGACATCGAAAGAAGGACGCGCCATTGAATCCCGCAGCGACGCAGCGCAGCGGACTATTCCGCTGCGCGGGACGGCCGAAAAAACTGTTTTGGAATCAACTACTTGGCGCGTGACGCCAGTGGAAGACGCGCCGAAGGCGCAGGCTTCAGCGACCGCCGTAGGCGGCGGTGATCTCGTCGGCGGCGGCGCGCACGGTGGCGCCAAGGTGCGGGAAGTCGGTGCTCTTGATGCGCTGCGTCGGGCCGACCAGCGAGATGGCCCCGAAGGGCTGACCGTGCTCGTCGCGGATGGCGGCGGCAATGCAGCGCAGGCCGATGGCGTTCTGCTCGTCGTCGATCGCGTGGCCTGCGCGGCGCACTTCGCCCAACGTTTCGTGGAGCCGCGAGGCACGTGCGATCGTGTTGTTCGTGAGCTTCGGCAGGCCGTAGGTGCGCAGGTACTGCAACACGTCGTCTTCCGACATCGCAGCGAGGATCGCCTGCCCCATCGCGGTGCCATGCAGCGGTGCGCGGAAGCCCGGCTTGCCGATGGCCCGCATGAGCTCGCGGCTCTCGACCTGCGTGACGAACACGATGTCGCCCAGGTCGGCAATGCCCAGATTGATGCTCTCGCCGGTGCTGTCGCGCAGCCGGCGCATCACCGGCAGTGCCAGGTGCGCGATGCGCCGGCGGCGCCCGAAGGCGGCACCGACCGAGAAGCAGCGCACGCCCACATACCAGAGGTTCGTCTCGCGATCGAACTGCACGAAGCGCCGCTGCTCGAGCGTGGTGAGCAGCCGATGCGCAGTGGACGAAGACAGCCCCGTGTGCGCCGCAATGTCGACCAGTCGGAAGCCTTCGTCGTCCTCCGCAAGAAGCTCAAGCAACTGCATGGCGCGCGTGAGCGACTGCACCGTACTGTCGTTGTCGCGATCGATGCGAGTGACCTTGGGGGTCTTGGTGGAGGTGCGAGGCGAGCTGGCTGTCATGGCGGGCCTTGTGCAAATTGCGTGCCATCCGGCCTGCCCGTCAGGCGCGCAATCTGGCCGCAGATGGTCTGCGACAACGCGCCCGTCAATCACAGTGTTTACACTTATGTCGACATTTCTAGGATGTTGGATCAATCCGTAGTCGCTCGCGACGAAGACGACCGCCCTGAATGAGTCTCCCGGCATCGGCAGTGCAGCTATTGCTGGCATTCGCATGAGCTCTGCGAGCGAATACTCTCGACCAAGAGCGGGTCTTCCGACCTGCGTCGAAAACTCGGCCACTCAAATGGCCCTCGGCGACCTAACCGGGTCAGGGCTCCATGGAAATCAACACTTGTTAGTCCAGCTGACGAAATCCAATCGAGCCTCCACGCACTCACCGCCCCTTTCGCAAGCGCGGCGCCATTCGGCGATCCTGGCCATCTTCAAACCGCTTGACGCTTCGCCGGCCACCCCAGATACTTAAGCATCCTCTTAAGTTTTATGCCGGCGATGTCCTTTACCCTCTACTACCACCCGCTGTCTTCTTTCTGCTGGAAAGCACTGATCGCGCTCTATGAAGCCGACATCGCCTTCGAACCGCGGCTGGTAAATCTCGGCGATCCAGCCGACCGTGCCGCCTTCCAGGCGGTCTGGCCCCTCGCGAAGTTCCCCGTGCTGCGCGACAACGCGCGGGGCAAGACGATTCCGGAGTCGAGCATCGTCATCGACTACCTGGCGCGCACCGAGCCCTCCGCGGCGTCCCTGGTCCCGGGCGACCCCGAGTTGGCGATGCAGACCCGCCTGATCGATCGACTCATCGACAACTACATCCACGCTCCATTTCAACAGGTCGTTGCCGACCGGTTGCGCCCCGATGGGCAGCATGATCCTTTCGGCACCGAGCAGGCGCTTCGCCAGATCCGAGCGGGCTATGGCCTCATCGCCCCCACGATCAGCGGCAGCGGGCCCTGGGCCACGGGCGAATCCTTCACCATGGCCGATTGCGCGGCCCTGCCGGCGCTGTTCTATGCCGACCACGGCGTTCGTCTGACCGAATGGCCCGAACTCGCGGCCTACCTCGGTCGCCTGAAGGCACGACCCAGCGTGGCCCGCGTGCTGGCCGAGGCCGAGCCCTACTTCCAGTACTTCCCCCTGAGAAACGGCTGATGCCAAACGCAACCGCCAATCTCGACCTGACATTCCAGGCGCTCGCGGACCCGACGCGGCGCGACATTGTGGAGCGCTTGTCGCGCGGCCAGGCCACTGTCAGCGAGATCGCCGAACCTTACGCGATGTCGCTGCCGGCCGTCGTCCAGCACCTGGCGATGCTGGAGGCCAGCGGCCTGGTGCGCTCCGAGAAGATCGGACGGGTGCGCACCTGCCGCATAGATACCGCCACGCTCAGCCTTGCCGAGATGTGGTTCAACCGGCGTCGGGCGGAGTGGGACCAGCGTCTCGACCGCCTCGGCGAACACCTCAAGCACTTCCCAGACGGAGAATCAAATTGATCAATCAGACTGAACAAAACCGCAGCGTGTCCCACGGGGTCTTCACCATCGAACGCACCTATGCGGACGTGAGGCCGCAGCGGGTGTTCGACGCATTCGCAAGCATCGAAGGCAAGAACGGCTGGTTCACCGCACCCAATGACAACTGGGACATCGTCGAGCGGACCATGGATTTCAAGGTCGGCGGCCGCGAGCGGCTGAAGGGCAAATGGAAAACCGGCATGGTGACCGAGTTCGACGCGACCTACTTCGACATCATTCCCGGCGAGCGGATCGTCTACGCCTACGAGATGAATCTGGACGGACGCAAGATCTCGATCTCACTGGCCACCCTCGAGTTCAAGGCATCGGGTACGGGGACCCAACTGATCATGACGGAACAGGGCGCATTCCTCGATGGCTTCGATGACAACGGCAGCCGTGAGCGCGGCAGCCGCGAGATCATCGACAAGCTCAGCGCTTATCTACAGCGCTGACGAAAGGCGATGCTCGGGGTCACTTTGACGCTCAGTTGAAAGTCGAAGTTTGCGCAGCACTTCGCAGTCGACGTGCCTTCCGATACGGCAACTGCGTGTTGCACGAGCCGGCGCCAGTGCAATCCTGGGTGCCCCTGCAGGAGCGACTCGCACGACAACGCGGTGCCGACATGCCGAGGCGGCCCGCAACGGCCTGCCTACCCTCCTGCCCCTTCCTCTGTCTGGCTTCGCGACCAGCCGGCCCGCCTGATGCAGAGACACCTGCAGTTCGGTGGGCACTATCGGTTCGATGCCGACGCGCTGCTGCTGCGAATGGCTCGTGCCGCCAGAGCGACGAGAGCTGCCGCAATCCCGGTCGCGAAGAAGATTTCAGCGGAGGACCGCATTCACCGGGCGACGATCGAATCCGTCGAGCACTGCGCGCGCCTGCAAGATCACCTCTCGCGGACTGTCGCACTCGCCGTCGTGCATTAAGCAAGACGCACGAGGTTCCCGTTGGCCTCGGATCCGCACGATGAGGCGATGCTCGCCATCCCGGGCGATTTCCTCCCCGTCCGTCGGCTCGCCACACCTCCCCAGGAGGAGTGGATGGCAATGCTTGCGGACAGCACGGAGATCATCGTCGCCGACGAAAAAGGACGTCCGAGCGCCATCGGGATCGAGAAAGCGATCTCGATCGTTCGAAATCGCGCTCATCTGGAGGCGCGGGCTCGTCAGCTCCTGCTGCCCCTCGACGTGCCGGAAGGCGAGTGGCGGCTCGTCGGGATCGACTTCGGCATCGAAGCGCAATGCCACAACTGCGAGTTCCTGATGTGCTTTGCCTTGCAGGCCACGACAGCGGAGCTGTGCGCCACGAATCCGTATGTCGAGATCGGCTTCGCCTTGCCCTGGCGATCAGGCGCCAACCCGATGTTCGTCCTGACGATCCAGACTGCGATAGCACTCACCGGATGATCAGGCAACAGCACGAAAAGTGGTTCCTGGCGCTTTGCAAGTGCATCGAGTACTACAGCGCCACGCACTACTACGGGTCTGACCTGGAGCGGACGGCGCAGCAGCCAGGTCCGGTCCCCATTCTTCCCAAACGTCATCCAGTCCGAACCATGAATGACGAAAGGCCTGACCTCACGGAAGAGGACTACCAGAAGGCGTGCAACAGTTCCCCGTAACGTCCCTCGCGGTCATCGACCAGGGTGGCATTTGCCACATCGATTGCACATATCCCGGCGGAGACCACCGAACTGAAGTGCTGCCGGCATATGTCGCCATGCATCTCTGCGCAGCGCTCAAGGCGAGTGTCGAAGCTTCCGGCCTGTGGGCACTGAAGGCTGGCGGCACCGCATAGATAGACACGCCCCAAGGATTGATCGGGCACCGCTGGAAGGCTGGAAGTTCAGGAAATCCAAGACCTGCTGCAGATCCTTCCTGAGAGAGGCTGCATCTTCGCGACGGAGATGGCGGGGAAAGGCCGAAGCCAGCATGTGCACCAGTTGCCGAGGACTCGCATCGGTGATGACTGCGCAGACCCCGCTTTCGCTACGCGCCACCAGGAGGTGAATACCGAAGGTCTCCGTCGTGGCAAAGAGAATCTCCTCGGTCAGCGGGATCTCTGCCTCGCCACGGGTCTGCACGGACAACATGTTCATGGAGCGCGGGGGTGAGGTCGACATCTTGTGCCATCTGGTTCGCAAGAGGATTGAGACGCAGATTAGTCAGGAATCCATCAACCGACTCTCCGATCCTTGCGACCAATTTTTGTGCGTTTGACGAGGCCTGTCAGGTGCTCCTGCTTGACCGTAGTGAGCTCGACAGTGCATCGGAACTCGCGTTTCAACCGGCGACAGGACTGGATGCCCCACTCCGCTTCGCCTTAACGTTCGCCTAAATCAGGCCTAAAACTTCGATAACGGAGGGCTCCTAGAGTGCGCACCAGGCGCCGGCATTGGCGCTGGAGGACACCACGATGATCGAACTCTCCGTCAACGGAACCCCGCATCGCTTCGAGGGCGACCCGGCCACGCCGTTGCTCTGGTTCCTGCGCGACGAACTCGGCCTGACCGGCACCCGCTTCGGCTGCGGTGCCGGTCTGTGCGGCTGCTGTACCGTGCATGTGGGCAAGGACGCGATGCGCGCCTGCATCACGCCGCTCTCGGCCGTCGGTGGCGCTTCCGTCACCACCATCGAGGGGCTCGGCCGCCAGGGCTTGCATCCGCTGCAGCGGGCCTGGGTGGCACATGCGGTGCCACAGTGCGGCTACTGCCAGTCCGGACAGATCATGCAGGCCGCCGCCCTGCTGGAGGCGAACCCGCATCCGAGCAGCACGGACATCGATTCGGCGATGGCGGGAAACCTGTGCCGCTGCGGCACCTACACGCGCATCCGCGCAGCCATCGAGCAGGTGGCATCGGGTCGCTCTGGTGCGGCCGGCGGGAGCCCGAAATGAGCGAGTCGCCCGTCATCGAACAGCAATCAGGCGTCACCCGGCGCGGCTTCGTCTTCGGGATCAGTGCTGCTGCAGGCGGACTGTTCATCGGCGCGCTGCCGGGTCGTTCCGATGCGCAGGCTCCAGCGGCGCGCGAGTTGACGGCCTGGGTCGTCATCGAGCCCGACGATGCGGTCGTGATCCGCGTCGCACGCTCAGACATGGGGCAAGGCATCTTCACCGCGCTGCCGATGCTGGTGGCCGAGGAGCTCGAATGCGACTGGTCGCGCGTGCGACCCGAGTACGCGTCACCGGCCGAGCATGTGGCGCGCAATCGCGTGTGGGGCAACATGGTCACTACCGACAGCGTATCCGTCCGCACCTCGCAGGACTACCTGCGCAAGGCCGGTGCGCAGGCCCGCGCGATGCTGGTGGCGGAAGCGGCCGCGCGCTGGAACTGCCCGACGGAGGAATGCAACACCAGGAACAGCGTGGTCAGTCATCGGCCCAGCGGGCGAAGCCTGCGCTACGGCGAGCTCGCGGAGGCGGCGGCGCGGCGCCCGGTGCCCGCCGAGGTGCGTCTGAAGCCGCCGCAGGAATGGCAGCTGATAGGCACTTCGGTGCCGCAGTTCGACACGCTCGCCAAGGTCAGCGGGCAGCCGATCTACGCGATCGACGTGCGCCTGCCGGGCATGCTTTACGCGGCCATCAGCGCCTGCCCTGCCCTCAACGGCAAGCTCGTGAGCTTCGATGCGCAGCGCGTCATGCGCCTGCCCGGCGTGCGGCAGGTCGTGCCGGTGGGCGACAACGCCGTGGCAGTGGTCGCAGCCAGTTGGTGGCAGGCCAAGACCGCACTTGATGCGCTGCCCCTCGTCTGGGACGAGAGCGCCGGTGCCGGCCTGTCTAGCGACGCTATCCGCGCGACCTTGCTGCAGGGTCTGGACGCCGCCGACGCGGTGATCGGGCGACGCATTGGGGAGGCGGATGCGGCGCTGGCTTCGGCCGCGCGGGTGCTCAAGGTCGACTACGAGGTTCCTTACCTGGCGCACGCGACGATGGAGCCACAGACCTGCACCGCGCATGTGGTCGACGGACGCGCGGAGGTCTGGGCTCCGACGCAGAACGGCGAAGGCACCCTGGCCATGGTCGCCCGGACGTTGGGAATCGAGCCGTCCAAGGTCATCGTCCACAAGTGCCACCTGGGCGGCGGCTTCGGCCGCCGCGGCCTGTCGCAGGACTGGGCACGCCAGGCCGTGCTGATCGCCAAAGCAGTCGGAAAGCCGGTGAAGATGATCTGGACACGCCAGGAAGACTTCACGCACGACCACTACAGGCCGATGGTGCTCGCGCGCCAGACCGCGGGCTTCGACGCAAAAGGCAATCTGCTCGCATGGAAGCTGCGCCTGTGCGGCTCGTCCATCGCGGCCCACCTCGCGCCCCAGTGGATGCGCAACGGCCAGGACCTCGGGATGATGAACGGGCTGCTGGAGTCGCACATGTTCTACGACCTGCCCGGCTTCGAGGTCAGTTCGGTGATGCGCAACAACGCGGTGCCGGTGGGGTTCTGGCGTGGCGTGAACTATTCGCAGAACAGCTTCTTTCGCGAGGCCTTCATCGACGAGATCGCCCATGCGGGCGGGCACGACCCGTACCAGTTCCGCCGCCGCCTGCTGGCAGGCGCGCCGCGGTCGCTGGCGGTGCTGGACGAAGCCGCCAGGCGCGCCGGTTGGGGCCGCGCGCCGGCAGGCGTCCATCAGGGCATCGCAGTGGTCGAGTTCGACGATGCCGTCTGCGCGCAGGTGGTGGAACTCAGCGTGAGTGCCGAAGGCGCGGTCACGGTGCATCGCGTGGTGTGCGCGATCGATGCGGTGCACGTGGTGCATCCGGACACGGTGGCCGCGCAGATGGAGGGCTGCATCCTCCAGGGCATCGGCGCAGTGCTGAACGACGAGATCACGCTGAAGGACGGCAAGGTGCAGCAGAGCAACTTCCACGACTACCCGCTGCTGCGCATCCACGAGACACCGCGCATCGAGACCTGGATCGTGAAGCCCCCCGCCGCGCCGAACCAGCGTTGGGGCGCGGTGGGCGAGACCGGCCTGCCGCCCCTGGCGCCCGCGATGGTCAACGCGCTCTTCGCCGCCACGGGCCAGCGCATTCGCAGCCTGCCCTTGAAGAACCTCAAGCTTCGTCGCGCATGAGCCATGCGCCTCACCGAACCTCGCCCATGCCCATGTCCATGAAAAAACTTTCCGCTGCCCTGTTACTCGAGATTGCCGTGCTCGCACCGATGTCCTGCCTGGCGAGCGAGGCACTAACGGCCAAATACGCCTGCCTCGCCTGCCATCAGCCGGCTCAGAAATCCGTCGGCCCCAGCTGGCAGCAGATTGCAGAGAAGAGCCGCGCCGACGGAAAAACCGCGGCACAGCTGGCGGCGAGCATCCGAAGCGGCGGCTCGGGACGATGGGGTTCCATGCCCATGCCGCCGCAGCCGCAGGTGCCCGACACGGATCTGCAGGCCCTGGCAGCCTGGATCCTGGCCTACGACAGGTAGAACGCCCGCTCAGAGCATGGATTCCGGGACGACCAGCGACTGAAAGTACAGCTTCGTGCGCATCCAGAGGTCGGCACCGGGCTCCCGGTCGGTGACCATCACGGGTACGGCATCGTCCACGCTCCACCATTCGAGGTCCTGCTCGCTGCCCGGCTTCAGCCGCACCTGATACGCGGCGTGCGCTATCAGTTCGGAAAAGAAGGCACGCGCCTCCTCGGCCAGCGCCGGGCTGTCGATGCGCAGGCCGAACTCGGTGTTCAGCCCCTCGGAGCGGAGATCCATGTTCACCGAGCCCAGCAGCAGCGTCTGCCGGTCGACCACCATGGCCTTGGTGTGCAGGCGCACCCTGGCGCCTTCGCCGATCCGCCCGGAGAAGAGCGCGCGGTCGGCATCCGGCCGGATTTCGTAGATCTGCATGCCGCCGCGCAGCAGGTTGTCGCGGTAGCGCCGGTAGCCGGTATGCACGATCGGTTCGTCCGTCGCGGCCAGAGAGTTGGTGATGAGTATCTGCCGGATGCCGCGCGCCGCATTGCGCCGCATCCCCTGCAGCGCTAGCGGGCCCGGAACGAAGTAAGGCGTGGCCGTGACGATCTCGCTGCTGGCCTGCTGCGCCGCTTCGCCGAGCAGCCGGCGGCTGGTGTCGATCTGCGCGCCACTGGGCAAGCGCCGCGTCTCCATCTGCCCCCACGCCTTGGCGGGTGAGTCGGCGAAGGCCTGTGCCTTGCCGAAGTCCATCCGCACCCGTCCAGCCTGGAGTTCGTCGCCCAGCGTCAACCCGCCCTGCGGATCAACGGAGCGGAAAGGCAGCGGTTCCGGCGTGTCGGGCCCGTTCACGCTGCGATCGAAATCGTCGCGCAGCGCTTGCGGATCCTGCTGCCGGCGCAGCACGGAGTCCGCGGTGCGCACTTGCGGAGCGTTCCAGTACTCGTCGAAGATCTCGCTCATCTGCGACACCACCGGTCCCGCGGCCAGCACGTCGTAGTCGAAGAAGTTCGCGTCCGCGTCGCGCATGAAGTAGATGTCGCCCAGGTTGCGCCCGCCGGCCACCGCCAGGACGCCATCGCCCACGAACAGCTTGTTGTGCATGCGCCGATTGAGGCGGGCGAAGTCGAACAGGGCCAGGCCGAAGCGCGTGGCAATCCCGCCGCGCGTGGGGAACGGGTTGAACAGGCGCACCTCCACGTTCGGGTAGGCATCCAGGCCCCTCAGCAGGGCGTCGATCTCCTCGGTGTAGAGATCGTCGACCAGCAGCCGCACGCGCACGCCGCGCTGCGCGGCGTTGCGCAGCTCGCGCAGGATCAGCCGGCCGGTGGCGTCGTTGTGCAGGTGGTAGTACTGCAGGTCGAGCGAACGGCGGGCGCCGCGCAGCAGTGCCAGGCGCGTGTCCATGCTGGCCAGGCCCAGCATGAGGCGGAAACCGCTGATGTCCGCTGGCGCCGCCTCCATGGATGCCGTGGCGATCCGGTCCAGCGGCGTGGCCGGCCCCTGCACCGGCAGCGAGGTCGTGGCGACGCGCGGCCCTTCATCGGGAAGCGAAGCGCATCCCACGAGGCAGAGCACGATGCAAACCGCCAGAATGGCCGACCCCAGGCTGTCTCGCACCCGGTCCACGGACCGGCCTGAGCGTGCCAATCCGCGGACCAGTCTGGTTCCGATCGTTTCGTCATCCTCGACGAACAAGGTGCGCATGTCATCCCTCCAAACCGGTGCGTCCGGAAAGGTAGCGCGGAACAATTAGAAAAGCTTTAACTGACCGCGCGATTCGACACGGGTGGCGCCCGGCTTCATCACTGCCTGGCAGTGGCGGAAACCTTGTCCGCGGCCCGCTTGATCACCGCTGCGACTGCCTTCGGGTCGGAGACGTAGACGGCATGGCTGCCTGGCACTTCAGTGACAGCGGCGCCAGCGCGTTTGGACATCTCGCGCTGCGCGGGCGGCGGGATCATCTTGTCGTCCTTGGCCACGAGATACCAGCTCGGCTTCGATTTCCACGCCGGCTCGCTGACGGCTCCGCCCAGCGCGGCGACACCCCACGGCACTTGCGAGTTCGCCATGAAGGCGGCGGTCTCCTTCTTCACGTCCGCCGCGAAGGAAGCGGCGAACTTCGCCTTGTCGAGCATCAGGAAGCCGTCCTGCGGCGGGAGGATCGGGGGCACCGGTGCGCCGGGAGGCGGGTTCTTGATCAGCGAGTCGACCGACTCGCCCTTGTCCGGAGCGAACGCAGCGATGTAGACGAGGCTCGCCACCTTCTCGTCGTTGCCTGCCTCGGTGATGACGACACCGCCGTACGAGTGGCCGACCAGGACGACTGGCCCCTTGTGGGCAGCGATCGCGCGCCTGGTGACCGCAACGTCATCGGCCAGGGAGATGGTCGGGTTCTGAACGATGGTCACGTCGTACCCGTCCTTCGACAGGATCTTGTAGACGCCCTCCCAGCCGGAGCCGTCAACGAAGCCTCCGTGCACGAGAACGATGCCCGGCTTGGCCTGGGTAGCGGCCGTTGCCGTCGCGGCGCCGCCAGCCGCAACGACTGCGGCACCGAAGACGGCGGTGGTGAAGAACTTGGCGATCTTGGACATGGACATTTGCGACTCCTGAATGCGCACGTTGGCGCGGATTGAACGAGTGCGTGAAGAGTGATGCCACCGAGGACCGCACACGAAGCCCTCGCTGTGACTTAAATTTATTCCTAAATAATTTAGACGTCAACTATTTAGAAGAAACCATTTTTCGCGAAGGTGTTCGCGATGGCGCGATCAGGCTTGCCGGGACAGCCAGCGACACCGCTCCACTCGGCACTGCTACCCACTCATATCCACGGCATATGGAAAATCGATGGAAAACGGTATTTCAGAATATCGATCTACCTGCCTACGATGGCCGCATGACAAGCAGAGACAAGCTGCTGGAGCTCCTTGCAACGAAGCTCTTCCGCAGCCACCGGCAGGTTCAGTCGTCGCCGCGAAGACGCCGTGCCGCCCTGCTCCTCACAGCAGGATTGCTGGCTGGCACTACCTGCGTCGCCTCGCCGCAGGTCTTCACGATCGTCGTGCCGGCGCCGCCGGGCGGTCCCATCGATCGCGTCGCGCGGTTGGTGGCGCCCGAGCTGGCGAGCGCACTCGGTCATCCCGTGGTGGTCGACAACCGCCTGGGCGCCGCGGGCAAGATCGGCGTGCAGGCCGCCCTGCGCGCGCCGCGCGACGGCCACACGCTGATCGCGGTCTCGCCTTCCATCGCCTCGGTGAACCCGGTGGTCGACAAGGCCCCCGGCTACGCCCCTTTGAGCGACTTCGATCCGCTGGGCATCGTCGCAGCCAATGCCGGCGTGGTCGCAGTGCGCGCCGACCTGCCAGTGGCCGGCATGGCCGATCTGGTCCGCTACGCAAAGGCGCATCCGGGAGAGCTCACCTACGGCTCGTTCGGCATCGGCACCAGCCTGCACCTGCAGAGCGAGGAACTGCTGCACACGCTCGACATCGACGCCCGGCACATCCCGTACAAGGGTGAAGCGCAGGTCATGGGCGCGCTGGCAGGTGGCGAAGTGGATCTGATGGTCTACGCCACCACGCCCGTCGTTGCGCTCGTGCAGAACGGCCGGGTGAAGGCCCTTGCGGCCACGTCCTCGCAGCGTTGGGCAATGCTGCCGCAGGTTCCGAGCTACGCCGAGACCGGCCTGCCTGCGCTGCGCAACTACCAGTACCACTCGTGGGTGGGCCTGGTGCTGCCCACGGGCACACCGCAAGCCAGGAAGCAGGAAATCGTGCAGGCCTGGCAACGGGTGCTGCGCAGTCCGAGGCTTCGCCAGTCACTGGTGGCGCAGGGCTTCGAACCGGCGTCGGGCGACCCCGCGGAAATGCGGCGCACCGTCGCGACGGAGATCGAACGCCATCGCGCGCTGCTTGCGAACGGCCGCATCAAGCTCGATTGAGAGCCCCATTTTTCCCTTCTCGCAGCTTTCGGGGGAGTCCATGGAAACGACATCCGGCATCAAGGTCGTCCTGCGTGCGGTTGCACGATTCGCATGTTGCGGACTGTGCGCCGCGCTCGTCGCCTGCGGAGGCGGAAACGACAACACGGGCAGCTTCCTCGGCTTTCTTCCGCAGTCGTCGCCTCCTTCGCCATCTCCTGCACCGGCACCGGCACCGGCGCCACTCTCGTGCGACGAGTCGATGAAGACCGCGTTCCGGCCCGACGCCAACACCCGGGTGCTGCTGGTCAGGGCCTTCAAGTCCGGAGAGGCGCTGCTGCTGTCGGGCACGGCCACGGGCAGCACGCCGGTGGCCGCGTCCGACATGTGCCTGGTCAAGCTCCTGGTCGGCCCCGGCCACGCGGGCCCCGCCGACGCGCCTTCGACCACGCAGGGCATCGGCATCGAAGTCTGGCTGCCGTCGCCCTCGAAGTGGAACCGCCGCATCCACCTGCTCGGCGGCGCCGCGATGGCCGGCGGCCCGCAGACCTCGCTCGCGAGCTTCGCCGACGCGCCCACGGCCTCTCCGTGGCGGGTGGCCGGCGAGGAAGGCGCGGTGGCGGCGACCACCGACACCGGGCATCCCGCCGGCAACTCAAGCTTCCTGATGAACCCGGACGGCACGATCAACACCGTCGGATGGAACGAGTTCGCCGAGCGCGGCATCCACGAGATGACGGTGAAGGCGAAGGCCCTGGCCGCCGCCTACTTCGGCTCCGCCGCGCGCTACACCTACTGGCATGGCGGCTCGACCGGTGGGCGCCAGGGCCTGAAGCAGGCGCAGAAGTACCCCGAGGACTTCGACGGCATCATCGCCACCTCGCCGGCCATCAACTGGTCGCGCTTCACGATCGGCGTGCTGTATCCGCAGCTCGTGGTCCAGCGCGACCTCGGCGGCGTGCCGCTCACGTCCGGGCAATCGACCGCGGTCTCGATGGCGGCCCTCGACGCCTGCGACCTCGTGGGCGGACGGCATCTGGGCTACCTGCTCGATCCTTCGCAATGCCGCTACGACCCCGCCAAGGACAAGGCCCTGCTGTGCACCAGCGACGGCGGCAGCAATGCCACCGCGGATTGCCTGACGACGGTGCAGGCAACGGCGGTGAACAAGATGTGGTACGGCCCGACAGCGGATGGCTCGGTGCCCGACCCGGCCATCGACAACGGCCTGGGCACGACGCTGTCGCCGAACCAGCTCTGGTGGGGACTGCCGCGCGGCGCCAGCCTGAGCCTCGTGGCGGGACAGGCGCCTTTCTTCATCGCCTCGGACATGACCGCCCTCTTCCTGCAGGACCCCAGCCGGGCCGGCCCCACCTTCACGAACGCGACCGGCAACGGCGCGAGCCGCTGGAAGGACCTGAGCTATGCGCAGCTCCCGGATGTCATGGCGAGCGGCCGCGCACTGCAACCGCAGTTCTCCGACATCGACACGGACAACCCCGACCTGAGCCGCTTCCGCGCACGCGGCGGCAAGCTGATCACCGTCGTCGGCTCCTCCGACCAGTTGATCCCGCATGCGGGCGTGGTCGACTACTACCGGCGCGTGGCGGCGCAGATGGGCGGGCTCGACGCGGTGCAGGCGTTCTACAAGCTCTACCTGATCCCGGGCATGGGGCACTTCCCGACGAACGGCACGGGCAACGCCCAGGCCAATCCACCGCTGTACCCGGAGGCTCTCAACTACCAGGCACTCACCGATTGGGTCGAGAAGGGCGTCGCGCCGCCCGATCAGGTGGTGCTGAACACGCCGGCCACGGCGCCCGCGGCCAGCGGCCTGATGTGCGCTTATCCGCGCATGCCGGCCTACGGCAGCGGCAGCATCACCGACGCCGCCAGCTACTCATGCCGCTAACCGCGCCACTACGGCAATGCCCGCGGGCCGCCCTATGACTTGCGCGCTTTGCGCACCCGCTTCTTCGGCGCCACCTCCAGCCCCGAGATACCGTTCAGGAACAGCTGGGTTGCGATCGGCGACATCTGCTCGTAGGAGAACCGCCCCCCGGCCTTGAACCAGGTGAACATCCAGTTGAGCATGCCGAAGAGGAACATCGTCAGCAGCTTGTGGAGCTGCGCGTCGTGCAGGTCGGGGCGCGCCGCGGCGATGGCGTCGGCAAACACGCGCACCACCGTGCGCTCCTTGTCGAGAACGCGTGCCTGCGCATCCGGCGCGAGAAAGCGCACGTCCTCGGTGAGCACGCGGTGTTCGTGCTGCGCCTGCGCGTACTCGGCCATGAACGCCTCGATCAGCTCGGGCAGCCGCTCATCGGGCGCCAGCTGCAGCGCTTCCACACCCGTCACGATGTCGACCAGGCGCGAGACATGGCCGTCGGCGATGTGAAGCAGTACCTCCGCCTTGTCCTTGAAGTGGTGGTAGAGGCCGGGCTTGGACAGATGACTGGCCTCGGCGATCTCGTTCATCGACGTCGCCGCATAGCCCTTGCGCGCGAACAGCTCGGCTGCGCTCTTGGCAATCAGGCTGCGCTGGTCGCTTGGGCGAGAAGAAAAAGGATCAACGGTCATGGATCGGAATGGGTCCTGCGTGAAGCGGCGCGTCCGGTGATCTTAGGGGTTAGTCCCGAGCCTGCGCCGCTTGCCTGATTTCGCGCACCTGCGTTAGCCTCGCTGCGCCTCCCGACCGAACGGTCGGTTGTCATCTTGAAAAGCTCACCGGATCGTCCGGACCGATCGGACACCCGGCGCACAAATCAAACATCGGAGACAACCATGCGCGACGAAAAACATGTACACCGTGCCCTGCTGTCAGCGGGGCTGCTGATGGCCGCCGGCCTTGCCCTGCACGGCTGTGGGGGAGGTGGTGGCGGAGGCGGCGGCTTCATCCCGCTTCCAGCACCGGCACCCGCCCCTGCGCCCGCCCCCGCCGCACCGCCACCGGCAGGGCCTACCGCCGAGCAGCTGAAGAGCACCTGCGACGCGCTCAAGGGCCAGGTGCTCGAAGGCGTGACGGTCACGCAGACCGCGCGCTTCGAGGCCAAGGCACCGGTCTACGCCTCGGGCTTCTGCCAGGTGCTCGGCACGCGCGCACCGTTCCTCGACATCGAGATCGACGTACCGGACAACTGGACCGGGCGGTACTGGCAGCAAGGCGGCGGCGGCTTCGACGGGCGCATCGCCTCGGTGGTGACGAAGGACTCGGGCGGCGCGGTGACCGCGGTCGATCCGACACTCGCGCTCAAGGGCGCCGTGTACGCGGCATCGAACGGCGGGAACCGGGCAAGCGTTCCCGCGCAGGCCGCGCCAGCCGTCTGGGCCAGCGGCACGGCCGACGGCCAGCAATCGGCGACCGACTACGCGTACGCCGCAGTGGGCACCACGGTGCGTTTCGGCAAGGCCGTCACCAGGGCCTTCTTCGGCAAGGCACCGAGCCACAGCTACTTCAACGGCTGCTCCAACGGCGGACGCAACGCCTACATCGCCGCGCAGCGCTGGCCGCAGGAGTTCGACGGCATCGTCTCGGGCTGCGAGACCATGGACATGGCGGGCCAGACCAGTGCCTGGCTGCGCGCGGCCTCGCTGACGGGTACGCCCGCGGCGCTGAGCCCCGCGCAGACCGGGGCAGCCTATGCGGCGGCGCTGGCATCGTGCGACGCGCTCGACGGTGCCACCGACAGCCTCATCGGCAATCCGCAGGCCTGCACCTTCGACCCAGCAGTGCTGCAGTGCGGCGCACCGGGTGCGAGCACCGACCCGTCGATCTGCCTCGGCGCGACACAGGTGGGGACGCTGAAGTCCTTCCTCTCGGAACTCAAGCTCTCCAACGGCGGCACCGTGCTCTCGGGCTACTCCTGGGGCAACGGACTCGGCATCGGATGGGGCGGACTCGGCGGCGGGTTCGCATTGCTCGCGAGCGGAGACCCGGCCTGGCTCACGCCCGCGAAGCAGGCCGGCTTCGTGCTGGACACCGACTACTACATGCTCGGCAACGGCCTCGCGCGCATCGGCGCCGATCACGACAAGGCGGCCATCGCCAGCTTCGTGGCCTCGGGCCGCAAGCTGATCTCCTGGCACGCCGGCAGCGATGCGCTGCTGTCGCCCAACGACCACTACCGCAACTGGACGACCATGACCGGCATCGCGAAGTCGATGGGACTCGCCGACCCCAACACCGCCACGCGCTTCTTCATCGTGCCCGGCGGCGGACACGGCGCAGGTGGCTCGCTGAAGGAAGTGGACTGGGCGTCCGCCATCATGGGCTGGGTGGAAAACGGCGATGCCCCCACGCAGATGACCTACACGTTCACCAGCGGGGGCACGACCCGAAGCATGCCCGCCTGCCAGTATCCGAAGTACCCGAAGTACAACGGCGCGGGCGATGTGAACACGGCGTCCAGCTACACCTGCAGCTGACGGCCTCATGCGACGCTGCCGCCGTGCGTGGCGGCAGCGTCGCGATGACCCCGGGGAGATCCCGCGCTCCCCATGCAGAGCACCCGCCGACGCCGACGACAGCGACCACGCGTACATCGTCCGCCGTCATCTGTGATGCGCGATGGTCAGAGAGATCATCAAGCCCGCCCAAGCCAATCCTCCCGCTCGTCCAACCTCTCGCACGCGGACGCGAGACAGCTCTGGTGTCCATCTATTGGACAACGCCGAGACATCCACAAACGCAAGGCGAACAATTCCCCGAACTGCTGTCGGCCGGCTCCTCCGTGAAGTGCATCGGACCATGCACCCGGCGCCACCGCAGATCCGCGATTCACCTTACCTGCTGGAGAGAGCATGTTCTTCTACTTCCCCGACAACTACCGCTGGTCTCTTGCCGTGCTCCGGGCCATCGCCGCAGGCGGCTTGTTCGGCGAGATCGACTGGGCCTGCTCCCGCCTCAAGGAGGCCTCGCGGGTACAGCCCTCCGGCGACGTGGAAGCCTGGCATCGAGCCTGGAGCGAACTCGGGCAACAACTGGAGCAATCCGCGGCCGATGCCATTGCCCGCGGCCACCGGGTGAGCGCGAGCGATTTCTCCCTGCGCGCCTCGGTCTATCACCAATGGGCGGAAGGCCTGCTGGACCCGGACGATCCACGTGCCGAGGAGGCCTACGGCAAGCACTTGTCGTGCTTCGCGAGCTTCGCCCAACACCGGGACCCGGCGATCGAGCTGGTGAACATTCCCTTCGAAGGCGGGGTGATTCCGGCCTATCTGGTGCCGGCCGTTGGCGTCAGCGGCCCCGGGCCGGTCGCGCTGCTTTCGGACGGACTGGACGCGAACAAGGAAGAGATGTTCTACGTGGCGCTCAACCTCGCGCGGCGCGGCATCGCCACCCTCGCCTTCGACGGTCCGGGCCAGGGCTCCGCGCTGCGTGTGCACGGGCTCGTGGCGCGCCACGATTTCGAGAAGCCGGTGTCGGCCTGTGTCGACTGGCTGCTGCAGCGCCCGGAGGTGGACGCATCACGCATCGGCATGGTCGCAGCGAGCTGGGGCGGCTACTACGCGCCGCGCGCCGTGGCGTTCGAGAAGCGGATCAAGGCATGCGCGGTGATGGGCGCAGTCTTCGACACGCACGCGTGCATGGTGCGCCGCGTCGGCTACGTGCCTGGCCAGGGTGCCACCCAGCTGGGCAACAACGCACCGCTGGGCACCACCGGCAAGCAGATCCTCCGGATACTGGGCGTGCCCGACTGGGAGAGTGCGTTCCGCAAGCTGGAGGACTTCCGCCTCGAAGGCGTTGCCGCCCGCATCGACTGCGACCTCTTCGTCGTGCACGGCGCCAACGACCGCCACGCGCCGCCCTCTGAAGCGCATCGCCTGCTGGAGACGGTAAGTTCACGCCACAAGCAGCTGCGCGTGTTCACCGAAGAGGAAGGCGGCGCGGCCCACGTCAACCTCGACCGGCCGGAGCCCGCGCTGAGCATGGTCTGCGACTGGATGGCCGAGCGTCTTTCGGCGGGAGGCAAGGCATGACCACGCCCGAGTCTTCCTGGGTCGGCTACGAAGTGCAGGCCGGCGTGGCCGCCATCCGCCTGCAGCGCCCGCAGGCCGGCAACCGCCTGACCAACGACATGGCGCTGGCGCTGGCCGAAGCGCTCGATGCCGGGCGCGAGAGCCGGGTGATCGTGCTGTGCGCCGAAGGCCCTGACTTCTGCCTGGGCCGCGAGATGGCGCCGCCGCCACCCGGCGCAGGCGTCAGCGCGGCGGACGTGTTGCGCGACGATGCCGCGCCGATCCAGCAGCTGTACGAAGCCTTCGGCCGCTGTCGCGCGCCGGTGCTCGGGATAGTTTCGGGGCGCGCATGGGGCATCGGGCTGGTGCTGGCCGCGCGGTGCGACCTCACGCTGTGCACTCCGGACAGCAGCTTCGCACTGCGCGAACTGGAGCGCGGCATTCCGCCCTGCATCGCCATGGCACCGCTGCTGGACCGCATGCCGGCCAAGGCGCTCGCACACCTGGTCTTCGGCGCCGAGCCCATCGACGCGAACGCCGCGCTGGCGGCAGGCATCGTCGGGGGCATCGTCGAAGACAGCCGGCTGCAGGCCGAGGGCAACGCGCTGGTGCAGCGCCTTCTGGCCTTCCCGGCACCAGCGGTGCAGGCGGTCAAGCAATACCTCGCCACCGCGCCGCGGCACCACGAATCGAACGCGGTGCTCTACGGCGCAGGGCTGCTCGCCAACGTGCTGGGCTCGCGCTAGACGGCCGTGCCGGGACGGCGCCGCACACGACGACGACAAGACAGAACGAGACAGGAGACATCACCATGCGACTCTCATTTCTTGCGCCTCTTGCGGCGGCCTTCGCACTGGCTGGCGCCTGCGCGCCGGCAGCATCCGCCGGGTTTCCGGAGAAGCCGGTGCGCATCGTCGTCGGCTTCCCGCCCGGAAGCACCGGCGACCTCATCGCGCGCATCGTCGGCCCGCGCCTGACGCAGGGCCTCGGCCAGCCCGTGATCGTGGAGAATCGCCCCGGCGCCGGCAGCAGCATCGCCGCCGAAGCGGTGGCCCATGCACCACCCGACGGCTACACGCTGCTGTTGAGCACAACGGCGAATGTCATCAACACCAGCCTGTATCCCAACCTGCGCTTCAGCTTCACGAAGGACCTGGCGCCGGTGAGCCTCATCGCCGAAGCGCCGGCGCTGCTGATCGCGAAGTCCGACCTCGCGCCGCGCACGGTCAAGGAACTGGTGACGGCGGCGTCGGCCACGCCCGGCAAGTTCAGCTACGGCTCGTCTGGCAACGGCACCTTCACGCATCTCTACGGCGAACTGTTCAACCAGTCGGCGAACGTTCGCCTCACCCATGTGCCGTACAAAGGCAGCTCGCAGGCACTGACCGATGTCATGGCCGGGCTGGTGGACCTGTCGTTCACGCCGGCGGCGCCGGTGCTGGCGCAGGTCAGCGCGGGACGGGTGAAGGCCCTGGCGGTCATCGGCCACCAGCGCATCGCCTCGCTGCCGCAGGTGCCGACCTTCGAGGAATCGGGCGTCCCCGGGTTCGACTCGGCGCTGTGGTTCGGCCTGAATGCGCCGACAGGTACGCCGGCCGCCGTCGTCGAGCGGTTGGCGGCCGAACTGCGCAAGGTGCTCGCCGAGCCGGAGGTCAAGCGCCAGCTCGCGGACCAGACGGTCGACGTCGTCGCCAGCACGCCGGCCCAGTTCGCGGGCACCATCGCGAGCGAGTCGGCGAAATGGGCGAAGGTGATCCGGACCGCGAACATCAAGATCGACTGACGAAGCCCGCGCCCGGGCTGGCACGAACGAACGAAAGGAGAACGCACATGACTCTGCTGGGCCACGACATCCGGGGCAACGGCCCCCGGCGCGTGATGGTTCTTCACGGCTGGTTCGGCGACCACGACGTGTGGGCGCCGACCTATCCGCTGCTGGACGAGAAGGCCTTCACCTACGCCTTTCCCGACTACCGCGGCTACGGAGCCTCCCGCACCATCGAGGGTCGGCACTCGATCGCGGAGATCGCCGCCGATGCGCTGACGCTGGCCGACCACCTGGGCTGGGAGCGCTTCTCGCTGCTGGGGCATTCGATGGGCGGCATGGTCGCGCAGCGGGTCGCCATCGACGCGCCCGAGCGCATCGAAGCCGCCGTGTGCGTGACGCCGGTGCCGGCCTCCGGCGTGCCGCTGCCGCCGGAAGTGGCGGCGCTGTTCGCATCGGCCGCGAGGAGCGACGAGGCGGCGCTGGGCGTCATCGAGAACTCGCTCGGCACGCGCCTCACGCCGGCCGCGGGGCGATGGGTGCTGGCCCATCAGCGCGCAACCTCGAACCCTCGCGCCTTCGAGGACTATTTCCATGCCTTCTCCGCCACCGACTTCTCCAGCGAGGCCGGCGCGCTGCGCGCGCCGCTGCTGGTGCTTGTGGGCGCGCACGACGCGGGCGTGTCTTCCGACTTCGTGCAGGCGACCTTCCCTCGCATGTACCCGCATGCGCAGATCGAAGCGCTGCCGAACGCCGGCCACTACCCGATGCTCGAGACGCCGGCCTATCTGGTGACGCGGATCGAGGCCTTCCTGCGGGAGCACGCGGCCGGCTGAAGCCGACGCCTCATGGCTTGCGCTTGCGCAGCAGGATCTCGACCGACTGCGTCGCGCCGCGCAGCATCTCGGCCACCACGGCGATGCGCCGCTGGCTCAGGCGCTGCGACAAGGCCGCGACGCTCAGGGCGCCCACGGCTTGCCCCATCGAATCGCGGAAAGGAACGCCGACCGCCTTGACGCCCAGGCTCACGCGGTTCTGGATCACGGCGGCGCCCAGGGTGCGCGCCTGCACGCAGGCTTCGGCGAGGTCCTGCGGCGAGAGCTTGCCGAAGGCGGCCAGGCTCGGCCCCACCCGCTCGATGATTTCCGAGCGCTCCTCCTCGTCGATGGCCGACAGGATCGCAAGCCCCCCGGCACCCACGCCCAGCGGTCGCCGGCTGCCGACCTCGAGCACCAGCGCACGAATCGGAAACGAGCCTTCGCGGCGATGCATGCAAACTGCATCGAAACTGCTTCGCACGACCAGGTAGACGGTGTCGCCCGTCTCCTTCGCGAGCATGTCCATCGCGGGTTCGCACAGGTCGCGGATGTCGTGCATGGTCGAGCCGGCCACGCCCAGTTCGAACGCCAGCGGACCGAGCTTGTAGCGCCGCAGCTCCGCGTTGAAGACCGCCAGCCGCTCCGCGGTCAGCTGCCCGAGGATGCGATGCACCGAGGGATGGGGAATCCGCGATTTCTCGGACAGCTCCGTCAGTGCGAGTCCGCGCGGACCGGCCGTGGCGAGCAGCTTGAGGATCGCCACGCCCCGCTTCAGCGAACCTGCATCGGAGGGCGCTTTCATGTTCGACTAGTGGACAAACGTCTGGTTGAGTGCGGGCCATTAGAAAACAATTTCCCTCGGAACAACAACACGCGCCCCGACTATCGGACATCACTCTTCCGATGCGGTGCGCGCAGGCACAACGCAAGGGCCCGAGGAATGCATCAGGAAGAAGAGAAGAAGGAAAGGCAAGCGTCGCAAGGGTCCGCGCCCGGCCTCGCCGGCAAGGTGGCCGTCGTCACCGGCGGCAGCAGTGGCATCGGCGCGGCCTGCGTGCGCGCGCTGGCCGATGCGGGAGCGACGGTCGTCATCGGCTACAACGAGGGCGCGGAGCGTGCGCAGGCACTGCGCGAACAGCTGCCGGGCAACGGTCACATCGCACTGCGGATTCCGCTGACCGACGGCGCGGCGCACGCAGCGACGGCGGAGGCGCTCCAGCGCAGCTTCGGCCGCATCGACGTGCTGGTGAACTCGGCCGGCTTCACCCGGCGTATCGCGCATGGCGACCTGGATGCGCTGCCACCGGCCCTGTTCGACGAGATACTGGGCGCCAACGTCGGCGGCCCTTACGCCATCACACGTGCGCTCATGCCGCTGCTGCGCGCATCGGACGATGCGACCGTGATCAACATGTCTTCCGTTTCGGCTTTCACCGGGCTCGGCAGCAACATCGCCTACTGCGCGGCCAAGGCGGCGCTCGACACGATGACCGTGTCGATGGCCAGGGCCTTCGGTCCGGTGCGTTTCCTCAGCGTCGCGCCCGCGGCGGTCGACACCGGCTTCGTTCCGGGACGCAATCCCGATGAGCTGGCAAAGAAGGCTGCCGCCACGCCGCTCGGGCGCGTCGTCACACCGCAGGACGTGGCGCTCGCCGTGCTGGCTTGCGTGTCCCATCTGCGCACGGCCACGGGCACGCGGATCGTGATCGACGGAGGGCACAGCCTGTGAATGCCATCGAGCTCGATGCGACGCACGATCCGGCGCTGCGCAGCTGGGTCGGGTCGGCCAACGTGGAAGGCACCGACTTCCCGATCCAGAACCTGCCGTTCGCGGTGTTCCGGCGCCATCCGTCCGATGCGCCCCGCTGCGCAGTCGGCATCGGAGACAGGCTGCTGGACATCGGCATGTGCATAGAGCTGTTCGATGGAGCGGCTGCCCCCGCGGCGCGGGCTTGCCGCGCCTCCGCACTGAACGATCTGATGGTGCTGGACCCTTCGGCCGTTTCCGCATTGCGCGCACAGCTCTCGCGGCTGCTCTCCGCTGGCCATGAAAGGGATCGCGCCGCGCTCGGTGAAGCGCTGGTCCGCATCTCGGACGCGGAACTGCTGCTGCCCGTGAAGATCGGTGGCTTCACGGATTTCTTCGCATCGATCCATCACGCGACCAATGCGGGCCGGATGTTCCGGCCCGACATGCCGCTGCTGCCGAACTACAAGCACCTGCCCATCGCCTACAACGGCCGCGCGAACAGCGTGCGCGCCAGCGGCGCGATGGTGCGGCGTCCGCACGGCCAGCTGAAGGCCGCGGCCGACACGGCACCGCGCCATGGCCCTGCCCAGCGGCTGGACTACGAGGTGGAACTGGGCCTGTACATCGGCGCCGCGTCCACGCCCGACCAGCCGGTGACAGTCGGCGACGCATGGCGGCACGTGTTCGGCTTCTCGCTGCTCAACGACTGGTCGGCGCGCGACATCCAGTCGTGGGAGTACCAGCCGCTGGGCCCCTTTCTCGCCAAGAGCTTCGCGACCACCGTATCGCCCTGGGTCGTGACGGCGGACGCGCTGGCCCCGTTCCGCGTGAGCGCAGCCGAACGGCCTGTGGGTGATCCGTCCCCGCTGCCCTATCTCCACGACGCGCGGGACCAGCTCCACGGCGGCCTGCGGATCACGCTCGAAGCGAGGCTGCGCACGCAGCGGATGGCCGCGGAAGGCACGCCGCCGGTGACGCTCTCGCGCTCCGGCACCGACACCCTCTACTGGACCTTCGCCCAGATGGTCGCGCACCACACGAGCAACGGCAGCTGGCTGGACACGGGCGACCTGCTGGGCTCCGGCACCGTGTCGGGTCCCGGAGCGGATGCGCTGGGCAGCCTGCTCGAGATCTCGGAGGGCGGCTCGAAGCCGCTGACGCTTCCGAACGGCGAGCAGCGCACCTTCCTCGCGGACGGCGACGAAGTGACGCTCGTCGGCCGCTGCGAGGCGCCCGGCCGCGTGGGCATCGGATTCGGGGAATGCACCGCCCGCCTGCTCGCCGCCGCGGGCTGATCCCCGAAAAAGGAAGAACAGCATGCTCGTCGAACAACGTACCTACACCACGCACCCCGGCCAGTGGCGGGCGTACCTGTCGCTGTACGAAGCCAAGGGCCTGGAGATCCAGCGCCGCATCCTCGGCCGGATGGTGGGCTACTACCGCAGCGAGACCGGACCGCTCAACCAGGTGATTCACATGTGGGCCTACGTGGACATGAACGAGCGGGCCCAGCGACGCGAGCACCTGATGGCCGACGCGGGATGGAAGTCCTACGTGGCGGAAATGCTCCCGCTGCTGCAGAGCCAGGAATCGAAGATCCTGATTCCCGCCGCCTTCTTCGAACCCCGATGGCAGGACTGAGGGTCAAGAGATTCAAGACGGAGACACCATGACCACACGCACAGGCCAGCCCGAAGCGACGCTCGACTACCAGAGCGGATTCGGCAACCAGTTCGCCAGCGAGGCGCTTCCCGGCGCCCTGCCCGTCGGCCGGAATTCGCCACAACGGGCACCGATGGGCCTGTATGCCGAGCTGCTGTCGGGCACGGCCTTCACTGCGCCGCGCGACCACAACCTGCGCACCTGGATGTACCGGAAACGCCCGAGCGCGATGCACGAAACCTTCGAGCGCATCGACGACGGTAGCTGGCGCAGCGGCCCGTTCACCGAAGCGCCGACGCCGGCCAACCGGTTGCGCTGGAATCCCTGGCCGATGCCGGACCAGCCCACGGACTTCGTCGACGGCATGCTGACCATCGCCGGCAACGGAGAACCGCACGCGCAGACCGGCTCGGCGGTCCATGTCTACCGCGCGAACCGTTCGATGGACAGGCGCTACCTCGTGAATTCCGACGGCGAGATGCTGTTCGTGCCGCAGTCCGGCGCGCTGCTGCTGCACACGGAGCTGGGGCGTCTTCACGTCGGCCCCGGCGAGATCGCGCTGGTACCGCGCGGCATGCGATTTCGCGTCACGCTGCCGGACGGCGAGGCGCGCGGCTATGTCTGCGAGAACTACGGCGCGCCTTTCCGACTGCCGGAGCTCGGCCCGATCGGCTCGAACGGCCTGGCCAACGCGCGCGACTTCATGGCGCCCGTCGCGGCCTTCGAGGAAGACGCCGGCCCGGTGCGCATCGTCAACAAGTTCATGGGCCATCTCTGGGAAGGCGGGCAGGCGAATACGCCGCTGGACGCGGTTGCGTGGCACGGCAACCTCACCCCTGGAAGTACGACCTGGCGCGCTTCATGGCCATCGGCACGATCAGCTTCGACCATCCCGATCCGTCGATCAACACCGTGCTGACCTCGGGCAGCGACACGCCCGGCGTCGCCAACTGCGACTTCGTGATCTTCCCGCCGCGATGGCTCGTGGCGGAAGGCACCTTCCGCCCGCCCTGGTTCCACCGCAACGTGATGAGCGAGCTGATGGGGCTGGTGCGCGGCGTCTACGACGCAAAGGCCGAAGGCTTCGTGCCCGGCGGCGTGAGTCTGCACAACTGCATGCTGCCGCACGGGCCCGATGCCACCACCTTCGAACGGGCCAGCACCGCCGAGCTCGCGCCGCATCGCCTGGAGAACACGCTGGCCTTCATGTTCGAGAGCCGCCATGTGTTCCGGCCGACGGCGCAGGCGCTGTCCGCGGCCAACCTGCAGTCCGACTACGACACCGTCTGGAGCGGCTTCAGGACTGCGGGCGCGTGAGACCCCGAAAGACAAGAAAAGGAGACAAGAGAAAGCCGTGACAACCTCACCCACCATCATCACCCGCCGCGACTTCGTCGCTTTCGCAGCCGCACTCTCGCTACTGCCTTCCGCATATTCGCAGACCAGCTACCCCAGCCGCCCCGTCCAGCTCAACCACGGCTTCGGCGCGGGCGGCAATGCCGACGTGGTCTCGCGTCTGCTCGCGCAGAAGATGCAGGACAAGCTCGGCCAGCCCGTGGTCGTCGAGATCAAGAGTGGCGCGGGCGGACTCATCGCCACCGACTTCGTGGCCAAGGCCCGGCCCGATGGCTACAACATCGTCATGCTCACCGGCGCGCACACGGTGTCGGCCGCGCTGCGCAGGAAGCTGCCCTACGAGCCGGTGAACGACTTCGCGTTCATCTCGACGGTGACGAGCTTTCCCTTCGTGATCGCCGTGCGCGCGGACCATCCGGCCAGGAACTTGGCCGAGCTCATCGCAACCGCGCGGCAGAAGCCCGGGCAGGTCACCTTCACGTCGGTGGGCGTGGGCTCGACGCAGCACATGGTCGGCGAACTGCTGGGCGTGAGCGCCGGCGCCAAGCTGCTGCACGTTCCCTATCGCGGCGGCGGCGCACCGGTGCAGGCGGTGATCGGCGGCGACGTCGACGTCCTCGCGGACACACTGACGGTGGCGATGCCGCACATCCAGTCCGGCCGGCTGCGCGCGCTCGCGGTCACCAGCGCACAGCCCTGGCCCTCGATGCCGGAGGTGCCCGTGGTCGCGAGCGTGCTCAAGGGCTTCGAGATCCGTTCCTGGCTGGGCATCGCGGCGCCACACGATACGCCACCGAACGTGATCGAGGTGCTCGGGCGCAGTGCGCGCTCGGCGCTCGACGATCCGGGCGTGAAGACGACGCTGACCACGCTCGGCAGCGAGGCCGCGCCATCGACACCTGCACAGATGAAGTCGATGGTGGAGAGAGAAATCGGACGCTGGAGCGAAGTCGTCGCCAAGGCAGGGATTCCACAGCAATGAACACCACCGATACCTCCACTCGGCCATCCATCGATGTCGTCGGGCTCTGCGGCAGCCTGCGGCGCGGATCGATCAACGCCATGGCGCTGCGCCTGGCCGGCGAATGCATGCCGGCGGGAATGGCGTTGGATGTGGTCGACTGGCGCGACATCCCGCCCTTCGACGCAGATGTCCTCGCCCAAGGCAATCCCGCGCCGGTGGACGCGCTGCGCGAGCGCATCCGGCGCGCGGACGCGGTCCTCATCGCCACGCCGGAATACAACTTCTCGATTCCCGGCATGCTGAAGAACGCGCTCGACTGGATCTCACGCGGCACCGACCAGCCGCTGCGCCACAAGCCGGTCGCGATCATCAGCGCCGCGCCCGGTCCGGTCGGCGGCGCGCGGGTTCAGTACGAGCTGCGCAAGGTGCTGCTCTTCATGGATGCGATGGTCCTGTCGAAGCCGGAGGTCTTCATCGCCAACGCGGCCGGCAAGTTCGGGCCGGACGGCGATTGCACGGACGAGACGACGCGCCGCTTCGTCACCGACCAGATGACGGCATTGCAGCGCTGGATCGATCAGGTAGGACGGATGCTGCCGGGGTAGCTGCGACGGTTGCGCAAGCAGCGTTCCCTGCGCCGTCCTCGCCATCGCGCACCTGGTCCAGCGCATCGGCGGTTGCCTCGAGTTCGGAGAGTCGCGCATCGCATGTCGCCTTCGCCGCGAGTTTGCGGCGCAGGTGTTGAGGATGGACAGCACACCCAGCACGTGCCCGACGCCGATGCGTTCGATCCGGTTCGAGGTCGCTTCGCTTCTCCGACCGTCACCCTTGCATTGACCGCCTCGACGAAGCGTTCACGGCCGTCGAGGGAGACCTGCGATGTTGTCGATGCCGCGCTGCAAAATATCGCCATGCATGCGTTCCACGCCAACCCCTGGTTCAAGACTCTGCCGGACTCGGTGGCCGATGCGCTGCTGAACGCCGCAGTCCCCATGCGGCTCCCCTGCGGTACGTTCCTTTTCTCTCAAGGGGATGCAATGAGCACCGAATCGGCCGCGTTCTTCGGCGTGGTCTCCGGCTTGCTGAAGCTTTCCATCTTCGACGAGGCGGGCACCGAAGCCATCCTGGCCACCGTGGAGCCGGGCAACTGGTTCGGAGGCGTGTCGACCCTGGATCTGCAGCCGCGAGCGCATTGCGCCATTGCGCTGGAAGACTCGCAGGTGCTCGGCGTTCGCGTCGATCAGTTCGATGTGCTGATGCAGGACGGCGCGTTTGCCCGTGCGATGCTTCGCCTGGTGGCGTCGCGCCTCCGGCTGGCCTATGTTTCGCTTGCGAATGCTGCACTGCTGGGTACCCGCGAGCGTCTGGCACGGCGCATCGCCCTGCTGGCGTGCGGCGATATGTCGCAGTCCGAAAGCGCGCGCAGCAGTGTCAGTGCATCCCAGGAAACGCTTGCAATGATGCTTGGCGTCAGCCGGCCAACCTTGAGCAAGGAACTGCAGGCACTGGCCAAGGCAGGCGCCATCCGCCTGAACTATGGCCGGATCGACATCCTGGACATGGCCCTCTTGCTGCGCGATCAGTAACGACCATAGGCCCGAATGGGCTGGGCGAGATGCCGCGCGTCGTCATCGCCGCACACGACAGCCCCCGGGAATCCGTCGCATCGCGCGTTCGTGATGGCCGCTCCGTGGATGTTTGGGGGCAAATGCAAAGAAGTTAGCAGTCTTCGGGCAGGCGTGTCCGGATGATGCCGCCAAGGGCATCGAGAGCAGCCGGTGCCGACGAGAACCCGCCTTGCATTCACAACATCTCGCCGGGCCAGGCCGGCGAACGGAGACCTGCCATGAACGCCCTTCCCATCGAACGCCGCCAGTTTCTTGCCCTCGGAGCCGGTGCAGCGGCCACTGGCCTGATGGGCCTGCCTTTGCAAGGCAGCGCCCGATCCGGAAACGAATGGAATGCCGGCCAGCTCCTGCACCTCATTCCCATCGCGAACCACGAGCGGTTCCTCATCAAGGCATCGTTCAGGACGCCGTTGAAGAGCCCTCCGCAACTTGGCGTCGACGGCAAGCGGATCGCCGGGGTGAAGACCGATTCGCAAGGCCGCTTCTGGCGCTTTGACGTGCGCGGGCTGCGTCCCTCGACCCACTATGAGCTGCGCATCCTGGATGCCAAGGGCTCCGCGCTTTGCGATTCATGGCCGCTCAAGACCTTTCCGGCTCCCGACACCATGCCCGAGCGCCTGCGCATCCTCGCCTACACCTGCGCGGGCGGCTACGACGCGGAATCGTTCAAGGGAAAGAGCGCGTTCCTGGACATGGCGGCGCGCAGACGACTGCTGGCGAAAGGCATGTCGTTCAACCCCGATGCGGTGATCGCCAACGGCGACCACATCTACTGGGACCAGAAGACCTGGGACAACAAGCCCTTCGCCCAGCTCGTGAAGTCGGACGTCCGGCCACGCTTTGGCGGCGAGCTGGATCTTTCCTTGCCCATGTATCACCCCCGGAACATCGGCATCTTCACGCAGGTCTGCGACTACCAGATCCCGGGCCTGTACGGCACCACGTTGCGCTCCACGCCGGCCTGGTTCCTGACCGACGACCACGACATGTTCGACAACGACGAGTTCGACGACCAGCTGGCCACGTTGCCCGTTGAGGACTACGGCCGTGTCGGCGCGGAACTGACGCAGCAGATGTACTACCCCGAGTTCCTGCCCGACGCCAATCGCCCGCAATGGCTCCCGGGTGGCAACCGCGCCGGCCAGCCCGAGGGCACGAACTGCAATTTCGGCACCCTGCGCTACGGCAAGCTGTTCGAGACGGTGCTGTATGACTGCCGGCGCTACCTGGACAACAAGGGCATTCACGCGCGAGTGATCCCGCGCTGGGTGGAAGACTGGGTGCTGGCGCGCACCCGTGCCGAAGACACCGCGCATTTCTTCCACACGCCGTCGCTGCCTTTCGCCTATTCCTCGGGCAAGCTGGGCGACTGGTATCCGGACCTGCTGAACGAGAAGACCGGCAAGCTCGTCGGCAACGTGCCCAAGGACGGCTGGCAAGCCGGCTGGCACAAGCAGCACCAGCGCCTGGTGGCCGCGCTGAGCGAACAGAAAAAACGCAGCGCCGTGATCGTCCAGGGCGATTTCCACGCCTCCGCGGCCGGCAGGATGGTTCGGTCGGCCGAACTGGATCTCGGCGCCAACCCCGTCCACGCCATCATGACCGGCACCCTGGGCACCGGCGATCTGGGCTTCCCTTCGGTCTTTCGCAACGTCGAGTCCATGCCGGCACTGTCGGTGGACATGGAGCAGGCACTCAGGCCGGCAGAGAAGAATGGCTTCACGATCATCGACATCACACCCGAGAAGATGAGCTTCTCGCTCTATCTCTGGCGTCCGCCGGAAGCCGTTGAGGCGATCGATTCGCTTGCGCCTGCGATCGTCTATGAAGTTCCACGAAGGGCTTGAGCAGCTTCGCTTGAACTGAGACTGGAAGCCATCGAGGTCGTCGACGCCATCGCTCGCCACGGCACCTTCGCCGCCGCCGCCTCGCGCCTGAACAAGGTGCCCTCCACCATCTCCTATGACGTGGAGGCGTGAGGAAGGATGCAAGGCATCTGGTTTGTCAGGAACCCATCCATTTGTCAGGCGCAAAGAAAAACGGGTCAGGACTTGTGGTCCTGACCCGTTGATCTATCTAGCAAAAATGGTCGGTGTGAAAGGATTCGAACCTTCGACCCCTTGCACCCCATGCAAGTGCGCTACCAGGCTGCGCCACACACCGAAGCTCTCGATTATAGCCTCGAAAATTCAGCGTCCTACACTCAGCAGCTCACGAATTTCGAAGAGTTCGCGCCGCAGGTGCAACAACTGCGACAGGTCGGCCGTTTGGACGCCAGATGGCACAGGGGAATCCTCCACCACGGCGGCATCGAACTCTTCCTGGTCGATCTCGATCGCCTCCACGCCTTCGAGCGGTACCTCACCGGCCTTGCGGCGGTCGCGCTCGCCCTGCACGAGTTCCTGCAACTTGTTGCGGGCACCACTGATCGTGAAGCCCTGGTCGTAAAGCAGATCGCGAATGCGGCGAATCATGAGCACCTCGTGGTGCTGGTAGTAGCGACGATTGCCGCGCCGCTTCATGGGGCGCAGCTGCGTGAACTCCTGCTCCCAATAACGCAGCACGTGCGGCTTGACGCCACACAGCTCGCCGACCTCACCGATGGTGAAGTAGCGTTTGACAGGGATCGGCGGGAGCGTTTTCTCCATTGAAATCAAGACTGTGCGCGGGAAACCTCAGAGATTACTCTACGCAGGCGCACAGCACCAAGCACTTATTCGGTAGAGCCGAGACTCCACTCGACTTCGGATGCATTGCCCTGGTCGATGCTCCCGTGAATCTGCTCCTTGAGCTTCGCGCTCGCATGGAAGGTGGCCACGCGGCGCTCGCCGATCGGAATGGCCTCGCCGGTGCGCGGGTTGCGCCCCGGCCGCGGCGCCTTCACGCGGATCTGGAAGTTGCCGAAGCCAGAGATCTTCACGTCCGTGCCCTCGATGAGGCTGTTGGCCACGAGCTCGAAGAACGCTTCGACCATATCCTTCGACTCACGCTTGTTCAGGCCGATCTGCTCGAACAGCAGGTCAGCGAGATGCGCCTTGGTGAGCGCAGGCGTTTCGAGAGCCTCGAGCGTGAATTCGGCAGCGTTCATTCTCATCATCCCCTCAAGCGGCCGCCGAGCTTGGCGCCCAGTTGTTCGACGATTGCGCGGACAGCGGGCTCGACCTGCTCGTCCGTCAGAGTGGCGCTGTCGCTCTGGAAGCTAAGGCGCACCGCCATGCTCTTCTCGCCCTGTGCCAGCGCACCTGCCGCGGCCACGGCGCCATCGCGCAATGGCTGCGGACGGTAGATGTCGAACAGCGTCGCATCGCGCAGCAGGCCTTGTGCAGCCGAGGCAGCACGGATGGTCTGCATCAGCGCATCGTGCGTGACGGCCTCAGCCACCACGACGGCGATGTCGCGCTCGACGGCCTGGTGCTTGGGCACCGGCTGTGCCACTGGCACGGGCCGCGCGGTCACTGCGTCGAGGTCGAGTTCGAACAGCACGGGTGCCTGCGCGAAGTCCCACTTCTGGCGCCAGCGCGGATGCAGCTCGCCAACGAAGCCGATGGCCTTTCCGTCGACCAGCACGCGTTCCGAACGGCCCGGATGCAGGGCCGGATGCTCGGCGACCTCGAAGCTGGGCTGCAGCGGCGCGAGCAGTGCTTCGACGTCGCCCTTCACGTCGTAGAAATCGATGCGCTGCGGCTTGCCATCCCAGCGCGATTCATCAGCGTCGCCCCACGCGAGGCCTGCCACGCGCATCGGCTGGTTCACGCCGCGCACGGTGCTGTCGGTGGTCACGACGCTGTCGTCGCGCATGAACACGCGCCCCAGCTCGAACACGCGCACGCGGGGCGCCTTGCGGTCGAGGTTGAACTTGAGCACCTGAAGCAGCGAGCCCATCAGCGAAGAGCGCATCACGCTCATCTGGCTGGCGATGGGGTTCAGCAGCTTCACCGGGTTGGCATTGCCCGCAAGGTCCTGCTCCCATTGCGCTTCGACAAAACTGAAGTTGATGATTTCCTGATAGCCCAGCGCGGCAATGCTGCGGCGAACCGCGAAGCGGCTGCGCTGCGCCTCGGGCCGCACGCGCGCGGTGATGGGTGCGAGCGGCGCCGTGGTCGGCAGGTTGTTGAAGCCGATCAGGCGCGCGACTTCTTCGATCAGGTCTTCCTCGATCAGCAGGTCGAAGCGGTGCGGCGGCGGCGTCACGGTCAACGTGCCCTCGCCTTCGGTGATCGCGAAGCCCAGGCGGTTCAGCGCGTCGGCGCATTGGGCCTGCGTCAGCGGCATGCCGATCACGCGCGCCGCGCGCGCCACGCGCAGCGTGACGGGTGCAGCTTCAGGCACGCGCAGCGTCTGGTCGTCCATCCTGCCGGCCTGGCCGCCGCAGACCTCGACGATCAGCTGCGTGATGCGCTCGATGATCTGGACCGTGCGGCTCGGGTCAACGCCTCGCTCGTAGCGATGGCCGGCATCGGTCGAGAAATTGAAGCGACGCGAACGGCCCTGCACCGCCTCGGGCCACCAGAACGCAGCCTCGACGTAGATGTTGCGCGTGTCGTCGGACACAGAGGTGGCGTCGCCGCCCATGATGCCGGCGAGCGACTCGACCTCGCGGTCGTCGGCGATCACGCCGACCTTCTCGTCGACGGTGATCGTCGTGCCGTTGAGCAGCTTGAGCTGTTCGCCCGCCTTGCCCCAGCGCACCGTGAGGCCGCCGTGGATCTTGTCGAGATCGAAGATGTGGCTAGGCTGGCCATACTCGAACATCACGTAGTTCGAGATGTCGACCAGCGGCGTCACGCTGCGCTGGCCGCAGCGCGCGAGGCGCTCGACCATCCATGCGGGAGTGGCGACCTTGGTGTCCACGCCGCGCACGATGCGGCCAGAAAAGCGACCGCAAAGATCGGGCGCCTCGACCTTGACCGGCAGCACGTCGGCGAACGACGTGGCCACTGGCGCGATGGCGGGGGTCTTGAGCGGCGAACCGGTGAGCGCGGCCAGCTCGCGCGCCACGCCGTAGACGCTGAGGCCATGCGCCAGGTTGGGCGTGAGCTTCAGCGTGAGCAGCACGTCGTCGAGCTTGAGCACGTCGCGCACGTCGGCGCCGATGGGCGCATCGGCATCGAGCTCGAGCAGGCCGCCGTGGTCTTCGCTCAACTGCAGTTCGCGCGCCGAGCACAGCATGCCCTGGCTCTCCACGCCGCGCAGCTTGCCAAGCTTGATGAGGAAAGGCTTGCCGTCTTCACCCGGCGGCAATTCGGCGCCGACGAGCGCGCAAGGCACCTTGATGCCGACACGCGCATTGGGCGCGCCGCACACGATGTTCAGCAGAGCACCCTGCCCCGCGTCAACCTGGCACACGCGCAGGCGATCGGCGTTCGGGTGCTGCACCGCTTCCTTGATTTCGCCGACCACGATGCGCGTGAAAGGCGGCGCCACCGGTCGACGCTCTTCGACCTCGAAGCCACCCATGGTGAGCGTTTCGGCCAACGTGGCGCTGTCGATGGGCGGGTTGCAGAACTCGCGCAGCCAGGATTCCGGGAATTGCATCTCTTCGATCTCGATCTGGTTTTTTCTGTGATGGGGTGCTGCTTACTGGAACTGCGAGAGGAAACGCAGGTCGCCGTCGAAGAAGAGGCGCAGGTCGTTCACGCCGTAGCGCAGCATCGTGAGCCGGTCGGGGCCCATGCCGAAGGCGAAGCCGATGTAGCGCTCGGGGTCGAGGCCCATGTTGCGCACCACGTTCGGGTGCACCTGGCCCGAGCCCGACACTTCGAGCCAGCGGCCGGCCAGCGGGCCGCTCGCGAACTGGATGTCGATCTCGGCGCTGGGCTCGGTGAACGGGAAGAAGCTCGGGCGGAAGCGCAGCACGAGGTCGTCGCGCTCGAAGAAGGTGCGGCAGAAGTCGGTGAAGACGACCTTCAGGTCCTTGAAGCTCACGTTCTCACCGAGCCACAGGCCTTCGCACTGGTGGAACATGGGCGAATGGGTGGCGTCGCTGTCAACGCGGTAGGTGCGGCCCGGCGCGATCACGCGGATCTCGGGCGCCTTCACGGCGCCGGTGGTGTCGGCCGCGGCAGCCGCGAATTCGGCGGCGTACTTCTTGATGTGCTGATGCGCGTAGCGCACCTGCATCGGGCTGGTATGCGGACGCAGGTTGTAGGGAATGCCGTCGTCGCCGTTCAGGTCGACGTAGAAGGTGTCCTGCATCGAGCGCGCAGGATGGTTAGGCGGGTTGTTGAGCGAGGTGAAGCTGTGCCAGTCGCTCTCGATCTCAGGGCCGTCGGCCACGTCGAAGCCCATGCTCGAGAAGATCTCCTCGATGCGCTCCAGGGTGCGGCTCACGGGGTGCAGTCCGCCGGAGATGCGGCGGCGGCCGGGCAGGCTCACGTCGAGCGCCTCGGCGCGCAGTTGCAGGGAGAGCTCGTCGTCGGCCAGCTGCTGGCGGCGGTCGGTCAGCGCGGCCTCGATGGCCTGCTTGGCGACGTTGATGGCGGCGCCGCGGGACTTCTTCTCTTCGACACTCAGCGCTGCCATGCCCTTCATCAGCTCGGTGATGCGGCCCGACTTGCCGAGGAACTGGGCCTTGGCGTTTTCGAGCTCTGCGGGCGTCTTCGCTTCGGCGAAGGCGGCGCGTGCGGTGTCGACCAGGGAGTCCAACTCGTTCATAGCAACAAAAATCTTCGAGGGGAAATAAAAAAGAGCTGGAGCCTTTTCAAGCGCCAGCCCTTGAGCCGTGGGCGCAGGAAGCCGCCCGAAGGCAGCGCCCTGCTGTGCAGAATCAAGCAGCCAGCTTGGCCTTGACCTGCTCCACGATGCCGGCAAAAGCGGCCTTGTCGTGCACGGCGATGTCCGCAAGCATCTTGCGGTCGATCTCGATACCGGCCTTGCGGATGCCATTGGCGAACTGGCTGTAGGTCAGGCCCAGTTCACGCGAGGCGGCGTTGATACGCGCGATCCACAGCTGACGGAACACGCGCTTCTTGGTACGGCGGTCACGGTAGGCGTATTGGCCTGCCTTCATCACCGCCTGTTTGGCGACGCGGAAGACATTGCCGCGGCGACCGCGGAAACCCTTGGCGAGTGCGAGAACTTTCTTGTGGCGGGCGCGAGCCGTTACACCACGTTTGACGCGAGGCATGTGTGTACTCCTTGTTCGTCTGAATTAGATGCCACGGCCGGGCAGCATGGCGGCGACAGAAACCATGTTGGTTTCATGCACTGCGACTGCACCACGGAGGTGACGCTTGTTCTTGGTGGTCTTCTTCGTCAAGATGTGACGCTTGAAGGCTTGACCGCGCTTGACGGTGCCACCGGGACGAACGCGGAAACGTTTTTTCGCGCTGCTCTTGGTCTTCATTTTGGGCATGTGAATGCTCCTTTAGTTTGTGCTCGTGAGGCGCCATGGATGCTCCACGGACTTGTTGGCCCCGAGACACTTCTTCATCCCGCCCCTGCCTGCCCTTCTTGCGAAGTGCGGACAGGAGCGAAATCCCTTCAAAACCTCTCTACTGCAACCCCGGTTCCAGCCACTCAGGCCGTTGCGGGTGCCGCTGCCGGCGCGGCACCGGCGTCTGCCGCCGGCTTCGGCGCACCGCCACCGGGCTTCTTGCGGCCCGGAGCGATCATCATGATCATCTGCCGGCCTTCGAGCTTCGGAAACTGCTCGACAAGGATGGAGTCGCCCAGCTCGTCGCGAATACGCTGCAGCAATGCCAGACCCAGCTCCTGGTGCGTGATCTCGCGGCCGCGGAAGCGCAGCGTGATCTTGCATTTGTCGCCGTCATCAAGAAAGCGCCGGATGTTGCGCATCTTGATGTTGTAGTCGCCATCGTCGGTACCGGGCCGGAACTTGATTTCCTTGACCTCGATGACCTTCTGCTTCGACTTCGCCTCGGCCGCCTTCTTCTGCTCGTGGTACTTGAACTTGCCGTACTCGATCAGGCGACACACCGGCGGATTGGCCGCCGCAACGACCTCCACCAGATCCACGTCCTGCTCACCAGCAAGGCGTAGAGCCTCGGCAAGACTCACGACACCCAATTGCTCGTTATCCGGGCCGATCAGGCGGACTTCCGGGGCCATGATTTCCCGGTTCAGGCGGTGTTGGCGTTCCTCGCGGTGGCGGCGGTCGCGGAATGCAGTAGCGATGGTCAGAATCCTTCAAAATTTGCTACAAAATCTGTAGCGAACGCCGTTCAGCCCTCGCGGACAAACGGCACGATTTGGCAGGGAAACATGTGGGGTGTTCCGAAGACAAATCAACGCTTGTCGGCAACATCCTGAACGAGCCGTTGCGTGAACGATTCGAGGGACATTGCACCGAGGTCTTGATTGCCCCGGGCGCGCACTGCGACGGCACCTGCTTCCTTTTCCTTGTCGCCCACGACAACGATATAAGGGAGCTTTTGCAACGAATGCTTCCGTATTTTATACGTAATCTTTTCGTTGTGCAGGTCAAGCTGGACCCTAAGCCCTTGATTTTGCAGCGTTTTCGCAACTTGCGCAGCGTAATCGGCCTGTCCTTCGCTGATATTGAGCACCGCGACCTGCACCGGAGCGAGCCATGCGGGCATTGCCCCGGAGTGGTGTTCGATCAGCATGCCGATGAAGCGCTCGAGGCTGCCGACGATCGCGCGGTGCAGCATCACGGGATGCGCGCGGCCGCTCGATTCCGTCACGTATTCGCCGCCAAGACGCTCGGCCGTGTTGAAGTCGACCTGCATCGTGCCGCACTGCCACTGGCGGCCGATCGCGTCGCGCAGCGTGTACTCGATCTTCGGGCCGTAGAACGCGCCGTCGCCCGGCGCAATGACGAAATCGACGCCCGAGCGGCGCAGCGACTCCATCACCGCATGCTCGGCCTTGTCCCACAGCTCGTCGGAGCCGACGCGGTTCTCCGGCCGCGTGGCGACCTTGTAGAGGATGTCCGTGAAGCCGAAGTCGGCGTAGACCTTCTGCAGTTGCGCCGTGTAGGCGATGCGCTCGTCGAGGATCTGGTCTTCCGTGCAGAAGATGTGCCCGTCGTCCTGCGTGAAGCCGCGCACGCGCATGATGCCGTGCAGCGCGCCGCTGGGCTCGTTGCGATGGCACTGGCCGAACTCGCCATAGCGCAACGGCAGGTCGCGGTAGCTGCGCAGGTCGCTCTTGAAGATCAGCACATGGCCCGGGCAGTTCATCGGCTTCAGCGCGTACTCGCGCTTTTCCGACTCCGTCGTGAACATGTTGTCGCGATAGTTCTGCCAGTGGCCCGTTTTCTCCCACAGGCTCTTGTCGAGGATCTGCGGACCCTTCACTTCCCAGTAGCCCGTGTCGCGATAGATGCCGCGCATGTACTGCTCGACCTGCTGCCAGATCGCCCAGCCCTTCGGGTGCCAGAACACCACGCCGGGCGCCACTTCGTCGATGTGGAACAGGTCGAGCTCCTTGCCCAGCCTGCGGTGATCGCGCTTCTCGGCTTCCTCGATGCGCTGGATGTATTGGTCGAGCTGCTTCTTGTCGGCCCACGCCGTGCCGTAGATGCGCTGCAGCTGCTCGTTCTTGGCATCGCCGCGCCAGTAGGCGCCGGCCAGCTTCGTGAGCTTGAAGACCTTCAGGAATCGCGTGTTCGGCACGTGCGGGCCGCGGCACATGTCGACGTATTCCTGGTGGTAGTACAGGCCCATGGCTTGCTCGTCGGGCATGTCCTCGACGAGGCGCAGCTTGTAGTCCTCGCCGCGCGACTTGAAGACTTCGATGACTTCGGCACGCGGCGTCATCTTCTTGATCACGTCGTAGTCCTGCGCGATCAGCTCGCGCATGCGCGCCTCGATGGCAGCCATGTCCTCCGGCGTGAAGGGGCGGTCGTACGAGATGTCGTAGTAGAAGCCCTCCTCGATCACGGGCCCGATCACCATCTTGGCCGTCGGATAGAGCTGCTTCACCGCGTGGCCGACCAGGTGGGCCGTCGAGTGGCGGATGATCTCCAGGCCCTCGTCGTCCTTGGGCGTGATGATCTGCAGCCTGGCGTCATGGTCGATGACGTCGCTGGCATCGACGAGCCTGCCGTCGACCTTGCCGGCCACCGTCATCTTGGCCAGGCCGGGACCGATGGACTGGGCGACTTCGGCCACCGAAACCGGGCCTGGGAACTCGCGGCGCGAGTTGTCGGGGAGCGTGATCTGGATCATTTGAAGAAAACCTCGAAGAGAAAAACAAAAAAGCGCGGTGGATGCCGCGCTTTGCTTGGTTGTGGCGCTGGAAGAAACCAGCGAGCGCGGGGCTACCGGCCTTTTCCTTCAGTGAAGAAAAAGCCGCTGAATCCTTGCGGGGTAGTTCGCGGTGTCATAACCAAGGTGCCTTTCTCGCTCTTGTTGAGTGCAGAGACGGCGATTCTAGCCTTTGCCCGCTTCAGGACGCAGGCGCGGCGTTCTTGAGTCCCATCACTTCGATGGGCTCGATCGACGGCGGACTGGCAAACAGTTCGGGCGCCTTCGCCATCAGCGCCTGGGCGATCGGACCGGTCAGGTGAGCCTGGCGTCCGGCCTCGTTCTCGAATGCGTCGAACACGCCGAAGGTGCTTGGCGACAGGCGCAGCGCAAACCAGATCGGCGTGGTTTTCTCGTCGCGCGCCATCACGAGACCGGCCTCGAGGAACTTCTCGACATCGCCTTCCTTGCCCGGCTTGGCTTCCAGGCGGGCGAACAGTGCGTACTTGATCATGGGTCATCTCCTGAGTTGAACGGCGCGCGACATTGCGCGGCGTTGGCACCAACTCTAGGCAGCCATCGCCTCCGGAGCTATTGGCGTTATTGACATCTTTGATATCGTTATGGCCATGAAGCTCGACGTACTCGCCCTCGACGGCGTATTCGATACCGGCCTGTCCACGGTGCTCGACGTGTTCACCACCGCCAACGAGCTCGCGGCCATGCTGCGACTCGACGTTGCACCGTTCGAGGTCACCGTGACAGGCGTCCGCAAACGCGTGCGGACCTCGCAGGGTCTTGTCGTGCCGGTGGCTCGCGCACTCGACACCAGCACTGCGGATTGGCTGATCGTTCCCGCGCTGGGCTGCAAGATGCCCGAAACCCTGGAACCCGCGTTGCAGCGCGCCGACGTACGCGACGCCTGCACCGCATTGCGGGAGCGCTCGGGCAGGAACGCCAACGTGGCGGCCGCCTGCATCGGCACCTTCGTGCTCGCCGAATCGGGCGTGCTCGATCACCACAAGGCGACCACGACCTGGTGGCTTGCCACGCTGTTCCGCCAGCGCTATCCCGGCGTGCAGCTCGAGGACTCGCGCATGCTGGTCAATTCCGGCCACCTGGTCACGGCCGGCGCGGCGCTGAGCCATGTCGACATGGCGCTGTGGATCGTGCGCCAGGCAAGCCCCGAACTCGCCACGCTGGTCGCACGCTACCTGATCGTCGACTCGCGGCCGTCGCAATCGGCCTACGTGATCTCCGACCACCTCTCGCATTCAGACCCGCTGGTGGAGCGCTTCGAACGCTGGGCGCGCGGCCGGCTGGCCGACGGCTTCTCGCTCGACGAGGCCGCGCAGGCCGCGGGCACCAGCAAGCGCACGCTGGCTCGCCGCATGCAGCAGGTGCTGGGCAAGAGTCCGCTCTCCTACGTGCAGGATCTGCGCGTGGAGCGCGCCGTGCACCTGCTCAAGACCAGCGACAGGAGCCTTGAGCAGATCGCCGGCATGGTGGGCTACGCCGACGGTGTCACGCTGCGCACCCTGCTGCGCCAGCGACTGGGGCGCGGCGTGCGCGAAGTACGCCTCGAAGCCTGACGGGCGCAAAAAAGCCCGGCACACGGCCGGGCTGAAGGTGACAGCGAATGCCTGCCTGTCAAAGATCGATCCGGCGAGGATCGATCGACCGATCAGTGGAACTGTTCTTCCTCGGTCGAGCCCGTCAGCGCCTTCACGCTGGACGAACCGCCCTGGATCACAGTGGTCACGTCGTCGAAGTAGCCTGCGCCGACTTCCTGCTGGTGCGACACGAAGGTGTAGCCCTTGTCGCGCGCTGCGAACTCGGGTTCCTGGACCATGTTCACGTAGTGCTTCATGCCTTCGCCGCGGGCGTAGGCGTGAGCGAACTGGAACGTGTTGAACCAGTTGACGTGGATGCCGGCCAGCGTGATGAACTGGTACTTGTAGCCCAGCGCCGACAGGTCTTCCTGGAACGAGGCGATCTGCTTGTCGTCGAGGTTCTTCTTCCAGTTGAAGGAAGGCGAGCAGTTGTACGACAGCAGCTTGCCGGGGCAGGCAGCGTGCACGGCTTGTGCGAATTCACGGGCGAAGCCGATGTCGGGCACGCCGGTTTCGCACCACACCAGGTCGGCGTAGGGCGCGTAGGCCACACCGCGGCTGATGGCCTGCTCCAGGCCGTTCTTGACGCGGTAGAAGCCTTCCTGCGTGCGTTCGCCGGTCAGGAACGGCTTGTCGTTGGCGTCGTGGTCGGAGGTGATCAGGTTCGCGGCTTCGGCATCGGTGCGGGCCAGCACGATGGTGGGCACGCCCAGCACGTCGGCGGCGAAGCGCGCGGCGATCAGCTTCTCGCAGGCTTCCTGCGTCGGCACGAGCACCTTGCCGCCCATGTGGCCGCACTTCTTCACGGCAGCCAGCTGGTCCTCGAAGTGCACGCCGGCGGCACCGGCCGTGATCATGTTCTTCATGAGTTCGAAGGCGTTGAGCACGCCGCCGAAACCGGCTTCCGCGTCGGCCACGATCGGCAGGAAGTAGTCGATGAACTCCTTGTCGCCGGGGTTGACGCCACGGCCCCACTGGATTTCATCGGCGCGGCGGAAGGTGTTGTTGATGCGACGGACCATCGTCGGCACCGAGTCGTAGGCGTACAGCGACTGGTCGGGGTACATCGTTTCGGAGGTGTTGCCGTCGGCGGCGACTTGCCAGCCCGACAGGTACACGGCCTCGAGACCGGCCTTGGCCTGCTGCATCGCCTGGCCGGCGGAGATCGCACCGAATGCGTTCACGTAGCCCTTCTTGGCGCCGCCGTTGATCTTGTCCCAGAGCTTCTCCGCGCCGCGCTTGGCGAGCGTGTGCTCGATGGGGAACGAGCCGCGCAGACGCACCACGTCTGCCGCGCTGTAGCCGCGCTTGACGCCCTTCCAGCGGGGGTCGGTGGCCCATTCTTTCTCGAGGGCGGCGATCTGCTGTTCGCGGCTGAGTTGTTCTGTGAGGGTCTGGGGCATGGTCACTCCGTGAGGTTGATTGAAGGTTGGGCGCTGCGGCCGTGGAGTAACTGTAATCGGACTGCGGACTCTTATGTCTTATAGAAGACATATTTTTCACTCAACAAAATCAATGACTTATGCGAATATTTCTCAATGCAAAATTATTTTTCTCGTATTGAGAAAAAATATTGCGCCGCAGCAGCCGCCAATTTCGCAATACGCAATCAATCTTTCGGTTGTGAAAACGAGGCGTTGCTTCGTGCCGCATGCGCGATCCAGTCCCCGCTCTCGATCACGCCGCGGCCCGCGATGCGCGTCGGATGGATCTCGTAGACCAGGCAATCGAGCCACCGCCCGCCAACGTCGACGCGCACCTGCCGCTTGATGTACTCGCCCGAGTCGTCATCGGCCACCTCTTCGAGCTCATCGAGCGCAGACTCGACCGCCGGCTCGACGACGTAGACCTCGCCCTTCACGCGTCCCACTCCGCCGAGCACGACACCCGGATAGGAGCCCAGGTCGAACAGCGTGCCGGCAATGCTCGCGTCGCCCACCCACACCGGCGCGGGCCGATAGCGCGCGATGTCGTTGCGCCCGCCGCGGCGCAGCGTGCCGTAAACAAGAACGTGGGGCATGATCGAAACCGCCTTCTCCGCAACAACAGAACTTCAGTCTATTGAACTCCGCTGCTCCCGCATCAGGCCGCCTCGCGGCCTACGGCTGCCTGGCATTGAGCATGTCGCTCGTCGGCGGCTACGTCGCCCTCTCCAAGCCCCTTGTCGCCGCCTTTCCGGTTCTGCTGCTTGCATGGCTGCGCTTCGGAATCGCGGCGCTGGCCATGCCGCATTGGCTCAAGCGAACGCCCGACGAACCGCCGATGACATCCCGCACCCGCTGGCTGGTGTTCCTCGAGTCGTTCCTCGGCAATTTCATGTTCTCGATCTGCATGCTGTTCGGCGTGAGCCTCACGAGCGCGGTGTCCGCGGGCGTAATCATGGCGTCGATCCCCGCGTGCGTGGCCGTCGCGAGCTGGCTCTTCCTGCGCGAGCGCATCACTGTGCGCATCGGCCTGGCCATCGCATGCGCCGCGCTCGGCATCGGCCTGCTGGCGCTGTCGCCGGCACACGCACCGGCATCGCCCGCAGCTTCATCGGCTTCGATGCCATGGCTCGGCAACCTGCTCGTGCTCTGCGCGGTGCTCTGCGAGACGGCCTATGCGGTGATCGGCAAGTCGCTCACGGGACGACTCGGACCCAAGCGCATCGCCTCGCTCATCAACCTCTGGGGCTTCGTGCTCTCGCTGCCCTTCGGCATCTGGTTCGCGCTGCAGTTCGATTTCACCGCCGTGCGCTTCGGCACGTGGGCGCTGCTCGTGGTCTATGCGCTCGCCGCGAGCATCTGGACCGTGTGGCTCTGGATGACCGGACTTCGCCACGTACCAGCCGCACAAGCGGGTGTTTTCGCCGTGATGCTGCCCGTGAGCGCGGCCCTCGTGGGAGTGCTCGTGCTGGGCGAAAACCTCTCTTCACCACAGCTCGTTGCGTTCGTCATCGCCCTCGTAGGCGTGGTGCTTGCGACGTGGCCCGGGCGCCGAACGTGAAAAACAGGGCTTCTCCCCTCTGAAAAAACAACAACTCCCAATGAAAAAAGCGCTTTTTCCCTTGGAAACGCGTTTTTTCTCATTTAGCATCCGCATTGCCACTGGAGACGCAAGTTTTTCATTGGTGACTGTTCAACCAAAAAAGGAAATCAACCATGGCAACTGCAAAGAAGGCTCCGGCCAAGAAAGCCCCGGCGAAAAAGGCCGCTCCCGCAAAGAAGGCGGCGACTCCTGCAAAGAAGGCCGCACCGGCCAAGAAGGCGGCTCCTGCAAAGAAGGCCGCACCGGCGAAGAAGGCAGCTCCTGCAAAGAAGGCCCCCGCGAAGAAGGCCGCTCCCGCCAAGAAGCGCACGCCCAACGCCGCGTTCATGAAGGCACTGACCCCCAGCCCGGCACTGGCCGCCGTCGTCGGCTCCACGCCGCTGCCGCGCACCGCTGTCGTGAGCAAGCTGTGGGACTACATCAAGAAGAACAACCTTCAGGACAAGGCCAACAAGCGCAACATCAACGCCGACGCCAAGCTGAAGGAAATCTTCGGCAAGGCTCAAGTTTCGATGTTCGAACTGGCCGCGCTGATCGGCAAGCACGTCAAGTAAGTGCTCAGGGGCCTCGAGCTCCTGAATCAAAAAGCCCGCTTCATGCGGGCTTTTTTTTCGTCTGCGGCAAGGCCACGCCCTCCTCGAAGAAGCGCGTCGGCGTGCGGCCGAAGTGCTTGCGGAAGGCCTCTATGAAGGCGCTCACCGAGCTGTAGCCCACCGTCAACGCCACCGCCGTGACGGGCTCCTTCAGGCTCAGCAGTTCGACGGCCTTCAGCAAGCGCGCCTGCTGGCGCCACTGCGCGAAGCTCAGGCCCGTCTCCGCAGCAAAACGGCGAGTGAGCGTCCTGCGCGCCATGCCGATGCGATCGGCCCATTCGTCGATACCGTCAGGCAACGCCGGATCGTTGGCCAGCGCGGTCGCCATCGAAGCGAGTCGCTTGTCCTGCGGCATCGGCAGGTGCAGCGATTCCTTTCCGCTCGCCGCAAGCTCATCGATCAGCACGGCCACCAGACGCGCTCTTCGTGGCTCCAGCAGGGGCTCCGACGCATCCAGCAACATCAGCCGATCTATCAGCGCCTGCATCAGCGGCGTGACGGCAAACACATGAGGCCCGTCCGGCAACGCCCCAGCAACCGTCGGATCGATGTGCAGGCTCCAGCCCGCAGTGGCACCGAAGCTCTGCGCCGCATGGGCGCAGCGAGGCGCTATCCAGCCGATCCATCCCGGCGGCTGCACCCATCGGCCCGAAGGCGTCTCGATGACCTGCAGGCCCTCGCGCAACGCGAAAAGCTGGCCGGTGTCGTGCGAGTGATAGCCCGTGACGCGCGGCGCCTCGTAGGCCGTGATCCAGAGCCTTGCGGTAGCTTCGTCAGCCATGGATGGCCCACCGGAGATATCGATTGGCCCCGCGCCGCAAGCCCGGATGCGCCCCGCTGCCTAGCATCGAATCCATCTCCACTCCCATCAAGGAACAGCATCCATGAAAGCCCAGGACGTACTCCCCGACGGCGACGACTTCACCGTCATCAACGGCCGCACACTGCGCAAGGGATCGGTCGGCGCCTTCCTCGCAAACGTGCGCATCCTCGAGGATGCAGGCGCATCGGCCGCGGACAGGCAAGCCGCCGGACAGGACCTGATCACGCTGATCCCGACCCTCGACGCGCTCGGCCTGTTCGACGTGTTCGAACTGCGCTCGCCATCCCTGCGCGAGGAAGTCGACCGTCATCGCGCCGCGCTCAGCTCTTCGCCTGCTTCGCCGAGCGCGTGATCGACGACAGCGTGCCACGCGTGGTGATGACTTCGGGGTCGAGCGGGATCTCGATCAGCGTGCCGGTGTCGGCTTCCAGCGCGCGCAGCAGCGCCGCTTCGAACTGCGCCGTTTCCGTCACCCGCTCGGCTGCATAGCCGTAGGCGCGCGCGAGCCCGCAGAAGTCGGGGTTGCGCAGCGCCGTGCCACTGGTGCGCTCGGGATACTCCCGCTCCTGGTGCATGCGGATCGTGCCGAACATGCCGTTGTTGAGCAGCACGATGATGCTCTTGCCGCCATGCTGCGAAGCCGTCGCCAGCTCCTGCCCCGTCATCAGGAAATCGCCGTCGCCCGCAATCGTGAAGGCCACGCGCCCCGTCGCAAGGTTGGCAGCGATGCCCGCCGGCACGCCGTAGCCCATCGCCCCGCTCGTCGGCGCCAGCTGTGTCTTCGCGCCCTTGGCGAGGCCGTGGTAGCGGAAGTAGCGATGCACCCAGCTCGCGAAGTTGCCCGCGCCGTTGGTGATGGCCGCATCCGCTGGCAAGTGCTTCTGCAGCAGCGCGACGACCGCCGCCATGTCTACCGCCCCGCGCGGCGTCTCGGCAGGCATGCCGGCCAGCGCCTGCGGCACGAGGTTGGCCTCGTAGTCGGCACGGGCCTGCAGCGTCCACTCTTCCCACGGCAGCGTCGGCGGTGCGCTCAGCACCTCAAGGCTGCGCGCGGCGGCGCTCATGCCGGCGTTGATCGCCAGGTCGGCCTGATAGACGCGGTTGAGCTCCTCGGCGCTCGCATGGATGTGCACCAGCGTCTGCTTCGCCTTTGGTGCCTCCAGCAGCGTGTAGCCGCTGGTCGTCATCTCGCCAAGGCGCGGGCCGATGGCAAGGATCAGGTCGGCATCCTTCACGCGCTGCGCGAGCTTCGGGTTGATCGCGATGCCGACGTCGCCCGCGTACTGCGGATGGTGGTTGTCGAAGGTGTCCTGGAAGCGGAAGGCGTTCGCCACCGGCAGCCGCCAGTTCTCGGCGAAGCGCTGCAGCGCCTGCGCGGCCTGCGTCGTCCAGCCGCCGCCGCCGGCAATCACCAGCGGGCGCTGCGACTTCAGCAGCAGCTCGCGCAAGGTGCGCAGCGCGCCCGGATCGCTCCAGGGCTCCACCGCCTCCACGCGCGCCAGCGGCCGTGCGGCGGTCTCGCTGCGCAGCATGTCTTCGGGCAGCACCAGAACCACAGGCCCCGGCCGGCCGTTCATCGCGGTGGCGAAGGCGCGCGCGATGTACTCGGGAATGCGGTTCGCGTCGTCGATGCGCTCCACGCGCTTGGCGAAGCCCTTGGTGCTCGGGCCGAAGAAGCTGGCGTAGTCGACCTCCTGGAAAGCTTCGCGGTCGCGGAAGTCGCTGCCGACGTCGCCCACGAAAAGCACCATCGGCGTCGAATCCTGAAAGGCGTTGTGCACGCCGATCGACGCATTGGTCGCACCCGGCCCGCGGGTAACGAAGCACACGCCCGGTCGCCCGGTGAGCTTGCCGTGCGCCTCGGCCATGAAGGCCGCGCCGCCCTCCTGCCGGTTGACGACGAAGCGCGTGCGGTCGCGGTAGGCATGGAAGCCGTCGAGCACCGCAAGAAAGCTCTCGCCAGGCACGCCGAACGCGATCTCCATGCCCTGTTCGACCAGGCATTCCACGATCAGGTGGCCGGCGGGTTGTGATGTACTCATGGGAAGTAGAACCTCAGCTGCAAATGTCTTCGGCAATTATGTGCGCCCGCTCCAGACGCCTTGCGTTAATTCCCCAATTGGTTAAATTCGCGCCATGAAGGCCTCCAAGGACTCCGCGCCCGACATCAGCATCGAGGCAATCGAACCCCGCTCGCGCGACGCCGACCGGTCGCAGCTCGCCATCCTCGCCTCGGCGCGCGACGAGTTCTCCGCGCGCGGGCTCGCCGGCGCGCGCATGGACAGCATCGCCGAGCGCGCGGGCCTCAACAAGCGCCTCATCTACTACTACTTCGGCAGCAAGGACGACCTGTTCCTCGCGGTGCTGGAGCGCGTGTACGCCGACATCCGCGAAGCCGAGCAGCGCCTGCACCTCGAAGAGATCGACCCCGTGGAGGCCATCCGCCAGCTGGTGTCGTTCACCTGGAACTACTACCTCGAGCACCCCGAGTTCATCACGCTGCTCAACAGCGAGAACCTGCACTGCGCGGCACACCTGAAGCGCTCCGAGCGCATCCAGGAAATGAACTCGCCGCTGGTGCAACTGCTCGACACCGTGCTGGAGCGCGGCCGTCGCGACGACCTGTTCCGCGCGGGCGTGGACCCGGTGCAGCTCTACATCTCCATCGCCTCGCTCTGCTACTTCTACCTCTCGAACAACCACACGCTCTCGGCCATCTTCGGCCGCGACCTGCGTGCGCCCAAGGCGATGGCGCAACGCCTCTCTCACATGACCGACCTGGTCCTCGGATACGTCCTGAAATAGGCTCGCCCCCAGGCTGCGCGCACTTCGTGTCGCTACGCCACCCCCCTTCCGGGGGCAACACCAGCGGCCCGGCAAAGCCGGTTCCGCGGTGTTTCTGGCCTTGGCTGCGCCAGCTTCATGCGCCGCGCGCGGCGCAAATCCCCTCTACGAACGACTGAACCGCCCCTCCGGGTATTCACTAGGCAGCTCCGGTTGACGCTGCCGCGCGGGCGTTCCTACAATCGATAATTCACTCAATGGTGAATTGATCGATTCAAGAAGCGGCCCGACCGCGCGGAGACATTCATGAAGCTCTTTGCCAGCACTGCACGCACCACCGTCCTTGCCTCGCTGACCTGCATCGCAGCCCTGCTGCCCGCACTGGCGGCCGCGCAGAACGGCTACCCCAGCAAGCCGATCCGCGTGATCGTTCCCTTCGCGGCCGGCAGCACCACCGACATCATTGCCCGCGCCATCACCGACAAGATGAGCGCCAGCATGGGCCAGGCGCTGGTGATCGACAACCGCGGCGGCGCCAGCGGCACCATCGGCCAGCAAGCGGTGGCCACGGCCGCGCCCGACGGCTACACGGTGATGATCCATTCGTCGTCGCATACGGTGAGCCCCTCCACCTTCGCCAAGCTGCCGTTCGACACGGTGCACGACTTCGCGGGCGTCACGCCGATCTCTTCGCTGCCCAACGCGCTGGTGATCTCGCCGAGCAAGAACATCAAGACGCTGCCGCAGCTGCTGGCCGCCGCGCGCGCCAAGCCCGGCAGCATGAACTTCGCCTCGGCCGGCCAGGGCAGCGCCACGCACCTGAACGCCGAGAAATTCAAGATGGCCGCCAAGATCGATGCCACCAACATCCCCTTCAAGGGATCGGGCGAGGCCGTCACCGAAGTGCTCTCGGGCCGCGTCGACTACTACTTCTCGCCCATCGCGCCGGTCATCGGCCAGATCAAGGAAGGCCATCTGCTGGCGCTGGCAGTGGGCTCGCCCAAGCGCGCCGCCGCCCTGCCCGACGTGCCCACAACCAGCGAAGCCGGCGTGCCCGGCTCGGAGTTCAATTTCTGGATCGGAATGATGGCGCCCGCCAAGACGCCGCGCGACGTCGTCGAGCGCCTGAACGCCGAAGTGGCGAAGGCGCTGGCCTCGCCCGAGGTGAAGGAGCGCTTCGCCAAGCTCGGCGCCGACGCCTGGACGCTCAAGCCCGAGCAGTTCGACGCCTACATCAAGGAAGAGATCGCGAGCAATGCGCAGCTCGTGAAGGCTGCCGGCCTCTCGGTCCAGCAGTAAGAACAGCAAGCACCGCAAGCCAGCCCTCCCGAAAGTCCCGGCCCTCGCCATGTTCCGCAAGCTCCTGCTCTCCCCGGCCCTGCGCCCCTTCATCCTGATCCTGTTGCTGCTGGTGCTGTGGGACCTGGCGATCCGCCTGTTCAAGATTCCGGCCTACCTGATTCCCCCGCCGTGGGAAGTGGTGAAGCAGCTCGTTGCCGAATGGCCGCGCCTGCTCGCCGAAAGCTGGAAGACCACGCTCGCCACGCTGGGCGGTTTCGGACTGACGATCGTGATCGGCATTCCGATCGCGATGGTCATCGCCTACTCGCGCGTCGTCGAGTCGTACGTCTACCCGCTGCTGGTGTTCTCGCAGAGCATTCCCAAGGTGGCGATCGCGCCGCTGTTCGTGGTGTGGTTCGGCTTCGGCATCTTCCCGAAGGTGATCAGCGCTTTCCTGCTGGGCTTCTTCCCGGTGGTGGTGTCCACGGTGATGGGCTTCAAGTCGGTCGAGCCCGACATGCTCGATCTCTCTCGCTCGATGGGCGCGAGCCGCCTGCAGACCTTCTTCAAGATCAGCCTGCCGCAGGCCCTGCCCCAGATCTTCAGCGGCCTGAAGGTGTCGGTGACGCTGGCCGTGGTGGGCGCGGTGGTCGGCGAGTTCGTCGGTTCCAACTCGGGCATCGGCTACGTGCTGCAGGTGGCCAATGGCAACTTCGACCTGCCGCTGATGTTCGCGGCGCTGGTGGTGCTTTCGAGCATCGGCGTGATCCTTTTCGTCGCGGTCGATCTGGTCGAGCGCGTGATGATCCCGTGGCACGCCTCGCAGCGCCACGTGCACTGAGTTCCTTCGCAAAAGCCAACAACTCCCGGAGACAACACCATGAAGAAACTGCTTCCCTCGCTGCTCGCAGCGGCCGCGCTCGCCACCTTCGCCATCGCCCCGGCACATGCCCAGGGTGACAAGCCCAAGGACAAGGTCACGCTGATGCTCAACTGGTACCTGTACAGCGAGCACGCGCCCTTCTTCCTCGGCAAGGAAAAGGGCTTCTATGCCGACGAAGGCATCGACCTCGACATCCAGGAAGGCCGCGGCTCCGCCGTCACCGCGCAGGCGGTGGCCGCCAAGTCGGCGACCTTCGGCTACATCGACGTCACGACCATGATCAAGGCTGCCGCCAAGGGCGCGCCGCTGAAGTCGACGGGCGTGCTGTTCCAGGTGAGCCCGATGTCGGTGATGGGCTTCTCCGAGAAGAACATCAAGACGCCAAAGGACATCATCGGCAAGACGGTGGCCGTCACGCCGGGCGACTCGATGTCGCAGATGTGGCCGCTCTTCCTGAAGGTCAACAACATCACGGCCGACCAGGTGAAGATCGTCTCGGGCGACGGCCAGACCAAGCTCAATGCAGTGACCAACGGCCAGGCCGACCTGCTGCTGGGCTACGTGATGGACCAGGCCATCAAGCTGCAGGACGCCACGGGCAAGCCGGTGACGCCGATCCGCTTCGCCGACTCGGGCGTGAACCAGATCAGCTCCGGGATCATCACCAACAAGAACCTGCTGACCGAGAACCCCGACCTGGTGAAGCGCTTCATGCGCGCCTCCACAAAGGCGGCAGAAGCCGCCGAGAAGAGCCCCGAGGCCGCGGTCGACGCGATGCTCAAGGCCAACCCCAAAGCCGGCGTGCGCGACACGCTGATCGTTGGCATGAAGCAGAGCGTGGCGCTCTATCACACGAAGGAAACGGCCAACCAGCGCCCCTTCCGCGTGACGACGAAGAACGTGAGCGATTCGCTCGACCTGCTGGTGCAGTACGGCGGCATGGACGCCTCCACGCGCGGCAAGCCCGAGGACTACGTCACCCTCGACTTCCTGCCGTAAACAGACTCGCCCCCAGGCTCCGCGCACTTCGTGTCGCTTCTCCCACCCCCTACCGGGGGCAACACCTGCGGCCCGGCAAAGCCGGTTCCGCGGTGTTCCCCGAAAAAACACAAGCGCTCCGTCTCCTCATTCGCTTCGTCCTCTAACTACGCTCCATGTCTCCAGTGAACCTGATCGAAGCGCGCGGCGTCTCGAAGATCTACCAAAGCAAGGACGGCCCCGTCGAGTCGCTCAAGCCGCTCGACTTTGCCATCAAGGAAGGCGAGTTCGTCTCCGTCGTCGGCCCTTCGGGCTGCGGCAAGAGCACGCTGCTGAAGATGGTGGCCGGCCTGCTGCCCATCAGCGGCGGCAGCCTCACGCTGGCAGGCCACCCGATCAAGGGACCGCAGAAGGACGTGGGCATCGTGTTCCAGAGCGCGGTGCTGCTGCCCTGGCGCAGCGTGGAAGACAACATCCTGCTGCAGGCCGAGATGCGCCACCTGCCTTCGGAGGCGTCGCGTGCCCGCGCCCGCGAGCTGATGGAAATGGCGGGCCTGAAGGGCTTCGAGAAGAAGTACCCCTGGCAGCTCTCGGGCGGCATGCAGCAGCGTGCGTCGATCTGCCGCGCCCTGCTGCACGACCCGTCTGTGCTGCTGATGGACGAACCCTTCGGCGCGCTCGACGCGATGACGCGCGAGAAGATGAACCTGGAGCTGCAACGCATCTGGATGGCGTCGAAGAAGACGGTGATGCTCATCACCCACAGCATTCCCGAAGCCATCTTCCTGTCGGACCGCGTGATGGTGATGAGCGAGCGCCCCGGCTCCATCGCCGCGGTGTACGACATCGACCTGCCGCGCGCCCGCACGCTCGACATGATGGCCTCGCCCGAGTTCGGCGCGTACACGAAGCTGGTGCGCGCGCATTTCTTCTCTCAGGGCATCCTGGACCACTGAAACGGCACCCCATGGACGCGATCCGTTTCCACGTCGAGGAGATCCGCTTCGCCGAGCGCAACGTGGCGCTGCGGCTGCCCTTCCGCTTCGGCGCCGCCACCGTCACGGCCTGTCCGCAGGTCTATGTGCGAGCGCGCATCCGCTTCGCCGATGGCCGCACGGCCGAGGGCTGCGCGGCGGAGATGATGATTCCGAAGTGGTTCGACAAGAACCCCGCGCTCACCAACGAGCAGAACTTCGAGCAGCTGCGATTCGCCCTGCGCGATGCGCGCGAGGCCTACACCGCCGAGCCCGATGCGCAGACCGCGTGGACGCATTTCGCCTCGAACTACGCAGCGCTCCAGTCGCGTGCCAGGGCCAAGGGCCTGCAGCCGCTGGTGGCCAGCTACGGCCCCGCGCTGATCGACCGCGCCCTGCTCGACGCGCTGTGCCTGCATAGCGGCACGAGCTTCGCTGCGGCGATGAGCGGCAACCTCAGCGGCATCGACATCGCCGGCAGCGGCCTGGCTGACGACCTCGCTGGCTTCGACATGGCCGGCTTCCTGGCGAAGCAATCGCCGCGAACCCGCATCGCGGCACGACACACCGTCGGGCTGGCCGATGCCATCGACGACAGTGACGCTTCGCCCGATGCGCCAGCCGGCGGCCTGCCGACCACGCTGCAGGCCGCCGTGCAGCGCTACGGCCACACGCATTTCAAGCTCAAGCTGTGCGGCAACACCGCGCAGGACATCGACCGGCTCCAGCGCATCACCCGCGTGATCGACGGCCAGGCCCAGCTCGTGACGCTCGACGGCAACGAGCAGTACGCGGACGCCGATGCATTCGCCACTTTCCTCGACCGCATGCTCTCCACGCCCGTGCTGTGGAAGCTCGCGCAGAAGACCGTCTTCGTCGAGCAGCCGATCCGCCGCGACGCGGCGCTGCAGCGCGACGTGTCCGCACTGGGCAAGCGCATTCCGCTGCTCATCGACGAATCGGACGCCACGCTCGATGCCTTCGTGCAGGCCCGCGCGCTGGGCTACACCGGCGTGTCGAGCAAGAGCTGCAAGGGTTTCTACAAGTCGGTCATCAATGCCGCGCGCTGCGCGCAATGGAACGCCGCGACGGAGAAGCCGCGCTACTTCCTCTCCGGCGAAGACCTGACCATGCAGGCCGGCATCGGCGTGCAGCAGGATCTGGCGCTCGTCGCCTGGCTGGGCCTCTCGCACGTGGAACGCAACGGCCACCACTACGTCAACGGCCTTGCCGCGGCACCCGAAGCCGAGCAGCAAGGGCTGATGAAGCTGCATCCCGGCCTCTACCAAACCAGCGACGGCGCCGTGCGCCTCGCCATCCGCGCAGGGCAGCTCGACCTGTCCTCGCTCGCCGCCGCGCCCGGCTTCGCCACCGGCAAGCCAGGCGCAGGCATCTCGTGGGACGCGATGCGTTCCGTCTACTGAAGCGCGCGTCCAGCCCGCACCAATCTCTCGCACCCAAGGAAGAAAACGATGGCCACCCAACGTCTAGGAATCATCATGCACGGCGTCACCGGGCGCATGGGCATGAACCAGCACCTGATCCGCTCGATCTGCGCAATCCGCGCCCAGGGCGGCGTCGCGCTGTCGAACGGCGACAAGGTCATGCCCGACCCGATCCTCATCGGCCGCAACGCCGAGAAGATGGAAGCGCTCGCCAAGGCCCACAACATTCCGCGCTGGGGCACCGACCTCGACAAGGCGCTGGAGAACAAGGACGACACCATCTTCTTCGACGCCGGCACCACGCAGATGCGCCCCGCACTGCTGGCCAAGGCCATCCGCGCCGGCAAGCACGTCTACTGCGAGAAGCCCATCGCCACCAACCTCAACGAGGCCGTCGAGATTGCCCGCCTGGCCGAGGAAGCCTCGAAGACCAAGGGCCTGAAGCACGGCGCCGTGCAGGACAAGCTCTTCCTGCCCGGCCTGCGCAAGCTCGACATGCTGCGCCGCGCCGGCTTCTTCGGCCGCATGCTCAGCGTGCGCCTGGAGTTCGGCTACTGGGTGTTCGAGGGCGACCTGCAGCCCATCCAGCGCCCGAGCTGGAACTACCGCAAGGAAGACGGCGGCGGGATGATCCTGGACATGATGTGCCACTGGCGCTACGTGCTCGACAACCTGTTCGGCGAAGTGAAGTCGGTGAGCTGCCTGGGCACCACCCACATCCCGAAGCGCTGGGACGAAGCCGGCAAGCCCTACGAGGCCACCGCCGACGACGCGGCCTACGCCACCTGCGAGCTCACCGGCCACAACGGCGAGCCCGTCATCGCGCAGATCAACATGAGCTGGGTCACGCGCGTGCGCCGCGACGACCTGGTGACCTTCCACGTCGACGGCACCGACGGCTCCGCCGTGGCGGGCCTCTCGAGCTGCCGCGCCCAGTCGCGCGTGGCCACGCCGCGCCCGGTGTGGAACCCCGACGAGAAGCAGACCATGAACTTCTTCGACCAGTGGCAGGAGATTCCGGACTCGCAGGTCTACGACAACGGCTTCAAGATCCAGTGGGAGCACTTCATCCGCCACGTGGTGGAAGACGCGCCCTACAAGTGGACGCTGCCCGAAGGCGCCAAGGGCGTGCAACTGGTCGAGGCCGCGCTCGAATCGTGGAAAGACCGCCGCTGGGTCGACGTGCCGGTGCTGAAGGTCTGAGGCAGCCATGGCGCTTTCTCTTGCCCTCCCCACCGCCGGCGGCGCGCTGGCGCCCTACGCGCTGCGCGGCACCGCGCCGGCCAGGCCCGACGCGGGCGTGAAGTTCAACCGCATCGCCTACTCGGCCGCGCACGTGGTGGCCGACCCGCTTGCGGCCATCGACCCTTGGCTGCAATGCGCGGTCGACTGGGACACCACCATCGCCTACCGCCGCCACCTGTTCTCGCTGGGCCTGGGCGTGGCCGAGGCCATGGACACCGCGCAGCGCGGCATGGGCCTGGACTGGCCGACCTCGCTGGAGCTGATCCGCCGCTCGCTCGACGCCGCAAAGGACGTGCCCGGCGCGCTGGTCGCCTCGGGTTGCGGCACCGACCACCTGGACATCGACAGCGTGAAGAGCGTCGACGACGTGATCCGCGGCTACGAGGAGCAGATGGCCGCCATCGAGGCGCTGGGCGGCAAGCTGATCGTGATGGCCAGCCGCGCGCTGGCCCGCGTGGCGAAGAGCCCGGCCGACTACGAGCGCGTGTACGACCGCATCCTGAGCCAGGCGAAGCAGCCGGTGGTGCTGCACTGGCTCGGCGACATGTTCGACCCGGCGCTGGCGGGCTACTGGGGCACGAAGAATGTCGACGCAGCCATGGACACGGCGCTGGGCATCATCGCCGCGCATCCGGACAAGGTCGACGGCATCAAGATCTCGCTGCTCGACAAGGACAAGGAGATCGCGATGCGCCGGCGCCTGCCGCCTGGCGTGCGCATGTACACGGGCGATGACTTCAACTACGCGGAGCTGATCGCCGGCGACGGCTTCGGCAACGAACCCACGCACGGCAAGAGCGATGCGCTGCTGGGAATCTTCGACGCCATCGCGCCGGCGGCCAGCGCAGCCCTGAGCGCACTGGCGCAGGGTAACGAAAAGAAGTTCCACGACATCCTCGGCCCCACGGTGCCGCTGTCGCGCCACATCTTTGCCGCGCCCACGCGCTTCTACAAGACCGGCGTGGTGTTCATGGCCTGGCTCAACGGCCACCAGAAGCACTTCACGATGGTCGGCGGCCAGCAGAGCACGCGCTCGCTGCAGCACTTCGCGGAGCTGTTCCGGCTGGCCGATGCCGCCAACCTGCTGGAGCAGCCCGAGCCGGCGGTGCGACGCATGAAGACCCTGCTGGCCCTGCACGGCGTGGAAGGCTGAAGACCAGCATGCGCGATTTCTCGCAGAACCACGACTGGCTGTCGATCAACACCGCGACGGTGCGCAAGCAGTCGGGCGCCGAGGTGCCGCTGGACCGCATCATCGACCAGTGCGCCGAACGCGGCATCCGTGCGATCAGCCCATGGCGCGACCAGGTGGCGGCCGTCGGCCTCGACAAGATTGCTAAGCAGCTGAAGGCGCACGGCATCGGCCTCTCAGGCTATTGCCGCGGCGGCTTCTTCCCCGCGCCCGATGCGGCCGGCCTGAAGGCCGCGCTCGACGACAACCGCCGCGCCATCGACGAGGCGAAGACGCTGGACGCGCCCTGCCTCGTACTGGTCGTCGGCGCCCTGCCCGGCGCGCTCGAAGGCAAGGTCGCCTACAAGGACATCGGCCGCGCACGCAGCGAGGTACGCGACGGCATCGCCGCATCGCTCGAATACGCCCGCGAAGTCGGCATGCCGCTGGCCATCGAGCCCCTGCACCCGATGCAGGCGGCGGACCGTGCCTGCATCAACACGCTCGAACATGCGCTCGACCTGTGCGACGAACTCGACGCGGGCAGGAGCGGCATGCTCGGTGTGGCCCTGGACATCTACCACGTGTGGTGGGACCCGAAGCTGCAGCAGCAGATCGCCCGCGCCGGCCGCGAGCGCCTGCTGGCGTACCACGTCTGCGACTGGCTCACGCCTACGCGTGATCTGCTGAGTGACCGCGGGATGATGGGGGATGGCGTGGTCGAGTTGAAGAAGATCCGCGGGTGGGTCGAGGACGCGGGCTTCGCTGGTTTCAGCGAAGTGGAGATCTTTTCGAATCTCGACTGGTGGCAGCGGCCTGGAAGCGAAACTCTGGACGTCTGCATCGAGCGGCACAAGCAGGCGGTCTAGCGCTGCTCGTTGTTCAGGGCGTGTGCATAGGCCAGCGGGCATTCCCCTTGCGCGAATGTCCCCCGGCCTGCTGGCGCCCTACTTATTTCGCTGCCGGGAGCACCCGGTAGCCTAGGCCCAATGAACGCAGCTGTGACGCTGGTAATTTGGCCGCTGCTGCGGATAGCCATCAGCTTTCACGAGCATGTTTGACCTACGCAAGGGGCACAATCGACCAGAAGCGGCTGCCTGCTAGATCTGGCTCATTCACCACAATCGACGGCTGCGAGCGGTGTTGTAGCGTCAGACCCCAATGCCGGGCGGCCAGTCTAGGTAGTAGTTACAGCTCTTGGGGAGCGGGTGTCCATCCATGATGTACGCTGCCCACGCGAACAAATTCAACATATGCCTAGCGCCGGTAGGTGTCAGGCCGCAGGACTCGGCGACCTCTGGCAATCGTGCACGACAGATATCAAGGTGGCGTCGTACACCCTCCGTCCCACCGAGGTAGGCATTGAACTCATCAAGATCGATGCCTAAACCGGAGACTCCGTAGGTGCCTGCCACGCCCGGTGCATCTGTATAGACGGCCATGACATCGTGGCCTTCAAGAGTCGCCACGGTTGTCAGCACTATGCAAAAGGCATCCTTCATCCCATTGCTGATCCAAAGGTCCATTTTGTTGTTGATCCAGATGGGGGCGCCCATGGGCTTGTCTATGAATAGCCTTGAGAGGCGGTGAGGTTGTCAGTTCTCAGCGATGCTGGGTGTTCTTGGCTGTCGCTACCTAAGTTGAATTCAACGGCAGCTTTGAAGAAGATGCTACTTCCGCTTCGAGCCCGAAGCAGAAGTAGCTCGCGCTCAATAGCAGTCACTTGCCACGCTCGGTCTGGTCCGTTGAAATCCCGAATGAGCATATGCTAGGTCGTCCTCCAAACCAGCAGCGTAGCGGTTCGCCGTCACCAAGCAGGTTGGGCATGCGCGTTGGAGGTCGGATAACATTGCTGCGCCTCGTGGACGGGTGGAGCGCAGAATTTGATCAGAACTGCAGGTAACTTTCACACCGTCAGACTTCCTGCTAACAATAATGTCTCAACTAAAAAAATGAAGATGGGAAAAATGCTCAAGCGACCCGACTCGCGCACCCTCTTGGGTCGCCTTGCAGTGGTCGTAGCCTTGCCTCTGATGCTTGGTGCTTGTGGAGCCTACGGACCGGCGTTCACCGAACCTTCGGCTCCGAATCCAAACCAGGGCGCGATCTATGTTTATCGGATGACCGCGTTTGCGGCTGGCGCATCAAGGCAGCCGGTGCTTGTCGATGGCGTCCAGGTTGCGGTGCTGAAGAACGGCGGGTACCTCAGGCGCGACCTTGCACCTGGTGATCACACGCTGGAGGTTAAAGGCTTCGGGCCAGCAGCAATTAACTTCAGTGTTGAACCTGGGAAGACACTTTTCTACAGATACACCATCGAACATAAAAGTGCTGAGCATATATACGGGTCACTCGCCTTCAACCACAAATTTGCTAGTTCTCTTGACAGCATTCCTCCAAATATCGCCCTCATAGAGCTGAAACAAACCCAAGGGCTGGATTGAACGCAGTCACTGGTATCTATTTCCGAATTGAACCCCTTCGGAATCAAGCATGCACTTGAAGACACTCGCTACCGTTGTTCCGTTGGCCGCCCTGGTATCAGGTTGTGCTACGGCAGTGCCCCCAAAGTTGATTGGCAAAGGTCGTGTTCTTGAGGTTGTCGCCTTGAATGAGGCAACACTCCAACGTCATCGAGTCGATGTGGCGGTCGCATTCGTGATCCCACTACCATCGTCTACACCGATAGCTACACCTTGGCGCTTGTACACGGTGCGACTGCTTGACGGCACCGAGGTAAAGAAGGTGGCTGAGGGGCAACTGCTTATCGGAACATGCGTGACGCTTCGCGAGCAAGCCGTGCCCACCCGTGATGTGACCACGGCCGACCACGAGATCGCAACGATTTCCCCCAGCGAAGGCTGCGAATAGGCTTGGGCAGGTCACTCCCCAATTGTGAATGACAGGTTCTGGCCGACTGCGGGCTCAACCCATACGTGCGCCGGCTTCAGCACTTGGGTAGACGACCGCGAAATCGGCAGGGCGCTCCGTCTCATCAAGCAGTGAAGTTCCCACTCTGGCTGAATCGGCCAACCGGTTCTCATAGATCATTTCATTCTCTAGGAGCTCGATCACGAAGGGGAGTGCGGCATCCAGGTTATCTGTGGACAGGTAGATGAGCATTGCATCAGTACCCTCTTCATAGTCGTAGCCGCTGTCGGTCAGAATTCCGCTCGAAATCTCGGTCAAGCGATCAGGTACGACGTATCGAAGATCGGTATCTGGGTTCTCCATGCGGCCTGGATCAAGACGAATCAGGACTGACGGCATATTCCATCCTTTAGTGTTTTGGGATGACCGGCTTGTAGCAAATCCGCCCCGCATGCGTACTTCCGCTCTTGGCCGAACCTTGCCCGACAGCGCGACTGATGGGGTTGTGGCCGCGAACTGAATGCGCCTCAGCAAACATTGATCTCAACCGTATGAGATTCGGCTGAAGGCCCGGCGATAAGAAACTCCTGCCAACGCTGCAGCGCCAAGGCGAACGCCTCAGTCGGCAAGAAAACTCTGTTGACGAGATCGTGATGATCAGACGCGATAGTCTGGTGGCCAAGAATCTCTACTCCAAAGTACTCGCGGGCCCAATACAAGGGGCCAGATGCCCCGGCCAGTGCCTCGTTAGCGAGTCGCTTTCCTTCTTCGATCCATTGGATCGCTATCTCGACCCCTAAGCCTCCGTCGTCGTCGAGTACGCGAGCGACCAAATCTTCTTTCTCGGAGTTTGCTAGATCCGTCATGCAAACTGGACAGCGTCCGCCCCCAGGGGCATCGATCCACAAGAAGGTTAGCTTCATGCGTGTAAGTTTAGAGTCGTCTCGTGGCCGATCCTTTTGATGTGCTGAACGACCGGTGTTAGCTGAATTTTCGTCAGTGCGACGAGTGACCGGTCCTGGCCGACTGTAGCCGCTTGTGCCGTCCTCGTGGATCGGCCCACGGGCAGACGTGACTAGGGTGTTATTTCTTGGTCAGCGGCCCCACGGGGCCAACGTCCATGCCGTCGTAGGAGGCGATGTCCAGCCGGTCCGCGAGTGCGTAGAGTTCCTGATTCCGAGAGTCCAGCGATTCCGGCGAGTGGACCTCGATTCGCTCAACGTGTAGTCGGTAACGTCCAGCACCCGCAGGCTCGATACCGACCACGCGATAGCCTTTACTTGCGAGCTCGGAGGCGGCCAGTTCAAGCTTTACCCGAGAACTATCGAGGAAGAAGTAACCCACAAAGCAGTGGGCCATCGACATTCCAGGGCGCCTTGGCACGCATCTGCGAGAACATTGCATCAAGTTGGCTACGCGGAATTCGCCGTTGTGCTTCGGCCATTGCAAATTCTGATCCTGTTAGAGCGGCAGCAGCTAGAAGGACAGTGCACGCGATAGAAAAGCGTCGATTCGTGGTGCGCATAATTGATTCCGATGGTCGCTTTTGGCCGTCAGCGGCCAACTTGGCTACCGAGCCGAGCGAGCAAGGTTGCCGCCGCGAAATACAGGATAGCGATAGCTACCACTGCCCATGTTCCCCACAACCACCGCTCGCGCAACAGCAGAGCCTTCCCGGCATAGTCGGCGTAGGGAATGACATCGCCAGTCTGGCTCGACACGGCGAATATCTCACCGCGGTAAAGCATGATGCGCAGCTCTGGGCCAGCCTGCTCCACCGCTTGAGCCTGGCTCCTTGAAATGTCCAGTACGCCAGCGAATGGTACGTACAACACCGGCTGCAATTTTCTGAGCATCTCGTTGCGTTCGATGTCGTTCGCTACACCGATTCCGATGCCTGCCTTAAATCGAGTGCTGCCGTGCTGTATCCCACTGCGACTCACAACGGTTTCGAGGTCACCGACGTAGCGCAAGGAAACGTTACGCGGAGATAGTGCTTGCAGCGGCACGACTTCGAGCTCGGAGCGATACTTTGCTGCCATTCCCGCGACCGCAAGCAAGGCTAAGAAAAGATGAGCTCGGTATTGCACTAGCCATCGCGCGAGGGAGTTCTTAAGCATAGGACTTGGATTTTGGCTGGACCAATGGTCAGTGCGCACGCGCTTCGGACGCCGCATTCGGCTGTCCGGTCTTGGCCGCATTCTGCCGTAGGCGCGCCGCCGTCAGTGGGCCTACAACAGACAGTCCCCCTCTTAAGCGGGCTTACTGCTGACGGTCTTCTCACCTATATCGGCAAGGATGTCCTTCGCCAACTCCGCTATTTCCTGATTGGGGTCGGTGGCGTACCCGAACAGTCGCGGGCGCTGCGCGATGACCATGCGCCGCAGTTCTTGAAAAGTTGCCGTCTCATCTGGTCGGTCGAAGTGAACGCAGCGCCAGATAAGCTCAAGGAGTTCAGTCGTCAGTTGTTCACCGGCTTGAGGCAAGACGTCGAGAACAAACGGGAGCGCGAGAACCGCTACTGGCGGAGGGCCGATACCACCCGAAACCAAATCGCACCAGAGTTCGCGGCTTGCAGCGAGTGCAGCGGCCGAGTCGGTACTTGCGAGGCGTTCCAGCACTTCCCCCATCTTGTCCGCTGGGCCGAGGCAGGTCCGGAAATTGCGCCAAGGAATCGCATCCAGTCGCGCCCGAAGCGGGGATTGTGTCAGTTGGGACATGGTGGTTCAATCTCCACGCCTCTCTGACAGGCAAGCCAGAGATAGGGATAGCTTCAAAGTAACTGGCAAGAGGCAAATGACTGGTTGTGGCCGCAATCTGCCGTCATGCAGGTATACGCCGTACTTCGCTAAATCGCATTCGCCGAAGGTCGCCCTGTGACTCAAGTCGGCCCAATTCGACAAGCAGGCCGACCCGCTTTGCGAAGAAAACGTCAGGAACCTCACTTAGGCGGTCTGGCATCGACAGCATCGCCATCCCAACCACGCGCGCGACCTTCCTCCAGTCGTCGGAGACTTGCGAAAAAAGTGCTGCATCGATAAGCGACAGTTCAGCTTGAGACAGCTTTGCAACTCGCGCGCCCTCTGAGGGCGAAAGCTCAGCATCGTAGATGTCGTCGTTCATCGTGCTAAATCGTTGATAGGCAGGACCGGATCGGATGCTCGCTCACGGTCGCATTCTGTAGCACCGGTGAGTGTCAGGTTGTGGCCGGATCCTGTCCTAGTCATCACTGGCCTTTGTCGCGCAGCGCTCGGCAAACTAATACCAACAGCATACCGAGTCCAATCAACAATGCTTCCATGAGCCAGCTGTGCTCGGTCGGGACCACGCGGTAGTAATGATGCGCACCGCCAAGCAGATTGACTGGCAGAAGATCGCCAAGCGGCAACAGCAGAAGAATGCCTAGGACAATCAAGGCGTATCCCATACTCACAAGCCAGGTTAGACGTGTTTGCTTCATGTTCATGGTCTTGGCGAGATGTCTGCTTCTGGCCGAACCGTACCACCTGCGTTTACGCGCAAGCTGACGCCCCGCTGCGCTCGGCGCCCCCACCCCGGCCTTGTCCACTTTCCGTCTATTCGCCGTCAGCGTGATAGGGCGAACGCATTTCCTCAACGAACAGGCCAACCTTCATCGCCAGCTCTTGCGCTTCAGGACACGCTGATGCGACCCCTATGTACATGTAGTAGTCCCACCCAAAGTGGATGAACCCTCTATCGCCCTCAAGCCTGCACCAGAACTCCTCGCGGAGCACTTCGGTCATGATTGTCCCGACATCCATCACCGTGAGGCAAGCGCCTTCCGGGTAGGGCCGCTTCCCTTTCTTTCGGTACTCCAGCCCTCGAACTGCCAGGGAACCGACGTTCGCTTCTCGAAGGAATGCCATGGCGACGGAGATGTACGCCGTCTCGACCTTTTCGTACGTCGCTCGGGTTAGAACTGTTCCGTCGAAGGTGGCACCAACGTCGCTGAAGGAGGTCCACTCGTTGTAGGTTCCTCCACTCAGTCGGACGGCTGGGTCGTACTTGGTGACTCGATACTCAAACATCGTTGCCTTTTCCTCGCCGCAAACGTCCGCTTCCTTACGAATTCCGCGACACGGTCGAACGCCTCCTGTTGCCCGATAGTATCTATTCGCACGAGGCCCTGGGACTTCGGCAATCGCTGCAAAGCAGATGCTCGCCTTGTCCGTCGCCAATCAGCTCGGACCACATAGCGGCCATCGAACCCTACCCCGCAAACTTCAATCGCCCCGAATTCCCTTCACCACGAAGGCCTCAGGCGGGCCGCGAAATCCGCAGCCCGCGGACCGGCCGCTAACCGCCAGTCTCAGGCGCCCCACATCGCGCCTTCTCGCTCATCTGAAACAGCTCTCCAGCCTTGCGCGCCAGTTCCGCCGCAAGCCAAAGCAGGTTGTCCAGTCGTCGAGGCCCATCACCGCTGCACCATTCGATGTCTTCCCCGTGGCAAACCCACAGTAACGCTTCAAGCTGAGAGAGTGTGTTTTCAAGAAGATCCGCCGGGTCTTGGGCGGTTTCTGCGGAAGCTACCGGCGTAGTCGGCCGGGCTATAGTCTTGGTAGCCATTTTTGTGCGTTCCTTCCAAGGTTGTTGCACGAACTTGGTTAGACGGCTGGGGTGCTAGTAACACCCTGGCCGTCGCCTTTTGATACCTCGCATCTGCATCGCTGCTTTCGCACCGACAACCTGCCGCGAGGCAAGCAGCCTTCGAACATCGGGTTGAGTTGGGTGGGTGGCGCCTTTCTGCTCCCCTTGGTGGGGTGTTGAGTGACAGGGGCATTCACTCTAGAGAAGAACCCGGCAAAGCAGCCGCTGCTACAGCACGAAGTCGCGAAGACTGCCAACAAATACAGCTTCCGCAGCAGCGCTGAACGCTCACGCCGATGGGGCGCCTTGCGCAGCGAAGTAAAGGGGGAGCCCGAAGGGCGGAGGACATTCGCGGAGCAAGGCACCCCGTCGGCGTGAGCGCGCCCTGAACGACAACAGAGCCCGACGCCCAACGCACCACGCAGCAAAGCGAAAGTCCGCCGCCTGTGCTGCAATCCGCTGATGCCAGCCCCGACCCTCGACGACCTGCGCCGCTACGCAGTGGCGCGCACCCTCTTCAAGCCAACGACGTTGCCCGCGGCGATCCGCCAGCTCGGCTTCGTGCAGGCCGACCCCATCCGCGCCCCTGCTCGCGCGCAAGACCTGACGCTGCGCCACCGCGTGAAGGACTACCGCGCGGGCGATCTCGAAAGCCGCTACACCCGCCTTGCTGTCGAGGAAGACTGCCTCGTCAACTACGGCTTCCTGCCGCGCGAGCATCTGGCGCTGATGCATCCGCGCGAGGCCAAGCGCGCATGGGACGCCGACACGCGGCGCAAGGCGGCCGACGTGCTCGCCTACGTGCAGGAGCATGGACCGGTGCACCCGCGCCAGGTGGAGCAGCACTTCGCGCACGGCCGCATCAAGAACTACTGGGGCGGCTCCAGCAACGCGACCACGCACCTGCTCGACGAGATGCACTACCGCGGCATGCTGCGCGTGGTGCGGCGCGACAGCGGCACGCGCGTCTACGAGGCGGTGACGCACGAGCCGGCCGACGACAGCCCCGCCGGCCGCGCTCGCCGCGCGGCGGCATTGATCGAGCTGGTGGTGCGCAAGTACGCGCCGCTGCCGGCCTCGAGCCTCACCTACCTCGTGCGCCTGCTCGGCTACGGTGCACCGCATCTCGCAGCGCAGACGCAGGCGGCGCTGCGCATCGCGCGTGAAGAGCTTGCAAGCTGCAGCATCGACGGCACGACCTGGTACTGGCCCGCCGACGAGAACCCGGCCTCGCGCCGCCATGCGCCCGACGACGAAGTGCGCCTGCTCGCGCCCTTCGACCCGGTGGTGTGGGACCGCCGCCGCTTCGAACTGCTCTGGGACTGGACCTACAAGTTCGAGGCCTACACGCCCGCGCCCAAGCGCCAGTTCGGCTACTACGCGCTGCCAATGCTGTGGCACGACCGCGTGATCGGCTGGGCGAACGTGAGCGCGCCCGAGGGCAGGCTGCAGCCAGCCTTCGGGTATGCCGGCAAGAAGCCGCGCGATGCGACCTTCCGCGCGGCGCTCGACGACGAACTGCAGCGCATGACGCAGTTCCTCGCCGGACGCTGATGCCTTTCTTCCTATAATCGCGCCGCTCAGCCAGCCGCCCGCAACGGGCGCGCAAGCCGTCTTCGAAGGAACGAAGACCGCAGCCGCAACGGCTGCCCGCGACGACGCAACAAGAACCCATAAAGACCATCGGCCGCCAGCCCGAAGCGAGCTGCCGGTTGCGCTCGTCCGGATCGAACCGAAACGGATCAGAGAAGCCATGGCACGCCCGCACCGGGCGCTTGCCGCAGCCACTCCCCTCAAACGCAGGACACAGGAGAAGCTGCACATGACATCGAAGAAGCATCGCCGCCCGGCTTGGCGCATTTCACATACCCGCCGCGCCACGCTCGCGGCCACCGCCGTGGCGCTGAGCGCCGCCGTACCGGCTTACGCCGAGGAAAAGGACGATTCCGCGGAGACCCGAAAGGCCCTGCCCACCATCACCGTATCGGGCGATCCGGGCGAAACCGCGACCGGCCCGGTGACGGGCTTCGTCGCAAGGCGCGGCGGCTCCGCCACCAAGACCGACACGCCGCTGATCGAAACGCCACAGGCCATCTCGGTGGTCACGCGCGACCAGATGGAAGCCCAGGGCGCGCTCACGCTGCGCGAAACCACCAACTACACGGCCGGCGTGGTGTCGAGCTACTTCGACAGCCGCGTCGACTCGTTCAAGGTGCGCGGCGGCGACGCCATCCAGTACCTCGACGGGCTGCAGCGCAGCTACGGCACTTACAACACCACCCGCCCCGATCCGTACACGCTGGAGCGCGTCGAACTGCTGCGCGGGCCCTCTTCTGTGCTCTACGGGCAAGGTGGCATCGGCGGCGTGCTGAACCTGGTGTCGAAGCGTCCGCAGGCCGAGCTGCAGCGCGAAGTGCAGGTGCAACTGGGCAACAACAACCGCAAGCAGGTCACGGCCGATTTCACCGGCCCCATCGACGCCGAGGGCAAGTGGCTCTACCGCCTCGTAGCCATCAACCGCGACAGCGGCACGCAGGTCGACCACGTGCCCGACGACCGCATCGTGCTCGCGCCCTCGCTCACCTGGCGCCCGAACGCCGACACCTCGCTCACGCTGCAGGCGCTCTACCAGAAGGACAAGAGCGGCTCGATGATCGGCTTCTTCCCTTGGCAGGGCACGCTGCTGCCGTCGCTCTACGGACAGATCCCCACCTCGACCTTCACGGGCGAACCGGGCTTCGACCGCTACGACACGCGCAACACCTCGCTGGGCTACCTGTTCAGCCACCGCCTGAACGACACCTGGACCTTCAGGCAGAACCTGCGCTCGACCGAGAGCAAGGTGGTCTACAACTCCTCCTACACCAGCTTCACGGCCAACCGGCTCACCGGCCGCCCGGCACGCCCGGTGTTCAACGCAGACCAGCGCACCATCGAGCGCGACCTGATCGTCCAGCTCAACGGCGGCAAGATGCTGCTGATCGACAACCAGGCCGAGGCGCACTTCAAGACCGGCGCGGTGGAGCACACGCTGCTCGTCGGCGCGGACTTCCAGCGCAACGAGACCTCGCAGTCCACCGGCCGCGGCCGCGCGGGCGCGCTCGACGTGTACGCGCCGGTCTACGGCAACTACACGCCGCCCGCGTTCCTCACGCGCCAGCCCGCGGTGCTGCAGAAGCAGGCCGGCATCTACGTGCAGGACCAGGTCAAGTACGGTCGCTGGATCGGCCTGCTGGGCCTGCGCCACGACAGGGCCACCACCGACACGGAGGGCCGCCCCGCCGTGGCGGTCGACGACAAGGCCACCACCAAGCGCGCCGGGCTGGTCTACCTGGCCGACGGCGGCTGGGCGCCGTACCTGAGCTATGCCGAGTCGTTCCTACCGCTGGGCGGCGCCGACGTGAACAACACGCCCTTCAAGCCGCAGCGCGGCAAGCAATGGGAAGCCGGCGTGAAGTGGGAGCCCGAAGGCCAGCGCACCTCGTTCATGGCCGCGGTGTACGACCTGCGCGACACCAACCGCAAGACCACCGACCCGACCAACCCGCTCAACAGCGTGCAGCTCGGCGAGGTGCACGTGAAGGGGCTGGAGCTCGAATACAAGGGCAGCATCGGGCGCGAGTGGGACTGGGTCGCCTCGTACGCCTACACCGACGCGCGCGTCTCGCGCAGCAACGGCACCGACCTGGGCAAGCGCATCTCGGGCGTGCCGAAGCACACGGCCTCGGCCTGGCTGATGCGGCGCTTCTCGATCGGCGGCGTGCCCGGCTTTTCGGTGGGCGGCGGTGTGCGCTACCTGGGCAAGTCGTGGGACGGCATGGACGCCAACCCCGTGCCCTCGGTGACGCTGCTGGACGCGATGTTCGCGTGGGACAACGGCCCGCTGCGCCTGTCGCTCAACGTGGGCAACCTGACCGACAAGGTGCAGCTCACCACCTGCCTCGCGCGCGGCGACTGCTTCTACGGCCAGCGGCGTACCGTGACTGCGGCGGCCGCGTATCGCTTCTGAAGAAAATCCCCGCTGGGTCGAAGGTCTGGCGCGCGGGCGACAGACCCGCGCCCCGACTGGCTCCTAGAATCGCCCCGCTGTCCGGCTCGCCGGGCGGCAAGCGTTCTCAGGGCGGGGTGAAACTCCCCACCGGCGGTGATGGCGGTCGCAAGGCCGCACAAGCCCGCGAGCGCCCGAAGCTTGCAACGAGCCTCGGGGTCAGCAGATTTCGGTGCGATTCCGAAGCCGACGGTCACAGTCCGGATGAAAGAGAGCGCGAAATGCGGGCTTGCCCGCGCGCTTCGCTTTGTGCTGGCGCGCGAGCGGCCTTGCGGTTTCGTGCGCCCTGATTCAGGAAACCTGCTTTCAAGAGGCACACCATGAGTCAGATCAACGACCTTCCCCTTTCCGCCGTCACCGCGTCGGGTTCACCACGCGGCACGCGCATCGCATTCGTCGAGGCGCAGTGGCATTCCGACATCGTCCATCAGGCGCGCGACGCCTTCCTCGAGGAGATGGACCGCCTCGGCGTGGCACGCGATCTCATCGACATCTTCGACGTGCCCGGCGCCTTCGAGATTCCGCTGCACGCCAAGCGGCTCGCCAACTCGGGCAAGTACGCGGCCATCATCGGCTGCGCGCTGGTGGTCGATGGTGGTATCTACCGCCACGAGTTCGTCGCGAACACGGTGGTCAGCACGCTAATGTCGCTGCAGCTGGAGACCGACGTGCCGATCTTCTCGGCAGTGCTCACGCCGCATCACTTCCACGAGCATGTGGAGCACCGCAAGTATTTCCACCGCCACTTCGCGATCAAGGGCACGGAAGTGGCAGAGGCCTGCTTCAAGACGCTCGAAGCCCTGAAGAAAGTCGACGCGCTGCTGGCCACCTGACCTACGTGACAACGGGGGCCGGCCTGCGTAACCTGCGCGGATGCCATCCACATTCGCACACGAAGACCGCTACACCCTCTACGGCGCACCCGGCTCGGGCGCAACACCCATACACGCCGCGCTGACGCTGATCGGCGCGCAGGTCGAGACCGTCGACATCGCCACCTGGGAAAGCGAAGCCGAGCGCGAGCGCGTGTCGGGCATCAACCCGATGCGGCAGGTGCCCGCGCTCGTGCTGCCTTCTGGCGAGGTGATGACCGAGAGCGCGGCCATCCTGATCTGGCTCGGCGACCGCTATCCCGAAGCCGGACTCTGCCCCGCGCCCAACGACCCGCTGCGCTCGCGCTACCTGCGCTGGATGGTCTACCTGCCTGCCGCCATCTACTCGCTGCTCTGGGTGCGCGACGAGCCCTCGCGCCTCGTGCCCGACCCGGCCGCGCAGCCCGCGATGCTCGAACGAAGCGCCGAACGCATCGCGCATTGCTGGCACCTGATGGACACGCAGATCGACGAGCCCGCGCCCTACCTTCTCGGCGAGAAGCTCAGCATGCTCGACCTGTACGTGACCGTGCTGTCGCGCTGGACGCCGGGCCGCAGGCGCTTCTATCGCGTGGCGCCCCGCATGACGCGGGTGGTGCGACGCGTCGATGCAGACCCGAGGCTGGCGGACTTCTGGGCGGCGCGCTTTCCTTTCACGACGGAACCGAACAGCTCCGGGAGCTGAACCCTGTTGCCTATCATCGACACCATGACTGCACGCACACCGACCACCGTCTACCCGATGACGATCTACCACAAGCCCAACTGCAGCACCTCGCGCAACGTGCTGTCGTTGATCCGCGAAAGCGGCGTGGAGCCCGAGATCGTTCTCTATCTTGAAACACCGCCCTCGAAGAAGAAGCTGCGCGAGCTTGCGAAGGCCATGGGCATGGGCGCGCGCGAACTGCTGCGCACCAAGGAGGCACCTTACGAAGAGCTGAAGCTGGCCGACACGAAATGGACCGACGACCAGCTATTCGACTTCATCGTCGAGCACCCGATCCTGCTGCAGCGGCCCATCGTGGTGTCGCCGCGCGGCACGCTGATGTGCCGGCCGTGGGAACGCGTGCGCGAGATCCTGCCGGCCTGAGGCCTCAGCTCGCGGCCTCTTGCGCGAGACCCCAGGCGACGTGCTCGCGCACCAGTTCGCTCGGATGTCCGGCACGGGTTGCCAGCGCCTCTTTCGCACCGCCCTCTCCCGCCCTCGCCGCGTTGCCCAGCGCCACGGCGACGTTGCGCAGCCAGCGCTCATGCCCGATGCGACGGATCGGGCTGCCTTCGGTGCGGCGCAGAAAGTCTTGCTCGGTCCACGCGAAGAGATCGGCCAGCGTGCGCCCCGTGAGCTCTTCCCGCGCGTCGAAGTCGGGCAGCGTGCTCTTCTTCGCGAACTTGTTCCAGGGGCAGATCAGCTGGCAGTCGTCGCAGCCGTAGATGCGGTTGGCCATCAGCGGGCGCAGCTCGATCGGAATGGGCCCGCCGTGCTCGATGGTGAGGTACGAGATGCAGCGCCGCGCATCCAGCCTCTTCGGCGCGATGATGGCCTGCGTCGGGCACACGTCGATGCAGGCGCTGCAGCTGCCGCAATGCGCGGTGACAGGCTCGCTCGGCGGTAGTTCCATGTCGACGTAGATCTCGCCCAGGAAGAACATCGAGCCCGCGTCGCGGTCGAGCACCAGCGTGTGCTTGCCGCGCCAGCCTTGGCCGCTGCGGGAAGCCAGTTCGGCCTCGAGCACCGGGGCCGAGTCGGTGAAGGCGCGGTGGCCGAAGGGGCCGACCTCCTCGGCGATGCGCTCGGCCAGCTTCGCGAGCCGGTTGCGCAGCACCTTGTGATAGTCGCGGCCCCGCGCATAGACCGAGACGATGGCCTCGCCCGGCCGCTTGAGGCGGTCGAATTCGACGGTCTGCCACTCGGGGCTGGTGCTGCGCGGCAGGTAGTCCATGCGCGCGGTGATCACGCTCACCGTGCCCGGCACCAGCTCGGCCGGCCGTGCGCGGCGCGTGCCGTGCGTTTCCATGTATTGCATCTCGCCATGGAACCCATGGGCCAGCCATTGCATCAGACCGGCCTCGGCGCTCGATAAATCGACGCCCGCGATTCCGATTTGGGAGAATCCGAGTTCCCGGGCCAAGGCCTGAATACGAACAACGAGTGGATGGCTGACGATCACTTGCCGATTGTAGAAACGACCCAGAACGCCCGCACCCTGCGCTGGCGCAGCGAGGACGACACCGACGCTTTCGCGGTGGCCCTCGCATCCTCGCCCGCATTGCGCGACGCCTTCATCGCGCTTCACGGCGACCTCGGTGCCGGCAAGACCACTTTCGTACGCCATCTGCTGCGTGCCCTGGGCATCACCGGGCGCATCAAGAGCCCCACCTACGCGGTGGTCGAACCTCACGAGGCGCCCGACGGGCTGCAGATCTTCCATTTCGACTTCTATCGCTTCGCCGACCCGCGCGAATGGGACGACGCCGGCTTCCGCGACATCTTCGCCGGGCCGGGCCTCAAGCTGGCCGAGTGGCCGGAGAACGCCGCGGGCCGCACACCAATTGCCGACCTCGCTATTAAAATAGAAGCAATGACTGACGACACTCGCAGCGTGACCCTCCTCGCGAACACCCCTCGCGGCAGCGATCTGCTGGCGCGCATCGCCGCATGAAGGCGGCCGGCCTGAAACGGCGCGTGCTGCTGCAGGGCGGCAGCATCGCGCTGATGCTCGGCGTGCACCAGATCGCGCGCGGAGCCACCATCCTCGCAGTGCGCGTATGGCCTGCCGCCGACTACACGCGCGTGACCATCGAGTCCGACGCACGGCTCAATTCGCAACAGCTCGTGGTGGGCAGCCCGCCGCGGCTCGCCGTCGACATCGAGGGCATCGATCTCAACCCCGAGCTACGCGAGCTGGTCGGCAAGATCAAGCCGGGCGACCCGTACATCAACGGCCTGCGCGTCGGGCAGAACGCGCCGAAGGTGGTGCGCATCGTGTTCGACCTGAAGCAGGCCGTGGTGCCGCAGGTGTTCTCGCTCGCGCCCGTCGCCGCGTACAAGCACAGGCTGGTGCTCGACCTGTATCCCGAGCAGGCAGTCGACCCGATGGAAGCGCTGATCGCCGAACGCCTGCGCGATGCGCCCCGCTCCACGGGCGGCGGCTCCACGGGTGCGCCACCGGCGGTGGCGACTGCGCCGGCCGCCGATCCGCTCGGCGACCTGATGGCGCAGCAGTCGATGCGCCCCGGCCCGCAATCGCCGCCGCCCGCCGCAATGACCGGCGGCGACAGGCCTTCGCTGCCGCCGCCTCCCGTGGTGGCCACCGCGCCCGTCAGGCCCGCTACACCGCCCGCTCCGCCGCCCCCACCGGTTGCCGCCACGGCCAACCGCACCGACCGCATCATCATCGTGGCGCTCGACCCTGGCCACGGCGGCGAAGACCCCGGCGCCATCGGCCCCAACGGTACGCGCGAGAAGGACATCGTGCTGCAGGTCGCGCACCGCCTGCGCCAGCGCATCAACGCGAGCAGCGTGAACGGCAGCCCGATGCGCGCCTTTCTCACGCGCGACGCCGACTTCTTCGTGCCGCTGGGCGTGCGCGTGCAGAAGGCGCGGCGCGTGCAGGCCGACCTGTTCGTGAGCATCCATGCCGACGCCTTCACCACGCCCGCCGCGCGCGGCGCCAGCGTGTTCGCGCTGAGCCAGAGCGGCGCCTCGAGCAGCGCGGCGCGCTGGCTGGCCAACAAGGAAAACGACGCCGACCGCGTTGGCGGCGTGAACGTGGGCACCCATGAAGCACAGGTGCAGCGCGCGCTGCTCGACATGAGCACCACCGCACAGATCAACGACAGCCTGAAACTCGGCGGCGCGATGCTCGGCGAGATCAAGGGCATCGGCGCACGGCTGCACAAGGGCTCGGTCGAGCAGGCCGGCTTCGCGGTGCTGAAGGCACCCGACATTCCCAGCGTGCTGGTGGAAACCGCCTTCATCAGCAACCCGGAAGAAGAAGCCAACCTGCGCCGCGTCGACTACCAGGAGAACCTGGCCGATGCGCTGATGCGCGGCATCCAGCGCTACTTCGCGCAGAACCCGCCGCTCGCGCGCAGCCGGCAGCTGTGATTTCACGCTTTGGCTTTTGTAAAGCCAAAGCGTGCACTGCTGTCCCACGCCGCGCGACCCAAGAGAGCGCACAGGCAGGCGCGGCAGGTTCCTACACAGCGCGCGGGGGCCTTCTGGACATGATTGACCCATCACTCCTCGAAAGGTGGACATCATGAACACACGTCTCTGGATCGCTGCCGCAGCAGCCACCTCGGTCATGACGATCGCGGGCTGCGCGAGCGGCCCCAACCAGAACCTTGGCACCGGCGTGGGTGCCGTGGGCGGCGCACTGGTGGGCAATGCCATCGGCGGCAACACCGGAAGCACGCTGGGTGGCGCAGCCATCGGCGGCATCATCGGCAATCAGATCGGCCGCAATGCCGACGAACGCAACTACTACAACCAGCAGCGCTATCCGCGTGGCAGCGGCTACTACCCGGGCAACGGACCGAACTACTGAGATGCGGCCTGAACGGGCCTGAACGAAAAAGCGCGCCGGTGGCGCGCTTTTTTCATGGTTGATCGGAAGAAGCAGTTTCAGGCCTGCGAAGCCTGCGCCTCGCGCGCCTTCTCGGCCTTCGAGGCGCGCCAAGCACCGTAGATCGCCAGCAGCCCCGGCACGAAGATCAGCGCCCAGATGATCTTGTCCAGATGCTGGCGCACGAACGGCAGGTTGCCGAAGAAGTAGCCCGCCGTCGCAATGCCCAGCACCCAGATCAGCGCGCCGACCACGTTGAACATGGTGAACTTCGCGCGGTTCATCTCGGCCACACCAGCCACGAACGGGGCGAAAGTGCGAATGAAGGGCATGAAGCGCGCCAGGATGATCGTGATGCCGCCATAGCGCTCGTAGAAGGAATGCGCCTGGTCGAAGGCCTTGCGGTTGAAGAAGCGCGAGTTCTCCCACTGGAAAACCTTCGGCCCGAAGTAGCGGCCGATCGAGTAGTTGCACTGGTCGCCAAGGATCGCGGCGGCAATCAGTATTCCGCAGGCCAGCGGATAGCTCATGAGCCCCGCGCCGCACAGCGCGCCGACGATGAAGAGCAGCGAGTCTCCCGGCAGGAACGGCATCACCACCGCACCGGTCTCGACGAAGACGATGAGGAAGAGCAACGCATAGACCCACGGGCCGTAGGCAATGACGAACTGCTCGAGATGCTTGTCGACGTGGAGGATGAAGTCGACGAGAAAGCTGATGATTTCCATGGGCGCGGATTATCCTTGCTGAAACCGAACGCACCCTGAATCACCCCATGCTGCACATACGCGCCGCCACCGATGCGGACTGGCCTGCCATCTGGTCCGTTCTGGAACCCACCTTCCGACGCGCCGACACCTACACCTATCCACCCGACGTAACCGAGGAGCAGGCACGCCACTCGTGGACCCAGGTGCCCACGGCAACTTTCGTCGCGTGCAACGACGAGGGCACGGTGCTCGGCACCTACGCCATCCGGCCCAACCAGCCTGGCCAGGGCTCGCACGTAAGCAATTGCGGCTACGTCGTGTCCGATGCCGCACGCGGCCTGGGCGTGGCGTCGGCGCTTTGCGAACACTCGCAGCAGGAGGCCCTGCGCATGGGCTTCAGCGCGATGCAGTTCAACTTCGTGGTGTCCACCAACGAAGGCGCCGTGCACCTGTGGCGCAAGCTGGGCTTCGCCATCGTCGGCACGCTGCCCGGCGCATTCAGGCACCCGAAGCACGGCTACGTCGATGCCTACGTCATGTTCAAGCAGCTGCGACAGCCCTGACAACCACGCTACAGGAGACACACACGATGACAGGCCAGTACATCCAGATGCAAGCCACCGACGGCAGCGGCAGTTTTCGCGGCTACCTCGCGCTGCCCGAGGCCGGCACCGGCCCGGGCCTCGTGATCGCGCAGGAGATCTTCGGCATCAACCACACGATGCGCGAGGTGGCCGACTACTACGCCGAGGAAGGCTACGTGGTGCTCGTGCCCGACCTGTTCTGGCGGCAGGAGCCGGACGTGGAACTCGGCTACGGCGAAGCCGACTGGCAACGTGCCTTCGCGCTTTACGGCGACTTCGACGAGGCCAAAGGCATGGACGACATGCAGACCGCCATCGACACGCTGCGTGGCCGTGCCGAAGTGCCCGGCAAGAGGGTCGGCGTGCTCGGGTTCTGCCTCGGCGGCAAGCTGGCCTACCTCGCGGCCTGCCGCACTGACGCGGACGTCGCCGTCGGCTACTACGGCGTGGGCATCGATGCCGCGCTCGACGAAGCCGACAACATCAAGCGCCCCCTCACGCTGCACATCGCCGAGCTCGACAAGTTCTGCCCGCCCGAGGCCCGCGAGCGCATCGTCTCCACGCTCAAGGGCCGCGCCGGCGTGTCGCTCCACGTCTACCCCGGCATGGACCACGCCTTCGCCCGCCTCGGCGGCGAGCATTTCCACAAGCCCTCGGCCCTGATGGCCCACGAGCGCAGCATCGCCACGCTGAAAGGCGCCATCGGCCCGCACTACGACCTGCCGGCCCTTTGGGACAAGCACTGCGAGTACGAATTCGGCACCCGCAACGTCGACGACACCATGTCCACCATGGTGGCCGAGCCCTACGTGAACCACATCCCGACCATGACCGGCGGCGTGGGCTACAAGGCGCTGCACGCGTTCTATACGAACCACTTCGTCAACAGCAACCCGCCCGACACCTCGCTGGTGCCGATCTCGCGCACGGTCGGTGCCACGCAGGTAGTCGACGAGATGCTGTTCTGCTTCACCCACACCACCGAGATCCCGTGGATGCTGCCGGGCGTGGCGCCCACGGGCAAGCGCGTGGAGATTCCGCTGCTGGCCGTCATCAAGTTCCGCGGCGACAAGCTGTATCACGAGCACATCTACTGGGACCAGGCCAGCGTGCTGGTGCAGGTGGGGTTGCTGGATGCGAAGCTGCTGCCGGTGGCGGGCGTAGAGACCTCGCGCAAGCTGCTGGATGAGACGCTGCCGTCGAACACCCTGATGACGCGATAGATACGCCCCTCGATGCGCCGCCGGACTCTGATCGCCGTCGCCCTGCTGGCACTGGGCGTGCTGGCAGTCGGTGGCGTGGGCGAACTGCTCAGCCGGCCGGTGCGTCCCGTGATCGGTCTGCCTCCCGCCGAGTTGAATGCCGAGGCCGTACGCATCCCCTACGCGAGCGGAGCACAGGTTTCGGGCTGGCAGATACGCGGTCGCCCCGGAACCGGCGCGGTCCTCCTGCTCCATGGCGTCCGCTCGGACCGCAGGCAGATGACGCGGCGCGCCGGTTTCCTCCAACGCCTCGGCTATTCCGTGCTGTGGATCGATCTTCCCGCGCACGGCGAAAGCAGCGGCGACCGGATCACCTTCGGCGCACGCGAGGCCCAGGGAGTCAAGGCGGCCCTGGCCTACCTGGCGCACGAAGCGCCTGGAGAGCCCATCGGAGTCATTGGCGTGTCCCTTGGAGCAGCCTCGACGGTGCTTGCAGGCGAGGATCCGAACGTGCGCGCCGTGGTGCTCGAATCGATGTATCCGACCATCGACGATGCGGTGGCAAACCGGCTGAAACGCTACCTCGGGCCCGCAGGCGCATCACTGGCGCCATTGCTGCTCTGGCAGCTGCCGGTGCGCACCGGCATCGACACCGCGCAGCTACGGCCCGTGGCTCGGATCGGCGCCCTGCATGCGCCCGTCTTCATCGTTTCGGGCTCGAAGGACTGGCACACCACGGAGGCGGAAACACGGCAGATCTTCGACGCCGCCGGGCAACCCCGGCAGTTGTGGATCGTCGAAGGCGCCGCGCACGTCGATCTCCACAACTTCGGGCGCAGTGCCTACGAAGACCGCGTGGGTGCCTTCCTTGGCCAATACCTCGTCAAGCCCCTCTGAACGACCGGATTCCACCCCCTTTTAGAATGCCCCGGTGAGCGCCCTCCCCACTTCCATCTCCCCCTCCGAACGCCGCCCGATCCGCGAACTCCCCGACGAACTGATCAGCCAGATCGCCGCCGGTGAAGTCGTCGAGCGCCCGGCGTCGGTGGTGCGCGAACTGCTGGACAACGCGCTCGACGCGGGCGCCAGCCAGATCACGCTGCGGCTGGCTTCGGGCGGTGTGCGGCTGATCTCGGTGGAAGACGACGGCCTGGGCATTCCGCGCGAGGAACTCACGGTGGCACTGCGCCGCCACGCGACCAGCAAGATCGCCAGCCTCGTCGACCTCGAGACGGTCGGCACGATGGGCTTTCGCGGCGAGGCGCTGGCCGCCATCAATTCGATTGCCGAACTCAGCATTCTTTCGCGCTTCGCCGGTTCGGACTCCGCCTTCGCGCTCGACGGGCGCACCGGCGAGCTGCGGCCCGTGGCCCGCTCCACCGGCACCACGGTGGAAGTGCGCGAACTGTTCTTCGCCACGCCCGCGCGACGCAAATTCCTGAAGACCGACGCCACCGAGCTGGCCCATTGCATCGAGGCGGTTCGCCGCCATGCGCTGGCTCGGCCCGAAGTGGGCTTCTCGGTCTGGCACGACGGCAAGCTGGTCGAGCAGTGGCGCGCCGCCACCACGCGCGAGCAGCGGCTGGCCGATGCGCTGAGTGACGAGTTCGTGGCGCAGAGCGTGGCCGTCGAGCGTGACGGCGGCGCGGTCCGCGTGGTCGGCCGCGCCGGCATTCCCGACGCGGCACGCTCGCGCGGCGACCAGCAGTTCTTCTACGTCAACGGCCGCTTCGTGCGCGACAAGGTGCTGTCGCACGCGGTGCGCAGCGCCTACGAAGACGTGCTGCATGGCCAGCGCCAGCCGATCTATGCGCTGTACCTCGAGATCGACCCGGCGCGGGTCGACGTGAACGTGCACCCGACCAAGATCGAGGTGCGCTTTCGCGACGGGCGCGAGGTGCACCAGGCGGTGCGCCACGCCGTGGAAGACGCACTGGCCGCCCCGCGCTCCGGCGACGCGGTCGCGCCGGCCGGTGCGCCGCAACCGTTCTTCAAGCAAGCCCCCCTGCCATCGAACGCCAGCTGGGCGCAGCCTGCTATCGATTTCACAGCACGCGAGCGCGGTACCGGCGATTTCGAGGCGATGTGGCCCCGGCGCGACGAGCCGCAGTTGCCGCGGCATGCGGCGGAGCCCGCCGCCTCGCCTCTCTGGCCTCCGGCCAGCGCCGCGCCGGCGACCTTCCAGGCTCCCGTCGGGCTGCCGACAGCCACGGGCACCGGAGCGCCGCTCGCCACCAATGAAGAGGCCTGGCCGCTGGGCCGTGCGCTGGCACAGCTGCAGGGCATCTACATCCTGGCCGAGAACAGCCAGGGCCTGGTGATCGTCGACATGCACGCGGCGCACGAGCGCATCGTCTACGAGCGGCTCAAGACGCAGCTCGACGGCGCGGCCATCACCAGCCAGCCGCTGCTGATTCCGGCCACTTTCGCGGCCACGCCGCAGGAAGTGGCCACGGCCGAGGCCTGCGCCGAGGTGCTGCCGACGCTGGGGCTGGAAATCACGCCCTTCTCGGCGCGCACGCTCGCGGTGCGCGCCGTGCCCGGAACGCTGGCGGACGGCGACCCGGTGGAGCTGGCGCGCAGCGTGCTGGCCGAGCTGGGCCAGCACGACGCGAGCACCGTCGTGCAGCGCGCCCAGAACGAGCTGCTGTCCACCATGGCCTGTCACGGGGCGGTGCGGGCCAACCGCAAGCTCACCATCGACGAGATGAACGCACTGTTACGCCAGATGGAGGCAACCGAGCGCTCCGACCAGTGCAACCATGGCCGGCCGACCTGGCGCCAGCTTTCGGTGCGCGAGCTCGATTCGCTGTTCATGCGCGGCCGATAAGGCCGGCGGGGGCCGTTCCAGGCCATTCTTAAGCCTTTTTTCTAGGGTTTTCCGCAGTCATCGGAACTGCGGGCACGCCCGTTGCATAGGCTTGTCAAAACGCCAGCGAGCGTTGTTTCAGGGGGTTACCTGGGTGCTGTGTCGGCGCATCGAGGTGAAAGCAGGTGAACTTTCCGGCCGACTTCGCTGTCCCTCAACCCCATGATGAAACGCTGGACCCTCCTCGCGTCAGTCTTCTCGCTGTGTGCCCTGCTCGCCGCCGGTTGCTCGACGCTCGACGAACGGCAGCGCGAATGGATCTTCCAGCCCAGCGACCGCAGCTGGGGCAACACCGCCTCCATGGCCCAGGGCATGGAAGACGTCTGGATCGATTTCCAGTCCTCCATCACCGGCGAACCCGCGCGGCTGCACGGCCTGTGGCTGGGCGGCGCGCCCGAGACCACCGACACGCCCGTGATGCTGTACCTGCACGGCGCCCGCTACAACGTGGCCGGCTCGGCGCCGCGCATCCAGCGCATGCACGAGCTGGGCTTCTCGGTGCTGGCCATCGACTACCGCGGCTTCGGGAAGAGCTCCAAGGGCCTGCCCTCGGAGGAATCGGCCCGCGAGGACGCCCGCGCCGCCTGGACCTGGCTGGCCGCGCGCCACCCCAGGCAGCACCGTTACATCTTCGGCCACTCGCTGGGTGGCGCCATCGGCATCGACCTGGCGGCACACGTGAACGACGAGAGCGGCGTGATCGTGGAAAGCACCTTCACCTCCATCGCCGACGTGGTCAGCAGCTTCAAGTGGGGCTGGCTGCCTTTCGGGCCGTTCATCACGCAGCGCTTCGAGGCGATCAACACGGTCAAGCAGATCGGCTCGCCGCTGCTGGTGGTGCACGGCACGGCCGACAGCCTCATCAACCCGACGCTGGGCCGCAAGCTGTATGACGCGGCGACCGTGCCCAAGCTGTTCGTGCTGGTCGAGGGCGGCTCGCACCACAACACCAACTCGGTGGGCGAGGCGCAGTACCGCGCGGCGCTGACCCAGCTGTTCCGCATGAAGACGGAGAACATGGTCGCCAGCAACACCGGCGCGCAGCGGCCAACGCCGCGCCTCGCACCGCCGGCAACCGGCGCGCTCACGCCGCAGGACGTGAGCGGCAAGGAGCAGCAGCCAGCGGTGCCCGCCGCCATCTGACGGCACCAAACCCCGGCATCCGGCCGGGCCCGCGCCATTTGCTACCCTCGGCGCACCATGCCTCCCAGTTCCGTCGCGGCCGCAAGTGCCGCAGCCCCGCCATCGCCGGGTGCCGAGCCCTCTCTTCCTCCGCGCTACATCGCGCTCGCCGGCCCCACCGCCTCGGGCAAGACGGCCGCCGCGCTGGCGCTCGCGCGCCTGCTGCCGGTGGAGATCGTCTCGGTCGACTCGGCCCTTGTCTATCGCGGCATGGACATCGGCACCGCCAAGCCCACGGCCGCCGAGCAGGCCGCTGTTCCGCACCACCTGATCGACATCCTCGATCCGCGCGAAAGCTACAGCGCCGCCGCCTTCGTGGCCGATGCCGCGCGGCTCATCGGCGAGATCCGCGCGCGTGGTGCCATGCCGCTGCTGGTGGGCGGCACCATGCTGTACTTCAAGGCGCTGTTCGACGGCATCGATGCCATGCCGGCGGCCGACGCCGACGTGCGCGCGCGCATCGACGCCGAAGCTGCCGCGCTCGGGTGGCCCACCATGCACGCACGGCTTGCGCAGGTCGATCCGGTCACGGCCGCGCGGCTGGCGCCGCAGGACAGCCAGCGCATCCAGCGCGCGCTCGAAGTGTGGGTGAGCAGCGGCCGGCCGCTGTCGAGCTTTCATGCGAGCGACAACAAGGCCGCCGGCGCCGTCGAAGGCGGTGCGCTGTTCTCGCTTGAGCCAGCCGACCGCGCCTGGCTGCACGGGCGCATCGCCGAGCGCTTCGACGCCATGCTGGCCTCCGGCTTCCTCGACGAAGTACGCGCCCTGCGCGCGCGTGGCGATCTCTCGACCGACCTGCCCTCGATGCGCTGCGTCGGCTACCGGCAGGCGTGGGAAACGCTCGATGCCTGCGGCAGCGCGGCGCCCGACGCCAGGGCCATCGCCGACCTGCGCGAACGCGGCATTGCAGCCACGCGCCAGCTCGCCAAGCGGCAGATCACCTGGCTGCGCAGCATGCCGCAACGCACCGTGATCGCCTGCGACGCCCCCGACGCGGTGCAGACCGCCGTTCAACTGATCGCCAGGACCGTCGCTCACAGATGACGCTGCGCATTTCCAACCTCGGCAAGCATTACGGAGATGCGCCTGTCTTCGAGAACGTGACGCTCGCCGTCGAGCCCGGCGAGTTCGTCGCCATCGTGGGCGAATCGGGCGTCGGCAAGTCGACGCTGCTCAACTGCATGGCCGGCCTCGACAGCTGGGACCAGGGCACCGTGACGCACGACGGTACCGACATCGGCGCGCTCGACGGCGAAGCCTGCGCGCTCTGGCGACGGCGCAGCGTGGGCTTCGTGTTCCAGGCCTTCCACGTGCTGCCGCACCTCGACGTGGCACAGAACGTGTCGCTGCCGCTGATGCTGCTGGGGCAACGGAAGGACGAAGACCGCATCGCCCACATGCTCGAAGCGGTCGGCCTGCCCGGCATGGGCGCGCGGCTGCCGCAGACGCTGTCGGGCGGCCAGCTGCAGCGCGTGGCCATCGCGCGCGCGCTGGTGCATCGCCCCGCCCTGCTGCTGGCCGACGAGCCCACGGGCAACCTCGATCCGTCCACCGCCGCGAAAGTGATGGAGCTGCTGATCGGGCAGACCCGCGAGCACGGCGCATCGCTGGTGCTGGTGACGCACTCGGAGAGCGCGGCGGCCCGGGCGGACCGCCTGCTTCACCTGACGGCTGGCGGAATCCGGGCCTGACTCGCCTGCGGGATTACTGCGGCGCGATCAGCGCGGCAAAACGCGACAGGTCGACGTTGCCGCCGCTGATCAGCACGCCCACGCGCTTTCCGGCAATGGCCTTGCCCGCCGCGATCGCTCCCGCGAAGGCGAGGCAGCCGGTGGGCTCCACCACCATCTTCATGCGCTCGGCGAAGAAGCGCATCGCGTCGACGAGCTGCTCGTCGGTGACGGTGAAGATGTCGTCCACGTCGCGGCGGATGATGCCGAAGGTGTACTCGCCGAGGTGCTGCGTCTGCGCGCCGTCGGCGATGGTCTTCGGCGTTTCGATGTGCACGATCTTCCCGGCACGGAACGACTGCTGGCCGTCGTTGCCCGCTTCAGGCTCGACGCCATAGACCTTGCACTGCGGCGACAGGGCGCGCGCCGAAAGCGCCGAACCCGAGAGCAGCCCGCCGCCGCCCAGGCACACGAACAGATGGTCGAGCGGGCCGGTTTCCTCGATCAATTCCTTCACCGCGGTGCCCTGGCCCGTCAGCACGTCGGGGTGGTCGTAGGGCGGGATCATCGTCATGCCGCGCTCCTGCGCGAGCCGCTTCGTCAGCGCCTCGCGGTCTTCGGTGAAGCGGTCGTACATCACGACTTCAGCGCCGTAGCCCTTGGTGGCGGCGACCTTGGCGGCCGGCGCGTCCTTGGGCATCACGATCACCGCGGGCATCGCCAGCAGGCGCGCCGACAGCGCGATGGCCTGTGCATGGTTGCCCGACGAGAAGGCGATCACGCCGCCCTTGCGCTGCGTGGCGTCGAACTTCGACAGCGCGTTGAACGCGCCGCGGAACTTGAATGCGCCCATGCGCTGGAAGTTCTCGCACTTGAAGAAGAACTCGGCACCCCAGCGCTCGTTGGCGGTGGTGGAGCGCAGCACCGGCGTGCGGTGAGCATGGCCTTCGAGCCGCGCGGCCGCGGCGATGACGTCGTCGTAGGTAGGTAGTTGCATGGTGTCGAGCTTAGCGGCGGCCTGCAATTTTTTGCAGCCCCGATGGGTAAAAACCCGGTATGCGAGGCATCGCGGAACTCCGTACTCTGTATACAGAGTTCAAAAACCGGCGCAAGGAGACAACCATGCCCGCCCAGCTCGTCAGCATCGAGGTCGCGCCCGACCTCGTCGATCAGGTCTACCGAGCCCTGCTCGGCGCCATCAGCAGCGGCACGCTCGCGCCGGGCGAGCGCATCACGCAGGAAGACATCGCCTCCCGCCTCTCGGTGTCCCGCCAGCCTGTGCTGCAAGCGCTTCGCCTGCTGAAGAAAGACGGCTTCGTGCTCGACGCGCCCGGCCGCGGCGTGCTGGTGGCACCGCTGGAAGCCAAGGCGATGCGCAAGGTCTATCAGGTGCGCGGCGCGCTCGACGCGCTGGCCGCGCGGCTGGCGGCGCAGCAGCGCGTTCGCATCGACCCGAAGCTCATCGAGCGCGGACGAAGAGCCGCGCGCGGGCGCAATGTCGAAGCGATGCTCGACGCCGATGTCGCCTTTCACCAGGCCATCTACGAAGCCTCGGGCAATCCGCTGATCGGCCAGAGCGCCGATCCGCACTGGCGCCACCTGCGCCGCGCGATGGGCGCGGTGCTGCAGGCCGAGCCGCAGCGCGAGTCGCTCTGGGACGAGCACGAGGCCATTGCCGACGCCATCGCCGCAGGCAACGCCGATCGCGCGGCGCGCTTGAGCGAAGAACACGTCTCGCGCGCCAGCGAGGCCCTGAGCGAGCGGCTGCGGGCACATGCCGCGTCCGCCCATACCACCGCTGCCATACCCACGAGAAAAGGAGACAAGGCATGAAACTCACACCCGAGCAGCGCGCGCAGTTCGAGCGCGACGGCTATCTGTTCTTCCCCGGCCACTTCTCGGCCGAAGAAACCAAGGCGCTGACCGACGCGGTGCCCGAGCTCTACGCCCGGCGCGAGGCCTTCAACGTGCGCGAGAAAGGCTCCGATGCCGTGCGCACGAACTTCGCCGCGCACCTCGTGAGCGAACCCTTCGCCCGGCTCGCGCGCCACCCGCGCATGGTCGAGCCTGTGACCGACCTCTTCGGCGAGGAGGTCTACATGCACCAGTTCAAGATCAACGGCAAGATGGCCTTCGAAGGCGACGTGTGGCAGTGGCACCAGGACTACGGCACCTGGCTCAACGACGACCTGATGCCCACGGAGCGCGCGATGAACGTCGCGATCTTTCTCGACGACGTGAACGAGCACAACGGCCCGCTGATGTTCATTCCGGGCAGCCACCGCAAGGGCGTGGTCGATGCCAGGCACGACCTCACGACCACCAGCTACCCGCTATGGACCGTCGACAACGACCTGATCCGCCAGCTGGTCGACCGCGCGGGCGGCAAGCATGGCGGCATCGTCTCGCCCAAGGGGCCGGCGGGCTCGATGATCCTGTTCCACAGCTGCCTCGTGCATGCCTCGGGCAGCAATCTCTCGCCCTTCAACCGCGTGGCGGTGTACCTGAGCCTGTGCGCGGTCAGCAACCACATCCGGCGACACAAGCGGCCCGAGTACATCGCGCACCGCGACTTCACGCCCATCGAGCTGCTACCCAACGACTGCCTGCTGAAGCCCTACCCGGTGGACGTGCCGTGGAAGAACGGCCTGCCCGAGAGCGCGCTGCGCACCTCGCCCGATGTGCTCGACACCGTGGAGGCCTGAGCGACATGAGCCTCCATTCCCGCCTGCAGCAGCGCGCCGCCGAAGGCCGCCCCATCCGCGTCGGCCTGATCGGCGCCGGCAAGTTCGGCGCGATGTATCTCGCGCAGATTCCGCGCACGCCCGGCGTGCAGCTGGTAGCCATAGCCGACCTGTCGCCCGACGCAGCCCGCGTCAACCTCGAGCGCGTGGGCTGGCAACGCGAGCGTGCGTCGGCCAACTCCGTGCAGGAAGCGCTGAAGCTCGGCACCACCTGGATCACCGACGACTGGCAGGCCGTGACACGCGAGCCCTCCATCGACATCGTGGTCGAGTGCACCGGCAACCCCATCGCCGCCGTGGAGCACTGCCTCGACGCCTTCGCCCATGGCAAGCACGTGGTCAACGTGACCGTGGAGGCCGACGCCTTCTGCGGCCCGTTGCTCGCGCGCAAGGCGCAGCAGGCCGACGTGGTCTATTCGCTGGCCTTCGGCGACCAGCCCGCGCTGATCTGCGACCTGGTCGACTGGGCGCGCACCTGCGGCTTTCCGGTGGTGGCAGCCGGGCGCGGCCACAAGTGGCTGCCGCACTTCACCGAATCGACGCCCGAGACGGTGTGGGGCAACTACGGCCTCACACCCGAACAGGCGAAGCGCGGCGGGCTCAATCCGAAGATGTTCAACAGCTTCCTCGACGGCTCCAAGCCTTCGATCGAAAGCTCGGCGGTGGCCAACGCCACCGGCCTCACGGTGCCCTCGGACGGCCTGCTCTACCCGCCCGCGAGCGTGGAGGACATTCCCTTCGTCACGCGGCCGAAGAGCGAAGGCGGCGTACTCGAGCGCAAGGGCATGGTCGAGGTGATCTCTTCGCTGGAGGCCGACGGCCGGAAGATCCCGTACGACATCCGCATGGGCGTGTGGGTCACGGTCGAGGCCGAGACCGACTACATCAGAAACTGCTTCGAGGAGTACAACGCCCACACCGACCCGAGCGGGCGCTACTTCACGCTCTACAAGCGATGGCACCTGATCGGGCTCGAAGTGGGCATGTCGGTGGCCAGCGTTGCGCTGCGCGGCGAGCCCACCGGCGTGGCCACCTGCTGGAATGCCGACGTGGTCGCCACCGCCAAACGCGACCTCGCGGCCGGAGAGATGCTCGACGGCGAAGGCGGCTACACCGTCTGGGGCAAGCTGCTGCCGGCCGACCGCTCGCTGCGGCTGGGCGGCCTGCCGCTGGGGCTGGCGCACAACGTCAGGCTGGCGCGCCCAGTGAAGAAGGGCCAGAGCCTGAGCTGGGCCGACGTGGCGATCGACACCACCACCGCCGCCTACAAGGTGCGCAGCGAGATGGAGGCGCTGTTCGCGCCCAAGGCCCAGGTACGTGCCCGGGCCGAGGCCGCCTGACCGCCAGCTGAGAACCCGCCCGTCCCGGTGCAGCCACCGTTGCGCCGGAGCGCGTTCGCGTAAAAAATATTCTGCTCGGCACGAACCCCGTGTCGAAATGACCGCCGGCGGGCCGTCATTGTGGTGAGCGATCCTGCTCAGCCTTCTTCCATGACGGAGAAACACCATGCAATACATGTTGATGTTCTATCAGCCCGCGGCCGAGTTCGAGCAACGCGACGACCCATCCGCGCAGGCCTATCGGGCCAGCTGGATCGCGTATGCCGACGCCGTGCGCCAGTCGGGCATCTCGCTCGGCGGCCACGGTCTCTTCCCGCCCATGACCGGCACCACGCTGCGCGTGCGCGGCGACAAGCGCCAGGTGCAGGACGGCCCCTTCGCCGACACCAAGGAGCAGCTCGGCGGCTACTTCGTGGTGGACGTTCCCGACCTCGACGCCGCACTCGAATGGGCGGCGCGCGCGCCCTGCGCGACCAGCGGCGGGGTGGAAGTGCGGCCCGTTTTCGTGGCGACGGCACAGGCAACCGCCGCGGCATGACCGACCCGGCGGTTCACCGGGCCGCCGAGCGGGCGGCGCGCGAGTCGTATGGCCGGCTGCTGGCCATCCTGTCCGCGCGCACCCATGACATCGCCGCGTCGGAAGACGCGCTGGCCGATGCCTTCGCCCGCGCGCTCGAGCGCTGGCCCGCCGACGGCATCCCGGTACAGCCCGACGCCTGGCTGCTGAGCGTGGCGCGCCACCGCAAGCTCGACGCCTGGCGCCACAGCCGCGTGCAGGACCAGGCCACCCAGACCCTGCTGCTGCTCGCCGGCGAAGTGGACGACGCCGCCGAAGGCAGCAGTGCCATCCCCGACGAGCGGCTGCGCCTGCTCTTCGTGTGCGCGCACCCAGCCGTCGACGCCGCGGCGCGCGCACCGCTCATGCTGCAGACGGTGCTCGGCCTCGACGCAGCGCGCATGGCAGGCGCCTTCCTCACCGCCCCTTCCACGCTGGGCCAGCGGCTGGTGCGCGCCAAGGCCCGCATCCGCGCGGCCGGCATTCCCTTCGAATACCCGCAGGCACGCGACCTGCCGCAACGGCTGCAGGACGTGCTCGACGGCATCTACGCAGCCTACGGCACCGGCTGGGACGACGTGGACGGCGCCGACGCCCTGCCCCGCGGTCTCACCACCGAAGCCATCGACCTGTGCCGCATCCTGTGCGGCCTGATGCCCGACGAGCCCGAGCCACTGGGCCTGCTCGCGCTGATGCTGTTCTGCGAGGCCCGCATGGCAGCTCGGCGCAGCGACACCGGCGCCTATGTGCCCCTCGACCAGCAGGACCCGCTGCGCTGGGACCCGGACCTGCTCGCGGAAGCGGAACGCTGCCTGCGCCGTGCGTCGGAAATGAAATCGCTGGGCGCCTACCAACTCGAAGCCGCCATCCAGTCGGCCCATTGCGAGCGCCGCGTAGGCGCGCCGGTGCCGCCCGAGGTGCTGGTGTCGCTTTACGAAGGCCTGCTGGCGCTGCGCTCCAGCATCGGCGCACAGGTCAGCCTCGCCTGCGCGCTGGCGAACGCACGCGGCCCCGAGATCGGGCTACGGGCGCTCGAAGCCATTCCCTCGCAAGACGTTGCCAGCTACCAACCGTACTGGGCAGCGCGTGCGCACCTGCTCGCAGCCGGCGGCGCACGCTCCGCCGCACGCCAGGCATTCGACAGGGCCATCGGCCTGAGCACGAACGCAGCGGTTCGTGCGTATCTGCATGCGATGTCGGACCGGCTCTGAAGCCCGGAACTACTTCATCGCGTTGAAGGTGCGCGGGAACAGCGCGGCCTGCGATCGGTCGCGCAGCCGGTAGCTCATGGCTGGCCGGCCGAGACTGCCGGTGACCATGCCGGCCTCTTCCATGAATCCACCGTCGAGCATGCGCCTGCGGAAGGCGCTCTTGTCGACATCGCGCCCCAGCACGACCTCGTAGGTGTGCTGCAGCGCCGGCAACGTGAAAGGCTCCTCCAGCAGAAAGGCCGGCAGCGAGGTGTATTCGACCTTGCTGCGCAACCGGGCGACCGCCGCTTCGAGCAACTCGCCATGGTCGAAGGCCAGCCGCTTGCGCGAGGCGGCATCAACCTCGAACCACGCCACTTCCGCCGCGTTGGCGCCACTGCGCAACTGCATCGCCTGTGCCGGAATCAGCGCATAGAAGCAATGCGTGGCCGACCAGCCGCGCGGATCTCGCTGCGCCCCGCCCCAACTGCCGAGCTGTTCGAGGTAAGGCGTGATCACGCCGGTCTTCTCGCGCAGCTTGCGCAGCGCGCAGTCGAGCAGCGTGGCGTCCTCGTCGACGTTCACGAAGCCACCCGGAAGCGCCCACTTGCCGGGGAAGGGCTCGTCACTGTCGGCGGGCCGCTTCACCAGCAGAACCTGCAGGGCTTCGTCGAGCACGGTGAACATCACCACGTCGACCGTGACCAGCGGGCGCGGGAAGCTCAGTGGCGGGAATTTCGAAGAAGACTGGTTCACGGGTTGCTTGACTTGCGGTTATTTAGTTGTACTATACAACTCATTATTAGTTGTACTGAGCAACTAAGAAAATGCTGTCACACATCAACGACAAAGAACAAGAAATGAATCGCCACCAACGTATGCTCCTGGAGCAGGAAACACTGGCCATCCTTTCGCAAAAGCGCTACACGACGTCTGAAGGCCTTCCTGTCGACCTCACTGCTCTCATCGATGAGTGCCTGCGCTCGACTCGCCATGTCGCCCCATCAGAAGCTCCCGCCCTCCCTGGGCAAGTCTCTGCACAGCCCCGGCAACCTCATCGGGCATCCGTTGAGGTAGTCAATGAAACTACGCTGGCCGGCATCTCACGCGCATTGCGCGAAAGCAATGACCGCGTAGCGGCATTGAACTTCGCATCCGCACGCAACCCTGGCGGCGGCTTCCTCGGAGGTAGCCTTGCCCAGGAAGAATCGCTGGCAAGCAGTTCAGCCCTCTATTCGTCGCTGCTGCAGGCACCGGAGTTCTACGAGCAACACCGCTCTACGGCGTCGTGTCTGTATTCGGACGCACTGATCTTGTCGCCGGATTGCCCTGTTTTTCGTGCCGATGACGGTCGACTCATGCAACAACCGGAGTTGGTGACGTTCATCACCTGCGCTGCCCCGAATGCAGGTGCCGTGACAAAGAACCAGCCAAACGATGTCGAACAGATTGAAGGCACGCTTCGCAAGCGCGCCGAGTGCGTTCTGGCACTGGCCGCCCTTCAACGCTGCCCCACCCTGATTCTTGGCGCGTGGGGCTGCGGCGTTTTCCGGAATGATCCGGCCATGGTGGCACGGGCATTTCGCGACCACCTCTACGGCAACGCGACTTGGGCCGCCCGATTCGAACGAGTCATCTTTTCAGTATTCGACACCTCCGCGCAACAGAAGGTTTACGAGACATTCAAGGAAGTGCTTGCATCATGAACGCTCCACTCCCGACAGAACCGCACCTCGTCCAGCGCGCACGCTGGCCGAAGGACGGCCGGCACATCCTCGCCCACCACGACGAGTCATCGGTCATCGTCTACCAGGCCTACCGCCCCGCCATCGGCGAGTACGCGATCCGCCACGGCCGGCTCGACGGTCCGGACTTCAGCCTTTCGCGCATGAGCTGGATCAAGCCAAACTTCCTCTGGATGATGTATCGCTCGGGTTGGGGCACCAAGGAAGGCCAGGAAGTCATCCTGGGCCTGCGGCTGCGCCGCGCGTTCTTCGAGCGCGTGGTGCGCGAGGCGGTGCCGTCGACCTTCGACGCAGGCTACCCGAGCCGCGAGGCGTGGCAGGAGGCCGTCGAGCACTCGGAAGTGCGCCTTCAATGGGACCCCGACCACTCGCCCAGCGGCCACAAGCTGGAGCGCCGTGCGATCCAGCTGGGCTTGCGCGGCCGCGTGCTGGCTGCATTCGCGAGCGAGGAGCTGCTGGAGGTCATCGACATGCGCCCCTTCGTGGACGCGCAGCGCCCGCTGGCACAAGACGACAACACAGAACTACAACTGCCGGTGGAGCACCCGCTCGTCATCGGCTGACAAGGAGAGAGGAAAAAATGACGACGACACCCCGCAGCATCCGGGACCTGCCCGCGTACTTCGCGCAGGGCCACCGCCCCGAATACCTGCTGTTCTGGGGCCATCGCCCCCCGAAGACCGGCGTGAACAAGAGCTGCTTCAGCCAATGGTTCGAGGCGGAATTCACCGTCGACGGCACGCGCTACCGAACGGCCGAGCATTTCATGATGGCCGGCAAGGCACGCCTGTTCGGCGACGCGGAAACCTGCGAACAGATCCTCTCCGCCCGCACGCCGGACGACGCCAAGAAACTCGGCCGCAAGATCCGCGGCTTCGACGAAGCGGCCTGGGTGGCTGCGCGCCTCGACATCGTGACGCGCGGCAACATCGAGAAGTTCGGGCAAAACCCGGCTCTGGGCGCCTTCCTGCTCGGTACGGGCAACCAGGTGCTGGTGGAGGCCAGCCCGGTCGATGCCATCTGGGGCATCGGGCGAGCAGCCACCGATCCCGCAGCACAGGACCCGCGCGAATGGAAGGGGCTCAACCTGCTGGGCTTCGCGCTGATGGCTGCGCGCGATGCGCTGAGGCAACCACGATGAACGACGTCGAACGCTATCAGGGCTGCCTGCTCGGCCTGGCCTGCGGTGATGCAGTAGGCACCACGGTCGAGTTCCGCTCGCGCGGCAGTTTCGCGCCCGTCACCGGCATGCAGGGTGGCGGTCCGTTCGGGTTGATCGCAGGCGAATGGACCGACGACACCTCGATGGCGTTGTGCCTGGCGGCAAGCCTCATCCATTGCAAGGGCTTCGACGCGGTCGACCAGATGAACCGCTATTGCAACTGGCGCAGCGTGGGCTACCTGAGCAGCACCGGAAACTGCTTCGACATCGGCCTGACGGTATCGGGCGCCCTCACCCGCTATCTCGCGTCCGGCGATCCGTTCGCGGGCGACCCCGACCCGCGCACGGCAGGCAACGGCGCGCTCATGCGGCTCGCCCCGGTGCCGATGTTCTATGCCGCCAGCGCGCCAGCCACCTGGAAGCAGGCCGGAGAAAGCACCCGCACCACGCACGGCGCGCAGGAGGCCATAGAGTGCTCGCAGCTCTTTGCGCTGCAGCTGCGCTCGGCGCTGCGCGGCGAGGACAAGGCCGCGATCCTTTCGACCGAGCCGCTCGCGCCGCTGAGCGCGAAGGTCGCGGCGCTGGCGGGCAGCGGCTACGCCTCGAAGCCCGTCGAGCAGATCAGGGGATCGGGCTACTGCGTCGAGTCGCTCGAAGCAGCACTCTGGTGCTTCGCGAACACCGGCTCCTTCGAAGAAGCCGTGCTTGCCGCCGCCAACCTCGGCGACGACGCGGACACCACGGCGGCGATCTGCGGTCAGCTCGCGGGCGCCTTCTACGGCGTAGGTGGCATTCCGCGCGACTGGCTCGACAAGCTCGTCATGCGCGACGACATCGAACGGATGGCCGGAAAGCTGCTGACGCTGGCAGGCTGAGCCCGCCGATCACTCCTGCGTCACAGCGGCCGCCTCCCCCACCCGCCGCCCATCGAGCTGACTGCCCCCCTGCATCAGCGACACCGCAACCACCGCGTTCGACGCATCCCTGCGAAACACCAGCTGCGCCCCGATGGCGGTCACCGCAAAGCGATCGTTGCCCGTGGGCGTGAGGGCGTTGTAGCCACGCCCCGTCTCGCGCACCAGCAGCCGGCCGTTGCGCACGGTGAAGCTCAGCGACTGGGTCTTCGTCACGCGGTACTCGCCCCTGTACTCGTCGAGCCGCTTCGCATCGAGGGGCACTTCCGTGGTCGGCACCGGGTAGCGGCTCTTGCCGATGGCGAGCATCACGCCCTGCATCGGCGCGCGCGCATTGCTGCTGAGCACGATCAACGCCTCGCCGGTGTCGGGCGCCAGCAGCCACAGCGTGCGGTAGCCCTCGGTGACTCCCGGGTGGTAGTAGGTACGCCGGCCGCCCTCGGGCCCGCGCACCATCACCGCATAGCCGATCTCGGCGCCCTCGTAGCGCGCCAGCGGCGTGAGCATGCGCGCGGCGGCCGGGCCCAGCGGGCCTCCGGCACCGGCGAGGATGGCGCGGCTGAAGGTCATCATGTCGGCGGCTGTGGAACGCAGCGCGCTGGCCGGCGCGTAGGCCAGCATGTCGAACAGCGGCTGGCGGCGGTCGCCGGCGAAGGCCGGGGCCATGCGCGAGGCCTTGTCGCCGAGCGGGATCACGGTGTCGTTCATGCCCAGCGGCTCGGTGATGCGCGCGCGCACCAGCTCGCCCCATGAGGTGTCGTAGTGCTCGGCGAGCAGCTGGCCGAGCAGCGCCATGCCGAAGTTGCTGTACGCGCCCTCGCACGGCGGCGCGGCAGCCGTGAGCCTGATGCGCGCGAGCGCGGCCCAGAACATGGGCTTGTCGTAGGTTCGGAACTGCTCGGCAAGCGGTGCGCCGCCGGTCACGCCGTCGGCCATCACAGGCATGCAGCCGGTGTGCGTGACAAGCTGGCGCAGCGTGACCGAGGCCACCGCGGGCGCGAGTCCGTCGACCTTGCCGGCCAGCAGCCTGCCCACGGTGTCCTCGAGCTTCAGGTCGCCGCGCTGCACCGCCTGCGCGAGCAGCAGGCCGGTGAACACCTTGGTGACGGAACCGATCTCGAACATCGGCTGCTCTGCGCTGCTGGCCGCGATGGCGCGCGGCGCCGACGGCGGCTCGGGGTTGTAGGCGGCGCCATAGGCTGCCTGGCCGTTGCGCAGCGTCCCCACCACCAGCGTGCCCCGCTCCGCGCCGAGCGCGGCCCTGGCCAGGACGCCCGGATCGCTCGCCAGCGTCAGAGGCTGCTGCTGTGGCTGTGCGACGGCATTGCCGGCCAGGAGCAACGGAACGAGGAGCCAGGCCGCGAGCCGGGATCGGTACAGCAGCAGGGCATGGGGCAGGAGCCGCATCGTCGGATTCCTCAGGCGTCGTCGAAGAGCCCCATCGTGCCACGGCCGGGCAACACCCCACGCGCCGCGACGACAATGGTCCGATGCGCGCATTGCTCGGCACCTTCTCCTGGCAGGAACTCCGCCACCACCCCTGGCGCAACGCGGCGGCCGTGCTGGCCGTGATGCTGGGCGTGGCGCTGGCGTTCTCGGTACAGCTGATCAACGCGTCGGCGCTCGACGAGTTCTCGAGCGCGGTGCGCTCGGTCAACGGCGAGCCCGACCTGGAAGTGCGCGCCGTGCAGGGCGGCTTCGACGAGGCGGTGTTCGCACGGCTGGCCCGGCATCCGCAGGTGGCGCTGGCGAGCCCCGTGGTCGAGTTCCAGGGCCTGGCGCTGGCCGGCGAGCGCCAGGTGCCGATCCGCGTGATCGGCATCGACGCACTGGTGCTGCTGACCATCGCACCCGCGCTGATGCCGCAGGCGGCGGCGGGTGTGGACCGCTTCGCGCTCTTCGCGCCCGGTCATGTGTTCCTCAACCTCGCGGCGCGCGACGCGCTCGGCCTGCCCGCCCAGGCATCCGGCGAAGGCGCGGCGGAGACGGTGCAGCTGCGCAGCGACGATGCCTGGCACAAGCTGGCGGTGGCCGGCCACGTGGCCGCCGGTGGCAAGGCGCTCGCGGTGATGGACATCGCGGCGGCGCAGGAGCTCTTCGGCCGCATCGGCCAGCTCAGCCGCATCGACCTGCGCCTGGCGCCCGGCACCGACAGGGCCGCATTCATGGCCTCGCTGCAGAAGTCGCCGGACTGGCCCGCGGGCGTGCAGTTCGCCGAGCCCGGCGATGCGGCGCAGCGTGTGAGCAACCTGTCGCGCGCCTACCGCGTGAATCTCACGGTGCTGGCGCTGGTGGCGCTGTTCACGGGCGCGTTCCTGGTGTTCTCGGTGCTGGCGCTCAGCGTGGCCAAGCGCGCGCAGCAGTTCGCGCTGCTCGGCGTGCTCGGGCTCACGCCGCGCGAGCGGCTGCGGCTGGTGCTTGCCGAGTCGCTGGTGCTGGGGCTGATCGGCAGCGTTGCCGGCCTTGCACTCGGCACGGCGCTGGCGGCCTTCGCGCTGCGCGTTCTGGGCGGCGACCTGGGCGGCGGCTATTTCGAAGGCGTGGCGCCCACGCTGCACTGGAGCGCGGGCGCGGCCCTGCTCTACGGCGGCCTGGGCGTGCTGGCCGCGCTGGTCGGCGGCTGGTGGCCCGCACGCGCGGCGCAGGCGCTGCCCGAGGCGCAGACGCTCAAGGGCCTGGGCGCGGCGCCCACGCAAGGCAACGGCCACTGGCTGGCGCTTGGCCTGATCGCACTGGGCGCGGTGCTCGCCAACCTGCCGGCCATCGGCGGCATTCCGGTGGCGGCATACCTGTCGGTCGCCTGCCTGCTGGTGGGCGGCATCACCGCCCTGCCCTGGCTGATCGCGCTGCTGTACGACCGCGTCGCCCCGCTGTTCGCGCAGCGCGTGCTGCCGATGCTGGCCGTGGAGCGCGCACGGCGCATGCGCGGCACGGCCGCCGTGGCAGTGAGCGGCGTGGTCGCGAGCCTGAGCCTCGCCGTCGCGCTCACGGTGATGGTCGCGAGCTTCCGCGACTCGGTGACGCACTGGCTCGACGTGGTGCTGCCCGCCGACCTGTACGTGCGCGCCACCTCGGGCGGGCGCGGCGGCAACAGCGGTAGCGGCAGCAGCACCGACACGGCGACCTTTTCTCCGGCCTTCGTGCAATCGCTGGCGCAGCTGCCGGGCGTGGCGCGCACGGGCACGCTGCGCACGCAGCCGCTGCAGCTGGATGCGGCGCGGCCCGCCGTGACGCTGATCGCGCGCAGCCTGGAAGGCGGAGCGGCGCAATCGCTGCCGCTCGTGGGCGCGGCATTGCCCGTGCCCGATGGACAGATCGGCATCTACGTGAGCGAGCCGATGGTGGAGCTCTACGGCGCGAAGCCGGGCACGGTGTTCGCGCCGCTGTCTGCTGCGATGGGCATGCCGGCTGGCACAGGGAAGGCGCAGAGCTTTTTCGTGGCCGAGGTGTGGCGCGACTACGCGCGGCAGTTCGGAGCGGTCACGATGGATGCGCGCGACTACGAGCGCATCACCGGCGAGCGCAACGTGAGCGACGTGGCGCTGTCGCTCGCGCCCGGCGCATCGGAAGGCGCGGTGCAGGCGGCGGTGCGCGACCTGGCGGCGCGCGCGGGCGGCACGTCGTCCGGGTCCGTCGAGATCGCATCGGTGGGACAGATCCGCGCGACCTCGCTGCGCATCTTCGACCGCAGCTTCGCCGTGACCTACTGGCTGCAGGCGGTGGCCATCGCCATCGGCCTGTTCGGCATCGCCGCGAGCTTCAGCGCGCAGGTGCTGGCGCGGCGCAAGGAATTCGGGCTGCTCGCGCACCTCGGCTTCACGCGACGGCAGGTGCTGGCGGTGGTGGCCGGCGAAGGCGCGGCGTGGACCGCCATCGGCGCCGTGGCAGGGTTGGGACTCGGGCTGGCTGTGTCCGTGGTGCTGGTGAAGGTGGTGAACCCGCAGAGCTTCCACTGGACGATGGACCTTCTGGTGCCCTGGGAGCGCCTGCTGGCGCTGTGCGGCGCGGTGGTGGCCGCGGGGACTGTCACGGCCTGGCTGGCAGGCCGGGCCGCCGCGGGCAAGGACGTGGTGCTGGCGGTGAAGGAAGACTGGTAGGCGGCGCTGCCTCCGCCGCCGGTCAGCGGCCGGGCTCGCCGTTCCAGTCGATCAGGCCGGTGCCGCTCCAGTGGCCGAAGGAGCTCAGGTCCATCTTCGGCCGCGCGATGCGGCGCCAGGTGTCGACCATGTGCATGACGCGGATGTCGTCGAACACGATCACGACGTGCAGCGCGAGCTTCAGCGTATCGAGGTTGGCGAGGATGCGGGCCTCCGTGTGCCCGTCCTTCGGGCCGTCGACGAAGATCAGGTCGGCCGATTCGAACAGCGCGCGGGGTGCGGCTCGATGCCGCCGGGCGCTGAAATGTCGTGCAGCACCTGCCGCGCGCGGCCGCTCTCGAAGTCGGACGGCGCGAGCCAGGTGTCGTCGAAAGTCTCCCAGCCCAGCAGGTCGAAGGTCGTCACCGACGCGGCAGGCGGCAACTCCTGCATCAGTGCCAGCGTGCCCATGCCGGTGAAGGTGCCGACCTCGATCACCGTGCGTGGCCGCAGCGTGCGCACCAGCGCCGCAAGCAGGCGGTAGTGCTCGCCCGGCCAGGTGTCGAACCAGTGAGGCTCCCTGGAAGGTCGCCCCTCGTAGATCGACAGCGCCAGCTTACGAGCCGCCGCGCAGGCGTCGAGCGCGACATCCATCAGGCGTGCTGTGGGGCGCGCGGGCTCGTCATCCATGCTCGCGATGATCGTGGCTTCCTTGTGGCGCGCGGGCACCGCAGCGAAGATCCGGTTGAACTCGTCGAAGGTCATGGTTCGGGCATGGAAAGAAAGGCCGCCGAAGTCTAAGAGCGCGGCCCCCGCATCTCAGCGCGCCGGCGTCAATTGAATCCGCTCGACCGTCTCTTTTTCCACGGCGCTGCGGCTGTAGACCAGCGGCACGTACTTGCCTTCGAGCCACAGCGGCGCCAGGTCGCGGTAGTTCGGGCTCTCGGGGTTGCCCGACTGGCCCGGTGTGTTGATGACCCGCGAGGCGTCCCAGTTGCCCCCGTCCAGCACCATGCGGAAGGATGCGCCCGCCGTCAGCCGGTAGTCGCTGGCCCGGTAGGTAGCCGCCATCGGCGTGAAGGAAGACCCGGACATCGGCCAGTCGCCCACGTCGAGCTTCTTGCGCGTGGCGGCGTCGACCACGCCGCCGAGCGGATGGCGGAACTCGGCGCGGTGCAGCGCGCCCCACTTCCAGGCTGCAGGGTCGGGGCCCAGCTTGGTCGTGAGCTCCTGCATCGCCGCAGGCAGGGTCTTGAGCAGCAGCGCGTCGCGCTGCTCGTTGGTGACCCAGCCGAACGGGTTCTCCAGCAGCAGCACCATGCGCGTGTTGTCGCCGGGCGCGGCCAGCGCGGCACCGGCATCGCCCGCGCCGGCCTTGAGCACTGCGGCGCGCAGCGGCTTGCTGCTCCACACCTCGTACAGCGCGGCGGCCGCGCTGTCGCGGTCCATGGTGCCGTCCCAGCCCTGCAGCATGCGCAGCGCGGTGGCCGTCTGCATATCGTCGCTGCGAAGGCCGGCCAGCAGCTTCAGCACGCGCTGCGCGGGCGTGGCGACGATGTCGTTCTGCATGCGCTCCGAGTCTTCGACCGAGAAGCGCGAGCCCGCCGCCACCTTGGCCGCGAACAACTCCTTGAGCCGCCGCGCACGCGCCGCGTCGCTCCACTCGTAGCCCACGCCCTTCTTCGCGGCGGGGTGGTCCGGCGGAATGTTGTTCTCGTTGGCGGTCACCACGTAGCCGCGCGCCGGGTTGAACTCCGAAGGCAGTTCGTCGCCGTTGCGGAAGCCCGACCACTCGTAGCGGCCATCGCCCGGCACCGGCATCAGCCCGTCCCAGTTGGGGCGGATGGGCGTGAGGCCACCGGGAATCCAGCCGACGTTGCCGCTGGTGTCGGCATACACCTGGTTCTCGCCCGGTGCGCCCCAGCGGTTCATCGCCGCGCGGAACTGGTCCCAGTTGCGCGCGCGCATGTAATCCATCGAGCCGAAGTACGGCGCCATGCCGGGTTCCAGCCAGGCCGCGCGCAGTGCAAACGCACGCTGCTTGCCGGGCTCGGCGAGCAGCACCGGGCCATGGCGCGTGAAGGTATTGACCACCTCGCGCGGCGCACTCTCGCCCTTGACCGCGATGCGCTCGGTGACGCGCACCATCGGCTCCCAGCGGCCCTGGTAGCGGTACTCGTTGGGGTTGCGAGGATTCAGCTGGTACACGTACAGGTCTTCCTGGTCCATGTAGAAGCGCGTTAGGCCGAAGGCGATGGTGCCGTTGTGGCCGATCGACAAGCCCGGCAGGAAGGGTTCGCCCGCGCCGATGACGTCCATGCCCGGCGCACTCAGGTGCGACATGTAGCGCAGGCTCGGTGCGCCGTGCGCGCGATGCGGGTCGTTGGCCAGGATGGGCCGGCCGGTCGAGGTGAGCTTCGGCGAGATCACCCAGTTGTTGCTGCCATAGGCTCCTGTCGGGTCGCCTTGCGATGCCTGCTGCAGTTCTTCCGCCGCATCGGTGCCTGGCTGCAGGCTCGCCACGGTCGCTGCGAGCTTCGTGTTGGTCTTGGTGAACTGCGGGCCTTCGGTTGCACGCAGGTAGGCGGCGCGCAACTCGACGGCCGGGATGGTGCACGGATCGAGCCCCTGCGGCACGCGCGGGTTGACCGGCGGATCGAGCTCGCGGCGCAGCCAGTCGGCCTTGATGCCTGGGCCGCCGGCGCAGAAGGCCCGCGCACGGTCGATCTCGGATGTGAAGTTGAGCGTGAGGCCATGGTGCCGGATGCGCACCACGTCCTCGGGCGCCCACATCGCGGGCTGATAGCCCAGCAGCGCGAACTCCGGCGGCAGCAGCGAGGGCTGCGCACGCACCTGTGCCACGTAGGCGTTGACGCCCGCCGTGAATGCTTCGGCCACGCGCTTGGCGTCGGAACCATAGGCCAGCCACTCGCGGTACATGTCGCCGCGATAGAGCACGGCGCGCGCGGCGCGGTCATTCTCGACCCAGGCGGGGCCGAAGTCCTTCGCCATCTCGCCGAGACCGCGCTTGCGCCAGAGGTCCATCTGCCAGAGCCGGTCGCGCGCGGCGATGAAGCCCTGCGCCACGAAGGCGTCGTAGAGCGTGCCCGCGTAGAGATGCGGCACGCCCCAGCGGTCGACCAGCACCTCGGCCGGCTTCTCGAGGCCGGGCACGGCGAACGACGAGGGAGGACGCGCGGGCGTCTGCGAATCAGGAGGCCCCGACGCACAGCCCGCGAGCGCGAGGGCCGCGAGTGCAACGACACCGAAGGAATGCCTTTGACCTAACGAGCGCCGCGATACCGGGCGCAGGTTTCTTCTTTTCATGTGACTCGTCTCCTGCCTTGTCTTGTTCGTTGATGGATGGCAGCGAACAGTATCCCGATTTGCACGCTTCGTGGGAGTGGCGAGGCATGACTTGTAGACTGGCGCACCATGCAGCAGACACCGCCTTCCTCCTCCTGCGGCAGCTGGCTCGACGGCGCCATCCGCCGCATCGAGGCCGACTACCAGCGCAGCGCAGACACGCACCTGATCCCGCTGCCCCTGCCCTCGCTCGCGGCGCGCGGAATCGACCTGTACCTGAAGGACGAGTCCACGCACCCGACCGGCAGCCTCAAGCACCGGCTCGCACGTTCGCTCTTCCTCTATGCGCTGTGCAACGGCTGGGTGCGCGAGGGCACGACCATCGTCGAGGCATCGAGCGGCTCGACCGCGGTGAGCGAGGCCTACTTCGCGCGGCTGCTGGGCCTGCCCTTCATCCCGGTGATGCCCCGCAGCACCTCGCCAGAGAAGGTCGCGCAGATCGCGTTCTACGGCGCGAGCTGCCACTTCGTCGACCATGCCGCGCAGGTGTACGAAGAAGCCCGCGCGCTGGCCGAGCGCACCGGTGGCCACTACATGGACCAGTTCACATATGCCGAGCGCGCGACCGACTGGCGCGGCAACAACAACATTGCAGAGAGCATGTTCCAGCAGATGTCGCGCGAGCGGCATCCGGTGCCGAAGTGGATCGTGGTGGGCGCGGGCACGGGCGGCACCAGCGCGACCATCGGGCGCTACCTGCACTACCGCTGCCACGACACGCGGGTGCTGGTGGCCGACCCCGAGGGCTCGGTGTTCTCGGCCTATCACCGCACGGGCGACGCCACGCTGACGGCGCCCGGCTCGCGCATCGAGGGCATCGGCCGCCCGCGCGTGGAGCCGAGCTTCATCCGCACGCTGGTCGACCGGATGATCGAAGTGCCGAACCTCGACTCGGTGGCTGCCATGCTTTCGCTGTCGGCGCTGCTGGGCCGCAAGGTAGGGCCGTCGACCGGCACCAACTTCGTCGGCATGCTGGCCGTGGCGCAGGAGATGCGCGCGGCGGGCGAGCAAGGCTCCATTCTTTCGCTGCTGTGCGATTCCGGCGAGCGCTACCTGCCGAGCTACCACGACGCGGCATGGGTGAAGAACGCCTTCGGCGACATCGGACCAGCGCAGCAGCGCATCGACGCGCTGGTGGCGTCGTGATGTCTTCCATGCCAAGGCTGCTGTCGCGCCGCAGCCTGCTGCTGGCGGCGCTCGCGACGGGGCCGCTTGCGGCCTGGGGCTTGCCCGAGCGCCGGCTGGAGTTTCCGCGCGACTTCGGCAGCCACCCCGACCTGCACACCGAGTGGTGGTACATCACCGGCCACGCGAAGACGCCGGCGGGGCGCGAGTTCGGCTTCCAGGTGACCTTCTTCCGCTCGCGCGTCGAGGCCACAATGGGCATGCGCTCGGCCTTCGCCGCGAAGCATCTCGTGTTCGCGCATGCGGCCATCACCGACCTCGAAGGCCGCGTGCTGCTTCACGACCAGCGCATCGCACGCGCCGGCTTCGGCGTGGCGGAGGCGAGCGCGAGCGACACCGACGTGCGCATCCGCGACTGGTCGCTGGTGCGGGAGAACGGCCTCTACCTTGCGCGCATCCCGGCCGGCGAATTCGCTCTCGACCTTCGCTTCACGCCCACGCAGCCGGTGCTGCTGCAGGGCAACGCCGGCCTCTCGCGCAAGGGCCCCGAAGAGTCGCAGGCGAGCTACTACTACAGCGAACCGCAACTCAAGGCACAGGGCAAGCTCACGCTCAAGGGGCAGGCCTTCGACATCTCGGGCAGCGCATGGCTGGACCACGAATGGAGCGAGGCGCTGATGCACCCCGAGGCCGTAGGCTGGGACTGGATCGGCATGAACCTTGACGACGGCAGCGCCCTCACCGCCTTCCACTTGCGGCGCCGCGACGGCAGCGCGCTGTGGGCCGGCGGCTCGTTCCGCCAGCGCGACGGCACGGCACGCATCTTCAAGAGCGACGAAGTGCGTTTCGAAAGCCTCCAGACCTGGGACAGCCCCCGCACACAGGCGAAGTACCCCACGAAATGGCGCGTACAGACACCCGCCGGCGGCTTCGAAGTGCACGCCCTGCTCGACGACCAGGAACTGGACAGCCGCGGCTCCACAGGCGGCGTCTACTGGGAGGGCCTGAGCGACCTGCTCGACGCACAGGGACGCCGTGTAGGACGCGGCTACCTGGAGATGACAGGCTACGCCTCACCGCTGAAGCTGTAACTGTTGTAGCGGCAGACAAGAGCTGACAACCGAACCACTCGCACGCGCGTTGGGAAAATTTCCCAGAACCATCCAAAAGCAGAGGAGCCCACCATGAAAACCCGAATCGCAATGCTGGCCGCGGCCGGCGCTCTCTCCATCCTCGCAAGCCCGCTGGCCGCCAACGCGCAGGTCTCGGTCAACATCAACGTCCCCGGACTGGTAATGACGGCCCCGCCCCCGCCGCGCTACGAGCCCCTGCCCCCGCCGCGCGGCGGCTTTGTCTGGGTGCCGGGCCGCTGGGCCTGGGACGGCCGTGCCTATGCATGGCATGCGGGCGGCTGGCAACCGGCGCGCGCGGGCTACGTGTATGCACCGGGCCGCTGGATCGAGGACCGCGGCGGCTGGCGCTGGAACGACGGCGACTGGCGCCGCGAAGCCCGCCGTGAGGCACGACGCGAACGCGAGTGGGAAGAAGACCGCCGCCATGACCGCTACGAGCGCGATCACCGGCACGGCCACGACCGCGGCGATTTCTGCCCGCCCGGCCAGGCCAAGAAGGGCAACTGCTGAGGCGCAAGCCCGCAGAGCCCTCAACGAAAAAGGGAGCCGGAAGGCTCCCTTTTTTGTTTGTCCGCGTCCTACTTCGCCCGTCGCCGGTCGAGGAACGCGATGATCTCGCCCATGATCCCCTTGCGGAAGGCCAGCACGCAGATCACGAAGATCAGGCCCGTGACCATGGTCACCGACTCGCCCAGCGTGTTGAACCAGTCGATGGTGGTGATGCGCGCAAGGAAGTTGCCGAGTTCGCCGATCTTGTTCTCCAGCAGCACCACCACGGCCGCGCCCACCAGCGGGCCCGAGAGCGTGCCGAGGCCGCCCACCAGCGTCATCAGGATGACCTGGCCCGAGGCTGTCCAGTGCACGTCCGACAGCGTGGCGAAGCCCAGCACCAGCGTCTTGAGCGAACCGGCCAGCCCCGACAGCGCCGCCGAGATCACGAAGGCCAGCAGCTTGAAGCGGCTCACGTCGTAGCCCAGCGAGAGCGCGCGCGGCTCGTTCTCCTTGATGCCCTTCAGCACCTGGCCGAAGGGCGAGTGGATGGTGCGCACGATCAGCAGGAAGGCCGCCACCACGACGACCAGCGCGACGTAGTACATCGTGAGGTCATTCGACAGGTCAAGCACGCCGAACAGCTTGCCGCGCGGCACGCCCTGCAGGCCGTCTTCGCCGCCTGTGAACTTGGCCTGCAGCGCGACGAAGAACATCATCTGCGCGAGTGCCAGCGTGATCATCGCGAAGTAGATGCCCTGCCGGCGGATCGCCAGCACGCCGAAGACCCAGCCGAGAAAGGCGCCGGTGAGCGTGCCCGCGATCAGGCCCAGCTCGGGCGTGAGGCCCCAGACCTTGATCGCCTGCCCCGCGACGTACGCGGAGCCGCCGAGGAAGGCCGCATGCCCGAAGGACAGCAAGCCGGTGAAGCCCAGCAGCAGGTTGAAGGCCGCGGCGAAGAGCGCGAAGCACATGAGCTTCATCACGAACACCGGGTAGGCGCCGAAGAACGGTGCCAGGACCAGTGCGAGAAGCAGCAGTGCGTAGACGACGGTGGAGATTTTTTTCGTGTTCATGCCGCGCGTCTTATTTTTCTTTGCCGAACAGGCCGGCGGGGCGGATGAGCAGCACGATGACCATGATCACGAACACAACCGTGGAGGAAGCCTCTGGATAGAAAACCTTGGTGAGCCCTTCGATCACGCCGAGCCCGAGGCCCGTGAGGATGGCCCCCATGATCGAGCCCATGCCGCCGATCACGACCACGGCGAACACCACGATGATGAGGTTCTGTCCCATCAGCGGCGAGACCTGGATGACCGGCGCGGCCAGCACGCCGGCGAAGGCGGCGAGCGCACAGCCGAAGGCGTAGGTCAGCGTGATCATCAGCGGCACGTTGACGCCGAAGGCCTCCACGAGGCGCGGGTTCTCGGTACCGGCGCGCAGGTAGGCGCCGATACGCGTCTTCTCGATCACGTACCAGGTGGCGAAGCACACCACCAGCGATGCGACGACCACCCAGGCGCGGTAGTTGGGCAGCACCATGAAGCCCAGGTCGGTGGCGCTCGAGAGCGCATCGGGCGCGTCGTAGGGCAGGCCCGAGACGCCGTAGACCGAGCGGAACACGCCCTCGATCAGCAGCGTGAGGCCCAGCGTGAGCAGCAGGCCGTAGAGATGGTCCAGCTTGTAGATCCAGCGCAGCAGCAGCCGCTCGATGAGCACGCCGAAGATGCCGATGACGACAGGCGCCGCGATCAGCATCACCCAGTAGTTGATGCCGAGATACTCCATCGCCATCCACGTCAGAACGGCGCCGAGCATGAACAGCGCGCCGTGCGCGAAGTTGATGACGTTGAGCAGGCCGAAGATCACCGCCAGCCCGAGGCTCAGGATGGCGTAGAAGGAGCCGTTGACCAGCCCCAGCAGGAGCTGGCTCAACAGAGCGGGAAGGGAAATGTTCATAGAGGTTCAGCGAACGCGGGCGGCTGCGCGCCCGCGCGGGGTTACTTCCACAACGCGCACTTGCTTTCGGCCTTCGTCGTGAAGACCTCTTCGCCCTTCAGCTTCTGGACCACCTTGTAGTAGTCCCACGGCTGCTTCGACTCGGCCGGCGACTTCACCTGCACCAGGTACATGTCGTGCACGAAGCGGCCGTCCTCGCGCACGAAGCCCTTGGCGTAGAAGTCGTCGATCGGCGTCTTCTTGATCTGCGCCATCACCGTGTCGGCGTCGGTGCTCTTGGCGGCCTGCACGGCCTTCAGGTAGGTCATGGTGGCCGAGTAGTCGGCGGCCTGGATGTCGGTGGGCATGCGCTTGGTCTTCTCGAAGAAGCGCTTGCCGAAGGCGCGCGTCTTGTCGTCGAGGTTCCAGTCCCAGCTGGTGGTCAGCAGCAGGCCCTCGGTGTTCTTCAGGCCCAGGCTGTGCACGTCGGTCACGAACACCAGCAGGCCGACCATCTTCATGGTCTTGGAAATGCCGAATTCCCTCGCCGCCTTGATCGCGTTCTGCGTGTCGCCGCCCGCATTCGCGAGCGCCAGCACCTGGGCTTTGGAGTTCTGCGCCTGCAGCAGGAACGAGGAAAAGTCGGAGGTGTTGAGCGGGTGCTTCACGCTGCCGAGCACGGTGCCGCCCTTCTCCTTCACGACCTTGGTCGCGTCGGCTTCGAGCGCCTGGCCGAAGGCGTAGTCGGCCGTCAGGAAGTACCAGCTCTTGTCGCCCCGCGCGATGACGGCGCTGCCCGTGCCCTTGGCCAGCGCCACGGTGTCGTAGGCGTAGTGCACGGTGTAGGGGCTGCACTGCTCGTTGGTGAGCGCCGAACTGCCCGCGCCGTTCACGATGAACACGCGCTTCTTCTCCTGCGCCACCTTGGCCATGGCCAGGCCGGTGCCCGAGCTGGTGCCGCCGAACAGCATCGTCAGGCCCTGCGTGTCGATCCACTCGCGAGCCTTGGAGGCTGCGATGTCCGCCTTGTTCTGGTGGTCGGCCTGCAGCAGCTCGATGGGCATGCCGTTGACCTTGCCGCCGAAGTCGTCGATGGCCATCTGGATCGCGAGGGCACCGTTCTTGCCCTCCACGTCCGCGTAGAGGCTCGACATGTCGGTGATGAAACCGATCTTGACCTTTTCCTGGGCCTGCACCGCGCCGGCAGCCATGAAGCAGGTAGCGGCGAGGCAGGCAGAGGCGATGAGCGTGCGTTTCATGAAATGGTCCTCGTGGTTGACTTCGGTGGAAGGAACTCGGGCAGCGTCAGGCGCTTACTTCCATGCAGCGCACTTCGATTCGGCCTTGGTCGTGAAGACCTGTTCGCCCGGCAGCGTCTTGAGCACCTTCAGGTAGTCCCACGGCTTCTTCGATTCGGCGGGCGACTTCACCTCGACCAGGTACATGTCGTGGATGAAGCTGCCGTCGGCGCGGATCTGGCCCTTGCCGTAGAAGTCGTCGATCTTCATGCTCTTGAGCTGAGCCATCACCTTGTCGGAGTCGGTGGTCTTGGCGGCGGCCACGGCCTTCAGGTAGGTCATGGTGGCCGAGTAGTCGGCGGCCTGCACGTCCGTGGGCATGCGCTTGGTCTTCTCGAAGAAGCGGTTGGCGAACTTGCGCGTGTCGTCGTTCAGGTCCCAGTACCAGCTGGTGGTGTGCAGCAGGCCTTCGGTGTTCTTCAGGCCCAGGCTGTGGATGTCGCTCAGGAAGACCAGCAGGCCGGCGGTCTTCATGGTCTTGTTGATGCCGAATTCCTTGGCGGCCTTGATCGAGTTGATCGTGTCGCCGCCCGCGTTGGCCAGGCCCAGGATCTGCGCCTTGGAGTTCTGCGCCTGCAGCAGGAACGAGGAGAAGTCCGACGCGTTCAGCGGATGGCGCACCGCACCCACCACGGTGCCGCCCTTCTCCTTCACCACCTTGGTGGTGTCGGCTTCGAGCGCGTGGCCGAAGGCGTAGTCGGCCGTCAGGAAGAACCAGCTCTTGCCGCCGCGGTCGACCACCGCCGCGCCGGTGCCCTTGGCCAGCGCCACGGTGTCGTAGGCGTAGTGGATGGTGTAGGGGCTGCACTGCTCGTTGGTGAGCACCGAGCTGCCGGCGCCGTTGTTGAAGTACACGCGCTTCTTCTCTTCCGCCACCTTGGCGGTGGCCAGCGCGGTGCCGGAGTTGGTGCCGCCGAAGATCATGGTCACGCCGGCCGTGTCGACCCACTCGCGGGCCTTGGAGGCGGCGATGTCGGCCTTGTTCTGGTGGTCGGCCACCAGCAGCTCGATGGGCTGGCCCAGCGCCTTGCCGCCGAAGTCGTCGATGGCCATCTGGATGGCGGTGGCGCCGCCCTTGCCTTCGAGGTCGGCGTACAGGCTCGACAGGTCGGTGACGAAGCCGATCTTCACCTTTTCCTGCGCCTGCGCGGCACCTGCACTCAGGGCGAGGATGCCGATGGCGGTAGCGATGAGGCCGAGTTTCTTGTTCATGGCGTGTTGTCTCCTGAAGAAATCTTTGTGGGACTGGAAAAGGGTCTTGTGGACGTGTCGTTGTCTCAGACGCCCAGCAGCTCGGTGAGCACGGGCATCTTGGCTTCGAGCTCGGCGGCGCCGAACTTCTCGACGATGCGGCCGTGCTCCATCACGTAGAAGCGGTCGGCCAGCGGCGCGGCGAAGCGGAAGTTCTGCTCCACCATCACGATGGTGTAGCCCTTGGCCCGCAGCGTGGTGATCATGCGGGCCAGCGCCTGCACGATGACCGGCGCGAGGCCCTCGGAAATCTCGTCGAGCAGCAGCAGCCGCGCGCCGGTGCGAAGGATGCGCGCCACGGCCAGCATCTGCTGCTCGCCGCCCGACAGGCGCGTGCCCTGGCTGTGGCGGCGCTCGGCCAGGTTGGGGAACATGGCGTAGATCTCTTCGACCGACATGCCCTGCCCCGCTCCCTTGAGCTCGGGCGGCAGCATCAGGTTTTCCTCGCACGAGAGGCTGGCGAAGATGCCGCGCTCCTCGGGGCAGTAGCCGATGCCGAGGTGCGCGATGCGGTGCGTCGGCATGCCGATGGTCTCTTTGCCGTTGACCTCGATGCTGCCCTTGCGCGCGCCGGTGAGTCCCATGATGGCGCGCAGCGTGGTGGTGCGGCCCGCGCCGTTGCGGCCCAGCAGCGTGACGACTTCGCCCGGCTGCACGACCATGTCGACGCCGTGCAGCACGTGCGATTCGCCGTACCAGGCTTGCAGGCCCTTGATCTGGAGTGCTGCGGTCATCAGTGAGCGCCCTGCAGTTGGCCTTCGGTGGTGCCCATGTAGGCTTCCATGACCTGTGGATTCTTCGAGACTTCGGCGTACGGCCCCTCGGCCAGCACGGCGCCGCGCTGCAGCACGGTGATGGTGTCGGCAATGGTCGACACCACGCTCATGTTGTGCTCCACCATCAGGATGGTGCGGCCCGCCGACACGCGCTTGATGAGCTCGGCCACGCGGTGCACGTCTTCGTGGCCCATGCCCTGCGTAGGCTCGTCGAGCAGCATCAGCTCGGGCTCCATGGCCAGCGTGGTGGCGATCTCGAGCGCACGCTTGCGGCCGTAGGGCAGGTTCACAGTCTGTTCGTCGGCGAGTTCTTCGAGGCCGACTTCAGCCAGCAACTCGCGTGCTCTGGCATCCAGCGGCTTGAGCGACTTCTCGCTCTTCCAGAAGTGGTACGAGGTTCCAAGCCTGCGCTGAAGGCCCAGCCGCACGTTCTCGAGCAGCGTGAGGTGCGGGAACACGGCCGAGATCTGGAACGAGCGGATGATGCCGCGCCGCGCGATCTGCGCCGGGCGCTCGCCCGTGATGTCCTGCCCGTTGAACAGGATCGTGCCGGTGGTCGGCTCGAGGAACTTGGTGAGCAGGTTGAAGCAGGTCGTCTTGCCGGCGCCGTTCGGGCCGATGAGCGCGTGGATCGAGCCGCGCACCACGGACAGGTTGACCTTGCTGACCGCAGTGAACCCTTTGAATTCCTTGGTGAGCTGGCGTGTTTCGAGAATGACGTCGCTCATCTCGCGAAGTCACCCGGGTTCGTGGAAAGAAAGTCGGTCATGCGGTCCATCTCAATGCGCCACCATCGAGCGCGGACCGATTGTTCGTGGGCGTCCCCCGCTTGCATACTGGGGCAAATGCCTATGCTGCAGTGCAACCATTTCACGGTCTTGCCGGGCTTGTGCTTCACGACTGTCGTCCCGACGACAAAGGCGGCATTCGCGGGGTGACGAAGGCCCTTCGCTTGTTGCGCTTGCAGCGCCGACTTTCGTTGGGGAAAGCACAGCGCGGCGCGGCGCAAGGGCCAACCTAAACTGCCCCGGACTCCACACAGCGAGGCCCATGCACAGCCCGATGAACGACCTGCCGAAAGACTGGATGAACGACATCCCGCGAGCCGTCTCGCAGGCCCAGCGCGCGCTGCGCGCCAGCGTGCCCAACCTCCAGCTGCGCTTTCTGCGCGAGAACGAGTGGCTGCGCGACGAGGTGGCGCTGGTGCACGCGGAAGAAGCGGCAGGCGGCGCGGTGCCCGAGATCGGCTACGACGACATCGCGCACGGCCGCGTGTCGCAGCGACAGCTCGAACGCATCCGCCGGCGCGGCTGCGTCGTGGTGCGGCGCGTGTTCGACCCGGCCCAGGTGCGGGAGTGGAACGAAGAAATTCGCCGCTACATCGACGACAACAGCTATCTCGAACGCGCGCGCTCGAAGGCTGGCCTCGACAAGTACTTCAGCGCCCTCGCCTCCGGCCGGCCGCAGATCTTCGGGCTCTACTGGTCGCGCCCGCAGATGCAGGCGCGCCAGGCCGAAGCCATGGACCGCACTCGCTCGTTCCTCAACCGGCTCTGGACATACGAGAAGAACGGCGAGCGCTTCTTCGACCCCGACCGGCAAGCCAACTATGCCGACCGCATCCGCCGCCGCGAGCCCGGCGACGCGACGCTGGGCCTGTCGCCGCATTCCGACGGCGGCTCGGTCGAGCGCTGGTGCGAGCCGAGCTTTCGCCCGGTCTACCGCGAAGTCTTCGAAGGCGATCTCGCTCGCTTCGACCCCTTCGATGCCGAAGGCCGCACCGAGACCCGCGAGATCCCCTCGCCCGCCGTGTGCTCCGCCTTCCGCACCTTCCAGGGCTGGACCGCGCTGTCGCGCCAGGGGCCGGGCGACGGCACGCTGCGCCTCATGCCGGTGGCGCGCACCGCGCCCTGGATGCTGCTGCGCGCCCTGATGCCCGACGTGCCCGAGGGTGACCTCTGCGGCGCGCAGCCCGGCCGCGCGCTCGGCGCCACGACCGAATGGCATGCCGCGCTGCGCGAGGGCCTGGTCTCCATACCGCTGATGGAGCCAGGCGACACCGTGTGGTGGCACCCCGACGTGATCCACGCGGTGGAAGACCATCATCGCGGCAGCGAGCACAGCAGCGTCATCTACATCGCCGCCGCCCCTTGGTGCGACAAGAACCGCGACTTCATGGAGCGGCAGGCTCCCGCCTTCCTGGCTGGCCGCAGCAGCCCAGATTTCGCGCCCGAAGACTACGAAACGGACTTCAAGGGCCGCGCCACCCTCGACGATCTCACGGCCCTCGGCAAATGCCAGATGAGCCTGCGTCCATGGGATCAATGAGACAGCTTCACATGCCGAACTTCCGCTCTACCGACTTCCTGGCCGACCACATCCTCCACACGCTGGCCTTCTACGAGCCGCACAGCCTGGACGCCACCGGCGGCTTCTTCCATTTCTTCAAGGACGACGGCACGGTGTACGACCGGCGCACGCGCCACCTCGTGAGCAGCACGCGCTTCGTGTTCAACCATGCGATGGCGTATCGCCGCTTCGGCAATCCGACGCATCTCACGGCCGCGCGGCATGGCCTCGCCTTCATCGAGCGTGCCCATGGGCAGCAGGGTGGTGGCTATGCCTGGCAGATCGACTGGCACCAGCGGCGCCTCACCGTGCAGGACGACACCAACCGCTGCTACGGCCTGGACTTCGTGCTGCTCGCGCAGGCGCATGCGCTCATGGCCGGCATCGAGGAGGCGCACGCGGGGCTCGACCACACCTGGCAGCTGATGGAGAAGCACTTCTGGGAGCCGCGCCACCAGCTCTACGCCGACGAAGCCACCGTCGACTGGCGCGTCGGTGCCTATCGCGGGCAGAACGCCAACATGCACGCCTGCGAGGCGCTGATGGCCGCCTTCGAGGCCACGCAGGAAAAGCGCTACCTCGACCGCGCGCTGGCGGTGGCCGAATCGGTCACGGGCCGGCTGGCCGCGCTGGCCGACGGGCTGGTCTGGGAGCACTACCGCAACGACTGGTCGGTCGACTGGGACTTCAACCGCGACGACAGGACCGACATCTTCAGGCCCTGGGGCTTCCAGACCGGGCACCTGACCGAGTGGGCCAAGCTGCTGCTGCAGCTCGAGGCTCATCTCGCCACCGAGGACCGCGCGGCCGACTGGGCCCTGCCGCGCGCGCGCCATTTCTTCGAGACCGCCATGTTCCGCGGCTGGGACGTCGACAACGGCGGCCTGGTCTACGGCTTCGGCCCCGACGGCGCGGTGTACGACGGCGACAAGTATTTCTGGGTGCAGGCCGAGAGCTTCGCGGCGGCCGCCCTGCTCGCGGTGCGCACTGGCGAGACCGGCTACTGGGACTGGTACGACAGCATCTGGGCCTACAGCTGGGAGCACTTCGTCGACCACCGCCACGGTGCGTGGTATCGCATCCTCACGCCGGAGAACCGGAAGATCAGCGACGAAAAGAGCCCCGCCGGCAAGACCGACTATCACACGATGGGCGCGTGCTACGACGTGCTCAGGGCACTGCGCAAATAGACAGACACAGGCAGCGAAAAGAAGAAACCCCCAGGCTCCTTGCGGAGGCTGGGGGTTGTGAGATGGTGAGATGGCGGGATGGGGATCAGGGCGCGCCGGCAGCAGCGTCGCCACCCGCCCCACCCTTCTGGGGCCGCGCCAGCCACACCAGCGGGATCAGCAGCAGGAACAGGATCGCCGACGCATAGAAGATGTCGTTCGTGGCCAGCATGTAGGCCTGCTGGTCGACGATGCGGTTGAGCTGCCCCAGTACCTGGTCGGCACCGAAGCCATTGGCACCGAGGCCTGCCATCGCGCTCGTGGCCGCGTTGTTGCCCTGGTTGATCGTCTCGGCCAGTTGCGTGTGATGCAGCGTCGCGCGGTTGTCCCACAGCGTGGTCGTGATCGACGTTCCCATCGCGCCGGCGGTGATCCGCAGGAAGTTCGACAGCCCCGATGCGGCCGGAATGCGGTCGGGCGTGAGGCCCGACAGCGTGATCGGCACCAGCGGGATGAAGAAGAACGCCATCGCGATGCCCTGGATGACCGTTGGGATGATGATCGTCACGAAGTCGGCCTGCGTGTTGAAGTTCGACCGCATCCACAGCACCAGCGCGAACACCAGGAACGAGAAGGTCGCGTAGCGGCGCGGGTCGATCTTGGCCACCGTGAGCCCCACCACCGGCGAGAAGAAGATGGCAAGCAGCCCCACGGGCGCCATGATCATCCCCGCCTGCGTGGCGGTGTAGCCCATCCACTGCTGCAGCCACAGCGGCAGCAGCACCACGTTGCCGAAGAACAGGCCGTAGGCCACCGCCGTTGCCACGGCGCCCGACCAAAAGTTGCGGCGCTTGAAGAGCGACAGGTCGACCACCGGGTGCTTGTCGGTCAGCTCCCAGACGAGGAAGAACGCAAAACCCACCACGGCCACCACAGCCAGCCCGACGATCTGCGCGGAGTGGAACCAGTCGAGCTCCTTGCCCTTGTCGAGCATCAGCTGCAGCGAGCCTACCCACAGCACCAGCAGCGCGAGGCCGATGGCGTCGATGGGCACCTTGTGCGTGACGCTCTCGCGCTTGCGGTACAGCGCCCAGGTGATGGCGGCCGCGACGATGCCCACGGGGATGTTGATGTAGAAGATCCACGGCCACGAGATGTTGTCGGTGATCCAGCCGCCCAGCAGCGGCCCCATCACCGGCGCTACCAGCGTGGTCATCGACCACATGGCCATCGCGAGGCCGGCCTTGGCGCGCGGGTAGCTCGACAGCAGCAGCGTCTGCGACAGCGGGATCATCGGCCCCGCGACGAAGCCCTGCAGCGCGCGGAAGGCGATCAGCGTCGTCATGTTCGGCGCCAGGCCGCACAGCAGCGAGCTGATCATGAACAGGATGACGCTGGCCATGAACAGGCGGACCTGTCCGAAGCGCTGCGTCATGAAGCCGGTGAGCGGCACCGCGATGGCGTTGGCCACCGCGAAGCTGGTGATGACCCAGGTGCCTTGCGTGGTGCTCACGCCGAGGTCGCCCGAGATGGCGGGCAACGACACGTTCGCGATCGACGAGTCGAGCACGTTCATGAAAGTTGCCGCAGACAGCGCAACCGTGCCCCAGACGCGGGCTGCGCCCTCGAGCGGCGGATGCGCAACGTATGCAGGAGCAGCGGTGGCCATGGGCGGAGCTGTTTACCTGGAGTACGGGGGAAGGCAGGACGCGCGGGCGATCAGCCCGGCTGGCCCTGCACTGCCACGGACGCGCCGGGCGCGGCGGGAGCCTTGGCAGGCGCCACTGCGGCAGCGGCCGGAGCGGTGCGGCCGAGGTTGGCCGCGACGATGCGGTCCACTTCGGCGTCGGCGCCGCGGTCGAGCTGACTGTAGACCTGCGTCTGCGTCAGCGCGGTGGCGCGCGGGGCGTCGGCGAGCATCTTGCCGGTCTTCTGCGAGATGTCGATCTCGGCATCCATCGACAGGCCGATGCGCAGCGGGTTGGCCTTGAGCTGCTCGGGGTCGAGCGCGATGCGCACGGGCACGCGCTGCACCACCTTGATCCAGTTGCCGGTGGCGTTCTGCGCGGGCAGCAGCGCGAACGCACTGCCGGTGCCCACGCCCAGGCCCGCGACCTTGCCGGTGTACTCGACCTTCTTGCCGTACACGTCGGCAGTGAGCTTCACGGGCTGGTCGATGCGGATGTTGCGCAGCTGCACTTCCTTGAAGTTGGCGTCGACCCACAGCTGGTTGAGCGGCACGATCGACATCATCGGCGTGCCGGCCGAGACGCGCTGGCCGAGCTGCACCGTGCGCTTGGCGACGTAGCCGTCGACCGGCGCGGGCATGGCCACGCGCTGCGTGGCGAGGTAGGCCTCGCGCACCTTGGCGGCGGCGGCCAGCACGCTCGGGTGCTGGGCCACGCTGGTGCCTTCGGTCAGCGACTGGTTGCTGACCAGCGCTTCCTTCGCGGCGACCACGCCGGCCTGCGCCGCGGCGAGCTGGCTCTTGGCCGTGTCGAGCTGCGTCTCGGCGTGGTTGAGTTCTTCCTTCGACACGGCGCCGTTGCCCGACAGCGCGCGGCGGCGCTGCAGGTCGTCCTGGGCCTTGGCGATGTCGCTCTGCGCCTTCACGATGTCGGCCTGGCGCAGCGTGACCTGCGCGGCCAGCGAGCCGTTGTTGGCGTACAGCGTGCGCACCTGGCGCACGGCCTGCGCGAGCGCGGCCTCGGCCTGCTCGAGCGACACCTTGGCGTCGGCCGGGTCGAGCTGCACCAACGGCTGGCCGGCCTTCACGAAGTCGGTGTCGTCGGCGTTGATGGCCATCACGGTGCCGCCGATCTGCGGCGTGATCTGGATGACGTTGCCCTGCACGTAGGCGTTGTCGGTGTCCTCGTAGTGGCTGGCGACCAGCCATTCGTAGAGGCCCCAGCCGCCGCCGGCGACGATGACGACCGCGGCGAGCGCGGTGAGTGCGCGGCGGCGCTTGCCGTTACCGGCGGGCGCCTCGGGGGCGGCGGAAGCTGCGGCTGCAGCGGGCGTCGGAGTGTTGTTATCGCTCATGATGAAGTTCTTTCCGAAGACGAGAGAGTCGAGTCAGTTCTGCTGTTCAGTTCACCGTGGCCGGGGGCGCCGATGCGGTGGCCGTGGCCGGCGGCTGCCAGCCGCCGCCCAGCGCGCGCGCCAGGCCCACCTGCGTGTCGAGCGCGCGGGCCGCGAGATCGACGGCCAGGCGGCGCTGCGCCAGCACCGAGGTTTCGGCGGTCAGCACGTTGAGGTAGTTGCCGAGGCCCGCGCGGTAGCGCTGCACGGCGATGTCGTAGGCGCCTTCAGCCGCCGTCTGCGCGGCGCGCTGCTCGGCCTGCTGGCGGGTGATCGACTGCGCGCTCGTGACCTGGTCGGCAGCGTCGCGCACCGCGTCGATCACGGTGGCGTTGTAGCTTTCGACGGCCACGTCGAGGTCGGCCGACTTGCCGCGCAGGTTGGCGCGCAGCTTGCCGCCTTCGAAGATCGGCAAGCTGATGGCCGGGCCCACGCCCCACTGCTCGCTGCCCGACTTCAGCAGCTTGCCGAAGCCCAGGCTCTGGAAGCCGGCGAAGGCCGTGAGGTTCACGTTGGGATAGAAGAGCGTCTTTGCGTTGGCCACGTCGCTCGTGGCGGCCTCGACGCGCCAGCGCGCGGCGGCGATGTCGGCGCGGCGGCCGAGCAGGTCGGCCGGGATGTTCGCCTGCAGCGCCATCGGCTTCACGCCCGCCAGCACCGGCGGCTTGAGCGACGCCGACACGTTCGGCTGGCCGACGAGCGCATCGAGCGCGTGCTGCTGCAGCGCGACCTGCTCGTTGAGCGATTCGATCTGCTGGCGCGCCTCGGGCAGGCCGCCTTCGCTCTGGCGCAGTTCGAGGCGGGTGTCGAGGCCGGCGGAAACGCGATCGCGCACCAGCTTCAGCGTTTCGTCGCGCTGCGCGAGCGTGCGCCGGGCGACGGTGAGCTGGTCGTTCAGGCGGGCCCACTGGAAGTAGCTGCGCGCCACGTTGCTCGCGAGCAGCACGCGGGCTGCATCGGCATCGGCGGCGGCGGCGTTTGCCGCACCGATGGCGGTGTCGAGCGCGGTGCGGTTCTTGCCGAAGAAGTCGAGCTCCCAGCTCGCACCGAGCTGCAGCAGGCCGATGTTCTGGATGGAGCCGCCCAGCGGCGCGGGGTAGATGTAGTTGCTGTTGAACTTCTGGCGGTTCAGGTCGAGCTCGCCCTTGACCTGCGGCTTGAGTGCCGCGCCGGCAATGTCGGCCGACGCCTGCGCGCGCACGAGGCGGGCCTGCGCGACCTGCAGGTTGGGGTTGCCGGCCACGGCCTGGTCGATCAGCGAGTTGAGCTGCGAATCGCCGAAGGCGAGCCACCACTGGCTGTCGAGTCGGGACACCGGGACCGCGGCGCTGTCGGGCGCGATGCCCAGCGACGAAGCGTCGCGCAGCTTGGCCTGCGAGCCGATGCCGGCCATGTCGGCACAACCGGCAAGCGCGACCACCAGCAATGCGGCGGCCACGACGGGAGTGCGACGCACGGCGCGCACGGCGAGGGAATCAGTCATTTTTATCTCCACGGGCCACGAGGGCCTGGGCGTTGTCGAGGATGCGGCGCAAGTAACCCTTGAGCTGCTCCCACTCTTCGGCGGTGAAGCCGGCGAGGTGTTCGTTCTGCACGCGGCTCAGTACGTAGGGCACGTCCTTGGCGGCGGCACGGCCTTCGTCGGTGAGCTCGATGTTGACCACGCGGCGGTCTTCGAGCGAGCGCACCCGGCGGCACAGGCCCTTGGCCTCGAGGCGGTCGAGAAGGCGCGTCATGGCGCCGGTGTCGAGCTCGCAGGCGCGGGCCAGTTCGGCGACCGTGGTGGCGGCACCGACGTGCAGCTTGTAAAGAGGCACCCATTGCGGGTAGGTGGGGCTGCCGGGCTCGCACATGCGGGTTTCCACCGACTGGCCGACCGCGGTGACGATGCGGCGCATCAGGTAACCGATGCTTTCCTCGGCACGGTAGGTTTCTGCCCGGTAGAAATTGGCAGCAGGCGCGCGACCCTCTTCGTCGGTGCGGGGAGCCGACGGGGCTTGGGGGGTGTTGGCATCGCTCATGGGTCGAATATTAGTTGCCACGGCAATTATTGTCAAGGCTGCCTTTGTAGTAGCAATGGTTCTGTAGAATCGCCCGCATGGCTTCTCCCCCACCGTCTTCCATGGCCAAGGGCTCGCCCCGATCACTCTCGGGCCTGAGCCCTTTTCTTCGCCCGTACCGCGTGCAGATCGTGCTGGCTGGCCTCTTCCTGGTGATGGCGGCGGTCACCACGCTGGCTTTTCCTATCGCCCTGAGAAGCCTGATTGACAACGGCCTCATCAGCTCCGACAAGGGCGCGCAGACCATGGCGCTGCGCGAACACTTCGGCGCCCTCTTCGCAGTGGCGGTAGCGCTGGGCGTTTTCTCGGCGGCGCGCTTCTATACGGTGAGCTGGCTGGGCGAGCGCGTGACCGCCGACATCCGCAACGCGGTCTACGGCCACGTGCTGAAGCAGAGCCCGGCCTTCTTCGAAACCACGCAGACCGGCGAGGTGCTGTCGCGCCTGACGGCCGACACCACGCTGGTGCAGACGGTCGTCGGCTCTTCGCTGAGCATGGGCCTGCGCAATGCGGTGATGGGCGTGGGCGCCCTGGCCGTGCTGATCTGGACCAACCCGTACGTGATGGTGCAGGTGCTGGGCATCCTCGTGCTGGTGGTGCTGCCCAGCATGCTGTTCGGCCGCCGCGTGCGCAAGCTCTCGCGCGCCAGCCAGGATCGCGTGGCCGATTCGAGCGCCATCGCCGCGGAAGTACTGAATGCCATTCCGGTGGTGCAGAGCTACACGGCCGAGGGCCGCGAGGCCGCGCGCTTCAGCGGCTCGACCGAGAACGCCTTCCGCACCGCGGTGCGCCGGACCAGGGCGCGGTCGGTGCTGGTGGCCTTCATCATCATCGCGACCTCGGCGGCGCTGCTGTGGGGCCTCTACCAGGGCACGCAGGCGGTGCTGCGCGGCGACATCACGGCCGGCCACCTGGGCCAGACCGTCGTCTACGTCGCCATCCTGGCCAGCGCGACCGCCGTGCTGGGCGAGGTTTACGGCGACCTGTTGCGCGCAGCGGGCGCGACCGAGCGGCTGATGGAGCTGCTGCATGCGCCCTCAGCCATCTTTTCACCTTCGAATCCGGTGGTCGCGCCCGTTCCCGTCGCGGGCAGCGCCATCAAGTTCGACTCGCTGACCTTCCACTACCCGTCCCGGCCGGGCACGCCGGCACTGCGCGACTTCAGCCTCGATGTCGCGCCGGGCGAGACCGTGGCGCTGGTCGGCTCGAGCGGCGCCGGCAAGAGCACGGTGTTCCAGCTGCTGCTGCGCTACTACGACCCGCAAACGGGACGCGTGCTGCTCGACGGCGCGCCGCTGGCTTCGCTCGCCCTACCCGAACTGCGCACCCGCATCGGCCTCGTGCCGCAGGACGCGGTGATCTTCTCGGCCAGCGCCTTCGAGAACATCCGCTACGGCCGCCCCGAGGCGACAACAGAAGAAGTGCAGGCCGCCGCCCGCGCAGCCTTCGCCCACGACTTCCTGCAGGCGCTGCCCGAGGGCTACGACACCTTCCTCGGCGAGCGCGGCGTACGCCTGTCGGGCGGTCAACGCCAGCGCATCGCGATCGCACGCGCGATCCTGAAGAATCCGCCGCTGCTGCTGCTCGACGAGGCCACGAGCGCGCTCGACGCTGAAAGCGAGCGCATGGTGCAGGCAGCGCTCGAATCGGCAATGGAGAACCGGACCACGCTGGTGATCGCGCACCGCCTCGCAACGGTGCAGAAAGCCGACCGCATCGTGGTGCTGGACCACGGCGGGATCGTCGAGCAGGGAACGCACGCGGCGCTGGTCGCGCAGGGTGGCGTGTACGCGCGGCTGGCCGCGCTCCAGTTCACGGCCTGAACAGGCAGGCCGGGCCGGACTACTGCAGGGTTTCCTTCAGCGCCGCCGGAAGCGGCAGCGCCACCACCGGAATGCCTTCGTCGAGCAGCGCTTCGGTCTGCTCGGGCGTCGCCTGTCCGCGAATGCCGCGTTCACGGGTTTCGCCGTAGTGCATCTTCCGGGCTTCGTCGGCAAAGCGGTCGCCGACGTCTTCGGTCTTTGCCAGCACCTCGCGCACGGCGCGCATCCAGCGGGCCTCGGGCGAAAGCTCGGCGGGAACATTGGAAGCAGCAGCCGAAGCGGCGGCCACAGCAGGTGCAGCCGTCGTCTCCTGCGGCGCCTTGGCGTTTCCCAGATTGAGGCGCGGCGCGCTCAGCAGCTTGACGATGCCGGTGTCGCCGCAGACCGGGCATTCGACCAGGCCAGCCGCCAGCTGGGTCTCGAAGTCCTCGCTGGACGCGAACCAGCCCTCGAAGCCGTGGCCGTGGGTGCAGCGTAGATCGAGAACCTTCATGCGCGGATTATCCCGCGCTGCCTTGGGCGGGCGCGGCCTGCCAATCCAGTGCCCATGCGCCCGAAAGGACGTTCTGCAGCCAGAGCGTGCAGGTCAGGGTCTTGGCGTCGGTGACCTTGCCGTCGCGGCACCAGCCGGCCAGCTCTTCGGGCGTGGCCGTGAACACATCGAGGAACTCGCCATGGTCGAGCTGCCGCTCGCCGAGCGAGAGGCCGCGCGCGAAGTAGATGTGGATGATCTCCGTCGAGTACGCCACCGCGAGGTGCATGGCACCCGCATAGGCCCATTCGCGCGCGGTGTAGCCCGTTTCCTCGATCAGCTCGCGCCTGCCGCAGTCGAACGGGTCTTCACCGGCATCGAGCTTGCCCGCGGGAAACTCGATCATCACGTGGCCGACCGGATAACGGAACTGCCGCTCAAGCACCACGCGGCCGTCGTCCAGCATCGGAATCACCACCACTGCGCCCGGGTGCAGCACGTACTCGCGCGTGGCGCTGTGACCGTCGGGCAGCCGGATAGTGTCGCGCCGGGCCTTCAGGAACTTGCCCTCGAACAGCTCCTCGCGGCTCAGGAGCTCTTCCTTCAGATGCGAATCGGTGGTGTCGGCGGGCTTGGTAGTCATGGGGTCGTCGTCTTCAGTGCCTGTGCTTCATCAGGTAGCGCCAGGTGAATCCCGGAAAGGCCAGCACGATGAACAGCGAACCGGTCACCGCGTAGAACTCCCAGCCCTGCGCGGCAATCTGCCCTGCCCTGCGCTCGAACAGCAGTCCGACGCCGCCGGCCAGAAAGTACAAGACCACCAGTTCGGCGAGGCGCACCGCGAGCGACTTGGGGATTGTCGGCAACGGCACGACGCCGAACAGGCGGTCGTTGAAGAACGGCAGATTGGCGGCCACGAGGGCCACCAGCAGAACGACCCAGACCGACGCGGTTTGCGACACCCGAGGTCGGCCGCGTCAGTGGGCCAGGGTTGCCACGATCGCGTCGTAGCAGAGCGTCATCAGGCCGCCGGGCACGATGCCCAGGATCAGGATCAGCGCGCCGTTGATCGTGAGCACGGTGCGCACGTCACGCGGTGCCGACACGGTGGTGGCCGTGACGGGCGCGTCGAAGTACATGACCTTGACCACGCGCAGGTAGTAGAACGCGCCGATCAGCGACATCATCACCGCGAACACGGCCAGGCCGATGTAGATGGCGTGGCCCGAGGCGATCAGCGCCTGAAGCACGGCCAGCTTCGCGTAGAAGCCGACGAGCGGCGGCAAGCCGGCCAGCGAGAACATCGCGATCGACATGACACCGGCGTACAGCGGGCTGCGCTGGTTCAGGCCGGCCAGATCTGTGATCTCCTCGCTCTCGAAGCCTTCGCGCGCAAGCAGCAGGATGATGCCGAAGCTCGCCAGCGTGGTCAGCACGTAGGTCACGATGTAGAACATCGCGGCGCTGTAGGCGTACTGGGCGTTGTAGGTGCCCTGCTGATCCGAGCCGGCGACCAGGCCGAGGAGCATGAAGCCCATCTGGGAGATCGTCGAGTAGGCCAGCATGCGCTTCAGGTTGCTCTGCGCGATGGCGGCCAGGTTACCGACCAGCAGCGAGGCGATGGCCAGCACGGCGAGCATCTGCTGCCAGTCGATGGCCAGCGGCTGCAGCGCGTCGACCAGCAGGCGGATGATGATCGCGAAGGCAGCCAGCTCGGGCGCCGCGCCGATCAGCAGCGTGATCGCAGTCGGTGCGCCCTGGTAGACGTCGGGCACCCACATGTGGAACGGCGCAGCGCCCACCTTGAAGGCCAGGCCGGCGACGATGAACACGAGGCCGAACACCAGCACCTGGTGGTTCACCTTGCCGCTTGCGATGGTCTTGAACACATCGTTCACGTCGAGCGAGCCGGTCGCACCGTACATCATCGACAGGCCATACAGCAGGAAGCCGCTGGCCATGGCGCCGAGCACGAAGTACTTCATGGCGGCTTCGCTGGCCACCGCGTTGTCGCGGCGCAGCGCCACCAGCGCGTAGCTCGACAGCGTGAGCAGTTCGAGGCCCAGGTAGATCAGCAGGAAGTTGCTGCCCGAGATCATCACGAACATGCCCAGCAGCGCGAACATGCTGATGGTGAACAACTCGCCGCCGCGCAGCATCTCGCGGTCGGCCGCATAGGGGCGGCCATAGACCAGCGTGACCATCAGGGCGACGGTGGCGAAGCATTTGAGCCAGTTGCCCATCGGGTCGCTGACGACCATGCCGCCGAAGCCGTAGATGGTCTTGCCGGCGGAGGCCTGCAGGCCCGACAGCACGGCGACCACCGCCAGCGTGAGCAGCGTGAGCACATAGGTACGGGTACGGCGCGGGCTCGTGTCCGACAGGTCGACCAGCGCAATGATGCAGGCCATGACCAGCAACACGATTTCGGGGTAGATCGTGACCCAGCTGAGTTTGTCAATCATCTCGTTCTCTTCTTCAGCGTGGCATCAGGAGGGCAGCTTGGAAACTGCCACGTGGCGCAGGAGCTCGGTCACGGAGGCGTCCATCGCGTCGGTGAACGGCTTCGGGAACAGGCCCATCCACAGCACGGCGATGGCCAGCAGTGCCAGCATCAGGAACTCGCGGGAGTTGATGTCGCTGAGTTCCTTCACGTGGTCGTTGCCGACCGGGCCCAGATACACGCGCTTGTACATCCAGAGGGTGTAGGCCGCGCCGAAAATCAGCGCGGTGGCGGCCCCGAGGCCGATCCAGAAATTGGCCTTCACGGCACCCAGGATCACCATCCACTCGCCCACGAAACCGGCGGTGCCCGGCAGGCCGCAGTTGGCCATGGCGAACAGCAGCGCGAACGCGGCGAACTTGGGCATGGTGTTCACTACGCCGCCGTAGTCGGCGATCTGGCGCGAGTGCACGCGGTCGTACAGCACGCCGATGCCCAGGAACATGGCGCCCGACACGAAGCCGTGCGCAATCATCTGCACGATGCCGCCGGACACGCCGAGCTCGTTGAAGATGAAGAAGCCGAGCGTCACGAAGCCCATGTGGGCAACCGACGAATAGGCCACCAGCTTCTTCATGTCCTGCTGCACCAGCGCCACCAGGCCCACATAGATCACGGCGATCAGCGACAGCGCGATCATGAGCCAGGCCCACTCGTGCGAGGCATCGGGCGCGATGGGCATCGAGAAGCGCAGGAAACCGTAGGCGCCCAGCTTCAGCATGATCGCAGCCAGCACGGCTGAGCCGCCCGTGGGCGCCTCGACGTGCACGTCGGGCAGCCAGGTGTGCACCGGCCACATCGGCACCTTCACCGCGAAGGCCGCGAAGAAGGCGAAGAAAAGGAAGGTCTGCGCGGTCGAACCCAGCGGCAGCTTGTGCCAGGACAGGATGTCGAAGCTGCCGCCCGACTTGTTGTACAGGTAGATCAGCGCCACCAGCATCAGCAGCGAGCCGAGCAAGGTGTAGAGGAAGAACTTGAACGCCGCGTAGATCTTGTTCGGGCCGCCCCAGATACCGATGATCAGGTACATCGGGATCAGCGTGGCTTCGAAGAACACGTAGAACAGCACGCCGTCGAGCGCGGCGAACACGCCGATCATGAAGCCCGACAGGATCAGGAACGCGCCCATGTACTGGTTCACGCGCTCGGTGATCACTTCCCAGGCCGAGATCACCACGATGACCGTGATGAACGACGTCAGCAGCACCAGCCAGAGCGACAGGCCGTCGATCCCGAGGTGGTAATTGACGTTGAAGCGCGAGATCCAGCCCGTCTTCTCGACGAACTGCATCGCGGCGGTGCCGTTCTGGAAACGCGTGAACAGCGGCACCGTGACCAGGAAGCTCACGATGGCACCGACGAGCGCGACCCAGCGCACGCCCTTGGCATGCTCGTCACGGCCAAACGCCAGCAGCACGGCACCGAATGCGATCGGCACCCAGATGGCAAGGCTCAACAAACCCATTTTTCTTTTTCTCCAGCGCTAGGCTCAGCGTTTGAACCAGACGAAGTACGTCATCAGGATGAAGATGCCGAGCAGCATCGCGAAGGCGTAGTGGTAGATGTAGCCCGACTGCATCCAGCGCACCACACCCGAGATCCGGCCCACGATCTTCCAGGAACCATTCACCACGGCACCGTCGATCAAGGCCTGGTCGCCGCCCTTCCACAGGCCGGTACCCAGCGCGCGCGTGGCACGGGCGATGACGTTCTCGTTGAACCAGTCCATGTAGTACTTGTTCTCGAGCAGGCGGTAGATCGGGCCGAAGGCGCGCTTGATCGCGGCCGGCAGCGCCGGGTTGATCATGTACATGTACCAGGACAGGACCACGCCAGCCAGCGCAAGCCAGAACGGAGCCGCCTGCAGGCCGTGGATGGCCATGGCCACCGGACCGTGGAAGGCTTCTTCCAGTTCCTTCATGGCGTGGTGCTTTGCACCGTCCACGAAGATCGCGTTCTTGAAGAACTCGCCGAACAGCATCGGCTCGATCGTCATGAAGCCGATCACCACCGAGGGGATGGCCAGCAGCACCAGCGGCAGCCAGACGACCCAGGGGGACTCATGCGGCTTGTGGTCGTCGTGACCATGGCCGTGATCGTCGTGGCCGTGATGGTCGTCATGATGCGCGTCGGGGTTCTGGTCGTAGCGTTCCTTGCCATGGAAGACCAGGAAGTACATGCGGAACGAATAGAAGGCCGTGATGAACACGCCGGCCAGCACCGCGTAGTAGGCGAAGTTCGCGCCCCACAGGTGGCTCTCGTGCACCGCCTCGATGATGCTGTCCTTCGAGTAGAAGCCGGCGAAGAACGGCGTACCGATCAGCGCGAGCGAACCCAGCAGCGAGGTGATCCAGGTAATGGGCATGTACTTGCGCACGCCACCCATCCAGCGGATGTCCTGGTTGTGGTGCATGCCGATGATGACCGAGCCCGCGCCGAGGAACAGCAACGCCTTGAAGAACGCGTGCGTCATCAGGTGGAACACGGCGACCGAGTAGGCCGAGGCGCCGAGCGCCACAGTCATGTAGCCGAGCTGCGACAGCGTCGAGTACGCGACCACGCGCTTGATGTCGTTCTGGATGATGCCCAGGAAGCCCATGGAGAGCGCGGTGATGGCGCCGATCACGAGGATGAAGCTCAGGGCCGTGTCGCTCAGCTCGAACAGCGGCGACATGCGCGCCACCATGAAGATGCCGGCCGTCACCATCGTTGCCGCGTGGATCAGCGCCGAGATGGGGGTCGGGCCTTCCATCGAGTCGGGCAGCCACACGTGCAGCGGGAACTGGGCGCTCTTGCCCATCGCGCCGATGAACAGGCAGATGCAGATCACCGTGATGAGCATCCACTCGGTGCCCGGGAAGGTGATGCCGGCCAGCGTGCCCGCCTTGGCAAACGCCTCGGTGTAGTTCAGCGTGCCGGCGTAGGCGGCGATCAGGCCGATGCCGAGGATGAAGCCGAAGTCGCCCACGCGGTTGACCAGGAAGGCCTTCATGTTCGCGAAGATCGCGGTCGGCTTGTTGAACCAGAAGCCGATCAGCAGGTACGACACCAGGCCCACCGCTTCCCAGCCGAAGAACAGCTGGAGCATGTTGTTGCTCATGACGAGCATCAGCATCGAGAAGGTGAACAGCGAGATGTACGCGAAGAAGCGGTTGTAGCCGTCGTCCTCTTCCATGTAGCCGATGGTGTAGATATGGACCATCAGCGACACGAAGGTCACGACGCACATCATCATGGCGGTGAGGCCGTCGACCATGAAGCCGACTTCCATCTTCAGGCCGCCCACGACCATCCATTCATAGATGGTTTCGTTGAAGCGGGCGCCGTCGGCCACCACGCTCTTGAGCGTCATCGCCGAGATGATGAAGGCGACCAGCACGCCGAGGATGGTCAGCGAATGCGTGACCTTGCGGCCGATGTGATTGCCGCCGAACTTGGTGCCGAACACGCCTGCGAGGGCTGCGCCGACCAGGGGTGCCAGCGGCACGGCCAGCAGTGTGGATGCGGAAAGGGTTGCGCTCATGTTGCTGTCAACCCTTGAGCGAGTTGAGTTCGTCGACGTTGATGTTCGACTTGTTGCGGAACAGCAGGACCAGCAGCGCCAGCCCGATGGCCGACTCGGCCGCGGCCACCGTCAGGATGAAGAACACGAAGATCTGGCCGTGCATGTCGCCCAGGAAGTGCGAGAAGGCCACGAAGTTCATGTTGACGGCCAGCAGCATCAGCTCGATGGCCATCAGCAGGACGATCAGGTTCTTGCGGTTCAGGAAGATGCCGATCACGGACAGCGCGAAGAGCATCGCGCCGAGCGAAAGAAAATGTCCGAGCGTGAGCGTCATGCCTTGTTTTCCTTTGCAGCGTCCGCAGCTTCAACCACAGGTTCGGCGGCACGCGTTGCCGGCATCTGGACGATGCGCACGCGGTCGCGCGCCTTCACGCGAACCTGGTCGGCCGGGTTGACGTACTTGCTGTCCTTGCGGGTACGCAGCGTCAGTGCAATGGCGGCCACGATGGCCACGAGCAGGATGACCGCGGCGATTTCCAGCGGGTAGAGATATTCGGAGTAAAGCAGCTTGCCGAGTTCGAGCGTATTGGAAGTGTTGGGCCCCATCGCACCGGCAGCGGCGCGCGGTGCCTCGCCCAGGCGGAATCCGCCCATGAGCACCGCCGCCATTTCGAGCGCGATCAGCGCACCGACGCCTGCCGCCAGCGGAAAGTGCTTCCAGAAGCCCTCCCGCAAGCCGTCGACGTTGATGTCCAGCATCATCACCACGAACAGGAACAGCACCATCACGGCGCCGACATACACCAGCACCAACGAGATCGCGAGGAACTCGGCGCGCAGCAGCAGCCAGATGGCCGATGCCTGGAAGAAGGCCAGAACCAGGTACAGCGCGGCGTACACGGGGTTGCGGGCGGTGATGACGCGGAACGCTGCGAACAGCAGCACCACGGCAAACAGATAGAACAGACCGGTCTTGACGTCCATTGGAATTCGAATTGGTACGGGTTTCGGGCTGAACTGGATCAGCGGTACTTGGCGTCGGCCGCCTTGTTCGCCGCGATTTCTTTTTCGTAGCGGTCGCCCACGGCCAGCAGCATGTCCTTGGTGAAGTACAGGTCGCCGCGCTTTTCGCCGTGGTATTCGAAGATATGCGTCTCGACGATCGAGTCGACCGGGCAGCTCTCTTCGCAGAAACCGCAGAAGATGCACTTGGTCAGGTCGATGTCGTAGCGCGTGGTGCGGCGCGAGCCGTCGTCGCGCACGTCCGATTCGATGGTGATCGCCAGCGCCGGGCAGACGGCCTCGCAGAGCTTGCAGGCGATGCAGCGCTCTTCGCCGTTTTCATAGCGGCGCAGCGCGTGCAGGCCGCGGAAACGCGGCGACAGCGGCGTCTTCTCTTCGGGGAACTGCACCGTGATCTTGCGGGCGAAGGCGTACTTGCCGGTGATGGCCAGGCCCTTGAACAACTCGAACAGCATGAAGCTGCTCAGGAAGTCCTTGAGCGAGAAAGGCGCGGATGGTGTTGCGGTGTGCGCAGCAGACATGATGTTGGCGCTTCCTGTTATTTCCAGATGTTGAACGGCGTCTGCATCCAGCCACCGACCACGACCAGCCACACGAGCGTGACGGGAATGAAGATCTTCCAGCCCAGACGCATGATCTGGTCATAGCGGAAGCGCGGGAACGTCGAGCGCACCCACAGGAACATGGTGACCACGCAGAAGGTCTTGAGGCCCAACCAGATCCAGCCCGGGATGAAGCTCAGGAACTCGAACGGCGGCAGCCATCCGCCGAGGAACAGCACCACGGTCAGGATCGAGACGAGCCACATGTTGGCGTACTCGGCCAGGAAGAACATCGCGAAGCTCATGCCCGAGTACTCGATCATGTGGCCGGCCACGATTTCGGACTCGCCTTCCACCACGTCGAACGGGTGGCGGTTGGTTTCGGCGAGGCCCGAGATGAAGTAGACGACGAAGATCGGCAGCAGCGGCAGCCAGTTCCACGACAGGAAGCCGACGCCCATGTTGGCGAACATGCCCTTGCCCTGCACATTGACGATCTCGCTCATGTTCAGGCTGCCGGTGACCATCAGCACCACGACGAAGCAGAAGCCCATCGCGATTTCGTAGCTCACCATCTGCGCCGAGGCGCGCAGCGCGCCCAGGAAGGCGTACTTCGAGTTCGAAGCCCAGCCGGCGATGATCACGCCGTACACCTCGAGCGAGGTAATGGCCATCACGAACAGCAGGCCGGCGTTGATGTTGGCCAGCGCCACATCGGGCCCGAACGGAATCACGGCCCATGCGGCGAGCGCCGGCATGATGGTCATGATCGGGCCCAGCAGGAACAGGCCCTTGTTGGCGACCGTCGGAAGAATGATTTCCTTGGTCATCAGCTTGAGCGCGTCGGCGATCGGCTGGAGCAGGCCCAGCGGTCCGATACGGTTCGGGCCAATGCGGATCTGCGTGAAGCCGATGGCCTTGCGTTCCCACAGCGTGAGGTACGCCACGGCCAGCATCAGCGGGATCACGACGATGATGATCTTGATCAGCGTCCAGACCACGGGCCAGACCAGGCCGGTCCACCAGCCTGCGGCCACCAGGCCCTGGCCAAAGCCATGAATGGTGTCGACGATCATGCCAGTGCCTCCTCGGCACGAGCCGTCACGTTCGATCCGGTCGATGCGTTGCGCGCGTCAGCGGTCAGTTGCAGCGACGGTGCGCGTCGCACGATCGAGTCGAGCTGGTAGATGCTCGCAACCACGGGGGCGGCAGCCGCTCCGTTCGAAGCAGCGGCGTTCGCGGACGTGGCGTTGCTCAGCGCATTCGCCGGCACTGCGCCCTTGTCACCGATGGTGGCCAGCACTTCAGCGGTCGATTCGAACGCGAAGCCCGGTAGGCCCAGCAGGTTGGCCAGCACGCGCAGCACCTTCCAGGCCGGACGCGTTTCGCCTTGGGGCTTCACGACGGCATGGAAACCTTGCAGGCGGCCTTCGGCATTGACGAAGGTACCGGGCGTTTCGGTGAACGGAGCGATCGGGAGCAGCACGTCGCTGAACTCGAGGTTGGCCTTGAAGGGGCTCAGCGTGACGACCATTTGCGCATTGCCGATGACATCGGCCGCGGCCTTGCCGGCAGCCGAGTCGAACACCGGCTCGTTGTTCAGCAGCAGCACGGCCTTCAGGCCAGAGCCCGCGGCGAGCATGCGGCCGGCATCGAGGCCGCCGTTCTTCGGGAAGGCGCCGACGATCTGCGCGCCCACGGTGTTGGCCGCTTCGGTCAGGTAGCCGACGGTAGCGCCGGTCTGCGCGCCGATCCAGTTCGCCAGTGCCAGCAGGCTGCCGGCTTGGGCGTGGTGGGCAGCGGCATTGCCGAGCAGGATGGCCTTGCGTTCGCCGCTCAGCAGCGAGGCTGCGATGGCTTGCGCGGCGGCGTCCGGCGCGTTCTTCGGTGCCAGCGGTGCGGCTGCGCCGGTGGCCTGGCCGACGGCGGCAGCCACGGCAGCCAGCGCTTCGATCCACTGGTCGGCTTCGACGATGGACGATTGCGCCACGTCGATGGCCCACGAGTCGCGGGTAGCCATCAGGCTGGCCGAGGTGATCACCGACAGCGCGGCGCCCTTGCGCACGGCCTGGCGGATGCGCTGTGCGAACAGCGGGTGTTCCTTGCGCAGGTTCGAGCCGACGACCAGCACGCGCTGCACCTGCGTGAGCGATGCGATCGAGGTGCCGAGCCAGCGCACGCCTTCGGGTGCCGTGAATTCGGCGTTGCGCAGGCGGTAGTCGATGTTGTCGCTGCCGAGTTCACGCGTGAGCATGGTGGCGAGCTGCAGTTCTTCGAGCGTACTGTGCGGGCTGACCAACGTGCCGATGCTCTGCGCGCCATGGTCGGCCTTGATCTGCTTCAGGCCGTTGGCAACGTACTCGAGCGCCGTCTGCCAGTCGACCTGCTGCCATTGGCCGCCCTGCTTCAGCATGGGCTGCGTCAGGCGTTCGGTGCCGTTGAGCGCTTCGTAGGAGAAGCGGTCGCGGTCGGCGATCCAGCATTCGTTGACGTCTTCGTTCTCGAGCGGCACCACGCGCATCACGCGGTTGTTCTTGACCTGGACGATCAGGTTGGCGCCGGTGGAGTCGTGCGGGCTCACCGACTTGCGGCGCGACAGTTCCCAGGTGCGGGCGCTGTAGCGGAAAGGCTTGCTCGTGAGCGCGCCGACCGGGCAGATGTCGATCATGTTGCCCGACAGCTCGGAATCGACCGAGTCGCCCACGAAGGTCTCGATTTCGGAGTGCTCGCCGCGATTCGACATGCCGAGCTCCATCACGCCGGCCACTTCCTGGCCGAAGCGGACGCAGCGCGTGCAATGGATGCAGCGGCTCATTTCTTCCATGCTGATCAGCGGGCCGACGTCCTTGTGGAAGACGACGCGCTTTTCCTCTTCGTAGCGCGAAGAGGAACCGCCGTAGCCCACGGCCAGGTCCTGCAGCTGGCATTCGCCGCCCTGGTCGCAGATCGGGCAATCCAGCGGGTGGTTGATCAGGAGGAACTCCATGACCGACTGCTGCGCCTTGATGGCCTTTTCGCTCTTGGTGCGGACGATCATGCCCTGCGTGACGGGCGTGGCGCAGGCCGGCATCGGCTTGGGCGCCTTTTCCACGTCAACGAGGCACATGCGGCAGTTGGCCGCGATGCTGAGCTTCTTGTGATAGCAGAAGTGCGGGATGTACGTGCCCGCCTTGTCGGCCGCATGCATGACCATGCTGCCTTCGGTCACTTCGACCTTCTTGCCGTCGAGTTCGATTTCGATCATGAGTATGTTTCTTCTCGCGCTCAGGCCTTGACGGGCGCCGTCGGAACGTGGCCCGGGATCAGGGCCTCGAACTCGTGACGGAAGTGCTTGATCATGGCGCGCACGGGCATGGCCGCGGCATCGCCGAGCGCGCAGATCGTGCGGCCCATGATGTCGCCGGCGACGGAGTCCAGCAGCTGCATGTCGCTGGGCTTGCCCTGCCCGTTGTGGATACGGTCCACCACGCGGTAGAGCCAGCCCGTGCCTTCGCGGCACGGCGTGCACTGGCCGCAGGATTCGTGCATGTAGAAATACGAGAGGCGCTTGAGCGACTCGACCATCGAGCGGCTGTCGTCCATGACGATCACCGCGCCCGAGCCGAGCATCGAGCCGGCCTTGGAGATGGAGTCGTAGTCCATCGTGCAGTCCATCATGATCGACGCGGGCAGCACCGGCGCCGACGAGCCGCCGGGAATCACCGCCTTCAACGTACGGCCCTTGCGCACGCCGCCGGCCAGCTCGAGGAGCTTGGAGAAAGGGGTGCCCATCGGGATCTCGTAGTTGCCGGGCATCTCGACGTCACCGCTCACCGAGTAGATCTTGGTGCCGCCGTTGTTCGGCTTGCCGCACTCGAGGTAGGCCTGGCCGCCGTTGCGGATGATCCAGGGCACCGCCGCGAAGGTCTCGGTGTTGTTGATGGTGGTCGGCTTGCCGTACAGGCCGAAGCTCGCGGGGAACGGCGGCTTGAAGCGCGGCTGGCCCTTCTTGCTTTCCAGCGATTCGAGCAGTGCGGTTTCCTCGCCGCAGATGTAGGCGCCGAAGCCGTGGGCCGCGTGCAACTGGAAGTTGTACGTGCTACCCATGATCTTGTCACCGAGGTAGCCGGCGGCGCGTGCTTCTTCGAGAGCTTCCTCGAAGCGGTCGTAGGTCTGAAAGATCTCGCCGTGGATGTAGTTGTAGCCAACGCTGATGCCCATCGCGTAAGCGGCGATGGCCATGCCTTCGATCACGATGTGCGGGTTGAACTGCAGGATGTCGCGGTCCTTGCAGGTACCCGGCTCGCCTTCGTCCGAATTGCAGACGAGGTACTTCTGGCCCGGGAACTGGCGGGGCATGAAGCTCCACTTCAGGCCGGTCGGGAAACCCGCGCCGCCACGGCCGCGCAGGCCCGAGGCCTTCACTTCGGCGATCACCTGGTCGGGCGTCAGACCCTCGGTGAGGATCTTGCGCAGGGCCTGATAGCCACCGCGCGCTTCGTAGTCGGCCAGGCGCCAGTTGGTGCCATTGAGGCCCGCATAGATCTGCGGCTCGATGTGGCGGTCGTGGAAGCAGGTCTGGACGCCAGTCGCCTGGAACTGCTGGAGAACTTGCTCGGGTGACATCAGGAAGCCTCCCCCTTGGTAGCCGGCACGGCGCCGCGCAGGCCGTCGATGAGCTGGTCGAGCTTCTCTTTGCTCATGAAACTGCACATGGTGCGGTCGTTGACCAGCATCACGGGCGAATCGGCGCAGGCGCCGAGGCATTCGCTCTGCTGCAGCGTGAACACGCCGTCAGCGGTGGTCTCGCCCATCTTGATGCCGAGCTTCTTCTCGAGGTGCACTAGGGCGGTGACGCCGTCGCGCAGCTGGCAAGGCAGGTTGGTGCACACGTTGAGCTTGAACTTGCCCACCGGGTGCTGGTTGTACATGTTGTAGAAGGTCGTCACTTCATGCACGGCGATGGGCGCCATGCCGAGGTACTCGGCGATCTCGCGTTCGCGCTGCAGGCTGACGTAGCCCTCGTCCTGCTGGACGATGGCAAGGCAGGCCATCACGGCAGACTGCTTGCCTGCTTCGGGGTACTTGGCCACCTCGCGCGCAAAGCGCTCGAGGATCGCAGGCTTCAAAGGGGAAGAAGGCGCCGAAGGCGCCGAGTGATGGTGGGTCGAGGAAGTCATTCGCTCTTTCTCACCTGTCGATCTCGCCGAACACGATGTCCATCGTGCCGATCACCGCGACAGCGTCGGCGATCATGTGACCGCGCGACATTTCGTCGAGGGCGGCGAGGTGCGGGAAACCAGGGGCGCGGATCTTCAGGCGGTACGGCTTGTTGGCGCCGTCGCTCACGAGATAGATGCCGAACTCGCCCTTCGGATGCTCGACGGCGGCATACGCCTCGCCTTCGGGCACGTGGAAGCCTTCGGTGAAGAGCTTGAAATGGTGGATCAGCTCCTCCATGTTCGCCTTCATCGATTCGCGCGCAGGCGCGGCCACCTTGTGGTTGTCGGTGATGACAGGACCGGGGTTGGCGCGCAGCCAGGCCGAGCACTGCTGGATGATCCGGTTGGCCTGGCGCATTTCTTCCACGCGAACCAGGTAGCGGTCGTAGCAGTCGCCCGTCTTGCCGACGGGCACGTCGAACTGCATCTGGCCGTAGACATCGTAGGGCTGCTTCTTGCGCAGATCCCATTCGATGCCCGAGCCACGCAGCATGGGGCCCGTGAAGCCGAGGTTCAACGCACGCTCCGGCGTGACCACGCCGATGCCCACAGTGCGCTGCTTCCAGATGCGGTTGTCGGTGAGCAGCGTCTCGTATTCGTCGACCATCTTCGGGAAGCGCTTGCAGAAGTCGTCGACGAAGTCGAGCAGCGAGCCCTGGCGGTTCTCGTTGAGCTTCTCGATGGCCTTCGCGTTCTTGATCTTGCTGACCTTGTACTGCGGCATCGCGTCAGGCAGGTCGCGGTACACGCCGCCCGGACGAAAGTACGCCGCATGCATGCGCGCACCGGACACGGCCTCGTACATGTCGAACAGGTCTTCGCGCTCGCGGAAGCAGTAGATGAGCATGTTCATCGCGCCGCAGTCCAGACCGTGCGCGCCGAGCCACAGCAGGTGGTTCAGCAGGCGGGTGATCTCGGCGAACATCACGCGGATGTACTGCGCGCGAATCGGCACTTCGAGGCCCATCATCCGCTCGATGGCGAGACAGTAGGCGTGCTCGTTGCTCATCATCGACACGTAGTCGAGGCGGTCCATGTACGGCAGCGACTGGATGAAGGTGCGCGATTCGGCGAGCTTCTCGGTCGCGCGGTGCAGCAGGCCGATGTGGGGATCGGCGCGCTGGATCACTTCGCCGTCCAGCTCGAGCACCAGGCGCAACACACCGTGCGCTGCAGGGTGCTGGGGACCGAAGTTGAGTGTGTAGTTCTTGATTTCGGCCATATCTGTCAGTGCAAACCGCCGCCGTAGTTGTCTTCGCGGATCACGCGCGGGGTGATTTCTCGCGGCTCGATCGATACCGGCTGGTAGACGACACGCTTCTGCTCTTCGTCGTACCGCATTTCGACATGACCCGACACCGGGAAGTCCTTGCGGAACGGGTGGCCGATGAAGCCGTAGTCGGTCAGGATGCGGCGCAGGTCATCGTGACCCTCGAACACGATGCCATAGAGATCGAAGGCTTCGCGCTCGAACCAGGTGGCGGCATTCCAGACGGGCTGCAGCGATTCGACCACAGGGAAGTCGTCGCTCGGCGCGAACACCTTGAGGCGCACGCGCTGATTCAGACTCACCGACAGCAGGTGCGAGACGACACCATAGCGATCGCCCTGCCACTCGCCTTCGCGGTAGTCGGAATAATCCATGCCGCAGAGATCGATCAGCTGCTCGAAACGGCAACCGGGCGCGTCACGCAACAGCAGCGCTGCCTCGATGTAGTCAGCAGCGCCAACCACGACAGTCACCTCTTCCAGGGCAACGGTCACGCTCCTGGCCTTGGCACCGAGCGTCTCGGCAATGGTGGCGCGCAGCACCTCCGGCGAAATTGCAAAGTCAGTCATCGTCGGCAATCCCTCAGGCGCGGGCAATGGTGTTGGTGCGGCGAATCTTCTGCTGCAACTGGATCACGCCATAGAGCAAGGCCTCGGCGGTGGGCGGGCAACCCGGAACGTAGACGTCGACCGGCACAATGCGGTCGCAGCCGCGCACGACCGAATAGCTGTAGTGGTAATAGCCACCACCATTCGCGCACGAACCCATCGAGAGAACCCAGCGCGGCTCGGGCATCTGGTCGTAGACCTTGCGCAGGGCCGGAGCCATCTTGTTGCACAGCGTACCGGCCACGATCATCAGATCGGACTGACGCGGGCTGGGACGGAACAGCATGCCGAAGCGGTCGATGTCGTAGCGGGCAGCGCCCGCATGCATCATCTCCACCGCACAGCATGCGAGGCCGAAAGTCATCGGCCAGAGAGAACCAGTCTTCGCCCAATTGACGACCGAGTCATAGGTCGTGGTGACGAAGCCTTCCTTGAGAACGCCTTCAATGGCCATCGTGTTTCTTCCTTGTCATTCCCAGTCGAGCGCGCCTTTTTTCCACTCGTAGGCGAAGCCCACGACGAGGATGGCGAGAAAGATCATCATGGCCCAGAAGCCGACAGCACCAATCTCCTTGAGCGCAATGGCCCACGGAAAGAGAAAGGCAATTTCGAGATCGAACAGGATGAAGAGAATCGCGACGAGGTAATAGCGCACGTCGAACTTCATGCGCGCATCCTCGAAGGCTTCAAAGCCACACTCGTAGGGAGCGTTCTTTGCGGCGTCGGGCCTGTTGGGGCCGAGAATGTATCCGATGACCTGAGGGGCGACGCCTACGCCGACTCCGACCAGAATGAACAAAAGGACGGGGAGGTAGGAGTCGAGATTCATCGAGAGTTTTTCACCGCTTGCCACCGGCAAGAAGAACCTCTGGATGAGGTTTTCTGCCGATGAGATTTGGTGCGGTCGGCGAGACTCGAACTCGCACAGCTTTCGCCACTACCCCCTCAAGATAGCGTGTCTACCAATTTCACCACGACCGCGGTTTTTTCTGTTCGGATGGCATGAGGTACCTGCAAGAGGAATTTGGCTTTCCGAACAGATTTAGAGTTTACCCTGAAATGGAGCCATTTCTCACGGGCAACTCATGAAAACGAGTTGATTACTTGCTCGGAATCTGGCCCGGAGCCGAAACAGGGGCTGCAGGAGCCGAAGCAGGCGCGCTGGGAGCCGCTGCACCAGGAATTTCGCCTGCTGCACCAGAAGAAGCCGGCGCTGCCGGCGCACCCACCGCGGCACGCTCCAGAAGGCTGCCGCCGCCCGCAGGACGTGCATGGCTGAAGTAGGCCAGCAGCAGCGTGCATGCGAAGAACACTGCGGCGAGCACAGCCGTGGTGCGCGAGAGGAAGTTGGCACTGCCGCTTGCACCGAACAGGCTGCCTGCACTACCGCTGCCGAAGGCCGCGCCCATGTCGGCACCCTTGCCGTGCTGGATCAGGATGAGGCCGATCATCGCGAGGGCTGCCAGCATCTGCACGCCGACCAGAAGATTGAGGACCAGGTTCATTCGTTCTTACTCCTAATTTGATACAGCCGTTGCGCGTTCAGCGCGCAGCGGCGGAAATGATCTGCAGAAAGTCGGGGGCCTTGAGCGACGCACCACCAATGAGGCCGCCATCGATGTCGGCCTGCGCCAGCAGCTCGGCGGCATTGGCCGCGTTCATGCTGCCGCCATAAAGAATCTTGATGCCGGCGGCATGCTCGCTCGCCGCGTGATGCAGCTGCGCACGCAGCACCGCATGCACCGCTTGCGCCTGCTCCGGCGTTGCCGTCTTGCCCGTGCCGATGGCCCAGACGGGCTCGTAGGCCACAACGATCTCGCTGATGCAATGGCCATTCACATGAATGACCGCAGCCAGCTGGCGCTTGACGACTTCTTCGGTCTGCCCTGCTTCGCGCTGCGCCAGCGTTTCGCCGACACAGACGATCGGCGTGATGCCGTTGGCCAGCGCTGCAGCCGTCTTGGCCGCGACCGCTTCATCGGTCTCGCCGTGGTACTGCCGACGCTCGGAGTGACCGACGATGGCATAGCGCACACCGAAGTCCTTCAGCATCGCAGCCGATTGCTCACCAGTGAATGCACCCTGCGGATGCGCCGAAATGCCCCGCGCACCGAGAGCCAGCGAAGACGAGCCCGCCAGCAGCGATTGCAGTTGTGCAAAGTACGGCGCAGGCGCACACAGCGCCACGTCGCAAGCCGCCGGGCTTGCAGCCAGCCCCTGCTGCAGGGCCTTCACCAGCGCTTCGTTGGCAGCAAGGCTGCCGTTCATCTTCCAGTTGCCGGCGATCAGCTTCTTCTTGGTTGTCATCGCGTTCTTCTTTTCGTCACTCACCATGTCAGCACGATCTTGCCGATGTGCTGGTTCGATTCCATCAGCGCATGGGCCTGGGCCGCGCCGCTTGGCTCACCCGCTGCAGCAAAAGTACTGTGGATCACGGGCTTGATCGCACCGCTTTCCAGCAGCGGCCACACCTTCTCGCGCAAGGCCTTGGCAATGGCGCCCTTGAACGCCACGGGCCGTGGACGCAACGTCGAGCCGGTGATGGTGAGCCGCCTGCGCAGCACGAGGCCCGCATTGATCTCGCTCTTCACACCGCCCTGCACCGCGATGATGACCAGACGGCCATCCTCGGCCAGGCACTCGACCTCGCGCGCCACGTAGTCGCCGGCAACCATGTCCAGCACCACATCCACGCCCTTGCCACCGGTGAGCTTCTTCGCCTCTTCGACGAAGTCGCTCGTGCGGTAGTTGATGGCGTGGTCGGCACCGAGCTTGCGGCAGGCTTCGCACTTGTCGTCGCTGCCGGCCGTGACGATCACGATGGCGCCGAGCGCCTTGGCGATCTGGATCGCCGTGACGCCGATGCCGCTCGAGCCGCCCTGGATCAGCAGCGTCTCGCCCTTCTGCAGGCGGCCGCGCTCGAACACGTTGCTCCAGACGGTGAAGAAGGTCTCGGGCAGCGAGGCTGCCTCGAGATCGCTCCAGCCCTTGGGCACCGGCAGGCACTGAGCCACGGGCGCCACGCACAGCTCGGCATAGCCGCCACCGGCGATCAGCGCGCAGACGCGGTCGCCGACCTTGAAGCCCGCCTCGGCCAGCGCCGCAGCGTCGCCCGAAACGATCTCTCCTGCCACTTCAAGGCCCGGCAGATCGGAGGCACCCGGCGGCACGGGGTAATGCCCCTTGCGCTGCAGCACGTCCGGACGATTGACACCACTTGCCGCAACGCGGATCAGCAGTTCGCCCGCGCCCGCCACCGGGTCGGGACGCTCCGCGACGCGCAGCACCTCGGGGGCGCCGTACGAAGTGATTTCAATGGCTTTCATGGTCTTTCGGCCTCCAACGCCCACAGATGGGGCGAAGCTTGACGTTCAAAAGATAGCAACGGCGGCCACGAGAGCCACCGCTGCGCCCTTCTTACTCCTGAGGCTCGCGCGGAGCTTGCTGCTGCTCGCCGGCCGGAGCCTCGCTGCGCGGCTGTTGCTGTTGCTCGTTGTTGAAGCGCGGTGCGCGCTCGCCACGGTCGCCACCACGGTCACCACGGTCACCCCGTTCGCGGCGCTCGCCACGGTCACCGCGGTCTTCGCGCGGCGGGCGCTCGCTGTATTCCATGCCGGCCGGACGCTCGGTCAGGGCCTTCATGGACAGCTTGACGCGGCCCTTCTCGTCCGTTTCCAGGACCTTGACCTTCACGATCTGGCCTTCGCTCAGATAGTCGGTCACCTTCTCGACGCGTTCGTGCGCGATCTGGCTGATGTGCAGCAGGCCGTCCTTGCCGGGCAGCAGGTTGATGAGCGCGCCAAAGTCCAGGATCTTCGTGACCGGGCCTTCGTAGACCTTGCCGATTTCGACTTCGGCCGTGATCTGCTCGATGCGCTTCTTGGCCAGCTCGGCCTTTTCCGGATCGGTCGAAGCGATGGTGATGGTGCCGTCTTCGTCGATGTTGATCGTCGTGCCGGTTTCTTCCTGCAGGCCGCGGATGACGGCGCCGCCCTTGCCGATCACGTCGCGGATCTTTTCGGGGTTGATCTTCAGCGTGGTCAGGCGCGGCGCGAACTGCGACACGTCGGACTTGGCTTCGCCCATCGCTTCCTGCATCTTGCCGAGGATGTGCATGCGCGCTTCCTTGGCCTGCGCCAGTGCGACCTGCATGATTTCCTTGGTGATGCCCTGGATCTTGATGTCCATCTGCAAGGCGGTGATGCCGTTGGTCGTACCGGCCACCTTGAAGTCCATGTCGCCCAGGTGATCTTCGTCGCCCAGGATGTCGGTCAGCACCGCGAAGCGGTTGTCTTCCTTGATCAGGCCCATGGCGATGCCGGCCACGTGCGCCTTCATGGGCACACCGGCGTCCATCATCGAGAGGCAGCCGCCACACACCGAAGCCATCGACGACGAGCCGTTCGATTCGGTGATTTCCGACACCACGCGAACCGTGTACGGGAACTCTTCCTTGTTCGGCAGCACGGCAACGAGTGCGCGCTTGGCCAGGCGGCCGTGGCCGATTTCGCGGCGCTTGGTCGAGCCCATGCGGCCCACTTCGCCGGTGGCAAAGGGAGGCATGTTGTAGTGGAACAGGAAGCGGTCTTCGTACTCGCCGGCCAGCGCGTCGATGCGCTGTGCGTCGCGCTCGGTGCCGAGCGTGGTGATGACCAGCGCCTGGGTTTCACCGCGCGTGAACAGGGCCGAGCCGTGGGTGCGGGGCAGCACCGAGTTGCGGATCTCGATGGGGCGCACGGTGCGCGTGTCGCGGCCATCGATGCGGGGCTCGCCCGACAGGATCTGGCTGCGCACGATCTTCGATTCGATGGCGAACAGCAGGTCGCTGACCTTGCCGGCGTCGAATTCGGCGCCTTCGGCCTTCAGTGCCTCGAGCACGCTGGCGTTGGCTTCACGCAGGGCTTGCGTACGGGCCTGCTTGCTGCGGATCTGGTACACAGCGCGCAGCTTGTCTTCGGCCAGGCCCTTGACCTTGGCGACGAAGGCTTCGTCTTCGGCGGGGGCCTTCCAGTCCCACACCGGCTTGCCGGCGTCGCGCACGAGTTCATGGATCGCGTTGATGGCGATGTTGGCCTGTTCGTGGCCGAACACCACGCCACCCAGCATGATTTCTTCGCTGAGCTGCAGGGCTTCGGATTCGACCATCAGCACGGCGGCTTGCGTGCCGGCGACGACGAGGTCCATCTGCGAATCCTTGCGGGCAGTCTGGCCTGGATTCAGCACGTACTGGCCGTTGATGTAGCCCACGCGGGCGGCACCGATCGGGCCGTTGAACGGCACGCCGGAGATCGACAGCGCGGCGCTCACGCCGATCATGGCGGCGATGTCGGCGTCGACTTCGGGGTTCAGCGAAATCGTGTGGATGACCACATGCACTTCGTTCAGGAAACCTTCGGGGAACAGCGGGCGGATCGGGCGGTCGATCAGGCGGCTGGTCAGCGTTTCATGCTCGCTGGGCTTGGCTTCGCGCTTGAAGAAGCTGCCGGGGATCTTGCCGGCGGCGTAGGTCTTCTCGATGTAGTCGACGGTCAGCGGGAAGAAGTCCTGGCCGGGCTTGGCCGACTTGGAGGCGACCACGGTCGCGAGGATGACGGTGCCGTCGATGTCGACGAGCACGGCGCCGCTGGCCTGGCGGGCGATTTCACCCGTTTCCATGACGACGGTCTTGTCGCCCCATTGGAACGACTTGGTGACTTTATTGAAGAGGCTCATGTTTTGCTCCTGTTTTGATAGCGAACTACACGGAGTCCGCAGGTGACGGAGGCTTCTCAGAACACGATGCCATTCCAGCGAAGCTCGGGGCGAACTTCATTGGAATGACACAGCTTCGCTCTGTTTGGGCACTCCGAAAGTGGATCGCGAAGTAAAAAACGCCTGAGCTAGCGGACTAACCCAGGCGTTTTTTCATGCGATTCGATTTACTTGCGCAGACCCAGCTTGGCGATCAGCGCGGTGTAACGGTCGGCGTCCTTGGACTTGAGGTAGTCGAGGAGCTTGCGGCGGCGGCTCACCATGCGCAGCAGGCCGCGACGACCGTGGTGGTCCTTGGCGTGCGTCTTGAAGTGAGGGGTGAGCTCGTTGATGCGGGCGGTCAGCAGTGCGACTTGCACTTCGGGGCTGCCGGTGTCGTTGGCGGCGCGGGCGTTGTCCTTGACAACTTCGGCCTTGATGGAGGCTGCGATCATGTTGATTTCCTTGTTCCGGGATGTTTGACTTGCGGTGTGCGCTGGAACTGCACCCACCGTGCGCCTTGCGGCATGCAAAGCCTTGGAATTATAGCCCGACCGTCCTGATCGGGCTTTCAGGCCCCTTTGAGGGCCTTCCATCGAGTGAAGCCAGCCCCACGGCGCCCAGCACGCAGGCCGCACCGCCGATCTGCGCCAGGCTGATGCTTTCGCCCAGCCAGAGCGCCGCCAGCACCAGCGCCGAGACCGGCAGAACGGCGGTGAAGAGCGCCGCCTCGGCCCCGTTCAGCCGGGAAGATCCGGCAAACCACAGCACGAAGCCCAGCACAGTGGGCACCAGGGCGTAATAGGCCACGCCGGCCAGTGCCTCCACCGGCACGAGATGCTCCCAGGCCCGCTCGAACAGGGCGGGCACCACTGAAAGCAGCAATCCGAAGGCCGTCATCAGCGTAGACAGCGCCAGTGGACGCACCGGCACCCGCAGGCGCTTGTTGAGCAGGATGAACATCGCCTCGCAGATGACCGCGCCCAGTACCAGCAGGTTGCCGGCCAGCGCCGCGGGGGATTTTGAGTCCCCCGCCGAAACCGCCCCCGCCCCTGGCCAACTGATCGCCAGCACCCCCGCCGTCGCCAGCACGATGCTGCCGATCAGGTACCGCCCCGGCCGCTCGCGCAGCGCGATCACCGCGACCAGCGCCGCCACCGCCGGCAAGGTGCCCGCCACCACGCCCGCGCTGGCGGCCGGCGCCCAGCGCACGCCGAGGATCAGCAGCACGGTGTAGCCCACGCTCCCCAGCCCCGCCTGGCACACCAGCAGCGCCAGATCGCGCCGGCCGGGCCGCGGCCACTGCGTGCGGGTCAGCCGCATCAGCACCAGGAACACCGGCAGCGCCATCGCGAACCGCAGTGCGGTCGCGGTGAACGGCGGCAGCCCGCCCGCGATGACCTTGCTGGCCACCACCGTGCTACCCACCGTGACCATTGCCAGCGCACACAGCGCCATGCCCTTCAACCGTTGCGACATCCAGGACCTTCCGCTTTCGAGAAAAGTCCTAGCTTCGCGGCCCGGGCGCGCCGCGTATTGAACGAAATTGCAGCCGACTCAGCCCTTGCCGGACTGCTGCTGCTCCGCCAGCCAGTTGCGCAGCCGCTCCACGCCCTTCACCAGCCGCTGCGGGTCTTTCGACGCGAAGCACCAGCGCAGCCAGCCCTGCGCCTCGGGCGCGAAGGCATTGCCCGGCGCGAGCCCGAGGCCCGCCTCGGCCACCAGCCGCTTGGCCACCTCGAGCGAATCGCCGAAGCCCTCGAGGCGGAAGAAGGCGTACATGCCGCCCTTGGCCGGAGCCACCTGCACACCCGGCAGAGCCGCGAGCAACGGCACCAGCGTGTCGCGGCACTGCTTCAGGTGAGCCACCACCCGCGGCGTGATCTCGGCCGTGTGCTCGATGGCTGCAATGGCGGCGCGCTGCGTGAACACGCTGGCGCACGAGGTGTTGAACTCGATCAGCTTGCCGATGCCGTCCACCATCGACGGCGGCAGCACCAGCCAGCCCAGGCGCCAGCCGGTCATCAGGAAGCTCTTGGAGAAGCTGTGCGTGACAACCAAGCGGTCGGCGGGCTTCGAGATATCGAGGAAGCTCGGCGCGCAGGCGTTGGGCGTCGGCTCGAAGTAGAGCCGCTCGTACACCTCGTCGGCCAGGATCCAGGTGCCGGTCTGGCGGCAATGGTCGAGCACGGCCTGCTGCTCCTCGCGGGTCATGGTCCAGCCCGTGGGGTTGTTCGGCGCATTGACGATCAGCAGCTTCGTCTTCGACGTGACGGCCGCGCGCAGCGCCTGCAGGTCGAGCGTCCACTGGCCGTTCACCGGCACCAGCGGCAGCGTGCGCACGCGTGCACCCATGATCGCGGGCTGCGCCGTGAGGTTGGGCCACACCGGCGTCACGGCGACCACCTCGTCTCCCGCGTCGACCAGCGCCTGCACCGCGAGCATCAGCGCGCTCACGCCGCCCGAAGTGACTGCAATGCGCGATGCATCGACCTTCGGATGCAGCCCGCTGGTGTAACGCGCGATGGCTTCGCGCAGCTCGGGCAGACCGAGGTTGTGGGCGTAGAAGGTCTCGCCGCGTCGCAGCGATTCGATAGCCGCCTGGCGGACCACCTCGGGAGTGACTTCGTCGCTCTCGCCGAACCAGAAGGCCAGCACGTCGTCGCGGCCCATGCCGGCGTTGGCAACTTCGCGGATCTTCGAGGCTTCCAGGTTGTGGATGGCTTCACGCATGTCTGATCGTCCTGTTCATCGTCATCAAGGTCTCTTCATCTTGCACGAGGTCGGCAGTTCGGCGCGTTCGGGGGCGATGGTCTTGACCACGCGGAAGCCGTAGCCGGAGCCCTCGACGTCGAACTGCACGCCCGGCTTGCCCTGCCTGTCCATCACGCCGACCACGAGCTGCTGCTGGAACTGGTGATCTGCCGCGCGCATGCGCCCGCGCTGGCCGTAGAGGCTCACGTCGGCCTGCTCCACCGCGCGCGCAACCGGCACCGCATCGGCGCTGCCCGCCCGCTCGATGGCCTGCACCAGCGCCTCGATCATCAGCTGCAACCGCATGTGCACATAGTCGTCGGCCGGTTTCGGAAAGCGCGTTCGGAAGGCCCGGTAGAAGGCTTCGGACTGGGCCGTCTGCACGTTCGGCAGCCAGTCGGCCACCGCGACCACGCGCCCGATGCCCGCGTCTCCGATGGCCGCCGGCGCGCCCAGCGCATTGCCGTAGAAGGTGTAGAAGCTGCCGTTGAAGCCCGCCTCGCGCGCGGCCTTCACCAGCAGCGTGAGGTCGTTGCCCCAGTTGCCCGTGACGACGGCTTGCGCGCCGCTCGCGATGATCTTGGTGGCATATGGCGCGAAGTCCTTCACCTTGCCCATCGGATGGAGTTCGTCGCCGACGATCTCCACGTCGGGCCGCTGCGCACCGAGCTGCCGGCGCGCTTCGCGCAGCACGGCCTGGCCGAAGCTGTAGTCCTGACCGATCAGGTAGACGCGCTTGAGCGCCGCGTCGTCCCTCACCACGTCCATCAGCGCGGCCATGCGCATGTCGGCATGCGCGTCGAAGCGGAAGTGCCAGAAGCTGCAGCGCTCGTTCGTGAGCGACGGATCGACCGCCGCGTAGTTGAGGAAGATCGCGCGCCGCGAAGGATCGCGCTCGTTGTTCTTGTCGATGGCATCGACCAGCGCCGCGGCCGTGGCCGACGAGTTGCCCTGCAGCACGATGCGCGCGCCATCGTCCAGCGCCGCACGCAGCGCGGAAAGCGCTTCCTCGTTCTGCCCCTTGCTGTCGTAGCGGTCGAGCTGCAGGGGCCGCGCGCCACCCGCCAGCTTGACGCCGCCACGCGCATTCACACGCTCCACCGCCCACAGCAGGTTGCGGAACACAGCCTCGCCGGTGTTGGCGAACGGGCCGCTCATGCTTTCGATGAGGGCCAGGCGGATGGGCGCCGGAGGCGTTTGCGCGAGCGCCGCGAAGGGCTTCGCGCATAGCGCCAGCACCGCGAATTTCAAGGCCTCGCGACGCAAATTAAAGGGGGGATTCATTGTCTTGAAACGCGTGCCGCTGCGCCTAGATGAGGTCTCAAGCGGCACTCACGATTGAACGGCCGCGCAGTGTAAGGGACACACATTCCTTGTCCCGATTGTGTTGATTCAGGAGTTCTTCATCATGTTTTTCGCCCCTACCCTTCGCACCGCCCGCTTTGCTCCCCGCGCCTATGACCGCGCATTCGAGCGCTTCGCCGCGGAGGCCCTCGCCGGCACCCGCCGCTCGCCCCTCGTGGAGCAGGACGAAAAGAGCTGGACCCTCTCGCTCGACGTGCCGGGCTTCGCACGTGAAGACCTCGCGATCAGCATCGAAGGCGCCGTGCTGCGCATCGACAGCAAGGCCGAAGCCAAGCGCCAGTTCAAGGCCGCCTACGAGCTGCCGCAGGACATCGACGTGGCCGCGAGCGAAGCAAAACTCGAGAACGGCGTGCTTACGCTGAAGCTCGGCAAGCTGGTGCCCGTGAGCCAGGCCACGCAGTTGCAAATCAACTAATTCGGCCTATGCCCACAAGAGGAAAATGTTAGTTAAGGCCTCGTTTTGACTTTAAACGAGCACCTTATTCACAATAGCGCTGGATAACGTCACATGATGTGACGTTTTCTTAGAACTTTCTTCTTCGTGGGCGTCTTGTAAACGCACTGAACTAGCTACGGTGCGGTTCGGGTGCCCCCAAAAGGCACCATGAAAACGCACCTTCAACCCGCCAATCCCAACGAACAGTCCGACACGCTCCTGGTGTTCCTCCCCGGGGCATATCTGAAGCCCGACGAGTTCGAACGCGAGGGATTCATCGCCGCAGTGCGCGAACGTCACCTGGCGGCCGACGCCCTGCTGGTGGACGCGGACGTCTCCTACTACTACGAGCAGACGCTGAGCGATCGCCTGCACACCGAAGTGATCGAGCCGCAGCGCGCCAAGGGCTACAAGTCGATCTGGCTCGTCGGCATTTCCATCGGCGGCTTCGGCGCGCTGATCCACGAACTGGCACGGCCAGGCTCCGTGGACGGCATCGTGGCCCTCGCACCCTACCTGGGTCGCCGCGTGCTCGGCGCGGAAATCAAGAAGGCCGGCGGCCTTCGCGCCTGGCAGGCGCCTACCGGCCCCCAGCCCGACGAGGAGCCCGACCGCAAGCTCTGGCCCTTCTTCCAGCAGTACCTGTCGGCCAAGCCTTCGAAGAACCTGCCGCGGCTCTACCTGGGCTTCGGCCTGGATGACCGCTTCGCCAGCAACCACAAGCTGCTCGCCGACGCGCTGCCGCCGGAGCAGGTCTTCACGATCGAGGGTGGCCACGACTGGCCGCAATGGCGCCAGCTCTGGCGCAACGTGCTGGACGTGCTGCCGCTGCCAGCCATCGGCCGGCCGTCAAAGCAAACGATTACGCAGTCTCAGGTAACGCGGCCTCAGGCAGCGAAAGCGACGCCATGGGCCATCGCGGCCTGACGTCGAAGGCATAGCGCTCGCTAGCCTGCGACAGGCCCGACTGCAGGCGCATCGCGGCGGCCATGGCGATCATGGCGCCGTTGTCGGTGCACAGGTGCAGCTCGGGGTAGTGCACGCGCACCTTGCGCTTCGCACACGCGGCATTCAGTTGCTCGCGCAGGCTCCTGTTGGCCCCCACCCCACCGGCCACCACCAGCCGCTTGAGGCCGGTCTGGTCGAGCGCGGCAAGCGATTTCTTCAGCAGCACCTCGACGATGGCCGCCTGCGTGGACGCGGCCAGGTCCGCCTTGCGGGCCTCGAGCTGGTCGCCGAGCTTCTTGGCCTGCGTGAGCACGGCCGTCTTCAAGCCGGCAAAGGAAAAATCGAGATCGCCGCTGTGCAGCAGCGGACGCGGCAGCTTGAAGGCCACGGCAGCGCCGCCTTCAGCCAGCTTCGCCAGCCACGGCCCGCCGGGATACGGCAGGCCCATGAGCTTGGCGCTCTTGTCGAATGCTTCGCCAGCAGCATCGTCGATGGTCTCGCCAAGCAGCTCGTAGCGGCCCACGCCGTCCACGCGCATCAGCTGCGTGTGGCCGCCCGAAACCAGCAGCGCGACGAACGGAAACTCCGGCGGATCGGCGCTCAGGAACGGCGACAGCAGATGCCCTTCGAGGTGATGCACTCCAAGCACCGGCTTGCCCAGCGCAACGCCCAGCGCGCAGGCCACGCCGGCGCCCACCAGCAGAGCGCCCGCCAGCCCGGGCCCGCGCGTATAGGCCACCACGTCGATCTCTTCGAGCGAGCGCCCTGCTTCGGCCATGACGGCCTCGGTCAGCGGCAGCACGCGACGGATGTGGTCGCGGCTCGCCAGTTCGGGCACCACGCCGCCGTAGGCCTGGTGCATGGCGATCTGGCTGTGCAATGCGTGCGAACGCAGCAGCGGCAGCGCGTCGCCTTGCGACTCGACCAGCGCCACGCCGGTTTCGTCGCAGGATGATTCGATTCCCAACAAGAGCATGCCGCCGAGTGTAGGCGGCACCCCCTGCCGGCGCCCGCGAAGGGGCAAGCGACGACGATTTCCGCGTCCCGAGGCACGGATGTTGCAGTGACGGAGCCAGAGCCCCGCGCCCCCACCATGAAATCCGGACTGAGCTTCCTCATCGCTGCCCGCCGCTGCGAAATCGACGAGCTGGACCGGCTCGCCCGCACCAGCGAGCTGGTGGGCGTGATCGGCCGGCTGGTTCACGCGCTGCAGCGCGAGCGCGGCATGTCGAACATGTTCCTCACCTCGCGCGGCGGCCGCTTCGCCGACCAGCGCGGCCCGCAGATCGCCGAATGCATGGCGCTCGAGCAGGAGGTCCGCACCTGCTTCGACCAGCTCGAGGCCGACAACTACCACCGCGGCTCGGACGCGGGCAACAACGCACGCCTGTTCAGCCGAATCGCCTGGGTGCTGCCGGGCCTGGACGCCCTGCCCGGCCTGCGCCGCCGGATCGATGCGTTCGAGCTGAAGCCGGCGCAGTCGACCGCTGCCTTCGCCAAGCTCGTCGCCGGCCTGCTCTCGGTGGTGTTCGAGGCGGCCGACGGCGCCACCGACCCCGAGATCTCGCGCCTGCTGGTCGCGATGTTCAACTTCATGCAGGGCAAGGAGTTCGCCGGCCAGGAGCGCGCCTTCGGTGCCGCCACGCTCGCCCTGGGCCGCAGCGAAGACGCGCAGCGCCTGCAATGGCTGCACCTCATCGAATCGCAGGAGCGCTGCTTCCAGGTGTTCACCGATTTCTCGGGCGAGGCCGTGCTCGCGCTCTGGCGCGAAAGCCAGCCCGACACCGAAGTGGCCGAGCTCGAGCGCATCCGCCGGCGCGGCACCGTCTCCGCGCCGGCCGACGTGCCGCTCAGCCAGGCCTGGTTCGACTGCTGCACCCGCCGCATCGACGCCATGAAGACCGTCGAGGACCGCCTGGCCGCCGACCTGCGCGCGCTGTGCGAGCACAAGACCGCGCAGGCCCGCAGCGAGTTGCGCGAATACCGGCAGCTGCTCGACACGCTGACGCCGCAGGCCGGCGCCCTCTTCTTCGACGATGCCGACGCGCAGGCGGCCGCGCCCGCCCAGTTCGGCCGCCACCTCGAGCGCTCGGTGCTCGACATGGTCCAGGAGCAGTCGCACCGCCTGCAGGCCATGAGCGACGAGCTCGAGACCGTGCGCGCCTCGCTCAACGAACGCAAGATCGTCGAGCGCGCCAAGGGCCTGCTGATGGCGCATCGCCGCCTCAGCGAGGAAGAAGCCCACAAGATGCTGCGGCAGACCGCCATGAACCAGAAGCGCCGCCTGGTCGACGTGGCCGAGTCGATGCTGGCGATGGCCGACTACCTGCCCATGCTCGACCGCGCACCGCCGCGTTGAGGCGGCCGCGCCGTTCAACTTGGTGCACCGCACAACAACCGTGCCATCGGCACCTGCCGGCCCGATCGGTCCTTCACCCGCGAAGCCCTGCCGCATCCAGCTACTTTCCTGATAGCAGCCGGTATATCGCAGAGCTGGCACACCGCTTGCAAGCAACAAGTTCACAGGCCCTCGATGGGCCTTCAGGCAGGCGGCACCCAACGGCGGGTGTCTCCCACCGAACCGGACAAAGGCGTCCCCATCCCGCAAGGGCTCGTTTTCGAGCAGCCCCTGCGCGGTGCGGACGCCTTTTCGTTTTTGCATTTCTTGTTTGTTGTTTGTCTTCAACCGGAGCCCCGCCCCATGACCGACCTGCTCAAAACCCGCCTCAGCCGACGCCGCGTCCTGCAAGCCGCAGCCATCGGCGCAGTGGGCATCGATCCCGCCCTGCGCGCGGCCGTCTGGGCCCAGGGCTCGGACAAGCCCGAGAAGGAAGAAGTGAAGATCGGCTTCATCCCGCTGACCGACTGCGCCAGCGTGGTGATGGCCTCGGTGCTGGGCATCGACAAGAAGTACGGCGTGAAGATCGTGCCCAGCAAGGAAGCCAGCTGGGCCGGCGTGCGCGACAAGCTGGCCAACGGCGAGCTGGATTTCGCCCACGTGCTCTACGGCCTGGTCTACGGCATGCACCTCGGCCTGAGCGGCCCGAAGAAGGACATGGCCGTGCTCATGACCCTCAACAACAACGGCCAGGCCATCACGCTGTCGAAGAAGCTCGCAGACAAGGGCGCGGTCGATGCGGCCTCGCTCGCCAAGCTCATCGCCAGCGAGAAGCGCGAATACACCTTCGCGCAGACCTTCCCCACCGGCACGCACGCCATGTGGCTCTACTACTGGCTCGCGTCGGCCGGCATCGACCCGTTCAAGGACGTGAAGAACATCACCGTGCCGCCTCCCCAGATGGTGGCCAACATGCGCGTGGGCAACATGGACGGCTACTGCGTGGGCGAGCCCTGGGGCCAGCGCGCCATCATGGACGGCATCGGCATCACGGCCATCACCACGCAGGACATCTGGAAGGACCACCCCGAGAAGGTGCTCGGCACCACGGCCGAGTTCGCGAAGAAGTACCCGAACACCGCACGCGCCGTGACCGCCGCCATCCTCGAGGCCAGCAAGTGGATCGACGCCGGCCTGCAGAACAAGAACAAGATGGCCGAGACCATCGCCGACAAGAGCTACGTCAACACCAGCGTGGACGCCATCAACCAGCGCATCCTGGGCCGCTACACCAACGGCCTCGGCAAGAGCTGGGACGACCCCAACCACATGAAGTTCTACAACGGCGGTGCCGTGACCTTCCCGTACCTGTCTGACGGCATGTGGTTCCTCACGCAGCACAAGCGCTGGGGCCTGCTGAAGGAGCACCCCGACTACCTGAAGGTGGCCACCGAGATCAACCGCATCGACATCTACAAGCAGGCCGCCGCCGCCACGCAGACGCCGGTGCCCAAGGAAGTCATGCGCACCAGCAAGCTGTTCGACGGCTCGGTCTGGGACGGCAAGGACCCGAAGAAGTACGCCGAGTCGTTCAAGCTCCATGCATAGGGAGAACACCATGGTCAGCGCAGTCTTTCACTCACCGCTGGAGGTAGCCGCCGCACAGGTGGCCCCTTCCGTCGCGGCCAGGCCGGCAGCCCCTGTTGCGGCCGCCCCCCAGCCCACGCCCGCCCCGGCACCCGAGCCGCGGACGCGCACACCCATCGACCTGCGCGCCTTCTGGATGTGCGTGCTGCCGCCGCTCGCCGGCTTCGGCCTGCTGCTGCTGATCTGGGAGGTGGTGGCCATGAAGAGCACCACCGGCTTCCCCACGCCCGCAGCCACCTGGCAGCAGGCCGTGACGGTGTTCAGCGACCCGTTCTACAGCAAGGGCCCCAACGACCAGGGCGTGGGCTGGAACGTGCTCTCGTCGCTGCAGCGCGTGGCGCTGGGTTTCGGGCTCGCGGCGCTGGTCGGCATTCCGGCCGGCTTCGCCATCGGACGCTTCGAGTTCCTCTCGCGCATGTTCAATCCGCTGATCAGCCTGCTGCGCCCCGTGTCGCCGCTGGCCTGGCTGCCCATCGGCCTGCTGGTGTTCAAGGGCGCCAACCCGGCGGCCATCTGGACCATCTTCATCTGCTCGATCTGGCCGATGGTCATCAACACCGCCGTGGGCGTGCAGCGCGTGCCCACCGACTACATGAACGTGGCCAAGGTGCTGAACCTCAGCGAATGGAAGATCCTCACCAAGATCCTCTTCCCCGCCGTGCTGCCCTACATGCTGACCGGCGTGCGGCTGGCCGTGGGCACCGCCTGGCTGGTGATCGTGGCGGCCGAGATGCTCACCGGCGGCGTCGGCATCGGCTTCTGGGTGTGGGACGAGGGGAACAACCTCAACGTCGCCAACATCATCATCGCGATCTTCGTGATCGGCATCGTGGGGCTGGTGCTGGAGTTCGCGCTCATCAAGCTGGCAACGGCATTCACGTTCGAAGAGGTGAAGTCATGACCGACGACAGCAAGTACATCGAGATCCACGGCGTCGAGCAGGCTTTCAAGACGCCCAAGGGCCGCTTCGTCGCACTGCGCGACGTGAACCTGAACGTGGCCAAGGGCGAGTTCATCACGCTCATCGGCCACTCGGGCTGCGGCAAGTCGACGCTGCTGAACCTGATCGCCGGGCTCACCACGCCCACCGAAGGCTCGCTGTTGTGCGCCAACAAGGAGATCAAGGGCCCCGGCCCCGAGCGCGCGGTGGTGTTCCAGAACCACTCGCTGTTGCCCTGGCTCACCTGCTTCGAGAACGTCTACCTCGCGGTCGAGCGCGTGTTCGCGGCCACCGAGAGCAAGGCGCAGCTTCGTGCTCGCACCGACGCCGCGCTGGCGCTGGTCGGCCTCACGCCCGCCGCGCAGAAGCGCCCCGGCGAAATCTCCGGCGGCATGAAGCAGCGCGTGGGCATTGCGCGCGCGCTGTCGATGGAACCCAAGGTGCTGCTGATGGACGAGCCCTTCGGCGCGCTCGACGCACTCACCCGCGCCAAGCTGCAGGACGAGCTGCTGGCCATCGTGCAGAAGACGCACAGCACTGTCGTCATGGTCACGCACGACGTCGACGAGGCCGTGCTGCTGAGCGACCGCATCGTGATGCTGACCAACGGGCCGGCAGCCACCATCGGCGAGGTGCTTTCGGTGGACATTCCGCGCCCGCGCAACCGTGTCGAGCTGGCCGAGGATCCGGTCTACGTGCACGCCCGCAAGGCGGTGATCGACTTCCTCTACACGCGCCAGACGCACGTGGAGAAGGTCGCGGCCTGACGCTGTACGCGCGCCAGCACCAACGGCGTCAAGACATGATGACCTGGAGGCTGTGCTCGTACGACGCCGTAAGGCGCTCGAAGGTGTCGACCAGCACCTCGCTGGAACGCACCAGCGTGGCGCGGCCGTCGGCGCTGTCGAGTGCCTGCACGCCGCCGACCAGCCGCAGCCATTCGTCGCGGGCGCTGGCCAGCGCGGCGCGGATCTCGGTGGTGCTGAGCGGCGCGTGCTCCAGTTCGAGCAACGCGGCCTCGAACTCGGCCATGGTCGGCACCAACCGCGCGTTCGCGGCTTTCTCTTTCAGCGCGGCGGCCAGCAGCGCGTCCTTGGCCAGCCGCTGCGCACGCATGCGCTGCCGCCCGCAGATGTTGACGATGCGCAGCGCGCGCCGCGCCCCCGAGGTTTCGAGCGCCTCGGTCAGGGCTTCGGCGGCGGCCAGCAGCACGTCGGCGCGCCGGTCGATGTCGGCCAGCCCTTCCGCCGTGGGCCGTGCCGTCAGCGCGGCGGCGAGCCCGCTCCATGCCGCTTGCGCTTCCTCGAGCGCCTGCGCACCAGCCGCACCGAGCCCGAGGGTCGCCAGGTGATCGAGGTTCTGCTGCACCCGCTCGGCCGACTGCGTGCGCAGCACCCTCGCCCGCTGCGCATCGATGCCGCCCAGCAGTTGCGCAGCCACGCGCACCAGCCGCTGCGAGAGCATGCGCAGCTGCCCGGCGCGGTTGATCGCATCGGCCCACTGCGCCGCCTCGATGACCGAGCGCGACACCTCGCCAAGCCGCAGGTTGGCATGCATCGCGGCGCCACGCAGCAACCCGAAGGCCTCGTCCTCTCCGATGCCGCGCGCGGACATCAGCAGGCCCTTGGCGCGGTCGACCCACTTGCGTTCGTCCATGCGGGTGCGCAGGCTCTCCAGTTCGGTGCGCAGGGCGGCCTCGCGCTGCCAGCGAGCTTGGGCGCGGGCGGTCAAAGCGGCGATCGATCCGGCATCGAAGGCGTCGATCTGCATCCACGCATCGACGCCGAGCCCGACCAGTTCTTCGTGCTGGGCACCGCTCAATGGCGCGCTGGCAAGGCTCAGCGCGCACGGCGGCAGGCCGGACCATGCTCGCAAGGCATCGAGCAACGCAGGCGTAACCACGGGCAACCAGATCAGCGCCTGCCGGGGAGCCAGCGCCTCGACCTGCCGCGCGAAGCCGCCGCAGTCCGCAAGGCCCAGCACCTCGAGCCCGGCGCCGGACAGCGCCTGCGCAAGCGCCTCTGGCAGCACGAGGCCGGCGGGTTCATCGGGCAGGACAACAAGAAGCGACATCTTCGTGGGAAAGCGGTGTGGGAACGCACCGCGAGCATAGGCCACGCCAGCGCGAACCCGCGGGCACGCCTCTTGCATGAAACAGGGCGCGGTGTAACGAAGCACCGCTTTGGTGAAGAGGCTGCAGGCTCCTGCATCCGGCTCGGTCTTGCACAGGCCGCGCGCACCTCCACGCCGACAGCGTCCGCTGCCGGCACTCCGCCCCCAACCCCGTCCGTCGACACGACCTCTCCAGGGTCGCGCCGCGGCTTTTCGCATCTTTGAACGCCATGTCCGGTTTCAGGAATTTCTTGCAGTCAGGCCACAGTCCGACACTGTTCGCGGCCTTCCTGTACTTCTCGTTCTCCTGCTGCATCTGGGTGCTGAACGGCGCCATGGCGCCCTTCATCGGCGAGACCTTCAACCTCTCGCCGGCGCAGAAGGGCCTGATGCTGTCGGTGCCGATCATCGCGGGCGCACTCATGCGCTTTCCGCTGGGCATCCTCTCGCAGTACATCGGCCGCAAGAAGGCCACGCTGGTCGAGATGGCGCTGATCGCGGTGGCGATGCTCTTCGGCTTCTTCTTCGTCAAGAGCTTCAACGACCTGCTCGCCATGGGCGTGCTGCTGGGCATCGCGGGCGCGAGCTTCGGCGTGGCGCTGTCGCTGGGCTCGGGCTGGTTCCCGCCGCAGCACAAGGGCCTGGCCATGGGCCTGGTGGGCGCGGGCAACGTGGGCACGGCCGTGTCGGTGCTGGTGGCGCCGCCGCTGGCGAACTGGCTGGGCTGGCAGGCGGTGTACGGCGTGGCCGCCATCGCCATCCTCATCCCGATGGTGGTGATGGTGCTCTTCGCCAAGGAGCCGCCGGATGTGAACGCCCATTCGAGCTTCCGCGAGCACATCGCCTGCCTGTTCGAGAAGGACGGCTGGGTGTTCAGCCTGATCTACGGCGTGACCTTCGGCGGCTTCATCGGCCTCACGACCTTCCTGCCCTCGTACTACTACGACCAGTTCGGCGTGAGCAAGGTGCAGGCGGGCCAGCTGACCATGCTCGCGGCCTTCATGGGCGCGGCGGTGCGCATCGTGGGCGGCTGGATCTCCGACCGCTGGGGCGGCGTCAACACGCTCACCGTGGTGCTGCTGGTAGTGGCCGTGAGCCTCGTGCTGGTGGGTTTTTCTTCAGGCTCGCTGACCGTCACCACGCTGGTGCTCATCGTGTGCTTCGCCGCGCTGGGCGCGGGCAACGGCGCGCTGTTCCAGCTGGTGCCGCTGCGCTGGCCCGCGAGCACGGCGGTGGCCGGCTCGATGATCGGCGAGATCGGCGCGCTGGGCGGCGGCCTCGTGCCCAACGCCATGGGCCTGTCGAAGCAGTACCTGGGCAGCTACCTCTGGGGCTTCGTCTTCTTCGCGGCGCTGTCGCTGGTGATGCTGGGCGTGATGCGCGTGATGCAGATCCGCTGGACCCGCACCTGGGCCGAGAAGGGTGGCCGTGCGCGCGTCGCTCCGGCGCACAGGCCCGGTTCGCAACCTGCGAGGCGCTCCGCATGAATCCGCGTGCCCCTATGCCAGGAACACCGTGGAACCGGCTTTGCCGGGCCACCGGTGTTGCCCCCGGCGAGGGGGGTGGCGGCCACACGCAGTGGGCAAGCCTGGGGGTGAGCTCAATGCGGCAGGAACAGCAGCCACACGATGAGCAGCACGTTGAACAGCACGGACACGCCCAGCGCCAGCTGGTAGAGCGCCAGCGGATCGCGGCGGATCAGCGGCGTGGCGGCGGGCGCGCTCACCGGGCGGGATGCACCGCGTTCGAGCGCGAGCAGAAGCTCCTCGGCGGTCTCGAAGCGTTCGCGCGGATCGCGGGCCACGGCCTTGCGCACCAGATGGTCGAGCCAGATCGGCACGTCGGGTCGCAGGCGCGAGAGCGCGACCGGGTCGCGTCGGTAGCGCGCCACCTGGTAGGGCTCGATCTCTCCGTAGGGCAGATGGCCGGTGAGCCACTGGTACAGCGTCACGCCGAGCGCGAACAGGTCGCTTCCGGCGTCGGCTGTGCCGCCCTCCTCCCACTGCTCGGGGTTGATGTAGCTGGGCGTGCCCGCATGCAGCTCTCGCTGGGCCGCGCCCTCCCGGCCGGACAGCGCCACGCCCAGGTCGAGGATGCGCCAGCGCCCGTCTTCGCCCAGGTGCAGGTTGCCGGGCTTGATGTCGCGGTGGATCACGCCCTGCCGGTGCAGCCGGCCGAGCGCACGGCTCAGCTCGATGCCGGCGGCCACCACCTCGGCCACCGCGCCGCGCGGGTTGGCCTTGCGCAGTTGCTCCAGCGTGCGTCCGCCGTGCCAGTCGAACACGATGTACAGCGCGCTCGCGTTCTCGGCGCGCTCGTGCACGCGGACGAAGCCACCGCCGCCAACACCTCCGACACGCAGCCCCAGCCACGCCTCGTGCGCCAGCATCGCGCGTTCCTGCGGGTCACCGGCGCGCGAGGGATGCAGCGTCTTCAGCGCGACCAGCTCTCGCGTAACAGGATGGCGCGCCTGGTAGAGCAGGTGCACGCCGGTGTCGGCCACCAGCGCGGTGACGGCGTAGCCGTCGAGCAGGTCGCCCACCTTCAGCGCGGGCGGCGGTGCGAGCCGGCGGCCGTCGCCGAGTTCGTCGTCGAGCTGTCGGGCGTCGAGCCCCACCACGCGAATGACCAGCGCGGTCGCGTTGTCGCGCGTGCCGGCATCGAGCGCCGCATTCACCAGCGCCTCGCTGGCCGCCTCGGCGTCGCCCTGCAGGGCCAGCGCGGCCACCTGCTGCGGCTTGAGCACGCCGTGCACGCCGTCGGAGCTCAGCACGAAGCAGTCGCCCACGCGGACATCGCCCTGCACGTAGTCGACGCGCACCTGGTCGTCGAGGCCGATGGCGCGCGTCAGCCGGCTGCGCATGTCGGGATGGTCGAAGGCATGGTCCTGCGTGAGCGGCACGGCCGGCTCGCCATCGGCGCGCACGCGCCAGGCGCGGGTGTCTCCCACGTGGGCGAGCGTGTAGCTCTGGCCGTGCAGCACCAGCGCGGTGAGCGTGGTGAGCGCGGTGCCGCCCTCTTCCCTGCTCTGGCGGCGGCGGTTGTGATCGGCCAGCCAGCCGTTCTGCGCGGCGATCAGCCGGTCGAGCGCGGCGGTCGGCTCCCATGTGGCGGGCGTGGCGAAGTAGTCGGCCAGCAGCCCCATCACCGTGGTCTGCGCCGCCTCGCGGCCGTGGCCGCCGCTGGACACGCCATCGGCAATGGCCGCGATGAGCCCGCGCGCCTCGTCGCCCGGCGGTGCATGCACCGCACCGGCGAAGTCTTCGTTCACCTCGCGCGGTCCGCGCCGGCTGCTGTAGCCGATGTCCACTTCAAAGCTCATGGCGCGATTCTCCACGCGCGCCGCGGGCACACGTTTGCTTGATTCCAGGAAAGGCGGAGCCCCATGAAGAAAATGAAACTCGTGATGGTCGGCAACGGCATGGCCGGCGTGCGCACGCTCGAAGAGCTGCTGAAGATCGCGCCCGACCTGTACGACATCACCGTCTTCGGCGCGGAGCCGCACCCCAACTACAACCGCATCCTGCTGTCGCCGGTGCTCGCGGGCGAGCAGACCATCGACGAGATCGTGCTCAACAGCTGGGAGTGGTACTCGGAGAACAACATCACGCTGCACGCAGGCAAGAAGGTGGTGGAGGTCGACCGGGTCAAGCGCATCGTGCGCGCCGAGGACGGCACCGAGGCCGCCTACGACCGCCTGCTGATGTGCACCGGCTCCAACCCCTTCATGCTGCCGGTGCCCGGCAAGGACCTGAAGGGCGTGATCGCCTACCGCGACATCGCCGACACCGACTACATGATCGAGACCGCGCGCACGCACAAGAACGCGGTGGTCATCGGCGGCGGCCTGCGCGGCCTGGAGGCCGCCAACGGCCTGATGCTGCGCGGCATGAACGTGACGGTGGTGCACGTCATGCCCTGGCTGATGGAGCGCCAGCTCGACGACGTGGCGGGCAAGCTGCTGCAGAAGTCGCTGGAAGACCGGGGCCTGAAGTTCCTGATGGGCGCGCAGACGCAGGATCTGGTCGGTGGTGAAGACGGCCGCGTCAAGACCATCCGCTTCAAGGACGGCACCGAAGTCGCGGCCGACCTGGTGGTGATGGCCGTCGGCATCCGCCCCAATGTGGAGCTGGCCGAGAAGATGCGCCTGCACTGCAACCGCGGCATCGTCGTCACCGACACCATGCAGACGGTGACCGACGCGCGCATCTACTCTGTCGGCGAATGCGCGGCGCACCGCGGCATCGCCTACGGGCTGGTGGCTCCGCTGTTCGAGCAGGCCAAGGTGGCGGCCAACCACCTGGCGCAGTTCGGCATCGGCCGCTACCTGGGTTCGCTCACTTCCACCAAGCTGAAGGTGACGGGCATCGACCTGTTCTCGGCCGGCGAGTTCATGGGCGGCGAAGGCACCGAAGAGATCGTCATGAGCGACCCCTTCGGCGGCGTCTACAAGAAGCTGGTGATCAAGGACGACAAGCTCGTGGGCGCCTGCCTCTACGGCGACACGGTGGACGGCAGCTGGTACTTCAAGCTGCTGCGCGACGGCCGCAGCGTGCACGACATCCGCGACAAGCTGATGTTCGGCGAATCGAACATCGGCGACACCGGCCACGAGGGCCACAACAAGGCCGCGAGCATGCCCGACGACGCCGAGGTCTGCGGCTGCAACGGCGTGAACAAAGGCACCATCTGCAAGGCCATCAAGGAAAAGGGCCTGTTCACGCTCGACGAGGTGAAGAAGCACACCAAGGCCAGCGCGAGCTGCGGCTCGTGCACCGGGCTGGTCGAGCAGATCCTGATGTTCACCGCTGGCGGCGACTACTCCGCCACGCCGAAGAAGAAGGCCGTGTGCGGCTGCACCGACGCGAGCCACCAGGACGTGCGCGACGCGATCCGCAAGGAGCACTACCTGACGCACGACGAGGTGTACCGCAACCTCGGCTGGCGCACGCCCAACGGCTGCGCCACCTGCCGCCCGGCCATCAACTACTACCTGATCAGCACCTGGCCCAAGGAGGCGAAGGACGATCCGCAGAGCCGCTTCATCAACGAGCGCAGCCACGCCAACATCCAGAAGGCCGGCACCTACTCCGTCATTCCGCGCATGTGGGGCGGCCACACCACGCCCGACGAGCTGCGGCGCATCGCGGATGCGGCCGACAAGTACAAGATCCCGACCGTCAAGGTCACGGGCGGCCAGCGCATCGACCTGCTGGGCGTGAAGAAGGAAGACCTGGAGAACGTCTGGAAGGACATCGGCATGCCCAGCGGCTTCGCCTACGCCAAGTCGCTGCGCACGGTGAAGACCTGCGTGGGCAGCGAATGGTGCCGCTTCGGCACGCAAGACTCCACGCAGATGGGCAAGGACCTGGAGCGCGCGCTGTGGGCCATGTACTCGCCGCACAAGGTCAAGCTGGCCGTCTCGGGCTGCCCGCGCAACTGCGCCGAGGCCGGCATCAAGGACGTGGGCGTGATCGGCGTCGATTCGGGCTGGGAGCTCTACGTGGGCGGCAACGGCGGCATCAAGACCGAGGTGGCGCAGTTTCTCGTGAAGGTGAAGACCGCCGAGGAAGTGATGGAGTATTCGGGCGCCTTCCTGCAGCTCTACCGCGAGGAAGGCTGGTACCTGGAGCGCACGGTGCACTACATCGGCCGCGTGGGCCTGGACTACGTGAAGAAGAAGATCCTGGAAGACGCCGAAGGCCGCAAGGCGCTGTGGGAGCGCCTGCAGTTCGCACTCGACGGCGAGCCCGATCCGTGGTTCGAATCGGCGCAGGCTTCGGTGGACGTGCGGCAGTTCACGCCGCTGGCCGTATGAAGCGCAGGGCCTTCGTCGCTTGCGCGGCCGCCGCCGGCATGGGCGTCGGCTTGCGCGCGAATGCCCAGATCGCCGACCTCAACGACGCGATCAACAAAGCGGGCCGCCAGCGCATGCTGTCCCAGCGCACGAGCAAGGCCTACCTGGCGCTGGTGCAGAAGGTGGAGTCGCGCAACGCGCAGCAGGTGCTCGACAGGTCGATCGCGCTGTTCGAGCGCCAGCTGGGCGAGCTGAAGGCCTTTGCGCCCAGCCCGGCCATCCGCGCTACCTACGAGTCGCTCGAAGGCGCCTGGAGCGCGTTCAGGAACGAACTCACCGACGCCGCGCCGGGCAAGGAAGAAGCGGCCCGGGTCGTGAAGCTCGACGCCACGGTGCTCGCGCTGGCCAACCAGGGCACCGGGCAGTACGAAGCCGCATCGGGCAAGCCCGTGGGCAGGCTGGTCAACATCGCGGGGCGCCAGCGCATGCTGTCGCAGCGCATGGCGAAGTTCTACCTGGCCACGGCGATGCAGATCGACCCCACCGGCAGCACGGCCGAGATCGGCAAGTCGCGCACCGAGTTCGTGGCCGCGCTCGAAGTGCTGCGCAACGCGCCCGAGGCCACGGCGCAGATCAGGCAGGAGCTGGTGCTGGCCGACGCGCAGTGGATCTTCTTCAACCGCGGCCTGCAGCGGCTCGAAGGCGCCGGGGCTTCGCCCGCGCTGATGTCCGACGTGTTCGTCGCCAGCGAGAACCTGCTGGCGATCATGGACCGCGTGACCGGCCTGTATTCCGAAATCAAGTCTTAGAGAAAAGAAGAGAGCCCCACCATGAGCGATTGGAAAGTCATCTGCCGCATCGACGACATCCCCGTGCTCGGCGCGCGCCGCGTGGCACGGCCTGCCGGCGTGGACGTCGCCGTGTTCCGCAACGCCGAGAACGAAGTGTTCGCGCTGCTCGACCGCTGCCCGCACAAGGGAGGCCCGCTGAGCCAGGGCATCGTGTTCGGCACCAGCGTGGCCTGCCCGCTGCACAACTGGGCCATCGGGCTGGACGACGGGTGCGCCAAGTCGCCCGACGAAGGCTGCACGCCGAAGTTCGCGGTGAAGGTGGAAGACGGCGTGGTGCACCTGGACGCCGCCGAGCTGGCGACGCATGCCATCGACCTGGAGCGCCCGGTCGCCGGCCCGAAGCCTTTTGCAGTGCTGTCGGTTCTTCCGCTGGAATAACCCATGACGCAGGAGACCCGGTCCACCTGCCCGTATTGCGGCGTCGGCTGCGGGGTGATCATCGAGTCGACCGGCGACGAGATCACCGGCGTGCGCGGCGACCCGGAGCACCCGGCGAACTTCGGGCGGCTGTGCACCAAGGGCTCGACGCTGCATCTCACGGCCAGCGCCACGGTCACGCGGCAGACGCGGCTGCTGCAGCCCATGCAGCGCCTCGTGCGCGGCGAAGCGCCCTTGGTGGTGAGCTGGGACACCGCGCTGGACAACGCCGCCGGCAAGTTCGCGCAGGTGATTCGCGACCACGGCCCGGACTCGGTCGGCTTCTACGTGTCGGGCCAGCTGCTGACCGAGGACTACTACGTCTTCAACAAACTCGCCAAGGGCCTGGTCGGCACCAACAACATCGACACCAACTCGCGCCTGTGCATGAGCAGCGCCGTGGCCGGCTACAAGCAGACGCTGGGCGCCGACGCGCCGCCGGCCTGCTACGACGACCTGAAGGACGCGCAGTGCCTCTTCATCGTGGGCAGCAACACGGCTTGGGCGCACCCGATTCTTTTCCGCCGCATCGAGGACGCGAAGGCGGCGAACCCGGCGCTGAAGATCGTGGTGGCCGATCCGCGCCGCACCGACACGGTGGAAATCGCCGACCTGTTCCTGCCCATCCAGCCCGGCACCGACGTGATGCTGTTCAACGGCATGCTGCACCTGATGCTGTGGGAGGGCTGGATCGACGCGAAGTACATCGCGGCGCACACCAGCGGCTTCGACGCGCTGAAGGCCACGGTGCGCGAGTGCACGCCGGAAAAGGTGGCGCAGGTCTGCGGTATCTCGAAAGACGACCTGCTCGAAGCGACGCGGCTCTTCGCCACCTCGCCCGCCACGCTCAGCCTGTACTGTCAGGGGCTGAACCAGTCGTCGAGCGGCACGGCGAAGAACGCGGCGCTCATCAACCTGCACCTGGCGACCGCGCAGATCGGCCGCCCCGGCGCGGGTCCGTTCTCGCTGACCGGCCAGCCGAACGCGATGGGCGGGCGCGAGGTGGGCGGCCTCGCCAACCTGCTGAGCGCGCACCGCGACCTGGGCAACCCCGATCACCGCGCCGAGGTGGCGGCGCTCTGGGGCGTGCCTTCCGTGCCGGAGAAGCCGGGCAAGACCGCAGTGGAGATGTTCCAGGCGGCGGCCGACGGCGAGATCCGCGCGCTATGGATCGCCTGCACCAACCCGGCGCAATCGATGCCCGACCAGGCGACGGTGCGCCGTGCGCTGGAGCGCGCCGAGTTCGTGGTGGTGCAGGAGGCCTTCTCCACCACCGCCACCTGCGCTTTCGCCGACCTGCTGCTGCCCGCCACCACCTGGGGCGAGAAGGAAGGCACCGTGACCAACAGCGAGCGCCGCATCTCCCGCGTGCGTCCGGCCGTGCCGGCACCGGGCGAGACGCGCAACGACTGGTCGATCGCGGTGGCCTTCGCGCACCGGCTCGAACGGCAGATGGGCCGCGCCTTCACGCTGTTTCCGTACGAGACGGCCGAATCGGTCTGGAACGAGCACCGCGAATCCACGCGCGGTCGTGACCTCGACATCACCGGCATGAGCTACGCGATGCTGGAAATCGCCGGCCCGCAGCAATGGCCGCTGAAGGAAGGGGAAAGCACCGGCCGCGTGCGTCTCTACGAAGACGGCGTGTTCCCCACGGCGGACGGCCGCGCCCGTTTCGTCGACACCGTCTACAAGCCTGTGGCCGAGGCGCGCGAGGCGCGCTATCCCTTCTCGCTGAACACCGGCCGGCTGCGCGACCAGTGGCACGGCATGAGCCGCACCGGCACGGCCGGGCGCCTGTTCGGCCACGTGCCCGAGCCCGTGGTGCAGATGAACGCGCAGGACATGGCCCGCCGCCAGATCCGTGAAGGCGACCTGGTGCACCTGACCTCGAAGCGCGGCTCGATCATGCTGCCCGCGCGCGCCAGCGCCGAAGTGGGGCTGAGCCAGGCCTTCGTCGCCATGCATTGGGGCGAGGAATACCTCAGCGGCTGCTCGTCGAGCGGAACGAGGCTCGCGGGCATCAACGCGCTGACCACGCCGGCCTTCTGCCCGACCTCCAAGCAGCCGGAGCTGAAGCACACGCCGGTGAAGATCCTCAAGGCCGAGCTGCCCTGGTCGCTGCTGGCCATGGCCTGGCTGTCCCCCGGCGAGGCGCTGGCCGCGCACCGCGAGCTGCAGCAGACGATGGCGCTGTTTCCTTTCGCGACCTGCGTGCCGTTTTCCGGCAACACGCAGGGAACCGAACGCACCGGGCTCCTCTTCCGTGCCGCCGCGCACGATGCGCCCGACGACGCGCTGGTCGAGAAGATCGAGACACTGCTCGGCCTGCAGGCCGCCGACGCACTGCGCTATGCCGACCGCCGCCGGGGCCAGCGCCGCTCGGCCCGGCTGGTGCGCCGTGCCGACGGCAGCGCGGGCCTCGAAGCCTTCCTGCTCGGCGGCGACACCAGCGCCGAGGCGTGGATCGCCACCCTGCTGCGCGAGGAACTGCCCGCGCAGAGCTACGGCCGCCTGCTGCTGTCGCCGGGCTCGAAGGCGCCGGTGGCGGTGCAGTCGCGCGGCAAGACGGTGTGCACCTGCTTCAACGTGGCGGACGTGGCGATACAGACCGAACTGGCCCGCTGCACCGGCAACGCCGACGAGCGGCTGGCCAAGCTGCAGGGCGCGCTGAAGTGCGGCACCAACTGCGGCTCGTGCATTCCCGAACTGAAGCGCATGGTGCGGGCGACGCCGGCCGAAGCCATGGCGGAGGCCCCGTGACTGCCCTGGGCATAAGCCGAATGACGTTTCGGCATAAGCCTTGCGGGACAATCCGCCTACCCATGGGAATCAGCCAATACATCAAGGAAATCGGCCGCGGCGCGCGAGGCGCCAGGCCGCTCACGCGCGAACAGGCCACCGACCTGTTCGGCCAGGTGCTGGACGGCACCGTGACCGACCTCGAAATCGGCGGCTTCTGCCTTGCCATGCGCATCAAGGGCGAGACGCCCGAGGAGATGGCCGGTTTTCTCGATGCCACCCACGCACGGCTGAACCTCGTTCCCGCCGGCGACCGCCCGCTGGTCGTGCTGCCGAGCTACAACGGCGCGCGCAAGCTGCCGGTGCTCACGCCGCTGCTGGCGCTGCTGCTGGCGCGCGAAGGCCTGCCGGTGCTGGTGCACGGCAGCGCGAGCGAAACCTCGCGCGTGCTGGCGTCGAACGTGCTCACGGCGCTCGACCTGCCGCCCATGACCGCCATCCGCCCCGTCGCAAATGGCGAGGTGGCCTTTGCGCCCACCGAGCTGCTGAACCCCGCGCTCAAGCGCCTGCTCGACGTGCGCCGCGTGGTCGGCCTGCGCAACCCCGGCCACAGCGTGGTGAAGCTGATGCAGCCCACCGCCGGCCCCTGCGTCGTGGTGGCCAGCTATACGCACCCCGAATACGCCCGCGTCATGGGCGAGACCTTCGAGCTCACCGGCATGACCGCCCTGCTCTCGCGCGGCCTCGAGGGCGAAGTGGTGTCGGACCCGCGCCGCACCGCGCAGATCGACGGCTTCGTGCGCGGCGTGCGCACCGAACTGCAGTCGCAGGAGGCCGGCACCGCATCCGAAGTGCCGGGCCTGCCGAAGGAAATCGACGTCGCCACCACCGCCGACTACACGCGCCGCGTGCTGGCCGGCGAGCTTCCCGTGCCGGAGGCGATCGCGACGCAGGTCAGGCACATCACGCAACTGGCATTGGCATCCCACGCATGAACAACGACAACCCCACCTCCCTCATCGCCGGCCGCTGCACGCTGGTGGGCGCCGGCCCCGGCGACCCCGAGCTGCTGACCATCAAGGCCGTGAAGGCGATCCAGGCCGCGACGGTGCTGCTGGTCGACGACCTCGTGAACGACGAGATCGTGCAGGCCTACGCCCGCCCCGGCGCACGCATCGTGCACGTGGGCAAGCGCGGCGGCTGCAAGAGCACGCCGCAGGCCTTCATCGAGCGGCTGATGATCACCGCCGTGCGCGAAGGCGAGACCGTGGTCCGCCTCAAGGGCGGCGACCCGTTCATCTTCGGCCGCGGCGGCGAGGAGGTCGAGCACCTGCGCGAAGCGGGCATCGAATGCGCGGTGGTCAACGGCATCACCGCCGGCCTCGCGGCAGTGACCGCGCTGGGCGTGCCGCTCACTCACCGCGACCATGCGCAGGGCGTGGTGTTCGTCACCGGCCACGCCAAGACCGGCGCCGGTGCTGCCGAAGACCCGACCGACTGGCGTGCGCTGGCCGCGACGGCGTACAACGCGCGGCTCACGCTGGTGATCTACATGGGCGTGTCGGGCGCGGCGCACATCGAGCGCGAACTGCTGCAGGGCCTGCCGGGCGACACGCCGGTGGCGGTCATCCAGCACGCGAGCCTGCCGCACCAGAAGCACATCGCGACCACGCTGGGCAAGCTGCAGGACGGCATCGCCGAAGCCGGGCTGGCAAGCCCGGCGGTGATCGTGGTGGGCGACGTGCTGCGCGGGCTGGCCGCGGCGGCGCTTCCGGTGCCGGCCTCGCTGGACGCGGGGCGCTTCGGGACCTGAGCGCCGCGTCGCTCACCCGAAGTACGGATGCTCGGCGGGAAACAACGCCCGCTTGACGAACCTGCGCCACTGCACGGGCGCGCGATCACCCAGCACGATCAGGCCGGCGCAATAGGCCTGGGCCCGGTACTGCGCCGTCAGGCCCTTGATCGCCTCTTCGGCCATGCGCGCATCCCGTGTGGTCTTGAGCACGGTCACGAATTCGCGCACCTTCCGTGCGTCTTCGGGTGACATGTACTTGAACAGCTCCATCGGCTTGTCGGTAGGCCGCCCGTGCTTGACCGCAAGCCCGATGGCGGGAAGCAAGGCATCGAAGTCGTTGACCGTGACAGCTGCGTAGGATTCGAGCGCCTTGGCCACCTGCTTCTGACTCGCCCCGTCGGACGCGCCGATCAGCACAAGCAGCCGCACCGGGGGTTGCGTCCCCGAGGTGGCGATCCCGAAGGCCTTGTCCAGCTGGCCCCGGCTCATGGCGATGTAGCCGAACGCGGAACTGTCCGGTGGAATGTCCTTGCCGGTCTCCAGCATCTGCTGGATCTGCAGGAAACTCGACTTCGCCCGGAGGTCGTCGAGCGATGCGCCCTCACCCTGCTCGATGCGCCGGATGCGGGCAAGCTCGTCCGTGGTGATGCTGCCGAGCAGCGGTGCCTTGGCGCCTGCCCTTTCATAGGCGCGGCGCGCTTCGGGCCAGGCCTGCTCGCCAGCCCACACATGCCCCGCGGCGTAGGACAACCAGGCGCTGTCGGGGTGCTCCGCGGCGCCCTTCTTGAACGCGGCGTCCTTGGCAACCTGGTCATTCATGCAACGCACCACCAGATAGCCCAGGTCGCTCACGCCCGGATTCGCCTTCGCCAGCGCGCGATGCCGTTCGCAGACGCTCTCGCGCTCCTCGGGCGAGCCTGCAAGGTTCTGCTGCTCGCGCAGCGTTGCAACCTCGAGCGGCGCACGCGCCACACGCTCGGCAACGATCTGCGCATGCATCTCGGGCGCCTGCTGCTCGGCGGCCGCCAACCATTCGAGCAAGTAGACGGACTGGCCCGCATCCCACTTGCCGTGCGCCTCGATCAGCGCCTTGCGGTAGCTCGCGTCGTCCACCATGTTCAGGTTGTTGGTGGCGGAGCGGGTCTCGGGCCCGCTGATGACCGAGCGCGTGCCGCCACTGCCCTTGCGGGTGCTGATCTGCTGCGGCGGAGCCTCGAAGAGCACGTCGGCCGATTGCATCGACCAGCGGGGCGCACCCAGTTGCCTTTCGGGCTGCGGCGTGCCGGGCCCATATACCGCCGTCCAGGCCATCATCGGCGCAGCGCCGGCCACGTTGTAGACATAGCGCGTCCCGGTCAGCTCGGGATTGGCCGAGAAGGACTCGATCTCCTGCCCTTCGGTCGTCCGCGCACTCAGCCTGACAGGCTTGTCGGCCTCCACCTCGAAGCTGCTCCTCCCACCCGGTGCGAGTGTCGCGGAGCTGCCGCCCACGCGAACCTTCACTTCGCGGTCGAGCCCGTTGTAGGCGATCACGCTGGCGCTGCCGAGCGAGGTGCTGATGCCCATGAGGCTCGCGATCACGCCGCCGGCCACGGCGAGTCGCGCGGCGCCGGCCCACCAGCCGTCCGCGGTCTGGAAGCGCGACCAGGCATCGAGCTTCTTCTGGCGCGGACGTTCGCTTCCGTTCGTCAGCGTGGCATGGGTGCCCGGCACCACGGGAGCGGCCGGCGGTTCGCCTGCGGGTGCATGCGACAACGCGACCTCGGCCAGTTGGGCTTCGGTGCCCAGCAACTGGTCGAGCGCCGCCCTGCGCAGGCTGCCCAGCGCGCGCACCATGGGCCGCACCCAGCTGTCCGAAGCCCGGAGCCATTCGTTGATGTTCTCGCGTGTCGGGTAGCCGAAGTTGAATTCACCCACCATCGCCGACCAGCTCTCGCTGCCCATCAGCGCCAGCGCCACCGGGCCGGCCTGTACGCCCGGCGCGTCCCTGGCGATCTCGGCCATGCCGCTGAAGAGCGCACTCGCGTTCGCCAGCACGCGCTGGGCCTCTGCCTCGTTGGTCTTTCGCTTGGCAGTGACCATGGCGAAGGTATTGAGCATCGCCGACTGCAGATCGATCAGGTCCGCCTCGACGTTCTCGGCGTAGTGCAGCAGGCGCAGTTGGGCCAGCCAGCCGGCCTCCCATTCGGGGCCCGAGACCACGGCCAGCGCGTGCAGCGTGGAGCGGCAGCGGCGGTCATGCGCTTCGAGGTCGCTCTCGATCGCGGTGATGTCGCGCGCGACTTCGTCGATGGCGCCCGGCAGGTCGCGCTTCCTGATCGCCCGGCCGCGATGCTCCAGGCGCGGTCCTTCGCTCTTGGCGATGCCGTCCTGCACCGCAACCAGCGCGGCCCGCTCGTGCTTCAGCGCGTCGAGCCGTTCGAGCGCCCCCGAGAGCGACTCCGGGTAGAGCCCCGGCAATGCGGCGGCTGCCTCCGCCGCGCCGATGCGGTCGAACAGTTGCTCGGCCGTGTGCTGCGTGCGAGTGACGCTGCGCCCCAGGTACACGCCGCGATAGCGCCGCTTGTACGACTCGCGGTCGTATTCGACGTCGAGCGCCTGCGACGCGGCCTCGGGCGTGAGGGCCTCGGGCGGGGGGACGATGTGGCTTATCAGGGCGCCGCAGATGCGCTGGCGAAAGGCCGGCGCATCGTCGAACAGTTCCCAGGCGGAGCTTTCGCGGGTCTCGGCGCGCAGGTAGATCTTCTTCGCGTTCTCTTCGCGTTCGTGACTGGCGGGATGGGTAGCCCACATGCGCGACACCGACACCCTGTCGCGCTTGAAGATGCGATGGGCCGCATGGCCGTCCGCAGGCGCCGGAGGCGGTACGCCGTAGCCCGGGTCGTCGAAGATCACGCGCAGCTTCCGGATGACCTGGGACTGGATGTCGTACAGGTCGGGCACGGCGTGGCCCTTGTGCAGCTGCTGGTTGGCGAAATCGAGGGCCCGGTCCCATGCGGCATCGGCTGCCTGCATCTTGTAGAGCGCATCGATCAGCGCGTCGCTGCCCGCGAGGCTCACCGACACGCGGTCGGCCTGGAACTCCATTTCCCGCGACAGGGCGCGGTCGGCCAGCACCACGACGCGAAACAGGCTGTCCACCACCGAACGGATCGACCACACCAGCAGCGAGAACAGCCAGCCGATCCAGGCGATCCGGATATCGGTGCGCGAGAGCCCTTCCAGGAAGCGATCGAGCCCGTCGCGCTTGGCCACGATATGGGCCGCGATCTGCTGCGACAGGTAGACCCAGCGGCCCACGGCCATGCTGCGCTGCGCAAAGTGACCGAATTCGTGCGCGAGCACCGCCTTGAATTCCGAAACGGTCAGCACGTTGACCAGCGGCAGCCCGATCTCCAGGTTCTTCTTCGAGGGAAAGAAGAAATTGAGCAGCGACAGGTCGTAGAACACCGCCGCGTTGACCCGTGAGGACACGTAGACCTTCGCCGGGCGAGGCGCCCGGGCTTCGTCCGCGAGCCGATGGAGAAAGGCGAAGAGCCGGGGTTGCTCGGCCGGGGTGATCTCGGTCAGACCGCCCAGTTCGCCGCGCCGCACGAACACAAGGGCCTTCAGCATGAACACCGCGAGGAACGCGGCCCCCAGGCCCACCAGGGTCAGCAGCATCCCGTCGCGCGAGCCGTAGTACACGGCCCGCAGGGAAAGGTACGCTTTCCAGGCCAGCCAGCCCGAAAACAGCAGGTAGGCCCCCACGAAAACCAGCAGCGCCACCATCGCCAGCCATGCCTGCCGCCTGTAGGCGGGCGATGCCTTCGCCAGCTGACTTCCCGCACCAGCGGGACCCGCTGGATAAAGTTGATCCACCATGTTGTTCCCTCTTCCTCGGACGATTCGCTGTTCTTCGAGCCGGCGGGCTACACCCATCGGCCCATGACACCGATAATTCCACTTCGATGTGTGCGGATTCTTACATTCGCAAAAGAAACAAATAGAGGGAAAAAGTGCTCGAGAAACTCAATGAATTCACGGAAAGCCACGGTGAATTGCGCCGCGGCAAAGGCCTGGTCACCGGAACCATCGCGCTGAGCCTGGGCATCCTGTGCTTTCTCGGCGTACTGGCCTTCCACTTTCCGCAGTACCTCACGACGCCCGAGTTGCGCAAGAGCTACAACGTCGACGTGATGCGCGTCATCCTGCTGGCGGCGCTGGTCGTCGCGGGCGGGCTGTCGCTGGTCAACATCATCTTCAACCGCTCGCGCTGGCTCTCCTCGGCGGCGTTCCTGCTGGTGGCGGTCTCGGCGCTGCTGGGCGGGCACAAGGTGCCGGTACATGACTTCGCCGACCACACGCCGTACATCGGACTCGACTGGTTCATCCTCGACCTGCTGGGCTCGTCGCTGATCTTCATCTTCATCGAGAAGCTGTTCGCGCTGCGAAAGGACCAGCCGGTGTTCCGCGAGGAGTGGCAGACCGACTTCCACCATTTCGTGGTGAACCACATGATCGTGGGCTTCGTGCTGCTGGCCACCAACCTGATGGTGCACAAGCTCTTCGGCTGGGCCGCCAACGACGGCATCCGGGGCTGGGTGGGCAACCTGCCGTTCTGGGCCGGGCTGCTGCTGATCATCCTGGTGGCCGACCTCGTGCAGTACTGGACGCATCGTGCCTACCACGAGGTGCCCGTGCTGTGGCGCCTGCACGCGGTGCACCACAGCGTGAAGAGCATGGACTGGATGGCGGGCTCGCGCCAGCACATCCTCGAGCTGCTGATCACGCGCACGCTGGTGCTGGCGCCCATCTACGTGCTGGGCTTCAGCAAGGACGTGATCGACGCCTACATCGTGGTGGTGGGCTTCCAGGCGGTGTTCAACCACTGCAACGTGAGCGTGCGGCTGGGCCCGCTGCGCTACCTGATCGTGACGCCCAACTTCCACCACTGGCACCACAGCCAGGACCAGGAGGCGCTGGACAAGAACTACGCGGCGCACTACGCCTTCCTCGACTACATCTTCGGCACGGCCGTGAAGAGCACCAAGCTCTGGCCCGAGAAGTACGGCGTGCTGGGCGACTACGTGCCCAACGGCTTCTTCAAGCAGTTGAAGTTCCCGTTCATCTGGAAAGGCTGATGCGTATCGCCTTCCGGGCCGCCGCGGCCATCGTTGCCGCGGGCGCCGCATTGCTGCTGGCGGGTTGCGCCACCCGCCTCGACCTGCCGACCAAGGACACCGGGCTGCGCCTGCGCGTGCAGAGCTCTGTGATTGCGCCGGGCAACGGCGGCGAACTCATCGCCGCCGACGCGCTGGCGCCGGGCGACATCCTGCTGACCTCCATCGCCACGGTGAACTCCTTCGGTATCCGGCTGGGCACCTTCTCGCCGGTGAGCCACGCGGTGCTGTACCTGGGCGACGGCCAGATCGCCGAGGCCGTGGGCACGGGTGTGCGCGCGCGGCCGCTCGCCGAAGTGGTCGACGAAGAACAGATGGTCGTGGCCTTCCGCGTGCCGGGCGTGGACGACGCCGGTGCCGCGCGCATGCGCGAATGGGCGATGTCGCAGGTCGGCGTTCGCTACAACACCGTGGGCGTGCTGCTGAACGCGCCCTTCGTGCTGAACCGCCGGCTGTGCGAACTGCCGCTGATGCCTACTGCCGTGAGCCACTACTGCATGAGCGGCATGGCCATGGTGCAGCTGGGCGCGAGCCGCGACGACCAGTTCTTCTGCTCGCAGTTCGTGCTGGAGGCCTACAGGCAGGCCGGCCTGCCGATCACCAGCGCCGACCCGCGCTGGGTGAGCCCGGCCGACCTGCTGCACATGCGCGAGGGCGACGTGCCCTCCATCGCCGCCACGCAGCCGCTGCGCTACGTCGGCCACCTGAAATACAACCCGCCGCCGCTGCTCGCGGCCGATGGCCCTTGAGCGCGGACGTTTCTTCCGCGTCGCGCTTCGACGTCGTCGTGATCGGTGCCGGGGCCGCGGGGCTGTTCTGCGCCGGCGTGGCAGGCCAGCGCGGGTTGAAGGTGCTGGTGCTGGACCACAGCGAGAAGGTGGGCGAGAAGATCCGCATCTCGGGCGGCGGGCGCGCCAATTTCACGAATCGCGACCTCGACGTGCGCGCGCCGCAGCGCCACTTCATCGGCGACAACCCGAATTTCTGCCGCTCGGCGCTGTCGCGCTATGCACCGCAGCAATTCATCGAACTGGTGCAGAAGCACGGAATCGCCTTCCACGAGAAGCACAAGGGGCAGCTGTTCTGCGACGGCTCGTCGCAGCAGATCGTCGACATGCTGCTGGCCGAATGCGCGGCGGGCGGGGTCGAGCGGTGGCAGCCGTGCAAGGTCGGAAAAATCGTATCGGCAGGCCCTGGCAGCTATCAAATCGAGAGCAGTCGCGGACTGATCGAGACGCCGAAGATCGTGGTCGCTACCGGCGGCCTGTCGATTCCGCAGATCGGCGCCAGCGACTTCGGCTATCGCATCGCGGAGCAATTCGGCCTGCGGATCGTCACGCCTCGACCGGCGCTGGTGCCGCTGACCTTCGGCGGCGACGCCTGGGCACCGTATGCCGAGCTGGCCGGCCTGGCGCTGCCGGTGCGCATCGAGACCGGCGCCAAGAAGGAAAAGATGGCTTTCCTCGAAGACCTGCTCTTCACCCACCGGGGCCTGTCGGGCCCGGCAGTGCTGCAGATCTCGAGCTACTGGAAGCCCGGCGCCCCGCTGACGCTCGATTTCGCCCCGGGCGTGAACGTGGCCGAGTCACTGGGCGAAGCCAAGTTGCGATCGAAGAAACGCATCGCCAACGAGCTCGCCACGCTGGTGCCCTCCCGGCTGGCCGACGCCTGGGTCGGGCAGGACCCGGCCCTGCAGCGCCCCGTCAACGAAGCGGCCGACAAGGCGCTGGCGGCCCTGTCGGAGCGCGTCGCCCGCTGGCAGATCGTCCCGAGCGGCACCGAGGGCTACAAGAAGGCCGAGGTCACGGCCGGCGGCGTCGACACCCGCGACCTGTCGTCCCAGACCATGGAATCCAAGCAGCCGGGCCTGTATTTCATCGGCGAAGTGGTCGATGTGACCGGCTGGCTGGGCGGATACAACTTCCAGTGGGCCTGGGCGAGCGCCCACGCGTGCGCCCAAGCCCTCTGAGCAACCCTGAGGCCCCGTCCAGGGACACCGAGGAACCGGCTCCGCCGGGCCTCCGGTGTCGCCCCCGGCGAGGGGGAAGGCGAAGCGACACGAAGTGCGCGCAGCCTGGGGGAGTGCTATACTCGCGGGCTAACTCTTGGCCTTACCTCAACGGCCGCAATGTTTTTCAGTTGAGGAACCCCGGCTTGGGGCCTCGATCTCTCCAAGCCAAATTCATTTCAACGATTCATCAATGACCACCATCCGCGTTAAAGAAAACGAGCCCTTCGACGTCGCACTGCGCCGTTTCAAGCGCACCATCGAAAAGCTCGGCCTGCTGACCGACCTGCGTGCCCGCGAGTTCTACGAAAAGCCGACCGCCGAGCGCAAGCGCAAGAAGGCCGCCGCGGTCAAGCGCCACTACAAGCGCGTGCGCAGCATGCAGCTGCCCAAGAAGCTGTACTAAGCAACGCCCCGGGCGGCAGGCTCCAGACGAAAGTCAGCACAGCCGCTCCGTTGCCTCAGCCGCGCCAGGGAAACCTGCCGCGGCTTTTGTTTTTTCCGAAAGGTTGCCGAAGAATGACTATCAAAGAACAGATCACCGAAGACATGAAGACGGCGATGCGCGCCAAGGAATCCGAGCGCCTTGCCACCATCCGCCTGCTGCTCGCAGCCATGAAGCAGAAGGAAGTCGACGAGCGCGTGGAGCTCGACGACACCATGGTCGTCGCCATCGTCGACAAGATGGTCAAGCAGCGCAAGGACTCGATCGCTGCCTTCACCACCGGCGGCCGCACCGACCTCGCCGACAAGGAAGCCGCCGAGATCAAGGTGCTGGAGGTCTATCTGCCCCAGCGCATGAGCGCCGATGAAACGGCGGCCGCGGTGAAGGCCATCGTGGCCGAACTGGGTGCCAGCGGCCCCGGCGACATGGGCAAGGTAATGGGCGTGGTCAAGACCCGCCTCGCCGGCAAGGCCGACATGGGCCAGGTCAGCGCAGCGGTCAAGGCCGCTCTCACGGGCGCCTGAAGATGACGAACAACACCGGCAGCCCCTCCGCCACCATCCCCAAGGCCTGCGCCTGCCTGGTCGACGCGCGGGGCCGGCTGTTGGTGTTCCGCCATCCCGAGGATGGCGGCATGCAGCTCCCCAAGGGCACCATCGAGCCCGGCGAATCGCCCGAAGTGGCGGTGCGCCGTGAGCTGCTCGAGGAATCCGGCATCGACTACGCCGGAGCACTTCAGTCGCTGGGCACGCTGGATCGCGAATGCGAAGCCGGCGTCGAAGGCAACACGCACCGCCATCCGCAGCTGTGGCACATCTTCCTGATGCGCGCCGAGGGCACGCTGCCCGAGAGCTTCACGCACACGGCAACGGGCAGTCCCGAGGAAGAAGGCCTGGTGTTCCTGTTCAGCTGGCTCGAAGCCGGCGACGCGCTCGACGACTTCGCCCTGCCCTACCGCCAGACCATCGAGCGCGTACGCTCGACGCTGCTGCTCGCCGCAGCCTGAGCCATCGTCGTCACAGCCCGGCGCGTGCGGCCATGTACAGGCCCAGCAGCGCCAGCCCGATCAGGAAGCAGCGCCTGAACACCGCCACCGACAGCCTCTTGCGCAGCCAGGTCCCGAGCACCATGCCGCCGATGGCCGGCGCCAGCATCGCGACCGAGCCTCCGATCACCGACATCGGATAGCCCCCGTTCCCGGCCAGCCCGATGGCCAACACCACCGTCGAGGTGGTGAACGAAATCCCCATCGCCTGGATCAGCGAATCGCGCTGGAACCCCAGCGCCTGCAGGTACGGCACCGCCGGCACCGCGAACACTCCCGTCACCGCCGTGACCAGCCCCGTGACGATGCCCACCAGCGGTCCCACCCAGCGCGCCTGCGCGTCGGTCACATGAAGCTGCCGCCCGGTCAGCCCCCAGACCGCGTAGACGACCAGCGCCACCCCGAGCGCAATCGTCACCCACGCCCCCGCAGGCACGCCCAGCCAGAACGCGCCGCCCAGCGTGCCGACCACCACGCCCGCCTGCATCCCGCCGATGCGCCGCAGCACCGGCATGAAGCTCGCGCGCGGCCCGGTCTGCCAGATGTTGGTGACGAGCGAGGGCACGATCAGCAGCGCGGCCGCCTGCGCCGGCGTCATCCACAGCGCGAGCAGCCCCATCGACACCGTCGGCAGCCCGAGGCCGACCACGCCCTTGATCACGCCGGCCAGCAGGTACACGGCCGTGGCGGCGGCCCAGAAAGTCATCGCGTCGTTCGTTGGCATCGTCATCGCGGCCGAGTCTGCCGGGGAAGCCCGCACCCGGAAATGCGGCATTCGCGCAGCCGGCCTCAGGCTGGGACTGAGGCTCCTGGTGCACACTCCGGCGGATCATGCGATTCGATCTCACCGACCTGCGGCTCTTCCTCAACGTGGTCGAAGCCGGCAGCCTCACCGGCGGCGCCGCACGCTCGCACATGACGCTGGCCTCGGCCAGCCAGCGCGTGCGCGGCATGGAAGACGCGCTCGGCTCCCCGTTGCTCACCCGCCATGCGCAGGGCGTTCGCGCCACCGAAGCAGGCCGCACGCTGCTGCACCATGCACGCGTCGTGCTGCAGCAGATGGAACGGCTGCGCGGCGAACTCGGCGAATACGGCCAGGGCCTCAAGGGCCATGTGCGCTTCATGTGCGGCACCTCGGCGCTGACCGAGCACCTGCCCGAGGTGCTGAGCCGCTTTCTCGCCGAGCACCCGCGCATCTCGGTCGACCTGGAAGAGCGCCCCAGCCCCGACACCGTGGAAGCGCTGCGCGCCGGCCTGTGCGACATCGGCATCGTCTCCGACGCCATCGACAGTGAGGGGCTCGAATGCCATCCCTTCCGGCGCGACGACCTCGTGCTCGTGATGCCGCGCGGCCACGCGCTCGCCGGGCGCCGACGCCTGCGGCTGGCCGAGGTGGTCGACAGCGAGTTCGTGGGCCTGCCCGCTGACAGCGCCCTGCAGCTGCTGATCACGCAGCACGTGCGCGCCCTCGGCAAGCACCTCGCCTACCGGGTGCGCGTGCGCAACTTCGAGGCTGTGTGCCGCATGGTGGAGTACGGCATCGGCGTCGGCATCGTCCCGCAGACCGCGGCCGAACGCTGCGCCCGCTCGATGAAGATCGCGCGCGCCTCGCTCGCCGACGCCTGGGCCGAACGCACGCTGATGGCCTGCGTGCGCTCGTCGGCCGACCTGCCGCTCAATGCCCGGCGCATGCTCGACCACCTGATCGCGCCGGCGGAAGAAATCAGGAAGAAGTGACCGGCCGCCCCTGGTGCGCGCGCGCCGCCACGAAAGCGTCGAAGGCTTCGCTGCTGGTCTTGCGCGGAACGTAGCCGAAGCGCTCCTTCAGCGCCGTGTTGAGCAGCACCGGCCGGTAGCGCAGGAAGTCGAGCTGCTCAGGGCCGTAGCGGCTCACGCCAAGCGCCGAGCCAACCGACAGTGCTGTCTTCAGCACACCGGCCGGCCAGTCGACCGCATGCTTGCCGAGGCGCGAGGCGATCTCGTGGATGGTAAGCGCGCCATCACCCGCGAGGTTGTAGCAGCCGGGCTGCGCGCCGCCGAGCGCATGCGCGATGGCACCCGTCACGTCCTCGTCCCACACGAACACGAAGGGGCTCGCGCTGCCGCGGATGGCGATCAGCCGCTTCTTCTCGAACAGCGCCGTGATCTGGTTGTCCACCCGCTCGCCGAGGATCGTGCCGATGCGCAGCACCGTCTGCGCCAGTGCCGGATGCCGCTCGCGACAGCCGGCCAGCATCTCCTCCACCTGCCGCTTGTGATCGGCATAGGCGAACACCACGTTGCCGCGCAGCGGCTGCGACTCGTCGATCCATGCCGGGTTGTCTGCGTGGTAGCCATAGGCCGCGCCGCTCGACGACACCACGATGTGCCGCACCCCTTTCGCCACGCAGGCTTCGAGCACGTTGCGCGTGCCGCCCACGTCGACCGAATGCTCGAAGGCGCGATCCGAGTCCTTGCCCGGCGTGACGATGGAGGCCAGGTGCACGACGGTGTCGATGGCATGGTCGGCGATGGTCTCGGCGATGCGCGAATCGCGCACGTCCAGCCGCTGGTAGGTCACGCCCATCAGGCGGCGGTCCGCGGGCACCTCGCGCACATCGACCGCAACCAGCGCCTGCAGCATGCCCTGCTCCGCCAGCGCCGCGAGCACGCTGCGCCCCAGGAAGCCGTCGGCCCCGGTCACCAGCACGCGCCGTGCGACGAACCCTTCGTTCATGGCTTCACGGGCCTGCGCCCCCACCAGCTCGCCAGCGCCAGGCCCGCGATGATGTCCCAGAAGCCCCACACGCCCGCAACCACGGCCATGCCGCCGAGCCCGCCGAAGAAGCTGAAGATGAGCACCAGCCCGAGCCCCGAGTTGCGGATGCCCACCTCGATGGACACCGCGCGCCGGTCGTAGTCGCCCAGCCCCGAGAGCCGCGCGCACAGGTAGCCCGCGCCGAAGGCCAGCGCGTCGTGGATCACCACAGCCAGCAGCACCAGCCCCACGTAGTCGAGGAAGAAGCGCCAGTTGCCCGCGATGGCGCCGATGATGAACACGATCAGCGCGACGAAGCTCAGCACGCCCACCGGCTTCTTGATGCGCGCCGTGAGCGCCGGCAGCCTGTGCGCGCACGCCACGCCCAGCACGAAGGGAATGCCGATGATCATCACGATGTGCCCCAGCATGTCCAGCGGATCGAGCGCGATGGTCTTCAGCAGCGCCGATGCCGTCGGATGCAGGCCGCCCCAGAATGCGAAGTTCAGCGGCATCACGACGATGGAGATCGCGTTCGAGATCGCCGTCATCGACACCGACAGCGCCACGTTGCCGCGCGCGCGGTGCGTGAGGATCTGCGAGATGTTCCCCGGCGGGCAGCAGGCCACCAGGATCATGCCCAGCGCGATGCTCGGGCCGGGCTTGAGGATCAGCGTGAGCACATAGGTGACGGCCGGCAGCACGATGAACTGCGCGCCTATGCCCACGGCCATGGCGCCTGGCATGCGCGCCACGCGCCTGAAGTCTTCGATGCGCGTGTCCAGCGCGATGCCGAACATCAAAAAGCCCAGCACCACGTTGAGCAGCACCAGCGAGGCCGGATTGAAGTGAAGGCGTATCTCGTCGACGGGCAGCATGCGCGGGGCTTCCTTCGTTCTTCGTCTTCAGGCGGGGGCGGCCAGCGCCGCGGCCGCGTTGCGCACGGCCGCGCGGTAGGTGTCCTTGTGCACGTAGTACGCCATGCGCTCCAGCTGCAGGTACTTGAAGCCGCCCGACAGGTCGGGTATCGGCCCCTGTGCGGCCGTGCGCAGCGCGGCGGCGCACGGCAAGCCGGCCGCCTGCGCGCGGAAGTAGCGAGCCACCAGCTCGGCCTGCTCGTACCGCCCCTGCCATCCGATGCCGCTCGCCTCGATCATCCCGAGCACCGCGATGTTCTCGAAGCGCGGCGAGAAGATGTTGAGGTACAGCCGTGGCGCCATGCCCTGCCAGTTCAGCAGCTCGCGGTCGATGAACGGGTAGTGCAGCGCATAGCCGGTGGCCGCCAGGATCAGGTCGTAGTCGCGCGCGCTGCCGTCCCTGAAGTGCACCGTGCGTCCGTCGAGCCGCGCGACGTCGGCGCGCACGCCGATGTCGCCGTGGCCCACATGGTGCAGCACCAGCGAGTTCACGATGGGGTGCGACTCGTACATCCGGTAGTCGGGCTTCGGAAAGCCGAATCGCACCGGATCGCCGGTGAACCACTTGAGCACCGTGGAGTCGATGCGCTGCTTGAGCCACGGCGGCAGCGGCCGCTTGCCACCGAGCGTGTCGGCCGGCTTGCCGAACACGTACTTGGGCACGAAGTAGTAGCCGCGCCGCACCGAGATGTCGACGCTCTTCGCGTAATGCACCGCATCGACCGCGATGTCGCAGCCCGAGTTGCCCGCGCCGACGATCAACACGCGCTTGTCCTTGAAGAGTTCCGGGTGCTTGTAGTCGCTGGTGTGCAGCAGCTCGCCATCGAAGTTGCCGTCGAAGCTCGGCCGCTTGGGCTCGGCAAGCGTGCCATTGGCAATGACCACGCCCCTGTACTCGGCCGTCTCGACGGTGCCCTCCCCGTCCTCGGTGGTGACGAGCCAGCGCGTATCGGGCGCGTCGCTCGCCGGCTCCACACGCAGCACGCGCGTGCCGAAGCGGAAATGTTCGCGCAGACCGAACCTATCCGCGAAGTCGCTGAAGTAGCTGCGCAGTTCGCGGTGGCTCGGGTAGTCGGCCACGCTGTCGGCCATCGGGAACTCGGTGAACTCGGTGGTGTGCTTGCTGGAGATCAGGTGCGCCGAGTGGTAGACGGTGGAGCGCGGATTGGCGATGTCCCACAGGCCGCCCACGTCACCGTGCGCCTCGAAGCCCTGGAACGGCACGCCGTGCTTCTGCAGGTTGCGCGCACCGGCAAGGCCGGAGGGGCCGGCGCCGATCAGTGCGATCTGTTCGTGGGTCGGTACTGCTGCTGCGTTGGACGTCATCGGGGCGGAGGCTCCTTCGAAAGACCGGGAATGGCAGTGGCGCCCGCCTCGCCGATGCGCGGCTTGCGCGGCTGGCCACGCAGCAGGCGGTCGTGCAGTTTCTCCGGCAGCAGGTCGAGCGCCTTCGACAGCCAGCCGATGCGGCGCGGCAGCACGATCTTCTCGCGCCCCGCCGCCACGGCCGCCAGCAGCCGGTGCGCGGCATCGTCGGCCTCGAGCAGCCCCGGCATCGCGAAGCGGTTGCCGGCTGTGAGCGCGGTGCGGATGTAGCCGGGGCTGACCGTGTGCACCGTGAGCCCCGTCTCGCGCAGCTCGGCGCGCAGGCTTTCCAGGTAGCGGATCAGCCCGGCCTTGCTCGCGCAGTAGGCGCCGTTGCCCGGCATGCCGCGCCAGCCGGCGATGCTGGCCACGCCGACCAGCGCGCCGCGTCGCTGCGCGCGCATCGCGCTCACGAAAGGCTGGAAGGTGGTGGCCGCGCCCAGCAGGTTGATTTCGAGCATGCGGCGGAACACCGCGAGGTCGCCGGCCTCGGCGGTGTCGTAGCCGCCCGCGACGCCGGCGTTGGCGATCACGAGGTCCGGCACGCCGGCCCGCGCCGTCCAGTCGACGGCCACGGCCTGCATGGCGGCGCCTTGGGATACGTCGGGGGTGTAGACCGAGCAGCGGTCCGGCGCGAGCGCGGCCAGTTCGGCGAGCCTGCCGGTGTCGAGCCCCACCAGCGCCACGCTCGCCCCGTTGCCGATCAGCTCGCGCGCCAGCGCCTGTCCCAACCCGCCGCAGGCACCGGTGAGGACGACGTTTCGGAACGGCAAGGGCATTGGCGCGAGGGCTCCGGGGGGCAAAAACCCGGCCACTTTATCCGCGCATGCGCGCCGCGCCCCCCGGCATTTCCCCTTGCCCGGCGCCCTTGCGTCGAAGGATTGCCCGAGCCGTCAGGCGGCCACAGGCTCCGGAAACTCGATCTGGATCTTCACGTCCGTCGCGCGGCCGGCCGCCGCTTCCTCGAAGGCCTTGATGCCGTCCTCGAACGCGAAGGTGCGCGAGATGAATGGCTTCACGTCGACCTGCCCCGAGGCGATCAACGCCAGCGCGCGCGGGAAGATGTTGGCGTAGCGGAACACCGACTCGATGCGCGCCTCCTTCGCCTGGATGGCCACGATGTCGAAGGCCACCTTGTCGGCGGGTATGCCCACCATCACCAGGCAGCCGCCGGGGCACAGCAGGTCGAAGATGCCGTCGAAGGCGCGCGCGCTGCCGCTGGCCTCGAACACCACGTTGGCGCCCCAGCCGTCGGTCAGCGACTTCACGGTGTCGGCAAGCTTGCCGTTGCGCACGTCGACCGTGGTGACGGCCGGGTTGCCGGCGAAGAGCGCCAGCTTCTCCGGCACGAGGTCCGCGAGGATCACGCGCGCCGCGCCGCCCGCGAGCGCGGCCAGCGCCGTCATCGCGCCGATGGTGCCGGCGCCGATGACCACCGCCACGTCGCCCGGCTTCAGCGCGGCCTTCTTCGCGGCCTGCAGGCCGATGGCCAGCGGCTCGACGATGGCGCCCTCGCCGAAGCTCACGTTGTCGGGCAGGCGGAAGGTGAAGGCCGCCGGGTGCACCACGAAGGGCGTAAGGCAACCATGGATCGGCGGCGTGGCCCAGAAGCGCACGGCAGGGTCGAGGTTGTAGATGCCCTCGAGCGTGGCGCGCGAATCCATGCGCGGGATGCCGGGCTCCATGCACACGCGGTCGCCCGGCTTGAGGTGCGTGACCTCGGCGCCCACCTCGGCCACGATGCCCGAGGCCTCGTGGCCCAGCACCATGGGCTCTTCCACAACGTAGGGGCCGATGCTGCCGTGCTGGTAGTAGTGCACGTCGCTGCCGCACACGCCCACGGTGTGCATGCGGATCTTCACGTCGCGCGGCCCCATGTCCAGGGGAAGCTCGACGTCGCGCAGCCTGAGCTCGTGCGCTTTTTCCAGAACCAGTGCTTTCATTTTCTTGAGTCCTTGAAGGAGTGTTGTCGGTATGTCGTCAGTGCAATGAGGCCTCGGCGCGCAGCAGCGAGGCGCCGGAGTCGATGTCGAAAATGTGGACCTGCGCCGGGTCGGCCACGAAGCGCACGCGATCGCGCAGCGCCGGGCACTGCGCGGAAGGCATCAGCGCGGCGATTTCGCTCTCGCCCTGGCCGAAGCTCACCAGCACCTCGTTGCCGAGGTACTCGATGAGCTGCACCTCGCCGGCGAAGCCGCCGTCGCGGCCGTCCTGCGCGTCGGCCTGCAGGTGCGCGGGCCGCACACCCAGCGTCACACGCTGCCGGCCCTCGAGCGCAAAGCGGCGCGGATCCACGCGCACCATGCCCTCGCGGCCCGAGAGCTCGAAACAGCCGCCCGCGTCACGCACCTGCATCTCGACGAGATTCATCGGCGGCGTGCCGATGAAGCCTGCCACGAAGGCGGAGCGCGGCCGCTCGAAGATCTCGCGCGGCGAGCCGACCTGCTCGATGCGTCCGTCGCGCAGCAGCACGATGCGATCGGCCAGCGTCATGGCCTCGTGCTGGTCGTGCGTGACGTAGACCGTGGTGGTCTTCAGCGCCTGGTGCAGCCGGGCGATCTCGATGCGCATGTGGTTGCGCAGCTTGGCGTCGAGGTTCGACAGCGGCTCGTCGAAGAGGAACACCTTGGGCGTCTTGATCATCGCCCGCGCGATCGCCACGCGCTGCTGCTGCCCGCCCGACAGCTCGGTGGGCTTGCGCTGCAGGTAGCGCTCAAGCCCCAGCGTGTCCGACACCTCCTTGATGCGCGCGTCGATCTCCGCCTTGGGCACCTTCAGCCGCTTGAGGCCGAATGCGATGTTGTCGCGCACGCTCATGTGCGGATAGAGCGCGTAGTTCTGGAACACCATGGCGATGCCGCGCTCCTGCGGCGGCAGGTCGTTCACGCGCTGGCCGCCGATCATGAGGTCGCCGTCGGAGATGTCCTCCAGGCCCGCGAGCATGCGCAGGATGGTCGACTTGCCGCAGCCCGAGGGGCCGAGGAACACGACGAACTCGTTGTCGGACACGTCGAGGTCGAACTGGTGGACGACCTGCGTGTCGCCATAGCGCTTGATGATCTTGTGACAGCTGATTGCAGACATTTCGTTGTTCCGGGAAAGGGGGCCCTTTGGGCTCATGCCGCGTCGCGCTTGCGCTTGAACGCCGCGTTGAGAAAACCGCTGAGCACGCCGACCATGAGCAGCGGCGGCAGCGAAAGCAGGATGACGGACGCATTCAAAATGCCCCAGGGCACGTCGCGCCCGAGCTGGCTCAGCTCCGACGCCACGATGGGCAGCGTCTTGGCGTCCGAGGTGGTGAGCATCAGCGCGATGAGGAACTCGTTCCACACCAGCACGAAGCCGAAGGCGATGGCACCGATCAGCGAGCGCGCAGCGATCGGCAGCGCCACCTTGAAGAAGATCGCGTAGGGGCCGTAGCCGTCGACGCGGCCGGCCTCCTCCACCTCTTTCGGCACGGCCCTGAAGGCGGGTATGGCGAGCCAGATCACGGTGGAAAGCGTGAGCAGCGTGTAGGTGACGATGAGCGCGATGCGCGTGTCGTACAGCTCCAGCTGCAGCCAGATCACCATCAGCGGAATGGCCACCGCCACCGGCGGCAGGAAGCGCATCGAGAGCACGAAGAACTGGATGTCGTCGGCCCAGCGCAGCGGATAGCGTGCGAGCGCATAGGCGGCCGGCAGCCCGAGCACCGCGCCGGCGATCACCGCCGCGCCCACCACCACGACGGAGTTGAGCAGCCCCTGCGCCACCGCCTCGCGGCTCAGCACGTAGATGTAGTTCTCCAGCGTGGGCGTGAAGAAGAACTTGGGCACCGCCGAGACGATGTCCACCCGGTTCTTGAACGAGTTGAGAAAGGTCCAGAGCACCGGCACCAGCGCCGAGAGCCCGGCCGCGATCAGCACCAGCCGCGCGAGCAGCGTGCCAATGGAAATCTTCTTCTTTGCGGCAGCGCTCATTTCGGTCGCGTCCATTTCCAGATGTAGGTGAACGCCACGGTCGAGGCGACCATCATCAGCACCGCCATGCCCGAGGCATACGAGATGCGGCCCGACTCGATGAAACCCTGCGAGAAGGCGTACATGTCCAGCGTCTCGGTCGAGATGCCGGGGCCGCCGCGCGTCATCACGTAGATGAGGTCGAAGGCGCGCAGCGACTCCACCATCTTCACGAAGCACAGGCTGACGAGCGGCGCCTTGAGCATCGGCAGCGCAACGTAGGCGTAGACCTCCCAGGTCTTCGCATGGTCCATGCGCGCGGCCTCGAAGGGCTGCGGCGGCAGGGTCTCGAGCAGCTTGAGCACGATGACGGCGAAGAACAGGCCCCACTGCCACACGTCGACAAAGGCCACGGTGAGCAGCGCGGTGACCGGGCTGGCCAGCAGGTCCAGCGGCTCGCCGGTGATCGCCTTGTACGGCCAGGTCAAAAGGCCGAACAGCGGATGGAAGGCGAACTTCCACACGAAGGCCGCCGACACGCGCGGCAGCAGCACCGGCACGATGAACAGCATCGACAGCAGGTTGCGCCAGCGCGTGGTGGTGCACTGGAACAGCAGCACGCCCAGCAGCACCGCGAGGCCCATGGTGGCGCTGACGGTCAGCACCTCCCACACCAGCGACACGCGCACGGAATTGAGGAAACGCCGGTCGGAAAAGAGCTGGATGTAGTTCGAGAACCACACCCAACCCGTGTCCGCCTGCCCCAGCTCGCGGTCCTGCAGCGAGATGCAGATCGCGAAGAGCGTGGGCACCAGTGCCAGCACAGCCAGCACCAGCAGCCCGGGGCCGATGAAGACGAGAGGCAGCCTCGTCGTCTTCTTTTTCTTCTCCCTGAGCGTCATTTACTTACTTCTTGCGCCGCGCGACCAGTTGCTTCGCGTAGGCATCGAGTTCGTCGAGGCCGGCCTTGATGTCGGTGCGGGAGCCCGTGATCAGCTCTTCCAGGATGATCCCCCAGCGATCGCCGAGGTCGGGCCAGGCCGGGTCCTGCCAGAAGTTCACGGCCGTGACCTTGCCGGTGTCGGCCAGCGCCTTGCCGAGATCGGCGCCATAGCGCTTGGAGAACTCGGGGCTGGCCAGCACGCTGGTGCGGTTGAGCTCGCCGAACTGGCCCTCGGCGAGGCGGCGCTGCTCCTGCTTCTTGGAAGTGGCCCAGGCGACGAACAGGCCCGCGCACTTCTTCGCTTCCTCGGTCTTGTTGGCCTTGGCGCCGATGGCCAGGCCGTGGCCGTAGCCGCCGCCGGTCAGCGGCGTGGGCGGCGGCAGGTAGGCGACCTTGCCGATCACGGTCGACATCTTCGGGTCGAGCGCATTGCCGGCCAGCGGAGTCGACTCGACCAGCATCGCCACCTTGCCGGCAAGGAAGGCGCCGGTGGATTCGTCCCAGCCGCCTGTCTTGGTGCCGGGCGCCGAGTACTTGAACAGGTCGAGGTAGGTCTGCGTGGCCTTCACCGCGGCGGCCGAATCGAACACGGGCTTGTCGCCGTCGAACCACTGGCCGCCATAGCCGCGGAAGAACGGCATCCAGCGCCACACGTTGGCACCCGAGCCGCGCTGGCCGCGCAGTGCCACGCCGTAGACGCCGTTGGCCGGGTCGTTGAGCTTCTTCGCGGCCTCGACGAATTCGTCGAGCGTGGTCGGCGGCTTGATGCCGGCCTTCTCCAGCAGGTCCTTGCGGTAGACCAGCAGGTCGCCACCGCCGGTGAGCGGCGCGAACCAGACCTGGCCGTCGAAGGTCGCGACCTTCTGGCGACCGGGGTCGAAGTCGGCGTAGTCGTAGTCGGCGGGGTAGTACTTGGCCAGCGGCACGATCCACTTCGACTGGGCGAACAGCGGCACGTTGGCCTCGTCGACGTAGTACACGTGGTACTTGCCCACGGTCGAAGCGTCCGCGCGGGTCTTGGTGCGGCGGTCGTTCTCGTTGAGGTTGTCAATGTTGAACGAGGCGCCGCTGAGGGCCTTGAACTCGTCCTTGTACTTCTCGAGCAGGGTCAGCCCGTCGCGGGGCTGGGACAGGACGCGCAGATCCTCCTTGCAGACCTGCTGCGCATGGGCCGCGCCACCCCATGCGGCCAGTGCCGCCAGCAGCATCGCGCAACCCGTCTTCAGGTGCCGGTTTTCTTGAACAGCCATCGCTTTTGTCTCCTTTGAGCCTGTCGTGGATTGCCGGCAAATCGCGGCGGAAACAGGTGGGACGAAGCGTAGGCACCGGCGGCCCGGCGCCGCGTACACGCGAGCCGGGGCACTGGTATTTTCATGACCAGCCGGCTCGGGGTTTTGCCGGGGGCAGATGCGTATCGGTTGCCCGGCTGTCCGAACAACCCGCATAGGGTTTGCCCGATGCGTTGCCTTCCATCGCGCCAGTACCCCCTTCGTATCGATAGCAAAACGAAGGTGTGAAGGCCGCCCGCGCGCACGCGGAAATTCCTCCGGATCGACTACTTCCCGCGTATCGACGCTCCGTTGCATCCCGGCTCTAATGCGCCCGGCCAATGGCCGCTGCCACAAGCGTCGGTCGGGCCGGTATGTGTCTACCCCTTACATCACCTTTCAAGGAATGCCTATGAAGACCAGACTCAGAGTTCTCGTAGTGGCAGTGCTGACCGTGGCGGGGCATGTCGCCCTCGCCGCCGAGGCGGACCGACAAGCCGCGATCGACCGCGCGCTGGAGCTGATCCAGAGCAACCCGTCGAGCTTCAGCGTCGCGGCGCCCGCGGCCGCCTCTCAGGGCCGCGCGGCGGCATCAGGTGCGGCGAGCAAGACCGCGCTGCCTTCCGGCGGCGACCAGTTCAAGGCGCGCGACGTGATCGTGGACAAGGACGGCACCGAGCACGTGCGCTTCGACCGCTACCACGACGGCCTGCGCGTGATCGGCGGCGACGTGATCGTGCATTCGAGCAAGGGCCGGCTGCTGCAGTCCGACCTGACGCAGAAGAGCGCCATCGCGCTGCCCGAGACGCTGGCCAAGGTCGACGGGCGCACCGTGATCCGGAACGCGCCCGACATCGGCGCCGAGCGCGCGAAGAGCATCGCGGCGCAGAACTTCGCCAGCGCGGTAACGCGCTACGGCACGCCCGAGCTGGTCGTCTTCGCGCGCGACGAGGCGCCGGTGCTCGCCTATGCGGTGCGCGTGTATGGCAGGGCCACCGCCGCGCACGGAAGCGCCGTCGTCTACTACGTCGACGCGCACGACGGCAGGCTGCTGGACTCCGAAGACCTGATTCACACCGCGGCCGCAACCGGCACCGGCAAGTCGCTGTACTACGGCGAGCTGCAGATCACCACCGACCAGACCGGCAACAACGCCTATCGCATGGTCGACCCGACACGCGGCAGCGGCGAGGTGATCGACGGCCGCGACGCCGTGTACACCGACCTCGCGGACTCGCCTGACCTCGCGCCCTTCACCAGCCCCGACAACAAGTGGGGCAACGGCAGCACCACCGATCGCAAGACCGTGGCGGTCGACATCAACTACGGCCTGGCCAAGACCTGGGACTACTACAAGACCACCCACGGCCGCAACGGCATCTTCAACGACGGCAAGGGCGTGCAGAGCTACGCGCATGTGCTGTTCCTCAACCGCGACGGCTCCACCACCGGGGCGAATGCCGCGTGGCTGGGCGAGTACCGCATGATGGCCTACGGCGACGGGGAACCGGGCACCGCGCTGCCGAAGCCCGTGGTGTCCATCGACGTCGCCGGGCACGAGATGAGCCACGGCGTGAACCAGGCCACCGCGAACCTCGCGTACTCGCGCGACGCGGGCGGGCTGAACGAGGCGAACTCCGACATCTTCGGAACCCTCGTCAAGTTCCATGCGAACAACGCGAACGATCCGGGCAACTACGTCATCGGCGCGAGGATCCTGGCCGGCGGCCTGCGCAAGATGTACAAGCAGGATGTCGACGGGCGTTCGTACGTCTGCTATCCGCAGGGCGGGTTCAAGAGCACGCAGGTGAATCCCCGCCACGACCCGCACCTCACCTCCGGCGTGGGCAACCGCTTCTTCTACCTGCTGGCCGAAGGTGCGGTGGTGCCCGCGGACGAAAGCAGGCTGACGAAAAACGACCTGGTGTGCAACGGCGATACGAGCCTGTCGGGCATCGGCCGCGACAAGGCCGGCCGGATCTGGTACCGCACGCTGACGGTGTACCTGAACTCCAGCTCGACATACCCGAACGCCCGTGCCGCATCGATGCGGGCCGCCGCGGATCTTTACGGTGCCAACTCCGCGGAGCAGGCCGCAGTGGGCCGCGCGTGGAGCGCGGTGTCGGTTCAGTGAGCTGAGCTGACGCGGTGAACCGGAAGCCGGCGCGCCACGGTGCCGGCCTCCTTCTTCCCGACGCCATGAACGCAGCCTCTTGCTGCATGGCTTGGCCGTTTCCCCTTATCGGTTGCAACATAAAACCAGATCGATAGAATCCGCCTGGTCTTTTTTTGAAACCACAACCGCCATGACCACCCACTACCGCACCACCACCATCGACGGCCTGAAGGTCTTCTATCGCGAGGCAGGCGACCCCAGGCTGCCCGCCCTGCTCCTGCTGCACGGCTTTCCCGCCTCGTCCTTCATGTACCGCGGGCTGATCGAGCGGCTGGCCCATCGCTTCCACGTCATCGCGCCGGACTACCCCGGCTTCGGGCACAGCGACGCGCCCTCGGTCGTGGAGTTCAGCTACACCTTCGACCATCTCGCCGACATCGTCGGGAAATTCACTGGCCAGCTCGGCCTCGAGCGCTACGGCCTCTACATGCAGGACTTCGGCGGCCCGGTGGGATTCCGGCTGGCCAGCCGCCACCCCGAAAAGGTCGACTTCCTCGTGGTGCAGAACGCCAACGCCTACGAGGAAGGCCTGCCGGACGACTTCTGGGGCCTCGCCCGCGAGCTGTGGCGCGACCCGTCGCCGGCCAACTACGCGCGCATCCGCGAGGCTGCGATGTCCGACGAGGCACTGGCGTGGAACTACACCCACGGCGTGAAGGACGTGGAGCGCATCGACCCCGACAGCTGGCTGCTGCAGCGCGCCCTGCTCGCGCGCCCCGGCAACAAGGACGCGATGGCCGCGCTGCTGTACGACTACGGAAGCAACCTCTCGCTCTACCCCTCCTGGCAGGCCTACTTCAGGCAGCACCAGCCGCCGATGCTGATCGTCTGGGGCGCCAACGATGTGATCTTTCCGCCCTCGGGCGCCTATCCCTACCAGCGCGACCTCAGGCAGGTCGACTTCAAGCTGCTCGACACCGGCCATTTCGCGCTCGAGGAGCTGGGCGAGGTGATCGCCACCCACATCGAGCATTTCCACGATGCACTGAGCGCCTGAGGGCCGTCATGGAGTTGAACGTCGATGCGGCCGGGGCGCGGCCATGCCCCGAGCCGTCGATATCGGGCGCCCTGGCGCTGCTGTTCGCAGTCGCCTGCGGGCTCGCGGTGGCCAATGTCTACTACGCCCAGCCGCTGCTGGACACGCTGGCCGACACCTTCGGCATCCGGCCCGCCACGGTCGGCATCGTCATCACCATCACCCAGATCGGCTACGGCCTCGGGCTGCTGCTGGTGGTTCCGCTGGGTGACCTCGTCGACCGGCGGCGGCTGATCGTCGGGCAGTCGCTGCTGTCGGTGGTCGCGCTGCTGGCCGTGGCGCTGGCGCCCCGTGCGTCGATCCTGCTGCCGGCGATGGCCGCCGTGGGCGTGCTGGCCGTCGTCACGCAGGTGCTGGTCGCCTACGCCGCGAGCATGGCCGCGCCGGGCGAACGCGGCCGCGTGGTGGGCACAGTCACCAGCGGCATCATCATCGGCATCCTGCTGGCGCGCGCGGTCTCGGGGACGTTGACGGATCTCTTCGGCTGGCGCTCGGTGTACCTTGCGTCGGCGGCGGCCACGCTGGTGGTCTCCGCCCTGCTGTGGATGGTGCTTCCGGCAAACACGCGGCCCGCGCCCGGCATCCCGTACCTGCAACTGATCCGCTCGGTGTTCGCGCTCTTCGCGCAGGAGCCCGTGCTGCGCATCCGCGCGGTGCTCGCGATGCTGATCTTCATGGCCGTCACCATGCTGCTGACGCCGATGGTGCTGCCGCTGACGGCGCCGCCTTCTCGCTGTCGCACACGCAGGTGGGGCTGTTCGGCCTCGCGGGCGCGGCCGGTGCTCTAGGCGCCGCGCGCGCCGGCCGCCAGTCGGACCGTGGTCGCGCCCAGCGCACCACCTGCATCGGCCTGGTCGTGATGCTGCTGTCGTGGGCGCTCATCGCGATGTTGCCGTGGTCCATCTGGGCGATGGTGGCCGGCGTGGTCGCCATCGACTTCGGCCTGCAGTCGGTGCACGTGGCCAACCAGAGCCTGATCTACCGCGTGCGCCCCGAGGCGCAGAGCCGGTTGACCGCCGGGTACATGATCTTTTATTCCATCGGGTCGGCCACCGGCTCGATGGCCTCGACGATGGTGTACGCCCATGCGGGCTGGAACGGCGTCTGCATTGCCGGAGCCTTCGTCAGCGCCGTGGCGCTGGTGTTCTGGGCGCTGACCCGGCACCTGACGCCGCAGGACGCGAGTCCGTGATGCCCAAGACGCAGGCTCAGGCCGTCGTGACGAGCGGCGTGTTCTGCGCGGTGCGCAAGCCGAAGCGGTCCTGCGCCTGCTGCCGGTAGGCCGAGGGCGTCATGCCCTTTAGCTGGAGAAAGCGGCGGTTGAAGTTCGCGAGGTTCGCGAAACCCACCTCGTAGCAGATGTCGCTCACCAGCCGGTCGGACACCTGCAGCATCTCGCAGGCCTTGGCCACGCGCAGCCGCGTGACGAAGTCGGTGAAGGTGGCGCCCATGTGCCTGTGGAACCAGCGCGAGAAGCTGCTCTCGGCCATGTTGGCCACGGCGCAGACGGCCGGCAGGGAGAGCTCCTCCGTCAGGTGCCGGTCGAGGTAGTCGAGCACGCGGCGCATGCGGGTGTTGGCGCTCGGGTCTTCCCCGGCCGGGTCGGCGGTGCTGGAAATCTGGCGCCAGTCGGGCCAGCGGGCCAACTCGTGCAGCAGGCCGATGAACTCCGCCAGCCGGGCCATGCCCTCCTGCGCCTGCACGCGCAGGAAACGTTCGCGCACCAGCGAATGGATGCCGAAGAACTCGATGCCCAGTTTCGCCCGGTCGAGCATCGGCAGCACCGCGTTCAGCTCGGGGAACAGGTCGGTGCCCTTTCGCAGCGGCTCGTCGCGGAAGTGGATGACCATGCTGCGCTCTGTGATGCCCTCGGGCGGCACGTCGTGCGAGATCCAGGTGTGGGGCAGCCGGGCGCCCACCAGCGCCACGTAGCCGGGCTCGAAGCGGCCGATGTGGTCTCCCACGAAAGCGTCGCCGCTGCTGCGGTTGATGCACTGCAGCTCGTATTCGTCGTGGTAGTGCCAGCAGTCGAAGGGCCACGGCACGCCGTGCTGGAGGCAGCGCACCGAACTGCCGCCCGCGGGCTCGAAGCCCAGCCGCGGGTCGCGCATCAGTTCGTGCTCGAGTTCCGGTTTTCGCGCTGCGTTGTGCCTCATGGTTCGACAAGCCCTCGCGCGGTAGCCGGCGGCAATGGCCTCAGGGCCTCAGGCGCCGGCGACCTTCATGCGGTTCACCAGGACCGATCCGGTGGTCTTGGCGCCGAAAGTGTAGGCATCCGCCCCGATGGCTTCAATACCCAGCAGCATGTCCTTCAGGTTGCCGGCGATGGTGATCTCCTGCACCGGGAAGGCGATCTTGCCCTTCTCGACCCAGAAGCCGCTGGCGCCGCGCGAGTAGTCGCCGGTCACGTAGTTCACGCCCTGGCCCATCAGCTCGATCACGAACAGGCCCGTGCCCAGCTTGGCGAGCATGGCGTCGAGGTCGTCGGTGTGCTTCGTCAGGCGCGAGCTGAGCGTGAGGTTGTGCGAGCCGCCGGCGTTGCCGGTGGTCTTCATGCCCAGCTTGCGGGCCGAATAGGTCGAGAGGAAATAGCCTTCGAGGCGGCCGGCATCGACCACCTTGCGCGCCCGGGTGGTCACGCCTTCGTCGTCGAAGGGGGCGCTGCCCTTGCCGCGCAGGACGTGCGGATCTTCGGCCACGTCGACGTGCGCGGGCAGCACGGGCTTGCCCAGCGAATCGAGCAGGAAGCTGCTCTTGCGGTAGAGCGACCCGCCGCTCACGGCCTGCACCAGCGAGCCCAGCAGGCCCACGGCCAGCGGCGACTCGAACAGCACCGGGCATTCGGTGGTCTTGATCTTGCGCGACTTCAGGCGGCTGAGCGCGCGCTCGGCGGCGTAGCGGCCCACGGCCTGCGGGCTGGCCAGTTCGTCGGCCGAGCGCATCGAGCTGTACCAGGCGTCGCGCTGCATGTCGTCGCCCTTGCCGGCGATGGGCGCCACCGAAATGGAGTGCCGCGAACTGGCATAGCCGCCGCGAAAACCGTGCGTGTGGGCACTGAAGAAGTGGCTCTGCTGGGCCGAGACGCCCGCGCCCTCGCTGTTGGTGATGCGCTTGTCGGTCGAAAGCGCCGCCTCTTCGCACTCCAGGGCCAGTTTGGCGGCCTGCTCGCTGGTCACGTCCCAGGGGTGGAACAGGTCCAGCTCGGGGTGTTCCTTGGCGATGTCTTCCTCGTCCGGCAGGCCGCTGACGGGGTCTTCGGCGGTGAAGCGGGCGATGTCGTAGGCCGCCTGCACCGTCTGGGCGATGGCCGCCTCGGAGAAATCGGAGGTACTGGCGTTGCCGCGGCGATGGCCCACGTAGACCGTGACGCCCAGCGACTTGTCGCGGTTGCGCTCGACGTTCTCCAGCTCGCCCTTGCGCACCGAGACGCTCAGGCCGCAGCCCTCGGAGGCCTCGGCCCCGGCGTCGGTGGCACCGAGCTTCCTGGCGTGCGCCAGGGCCGTGTCGACCAGGTTTTCGAAGAAGGATCGGCTGTAGGCGAAGCCGGAATCGGCGCGCGAGGAGGATGTCGTCATGTGGTGGCTATGATACTTGCGCCCCCCATTTCCGGTTTTCCCCCCAGCTTCCCGCCGCGCGTTGCAACGCTGCACGGCGCGGCCCAGAATCCATCCCATGTCCCGCAAACCCAAAAAAGGCTATTACGTCCGCGGCCATTTCGTGGCCGAAGGCAGCGAGCTCGACCTCGAGCTCAAGCGCGAGCTCAAGGGCTCCGACGACGCCAGCCGCACCGATCTCAAGCGCGAAAGCGAAGAACTGCAGAAGCTGGGCGCCGAGCTGCTCACGCTGCGCGCCGGCCTGTTCGACGCGCTCCAGCTCGACGAGAAGCTGGTCGAGGCCATCGCCGAAGCCAAGCGCATCACCAATTTCGAGGGCAAGCGCCGCCAGATGCAGTTCGTCGGCAAGCTCATGCGCAAGCTGGAGCCCGAGGTGCTCGAAGCCGTGAAACAGGCCCTGTCCGAGCAGAACACCGTGCCCGCGGCCGAAGTCGCCGCCCTGCACGAGGCCGAGCGCTGGCGCGACCGGCTGATTGCCGACGACGACGCCCTCGGCGGCTGGATCGAAACCCATCCCGCCACCGACTCCCAGCAGCTGCGCGCCCTGGTGCGGCAGGCCCGCAAGGACATGAAGGCCGGCCCAGCCGGCGAAGCGCCGCGCCAGGGCAAGGCCTACCGCGAGGTGTTCCAGCTGGTGCGCGCCCAACTGGCGGTGCACGGCGGCGCCGACCACGCAGCGGCCGCAGCCGCTCAAGACCGGGAAGAAGACGCATGAGCGGCGAAGGTGCGTTCGATCCGGTCCGCATCGGCATCGTCTCCATCAGCGACCGCGCCTCCAGCGGCACCTACGAGGACAAGGGCCTGCCCTCGCTGAAAGAATGGCTCGGCCGGGCGCTGAAGAACCCCATCGAGTTCGAACCCCGCCTCATCCCCGACGAGGCGGAGCGCATCAGCGCCACGCTGATCGAGCTGGTCGACGCCGGCTGCTCGCTGGTGCTGACTACCGGCGGCACCGGCCCCGCCCTGCGCGACGTGACGCCCGAAGCCACGCTGGCCGTGGCGCACAAGGAAATGCCGGGCTTCGGCGAGCAGATGCGCCAGATCAGCCTGCGCTTCGTGCCCACTGCGATCCTCTCGCGGCAGGTGGCGGTGATCCGCGACAGGAGCCTCATCATCAACCTGCCCGGTCAGCCCAAATCGATCGCCGAGACGCTCGAGGGGCTGAAGGACACCGAAGGCGTGCAGGTGGTGCCGGGCATCTTCGCGGCCGTGCCCTATTGCATCGACCTGATCGGCGGGCCTTATCTGGAGACCGACGACTCGGTCTGCAAGGCATTCCGGCCGAAGTCGGCCATCCGCGCCCGCTGAAACTGCCCTCTACGGGGCTTGGTGCCCCTTGGCTTCCACGTCCTTCAGGCAGGCATTGATCGCCGCGTTCGACGCCAGGTCGTAGCAGCGTACGGCGGCCGCGCGCATCGCCTTCTGCTGCTCGTGGCGTTCCTGCGCGCTGTCGATCTGGTAGTTCATGAGCCACTTCATGGCAAACGCCAGCACGATGCCGAAGCCGATCGCCGCACCCACCACCGTCGAGCGCCATGTCCGGGTCCGGACCTGGGGCACAGCAGGCGCCGCAACCGCGCCGATGTCGAACGCCATGGGCGCCCGCGAGGACGATCCTCCATGGATCGCGCGCCGCCTGGGCTCGCGAGCCTCGGCCGTTCGGGTCGATGCGGAAGAAGACTTGGAGTGGCTGCTCATCGATCTGCGTGTCTTGAATCGCGCAGATTGTCCGACATCGGCGCCGCGCGACCGCAGCGCCCCTCCCCCTCGGGGTTCGGACTCAGGCCGGGGTCGGTCCGAACCCGTGGCTGTCCGCAGCCTGCTCGCAGGGCACCCGCTCGACCTGCACGGTCGAGTGGTGGATGTCGAAGCGCTCGGCCAGCATCGCGCGCAACTGTTGCGTCAAAGGCGCCATGTCGCCGGTCTCCGGCGTGCACACCACGTGCACGCTCAGGCTCACCTTGCCGCTGGACAGCGCCCACACATGCAGGTCGTGCAGGCTCGCGACGCCTTCGCTGCCCAGGAGCGCGCCTTCGACGGCGGGCAGGTCCACCTCGTCGGGCACGCCTTCGAGCAGCACGTTGAGGCTCTCGCGCAAAAGGCGCCAGGTGCGCGGCAGCACCCACAAACCGATGGCCACGGCGATCACCGAATCGACCCAGCCCCAGCCCGTGTAGCGGATCACGATGGCCCCGACGATCACGCCCACCGAGCCCAGCATGTCGGCCCACACCTCCAGGTACGCGCCCTTCACGTTGAGGCTCTCGTCCTTGCCGGAGGCCAGCAGCCGCATGCCGATGAGGTTGACGATCAGCCCGCCGGTGGCCACCAGCAGCATCATGGTCGACTGGATCTCGGCCGGCGCCGAAATGCGCCGGTAGGCCTCGTACAGCACGTAGATCGCCACGAAGAACAGCAGCACCGCATTCAACACCGCCGCCAGGATCTCGAAGCGGTAGTAGCCGAAGGTGCGCCGTCTGTCGGCCGGCCGCTTGCCGATCCAGATGGCGGCCAGCGAGATCGCCAGCGCCACCGTGTCGGTGAACATGTGCGCGGCATCGGACAGCAGCGCGAGGCTGCCCGACACCAGCCCGCCCACCACCTCGGCGACGAGATAGACCGAAGTCAGCAGCAGCGCCCAGCGCAGTGCCTTCTCGTTGCCGCCGGTGGCGTGCGAATGCTCATGTGCCATGGGAACCCCGGAGTGAAGGATCTGAAGGATCGAGCGGCGCGCCGTGGCTCTGCTGCTCCTTGCCCGGCTCCTCCACTTCGTCTTCGTCGCGACGGTGCGCGATGCGGTAGAGCAGCGGGAGCACCAGCAGCGTCAGCGCGGTGGACGACAGGATACCGCCGATCACCACCGTGGCCAGCGGCCGCTGCACCTCGGCGCCTGTGCCGGTGGCGATGGCCATCGGCACGAAGCCCAGCGATGCGACCAGCGCCGTCATCAGCACCGGCCGCAGGCGCGTGAGCGCGCCTTCCCGTATCGCTTCGTCCAGCGGCAGGCCGCCCTCGCGCAGGTTGCGGATGAACGAGATCATCACCAGCCCGTTGAGCACCGCCACGCCCGACAGCGCGATGAAGCCCACCGCCGCCGAGATCGACAGCGGAATGCCGCGCATCCACAGCGCCACGATGCCGCCCGTGAGCGCGAACGGAATGCCGGTGAACACCAGCAGGCCGTCCTTGATGTTGCCGAACATCGCGAACAGCAGCGTGAACACCAGCAGCAGCGACACCGGCACCACGATCTGCAGCCGCTGCGTGGCCGAGGCGAGGTTCTCATACTGCCCGCCCCACACGGTCCAGTAGCCGGTGGGGATCTTCACGTTGCGCATGGCATCTTCAGCCTCGGCCACGAAGGAGCCCAGGTCGCGGCCGCGAACGTTGGCGCTGACCACGATGCGGCGCTTTCCGTCCTCGCGGCTCACCTGGTTGGGGCCCGGTGCGATGTCGAGCGTGGCCACCTCGCCCAGCGGGATGAAGCTGGTGCGCAGTCCTTCGGCGCCCGCACCCTTGGGCAGGGCCACGGGCAGTCGCTTGATCGCTTCGAGGTCGGTGCGCAGGTTCTCGGGCAGGCGCACGATGATGTCGAAGCGCCGGTCGCCGTCGAACAGCGTGCCTGCCTCGCGCCCACCGACGGCGGCCGAGATCGCGTCCTGCACGTCGCCCACGTTGAGGCCGTAGCGCGCGGTCTTGCTGCGGTCGATGTTCACGGTGAGCATCGGCAGGCCGGTGGTCTGCTCGACCTTCACCTCGGCCGCGCCGGCGATCTTGCCCAGCACGCCGGACACTTCCGCCGCCGTCTTGTTCAGCACGTCCATGTCATCGCCGAAGATCTTCACCGCCACGTCGCTGCGCACGCCCGAGATCAGCTCGTTGAAGCGCAGCTGGATGGGCTGCGAGAACTCGTAGTTGTTGCCCGGCAGCTTCTCGACTTCTTCCTGCACCGCCGCGAGCACCTCGGCGCGCGTGCGGCGCGGCTTGGGCCATTCGCTCTCGGGCTTGAGCATGATGTAGCCGTCGGAGATGTTCGGCGGCATCGGGTCCGAAGCGATCTCGGCCGTGCCGGTGCGCGCGAACACGCGCTCGATCTCCGGAAACTTCGCCTTCAGCGTGCTTTCGAGCTGCTTCTGCATCTCGACCGACTGCGTGAGGCTGGTGCCCGGAATGCGCAGCGCCTGGATGGCGAAGTCGCCTTCGCTCAGGCTCGGCACGAACTCGGTGCCCAGCCGCGTGGCCAGCAGGCCCGACAGCACCACCGCAACGGCCGCGAAGGTGATGACCAGCGGCTTGGCGGACATGACGCGCGCCAGCAGCGGCTCGTAGCCGCGCTTGGCCCATGCCATCAGGCGGTTTTCCTTCTCGCTGACCTTGTTGCCGATGAACAGCGCCACTGCCGCCGGGATGAAGGTGATCGACAGGATCATCGCGCCCAGCAGCGCGATCACCACGGTGAAAGCCATCGGGTGGAACAGCTTGCCCTCGACGCCCGTGAGCGCAAAGATCGGCAGGTACACGATCATGATGATCAGCTGGCCGAACAACAGCGGCCGGCGCGCCTCCTGCGAGGCCGCGAACACTTCGTGGAAGCGCTCGCTGCGCGTCAGCGGACGGCCCTTGTGGGCCTGCGCGTGGGCCAGCCTTCGCACGCAGTTCTCCACGATCACCACCGCACCGTCGATGATGATGCCGAAGTCCAGAGCGCCAAGGCTCATGAGGTTGGCGCTGACCTTCTGGTTCACCATGCCGGTGAAGGTGAAGAGCATCGACAGCGGGATCACCAGCGCGGTGATGATGGCCGCGCGGATGTTGCCCAGGAACAGGAACAGGATCGCGATGACCAGCACCGCGCCCTCGAACAGGTTCTTCTTCACCGTGGCGATGGCCTTGTCGACCAGCACCGTGCGGTCGTACACCGTCACCGCCTTCACGCCGGCGGGCAGCGTGCGGTTGATTTCCTGCATCTTTTTATCGACGGCCTGCGACACGGTGCGGCTGTTCTCGCCGATCAGCATGAACACCGTGCCCAGCACCACTTCGCGCCCGTTGTCGGTGGCCGCGCCCGTGCGCAGCTCCTTGCCGATGCCGACCTCGGCCACGTCCTGCACGCGCAGCGGAATGCCGTTGGCGTTGCCCAGGATGACGTTGCCGATGTCCTCGGCCGACTTCACCTGCCCCGGCGCGCGAATGAGGTACTGCTCGCCGCGCTTCTCGATGTAGCCCGCGCCTACGTTGGCGTTGTTGCGCTCCAGCGCGAGCACGATGTCGCCCATGGTCAGGCCGTGGGCCAGCAGCTTGGCCGGGTCGGGTGCGATCTGGAACTCCTTGGCGAAGCCGCCGATGGAGTTGATCTCTGTCACGCCCGGCACGTTGCGCAGCTGCGGCTTGATGATCCAGTCCTGTATCTCGCGCAGGTCGGTGGGCGAGTACGGCTTGCCGTCGGCCTTCTTCGCGCCATCCTCGGCCTCGACGGTCCAGAGGTAGATCTCGCCCAGGCCGGTGGAAATCGGCCCTATCGCCGGCGAGATGCCGCGGGGCATGCTCTCCCGCGCGGACTGTATGCGCTCGTTGACGAGCTGCCGCGCGAAGTAGATGTCGGTGCCGTCCTTGAAGATCACCGTGACCTGCGAGAGGCCGTAGCGCGACAGCGAACGCGTCTGCTGCAGGCCCGGCAAGCCGGCCATGACGGTCTCGATCGGGTAGGTCACGCGCTGCTCGGTCTCCAGCGGGGAGTAGCCGGGCGCGGCGGTGTTGATCTGCACCTGCACGTTGGTGATGTCGGGCACGGCGTCGATGGGCAGCTTCTGGTAGCTGAAGATGCCGAGCGCCGCCATGCCGAACACGGCGAGCAGGACCAGCCAGCGCTGCTCGATGGAGAAGCGGATGATTCGTTCGAACATGCGGGCTTCCTCAGTGGGTGTGCGTGGCCGAGCTCTTGCCCTGCTGCGACTTCACGACGAAGCTGCCGCTGGCGGCATAGGCCGCGCCGGGCTTCAGCCCGCCGACGATCTCGATGCGCTTGCCGTCGCTGCGTCCGGTCTGAACATGCTGCGGCAGGAAGCCGCCGGGCACGCGCAGGAACACGGTGGGCTTCTCTTCCACGGTCTGCACCGCATCGGCCGCGACGGTCACGGGCGCCTCCGTCTCGGAGGCCACCAGCTCGACGTTCACGAAGAGGCCCGGGCGCCAGATGCCCTGCGGATTGGTCAGCGTGACGCGCGCGGTGGCAGTGCGCGTCTGCGCACCGATCAGCGAGCCCACGTACGAGACCTTGCCGGTGGCAGTCTGGTCGAAGGCGCTGGAGCGGATCTTCACCTGCTCGCCGATGCGCACCAGGTTCAGGTTGTTGGCGGCCACGCTGATCTCGGCCCACACGGTCGACAGGTCGGAGATGGTGAAGACGTTGACGGCCTCGCCCACCGATTCGCCGAGCGAGATGTGCTTTTCGACCACCATGCCGTCGAAGGGCGCGCGCAGCTCGTAGCGGCCCAGTGCCGACGAGCCGGGCGTGGCGCCCAGCGCCAGCAGCTTCTGGTTGGCGTTGGCCACCGCGATCTGCGCTTCCTGCATGGCCTGCTGGGCCTGCAGGTAGTCCTGCTGCGGCGAGATCTTTTCCTCCCACAGCTTCTTCTCGCGCTCGTAGGTGGAGCGGGCCAGCTCCAGCCGGCGCTGCGCCGACTGCAACCCGCTGCGCTGCTCGGAAAGCCCCGGGCTCGACAGCACCGCGAGCACTTCGCCGCGCTTGACCTGCTGGCCGAGGTTGGCCGACACGCTGTCGACCACGCCCGCCACGCGCGGCACCACGTGGGCCGTGCGGTCTTCGTTGAACTTGATCTCGCCGGGCAGCTGCAGCGACAGCTTGATGCGCGCGGGGCCGGCGTTCTCGATGGCGATGTCGGAAGTCTTGATCTGCTCGTCGGTGAAGGCGATCTTCTCCTCGTCTTCCTTGTGCGCAGCGGACTCCTTCTTCGCCGCATCCGCCGCCGCGGTCTTTTCGCCGCCCGTCTCCTTGGCTTCTTCCTTGCCCTTGCCTTCCTCGTGGTGCTCGTTGTCGGCATGGCCCTTGGCTTCGCCATGGCTGTGGTCGTGGTCCTTGCCCTCTTCCTTGCCTTGCTTGCCACCCTCTTCCTCGTGGTGCTCGCCGTCGCCATGGCCGGCAGCCTCCGAATGGCCGGCCGCCTCGGGCTTGGCGGGCGATGTGCGCAGGATCATCGCGCCGGCCCCCACGCCGAGCACGAGCACGGCCGCGATGGCGATCAACTGCTTCTTGCCGACACGCTCGGCGAAGGTCTTGCGTTCTTCTGTGTTCATGATCTGTGGAATTCCTTGCTTGCTTTTCAGCGCGCGACGGGCGCCGCCGCGGGAGAGATTTCGTCGCCTTCGTTGCCCAGCAGCCGGTCGAGGTCGCCGGCCGCGCGGTGCGCGTCGGCCAGCGCGAGCAGGTATTGCGCGCGCACCTGGAACAGCGTGCGCTGCGCATCGAGCGCTTCGAGGAAGCTGAACTTGCCGAGCTCGAAGCCCTTGGTGGCGGCCTTGTAGGCGCTCTCGGCACCAGGCAGCGCGTCCCGCTGCAGCGTCTCTGCAGTGGCATGCGCCGAGCGCAGGCGCTCGGTGGCCTGGGCCACGTCGGTGCCCAGCTGCAGCTCGGCAACGGCGAGGTCGTCGCGCGCCTTTTCCTCGCGACTCAGCGCCTCGGCGACGTTGCCCCGATTGGTGTCGAAGATCGGCAGCGGCACGGAGAGGCCGACAACCACCTGGTTGCGCCGGCTGCTGCTGGTCTCGCCATCGGAGGCCGGCACGCGCTTGGCGCCGAGCGAGACGGTCACGTCGGGAATGCGGCGGGCCCGCTCTAGGTCGGACAGCGCCTTGCGCCGCTCGACCTCGAGCCTCGCCTGCCGCACCACCGGCGCCTCGGCCATGCGGCTGGCCACGTCCTGCGCCGAAGCCATCGCCGGCAGCTGGTCGACCGCGCCATCCACCTGCGTGAAGCGCGGCGCCGGGTTGCCCCACAGCGCGGCCAGCTGCTGGCGCGCCGAACGCAGCGTGCCCTCGGCCTGCATGAGCTCGACCCGGATGCCTGCCTCGGCCACGCGCGCCTTGGTTTCCTCCAGAGGCGATACCTTGCCGGCCGCAACACGGTTGGTCGCCGCGCGCGTGGCCGTCTGCGCGAGGCCCACGGAGTCCTGCGCGAGCCGCAGGCGCTCCTGCGCGGTCAGCACGTCGAAAAAGGCGGTGACGGTGGCCGCGCGGATCTCGGCGCGGCGACCGGCCAGCGCCGACGTGGCCTGGTCGCGGGCGCGCTCGGCCGCCGTCACCCGGGCCGTGCGCTTGCCGCCCAGCTCGATGGGCTGGCTCAGCTGCAGCGTGGTGGTGCGGTTGTCGCGGCGCAGGTCTTCGAGCTGCGCGCCGAGCGTGGGGTTGGGCCAGGCGCCGGCCTGGACGATGGCGGCCTCGGTGGCCTCCTGCTCGCGCAATGCGGAAGACAGGCCGGGGTTGGCCTGCAGCGCCATCGAGACGGCATTGCGCAGCGTCAGCGGGCCGGCCGGCTCCAGCACGCGGGCGGCCGGGCCGGATTGCGCCGGTTGCGCCGGTTGCGCGGGTTGCGCGGGTTGTGAATATCGGGAACCGGCGGAGGCCTGGGCGACCTGCGAAAAAGCCGGGGGCGCCGCCATGGCCAAGACGGCCAGCGGCACGAAGAGCGTGCGCATCGAATTCTCCTGGGTTGCAAAACAACGGACGGACGAATTCGGCGAGAGCTCGGCTAGCTGATGGTGGGTATCAGGAAGGGGTTGTGTTCTCTCGCCGAATCAGGAGGCGAGAGACCAGTCGGGACGGACCGGAACGTCGGAGACATGCGAGGCGAAACGCTCGTCGGGCGTCGCGCGCAACGGCTGGGCCGCACGCGCCACGGACTCCACCGGCTCGCTCAGCGCATCGGCGTGCTGGGCGTGGCCGAAATGGCAGACCGCGCAGTCGCCGACCACGGCGTTGGGCTGGGTGCTGGAGTTCTTCTGCGCGCCCTCGCCGCTGTGGCTGCGGTCGGTGCCGCGGGTTTCGCTTTCGTGGTGGCCCCAGTGATCGGGCCGGCTGTCTCGCTCATGCTGGCAATACGCCGATGCCGACGCCCAGCTGAACTGGAACGGCAGCAGGACGAGCATGAAGATGAGGAACCAGCGGCGCATGGAGGCAAAAAGTATATCGACGGTGTGTGCCGGGCTTTCCGGCAATGGCCCTGCGAATTGCAGGCCCGGCGCACTGTATGACACCCGGGCGGGGCTTTGTCCGTCAATAGGATTACCAAAACGTAACCCGCGTATGGAAAGTGCTTCGCTACCATCTGGCAATGCGAATCCTTGTCATCGAAGACGAGCCCAAGCTGGGCGACTACCTCAAAAAAGGCCTGGAGGAGAACGGTTACGTCGTGGACATCGCCCGCGACGGCATCGAAGGCAAGTACCTCGCCACGGAGGGCGATTACGCATTGATCCTGCTCGACGTGATGCTCCCCGGCATCGACGGCTTCGCCGTGCTGCAGGCCATCCGACGCACCAAGAACGTGCCTGTGCTGGTGCTCACGGCGCGCGACAAGGTCGAAGACCGCGTGCAGGGCCTGCAGCAGGGCGCCGACGATTACCTCGTCAAGCCCTTCTCCTTCTCCGAGCTGCTGGCGCGCGTGCAGGCGCTGCTGCGCCGGGGCAAGCCGCAGGAATCCACCGTGCTGCGGCTGGCCGACCTGGAGGTCGACCTCGTCAGCCGCAAGTGCATCCGCAACCGCACGCGGCTTGACCCGACGGCCAAGGAATTCACGCTGCTGCTGGTGCTGCTGCGCCGGCGCGGGCAGATCCTCTCGCGCACCACGCTCGCCGAGCAGGTGTGGGACATGAACTTCGACAGCGACACCAACGTGGTGGAAGTGGCCATCCGTCGCCTGCGCAGCAAGCTCGACGACCCGTTCGAGGTGAAGCTGCTGCACACGGTGCGCGGCATGGGCTACGTGCTGGAAGACCGCTCCTGGTCATGAGCTGTCCTCCAGGCTTGCCCGCTTCGTGTGGCCTCCTTCCTCCTCGCCGGGGGCGATGCGCGCAGCCCGGCAAAGCCGGTTCCGCGGCATTCCACGAATGAGCCCCCGGCCCCAATCCCTCCAAAGCCGACTATCGCTCTGGTTCGCCGCGCAGACCCTGTTCGGGCTCAGCGTGATCTGCTTCGCCATCTACCTCGTCACGGCCTGGAACTTCGGGCAGAAGCAGGAGGAAGAGCTCGACCACAAGGCAGTGCTCGTGCAGCACCTGCTGACCGAGGCCGAGAAAGGCGGTGACCTCGCCTTCCTGCGGCACAAGCTCGAAGACTTCTTCTCCATGCAGGACGACGTGAGGCTGTCGATCTCGGCCGGCGGCAGGCAGCTCTTCGAATCGAGGCCCGCCGAGGGCGGCCGCTGGATGCTGCGCGACGTGGAAATACCCTGGACGCAGGCCGGCGCCACCACGCAGCTCTCGGTGCGCATCGGCGTGAACACCGCGCAGGAGATGCAGCTGCTGCGCCGGCTGGCCTGGACGCTGCTGGGTGCCGTGGTGCTGGGCACGGCGCTGGTGTCGCTCACGGGCATGTGGCTGGTAAGGCGGGGCCTGAAACCGCTGAAGACGCTCACCGAGCGCACAGCGGCCATGGCGCCCGACAAGGCCAACCAGCCCATCGACGCCGCGGCCTTCGCGGAAGAGCTTCGCCCCTGGATCACACAGTTCAACGCGCTGCTGCTGCGCGTGCAGCGCGCCTACGTGCAGCTCGAATCCTTCAACGCCGACGTGGCGCACGAGCTGCGCACGCCGCTGGCCAACCTGATCGGCTCCACCGAACTCGCGCTCACGCGGCCGCGCAGCAACGAGGAGCTGCAGACCGTGCTCGCGTCCAATCTCGAAGAGGTCGGGCGGCTCTCGGGCATCGTCACCGACATGCTGTTTCTCTCGCAGGCCGAGCGCGGCGCGCCGATGCGTAAGCGGGCGGTGACCAGCCTGGCGGCGCAGGCCGCCGACGTGATCGACTTCTACGACGCGATGCTGGAAGAAGCCGGCCTGCGCGCCGAGGTGCGCGGCGACGCCATGGCCGACGTCGATGCGGCACTGGTCCGGCGTGCGCTCTTCAACCTGCTGGGCAACGAGATCCGCTTCGCCGAGCCGGCTTCGACTATTCGCATCGAGATCGGAGAGGAAAACAGCGAAGAGTTCACCGTCGCGGTCGTCAACCGTGGCGCGCCGATCGACCCTGCCGCCCTGCCCCGCCTGTTCGAGCGTTTCTACCGCGCGGCGCAGGCCCGCGACGGCTCGACCCGGCACCACGGCCTGGGTTTGTCCATCGTGGAAGCCATCGCGCGCATGCACGGCGGGCGTGTGTTCGCGGCCAGCCACGGCGGCGAGACACGCATCGGCTTCACCGTGCGCAACAGCAACAACGGCGGCTAGGGCTTGGCGTGCGCGGCGTCGGCCGCGACTACCGCCTTGCGGCCGATGAAGAGATTGATCAGCGGCCCCGTCATGGCCGTGGTCACGAGCGCCATCACCAGCAGCATCGTGAACAGCTCGGGGCCGATCAGTCCTGCGTCGAGGCCGATCTTCATGACGATGAGCTCCATCAGCCCGCGCGCATTCATGAGCGAGCCGGTGGCCAGGCTGTCGCGCCAGCCGTAGCCCGCCATGCGCGCGCCGACCGCGCCGCCGGCGATCTTGCCCACGGTGGCGACGCCCACGATCAACAGCATTGCACCAAGGCTGGCGCCCGAGAAGGCATTGGCGGTGGTGCCCAGCCCCGCCAGCGCGAAGAAGAGCGTCATCAGCACGACGATGGAAATCGGCTCGATGCGCTCCGTGAGCGACTTCAGCAGCCGGTCGTCGCGCGGCAGGCAGGCGCCGAACAGGAAGGCGCCGAACACCGCGTGCAGGTGCAGCCACTCGGTGACCAGCGCCGTTGCCAGCAGGCCGAGCATCAGCGCCGCCATCACGGTGGTCGTGGGCTCGCCTTCGGGCGCCTTGGCGCGCAGCAGCCGTGCGAAGGCCGGCTTGAGCCCGAAGAACAGCGCCAGCAGCACCACCGCCATGCCCAGCGTGGTCTTCAGCAGGCCCTGGTAGCCCTCGCCCGCACCGACCAGCGCGACCACGAAGGCCAGGAGGATCCAGGCGAACACATCGACCACGGCCGCCGCACCCAGCGACAGCTGTCCGAAGGGCGTGCGCGTCATGCCTCGGTCCTTCAGGATGCGCGCCATCACGGGAAAGGCCGTGATCGACAGCGCCGCCGCGATGAACAGCGCGAAGGGCCAGAAGCCGACGCCTGCCGGCGCCAGCGTGGGATGCAGCGCCGGCGCAATGGCGATGCCCAGCGCCATCGGCACGACCACGCTCAGCACACCCACGTAGCCCGCCGAGCGAAGCTGCTCGCGCACGCCCTGCGAGGCCCGGAGTTCCAGGCCGACCACGAACATGAACAGCACCAGCCCCAGCGTCGAGAGCGAAGAGAGCCCCTGCAGCGACTCCTTCGAGAAGAGCTGCGCATGCAGCGAGGGAAACAGAGCGCCCATCACGACCGGCCCGAGCATCAGCCCCGCCGCCATCTCGCCGACCACGCCGGGCTGGCCCACATGCCGCAGCACCCATCCACACAGGCGCGCGGTCGCGAGGATCACGATGAGCTGCAGCAGGAGCGAAGTGACGGACATCTGGCAACGGGTCGGAGAGGAAATGCGGCCGATGTTAGTTTGAAGCAGCGTCACCGAGCCAGCGGTTCGCCCACTGGTTCAGAGGCGTGAGGCGCTTGACCAGCTCGCCGCCCGACTCGGTGAGCGCATAGCCCGCGTCGCCGAGCTCGACCACGCCGGCCGCGCGCAGCTCCTTGAGCCGGTCGTTCAACACCGAGGGCGACATGTCGTCCGTGCTCACGCGCAGCGCCCTGAAGCTCTGCGGCATGCCGTCGCGCAGCTCCCAGACGATGCGCAGCGTGCCCTTGCGGCCGAGCTGCTCCAGCAGCCGCATGATGGGTCGGCGCGATGCAGTGGGTTGTGCTTCTTCCATGCGTTGTCTCTCGGGTGATCGATGGCCGAGTGTACGCGCTTGCGCTACGCATTTCGTAGCGATAGACTCCGTTCGATCGCTACGCTTTCCGTAGCGATTTCAGTCCCCAGGTTTCAAGCCTTTCATCGAAGGAGCATCCCTTGATCGACGCAACCCCGACCCGCACGCCGCGAATCCCCCCGCTCGAAGCCCCCTACCCCGAGCCCATCGGCGGACTGCTCCAGCGCATGACGCCACCGCAGGCGCCCGAAATGCTGGCCCTGTTCCGCGTGATGGCGGTGAACCCGGGGCTGGCCGAGGCCACGCTCGGCCTGGGCCGCCACCTGCTGGGCCGCAAGGCGAGCATCAACCTGCGCGAACGCGAGATCGTGATCCTGCGCGTCTGCGCCCGCTGCGGCGCCGAATACGAATGGGGCGTGCACTGGACCGCCTTCGCCGCCGCAGCCGGCCTGGGCGAGACGGAGCGGCGCGTGACGGCATCAGCGGACGGCGACCTCGCCCTGCTCGCACCGCGTGACCGGCTGCTGGTGTCGATGGTCGACCAGCTCCACGACACCGGCGACGTGGACGACACCCTTTGGGAGGCACTGAACGCACACTGGAGCCACGCCCAGCTGATCGAGCTGATGATGCTCGCGGGCTGGTATCACTCGGTGAGCTATGTGTGCAATGCGGCGCGCGTGCCGCTGGAGAAATGGGCTGCACGCTGGTGAAACAACGGCACATCGCGATGCGCTAACCTCCGCCAGTGGCGGGCATGCCCGCCGCGCGCAGAGGTCTCATTCGCCAAGCTACATACCCAAGGAGGGACATGCAGACACTTCTCAATATCGCGATCGGCTGGGCGCCGATGCTGCTCCTCATTGCCGTTTGGCTCTACCTCGTGCGCCGCACCGGCGGCATGAAGCAGTCGCAGTACTTCGACGAAATGCGCAACTACATGACAGCGCATATCGCCGAGACGAAGCGACTGAACGCCAACCTCGAACGCATTGCCTCCGTCCTCGAGGCCACCGCCGCAAAGCCCGGCAGCAACAACGGCTAGCAACTCACTTCGGCACGCGCATCAACCGCAACCCGTTCGCCACCACCAGCAGGCTGGCCCCCATGTCGGCGAACACCGCCATCCACATCGTCGCGCTGCCGAACACGGCGAGCACGAAGAACACGCCCTTGATACCGAGTGCCAGCGTGATGTTCTGCCACAGCACCGCATGCGCGCGGCGCGACAGGCGGATGGTTTCGGGAATGCGGCGCAGGTCGTCGTTCATGATGACCACGTCGGCCGCTTCCATCGCGGTGTCGGTGCCGGCGCCGCCCATCGCGAAGCCGATGTCGGCCTGCGCGAGCGCGGGGGCGTCGTTGATGCCGTCGCCGGTCATCGCGGCGGCGCCATAGCGCTGCTGCATCGCCTTGACGGCGTCGAGCTTCTCCTCGGGCAGCAGGTTGCCGCGCACGTCCTCGATGCCGGCGTGGGCGCCGATGGTCCTGGCGGTGGCGGTGTTGTCGCCGGTGAGCATCACGGGCACCACGCCTAGCGCCCGCAGTTCCGCCACTGCCGCCTGCGACGACTCCTTGATGGTGTCGGCAACCGCGAACAGCGCGAGCACGGCCTTTTCCGATGCCAGCAGCGTGACGGTGCGGCCCGCTTCCTCATGGCGCTTGAGCTCGGCTTCGAGCGACGGCGTGCACAGGCCACGCTCCTCGATCAGGCGGTGGTTGCCCAGCACATAGGACTGCCCCGCGTGCGTGGCCTGCACGCCGCGCCCGGGCAGCGCGGTGAAGTCGGCAACTTCGTCCTGTCCGCCCTTCAGACCTTCGGCGATGGCCTTCGACACGGGGGGGTCGGAGCGGCCCGCGATGCTGGCGGCAACGGCAAACACGGCCGCTTCATTGTTTGCATCGCCGATCAGCGACGACTCCACCAGCTTCGGCTTGCCTTCGGTGATGGTGCCAGTCTTGTCGAGCGCGACGGCCTTGAGCTTGCGCGCCTCCTCCAGGTACGTGCCGCCCTTGATCAGAATGCCGCGCCGCGCGGCCGAGGCCAGCGCGCTCACCACCGTGACCGGCGTGGAGATCACCAGCGCACACGGGCAGGCGATGACCAGCAACACCAGCGCCTTGTAGATGGACTGCATCCATGTCCAGTCCATGAAGAACGGCGCGAACACTGCGATGGCCAGTGCCAGCACGAACACGGTGGGCGTGTAGATGGAAGCGAACTTGTCGACGAAACGCTGCGTGGGCGCGCGCGAGCCCTGGGCCTCCTCGACCGCATGGATGATGCGCGCGAGCGTGGTGTTGGACGCCACGGCCGTCACGCGGAACTCCAGCGCGGCGGTCTGGTTGATGGTGCCCGCGAACACCGGGTCGCCGATGGTCTTGTCGACCGGAATGCTCTCGCCCGTGACTGGCGCCTGGTCGATGGCGCTGGTGCCTTCGGTGACGACGCCGTCCAGCGGCACGCGCTCGCCGGAGCGGATGCGTGCGACGGCGCCCAGTTCGACCGCGTTGGCCATCACGGTCTTCCAGCTGCCGTCGGCCTGCTTGACTTCAGCCTGCTCGGGCGCGAGCGCCAGCAGGCTCTGGATGGCGTTGCGCGCGCGGTCCACGGCGCGGGCTTCGATGAGCTCGGCGATCGCGTAGAGCGCCATCACCATCGCGGCCTCCGGCCACTGGCCGATGATGAAGGCGCCGGTGACGGCCACGGCCATCAGGGCGTTGATGTTCAGGCGCCCGCGCACCAGCGCCGCAAAGCCCTTCTTGTAGGTGTCGAGGCCCGCGAGGCCGATGGCGCCCAGCGCCAGCAGCATGCCGGCCGCCATGAAGCCCTTGCCCTCGAGCCCCATGAAGGAGATCGACTCGGCCGCGATGGCCAGCACCAGCGCGGCGACCAGCCGGGCCAGGCCCGTGCTCATGCCCGCGATGCGCGCGGGTGCGGCGGCAGCTTGGGCGCCTGCGGTGTCGCCCAGGGGTTCAGGCTTGAAGCCGGCCTTGCGGATGGCGGCAAGCGCCTCGGGCAGCGCGCCTTCGTCGGTAGTGATGGCCATGGTGCGCTCGCCGAGCCGGAAGCGCAGGGCCTTGACGCCCGCGACGGGCTCGAGCGCGCGGCGGATTTCCGATTCTTCGGTCGCGCAGTCCATGGTGGGAATGCGAAAGAGCAAGGCGCCCTTGGGCACATCGCCAAGGTCGGGCGCCAGCGGGATCGCGCCGTGGCTGCTGCTGCACCCGCAGCACGCGTCGGCGGCCTCGGCCTTCGGCTGCTCGTGCGCATGGTCGTGGCCGTGTCCCTCTTCGTGCGCATGCGAATGCGGGTGCGGATGGGAGTGCCCATGCGCGTGCGGCACGGGCTGCTTCAGGGCGTTCTGGTTCGTCATGGAATCGATTGGAAACCCTGAAGCAGGTGTAGAGTCAAACGCTTATTTCCACTCGTTCATTTGCCGCATCATGAAAATCGGTGAACTGGCCAAGGTCGCGAACACGCCTGTCGAAACCATCCGGTACTACGAGCGCGAGCAACTGCTGCCCGAGCCCGCGCGCACCGACGGCAACTACCGCATCTACGACGAAGACCATGCCCAGCGCCTGGGTTTCATCCGCCGCTGCCGCTCGCTGGACATGACGCTCGACGAGATCCGCAGCCTGCTGAAATTCCGCGACGCGCCCCAGGAAGACTGCGGCGAGGTCAACCAGCTGCTGGACGACCACATCGGCCACGTGGCCGCGCGCATCGCCGAGCTGAAGACGCTCGAGAAGCAATTGAAGGCGCTGCGCCAGCAATGCTGCGGCCCCGAATCGGCGAATGCCTGCGGCATCCTGCAGGAGCTGGACACCACCGCTCTCGCGCCCGAAACCTTCGGCCAGCACGCGGGCCACGTGCATGGCTCGCTGCACGGTACCGGAGCAAAACGCTCGGCCTGACTGAAAGACCGAAAGACACCGCGCAGGCACGACGCTACACTCCCTGCCCGATATGGCCCGCCGGCATTCCCTCCATCGCTGCCTGACCGCGTTTCTCGTGGTCATGTCTCTGCTGTTCTCGCAGCTGGCATTGGCGAGCTATGTCTGCCCGAGCCTGCCGGACACGAACTCGATGGCCGAAATGATGGCAACGGGCGCCCCATGCGAAGGCATGGACATGGCCCAGCCGGTACTGTGCTTCCAGCACGCTGCCGACATGTCGCTCTCCTTCGAGCCCGTGAAGCTGGCCACTCCCTCGTTGCCCGCCATCGTGCAGGTCGTGGTCATGCCGCTGGTGCTGGCATCGGAAGGCCATGCCGTTCCACGGCAGGCCGTGCCCGAGCGGCAGCATCCGCCGCCCGATCCCGTCTTTCTCTCCACGCTCAGACTCCGAGTCTGAAATCTCCGTCGACTGACTGGTGCTGGCGCGGCTCGTCCGCCTGCCAGCGATCACCTCGTTCGTCTGCGGAGTTTTCATGTCCATTCTTTTCCCGCGCGCGGCCGTGCTGGCCGTCGCGCTGCTGCCGTACCTTGCGACGGCGGCCCCCCTGTCCCTTGAAGAAGCGCTGGCCATTGCGGTCAAGCGCTCCGAATCCACCCGTGCCGCCCGTGCCGGCGCCTTGAGCGCCACAGAGGCGGCCCATTCCGCCGCCCAGCTTCCCGACCCCACGCTGCGCGTCGGCATCGACAACCTGCCCGCGACCGGCCCCGACCGCTTTCGCACGACTCGCGACTCGATGACGATGAAGCGCATCGGCATCAGCCAGGAATGGCTGTCCGCCGACAAGCGCGCCGCACGGCAGGCCGCTGCCGATGCGGCGGTCGGCCGCGAGACGGTGCTGGTGCAAGCGGCAGCGGCCGACACCCGCCGGCAGACCGCGCTCGCCTACATCGACGCCTTCTATGCCAATGAAAGCCTGAAGCTCGCCAAGCTCATGGAGCACCATGCGCACGAAGAGCTGGAGGCATCGCGTGCGCGCCTGTCCTCGGCCACGGGGAACAGCCAGGAGGCGCTGGCGCTGGCCAGCGCGAGAGGCACGTCCGAGGACGAGACGGCCGACGTCCTGCAGCAGCAAGGCGCGGCAGGCGCCGCCTTCCAGCGGTGGGTCGGCGTTATGCCCGACGAGCTGCAGCCGCCCGGCGCCATCGCACTGCCGACTGAAGAGGCCTACGTGGCCGCGCACCCCACTGTCTCAGCGATGCAGCGCGATCTCGAAGTGGCAAGGCGGACAGCGGCCGTCACCGCGTCCGACCGCAAGCCCAACTGGACCTGGGAGATCGCCTACGGCCAGCGCACCGGCTATTCCGACATGGTGTCGGTGGGCGTGAGCATTCCCCTGCCCGTCGCGCCCGGCGAACGGCAGGACCGCGACACGGCAGCCAAGCTGGCGCTGGTCGAGAAGGCCGAAGCCGATCTGGCCGAAGCGAGCCGGGCAGCGACCGCCGAGTACCGATCACTGCGCAGCGACGCGCAACGCCTGGAGCAGCGCATCGACCGCTACCGCACCGGCGTCGTCGTGCCTGCAGGCCAGAGAACGGCCGCGGCGACGGCTTCCTATAGCTCCGGCCAGGGCAGCCTCGTCTCCCTGTTCGAGGCGCGCCACGCCGAAGTCGAGGCGCAACGCAAGCTGCTGACGCTGCAGCGCGACCTTGCCAAGACCCAAATCCAACTGGCCTTCCGGCCGCTCACTGCCGAGGTGGCGCAATGAACAGAACCCGCATGATCGGCACCTCGCTGCTGGCCGCCCTGCTGCTCGCCACGAGCGCCTTCTACCTGGGCCGCAAGACGGTGCAGCCCGCCGATACGGCAGCCACCACATCGGCGGCCGACGGCCGCAAGGTCCTCTACTGGCACGACCCCATGGTGCCCGGCCAGCGCTTCGACAAGCCCGGCAAGTCGCCGTTCATGGACATGCAGCTTGTGCCCATGTATGCGGACAGCGCCACTGGCGCGGCCAACGGGGGCGGCGTACAGGTGAGCCCCACGGTCCAGCAGAACCTCGGCATCCGGTATGCCAACGTGCGACGGGCGGAAACTTCCACGTCCTTCGACGCGGTCGGCACCGTTCAATTCGACGAGCGGCTCAACGTCGCCGTGCAGACGCGCGTCGCCGGCTATGTCGAGCGCCTGTCGGTACGCGCGCCCATGGAGCGCGTGCGCAAGGGCCAGGCACTGGCGACCGTGTTCGCGCCGGAGTGGCTTGGGCCGCAGAACGAGTTTCTCGCGCTCAGGCGATCGGGCGTGGCCCCGGAACTCGTCGCGGCGGCTCGTGACCGCATGCGTGCCATGTCCATTCCCGACGAACTCGTCCGCCGCAGCGAGGAAAGCGGCACGGCGCAGGCGCGCTATGTGCTCTCCGCACCGTCCGACGGCGTGGTGGCCGAACTGGGCGTGCGCGAAGGCGTCGCCGTCACGCCGGGCATGACGCTGTTCCGCATCGCGGGCCTGGAGAAGGTGTGGGCCGTGGCCGAGATTCCGGAAGCACAAGCAGTGCGGCTCGTGCGCGGCCAGAAGGTGAAGGCGATGCTCCAGGCTGACGCGGCCCGCTCCTTCAATGGAACGCTCGACGAGATCCTTCCCGAGGTGAGCGGCTCGACGCGCACGTTGAAGGCCCGCTTCGAAGTCGACAACAAGAACGGCGGGCTCACGCCCGGCATGCTGCTGCGACTGCAGGTGGCCGGCCCCACGAGTACACGCCTGGTCGTACCGTCCGAAGCCGTCATCCGCACCGGCAAGCGCGCCGTCGTCATCGTGCGCAAGGCCGATGGCACATTTGAGCCACGCGACGTGTCGCTGGGCGCAGACCAGGGCGACGACACCGAAGTCGTCTCGGGCCTGAGCGAAGGCGACCAGGTCGTCGCCAGCGGCCAGTTCCTGATCGACTCGGAAGCCCGGCTGCGCTCGGTGCTCGGCAACATGGCGGCTTCGGAACCCGCAGCCACGCCGGCCGCGACGCTCCACAAGGCGGAAGGCAAGGTCGAGAGCGTGGCGCCCGATGGCATCACGATCTCGCACGGGCCCGTCGCAACGCTGAAGTGGCCGTCCATGACGATGGGCTTCGCGAAGGCGTCGCCGGATGCCTTCGCGGACATCAAGCCCGGCGACCGGGTCCGCTTCGAGTTCAAGGAAGGCGGCCCCACGGGCTATGAGCTGGTCTCCATCGAACGTGCGGAACGGGGCGCCAAGCAATGATCGCCGCCCTCATCCGCTGGTCGGTCGGCAACCGCTTCCTGGTGCTGATCGCGACCGTGTTCCTCGTGGCCGCGGGCTGGTGGTCCGTCGCCCGCACGCCGCTCGACGCGCTGCCCGATCTGTCGGACACGCAGGTCATCATCCGCACGCCTTTCCCCGGCAAGGCACCGCAGGTGGTCGAGGACCTCGTCACCTATCCGCTGACCACCACCATGCTCAGCGTGCCGGGCGCGAAGACGGTGCGCGGCTACTCGTTCTTCGGCGATTCCTTCGTCTACGTGCTGTTCGACGACAAGACCGACCCGTACTGGGCGCGCTCCCGGGTCGTCGAATATCTCAACCAGGTGCAGAGCAGGCTTCCCGCCGGCGCGAATGCCTCGCTGGGCCCCGATGCAACCGGCGTGGGATGGGTCTACGAGTACGCGCTGGTCGACCGCTCCGGCGCGCGCGACATCGGCCAGCTGCGCGCGCTGAACGACTGGTTCCTCAAGTTCGAGCTCAAGACGGTGCCCGACGTGGCCGAGGTCGCCAGCATCGGCGGCATGGTCCGCCAGTACCAGGTGGTGCTCGATCCCGACCGTATGCGCGCGCTCGGCATCACGCAGCAGACGGTGGTGGAGGCGCTGCAGAAGGCCAACCAGGCTTCGGGCGGCTCGGTCGTCGAGTTCGCCGAGGCCGAGTACATGGTGCGCTCGCGCGGCTACCTGCGTTCGCTGGAAGACTTCCGCAGCATTCCGCTTTCTGTGACGGGCGCCACGCCCGTGCTGCTGCGCGACGTGGCTACGGTGCAAGTCGGCCCCGAGATGCGCCGCGGCATCGCCGAGCTGGACGGTGAAGGCGAAGTGGCCGGCGGCGTGATCGTCATGCGCTCCGGCAAGAACGCCCGCTCGACCATCGAGGCCGTCAAGGCCAAGCTCGAAACGCTCAAGCCCAGCCTGCCGCCGGGCGTGGAGATCGTGCCCACCTACGACCGCTCGCTGCTGATCGACCGTGCCGTGGAAAACCTGCGCGGCAAGCTGGTCGAGGAGTTCGTCGTGGTGGCGCTGGTCTGCGCGGTCTTCCTGTTCCACCTGCGCTCGGCGCTCGTGGCGGTGGTGGCGTTGCCGGTCGGCGTGCTTGCGGCGTTCATCGTCATGCATTGGCAGGGCGTCAACGCCAACATCATGTCGCTGGGCGGCATCGCGATCGCCATCGGCGCGATGGTGGACGGTGCCATCGTGATGGTCGAGAACGTGCACAAGCACATCGAGGCTTTCGAGACGACGCAGGGCCGGCAGCCCACGGCAACGGAGCGGTGGCGACTGGTCGCCGACGCGTCGGTGGAAGTGGGGCCGGCGCTCTTCTTCTCGCTGCTGGTGATCACGCTGTCCTTCGTGCCGGTGTTCTCGCTCGAGGCGCAGGAGGGCCGGCTGTTCTCGCCGTTGGCCTTCACCAAGACCTACGCGATGGCGGCTGCGGCCGGCCTCTCGGTGACGCTGATCCCGGTGCTCATGGGCTACCTGATACGCGGGCGCATCCCGCACGAGGAGACCAACCCGGTCAACCGCTTCCTGATGGCGGCGTACCGGCCGGCGCTGGAACTGGTGCTGCGCTTTCCCAAGGGAACGCTCGCCGTTGCCGCGCTGCTGCTCGCGCTGACCGCCGTGCCACTGAGCCGGCTCGGCGGCGAATTCATGCCGCCGCTGGACGAAGGCGACCTGCTCTACATGCCGTCCGCGCTACCGGGGCTGTCGGTGTCGAAGGCCTCCCAGCTACTGCAGCAGACAGATCGGCTGATCAAGACCGTGCCGGAAGTCGCCCGCGTTTTCGGCAAGGCTGGCCGCGCCGACACCGCGACCGACCCTGCGCCGCTGGAGATGTTCGAGACCACCATCCAGTTCAAGCCCAGGTCGCAATGGCGCGAGGGCATGACGCCGGACAGGCTGGTCGAGGAACTGGACCGCGCCGTCAAGGTGCCGGGCCTCACCAACGTGTGGGTGCCGCCCATCCGCAATCGCATCGACATGCTGGCCACGGGCATCAAGAGCCCGGTGGGCATCAAGGTGGCGGGTGCGGACCTGGCCACCATCGATTCGCTGACCACGCGGATCGAGGCGGCGGTCAAGGGCGTGCCCGGCGTTTCGTCGGCGCTGGCGGAGCGGCTCACGGGCGGGCGCTACATCGACGTCGATGTCGACCGGCTCGCGGCGGCGCGCTACGGACTCTCGGTGGCGGACGTGCAGGCCGTGGTGTCGACGGCCATCGGCGGCGACAACGTCGGCGAGGTCATCCAGGGCCGCGAGCGCTACCCGATCAACGTGCGCTACCCGCGCGAGATCCGCGATTCGCTGGAGCGGCTGCGGCAGCTGCCCTTCGTGACCGACAAGGGCGCCCAACTGCTGCTGGGCGACGTCGCGCGCATCGCCGTCGTGGACGGCCCGCCGATGCTGCGCAGCGAGAACGCGCGGCTGTCGGGCTGGATCTACGTCGACGTGCGCGGCCGCGACCTGCGCTCGGCCGTCAACGACATGCAGGCGGCGGTCGACAAGGCCGTGAAGATGCCCGCGGGCTATGCGGTGTCGTGGTCAGGCCAGTTCGAGTACCTGGAGCGCGCGACCGAGCGGCTGAAGCTGGTGGTGCCGGTCACGCTGGCGGTGATCTTCGTGCTGCTGTACCTGCTCTTCAGGTCGTTCGTCGACGCGGCCCTCGTCATGGCTGCCGTGCCGTTCTCTCTCATCGGCGGCTTCTGGCTGATCTGGGCGCTGGGCCACTCGATCTCGGTGGCCACCGCGGTCGGCTTCATCGCGCTGGCCGGCGTGGCGGCCGAGTTCGGCGTGGTGATGCTGGTCTACCTGAAGAACGCGCTGGCGCGGCGCCTCGAGTCCGGCGAGCCGATGAACGACGAAACCCTGCTTGCTGCGATCCGCGAAGGCGCGGTGCTGCGCGTGCGGCCCAAGGCCATGACCGTGGCCGTCGTGATGGCCGGGCTGCTGCCCATCCTGTGGGGCAGCGGCACGGGCTCGGAGGTGATGACCCGCATCGCCGCGCCCATGGTGGGCGGCATGGTCACCGCGCCGCTGCTGAGCATGCTCGTCGTTCCCGCCGCCTGGTACCTGCTGCGCCGCCGTGGCCGTGCGGCGCGGCCTCTTGTTTCCCCAACCCCCAACCAAGGAGCTACCCAATGAAACCCGTGCATTCCCTCGTATTCGTGCTGCTCGCCGCATCGGCCGCCGTCGCGCAGGCGCAGATGTCGAAGGACGACATGTCGTCCATGAAGATGCCTGCGCCAAGCCAGCAGGCGGGCGTCATGATGACCGATGCGGTCGTCCAGAAGATCGACCCCGCCAAGGGCCTGGTCGTGCTCAAGCACGGCGACATCCCCAACCTCGCCATGCCGGCCATGACCATGGGCTTCGACGTGGCCGACAGGAAAATGCTCGACGCGCTGAAGCCCGGCGACAAGGTCCGGTTCCATGTGGAGGTCGTGAAGGGCAAGCCGACCGTGACGCAGATGGAAACAGCCCGCTGAGGCCCGCCGAGGGGGCCGTCCGCTACTTGCCGATGAGCTGCGTGAGCTTGTCGGCCTCGAAGCTCTCGTCGCGAGCGGCGTCGCCCGGCACGCAGTCCTTGCTGCCGGGCTGGGCCGACAGCTTCTCGATGGCCTGCCACAGCAGCGCGATCTGGTGTTCCTGGCCCGAGGCGTTGTCGATCAGGCCGCGCAGCGCCTGGCTCAGCGGGTCGTCGTTCTGCGTCACGCCGTAGGCCGAGAAGCCCATGCGCGAGGCGGTTTCCTCGCGCCGCGCGGCCGCTTCGGCCTCGATGATGCGCGCCGGGTTGCCCACCGCCGTGGCGCCCGCGGGCACCGGCTTGGTGACCACCGCGTTCGAGCCCACCTTGGCGCCGTCGCCCACCACGAAGCCGCCGAGCACCTTGGCGCCCGCGCCAACCACCACGTTGCGCCCCAGCGTCGGGTGCCGCTTCTCGCCCTTGTAGAGCGAGGTGCCGCCCAGCGTCACGCCCTGGTAGATGGTGCAGCCGTCGCCGATCTCGGCCGTCTCGCCCACGACGACGCCCATGGCGTGGTCGAAGAACACGCGCTCGCCGATCTTGGCCGCGGGGTGGATCTCGATGCCGGTGAGCCAGCGGGCCCAGTGCGCGATGAAGCGGGCGGGCCACTTGAAGCCATGGGTCCAACAGGCGTGCGCCCAGCGATGCAGCACCACGGCATGGAAGCCGGGGTAGACCGTGATCACTTCCCAGGCGCTGCGGGCGGCCGGGTCGCGTTCGAGGATGCACCGGATGTCGGCGCGCAGTCTGGAGAACATCGCTGCCTTATGCCTTCTGTCTGTTGTCGTTATATCGATAGGGGCCGGGCAGTCTAAAGCCGGGTGTCTTCGCGTACGGACGATGGGGTTTTAGTCAATCCGTCAGGAGCCAGCGCCGCCCTTGGGCGGACGCGTGGCATCGCTCATGGCCTTGGCAATCCCGCGCAGGATGTGGATTTCCTCCGGCGTGGGCTGCGCCCGGTTGAAGAGCTGCTGCAGCCTCGGCATGAGCTTCTTGGGCGCCTCGGGATCGAGGAAGCCGATTTCCACCAGGGAACGCTCCCAGTGGTCGAGCATGCCGGCCACGGCCTGCGCATCGGCCGCCTGCACGGGGTTGATGGCCTCGCGAACCTCGTAGCCGCCGAGCGCCAGCCGCCATTCGTAGGCGATCACCTGGATCGCCGCGCCCAGGTTGAGCGAGCCGAACTTCGGGTCGGTGGGGATGCTCAGGGCCACGTTGCAGCGGTAGACGTCCTCGTTCCGCATGCCGAAACGCTCGGAACCGAACAGGAATGCCACGTGCTGGTCGCCTTGCTTTACCAGGGGTTCCAGGTGCTCCCGCGGCGTGCGGGTGGGCGGGCCGAAGTCGCGCGGGATCATGGCCGTGGCGCACATGTGGGTCACGCCGTCGAGGGCCTCGTCGAGCGTCTCGACGATGCGGGCGTTGGCCAGCACGTCGAGCGCGCCGCTCGCGCGCTGGATGGTTTCCTCCCGCCGCAGCACGTTGGCCCAGCGCGGCGCCACCAGCACCAGGTCGGAAAAACCCATGGTCTTCATGGCGCGGGCGGCGGCGCCCACATTGCCGGCGTGGCTGGTCTGGATCAGGATGAAACGGGTGCGCATGAGGGGTTTGGAGACACTAACGGGCGGAGCCGGTAAAATCCCCCGATTCTCGCCGCCCGCATCGCCGGGCCGTCTCCGGGGCCTTCCCCACCGTTCTTCCCACAATCCAATGTCGTCCCCCAACCTGCATCCCATGCTCAACGTGGCCGTCAAGGCCGCACGCGCCGCCGGCGCAATCATCAATCGTGCCGCCCTCGACGTCGAGGCCGTGCGCATCTCCCAGAAGCAGGTCAACGACTTCGTCACCGAAGTCGATCACGCCAGCGAGCAAGCGATCATCGAGACGCTGCTCGGCGCGTACCCGGGGCACGGCATCCTGGCGGAAGAATCCGGCACCCAGTACGGCGCCAAGGACTCCGACTACGTCTGGATCATCGATCCGCTCGACGGCACCACCAATTTCATCCACGGCTTCCCGGTCTACTGCGTGTCCATCGCGCTGTCGGTGCGCGGCAAGATCGAGCAGGCCGTGGTCTACGACCCCACCCGCAACGACCTGTTCACCGCCACCAAGGGCCGCGGCGCCTACATGAACGAGCGCCGCATCCGCGTCTCGAAGCGCACGCGCCTCAACGAGTGCCTGATCTCCACCGGCTTCCCCTTCCGCACCGGCGACAACTTCAAGCAGTACCTGGCCATCATGGCGGACATGATGCCCCGCGCCGCCGGCCTGCGCCGCCCCGGCGCCGCCGCGCTCGACCTGGCCTACGTGGCTGCCGGCTTCACCGACGCCTTCTTCGAGACCGGCCTGAACCCCTGGGACGTGGCCGCCGGCTCGCTGCTGGTCACCGAGGCCGGCGGCCTGATCGGCAACTTCACGGGCGAGCCCGAGTTCATCGACCAGCGCGAATGCCTGGCCGGCGCCCCGCGCGTATACGGCCAGCTGGTGCCGCTGCTCGCCAAGTACTCCAAGTTCGCCAACGTGGACGACAAGCTGCGCGCCAGCGACCGCGTGCGCGCCGTGTCGGCGTCCACCAAGTCGAGCGCGGCCGACGCCTCGGTCGATCTCTACGCGCGCAGCACGGTGGTCGACTTCGCCGACGAAACGGCCGAAGGCGCCGCTCCCGCCGTGGCCGCGGCTCCCGCCCCCCGCAAGCTCACGCGCGTGCGCCGCGAAGCGCCCACCAACGGCATGCCCCCCGAGGGCAACTCCTCCGCCAAGTGACGATGCTGGGGCCCAGCAACGCAGCGCCCCGGGTCCGTGCCGCTCTGCGCATCGCGCTGAGCCACTACGTCGCGAGCGGGCTCACCGTCGCGCTGGGCCTGCTGTTCATCTCGGGCGGGGTCCATCTCTGGCTGGGCACCCTCGCGGCCTCGGCCGCCGCCACCGGCGTGATCGTCACCGCGCCGCCCGACCTGCCCGGCCCGCGCCGCGGCAAGTTCTTCCAGATGCTGCCGGCGCCGCTCATCGGCCTGCCGCTCTTCTTCGCCGTGCAGATGCTGCACAGCGCACCGATCCGCCTCGGGCTGCTGCTGGTGCCGGCCACCTTCGTCGCCTTCCTGGCCATGGCCTGGGGCAAGCGGGGCATCCCGATCGCCATCGCGGTGATGTTCTCGATGGTGTTCTCCATGGCCACGCCGCCGCCCTCCGGCATGGCCGACGCGATCGAGCGCACCTGGCACTTCGGCATTGGCGCGGGCCTGTACGTGATCTGGGCCACGCTCGCCAACCTGGCGCTCAACGGGCGCTTCCGCACCCAGTCGGTGGCCGACGTGCTGTATTCGCTAGCTGCGCTCATGCGCACCGAGGCCAGCCAGTTCCTGCCGCAGGACGAGACCCGCGACGTGCGCGACACCCCCGCGCCCATGCTCGGCCAGCTGCTGCGCGAGCAGGCTGCGCTGGCCGACCAGCTGCAGGCCACGCGCGACATCGTGCTCGAATCGCCGCGCACGCCACGCCGCCAGCGCCTGGCCGCCATGCTGGTGATCGTGCTCGAGATGCGCGACCAGCTGCTGGCCAGCGAGCTCGACCTCGACACCCTGCGCGCCCACCCCGCGCATGCCGACGCGCTCATCGAGATGCGCCGAGTGCTTGAAGAGCTTTCCGACGAGACCATCGCGCTTGCCGACGCCCTCATGATGGGCCGCCACCCCGACGCCGTGGCCGATCGCCGTCCGCGCCTCGCGGCCATCCACGTCTCGGCGGACGACAGCACCGCCAGCGGCGGCCACATCGGCCCCACCGCCGCCATGCTCGCGCGCGGGCTGGCCAGCCGCATCGGCCACATCAACGACGAGGTGCTGCGCCTGTCGGCCATGGCACGCGGCGACGCCGAGCCCAACCTCGCCGTGGTGCGCGCCAACTGGCAGCTCTTCGTGAGCCCCACCGACTGGTCGCTGCGCCCCTTCTTCACGCTGTGGAGCTGGGACCAGCCGCCGCTGCGCCACGCCATCCGCGCCGCGCTGGCCATCGCGGCCGGCTACGCCATCGCGGTGTCGATGCCCTGGGGCTCGCACGACTACTGGATCCTGCTGACCATCGTGGTCGTTCTGCGCGGCAGCCTCTCGCAGACGCTGGAGCGGCGCAACGCGCGCGTGGCCGGCACGCTGCTGGGCTGCGTGCTCGCGGTGGGGCTGCTGTCGGCGCACCCGTCGGCGCTGGCGCTGCTGGTCATCGTGACGGTGGCGCAGGCCATCGCGCACAGCTTCGCGGTGCGGCGCTACCTCATCACCGCAGTGGCCGCCACCGTGCTCGGCCTGGTGCAGGCCCACATGCTGAACGTGGGCGTGGCGCCGATCTTCGCGCTGTTCGAGCGCATCGCCGACACGCTGATCGGCGCGGCGCTGGCCTGGGGCTTCTGCTACGTGCTGCCCTCGTGGGAGCGTACGCAGATCCCGGCGCTGGTCTCGCGCGTGCTCACCGCGCAGGCACGGCATGCGCGGCTCGCACTCGGCCTCGGCCAGCTCAAGGCCATCGACAGCAGCCCCGAGCTCGAATGGCGCCTCGCGCGCCGCGAGGCCTACGACAGCCTCTCGGCGCTGGTGCAGGCGACGCAGCGCTCGCTCTCGGAGCCGCGCGCGGTGCAGCCGCCGCTGGAGCCGCTCGAGCACCTGCAGGCCCACAGCTACCAGCTTCTCGCGCAGCTCAGCGCCGTGAAGTCGATGCTGGTGCTGCGCCGAGACCGCCTCACGCCGGCTGAGGTCGAAGGCCCCATCAGCCGCACCGCGCAACGCATCGAGGCGGCCATCGGAACTATTCCCACCACCGGTCCCTCCCACCCCGAGAGCGCCGGTTCGACCACGGTCGGCGGCCCGATCCCCCTGCCCGACCCGTTCGACAACGACATCAGCCCCTGGCTGCTTCGCAGGCTCGACCTGGCAACGGCACTCGCCACGCAGCTGCGCGACGACGCGGCGCGCATTCTTCAACCTCTGAACGAGACAACAGAACAAGCGAAGACGACCACCGCCTGATGACCAAAGAGATACTCGCCCACCCCTGGTTCGGCACATGGGTTGCCATCCTCGTCGCCATTCCGCTCGCTCTCCTGGCTCACCGCATCGGCGGCCTTGTGCTGAAGCGCATCACCCGTCCCGCGCCCGCGGTGCACGCGATGGTGCTCAACTGCAATGCGCCGGCGCGGCTGGTACTGCCGCTGGTGGCGCTGCTGCTCATCCTCCAGGCCGCGCCGGAAGACCTGCGCTTCATCGGCAACTTGCGCCATCTGAACGGCCTGCTGCTCATCGCAGCCACCACCTGGCTCACGGTGAAGGCCATCAGCGGTTTCGCCGACGGCGTGCTCGCGCAGAACCCTTCCGACATCGCCGACAACCTGCAGGCCCGCCGCGTGCTCACGCAGACCCGCGTGCTGGCGCGCACCGCCATGTCGGTGGTCATCGTGGCCGGCGGCGCGATGATGCTCATGACCTTTCCGGGCGCGCGCCAGGTGGGCGCAAGCCTGCTGGCTTCGGCGGGCGTGATCGGCATCGTGGCCGGTCTCGCGGCCAAGCCGGTGTTCAGCAACCTCATCGCCGGCCTGCAGATCGCGCTGGCGCAGCCGATCCGCATCGACGACGTGCTGGTGGTCGAGGGCGAATGGGGCCGCGTCGAGGAAATCACCGGCACCTTCGTGGTCGTGAAGATCTGGGACGAGCGCCGGCTGATCCTGCCGCTCACCTACTTCATCGAGAAGCCGTTCCAGAACTGGACGCGGCATTCGGCACAGCTGCTGGGCGCCGTGTTCATCTACGTCGACTACGGCATGCCGCTCGCGCCACTGCGCGAGGAAGTCGAGCGCATCGTGAAGGCCGCGCCCGAGTGGGACGGCCGCTTCTTCAACCTGCGGGTCACCGACGCGACAGAGCGCACCATGCAGATCCGCGTGCTGTGCACGGCCGCCACCTCGGGCCTGACCTTCGACCTGCGCTGCAGCGTGCGCGAAGGGCTCATCGACTTCATGCAGCGCGAGTACCCGCAATTCCTGCCGAAGATGCGCATCTCGGCCGACAACTTCGCGGAACGCGAGCTGCAGCACCAACCGCAAGGGCAGGCCCCGGCCTGACGCGGCCTTGAAGCCAGTCCCCGGCCCACGCCACTCCGCGCTCACCCGGGGCCTGCTGTACGCCTTCGCGCTGCTGTGCCTGGTGCTGGGGCTCATCGGCGTGGTCGTGCCGGGCATGCCGACCACGGTGTTCATCCTGATGGCCGCCTGGGCCGCGGCGCGCAGCTCGCCCAGGCTGCACGCCTGGCTGCTGAACCACCGCCTCTTCGGCCCGCTGCTGCACAACTGGGCCAACGGCCGCACCGTGAGCCGCCGCGCCAAGTGGAGCGCGACCATCACGATGGCGGCATGCGCCGTGATCGTGTCGTTCACCGCGCACCGCGCATGGCTCGCCTCGCTGGCCATCGGGTGCATGGCCTGCGTGCTGGCGTGGCTGTGGTCGCGGCCGCTGCCTCCGCCGCCTTAAGCCTGGCGTTCCGGGTCAGGCGCGGTCACGGCGCGCGCCGGAATCGGCACCGACATCACGATCGAAGTGCGTGTCTCGCCCAGGTGGTTGATGCTGCTCACGAAGGCTTCGAGGTGCTCGATGTCGCGCGCCACCACCTTCAGCACGTACGAGTCCTGCCCCGTCACGTGGAAGCATTCGAGCACCTCGCTCCTGCCCTCGAGCAGCTTCAGCAGCCGCGCCTTGTCGGGCTGCGGCGTGGTCATGCCGACCAGCGCCATCACCGTGTAGCCCGCCTTGCGCGGCGGCACCACTGCGCGATAGCCGGCCAGCACGCCGGATTCTTCCAGCCGCTTCATGCGCTCCGAGGTCGAGGGCACCGACAGGCCCACCTGCCGCGCCAGGGCGGTGAGCGAGGTGCGCGCATCGGCCTGGAGCACTTCGAGGATCTGCCAGTTCTTGCTGTCGATTTCCATGGATTTCAGGCTCCGGCGATTGATTCGCCTTGAATTTCAGGCAAGAGGTGCATTCCGCCTGAGCTTCGCCATTTTCTTCAGGCGAAGAGGTAAAGACAATTTACAAATGGACTCTACCCTCTTCCTCAAGGCCCTCGTCATCGGCCTCTCCATTGCCGCGCCGGTCGGCCCCATCGGCCTGCTTTGCATCCAGCGCACCCTCGCGCACGGCCGCACCATCGGCTTTCTCAGCGGGCTGGGCGCCGCGCTGGCCGACGCCTGCTATGGCGCCATCGGCGCGCTGGGCGTGTCTGCCGTCATCGCGTCGATGGTGGCGGCACGGGTGCCGCTGGCGCTGGCCGGCGCGGCCTTCCTGGCATGGATGGGCGTTCAGCTGCTTCGCGCGCCGGTCGCCACGCAGGCCCGTCAGGCCGCGGACGCCACCACGCCGCTGAAGGCCACGCTGTCGGTCTTCCTGCTGACGCTGGCGAACCCGATGACGATCCTGTCCTTCGTCGCGGTGTTCGCCACCATCTCGACCGGCCACACCGGCGGCGGTATTCCGGCCGCGACGATGGTGCTCGGCGTGTTCCTTGGCTCCGCGCTGTGGTGGCTCGGGCTCTCGACGCTGGTGTCGTCGGTGCGGCACAAGCTGAGCGCCAAGACCATGCAGTCGATCAACCGGCTCTCGGGCGCGATCCTGCTGGCCTTCGCCGTCTATCAGCTCTCGACGCTGCTGCCGCGCTGAGCCTGTGCGGCCGGCTTGCGGCGCATCGGCGGAAGCTCCAGGTTCGTGAACGCGCGCAGCAGCCATTCGACCGGCCCGTAGACGAAACGGCCCAGCCACCAGCGGCTCAGCACGAGCTGCGCCGCGAAGATGACGAAAGCTATGCCCGTGGCGGCGAGCGGCCCCATGGTGCCGATCCAGCGCAGTCCGTAGGCCAGGAAGAGCCAAGCGCAAATCAGCGACTGCATCAGGTAGTTGGTCAGCGCCATGCGGCCCGCCGGCGCCAGCACGCCTTCGAGCACGCGACCGCGCGGCGTCATCATCAGCAGCACGAGCCCGGCCGCATAGGCTGCCGTAAGGAACGGTGCCGTCAGCAACGTAGCCGCGAGCCCGTAGAGCTCCCTGACCGTGTTGTCCAGCCGGATCGACGGGAAGGCATACACGGCCGCTCCCGGTACCCCGATGACCAGTCCCCACAGCAACATGCGCCGGAACAGCGGCCGGTACGCATCGGCATTCACGAAAAGCTCGCGCCGCCCCGCGATGAAGCCCGCGAAGAACATCGCCAGCGCGGTAGGCGCCTGCACCAGCCCGGTGATCCACCAGATCTGCGACAGCTCGCGCAGGTGCTGCACGATCACCGTGAGTGGCGTTCCCCGGTACGCAGCCAGCGCGGCGACCGCGTCCGCATAGGCGGTGCGCGTATCCGACGGAATGCCCGCCTTCTCCAGCAGAAGGCCGATGCCCGCCCACAGCAGCGAAGTGGCCAGCACCAGCCCGATGGCGCAGCGCGCCATGAAAACATCGCCGCGCCGCCGCAGCACAAGCAGCACCGCACCCAGCACCGCGTAGGTGGTGAGGATGTCGCCGTGGTACAGCACCACGGCATGCACCAGCCCCAGCACCCACAACCCCACCAGCCGCCGCCCCATGCGCGGCGCGAAAGCCTTGCCTTCGCGCTCGGCCGATTGCATCTGCAGCGTGAAGCTGTAGCCGAAGAGGAACGAGAACAGCAGGTAGAACTTGGTCTCGAAGACCAGCGTGCGCACGAGCAAGGCGGCACGCTCGAGCACCGACTGCGCCATCGGGTCCGGGATGCCCACGCCGTAGTAGGTCGAGGAAAAGCTCGCGATGTTCACCACGAGGATGCCGAGCAGCGCGAAGCCGCGCAGGGCATCGACCAGCGACTGGCGCTCGCGGCCTCGCGCGGCTCCGGGCTGCGCCGGGAGATTCGGTAACGACGACATGTTTTCTTTCTGCATGCCCTGCATGCGTCAGGCGGCGGTCAAGCCGCCGTCGATGACGAGCTCGCTGCCGGTCACGTAGCGCGACTCGTCGCTGGCGAGATAGAGGATGGCGTTGGCAACGTCGAGCACCGTGCCGGCATGGCCGAGCGGCACCGCGTTGCGCCCCGCCGCGCCGAGGACCGCGCGGCGCCAGAGTCTTTTCAAACCGCACGCCACGCCGCCGCCTTGCTGTTGCTGCTGCGCGCGGGCATTCGTGCTCCAGATCGGCGTGTCGATCACACCCGGGTGCAGCGAGTTGACCCGCACGCCGTTGCGCGCGCGGGCGCACTCCAGCGCCACCGACTTGGAGAGCATGCGCACGCCGCCCTTGCTGGCCGAGTAGGCCGACAGCCCCGCGTTGCCGACCAGGCCGGCAGTCGACGACATGTTGACGACAGAGCCTCCGCCCGAACTCGACATCAGCGGCACGCCATGCTTCAGGCCCAGGAACACGCCGTCGAGATTCACCGCGAGCTGGCGGCGCCAGTCTTCCACGCTCATCTCGAAGGTGCTGCCCGCGAGCGCGATGCCGGCGTTGTTCACGAGCACGTGCAACGCACCATGGGCGGCGACGACCACGTCGATCACCTCCTTCCACGCGACCTCGCTGCTCACGTCGTGCGCGACGAACATGGCGCGCCCGCCCGTGGCGCGCGCAAGGCTGGCGGTTTCCTCGCCGCCCTTCTCGTCGATGTCGGTGGCAACGACGGTCGCGCCCTCGGCGGCCAGCCGCAGCACGGCCGCGCGCCCGATGCCCGAAGCCGCGCCCGTCACCAGCGCCACCTTGCCGAACACTCGGCCGTTGGCGCGGTCCCAGGCGGGGCGCTGCGCCGGTGCGTATGCATGGAGGGACACCGGCGCAGAAGCGAAGGCGCTCATCGGGCGCTCCCGGCCTTCAGGAAGCGGCTCACCACGAGCCGCAGCATCGGAGCCTCGCGCTGCGGATCGAACCCCGCGTCCATGGCGAGGCGCGAGAACACGCCATCGATCAGCGCGACGATCCAGCTCGCGGCCTGTTCGGGGTCGAGGCTTGCGTCGACCTGCCCGCGCGCCATGGCGCCGCGCAGCAGCCTGGCGATGTCGGCGCGAGTCTGCGCGTCGCCGGCTGCCATCTGGGTGTTGATGGCCGGGTTGCGCGTCGCTTCTGCGGCGATTTCGAGCGCCAGCCGGGCGTAGGTCTTGTCGGCCGCGAAGGCCATTACCGCATCGAGAAAGTCGAGCAGCGCCTCCAGCAGGTCGGAAGACTCGTCGAGCGCAGCGAAGTACGCGGCGGTGTCGGCGCGCTCCTCTTCGACGATGGCCTCGACGATGGCGCTCTTGCTGTCGAAATAGTGGAAGAGGTTGCCGGGGCTCATGCCGGCCTCGGCGCAGATCTCGGCGGTGGTGGTGGCATGGAAGCCGCGCCGCGCGAAGCAATTGCCTGCGGCCTCCATGATCTGGCGGCGCTTGGCCTGCTGGCGTTCGGGGTCGATCTTTCTCATGGCGCTGACTTGGGGTGTGCGGTCATGCGCCAATTATTAGACTAACTAGTCGATCTATTTATTAAGAACCCCTGAAGCCTTCGGGGCAACCGGGTTCTTCCGCGCAGCCGCCACCTCGCGGATTGCCTCGATCAGCAGCCGCGCGCCCTCGCCCGGCGCGTCGCTGCGCCGCACGGTCAGCCCCACCGGCCCTTCGGTGCTCGTGGTGTCGATGGCCAGCCGCTTGAGTTCCCCGCGCGCGATCAGCTCTTCGACCGCGCCCTGCGGCGCGAACCACACGGCGTCGGAGCGCCGCAGCAGCCCCAGCACGAAGCTGGTGTCGGTGGCCTCTACCAGCCGGCCGGGCAGCGCCATGCCCTGCGCGATGAGGAAGGCATCGGCCGTGTGCCGTATCAGCGTGCCCGACACCGGCAGCACCAGCGGATGGCTTGCCAGCGCATCGAGCGGCGGCTTGCGCCGCGCCGCCAGCGGGTGCCCGGGCCGCGCCACCAGCAACAACGGTTCGCTGTAAAGCTGCTCGAAGGCCAGGTCGGCCATGGCCGAGGCCTGCGCGAGGCGGCCCAGCACCAGGTCGATTTCACCCTGGCGCAGCTGCGTCATCAGCTGCGCGTTGGTGCCGCTCACCACGCGCACCCGCAGCGCGGGCTGCGAGGCATGCAGCGTGGCGACCACCTCCGGCAGCAGGTTGGCCACCATGTTCGGCAGCGCGCCGACGGCCACGCGAAGCTGGTCGGCCTCGGGCTGGTCCATGGCCAGTCCCATCCCTTCGCGCAGCCCGCGCAACGCCGAGACGGCATGGCGCACCAGCACCTCGGCGGCCGGCGTGAGCTCCCCGCCCCGGCGGCGGCGCAGCAGCAGCTGGCGGCCGACGATCTCCTCCAGCTCCGCAACCGTCTTGGAAACGGCCGGCTGCGTGAGCGACAGCGCCTTGGCGGCGCGCACGAGGTTTCGCTCCTGCGCCACCATCACGAGGCATTGCAGGTGGCGCATCTTCAGGCGCGCAAAGTTCATGGCTGACACGGCGTTTCCTTGGGAGAGTGGCTGCTTCAATATAACCAGCCGGAATAGCTGGCAGAAGAGCTTTCAGTTGTGCCGCCTCCGTCGCCCACCTAGAGTCGGCCGGATAACGGAGACAAGACGACATGACGACCACCGGTTCGCCCAGCACCTTCTTCGGCGGCACCCGCCGCCGCCTCGCCATTGCCGCAGCCTGCGCGGCGCTCGCTTTTGGAGCCACCGCCACCAGCGCCTTCGCGGCCGATGCGCCCTACCCCACCAAGCCGGTGAAGCTGCTCACCAACTTCCCGGCGGGCGGCCCCATCGACATCCTCGCCCGCGCGCTGGCCGACGCGCTGCAGAAGGACCTGAAGCAGCCCTTCATCGTCGACCACCGGCCCGGCGCGGGCGGCAACATCGGCGCCGACTTCGTCGCCAAGGCCCCGGCCGACGGCTACACGGTGCTGATGGGCATCGACAGCACCTTCACCATCAACCCGCACCTGTACGCCTCGATGCCCTTCGGGGCCAAGGACCTGAAGCCGCTGATGATCTTCAGCTCCTCGGGCCTGGCCTTCGGCGTGGCGCAGGGCGTTAAGGCCAAGACGCTGCCCGAGTTCATCACCCAGGCCAAGGCCGAGCCCGCCACCTTCAGCTCGGCCGGCAACGGCAGCCCAGGCCACATCGCCGCCGAAATCTTCGCCACCGAGACGGGCGCCAAGATCACCCACGTGCCCTACAAGGGCAACGCGCCGGCCGTGCTGGCGCTGATGGGCGACGAGGTGCAGGCCGGCATCCTGGCCACGCCGGGCCTGCTGCCGCAGATCCAGGCGGGCAAGCTGCGCGCGCTGGCCGTGACCGGAAAGCAACGCTCGCCGCTGTTGCCGCAAGTGCCCACCGTGGGTGAGCTGGGCCTGAAGGGACTGGAATTCGAGGTGCTCTACCTCGCCATGGTGCCCGCCGCCACGCCCGAGCCGGTGATGCAGACGCTGCGCGCCTCGCTGCAGAAGGCGATGGTGCTGCCCGAGATCAAGTCGCGACTTTCCTCCCTGGACATGGTGCCGCTCAGCGAAACCGGCAGTGCCGCCAGCGAGCACCTTGCGGCCAGCCAGGCGCGCTACGGGCGCATCGTCAAGGCCACGGGCATGAAGGTCGACTGAGCGGCGGGCGACGGCAATCGGGAGCGTTCGAGGGTTAGCCCGGGTGATGGTTGATTTGAACAATCGAGCAACGCGTCTTCAGAATCGTCCGCAACTGCGGATCCCGCGGCCATACTCGATTGCAATCGATCGCCATCGCCTGAACGACGAAGACAAGGACCTGCTCACCATGCTGTCGACCTCATCCCCCCGCCCCATCACCCGCCGTCTCGCCGGCCTGATGGCCATTGCCGGCCTCGCAACGGCTTTCGCCGGCAATGCCTCGGCGCAACAGCATCCGATGTTCGACACCCCGCTGCGCATCGTCGTCGGCTACGCCCCCGGCGGCGCCACCGACCGCGTGGCACGCATCGTGGGCGACAAGCTCACCTCCCGCCTCGGCGTGCCCGTGGTGGTCGACAACAAGCCCGGCGCCGGCGGCCGCCTTGCGGCGCAGCAGGTGAAGACCACCCCCGCCAACCAGAACGTGCTGATGCTCGCCAACCCCGCCGTGATGGTGGTGGCGCCGCTGGTCTTCAAGGACAACAACTACGACGCCGAGCGCGACTTCGTGCCCGTGTCGCACGTCAACGACTACAACTTCGCGCTGGCCGTGTCGCCCAACCTGCCCGTGCGCGAGCTGAACCACCTGCTCGCCTGGATGCGCGCCAACCCCGGCCAGGCCAACGTGGGCGTTCCGGCCACCGGCAGCCTGCCGCACTTCTTCGGCCTCATGGTGGGCGAGAAGGCCAAGGTGCAGACCCAGGTGATCGGCTATCGCGGCTCGGCCCCGCTGCTGAACGACCTGATCGGCGGGCAGATCCCCATCGCGGTGGACACCGAAGACGTGGTCGTGCCCCAGCACACCGCGGGCAAGGCACGCATCCTCGCCATCTCGGGCACCAAACGCTCGCCATTCGTGCCCGACGTACCCACCTTCAAGGAAGCCGGCCTCGACCTCGCCGCCACCGGCTGGAACACCTTCTTCGCGCCGGCCAGCATGCCCAAGGAGAAGGTCGAGCGCCTCGCCACCGTCATCCGCGAAGTCATGCAGGACCCGGACACGCAGCGCAAGTTCAAGGACTCGGGCATGACGCCCGTGGTGAGCACCCAGGCGCAGACCGCCGCGATGCTCAAGGCCTACCGCACGCAGTGGGCGCCGGTGGTGCAGAAGTCCGGCTACCAGCCCTGACCCATTCCTTCAGAGTTCAGAGAAGAGACCAAAGAGACACATGGCAAGACCCAACATCATCTTCATCGTGGCCGACGACCTCGGCTATGCCGACCTGGGCTGCTACGGCGGCCGTGACGCAGTGTCCGGCCCCGTCTCGCCGGTGCTCGACGGCCTTGCCGCCAACGGCCTGAAGCTCACCCAGGGCTACGCGAACTCGCCCGTGTGCTCGCCCACGCGCTTCGGCATGATCACCGGCCGCTACCAGTACCGCCTGCGCGGCGCGGCCGAGGAGCCCATCAACAGCAAAAGCCGCGGCAGCACCACCCTCGGCCTGCCCACCGACCACCCCACCCTGCCCTCGCTGCTGAAGGCCAGCGGCTACCAGACCGCCCTCATCGGCAAGTGGCACCTGGGCTACCCGCCCACCTTCGGCCCGCTGCGCTCGGGGTACGACGAGTTCTTCGGCCCCATGTCGGGCGGCGTCGACTACTTCACCCACTGCGACTCCACCGGCCGCCACGACCTGTGGTTCGGCGAGGAAGACAAGCAGGAAGAGGGCTATCTCACCGACATCCTCTCGAAGCGCGCGGTCGACTACGTGGAGCGCATGGCAAAGCAGGAAGCCCCCTTCTTCCTTAGCCTGCACTACACCGCCCCGCACTGGCCGTGGGAAACGCGCGACGACGCAGCCAAGGCCCCGAGCATCAAGGACAACCTGTTCGACCTGGCCGGCGGCAACATCAACGTGTACCGCCGCATGATCCATCACATGGACGAAGGCATCGGCTGGATCATGGCCGCGCTCGAGAAGCACGGCATGGCCGACAACACCCTGGTGGTATTCACCAGCGACAACGGCGGCGAACGCTTCTCCGACAACTGGCCACTGGTGGGCGGCAAGATGGACCTGACCGAAGGCGGCATCCGCGTGCCATGGATCGCGCACTGGCCCGCAGTGATCGGCAAGGGCGGCGAGAGCACCCAGCTGTGCATGACCATGGACTGGTCCGCCACCATGCTCGACGCAGCCGACGTGGCCGCGCACCCCGACTACCCGCTGGACGGCGTCTCGCTCATGCCCGTGCTGAAGGACGCGTCGAACAGCTTCCGCCGCCCGCTGCACTGGCGCATGAACCATCGCGGGCAGGAAGCCATGCGCGACGGCGACTGGAAGTACCTGAAGGTCGACGGCAACGAGTACCTGTTCAACATCCCCGGTGACGAACGCGAGCGGGCGAATCTGGCGAAGAAGGAGCCGGAGAGGCTGGCGGCGATGCGGGCGGACTGGCAGGCGTGGAATGCGACGATGCCGGCGATTCCGGAAGATGCGACCGTGAGCCTGGGGTACTCGGTCAAGGACATGCCGCAAAGGTAAGTTGGCCGAAGCGCGCAGAAAAGGTCAGCAGCTCCCCAAGCAGCAGGCCCTGCGCGCCTGACACTTGCGAACGTCAGCGCCAGCTCGGAGGTGGGCCACCGAATCGGGACAAGGCGATCGGCGGAGCGTCGTCGAACACCTGCCAGCGCAACTGCTCGGCGGCGACTTCATAAACGTGGACGCGGAACGCACACACAAAATGCCGCAGACGGGCCGCCTCTTTCCACACGGATTCGCGCGCGAGCACCGGTAACCAGGGGGAATCCTTAACTTCGTAGAGGCGGTTCGCCCGCAGGCCCAGAGAGACCAGTGGGTGGCCATCCCGCGCATCGCCGTTCCACATCTGCATGCGGGCCGCAGCGGCGTGCAGGAAGTCGATCCGGACGCTCGGGCCAGTCTCGGCGTTCAACACGCGAATACCGTCCACAGTTGCAGGAGACAGATCAACGTGGCAAGCCAAGCTGAGCCCAGTGGACTCCTGCGAGAAGTATTGATACAGCGAATTGGGCACCCATCGCGGTGCGTCCTCAAACTCAACGAGCGATGTATTGCGGTCAAGCGTCATGAGGTCATTCTGCTGCACGCGCTGGCGCAAATCACGCCTGCTCCAATGAGCGCAACGAACTCCAGCAGTGATCGCCAAGGGCGGCGACGGCGGAGCAGAAAACTACGCGTCCCGCTGGCCAAAGGTCAAAGTGGCGGAAGCCTGATCGCGCGGCAGCGCTGAGGGCGGGCGGCCCGCCAGCCGGCGACTCTCGCGTGCCAGGTGCGGCTGGTCGGCGTAACCGGCCTCAGCGGCCAGGCGGGCCAGCGGCGTCGATGGCTCCGCGCGCGCCAGCCGCAGAAAGCGCTGGTAGCGCAGCAGGCGTGCCAGCGTCTGCGGGCCGTAGCCGAAGTGCTTCACGAAACGGCGGCGCAACGTGCGCTCGGGCTGCTGCAGGCGCTCGGAGAGCCAGCGCAGCGGCGAGTCTTCGGGGGCCATGCCTGACTGCAGCAAGCGGAAGGCTTCGGCCATTGCGGCATCGGGCGTGAGGTTGGCGGCTGGCTGTGGCCGCGCAGCCACCCTTTGCACGAATTGGGCGGACGAATCCGCAGCGAGGCATGCCGCGGCGCGCGCACCCCACAGATCGCGCAGCGCAACGCGGCGATCCGCGAGCGCACTCATGTCGACGCCCAGCCACGCGGCCGCCGCGCCGGGGTGGAAGCGCAGGCCCAGCACCTGCGCGCCGGGGCGCAGCGCTTCGGCATGCGGTTGCCGGTCGGGGCCGGCCACGCGGACCACGCCATCGATCCACTGCAGGTCGATCGAGCCGTCGGGCACCACCAGCAGCGGCGATGTGCCGCCGGCATCAGCGGGCAGCACATGCATCCACTGGCAGGCAAAGATGCCGCGCAAGGAAGGCGGCACCGGGGCTTCGGCATAACGGCCGACCTCCTGCGCGAGCGGTGGCGTGGCCGTTTTGTTCAAGTCGGCGGACATGGCGTGGAGCAATCTCGGGGCTTCCATTGAACAACAACTGCGAAGCAGGAGCCCCCCGCATGAAAGCCCGTATTTCCGTTCTCACCATCTGCGTAGACGACCTGGAGCGCGCGCTGCGCTTCTACCGCGACGGCCTGGGCCTGGCGACGCCGGGCATCATCGGCCAGGAATTCGAACACGGCGCGGTCGCCTTCTTCGACCTGCAGCCCGGCCTGAAGCTGGCGCTGTGGCCGCGCGACAGCCTGGCGCACGACAGCGGCATCGCGCGCCGCGGCAACGCATCGCCCGACTTCACCATCGGCCACAACCTGCACAGCGAAGCCGAGGTGCAGGCCACGATGGCGCAGGCCGAGGCCGCCGGCGCGACCATCGTGAAGCCGGCACAGAAGACCTTCTGGGGCGGCTTCGCGGGCTACTTCCAGGACCTGGACGGGCATCTGTGGGAAGTGGTCTACAACCCGGCCTTCCTGCCGGAGGACTGAAACGGATGGGACGCCAGCACCTCGTGCCACACGGGCCGCGTCTTCAGCCACGAACGCACGAACTGAAACTCGCGCACCGGCCAGCGAACAGGCGGCATGGGCGGCGCGGCGGCCCCCGATGCCTTGCGGGCGATGGTGATGTGCGGCGCCCAGTCGTCATGGCGCCCCGACAGCCACGGTGCGAGCTGACGCACGACGGCCTGATGCAACCGGTCGAGCGCCGCGTTCGGCTGCGGGCGCACGATGGCGATGCCGTTGTGGGCCCAGACGCCGGACCAGTCCAGCAGCAGCTCGAAGTCTTCTTCCATGCGCAGCTCGCCCAATGCTTGGCGGATGCCTTCGACGGCGGCATCGCCCTGTGGCGAGATGTGGCACAGCGTCATGTGCAACCGGTGCGGCTTCGGCAAGCTGGGCTTTGGCTGCGTGCGCCAGACCCACTGCGCGCGGTGCTCGGCGATGGCGGCCTGCACCGCCTCGTCGGGCTTGAGCCAGGCGTAGAGCATTGGCATTTCCAGTCGCGCGCGGCGCGCGGCATCGGCGGGGGTGAAGGGCTCGATGTCCATGGTGGGGCTCATTGGACACTAGGCATGGGCGCGATGCTTGAACCATCGTGGGCAGGAAGCCATGCGCAATGGAGAGTGGGAGTACTTGAAGATGGACGGGAACGAGTACCTGCTCAACATCCCTCCTGTAATGAACGCGAGCGGGCGGATTGGCAGACTTGGAATGCGACCCTGCGTCTTAGGTACGCGGTTAAGGATATGCCGCAGAGGCGAAGGAAGAGCCGTCCCCACCCTTGGCAGGCGGCAACCTTGAAGTGATGGACGGTATATGGGCGAGTACCTCGCCCAATCGCGCTTCACTCAGTTACTGGTGATATCTGAGCCAGATTAATGCGTCGAGTTCTGCAATGTTCTTTGCGGGATAACCCTCGCGATCAGCCAAAGCCAACCGTAGGCATTGCGCCCAATACACGTACGCGGCCCCTTCAGAGGCACCCGCAAGCTTCTCGTAGCCGATGGCGGAACGGAACTCCTTCACCGGCTTGTTCATGACTGGGTACAGCTTCGGAAACCACTGGCACAGCATTTCAGTAAAAAAGGCCGTTCTGCTCCTCACCCCAAGACTCGCGAGCCGATCAATCTCCTGAGCAACAAGATCGTCACGATCCTCATCCTTCGCGTCGACTATACAAACCAGAGATTGGCTGAGCGCTCGAAAGTCGCTAGCTTTGCCTTGCCGCTCCCATCCCTTCGCTTGGAATCGATTACCCAAGCCCCAACCCCAGTGGTTCGGCAGGCGCTCGTAAAACTGGAGGTTGGTAATCCGACCCTGAGCACAATCCCTGAACAATCTCATCAAGCCAGGCTGGTGTTTCCTGAAAACAGCCATCTTTCCCCTGCGCTCTCGAAGTAACTCGGCGACCTCATGAGTGTCCGGCAACGGAAGTACCGAAGGCGACACGGCCTTTTTAGGATTCGTTCTTCGTGGCACCGGCTTAGCCTCGTCATAACCAGCAAGCCAATCTTCGTCAATCACCTCGCACTTTGATTCGACTCCTGTAACCCAAGCCGCCGCCTGGGCGAACTGCGCGGCAGATAGCTGCAGATAAATATTGGCTTCGTGATTCTTCGAGAACGCTGCAGAAGTGAGATTTGAGGATCCGACCAGAGCATGCATACCTCCATCCTTCTCACGCCAGAAAACGGCCTTTGGATGAAACCCATCAATCCGCTCCGCCGCCATGAATCGATTCTTCAGATTCGCCGGCAGCCACTGCATGACCTTCCGGCAAGCCAGCTTACGTGTTATTCCGAAGTCACGCCCAACAATAATTCTGAGCTTCTGGCAGTTCGAGCTCAGCCTGATTGAGGTATTCCAGTCAGTCAAGTATGCGGAGACGATGTAGAGTTCCACCGCACTCTCTAGCGCACGCGCGTATTGAGCATTCAAGCTCGCTCCAGTCGTTTGCGGCAACAGGATTAACACTGTCATCGTGGATACCCTTAAGCTCAAGATACCGTCTACCGACACGTGATCGAACCTCAAGAGAGTCTGCAGAAGTAGAGATATCTTCAAGACCCTATGGATCGAGGATCAGCACTACAAGAGTGGTGCGACGTTGCACCTCTCTGTCTTGTCCTGCTCTACTGCATAGGAGAGTGACCGCCTTCTACGCACCCATGCTTATTCGCGGTATCGCTCGTACTCATCCAAAAAAAGCCGCGCAGACTCGTCAATAAACTCTTGTCTTCGCTTCTGAAGATCCACTAACTTTTGGTAGATGCTTTTGTAGATGACTTGGTGAGCCTGATTCTTGATGGCTTGGTCGTCGTATACATCAAGCTCAACCGCTTCCTCGTGGAGAGTACGATCAACCAATCTCAGCAGGCTATCCTTGTCGATCTTGTCAATGGAGATGTAGTCACCATTCGCCGCCAAGAACTGTCCCATGCTTTCACTGACTCTTAATAGTTTCATAGCCTCGCCTTCTCGTTTCATAGGTGTCTATCCCAGCTTCTAGGGAATTCAACAACATCTCGTAGCTGTTGATCTCTAAACCATCCACCGAGGCCAAAGTCTTGTCCGTCGGATAACCAGAGAAGATGCGGTACTTTGGCACTCCGTTCTCCAAAACCTTGGTCGTGCACAGTACATAGTCAGCACCGACTGATGCTCCGACTGTGTTGTTGTGCGTAACCACTATGACGGGCATCGTCTCAGAAATGCTCTTGAGCATCTGGTTGACTTCTCCCTTAAGGAAAAGGTTATCGAAAGAAGACTCTGGTTCGTCTATCAGCAAGAGGTCATAGTTCTGCGCATCCGCGATTTCTTGTAGCAACCTGAATTCAGATCTTTCTCCGCCCGAAACCTCATAGCCATCTTTGTTTAGGATGCGATAGCTGATTTTCGTGAACAGCTTGTATAGATCCGCAGAAGGCAAGCTCTCGTTTTGCTTTAGTTCGCGAAGATAGTCATAGGCACTGCCGTACTTGCGAAACGCGTCGCCGAACGCCAGCTTTGTCCCGCTGACGGCCTTGATCTCTCCGGCACTGCTGTACGAGTTTTTTCTTGCTTCTATCCTGAAGCCCTGAAGAGAATCTTTGAAGATGATCTGATCCCTTTTGAGAAAATCAACGATCTCTGAAAATCGCGCCACTCGCTTCTTATCCATCGTCATGGCATAGAGGTCAACATCCTGAATCTGCGTTGCAGAAGTCCGAATCTTTAGTCCCTGTTTGATTTCCTTCACGAGCCCATTGACGGCTCGCTTCTTCTCCGCATCCAGCATCTTTGCCCACAGAGCCTCGATCAACTCAACAGCCAACCGCTTCAACGCAGCCAGATCAACGTGCTTTTCAATGATCTGACGGTATTCGATGTTCTCGATTACTTGGCGCACGGACTCGATGAGGGTTTGAAGTGTGGATGTATTCCCAACGGAGAACTCAACTTCATCGAACAAGGCTGCTTTCGAGAACGCGTCTTGGCGATCTGCTTCCTCTGCCGACCTCATGAGCGTGTCCAAGTAGCTAGTGACTTCGCGGTCGTTCGCAGCCAAGTCCACTTTGACAACCTGATCGATCACACGCTTTAGGCCCGCCAAATACTGGTCAACGAAGGCACTTCGCCTCCGCTCAATATTGCTCTTGAACTCGCGCTCATAGCCAACATCGTTCTGCTGGACGAGGGAAAATTGCTCGATGTACTTAACACTCTTGATTGTGTTGCTGATCTCATTAAGCATATGAGTTTTGCCGGTTGAGCGAGCACCCAATAGGACATTCAGACCAGTGGAGAGCTTCTGACCATCGTCAAACACCTGCCATAGCTTGTTCCCATCACGCTCAGACAGAGCGACTTTGGCTTTGTCTTGCAGACAGCTCTTCAGGGCCTCCAACGTCAGCGTGCCGCAATCGATGAATGTTTGCCTTGTCGGCAGCTTCATCATGTCGACCGACATTCTCGAATCGCTGAAGAGCACCGGGGTTAACTTGGCAGCATCTTTGATATTTCGCACAAATTTCTTTGCGCTATCTACCTCACCGGCACAGATATGAGGTCTAAGCTTCTCCAGTGTCTCTCCGGTGATGGATGGCCCCTTGTCATAGTGCGGGATGAGGAGGTAGTTCTGAAGATTTCCGAAGATCTGGATTAGCTCTTCGACAGTAATGCTGTCCCCTCTTTTAGTAATCCGTTGCGATACCTGAGTCGCCTTGGAATCGAAATCTTCGAGATCCGAAGGTCGAGCGATAACAAGAAGATGCCCATTTCCAACATTGATTTCGATGCCTGGGAACACCGTGGCAGTCAATGCTTCTTGAATCCGCCGAAACTGCTCGACGTCAAAGACATCATGATTGGTGACAGCTACACCGTCCAATTTCGCTTCGGCGACATACTTTATGAAGCTCTCAAGACTGAAGGTGAATGACCTATCACTGATAGTTGAGATAGTGTGGATATGCAGATCAATTTTCTTCAACATCACCTCCGTCCAGTGATCTTGCTAAAAATCCGAGCCTTCAAGGCTAAGGATTACTTCTCTCGCATCCAGAGTAAAACCGCGCCATGCCCCCCATCGTCTTCATGCGTGTGCCGCGGGACAAACGACCTTGGTCAACTCGGTGTGCTTACCCTTGCATTCCAAATGCCTCGGTGCCCGCAGGAAGATTGATTGAAGAACAATACTTCGCAATTCGCCGAGCAGGTTGTCGAACGGATACCAGAACCAGGAATCGCCCACAGCAAGCGTCGTGGGCGATGCGCCTCTCATCAGGGCATCTTGGTGCCCGTAGAACAAGTTTGGGATCGGCATGGGAACCCTCCTCGGCGCGACATTAGCGGAGAGGAAAGTTCTAGAGCATCCCGTCTTTGTGGGATGCCTTGGGCCAGCAGCCGATCCTGGCCTTCTTCGCTTCTCCTGTTCTCCTTCAACAAAATCCCCGCCTCCTACGCCAAACCCACCGCCATCCGGAGTATGTGATCCAGTTGCTTCTTCCCCCTCCTCTGCAATCCGGCGGCACTCATACGCCAGGCCCAGTTCGCCTGCTGGCCCGTGTCAGTGCCAGAAGCAAGAAGAGCGGAATAAAAGCCAGAAACAGCGACTGAGGTGCAATCCAATGCTCAAGCAAACCACCCAGCAGCCCGCCGAACACGCCACCACTTGGCCCCGCAAGTGCATTGATCGATGCCGCCTGGCTGAACCCGATCGTCTCGCCCAGCAGGGCAAACTCAGTGAGATTGATGATCTGCAGCAATCCGAGGCCGCACCCTAGTAGCGCCGCAAAGACGTATGCCTCAGCCGCCTCACGCGAAACGGCAAGCCCCACCAACGCCCCCACAACCAGAAGTCCGCCCACAGCACAGCTTTCGCGGGGGTATCGGACCACCAGTCGTCCCGCCGCCACGAGCGTCAATACAAAGGCGACTCCCTGTGCAGCAACCACAAAGCCAGCCGTGCGCTCCGGCAAATGCAAGTAGCGCAAGACGATGATCACGATGTAGAAGGCGAAGTAGGCGTTCAGCGACTGGATGGAGAACTCCCAGATCGCAACGCGCTGCGCTGGCGCCCCCTTGAACAGTTGCGCGAGCGATTCCCGTTTGCCGGATTGACGCTGCCTGGGCGCCAACTGCCCACTACGGCCGATGCCAAGCAAGAACACCACGATGTTCAAGCCGAAGATGACTGCAGCCCCCCAGAAAGCCATCACCGGCCCATGCAGAGGGAACAGCGTAGTGGCCAGGACCGCACCCAGAAATGTCATGCCGATCACGTGAGCCGCCCGAAACCACCCGGCGCGTTGCTTGCCCAACTCCCGCAGCCGACTCATGAAGATGGTGTTGATCGACACGAACCGAGGAGGCATTGCCAGGCTCGAGGCCGCAGTGAACAACAGCAGGGCCCAGAAGGTCGGTACCAGTGGCGTGAGCAAACAGATGGCCATGCCCCAGACCGACCCCAGGACAAACACGACACGCGCCCCGTAGGCATCGACCCAGCGGCCGGCCGAGGTTGCCAGTACCAGCATGCCGATGCTCTGAGAGACGGCCACGGCGGCAAGCATCCACCCACTCGCATCCATCCTTACCGCGTACAGCGTCGTGATGACTCTGGAGTAGCCGATGCTCAACCCCATCAGCAGCGACAGGCAGATCAGTCCACCCAGAAAGCTGCGGGTAGAAACGGTAGAAGCACCGGCCTGAACACTCTGGGCAGTCATGCGATCAGCGACGACTGCTCACTGCTCGTGAGGCCGGCTCTTTGCCCCGTCCGAAGCTGTCGGCACATCTCCCACGATAGTGACGCGCCGCATCACGCGTGTTCTGTCGCCGTAGTCATTGATTGCGTAGTGCTGTGTGGAACGGTTGTCCCACATGGCCACGTCGCCAGGAGCCCAATGCCACCGGACGGTGTTCTCCAACCGCGTGACGTGCGCTTGAAGAATCTCGTAGAGCCGGTCTGAGTCGTAGGTATTGCAGCCAACGAAGCGCTGCGCATAGTGGCCAAGCAGCAGGCTTTTCTCGCCGGTGTCGGGATGCACATGCACGACGGGGTGCTCGCTCTTGATTACCTGGGCTGCATATTGCCGTCGATATTTCTTGGCCGTGTCGTCATGAAGGAGTTCAACTCGACTCGCGGCGTAGTCGAAGTCGTTTCCATGCACGGCCCAAAGCTCTTCAGCCAGTGCCTTGAGGTTGTCGGGCAGATGCTCATAGGCGGCCACCGTGTTGGCCCAGACCGTATCGCCGCCGAGATCCGGCAGCGTCACTGCGCGCAGGATGGAAAGCTTGGGCGGACGCAGATCGAAGGTGACGTCGGTATGCCAGGAGTTGGCCCGCCCTCCCCTATGAGAGTGGAGCTCGAGAATCGTCGGCTCGTCCTGGGTGGCAACCGTCGGATGGCTCACGATTTCGCCGAAGTTCTGCGCGAAATCCCGGTGTGACTGGTCTGTGATCTGGTGTTGATTTCTGAAAAACAGCACGCGATGCTTCAGGAGCATTTCATAGACGAAATCGACCTCCTCGCTGGACATCTCGCTTCGGATGAACATGCCCCGCAGCTCGGCCCCGAGGCCTCCTGAAAGAGGAACAACCTGTACAGGCTCTTCCTTTGCAACTGTCGCAACGTCCCTCATATTCCATTTCCCTCAATGACTTTATTTGTAATGAAGCATTGAATTCAAGGCCGCATCACATTTGGCCTTGATTTCAAATATCGCCTGCGTCTCTGTTGTTTTCTTCTTTTTCTCGCGGACGAAAGAAATGGCGGCCTGCATTGCTGCCTGGTATCGCGCCAGGAACTCCTCTGAATCGTTCTCGGGAAGTGACACCATGTATGCGCAAAACTCCCGGTCGGCGATGAACCTGTCGAGCGGTGTCACGGTGGCCGAAGTTGCAACCGCAGCCCAGCAAAATCCAGCGAACAGGAGTGCCGTTTTTTTAATCATTCATCACCATCTTCAAAACCCTGTGCAACAGCAACTTTTCGCAGCGAATCCTATTTGACGGACATCGGCACGAGCAAACAAATAGTGCTTATGAAGCGCATAACGACTCGTGATCGAGGCCTTCGACGGGCCTGCGAATTTCGCCGTCGCGTAAACTGATCTTTCGTGGATCAGCAGATAGCTGCCGGGGGAGAAGGACAATGAAACGGGATGACCAGTCGCACCCGGCAACGCGCTCAGGTGCAGACGACGATCTTGCGGATCGCAAAAGCATGCTCAGAGGTCGCCTGCTCGCGCCCGAGTTGCTGCGTGCCTTTGTTGCGGTGGTCGAGTGCAACGGCTACACGCCAGCGGCGCGCTACCTGCATCGCACTCAAGCCGCAATCAGCCAGCAGATCGCGAGACTCGAGGATTGCGTCGGCTTCGATCTGTTCGAGAAGCCCAAGCGGCAGTTGAAGCTGACAGAGCAAGGCAAGGTGCTGCTCGACTACGCCCGTCGCCTGCTGTCCTTGAACAACGAGACGATGGAGAAACTCCGCCCCGGAGTGGTCAGCGGAACGGTCCGGATGGGCGCAACGAATTTCTACGCCACAAGGGTGCTTCCTTCCCTGCTGGCCGAGTTCTCGGATATCTATCCGGCCATTCACATTGACCTGGAAGTCGGCATCGCGGATGAGATGCAAAGAAAGCTTGGGCCGGCATTCGATCTCACGATCAACGCCTTCCAGGGAGGCGAGGGAAACGGCGTCCTGCTGCGCAAAGACCCAGTGGTCTGGGCAGTTTCGAAAAAAGCAGCCCCGCATAGCAAGCAACCCGTTCCCTTGGCACTTCTTCCCAAGGGCTCGCTTCTCAGACGATGGGCGGAAGAAACCCTCACGGCCGCTGGAAAGCGCTGGGTGGTGGTGCAGGAGAGCTCAAGCGTGGAAGTCCTCAGGGCCTCCGTTCTGGCCGGGCTGGCAGTCGGCGTTTTCCAGGAAGCGACGATCAGCGATGTGGCGGAGATACGCAGCCTTGGGCCGGAAGACGGCTTTCCCTCTCTGCCGTCTTCCGAGATGTGGCTGGAGCGTGCGAATCGCGAGTTGCCACGGGCGGCGAAGTGCCTGTACGAGTTCCTGCTGGAGCAGTTGCCTCCGTGGGAGTAGGCGGACATGTCAAGCCGGAACTGCTGGAGACGCAGCCACGCTACGCAAACGCAGGCGTGACTGCGCCCGTCTTCTACCCTCTGCTACTCGCCTCCAACAACATCTCCGCCTCCCGAGCCAGATCAGAGGCGATCCAGAGCATGTGGTCCCGGTGCTTCTCCCCCGCCTCCTCGAACCACCCGTTGCCGTCGCCATAACAGCACCACAGCAGCGAGTTCAACTGCGCCAGCTTGATTTCGAGTAATTCCCTTGCCTCGTCGGGCGTCGGGGCGGGCGCCGTGGGCTTGGTGGTTGTGCCGCGCGTGGTGTTGCTGCTGCGGCGGGAAGATTTGGGCGTGGAACGCCCGGCCATAATTCGCGTAGCCATTTGGTGTGCTGTCCTTCGAGGTTATGCACGTCATGTGGTCAGACGGTCAGGGTGTTCACGCGCCCTGGCCGTCGCCTTTTGTGCCTCACGTTCGCACCAGTGCACCGAGGAGCACCGGCAACCCGCCGTGAGGTAGGCGGTTCATCAGTTCACTTGGTCAGCTGCTGGGGAGAGTTCCTTTCACGATCAGTGTTCGTCGCCCACAAGGAGGGGCGTCTTGCGGCAGGGGCATTCACTGTAGAGAAGTGAAGCCGCGCAAGAGAAAAAGATTTCGTCGAGGATTTCTCGAATCAGCGAGATATCTGCCGGGGCGCTGTTGCGAGACACAAAGCTCTGACAGTTGGGCACTGTTGCTCGCCGAAATGCGAGCACATGAGGCGATCTCGTCTTGACGTTCAGACAGGCCGGAAATGTGCTGCGCTGTCTGGATTCGCGAGGCGCGCGTTTCGCGCGGAATCCGCGATACCAGAGAATCTGCTGATGAACATCGTCTGCGACCTCTTTCTTCCGACTCCAGTGCAAGGAGACACCCCTTGGTTGAAGAGGTTGACGCTAGTTCATCGTGAGTTTGTTCCACAGCCGGAACGGGCATATGTTGGCTTCCTCGGCCTGAACGCCTCCAGACTCATCGCCGTCGCCCACGTCACTATGGCTCGCAAGGATGGAATTGCGATCTTGAACATTCCTGTTCGGTACAGGGACTCGACGCGTCTGAGTGAGGCTGAGGCGATGGCCGTTGCATCGCGTCAGCACCCGGAATGGAGGTTATCGATGAAGGCAAAGTACCCTGGTCTTGAGAACCCGATGTTCTATGCCTTCTCATACAGCCCGGTTGACCCTGAACCGTCAGACGACGATCGTGCAGGCGGAGGCAACGTCGCAATCGACTCGCTTGACGGCCACGCATGGCTCGGAGACGAGATGGGGATCTATCACTACGACTATTGCAATCTGCTTTGACGGCAGTTGCTTGTCAAAAGCGGAACTCCAGCCTCAGAGAGACAAGAGGGTACGTCGCCCACCTTATCGACAACATGTGTGACGAAATACAGATTCCGAGCGAGACCGTCTGCTTTGAGCAGCGCAACTGGGATGCTGTCTTCGATGCAGTTAGCAGGCAAACCGAATCTGTGTATGCGTCCGCCCAACACATATTGAATCCCCCAGGCGGCTGGGCCAGCATGGTGTGCACCAGACCGATAGGTGGACACCATCAAAGACTCCAAGCGACTCACTCGGCGGCGCCATGACGCCG